>Ga0114933_10000045_pt1 | contig 151206 bp, 137 predicted proteins | sample 4SBtaG_FD_89691 | JGI IMG/M metagenome (GOLD analysis project Ga0114933, IMG submission 89691) | Deep subsurface microbial communities from Kolumbo volcano to uncover new lineages of life (NeLLi) - 4SBTROV12_W25 metaG | ecosystem: Environmental > Aquatic > Marine > Volcanic | place: Kolumbo...
CACAGTCGACTCTTACTGCGATAACGAGGTTGAGTCAGACAATGAGGAATGGTGCTTGGAGAGGGACCAGTACGTCGCTCTGCCCGCCTTTGGAAAGTCCCCCAGCCACCCCGTAATGTACAATCCGTTAATGTTAGACATACAGACTAGAACTGCCATACTCAATGCATTGATGTCCATGAACTATGAGACATATTACGTCAATTACACCACAATGGGTAATACGTATACTGGCTGCTATGATATCACAGTTCACGTAATTGATGAGACGTCTCCACGCAACACTTGCGCCTCGGAGATAATGTCCAACGTTCTGAATACCCCCGGACTAGTTAGGGCCACATCCCAAGAGCATCTGGGGAGCTATTCTGATTTGATCAGCAATGTTCCTGGAATCTCCGCATACTATGGCGAAAAGTTCGATATAACGGAGTGATGTTTTACTCTCTCGCCTGCTAGAAAGTAATCCGGGGTGCGTAGTTGTCAGACGAGAAGGGCACAATCCCAGCAATCATCAGATTGCAGGATGTTGTAATAGGCTACAGTTCCGCGAACCCTCTTGTCAGGATACCAAACCTCGAGATTTTCCCCGGTGAGATAGTTGCCATCGCTGGCCCCTCTGGAGTTGGAAAAACCACACTCCTTCGAACGATTGCCGGCCTAGTTAGGCCAATATCGGGAATCGTCGAGGTCTGCGGAGAGATTAGCCCATCGAGGCCAAAAAGGGGGGAGTTGGGATATGTCCCCCAAAGACTCGGTCTGATACGACACGCCAGTGTGTTGCATAATGTGATGCTAGGTGCAAATGCGGGCCATAAGCCAAGATGGTCCCCGATACCTTCCTCAATGGCAAAGGATCGGGCAATACAGGCCATCTCTTCCATGGGCCTCAGCGAGAAGACCAAGGAACCCATAAGGAGACTTTCAGGGGGGCAGCAGAGGAGAGTGGCCACTGCCAGGACATTGGCTCAATCACCCTCCCTTATCATGGCCGATGAATTTCTCAGTGAATTAGACGATGAAACAATGTCAACAGTCCTATCTGCCGTTACGAACTACATTCGTGAGAATAACGCAGCCCTTTTGGTCGTGGAACACGATGTCTCCAGGGCCAGAAAAATGGCTGATAGAATGCTGGTAATTGACGATGGAAGGGTGAATCCATTCATCACAGAGACTACTGCAGTGGAGGTCAAGGTATGAGTCAGAGCAGAGTCATCATTGTCCTTTCTTCAATCCTAGCTCTTGCAGTCTTCGTACTGAACGGGATGGTAGATGACTGGGGCCGACTCTCAGGGGGCACGGAAAATCTAGTCATATTCATCCAAGAGTCACTTTGGCCCCCAGACTGGAGCGTAATCGAGCCACAGGCATATCCAGTGTGTACAGTTTACCCTGCCTTCGATTTCACTTGCTCAACTGCTTGGATAGGTATGATTGAAACAATCAAGATAGCATTTGTTTCCACAGTTTTAGGTATGCTAATATCTCTGCCGGTTTCTCTCCTCGCCGCACGTAATCTGAATCCTTCATGGATCAGCTACCCAGCTAGATTCTTCCTAGCCGCCTCTAGAAGTCTTCCAAGCATAATCTGGGCAATATTCTTTGTTATTTTGATTGGATTCGGCCCACTATCTGGGGTACTGGCTATGACCGTGTATACTGTTGGCTATCTCGGAAAGCTACAATATGAGGCGATAGAAGGCCTGACAAAACCCCCTCTTGATGCCTCTCAAGCCATGGGCCTCTCCAAGACAGAGACTGCGATCGGCGTAGTGATTCCCGAATGCGCAAACGACCTCATATCTCAAGCAATCTTCATGTTCGAATATAATTTCAGACATGGGACAGTAATAGGAATAGTCGGAGCAGGAGGAATTGGTTATTACATCAACCTGTATCTCAAGTTCTTGCAATATGACAAGGTTATTGCATACCTGATAATAATCTTCGTCGTAGTCATACTGATAGACATGATATCAATATACGCAAGGTCATTTTTCAATGAGGAAGGTGACGCAAAAGCTCCTTCTTGGATGGGTGTATTCGTGCCCGAAATAATCAGTTCAAGACTCAGAAGACTTCGATGGGAATGAATCAGCGGCAATCCGTATGGCCCCATCATCATAGGAAATATGAATCATCTCAGGTACTTTGTTCGTCAGTGAGGAGAGTGCCTCGTAGACTTCCTTCTCGGGGACTTTGAAGGCTTCAGCGGCACGCTCCGTCGACCAAGGTACTTCGATGAAGTCAGAAGCGGCAATCCACTTCAGCAGCCTCCTCTCGAATTCGGTAAGTAAGTCCTCTGCGGCCACGACTCTCGACCTGCGGCCTCGCTGTAGACAAATCAATCTATGTGGTCACACACCATTACCCTCGACCATTCTCCTCACTGCTTGGTCAGCGTCGATTTCTCCATCCAGCAGGTCCCCGAGCGCCGCAATGAAGGGAGTCTCCACTCCAAGCTTCGGAGCTCTGTTCAGGAACATCCTTGTCGCCCTAACCCCCTCCGCGACCATGTGCATCTCGTCTAGGGCCTCGTCCAGCGTCTTGCCAGACCCAAGCTTCTCGCCAAGGGTCCTGTTTCTGCTCCGAGGGCTCGTTGCAGTGACGTACAGATCGCCTATCCCGGCCGGCCCGAAGGCAGTGGAACCGTCAGCCCCCATCGCCTCCAGGAGCCTTATCCCCTCACTGAACCCGGTTAGGACCAAGGCCGCCTTGAGATTGTCGCCTCCAATGGTCTCCTTCAGACCATCGACCAGGCCGCAGGCTAACGCGACGCAGTTCTTGTACGCGCCCCAGAGCTCCGCCCCGTTGGGGTCATTCGCCGGAGTAAGGACGAGCGTCTCAGTGGATAGGCGGTCGGCGAGCCTCATAGCAACGCTGCTGTCATGGCAAGCCACAACAGCGCTCGTAATGACGCCCCTTGCCACTTCGGGGGCTATGGTCGGACCTGTCATGACGATGACCGGATTCGACTTGCCCGACTCCTCGAGCCTCCTCTCTATGGCATCTGAGATCAGGCCTGAGCCGCCCTCGTCCGCAGGAGCCAGGCCCTTGGCCAGGTCCAACAGGACATGAGACGGTCGCAGATGCGGGACGAGGTCGTCCACCACAGAGAGGATGACCCCACTCGGAAGTGCGAGGACCAGTATCTCGCAGGTCTCGGTAATGTCGGAAAGCTCCATCGTTACCTGCAGGTCCGGCATGTGATGGCCATCGAGGTACTTCCTGTTGACCCCCTCGGTCATTATCGACTCATAGACCTCCTTCTCTACGGTCCAACCGAGCACATTGTGACCGTCATTGCACCATACATGGGCCAATGCAGTACCCCAGTTGCCGAGCCCAATGACGCCTATACGTGCCATGAGCCACTGGCCCCACGTCCCCGTTAAGACCCTATTGCGCAAGTTGCCGGGCCTACGTTGACTTCTTGACCAAAGAGCCACTCGACGGGCCAAGCAGGGGTACCCGAGTGGTCAAAGGGGCTGGGTTTAGGTCCCAGTGCGTAGTGCTTCGCAGGTTCAAATCCTGTCCCCTGCACCATTATCGTTCGCAAACTGCGAAGTATGCCGCCACATAGTTGATAAGAGCGCTTTTTCGCGTGATAAACAATGACAAGAACACACGTACTGATAGCAGCACTGATTTTGGTATCAGCCCCCCTGGCGGGGTGCCTCGACGAGGAACTGATTGACGATATCCTTGGATGCATGGACGAGAACGCTGCAAATTACGATGATAATGCTACTTCCGAGTTAGTAGGGGACTGCATTTACATGGCCTCCATGGAGACTTTCATGGATGCCATGAATGATGTCGGAAGCATCGAAGACATGCTAGAAGACACTCCCAAGGCTGGATATTCTCAGACGATTAATGTGAACGAATGGAATGATGACCTGGGTATGCAGTTGGATACCCAGATTACCGAGACAGTAATGGCTGATCTCGATATTGATGCTGTGCATGTGCATAACTTCATCTCGATAGCGCCTTTGATGACCATTTCATACACCCATACCCAGATTGGAGAGGTGGTCAATATCCATTACACAGCAGGCGGAATGATAGCAGAAGGAGGCGAATCCGAATCTTACCAGACCCGTGACGCAACCCCCAATGTTTTGGAAGTACTCGCAGATCAGGTCGGTCTTTTCTCTGACGCTGATCCTGAAGATGAGGGCGCAGGCCTCCCTACTCCTGAGGATGCCATGGAGTCCGTAGATGCGGATGAAATCCCAGAAGACGCAGTAATTACAATCACTATGAGCGACGATATGGAATCCCAGACCATGACAATGGAGTATACGGAGGATGACGCTGAAATCACTATGACCATTCACATTAATCCGAATGAGGACTTGATGTCCTTCACTATGGCCAGCGACAATGGCTCTTCAATTACGAACATCGAGTACCAGGTGATGTGGGGAGATGCTGTAGTCATAGAGGTCGATGAGACCCTGCCAAAGACATCCATACCCATCTGGTTCGAGGAGGGTCTTGATGATCATGACGACCACGACGACCACGGTGACGACGACCACGACGACCACGGTGACGACGACCACGACGACCACGGTGACGACGACCACGACGACCACGGTGACGACGACCACGACGACCACGGTGACCACCATGATGATGGCAATCATATCAGTTGGAACAGTTATTATGACGGCTACTGCGAGTGGGAAGGTTACTCTGATGCTGTCGATTCAGGAGAGGATTCCCGTTGGTGGTGCAAGGAATCTCAGGACGACGAGGACTGGGACACATGGTGGTATTACTGTGAGCATCATGACTCAGACTGGCACTGCACTGACGACTTCGGACAGAGCGAGGAATTCGAGTACTCTGCAGACGGAGACGAGTGGTCGGGATCAGACGATGGTGATGACGGCGATGACCCCCCCACTCCAGAGGAGGCCATGGGGTCCGTAGACGCGAATGGCGATGGACTCATGAGTCTCCAAGAGTTCCAGGACTCCTGGGATTCCAGTGAAGAAAACCCCGAGCTAGACTACGACGAGGTCTCAATCATGTTCGATGATTGCGACTACGATGGAAGCGACCTGATCGACATCGACGAGATGCAGTGCTTCATCGATGGCATTGTGGGCATGTTGCCTGATGGCGGTGGCGAGGAATGTGACGCAGAGTGTTTCTTCCACCTCATGGACGGCTGGCTTGAGGAAATGGACGGACATGTCACTGCCTCGGAGTGGGCTGCCTTCTCCAATTACTCAGATGACGAAGATGGTGAAGGGATGTCAGAAGAAGACTTCGAGGGCCTCTCTGGCTTAATTGACATGTACGATTACGACGAAAGTGATGGACTGGATTGGGATGAGTTCCAAGACGTTTGGAGTATGATCAACAGTGACGATGACGAGTCAGATGACCACCATGACGAGTCAGATGAGCACCATCACCATGGAGATGGAGACTATCACCATGGGCATAGTGCTGACGATGAGTCGACACATGCTGAATCCGATAGGCACCACGACCACCATGACGACCACGATGGTGGAGACGATCATGACGATCACGATGATCAGCACGAAATGCCCGCGGTAATCACTGTATATGTTGCCAAGAACCAGACTCTGAACGCACCAATCTCCGACTTCGAGGTCCGCTTCCTAAGCGACTGTGATGACGAGTACGACGAAGAAAACGATGAGATGGTTGAGCCCGCTCTCAGCGAATGCACCGTTGAATTCAGCATCCCACTGACTGGAGGCGAAGCTAACGGAGTAACCGGCACTTACACCGATCTTGATGGTGGTGGATTAGTTTCGCCGGGTGATATGGTGACCTTAGAAGGATGGGATGGCCAAACCAGAATTGAGATGTATGACACTTGGGCATCCGAGTATACATCCGATTCATTGGCAAACCCCCCAGACCTGCCTGGCTTCGGAGCCATGCTGGCAGTGATGACGCTCCTAGGGGCGGCCTTCGCATCAAGAAGGGATTGAGAACGACTCCCTGCCCACGTATTGGGCAGTCGATACGTCCTTACCCCCATCTCCCATGCGGCTTAGCGTTAGCATGGGAGTTCCATTGGTGAGCATCAGAGATTTGGAGAGGCACTACCAGATGCCATCGGGGGCCGTCAAGGCTCTCGACGGCATAGACTTCGAGATGTCGGAGGGCGAGAGGGTGATACTGCTTGGCCCCTCTGGATCGGGCAAGACCACCCTTCTGAACTGCCTATCCGCATTGGACACGCCAACGTCCGGGACTTACATTTTCGACGGGAAGGACGTCCCGGTGGCACCAGAACAGAAGAAGAGGTTCAGAACAGGAATGAAACATCATCGGTCAATGAGGCTCGTTGATTGGGCGCTCGGCATCTTCCTGGCCCCAGTGGAGTACTTCACCCACTCTAGGCCCGAGGCCGAGGCGAACGAGCTGATGACATCGTTCAGGAGGGATAACATCGGATACGTCTTCCAATTCTTCAACCTGCTTCAGGACCTGACCGTCCTTGAGAACATCCTCCTCATCCAGGAGCTTGCCGACGGAAGGGATGAGCAGAGGGCACGCCACCTGCTCAAGCTGGTTGGATTAGAGGATGAGGTGGACCGATTCCCCGCTGAGATTAGCGGGGGCCAGCAGCAGAGGGTCGCCATAGCCAGGAGCCTCGCGAAGAGGCCCCGGCTGCTTCTGGGCGACGAGCTCACCGGGAACCTAGATACAGAGACCTCTAACACCGTCATGGAGGTCCTAGTCAAGGCATGCGAGGCAGAGGGGATCACATGCGTCTTCGTAACTCATGACGAGTCACTGGTCGAATACGCCACCAGGGTAGTACGATTGGACAGTGGAATCATCCTTTCAGATGAGATTGTCGGCTAAGGTGGTTTTTTGTCTGCGCTACTAACTAAGAGACTCGCTAGGAGCCTCTGGAAGACGAAGCTCAGGCTGACGGCAGTTGTCCTTATGGTGACAGTCGGAGTCTATGCTGGAATTTCTTTCGGCACTTATGCCAACTCCACCCAATCGATGTACGAGGAGATTTACGAGGATGACGAAGACGGAGTGAACCTCCCAGATATTTGGGCTGAGAACACAGTCGGCTTCTGGGAGGGAGAAGAAGCTGAATCTCTCTGTCAGGAGATTTCCGAAGAATGGCCATCTGGATCAGCCCCAATGATCTATTGTGAGCCCAGGGTCAGAGTTAGTGGACTAATGTTCGAATCCGATGGAGAATCAGAATCCATCATCCCTGCAATATGGTATGGCATAGACGAGGGAGTGGTTGACAGGGTTTGGATGCCGGAGGACGACTGCTGCCCGGGCAGACTCGCCATCCAGGATGATGAGATAGTCATAGATGGGCATGCGGCCGAAGGGTTGGGGATAGGCGTCGGTGACAACGTAACCATTGGCGCCGGTCAGGGCAGACTGGACTACCGAGTGGTGGGAATAGGGTACTACTCGTCCCTCTTTTACTTCGCTGTAGATGGGTCTATTGTACCTGCAGAGTCAGGAACATTAGCCTCCGGATATCTGTCTGACTCGGGATTGTCTAGACTCGCCAATCTATCCCAGGGCAGTGCCAATCTCCTATTGATAGACGTCGAAGGAACTCCTGGGTACGACCTTCAGGAAACAGATCTGAATGAGGGCGAGGCCCTCAACGTCATGATTGAATCAGTAAATTCAGTATTGGAGTCGACATCGGAGTCCTCGGCAATTGCCTACGACCGATCCGGTGTTTATTCAGTCGAAATCCTGCGTCAAGACGCCAAGGGGGCCGCCGATACGTTCCCGTACATCACCGGGATGCTGGCCATGGTTGCGGGGATCACTATCTTCCTCAGCCTGCAGAGGCTCATACAGTCCCAATCTAGGGAAATAGCCATTCTTAGGACTCTGGGGATACCTAGGTCGGCAATAATTCCCGGTTTCATGGCGGCACCCCTCGTCATGGGATTAATCGGCTCCACTTTGGGAGTACTCCTCGGTGTCTTCCATGGTGGACCAGCCATGGTTTCACTTTACGAGTCCGTAATCGGAATTCCTGCCATAGGATTCTACACGGAGACCTCGCTCATTTTCGAAATTTTCGCGATCACAATGCTCGTTGTCATGGTCTCCGGCATCAGACCGGCCTTGCAGGCCTCTAGAACGCAGCCATTGGAGGTTCTGAGAGGGGACAACGAAATCAGGCTGTCATCGAGATGGGTCCAGGACGTAACATCTAGGCTCCCCGCGACAATGGGCCTAACAGTCAGGTCAAGCATCAGGAAGCCAGTTCGCCTCCTGCTGACTTTCCTAGCGGTCGGACTCTCGATGCTAATCTTCGGAACCATGACCATGATGATGGACTCCATGGATGACATTTTCGGGAATGACAGCATCAATTGGGACGCCCAAGTAAACGTCCTACCCGGAGGGGAGGGGCCAGTCATTGAATGGGCCAGTGAGATGGGAGCAGACTACGAACAGCTCCTCGTTTTCCCGGGGAGTGCCGAGGGTGACGGAAGGATATTCTCAGCATACGGTTTGGATGAATTCTCCACCTCAGGGGAGTCGATGATAACGTTGGAAATTCTAGAAGGGTCGATACCTGAGAATGGCAGGGATATTCCACAAGTCCTGGTAGACGAGGGGACAATGGGCTTCCTGGGCTGGGAGGTCGGGGAGACGCAAACCCTTGTCTTCGGTACCAAGTCCTCAGATGTTGAAATTTCAGGCACCGTCATGGAAATGTCCAGAACGGTATACTTCCACCGCAACGACCTCTCCGAGATAATCGGCATCGAAGCGACCTCGGTCCTCCTCTCACTTCCCGAGCAGGTCGAAATAGACGGCCAGTTGGCAGACCTGTCGGTGGGAATCACCGAGAAGCAGGACCTCATAGACTCCTTTGACGCCCTTCTGGAGCTCCAGAAGGGCGTATACAACGCAATCATGGCACTAGGCATCATCATTGCTATCGCCGTACTGTTCAACACGCTTCTGATGAATCTCTCCGAGAGGGATACTGAGCTGGCCACGCTGAGGGTCTTGGGAGCTCCCATCTCTAAGATTAGGATGATGATGCTGGGCGAGAATCTAGCAATAGGGCTGATCGGCGGAATCCTTGCAGTGATCTTCACCGTACTAATGGCACAGTCATTCATCGCATCATTGGTCAACTGGTCGTTTTACTTCACGCTTCAGCCTCAGGCCTCAGCGATATTCGAACTAGTCGGAGTTGTGATTGCAATCTCCGTCCTCTGCACGCCCTACGGATCTTGGAGGGTTAGTAGGATGAATCTAGTGGAGAAGGTAAAGGACCTATCTCAGTAGGACTTGACATGCGCGTCGTTACTTGGAACCTTAATGGCATCAGGGCAGCCCACAGGAAGGGCCTATACGACTTCGTTGACAGAATAGACGCTGACGTCATGCTCTTCCAAGAAGTTAGGGCGCTGCCCGAGCAGATGCCCAAGGACTGGTCCGAGCCAGAGGGGTACGACGTAATCTGGCACCCCGCCCAGAGGAAGGGATACTCGGGCGTGATGTCTTGCTCAAGAGTGGGAATGGAGGAGATTGGGAGAGGCATAGATACTGATCTGGACGAGGTCAGGGATCCCGAGGGCAGGGTTCTGCATACCAAGCACAAGGGGATGCACTGCGTCAACATATACCTCCCAAATGGCTCTTCCAGAGACGACAGGCAGGCATACAAGGACCAATGGATCGAAGACCTGATGGAGTGGGCCGAGATGTTCGTCGGCTCCGATGAACCAGCACTCCTCTGCGGTGATCTGAACATCGCCCACACGGAGGATGACATTTGGAACCCCGAGGGAAACAAGAGGACCTCAGGATTCTTGATGCACGAGAGGGAATGGTTCACGAGACTCCTGGAGAGGGGCTGGCATGATCTGTTGAGGATACACATCGGACCTCAGAAGGGCCCCTACACTTGGTGGTCCAACTTCAGAAGAGCTAGGGAGAGAGACAGGGGATGGAGGATTGACTACGTCCTCGCTAATGATGCAGCCAGGTCTCTGATGAAGTCGGCAGAAGTGATGAGAGAAGGCGGCCTAGTGGTCTCTGACCACGCACCAGTCATCGTCGACTTCGATCTTTGAACACTCCCGTAGGGAGTGATTTCCACCACTTATGGCGCCAAGCCACCATTCAAGTGGGGGTGTGCTGGCGTGGATGCATGGCTGATGCACTGTCAGACCGTCTAGATAGGATCCTCCCAGGGGGCAAGGGCGTCTGGATTCCGATGGACCATGGCGCATCCAGCTTCCCAGTGAGGGGCCTAGAGGACACAGATTCAGCAGTAGACGCAGTAATTTCCGGAGGCGCGGATGCGATAGTAATGCAGAAGGGACTTCTCAGCCACAACTCAGCTAGGAACGGGTGGGGTGGATACGTCTGCCATGTTTCAGTTTCCACCGTGCACGGAGGGGATAGGTCCCAGGACAAGGTCAGTGTTGCTACGGCTTCTGAGTCGAAGAAGCGTGGAGCGACTGGCGTCTCTGCTCAAGTAAATCTCGGCGATGATTTCGAGAATCACATGATAGAGAGGCTTGGACAGATCACCAGCCAGGCACTCGAAGAGGAGATGCCGGTCCTTGGGATGGTCTATCCACGTGGGCCAAATCTGGCCATAGACGACGAAGATCCTACGGGAGGCGTGGCGCATGCTGTCCGCTTGGCATGGGAGTTGGGGTGTCATGTTGCCAAGGTTCCGTGGACCGGCTCCGCAGAATCATTTTCCAGAGTCACAGAGTCTACGCCCATTCCCGTTCTCATCGCAGGTGGGCCTATGGGCGATGACTTCGCAAGTATCCTGTCCACTGTGGAGGATGCCATGTCAGTGGGGTGCGCAGGAGTTTGTATGGGAAGGCAAGTATTCGGTTCGGAAGACCCCGAGTCTCGTGTGAGGGCCCTCAGAGCGGTGGTCCATGAAGGTAAAACGGCTTCAGAGGCATCTCTTCTGCTGAGGTGATTGAATGGAAATCTGGGTCGATGCAGATCTGTATGAGTTTTCGGCCGCTCCTGATTTCGGGTATCGGATATGGGAGGGGGATGACCCGGAAGTAGCAGTGGTGAATCTTGACGACTACAGAGGTCAGGAAGAGGCAATCTCCCTAGTGGGAATGATTCCTTGGATTTTGGTAAGATGTTCAGACTGGAAGATGATCCCGCTGGAGAACTTGGTAGCAGCCTCCTCAGGCAGTGGGAGCAGGATAGCGTTCGCAATCTCAGAAGAAGTCGACATGCAGGGCGCTGCATTCGCCCTCGAACATGGAGTCGATGCAGTAGTTCTACCGCCCGAGGAACAAGCAGCCGCACTTTGGGCCTCAGCTAGAACAATCTCCTCCGAGAAAGACACCACTCGGGGAAGGGCAGCACCTCCGGAACTATCGATAGCCACGGTAGATTCAGTCTCTCCTGGTGGTGTGGGCGAAAGGGTATGTGTGGACCTCATAGAGAGGCTATCGGAGGGAGAGGGTTTGGCGATTGGCTCATCTTCTGCATGCCTTTGCCTCGTCCATGGTGAGACTGTCCCATCCCAGTACGTCCCCTCCAGGCCTTTCAGGGTGAATGCCGGCGCAGTTCACTCCTATGTGCTAATGGGGGACGGTTCAACCAAGTACTTGAGCGAATTAAATTCGGGAGACAAAGTCTCAGTACATTCCCATGAAGGGCCTTCCAGAATAGCCACAATAGGGAGGCTCAAAATAGAGAGGAGACCATTTCTGAAAATCTCTCTCAAATCACGAAAAGGAGATGGACAGATCATGGTCCAGCAAGCAGAGACAGTTCGATTAGTCTCTGATTCGGGCGCCGCTATCTCGGTTACTGAGATTAATCCCGGGCACGAAGTTGTCGTCCTCAACGAGAGCAACATGCGCCATATTGGGAAACCCGTACAGGGGGAGGTCGAGGAGAGATGACAATCCTGGGTTCGGGAACCGCTAACGGGGGAATTTCCATATTACACGCACTGGGACTTGGAAGGGGGTGCTCAATACCCATCGGTCTGACAACCACTGTAAATATCCACGACGAACATATTGATTTGCATAACGACCATCACGGCCTCTTGGATGAAGTTCTTCACCTTTGGAGGAAGAAGGAATTGCCAAGCCCAAACATTGTGGGGTGGGAGGTGATTAGCGATGTCCCAGTAGGCCAGGGGCTGAAGTCAAGCGCAGCCCTAGCCTGTGCCGCGTTAAGGGCGCTGAATCAGTCCTCCTGGGTAGGCCTATCAGACTCGGAGATAGTCGACATGGCTGTCGAGTCCCAGATAAATTCTGGCTGCACGGTGACTGGGAGTATGGACGATGCATGGGCTGCAGTAGATTCAGGGTGGAAGCTGGTAGATCCAAGACTCCCAGCATCGGAGGCGATTCTGTTTGAGGGCGAATTCGATGAAGATGTGACCGTGCTAGTAGTTCCAAGGGGCCCGAGGGAGACAGCCGTGAATGCCGAGTCCTTTTCCGAAAACCAGTACCTCTTCGAGAGGGCCCTTGCTTCCCTGACCAACGGTTCAGTCCTTGACGCACTTTCATCAAACGGAATGGCAGTCGCTTCATCGACTGATGATTTTGAGGCGCTGAGAACTTGTAACATGGCAATCGCTTCAGGAGCCTTAGCAGCTGGTCTGAGTGGTTCTGGCCCAGCAATAGCAATAGTTTGCTATCCGACAGATGTGCAGAATGTCAAGAATAGTGTGGAGCAAAGTGGCCTAGAGGTCATGGAAACCAGTTTCGTTAGTTCAGAAGTGGCAGAGAGGGAGGTCAGGTAATGGGCATGGCACTGGGGGACAAGCTCAGAATCACCCTATTCGGGGAGAGTCATGGAACATGCGTCGGGGCACTGGTAGAGGGAATGCCTCCGGGGACCCCCATGGATCCAGAGTCCCTGTCGAGGGAAATCGACAGGAGGAAGCCTGGTAGGAAGGGGTTGTCTTCTAGGAAAGAGCTGGACGAATGCCAGATCCTCTCTGGAATCTATGATGGAAAGGCTACAGGATGGCCAATTCTCATGTTGACTATGAACTCTGATGTCCGTTCGTCAGACTATTCATTCCTACCAGACCATCCTCGGCCCGGACATGCTGATATGGTTGAGATGGTAAGGTCAGAAGGCTCCAGCGATCTCAGAGGAGGGGGCTCCCAATCCGCTCGCCTTACGTTCGGAATGGTTGCTGCCGGAAGTCAGGCAAAGACTCTCTTGGATCAAGCAGGATGGTCCTGTAAGGCACACCTCCACAGCGTCGGAGAAGTCAAATCCCGCCCGCTATTCCAGCTTGACAGAGACTCAGAGCTAAAATCTGACTCTGACATGGCCAGGTTGAATTGCAGGGATCCAGATGCAGTAGGCAATATCTCAGATTTCATCGAGTCCGTAAGAATGGATAGGGACAGCGTCGGCTCAGTGGTTGAATTGCTGATTGAAGGGATTCCCATCGGAGTGGGTGAGCCATGGTTTGATGGTGTCGAGCCATCACTGGCCCGTGCGATGATGGCAATCCCCGGCGCTAGGGCAGTAGAATTCTCACATGGAGTCGAGTCATCTAGAATGAGGGGCTCAGAACACAATGACTCTTGGCATTCGGAGGATGGATCACCAGTCCTCGAGGGGGCGTCTTCTGGAGAGGCCGATGGATCACTCGGGGGGAGGTCAACAGGGGCCCCAATAAGGGTCAAGGTTCACTTCAAGCCCCCTAGCAGCTTCCCTCGCGAGCAACTCACTCTACATTTGCCCAGTGACGAGCTAATGCCACTGGAGATTGGAGGGAGGCACGATCCAGTGCTAGGCCCTAGGGCAGTACCAGTCGTGGAAGCAGCTGCTATTCTTGTGATGGCCGACCTGGGCCTGATGGGCGGATTTCTCGGCTCCAAAGAAGACTAGGCGTTTCTTTCCCTCATCTGCTGCACCCTCAGAGGTAGGTTAACTGCGAACATCGCGGCAATGACAACGAAGACAATCACCGTCCCAAGAGCGACGCCATACACACTCGTCAACTCGACGCTTTCTTTCAATCGCAAGGCAGAGACATCATCGAAAATGCCCACTATTGCTGGAATTATTAGGTTGATCAGGAGCGTCATTAGGGCGACGGCGCCTGCTATCGCAGGGGCTATGGCTAGGGACATGTGGTACTTCCTGGTAATCTTGTTAACCCCCATGACGTAGACCTCGTTCATCCTAATTGACGTATCCAGCATGGAGAATCTGATTACGCCACTCGATAGTTCAATGTACATGACGAGGAAAACTGCGTATAGGATTAGGATGAACTTCTGGATAATCTCACTCTCGGGAACCACGTCCAGTCTGAACTCGACAGTGCTCCCAGCGAATCTGATTGTCACCAGTATCAGTGCGACGTAGGAAATCAGCATCGCCCTACGGTCCCTCTGGAAAGTACCGTAAACGCCCCCGATCAGTCCAATTGCTATGAGCATTAGATGGAAAAGACCGGCAGCGACCCCTAGCCCCAGTGCGTTAGAAGCAGCGAACCAAGCAGTTCCCGATACTGGCGTTATCATGAAGGTGAGGAAACTCAAGACTATCAGGGACGCAGCCGAACCGGCCTGCAGTGAAGAGACCATTCTATCAGGAGGTAGGAACTTGTCTTTGGAAACCACCGGACCGCCGAAGAAAGACTCAATGAAGCTGGGTACGTGAATTTCCGGAATCGCATCCTTTGGAATCTCGGTACTCGATTTGATTCGGCCTGCTGCCTTCCTCCTGCTGGGGGCGGAAGACCTGACTTTCTTGCCTTCGTACAGGTGGGCCGTATCGCTCGCACCTTCGACATCCACATCATCAGCCATCTTAGACACCTCAGAAACCCCTCGCCCCAGCTAGGGCGGTATTCAGCATCATGTCAGGCTCCCAGTCCATGACGAATGCACCCAGCCCCCTTAATTCGCTCATCAGAATGTCTCGCTCAGTCTTCAGAACCTCATACCCAGTCCTGTCAAGCCTCCTGGCGTCGAATTCGAACTCCAGGCTGCTCGGTGAAAGAACGGTCACATCGAAGTTCCTCGCCCTTAGGTCACGAACGGCGTCCACAATGGTCGGATCGTCCTCCAATGGGCTAAGGATGATGATGGGGCTTCCCCTGTTGATGTGGGGCATTATCCTATTTGTTACAACTTTGAGGGGTGTGTTGCCCTTTGCCATAGCTCCTGCTAGCTTAGTTAGTAGAACATAGAGCTGCTTCTTCCCAGTGTCCCTGTCGACGGAAACGATCTCATCGCTGTATACCACTAGTCCAACTGAGTCCCTTCTGGACAGGAAGTATTGGGATAGGCTGGCCGCGGCCCTGGTGCTGTACACCAAGGAGTTCCTGCTGACTGGCCCAGTCTCGCTAACGCCCCTACTATCGATAATCAGAATGATGTCACTTACGGCATCACGCTCATATTCATTGACCATCATTTTGCCACCGCTCCTAGCTGTAGCCGCCCAGTTGACCTTCTTCATCGGGTCTCCGGGGATATATTCACGGAGGTTGTAGAAGTTTGACCCCTCGCCTGGATTTCTGATATTCACTGCTCCCGTGAAAATCTTGGGCACCCTGCTCTTAATCAGAGCATCCTTGATGTCCTCCATCTTGGGGAATACCAGGAAGTCGTCGTAAAGATTGATCTCCCTTTCGTTGTGGAAGAGTCCGAAGGCATCCTGAACACGAACGCACACTGGGCCGATGGTATAGAATCCCCTGAGGGGAGTCTCTATGGTGTAAGAAATAGTAGTCTCCCTCTGCGGTCCAAGCTCCATGAGGACATAATTCGCCCCCTTCTTTATTCGCATGACCTCAGGGACCCTGTCCCTTACCTCGATAATCTTCGAGAGGTTGGAACGGTTCTGAAGTCTGAGCGTAACCTCGATTTCTCCATCTTCGAAAATCCTAGCAGAGGATATCTTCCTGAGCGCCACAATGCTGTTCAGTTGGATGCCTTCGTCGGAGTCGGCATCTTCCACCCTCCTGCCAGATGACGAAACATCTGCATGATTGGACATGAAAGCGGCCCAAGTTAGGAACGAAAGCAGCACCACCGCCACGGTAACTAGCTGCTGGTTCCTGAGGACCAGTCCAAGGAGGTAGAGCGCGATAGCAAGCGATGCGAACATCGCTGACTTCCTGCTCCACGCCATCTTGACACCTCTACAATCTATCCGAGAAACCAACTCAGACGGTTGGTACTGGGACCTGCCTGAGGATGTCAGAGATGACCTCCTCGTTCTCTAGGCCCTTGATCTGGTGCTCTGGCTTCAGGATTAGTCTGTGTGACACCGCTAGGGTCGCAACTGCCTTCACGTCATCGGGTGTGATGAAGTCACGACCACTCATGGCAGCTGCGGCTCTGCTAGTCTTCAGTAGTGCCTGAGATCCACGAGGAGATGATCCTACAAGTACGCGTGGATCCTCCCTTGTCCTAGTCACTATCTCGACCATGTTCATCCTAACTGCCGGGTCTACGTAGACCTCCTCACACGCCTGCTGCATTGCAACAACACGTGCGGGATCGGTAATCGTCTCGACCTCAACTTCATCCTTCTTCCTAGCAACACGTCTAGCTAGGATCTCATCCTCGTCCGCTCGATTTGGGTATCCTACGCTCATCTTGAACATGAACCTGTCAAGTTGTGCCTCTGGGAGCGGGTAGGTACCTTCCTGCTCGACCGGATTCTGTGTTGCCATCGTTAGGAACGGGGCAGGGAGCTTGTGAGTTACAACACCGATGGTAACTTGCTTCTCCTGCATCGCCTCAAGAAGTGCAGCTTGAGTCTTGGGAGGGGCTCTGTTAATCTCATCCGAAAGAAGTAGATTGCAGAAAATCGGCCCTGGCTTGAAAGTGAACTCTCCCTTCTTCGCATCGTAGATGTTCGTTCCTGTAATGTCTGCAGGTAGCAGGTCAGGCGTGAATTGTACCCTCTTGAAATCGCACCCCAATGCATCTGCGAATGTGTTTGTCATCAGGGTCTTGGCAAGTCCGGGATAATCCTCGAATAGGAGGTTACCATTTGAGAGGATATTCACGAGGACATTGTCGATTACGTGGGACTTACCAATGATGACCTTCTGCACTTCTGCGCTGATGGCCTCACCGATTCTCCCCACAGCTTCTAGCTTCTCGTTTACCTTCTTGGAACCGCGGGCCTTGGCTGCCTTCTCTTGGTAGCCCTTGCTCACGGCGTCTGCTGGTGGTGCTTTATCTGCTGGTGGCGGTGCGTTCATACTATTCTCTCCAGTTTAACATTGCTTTTCTCAATTTTGCTTGTCTTAATTTGCTCTCCCCCACCGCCTAATGGCTTTCATGAGCTCCCTGAGCTCTTGGGGGGAGTATTTCTTTTCCTTAGAATATGCTAGTTCTACTAGCCTTGGATTGCCTATCATGCCCTGAATCTTAGAGGGTTCCATCAGTGCCATCTCGTCTCTAGTCAGGTCATGGTGAACTCTTATCTTGGTGAAGAGGGCCTGTTGGACTCTCTGCCTATACGATGTGGGGTCCAACTTGTTCGGCCTCTCGGCGAATCTCGTCAGATCGAACACGTGTCTCCAATTCTCCTTCTCAGGAACGATCATCATCGCAACCAGCAGTAAAAGTCCAACGTTCAGCACCACTAGCCACTTCAGGAATGTATTCGAAGTCAGTAACACCACTGTTCCCATGGCCTCAACAAATGGGGCCGATACCATTCCTGTAACGTGCCTGCTTTCGTCGAAAACAATTTGGAAGTTAGAGAAATCATCCTTGATTTCTCCGGACAGCTTCTGATTGTCAAACTCCATCATCGAGTGTATCAGGAGTTTGAAGTAGTCCTCATTGCCGTTCCATTGAGAGCCCTCCGTGTTCTCAAACTCATCATTCCAGCAGCTTTGGTACGCTCCTTCGACTTCGCATATCCTGGGAATTCCGTATTCTTCTCCTACTTGGTCGTCCCACAGAAGATTGGAGAACGCTTCTGGGTCTGAGACGAAAACTATGCTGCCTGTCACATCAAGCTCGCCCGTATCTCCGCCTACTAGGCTGCCCTGCCCGCTTCTGACTTTGTCATACACAGAAACCCCGGCGTAGTCCACCCTGATCATCAGAGATAGGTCACCAGGTGCAGGGTTACGATAGTCACTGGAGTCACCATTTCCTGCTAGGTCGATGAACGCGGAAGGGGACGCCTTGGCAATCCTGGTCACCACTCTATGATCGGGATCATCCCTGTCCATCTCAGTCTGCTCAAATTTCAGGCCGGTGGGATTCCTGAACAGTACAGGTAGAGAGCACCCGTCATTGTACTGCGATATTTCGAAGGTCGAGCACCCATCGTTACCGGCATCGGCAGCTTCCTCCTCTAAGGTGCCGACACTCCATACATTGCTCCATGAGTACTCCTTCAAGCCATCATTATTTGGCTCAGTGACGTAGTACTGATTCTCGTCGAGCAGAGGTGCGTCGAAGTAAGTCACTCCGAATCTGTTTGCAAGCCTGTTTGCATTCGTATCATCGGCGGCCACGATAACCTTTCCACCACGTTCCGTAACGAAATCATAGATTGAGTCCGCCTCAGTCTCATCTATCGGTTTCTCGGGAGCGATGATTAGAAGCATCGTCCTGTGAGGGTACTTCCAGTCATTCACTAACATAGGTGTGGACATGGTGTTGGCAACGAAATACTCGTCAGGCCTCTCCTCCAGGCTATCCCTCATGTCGGAAAGCTGGGCCAGTCCCTCGTAGTCTCCGTCTTGCGAGTACGCGGAGTATTGGGTGGATTTCCCGATGACGAAAATCATCGGCAGAAGGAGCAGAAGTATGGCGGTAACCGAGAGTGACCAAATGACATAGGTCGCGAAGTCCCGCCCTCCTCCTTCTTCTTCCATCACAATTACCAGTCCCGAATTAAGTCTGCAAGCAGCACCTACGGTGCTGTGCGGAGTGCTATTCTACAATTATATGTTCGGGTAAATAGTTTCCGCCAATGCTTCCGATATCCACCCGGTGTTGTTTTTTTTACACTTTGAGAATAAATGTAAAAACCCACTAATCAATCCATTTTCCCAGTACCTATTGCAGCCAATAGTATTAGGAAAACAGTCAATATTGGACTGATGAAGGGTAGGTTAGAACTGACAATTTCTATTGTATCCTCTGGACCTTCTGGATCTTGGGGGTCCTCTTGGTCGGCAGGAGGGGGTTCCACAGTTATCCTCGCCTCATCTCTAGAAATCTCGGAGCCCCCTGAATTCGCCGCTCCATTGGATGAAATAGCAACTTCAACATCACAGTTCCTTTGAGGATGACTTTGCGAAGCTGTGATCAAGATGTTGGCACTTGTAGACTGTCCAGATTGTACATCCCTTGTGGTGAGAATATCCAGGCCATTGTCTGTAGATAGAAGAGGGCAGTTGTCGGAAACTTCGATTGAACCAACCCTATCGGCTACATTTCCGATGTTTCTTACTGTTACTTGGAGGCTCATTTCTGAACCGGAATTCATCGGCCCCACAGGGTCTGAAACATCCACCTCCAATGAGTAAACACGTGGTATCTGTAGCTCTCCAGTTGCCTCCTTAGTCTCTGGGAGTGGTTGTGGTATTGAAGCCCTTGAAATCAATGTGACTGAGATTTTGAACTCCTCCTTGCTGTCCGCCTGATGGGCCCAGACATCAACCCCTGTGACCATGAGAGTGAATGTCTTGTTCCCACCTGCTGCTATATTCTCGGATTCCGGACCATCTCCCTCGCCATCAAATGGAATCTCATATGCGAATTCAACAGTGATCGGAAGTAACTCGTCATTGTAAACGAAGAAATCTATTGACACTGAACCGTCTTCCCTAACCGGGAATGGATTACTGTCATCTTCCTGAGGGAACTCGATTCCTACATCCCATCCGCCAATCTGCGATTGAACGGGTAATGAGATGGCAAGTAGGGAGATGATTGAGACCATGGCAGCCCAGTAGTGCCTGTTCACTTGGAATCCTCCAGCATACCAGAACATGCCCGCCTTGTTAAGACCTTGACCATCTTACGTCTGTAGGAGGGTGGGAACCAAGTGTTTAGGACTGGTTTCACGGACTTTCTTACCGATTCCGCGAGGAAATCAATACTTTCAGCCCCATTCCACTCTTTTAGGGCCAACTCAGCCTCTTCTCCGTGAAAGCCGGGAACAGACTCCAGTCCAGTGGTTGCAACCCTGAGGTCAGAAACATCCCCTCCCCTTTTCTTCCAGGCGACTGCCACCCCGGCCTCAGGGAAGTCCCAACTTTCACGCTGCCTCAATTTTTGGTAATCACCATGCCATTCAGAAACGTCCTCGGGCAACGTCACGTGAGTCACTATCTCGCCTTCTCGGAGGACATTCCGAGTCATACCATCCAATTGGAAGAAGTCATTCATTGGCATTGACCTCTCTCCCTCCTTGGATGCTAAGTGAATAGTCGCCCCTAGGCACATCAGGGAGGGCGCTAAATCAGCCTGGTATGTCGCCACGCAGAGTGTATTCTGATTGGGAATAACCCTGCAGTCAGCATCTGTCCCACAATCGCATTTGTGACACCAGTCGATTGACTCACGCCAATCTTCAGTCTGGTTGAACCAGAAACATCTCGTATCCAGACAGAGGTTTCCTCCTACGGTGGCAGAGCGACGAATCAGGGTACTAGCCACAGACTCTGCCGCAGATCTGATCAGCGAGTGAGTTTCTTCTGACTCAGCCAAATCATACAGTCGCACCATCGCACCGATATGAGTACCAGTAAGCTGGGTTAGTTCAGTGACGCCTGCCAGTGATATCACATCTGATTTGGCGTTCAGGTGCCATTTGTAGTTGGGAAGGAGGTCGGTCCCACCTGCCACCCAGTCGAATTCTCTGTTCGAACTACTCAACTCAGAGGCTATCGAAAAGGCCTCATCTAGACTCTTGGGGCTGTGTAGATGGAAAGGCGGCATCTTCATTGTGGACCACCTCTTTTTCTGCGTTCGACATGCTTCCATGCGCTACCAGCAAGTCCAGGATTGTCGAGATAATCCTCGGAGGGAGTCACTACTGCCGTCCATCGGGAGTCTTGCTCATCCCCTGGAATTTCCGGATCGAGGCCAAATAGTGCTCCGTTATGATATGGCGAAGGCTCGTCCCCTCTTCTCCTTTCCACGTCCCTCTCGGAATGAGACCTCCCCCTCTCAACCAATTTTTCCTGAAGTTCAGAGTGTGATATTCTGGGAGGCTCCAAATCAAGAGGATCCGATATCCCATCGCCCTTACATTTCTTTTCGATTTCTTTGTAAAGCCTATCGGGTGAAATGGGGAGCTCGCTGGCCCTCACCCCTGTAGCGTCGTAAACTGCGTTGACCACGGCTGGAAGGATTGGAAGAAGAGGCCCCTCTCCTGCCTCCTTGGCCCCAAACGGCCCCTCGGGGTCATTGGACTCAACAATAATCGGGAAAACTTGTGGCATTTCATGAACCGTTGGGATCTTGTAGTCCAGTAAATCAGGGTTCAAGAGATGACCAGTTCTACCATACTTCATTTCTTCACTAAGGACCTGCCCCATCCCCATGTGGCAAGAACCAATAATCTGCCCTTCTACTGACAAAGGATTCAGGGCTTTCCCACAATCATGTGCAGCCCACACCTTCAGGACTCTAGTTTGCCCAGTTTCCACATCTACCTCGACTTCGGCAACATATGCTGAAAATGAGTATGCGGGAGCCAGTCCGGCGGCCGCGCCCTTGTGGGCCCTTCCCATGGGAGGAGTCCTGTAAGAGCCCGAAGAGACCAATGCCCCTCTGTCTTCCTGCGATTTATGCAATGCCTCAAGGTACGAAACCCCTACTGCTGGGTCGTCCTTCCTGAATATTCGCCTGTCACCAATTACTAGCTTTTCCTCGGGTGATCCGGTAATCTCCGAAGTCGACTTGATCAACTCGCTCCTGATTTCCATAGCAGCAGATATGGCCGCATTGGCGTTCATGAAAGTTACACGGGAAGAGTACGATCCAAGATCCACAGGCGACGTGTCACTCTCCCTACTTCTGACCCTAATCATATCCAGGGGAAGGCCTAGGACCTCAGCGACCGATTGCGCTACTACGGTATCGGATCCCTGACCAATATCAGCTGCACCAGTGTGCACGGTGACGCCCCCATCCATGTCTATCTTGAGGTGGACTGTGGCGTGAGGGAATTTGTTCGGGTCCCAGTGGATTGGCAGTCCGCTACCTGAAATGAAAAATCCGCAACCTACACCTATTCCCCTTCCCAGAGGCATCTTACGGAATTTCTCGTCCCATCCGGAAGCCTCTCGAACTCTTTCAAGACATTCCCTCATTCCTATGCTAGTCACCCTGAAGCCAGTGATTGTAGAGCTATGTGGGGGCAGAAGATTTGCCAACCTGAAGTCTATCGGGTCCACTTCCAGCTGCTCACAAATATCATCCAAGCCAACTTCCACTGCACACCTTGAATTGACCGCTCCATGACCTCTCATCGCCCCGCTCGCGGGTTTGTTTGTCCATACTCTCGCGCCGGTGTAGTGGAATCCCCCTATCTCATAGGGAGCGGTATGCAAAACTCCATTGTAGTATGTTGTAACGTGACCGAAGGAAGCAAACGCCCCACCATCAATTAGCGCATCCGTTTCTATCCCCGAAATCCTACCTTCGCTATCCGAGTGTATCGACATGCCTATTCTAGATGGGTGCCTACCTCGATTGACCCAGAAGACTTCCTCTCTGTCAAAGTTTATTCTAACCGGCTTCCCAGTCTTCCTCGCCAGAATAGCTGCACACATTTCATGGGGAAATGGATCAGATTTCCCCCCAAACCCGCCTCCTACAAATGTCCTGAAAACGTTGATTTGGTGCATTGGAACGTCCAAGACGTCTGCTAGGGCCCTGTGGAGATAGTGTGGGACCTGTTGTGGGGTGTACAACGTAAGCCTCCCTGAGGGGTCCCACTGTGCGACAACCGCATGAGGCTCTGTGAAGCCATGATTGGCCCCCGCAAATAGCCAATTGGAATTATGGCTAGCCGTAGAGTCCCGCATGTCCTCAACATTTCCAAACTCCTGGAATACTCTCTTCTGAACATTGGACTCCCCGATGTGGTACTTCCCCCTGTCATGAATTGGAGATTCAGACTCCTCCAATCCGTCCCTCATATCATGAATACTATCGAGTACTTCGTATTCTACCTCGATTAGTCTACACGCCTCTCTTGCGGTTGACTCGTCCACTGCAGCTACACAGGCCACCAAGTCACCTACATGTCTGACCTTTTCTTGTGCCATAGCATGCTCATCTTTTGTTACTGGCAATACGCCGAAAGCACTAGTCGCATCATGTCCAGTGGCCACTGCCAAAACCCCGGGCAACTCCAATGCCTTGCTAGCATCAATTGACAATACTTTGGCATAGTGGTGCGGACTCCTCACAATTCTACCAACCAATTCCCCAGGCAACCTGATGTCATCCCCATACTGGGCCTGTCCAGTGACTTTCCAGCGACTATCTATCAATGCAGTAGGCTTTCCAATAACCCTTCCACTGACAATCCCGTCATGTCGATGGGACCCCCATGGCTGACTCTTGGATCCGCCCTGGCTTTCCGGAATCATGTCCTCGTCCCGAGGTTCGCTGAATTGCCTCTTACCACCCGATCCGGGCTTTGAAAACGGCAATTTCCCCGGCTGTTGTCTGTATCCGACCATCTCTTCGGAGTCATCATCACTCAAGTTATCACCCCGTAAATCCCGGATGTGGATCGCTTTTTGGCTCTGTGGAGTTTTCCACCGTATCCCCTCTGCAAAGAATGCCCGAGGCCTCTTTGACGGAGTCCACAATTTGTTGGTAACCCGTGCATCTGCATAGATTTCCTTCGATTGCAGATTTTATCTCAACGTCAGTAGGATCTGGATTTTCTTCCAGCAGAGCTGAGATTACAACTAGGAATCCCGGGGTGCAGAAGCCGCATTGACTACCTCCACATTCAGTGAATGTCTCCTGTATTGGATGCAGATGATGTCCCTCAGAAAGCCCCTCTACTGTCGTTATTTCACATCCATCCGCCTCTTGGGCAAGCATCAGGCAAGATAGCCTCGGAGATCCGTCAATAAGGATCGAACAGCACCCGCAGGTACCCATATCGCACCCCCTCTTCGTTCCAAGAATCCCTAAGCTGTCACGAATAACATCCAGTAATATCGCATTACTTTCCACTCTAGTGGAAATAGCATTTCCATTGACTGAGGCAGCCCAATCGACCTCATCTGAGGGAGGGAGCATAGGCAGTCTGTGCTGAACCATGATGCCTTGACCAAGGCCACTCGCACCTTGAGCATTGGGGTCTTGACCCCATAGGGGTCAATCAAAGGTCCTCTCTCACCTTTTTCATTATCTCGTACTCGGCTCTTTTGATGTGTTCTCCCAATGTACTTCTCGCCATATCCATCTCATCAGCTATATCTTTCAGCTTCACATTTGAGTTTGGGTCGTAGTAACCCATTCTTATCGCTAGTGAAATGACTTCTCGTTGTCGTTCAGTAAGGTCACTAGTCCATCCGTTGGTAGCGTTCTCTCTAATCGAATGTACACTAATCTTGTCAGGCGGCATCACCATCCGCATGAGGGATACGAATCTGCGGATTGATCCAGAAAGACCAGACATCCGCATTTCCATTCCTCGCTCGGAGTCTATCCCATATGGGGGCTGGACGTGAATATTGGAGAGCTCTATTGCCGTTTTCGCGAAGGGGTGCGTACAAAGAAGGCTGACCACAATAACCCCCTCATCCTCTTCGTGTTTTTCCAATACTTCTAGCCATTCGAGACTAGAGAGATCTTCCAATTGCATGCCTTCTCGGAGAACTATTTCTGCCAATTGAACTACCCCGTCCTCCCTAACTGCCAAGTGGCCAAGGACCTCGATACTATCCACTATTTCCAGTATTCTTGAGATATCGTTAGAGCCCCTTAATGAGGAAATTTTCCACCTTAGGGATACCCTCCTCATACTATCTCCAAAACTTTCAGTCTATTGAACACAGCGGAATGACATGAAATAGCCATTACTCCCAGTACGCTTCCCTGATTGCTTGATTTGCTTCCATGCACATCACTACATCAGAAGGCCTGTTGGGAATATCCGATGTACCATTCAGATGTTCTATCATTGGCAAGACATTACTATCATTGACCACTCCCCAGCCTACTTGGGTACAAGGTGCGACTGGAGAAATTGGCATGGTGCCAGACGTTGGGTCCCAAGTGGAATATGAGGGATACCAGGCGGACAAATTCAATGCGTCCCTGATGGTGTCGCTGGTGATGTTGATCCCTTGTACCATGAATCCAGATCTAGTAGACGGGTCTGCACCAGAGGACGAATCTCCGAATTCGGCCCTCAGTGTCTGTATCACTGTGGACAACAAACCAGCAGTCCTTGGAGTGGCGAAGGACGTCCCGGATGTCTCATGATACCCATCAACATCATCGTGATTTGGAAGTACTTGGGTCCAATCGGCCGCGATATCAGGATATGACCCACTCATGGTCTCTTTCTGGTCATCTCCCTCCTCCGCGTACCCTGAGACACCGATGCTCCAAGGCGGGCCAGCAGTGGAATCTTGCACTGCTGGAGATGGCGTATTGTCTGCTGCTCCAGTGTGGATCTTCCTGTTTTCCACTACAGCCACCTTGGTGGCGTCCTCAATCCCGGGAACGGGAATCGAACCTATCGGCCCAAAACTGGTTGTTATGACATCGACAAGTGGCTGATTTGCCGCAGCTAGAACGGCCGCATCACTGAAACCCTCTACGAAAAATATCACCGCATCAGGATTCGCATTCAAAACAGCCCCTGTCACTGCAGTACCGTGACCGTCTTGAGGATCGTCAAGGATTGGAATATCAGTGTTATCATCAGGAGAAGTTCCGATTATCTTAGTGCCCCTGAACCACACGATATCCGTTGAGGTGATCTGGTCCCAGCAGTCTTCCTTGTCAGACTCGTACCTCTCTTGCCACGTCCCATTCGTTGAAATATCACAGATCATTGTCACGTTCAGGCCATCAAGAAGCCATTGAGGATAGGACTCGTTCATTATGAAGTGATTGTGATAGACGTTGATTCCAGTGTCTATTGGGGCCACTACTGAGAATGAGCCGAACTCATCAGCCATAACTTCCTCAATTGGGTCATCGGAGTCCTCATCCCAGAAAATACAGCCACTGATGCTACTAGAGAATAACAGCATCACAATGGCCAACGGGACACTCCTCATGCATTGCGGTCAAGCCTTGCTGATTTCAGCCTTCGTCTGCTCCGGGCAGCCTGTGCAGTGCAAGAATTTCTGCACAAATGGCGACAGCGATCTCTTCAGGGGAGTCAGCACCAATGTCCAGTCCTATCGGACACCTAGCAGTCGAAAGCTCACTTTCTCCAACTCCGGCCTTCTCAGCAGCCTCCTTGAACCCCCTCCATTTTGTCGTCGATCCGATCACCCCAATCCTGACATTTCCATTGATATTTCTCTTCAGGCAGCCGATTAGGAATTCCTGATCAACCTCCCAGTCATGGCCTAGGATTAGAATGTCCGTGAATCTAGAAATCGAGTTTCCACCGCCAGACTCAAAGAAATTGGAAACAGAGGAGCTGTGGATCTCCTCTGCGAATGGGTATCTTTCTTCATTGGCAAATTCCTCCCTAATATCAAAAATACTGTGTTTCCAGCCGAGGGTATCGCAGACTATCGCAACAGACCTTCCTACGTGCCCCCCTCCTGATATGAGTAAGTGTGGCACCGGCTCTACAACCTCCATCGCTACCGTAACACGGCCTCCGCATAGGCTGTCAAGGGCCACTGCCTCTTTTCCCTTCCCGTCCTTGTGAAGTACGAAGGTCTCGACACGGCCTCCAAGCTTCCGTGTCTCCAATGCAGGAACTCCTAGTAACTCACGAAGCCCATTTTCTACCATCATCTCCAGGCCTGCGCCCCCGACGGTCCCAAATTTTGCACCACCCGATGAAACCGCCAATCTTGCACCCGGCTTACCTGGAACGCTGCCACTCGCACTGATTACAGACGCCATAGCGACCCTTTCACCAGCACTTACTCTCTCGACGACCCATGCGAGAACCGCGCACGTCATGGTAGGGGGAGACACTCCGAACACTTTGGGGTTACGCTACTACCCTAGGGCCACATCAAGAACCATCATTATGGTAAATCCGATCATCAGACCCATTGTCGCTATATCGCCATTCTTTCCCCTGTGAGCTTCAGGAACAAGCTCCTCGACGACGACGAAGATCATTGCACCGGCAGCGAATGCCAAGGCATAGGGAAGAATGGGCGTCATGTAGACTATTGCAGCTGCCCCTATGACTGCCGAAATCGGCTCTACCAGTGCTGACAACTGTCCCCACCAGAAACTTTCCTTCCTCGAAAGACCCTCTCGCCTGAGTGGAACGGAAACCGCTGCACCCTCTGGAAAGTTCTGAATCCCAATCCCAATTGTTAGCGCGATAGCAGCACCTATTCCATCTCCAGAAGCCGCAGCACCGAAGGCAACTCCTACGGCTAGTCCCTCGGGTATATTGTGAAGTGTGATGGCGGAAATCAGTAGCTTACTCCTATGCCAGGTTGTCTTAACCCCCTCTACCTCCTCAGGGGGGGCTCCAGGATGCAAGTGCGGGAGGTATGCATCAACCAATCTCATGCCAACTCCTCCAAGGATGAACCCAAAAGCAGCAGGCAATACCTTCTCCAGCCCCTCTCCAGATGTTTGATCTATCGCTGGACCCAGTAGGCCAAAGCAGCTAGCAGCGATCATCACGCCCGCTGCAAAACCAAGCATTCCGTCCAGCATCTTACGATTAATTTCGGCGAAGAAGAAAACTAGTCCAGCCCCGGCTGCTGTCATTATCCATGTAAAGAGGCCCGCTATGAATGCCTGTAGTAGGGGGTCCATCCCCTCTAGCGTATCGATGACATCCATGCCACGACGCCACATCTCACGCTCATAGATTTAACTAAGCTCGGTGAAGGCCTCGTCTAAGCGGACTAAGTCAGATGGTAAATCCACGTTAAGATGAAGGAAAGGATCTGAAACTTCGATCTTTGCAGGCGAAACCAAGTCCCTCAATGGCTTAGATGGAACAGCATTGAGGATTCTTGCTGCGTCATCTTCCGAGAGTAATATCGGGTGACCCCCCCTCCCTTCCCCGGATGGGCATGTAGTGTCCGTTGTGGCGAGAAGGGATGATAACGTGTCGCCGGAGAAACCAGGTCTATCCACGGGTACGATCAGGAATCTTCTCCCTGGGTCCAAGCCTATCCTCCTAATCCCTAGTTGAACTGTCCCCGTCCTCCCCAAATCCGGATTAGGATTGCATACGACATCACAGTCCGTAGATTCCAGGACCTCTTCGAATATCGACTCGTTAGTCACAACTACTGGGTCTAGTCCATACTCCCTCAGCCTTCCAACTACCCATCCCACGAGGGTTCCTCCGCCTAACTCGACAAGGGCCTTGGGCTGGCCAAGCCTCTTGCTGGAACCGGCTGCCAAAACTATGCAACCGACACCTGGTCCCATGAATCTCACAAGCCTCTCAGCATCTCTCTGCTGATTATTAGCCTCTGAATCTGACTCGAACCTTCGAAAATCTGGACCACCTTGGCCCCACGCATCCTCCTCGCTACCGGGTACTCTTCGGAATACCCATAGCCTCCGAAAACCTGTACTGCATCGGTTGTTACTTCCATCGCCATGTCAGCAGAATACCTTTTCGCATGTGCCGCCTCAAGCGTGTTTCTTTTGCCTGAGTCTAGTTTGATAGCAGCTTTCCATGTAAGCATTCTAGCAGCCTCAACTTTGGTCGCCATGTCAGCTAGCATGAAGGAAATTGCCTGGTGTTTTACAATCGGCTTTCCGAATGTGCTTCTGTCGGTAGCATACTGAACGGCTTCCTCTAAAGCCCCTCTTGCATTCCCTACAGCATGAGCAGAAATAGTGGGCCTAGAGAGGTCAAATGCTTTCATCGCATTCATCCATCCGCCATTTTCCTCCCCTCCAACTAGATTGTCAGATGGAACTCTGACATCAGTAAAAGTCACAGAACGAGTATCGGAGCATCTTTGTCCCATGTTTTCTTCTTTCTTCCCCAACTCAACACCTTCCGAGTCAGCATCCACAATGAACCCGCTCATCCCTTGATATCCAGCAGTCTTGTCTGTGTATGCGAGTACGAAGAACCAATCAGCATAACCAGCCCCAGTTATCCACATCTTACTACCATTGAGGATATAGTCGTCACCATCCTTAACGGCTTCAGTCTGGATGGACTGAACATCACTGCCAGCACCCGGCTCAGTCACGCAATAGGATGCGATACATCCTTCTGTCACTTTAGTCATGTAACGCTCCTTCTGATCCTCAGTGCCGCCCGTTAGGATGGGATATGATGCTAGCATGGTGCTGCCACATGCAGTAGCGAATCCCGGATCACCTGCTCCAAACTCTTCGCAAACGAGGACTTCTTCGAATGACCCCATCCCGCCTCCTCCGTATTTTTCAGGAATTTTCAGAGTCAGTAGGCCATTATCACTGGCCTTACGAATTGTGTCCAGGGGGAACTCGCTGTCCCTGTCCCATCTTCCTGCATTAGGCTTAATTTCGTCATTGGCAAAGTCTCTGGCTAGCTCCTGAAGCATTAGCTGCTCCTCGCTTAATGCAAAGTCGACCATGGCCTCAGGAGTGGGTACAGGGATTAGAGTATTATGGCCATGTAAACGAAATATCCAATCACCATTGAAACGCCAGTAATCTTGCCGATTTCGCGATCATCCAGTAGCATTGCAGCGACTAGTCCAGATGTAACCAAGACTACCCAAATGTCCCTGTCTGCAAAGTTTGGAGAAACTAAGATCCCTCCGCCAAGTGCTGCCGTAGCTCCAAGTATGCCTAGGATATTCATCATATTCGAACCAAGGATGTTTCCAACAGCGACCCCCCCTTGCCCTCTGAGTCCAGCGACTAGTGTAACTGCTAGTTCTGGTAGCGAGGTTCCTAGAGCCACGACTGATAGCCCTATGACAGCCTCTGAAATTCCGAAGTCAGTTGCAATGCCGGTTGCACCGCCCACCAAGAATTCCGCGCCTTTCCAGATCAAAGCACCCCCGATGATGGTCACAATAATGGAAATCACAATGTTGTCGGGAACCCATGAATCCTCCAATTTCCTCTCCTTATCTTCTTTCGAATTCAGATATGAGTATGAGTAGTAACCAGCAAGAAGAACCAACATCAGTACTCCAGAGAGCGAAGTAATCTCCCCATAAACCACCAGTGCCAGAAGGATCATGGTAGCAGCAATCATTGCAAGCGCGTCCCTTCTGACGCCCTCGCCTGGATCTGTAGCGGCACCGAGTATTGATGCCGTACCAAGTACAAGCATGACATTAGCAACATTGGATCCCAAAACCCCTCCAACCGCAATATCTGGCTGACCTCCTGCAACTGCTTCCAGTGACACGGCCAATTCAGGCAATGATGTCCCTATCGCCACTATGGTGAATCCGATTAGTAGAGGCGGGACCTTCATCTTCTTCGCGATAACTACCGCACCTTGGACCACGACTTCCCCTCCGCCTAGCAGGAGTACGAAGCCTCCAATCACCAATAGCCAGTCAGACGACATGGAAGCATCCATGTAACTACGAAAGGAGGAGGACTCATGACGGTTTCCATAATCTACCGGGCCTATTCACAAGACCTCATTACGTGCCTCAGTAACAAATCCGAAGTTGGAATTGTGTGATCCTCCAGTGTGGGGGAGAATGGCACTGGGGTATCGAGAGCACCGATTACCGTTGGCGGACTCTCGAGACTCCAGAATGCCTGTTCTAGAATCCGACTACTCACTGTGTGCCCCAAGCCACCCGTCCATTGCGACTCTTGTAAGACAATCAATCTGCCAGTTCTCAATGTCGAGTCAACACATGTTTCAACATCAAACGGCTGAATGGTTCTCAAATCGATGATTTCCACTTCCACCCCTCTCTTAGAGGCATTCTCAGCAGCTTCAAGGGCAACGTGAACCATGGCTCCCCATGTCACGATTGTGACGTCTTTACCCCCTCTGACTATCTTCGCCTTTCCAATCGAGGTTTCTCCAGATTCCAATCTACTATGAACAGACTCCGTGTCGACAATCTGATTTATTGAATCTCCCCAGCCTGTTATTCCCCCTCTGAGCCCATAAAGCCCGATATGTTCCAGAAATACGAACGGATCAGGAAGCGCATGCCCCTCGATTAGTAAATCGAAGGCATCCTGCGGATTGCTTGGGAAGGCGATAACTAGGCCTGGGTCATTCGTAAACCAAGACTCAATCATGTTGGCATGAAAAGGGCCGCTCCTTGTTTTCGCACCCAATGGTATCCTTACAGTCATTGGGACGTCTGCCCCCCACCTCCACCTTAGCTGTGCAGCATTGTTGATCAGCGGATTCATCGCCAAAGCTGCAAAACCGCCGAATTGAATCTCTGCAACAGGTCTCATTCCACCTAGGGCGGCTCCAGTGGCGGAATTGATGATAATCGACTCAGATAGGGGCATATCAAGTAGTCTAGATTGATGCCCCTTGGCCCTCAGGGGAAGATTCATTCCGAACGCACCGGCGACTTCCATGTCCTCTCCCATGAATATGATTTGATCTCCATATTTTTCCGCTAGCTCTACCATCGCATTCTGTATCGATCTGCTAAATGTCCAGGAATTTGACGCATCCGAAAACTCGATGGAAACCTCTCCGGGTTCAAGTTCACTGTCTCCAGCCTTCCTTTCTGTGTTAATTGTGTCAAATTGCTGTGCATGACTCCTAGCGTCATAGATCGAGGTCACACCCTCTCCCACACTGTTCCCCTCTGGCCATGGCATCTCCTCCATTTCCACCCTCGACTCTTCGACAAACGTCCTTTCCTCTGATTCCATGGCCTGCAAATCTTTCTCACTAGCCCCTAGTCCGATTAACAGGTTTCTGTGGTTCGGAAGCGGGTCTTTCTCTGACCAGTAAGAAATCAACTCGCGATCCACATAACCGGGCGGGGTCCCCGAGATTGACCCTAGGTAAAGGTCGTCATGGTGGTGAGCGTGTCCGCAACCACGCATTGTTTCAACATGGATCAGAGTGGCTCCCCCACCTGAAATAGCAATCTCCCTGGCAACACAAACGGACGAATAGAATTGGGACGGATCCGACCCATCTATGGTCCAAGAGGGAATGCCCATAGCATGCCCTTTGTCTCCAAAAGTTTCTGCCCCAGATTGCCCCACAACGAACGTGTCCAATGCAATTTGATTGTTTTGAATCATGTAGCATATCGGCAACCCTCTGGTCCCAGCTAGATTCATCGCTTCCCAGAATTCTCCGCTACTGCTGCACCCCTCTCCCACCGGCGCTAAGTGGAATCTATTCAGGCCCAGCCTAAGGGATGCTAGTGCAACGCCCGTAGTGGTTGCACTGGCAATGGGCAGCGGGGCAGTTGGGGGAAGTATCCCCTTCTCCCAATTCCCAATATGCAAATCTCGTCCACCTGAACCTTCGTTCCCACCATCCATATATGAGCCAGATTTACCCATTTGAGCAGAGAAGACCTCCAAAGGGGTCTGCCCCATTGCGAGTGCTAAACCCATATCTCTGATCATGGGGGCGATGATGTCCGAATCACTACCGCCCTCTTCGGAACTGTCTATCGCCCTATTCATCGCAGAAGCGCAGGCCACAATCCCTTCTTGCCATGTAGATCTGAAGCCCTTTCCTCCAAATTTACCTCCATCAGGAGTGTCAACCCCATCCGTAAACAGCTCCTTCAGGTGTTCGTCTGTGATTCTAGTTCTGGTCATCCACCTTTGCCATAGCATCCTCTGTTCCATGGTTATGGAGGATTCGTAAGCAATCCTCCTGAGACAAATTCGAATATCCAGTAGAAATCTCCCATTCCTTCGGCCGAGGTGGCTCGCCCCAGATCTCCGAGGCATGACTTCTGCCTCACCTATCTCAGCAATTAGTGGCTCAAGGACTCGTTCCGATAGGACACCCCTGATTCTGATGACAAGATCTAGACAGAATTGATGGTAGGAACTCCCATCAAATGACGCGGGAGCCCTTTCTTCATCCCAACAACTTGCAACTAATTCGAGGTATCCGTCATGCCTCTCTGCAATGAATCGTAGTAGTTCCCCCCTGGCTCCCAAAGACGGTAGGCGGTGGGCGAATTCTAATCCAGAAGCCGGTTCCCAGTTTCTAGCATAGATGGTCGGAAGGTCAGTCTGTTGAGGCGTCTCTGACTCTTCATCTCCGGGCCCAGACAGTTCTTCTGCCATTTTCCTATCTCTTCTGGAGCATTCCTTCTCTAATTCATCAGAGCTTACCTGTAGCCCCCTCTCCCAAACATCAACCTCTCTGCGCCTACCTTTGCCCGTACTCGATCTATCCAGTGTCACCCTGACTCTGGATCCGCATTCCATACAGGTCCTATCCAGCCTGGATGTCCCGCCACTCCTCGTTCTCCAGACTTGGTGTTTCGAGCAATCTGGGCATTTCCACAACCCCTGCCGACGGTCCGCCATAGTCCGTGGGAAGGGTACTTAGTACAACAATTGTTCGATTGATTGAAATTATTTTCACCACATAATGATGTAAAATTAATAAAAGATGTATTTTTCATCAATATTTCTATTATTTTACCATAAAAAAACGTTGTACTGAAATATTTTTTACCACAATTAATACTTTACAATATTGGAATCAATAGAGTCGGACCAAAGGTGAACCCCACCTTCCAGGTTAAGCACCCTTTCTTGGTCCCAACCAGATTGGACTAGAAACCTCACTACTGCGGCAGACCTACCACCTGTTCTACAGTAGACAACAATATCCCGATCAGAAGGAATCTCGGAAACTCTCCCTGGCACTGATGTGTGGGTGATTCGCAGATCAGTTGCCTCTAGGGACACTATCCCCTCCTCTCTTTCAGAACGTACATCTAGTAAGAATGGCGTCCATCCACCTTCCTTCTTAGATACGAAATCAAGAGGGCTAATCGATTTTAATTGCATGGAATAATCTCCTAGGGTGGTCACAGCTGCTCTGTCCGAATTGCGATTGAATGTAAGGACCCTAGTAATCATTGTCAGTGAGTCAATTGCAAGGAGCTTGCCATTGAGCACCTCTCCGATGCCCAATATTATCTTCAGTGCCTCGGTAGCCTGTATCGTCCCAACTAGTCCTGGAAGGACACCCAGAACTCCGGCTTCCGCGCAGTTGGGCGCCAATTCAGGCGGTGGCGACTCGGGAAACAGGTCTCTGTAGTTGGGCCCTCCATTGTGGTTGAATGTCGAGACCTGACCCTCAAACCTGTGAACGCTACCGAAGATCCAAGGCTTCCCTAGAATCTCGCAAGCGTCCCCAATTAGATATCTAGACTCAAAATTATCTGTTCCATCGATAACTACGTCGTATTCAGAAATAATCGATAGTGCATTTGCTTCGGTTAGCCTATCTACAATTGGGAGGAATTGACCATCCCCATTCAATTCATACAGCCTTCTCGATGCTGACTCTGCTTTTGCCTGCCCTATTTCCGAAGAGGCGTGGATAACCTGCCTCTGGAGGTTTGAAATATCTACGGTGTCGTGATCAATAATGCCTATTTTACCTACTCCGGCTGCAGCCAGATAAAGTAGAGCCGGAGATCCCAATCCCCCAGCTCCTACCACCAATATGGAGGACTCCAGTAATTTAGCCTGGCCACTCACACCGACAAGGGGGAGCACCAAATGCCGGGCATATCTCCTCCGCTCCTCATCGCTCAGAAGGTCCGCCATGTGCCTGCGACAATGCACCAAGGACATTTGGCCTTCGGTCCAGAAGCCTCAGTGCTGGTCTTCTAGCCATCTTTCGGCATCTATTGCGGCCTGACATCCCATGCCAGCCGCAGTAATGGCTTGTCTGTACCTTGTATCTACCACATCCCCAGCTGCAAACACGCCCTCTACACTGGTCATCGTATCCGCTTTGTGCAGGATGTACCCTTCATCATCAGTCTCAACCTGCCCCTCTAGGTATTGGGTAATCGGTTTGTGGCCAATTGCAATGAATGCCCCGGTGCATGATATCTCTTCCTTGCCCCCATCACGAGGGTCCTCAAGTATCGCACCAGTTAGTCCGTTTTCATCAGAAGTCCAGGATTTAACCTGCCTGAAAGGCCTAATTTCTATCTTGGGATGTGCTTCGGCACGCTCATACATCACCTTAGAAGCCCGGAAAACGTCCCTTCGGTGGATTATTGTCACCTTGCTTGCGAACCTAGTAAGAAACGTCGCCTCTTCCATGGCGGAGTCGCCGCCCCCTACAACAATAACTTCCTCATCCCGGAAAAACGCACCATCACAAGTCGCACATGTAGAGATCCCTCTGCCTTTCTGAGCCTCCTCGCCTTCTGCACCTAGCCAGATCGCCTCAGCACCGGTACAGATGATTACAGAATCAGCTTGGAATTCTTCCCCTTCTACCCAAACTTTGTGAGGCCTACTGGAAAAATCGACTCTCTCAACGTTTTTGTCATGGACTTCGAGTCCGAACCTCTCTGCTTGCTCTCTCATCTGTACCATCATTTCAGGGCCCCCTACTCCCGTAGGGTATCCGGGAAAATTTTCTACATCGGAAGTCAGCATCAGTTGCCCACCAGACATGTACCCAGCGAACATCAATGGCTCCAAAAGTGCCCTGGCTGAATATAGTCCGGCCGTGTATCCAGCAGGCCCCGAACCAATGATGATGACGTTGCGTACTCCCTCAGCCACGAGTCTCCCAATGTGGGGACGTCCTTCAACCCTACCTCTGTCATTCTACCATTGAGGCGACCGCTCCAACCGCAGCTCTAGCATGTGGCTCGAGCCTTGGCTCGATATGTTTAGGCTCAGCTCCCGGGCCAATAATCCCAAGTCCTATCGGCTTTCCGTGCTTTATTTGAAGCTCAATTATCGCTTTGGTCACCGATTGCCCCATCACCATCCCGTGATCGGTTTCGCCCTTCTCAATAATGCCAAGAACAATTGCCCCATGAATGTCTTCTCGTTGTAGAAGCCTGTCTAGGGCCAAGGGAGACTCCATAGAACCAGGGACCCACACGGTTTCAGCGATCTCCCATTTCTTGGACTCCGCTTCATCGGTAGCGTAGTCAAGCATTCTATTGACCTCGTCCCGGTGGAACGAACCACAAACTACTCCCATCCTCATCCTTCGACCTCCATTCTTCGAATAGTATCAACAACGGCTTGGGTCCTGGAGTCAATCTCGATATTTACCATATCTCCAGCGACCTTTCCTCCAATGGTCGTGGCCCTTATTGTTTCAGGTATGATGTGTAGGCTGAATGAATCTGGCATGACTTCTCCAACTGTCAGGGACATCCCGTCTACTGCAATGAATCCCTTTTCTAGGATGTACGGAGAAGTCCCAATAGGGCTCTCTATGGTCAGATCAATCCCCTCTCCCTTGTCCGTCTTCTCGATTATTCGTGCCTTGCTCATCACATGACCTGACAAAATGTGACCTCCCAATTCATCGCCAACCTTCAGCGACCTCTCAACATTCACCAAATCTCCCTCCGATAGGATTCCAATGGTGGTTCGTTGCAGGGTCTCTTCAATCGCGTCAAAGCAAACATTGCTCCCCTCTATGCTCACAACTGTCATACAAACACCATCCAGAGATATGCTAGCGCCGATTTTAATCCCCTCGTCAAACCCACTGAGATCAACTGTTACTTTCAGCACACTATCGCCCTGCTCAATACTGGAAACAGGGACAACTCCTGCTACTATTCCTGTGAACATGCTAGTCCTCCTCGTAAGGGTCTCCCTCATTGTTGGGCCAAAGATCCAGTATCCTGGCGATTATTTTCCTTGTTCCGTCCAAGTCATCCGATAGCCCCTCAACTCTCTTGAGTATTACATCTGAATATCCATGGCTGTCTAACCCCTTACGTACTGAGTCCATGGAGTGCTTCTGGTCGTATCCCAATGCGATAACATCCGGATTCACAATCTCCAGGATATCGAAGATGGGAGTCCCAGGGGGATTCCCAACCATCGCGTCGTCAACCGGCTTCAAACCCCTCACCATTCTGCACCTGAGCTCCTGATTAGTCACAGGCTCGTGCTTTTGGGTTCGCACGGTATCATCGTGAGCTACAACGACTACCAACTCATCCCCCAGGGATTTAGCCTGCTCTAAGTAGTGAAGATGACCAGCATGCAGAAGGTCGAAAACACCCACCGCCATTACTCGTGCCATGCACCCCCCCTCCCGTCTCGACGTCTAGTTGTTGTCATCTCAAATTCTCATCGAAGATAGGATGTCATCACCCGTAATCATTGGAATTCCATGTCTTTCCGCATATTTCCGAGCGCCATCCAGTGATAGCGCCCCGTCCCCTTCTGGCTCGAGCATCTCTGCCCCAATGGTGCAAGGAACTTGCCCGGATAGCCTAGCCATAGCTACAGCCAGTTCTGTATGTCCCTGCCGGGTAGAGAGCCCTCCGGGCGACTCACGACATAGCGGGATGTGCCCAGGAGTCCTGAACTCAAGGCCTAGGGCATCCATTGCCGAATCACTATCGGTCCCCAATAGCTCCCCTGCAAGCTCTCCGAACCTACGTGTAGTTAGTGACCTATCCCTATCGGTAATGCCAGTGTATGTTTCACGATGATTCAGAGATAGCGTGAATGCCGACTTGCTATCATACTGCAGGTCGTTTGTAACAAGCCTCGAAAGAACCGGATTATCCTCTACCAACGACTCGTGTGTATGGATGTCTTGCAGCCACGGTAGACCGAATAATTCTCCTACTTCGTTCCCAATGGCCAAGAAAAGCAGACCACCACAATCATTCCTCAGCCTCCTCATAACTTCAGGGGTCGCTGCTGTTGCCGGCCATAGAAGATCAGTCTCCCTTTCTCTGAAATCAGAGTCGAAAATCATCACAGGTTCGCCCGATGCGAATGCCTCAATTGCTGCTCCCACGTCAGATCGCATGCTCCCCGGAGGGGCCATTCATACCCCTTATTTTCGGTCATGGCTTCTGCGAACCGAATCATTCTCATCTAGAGACGCTGGCGGCAGTACATGGAGGGGAAAATGGAGGCCATTGCTCCGGTCAGAGTTGACTTGGCTGGTGGTTGGACTGACGTTCCCCCCTATACTCACGATTTCGGCGGAGAAGTGGTCAACTTCACCATCGATAGGCACGTAAAGGCAACATCCAAGGGGCCTTCAGTAAGCTTCTCCTTTGGGGTTCCTAATGGTTCAGGGCTCGGGTCAAGTGGCGCGATGAATGTTGCCATGGCGGCCCTAGAATCTCAAGACGACTCCCCTGAAAGCATAGCAGAGGTTGCCTATCAAGCAGAAGCAGATGCGGGGAACCTAGGGGGCAGACAGGATCAGTGGGCATCTGCCATAGGCGGATTTAACCATCTAATCTTCTTTGGCGAAAGAGTTGAACGCATGCCGTTTGAGCCAATGAGATCATCCAGAGTTTGGCTGCGTAAGCACCTATTGCTGGTAAATTCGGGAATTTCTAGGAAGTCGGGAGATCTGCATGAGTCGGTCTGGTCCAGATATGCAGAGGGGGATAAGGACGTAATTGAGGGGCTGAATATCGTACGTTCAGCCGTCAGGGATATGGCTACTGGACTCCAACAGGATAGAAGGGACTTGATCGTCAAATCGATGAGGGAGACCTCGGATGGAGTCGATATTATCGACCCTGCAATCAATGAGCCCTTCATGGAGGAAGTGTCCCCCCTCATCGACTCCGGCATGGTTTCATCATGGAAAGCGGTAGGTGCAGGAGGTGGCGGTTTTGCTGCCTTGATTTGTCATCCATCAAGTACCAAAGATGTACGAAATAAGTTGAAATTATCCGATTGGGAGATAATGGACTGGGATTATGAGGATGAAGGGGTTAGGATACTCTAGTCCGAACCCATAAACGTGGCCATTCATCGCCCCACCCATGGTGGGGCGTTCTTCGGCGATTGCATCTGCCTTGGTTCTACTCTTCATCCTCCCACTCGCTGCCTCCTCGATTTCCCCTCTTGAGCAGAGTAAGGGAGGACTAGATGCTGATGGAAAATGGACTCTCAGCGTGGAGTCCGAACTCCATGCCGAATGGTGGACTCATTGGAGTAGGGACAAGGACTCAGACTCTCTGGACGATCGTCTTGAGTGGCTCTTGGGCCAATCAGATGAGGTACAGCAGGATTGGTGGAGGAGGGCGCCCGAAGGGAGTGCGAGGATTTTCGTAGACTACAATCACCACCCAACCGATGCAGATGTCTCAGCACTCGAGGAACTAGGGGTCCAAGTCACGTTTCGTCCGAAATACCTTGACACCGTAAGTGCAACCGCTCCATTCAGCTCAATACTTTCTGAGAATGGGATCTTATCTCTGCCTGGAGTTGTCATGATTGAGGATTTGGGACTCGCCGAGCCCAATATGCATGAGGCTGCCCCCAACATGGGAGTTGACCAAGTGTGGAATGACTTCGGTTTCGATGGCACGGGATCAGTCGTCGCAATCCTCGATACGGGAGTAAGGGGGGATCATGAGGGACTCAACGATATGGATGACGAACCATTCACAATGGGCTGCGAACAGCCGGACCCTGATCCCACCAACCCAAACCCAATACCAATTGATTGCGATCCAAAGATCATTGCATTCTACGACTCAGTTTTCACAGACTCGGAGCAAGACCCCTCTACCTCTTACGACTCTGGAACGCATGGTAGCCACGTCGCTGGAATAGCCGCTGGAACTGGGGGCGGCCAAGCAGATCCGACTTCAGGCCTGAAGTACATTGGAGCTGCTCCGGGAGCATTCCTGATCAACCTCCTCGCATGCTGTGACGGCGACATAGAGGACGTAATCCAAGGGGCCCAGTGGGCGATTGAAAACAAGGATAAGTACGGAATCGACATAGTCACTTCATCTCTGGGGGAGCAACAGCTTGAGATACACTTCGACAATGATGGAAGCTCCACCTGGAGCCGACAGATGGACTCAGTGGTAGAGGCTGGAATAATCACTACCTTGTCTGCCGGTAACGAGTTTGGAGGTGCGACGTTCGCTGGATGCAATACCATAGACAGTCCGGGGGACGCAAACCTACCGGTTACCGTAGCAAGCTTGGACAAGGACCTAGGTCTCGCGATATACAGTAGCCGTGGGTACACCTCGGATGGCAGGGTGAAACCAGACGTAGCGACAATCGGATCAAGCATCATGGCTCCCGACGCAGCTACCAGCGACGGCTACACGAGCAAGTCTGGGACCAGTATGGCCACTCCCCTCATGGCGGGAATTGCTGCTCTGATGGTCGAGGCTAACCCAGATATCACCCCTGCCGAGTTCAAGGACATAATTTCAGCACACTCCATTGAGAGGGACCTCCAGCTTCTGGATGACCCAGGCTTCAACGATTGCAGCATCCTGGAGACGCGCCCGGACAACGAGTTTGGGTTCGGGCAGGCAGACCCACTGGCATTCGTCGAGGCAGCAGGCAGTATTGACAGGTCACTGAACGTCAGTATGGACGTAGAAACTCTGCAGCAAATAGGAAACGAGTCATACATCTCAGGCACCGCGTCGGGAGTGGCCCCGGGAATGGGGCTCGTGGAGGTTCGTGTAGGGGGCGGCACTTGGAAGGGTGCAGCAGATCTGTCGGGCGACTGGAGTCTGTGGAGGGTGAAGCTAGACCCTCATGATAGCTCAGGGAACTCGACAATTTATGCGAGGCTAGTAGTCACGGAGGACAGCATCTCCCCAATCGACTCCAGAAGGGTGGTCCTCGTTGACGGCGTAGTGTCCAGCGGCTCTTCAGGAGGGCTCACCGAATTGAGCAGCTCCGTCTTCTGGCTCCCATTCTTGGTCGCGATCGGAATTATTGGGACTGTTTCGGTAAGGGAGCGTTGGATTACGAAGATCAGAGGCGAAGAAGGGACCATCATGACAGAAAATCAGGGAATCTACACCATCGCCAGTAAAGTTGGCTCAGCACTTGATCCCCGTCTGATTCCAGGTAGGTGGAACTCTGCAAGAGACTCTTGGGTCGATGGCGAGTCACTGGCCGACAATCAATTCAGAAGATATGTCTCACTCTCCATACTTTACACAGCCCAAGGGCTCCCTCAAGGATTCACGTATGTCGCGTTCCCCGCCTTCTTGGCCGTCAACGATGTTAGCCCTGTTGACATAGCTGCTCTGTGGGCGGCAATAGCACTGCCTTGGACCTTCAAATTCGTATGGGGCCCCATGGTGGATGGCATACAAGCTCCCTCGTACGGACGAAGAAGGCCGTGGATCCTATTCGCCCAAACGGGAATGGTAGTCACCTTGGGCGCCTTGCTGTTTGTTTCCAATCTGGCCGAATCCATCCAATTAGTGACATTGGTACTGTTCATACACAATCTATTCTCCTCGCTTCAGGATGTCGGCGTCGATGCATTGGCCGTTGACGTCCTACAGCCGGACGAGGTAGCGAAGGCGAATGGCTTCATGTTCGCAGCCAAGAGGGCAGGATATATCCTGGGTGGAGCGATTCTCGGAATCATGGCAACTAAGTTCGGAATCAAATCTGCAATTGTGATACAGTTGCCCCTGCTGCTGATTATCATGGCACTCCCGCTATTCCTGAGGGAGAGGTCCGGCGACAGGCTATTCCCATGGGACCGTAACACAAGTACCAGCCTTTGGAAAGATGACTCAGAAGAAACCCCCGAGGATGCCCCCGAGGTAGAAATGCCATGGTCCGAGGACGAAGATGATGATCCCTACAGGGCCGCTAATTGGGCAGCTAAGAATCTGGTATCCAAACACATTACCCTGCCAGCGGCAATGCTCTGGCTCACTATTATCTCGACTCTATTGGGAATGGCAATTTACATCGTAGGGGTGCTCGTTTATTCCGATTGGCAAGATCGACCTCTTCTATTCATGGACATAGTCAATTTCGGAGTCATAGCCATTTCATTAATCGTGTTAATGCAACTGTCCCAAAAGCTAGGAGTGAGATTGCCAATGGTGCCCAACGTTCTGTCAGGCAGTATGACGGGGCCTGCTATTACGACTTACAACATCGTAAAGGGGTTCTCTCTCAGGTCTTCCTTCCTACTGATCTTCCTGTGCCTTCTGTCGGAGCTCTATCTTTTCGTCGACCCCCTTATCCTGGACATTTTCATCAATGAGGCTGGTTGGAAGATGGACAAGTACAGTGCTGTAATGGGTGGCATTGTCATAGCCTTCTTGATGGCAGGCCAACTAATCGGTGGATTCCTAGGGGATCGCTTTGGGGTTAGGGAGGTGGCAATGATAGGGTTCACGCTACTAGCTCTGGCAAATGCCGGACTAGCAATTTTGCAGGACTACTGGGGAAATACGACTATCATGGTCGCTTATCTTTGCCTCAGGGCTATCATCAACGGTTTGGCATGGATTTCCATTATTTCCGTCTCTATGAGACTCACTTACAGTAAAGCCGGAGGGACTCAATTCACGGCATACATGTCGATGTTCAACCTATCAGGGGTCATCGCACTAAGCCTGACTGGGAAGGCAATCGAGATCATGGACTATATCTCCGCCCTATACTTAGGTGCAGGCCTGACTCTCATGACAGTACTATTCTTGGTGTTCGTAGACCCAGATGAATGCGACCGCGTTCTCGAGGGCCGCTTGGGCGGCGATCAAGAAATCGACGGTGATCTCGGAGAAACTCCTGATGGTTGGTGGGAAGAAGGTGATGGAGAAGTTGTCCCCTCTTCATGAGCACCTGTCGTCCGCTAAAACGGACTTCCTATACTTCAGCCAGACGATTTGCCCCTACTGCGTTAGGGCAGCTAGGACCTTGGAGGCCAATGGCTTATCATTCACAGAGGTGAATTTAGACAATTACGAAGGCCTTAGGCAGGAGGTAGTGAGGATAACTGGGCATCGTACCGTCCCAGTAGTTTTCGATATCAGAGGGGATAAGCCCATCTTCGTAGGTGGTTCGGATCACTTGCTGGAATATCTCTGAGAATTTTCTGCCATCCCTCTTACGGCATTCTTTAGTTCTTCAATCTGGTTTAGGTTGACCATGTGGCCTTTCTCATGCTCCAGCCTAGTTACCGGCCATCCTGCATCTTCGAAGATATCGGCGTGTTCGCGGGCATGCTCTATTGGAACAAGGTGATCCCTTGAACCGTGCATCCATGCTACGGGGCGGGGCTTGAGGAACGGCAGAGAGCCCCTCAGTGATTCTGCACGCACGGTTTTGGTCCCGATTAGAACCAATCCGTATATCCTATCTTGGGAGTCTGTCTCCAGAAGGGCTGATGCTATGGCCCCTCCCTGCGAAAAACCTCCAACAATTACCGGCCCCTCTGGAAGCCCCCCTAGGATTCGTTTGATTGACTCACCCACCTGCCCTTGGGATTCTTCATCCAGGGGGAGCGTTGGGTCATCGGCCCTCAGCCACCATGCAAAGCCACCTCTGGTGGGATGCTCTATTTCCGCTTGGGGGCACATCACAGACCATCCGTCGGGAGCAAGGCTTTCCGCTAGTGGCCTCATCATTTCGGACGTCCCGGTCATGCCATGCATCATCACCAGAGTCCCTTGACTCATACGGTCACCTCATAGGCTCCATGACTGAGTTATTCCGCCCGCGAATATCAGACGGAGGTAACTATCACCCGTGAAGGTGGCAGTCAGGGTGTATTCCTCTGAGGGATAGGGAATGGTGCCCAATGTCCCACTCTCGCTCGCTCCGGGGCCCCATACTCTCTCTAGGGCGGATATTGAACCATGATCCCTGAGGGTCAGAGTGATGCTCGACCCCCCTCCCCCGCATGCGGCATCTAGGAAGTAGATCATTTCATTCCACTCGCCATCATTCGGGTGGCCGCTAACGAAGAAGGAGTCTTCAAACTCAACATCTGGGCCAGACTCGTCCCAAGTGTTGGAGTATAGGTCGCCACCTCTTACGAAGTAGACGTCTCCTGAATGCGACCCCCCGTCATCTGCAAGCATCATCCTTAGTTGAACAACTCCAGATGAATCAGTCCATATGAATGATGAGAAGAATTCCGAAGATGAGTCATAGACATACTCCAGGGTAGATCCATCCGAGGTCTCAGCTTCCATTACAGCTACACCCCCTGTAACGGTGCGGACACTGGCAGACCACTCTGTTGAGAATAGCGTGAATCCCCATCCAGCACCTTCGACGAGTGGGAAGTCTAGAACCGGCTGAGGCACTCCGTTCTCGAATGTAGACAGGTCTTCATGGGTTATTCTTCCTAAGAATGGGTTGTGGTTCAGCACCGCGTGCCTTCGTGCCTCCCCTATGCTGGAAATTGCTAACATGTAAGCCGTCCCACCCTCTTCAGAGTCCGAAGCTACGACTAACCTTGCAGTGTCGTCACTGTACTCAGGCGTAGAGAAAGTGTACAGCCACCAGTCACCCACATCCCATATCGGGGCTTCTACTGAATCTGAATCTGCGGTACCGCCGGAGTTACCCGTCTCTATGCAACCAGGCATCATACAAGCAAGAAGCAAGAACGCCATTCCCATGGCAGGGGTACTCCGCATGTGCCTCCGTCGAGGCACACAGTCAAGAGACTGACGCAACACGTTCGCACTCAAAGAAGGCCAGCAATAACCACTGAAACAATCGACATGAGCTTGATCAGGATATTCAGTGATGGTCCGCTGGTATCCTTGAAAGGATCGCCAATGGTATCTCCAACAACCGCTGCTGAGTGAGCATCATCGCCCTTCTCCGCGCCGGATATTTCACCCTGCTCGATAGCCTTCTTCGCATTGTCCCAAGCACCGCCAGCGTTGGCCATGAAGAGGGCCATAAGGACGCCAGTAGCAGTGGCTCCTGCTAGAGTTCCTCCGAGTGCCGCGGGCCCTAGGGCCAGGCCGATTATGACCGGACTCGAGATCGCCACTAGCCCGGGCATCACCATCTCACGCAGAGCGGCCTGTGTCGAGATGTCCACGCATGTGGCACTGTCCGGCTCGACGCCCTCTCTGCCCTCAAGAAGGCCATCTATCTCCCTGAATTGTCGACGAATCTCCACAATCATTGCTTCGGCAGCACGGCCGACAGACTTCATCGTCATTGCAGCCACTACGAATGGAAGAGCACCACCAATTAGGAGCCCAATCACTACCTCCGGATTGGTCAGGGAGAGGGCAGCAGCATCCAAGCCAGCGCTCGTCTTGTAGGCCGCAAACAGAGCCAGAGCTGTTAGAGCAGCGCTTCCTATAGCGAAACCCTTCCCTATGGCAGCAGTGGTGTTGCCAATCGAGTCAAGTCCGTCAGTAATATCTCGTACTTCTTTGCCCAACCCAGACATCTCTGCGATTCCTCCTGCGTTATCGGCCACTGGTCCGTATGCGTCCACAGTCATGGTCACGCCAACAGTTCCAAGCATCCCCATAGCAGCCATCGCGATTCCGTATAGGCCAGCGTCGCCGCCGCCCATCACGTCATTGGCACCGTAAATTCCAGCAGCTATCAGAAGCACCGGTATCAGTACCGACTCCATTCCAACTGCAAGGCCAGCGATTGCATTGGTCGCGCTACCGGTCTTGGAGGCCTCCCCAATGTAGGGGATTGCCTTGACTTGGAATCCGAACACAGGCTCTATGCCAGTGTAGTACTCGGTAACTAGGCCAATCAGTATGCCAACGAGACTGCCAATAGCAACTGCCTGGACTACGGTCTGATCAAGACCCAACTCGCCTAGGGCGAAGTACCCTCCAGCGATGAATAGGCCCGCACCGATGAAAGTGGTATTCCTGAGGGCTGCACCAGCGTCCATGTTCTTCATTGCCGAGATCGAGAACACGCCGACAATGGATGCCACGTATCCGACAATGGCCAGTGCGATTGGAATCATCAGGTAGTCGGATCCCAACTCAGCACTCGCCGCGGCGATCACCATGGCTGCGATGATTGAGCCGACGAACGACTCGAAGATGTCAGCGCCCATGCCGGCCACGTCACCGACGTTGTCACCGACGTTGTCAGCGATGACACCGGGGTTCCGAGGATCATCCTCAGGAATGCCAGCTTCGACCTTCCCTACTAGGTCGGCTCCCACATCAGCAGCCTTGGTGTAGATTCCACCACCCACACGGGCGAAGAGTGCGATGGAAGATGCACCCATTCCGAATCCTGCGATGTTGCTTACCGATAGGAACTCAGTTTCTGTGAAGTAGTACATCAGTGAGATTCCGAAAAGCCCCAGTCCTCCGACTGCTAGGCCCATAACGGCCCCACCGTTGTATGATGTGGTAAGTGCAGCAGCCTGACCTCCGCTAGCCGCGGCCTGTGCGGTTCGGCCGTTCGCGCTTGTTGCCGAGCGCATACCGCTGAATCCAGCAGCAGCACTGCAAAGTGCACCAATTACGAATGCAACCGTGGTCTCCAGCCCAAGGTCGTCATTGTAGTTTCCACCAACGAACAGCAGCGCGGCAACGACGGCTATGAATACGGATAGCATCCTGTACTCGGCCATCATGAAGGCCATAGCCCCATCCTGGATACGCTCAGTGATTTTTGCCACTGTCTTGTTCTCAATCTCGATCGAGTCTACCTTTCTATAGAGCATGAATGCGACGACAAGGCCGAAAAGACCTACCATCATTCCATACATTCCTAGTTGTTCTCCGTCCATAATATCAACCTGTTTCGGCCCGCGGACAAAAGTCCCACTTATAATTCAAGTCATAGAAACCGCCCCTAAGGGGCGACCTACCTCCTGTGGCTCAAAACCACATTAGCAAAAGCTTCGAGGACCCCGGCGCCATCATGTTCTCTCTGAAATGCCAACATTTCATCCTCAGTAATGTGCCCCCAGCCGAATGACCTCTCTATCCTATGCTTGGCAGCCTCCGGGTGAAACTGCAGGCCCCATGCTGGCATCTTCTCACCATGGGCCCCAATAACCCTCACTGCAGTTACGGAGTTGTGCTCGGCAGACCCCAGTAATTCGCAGCATTCCGGAACGGTGACGACATGGTCCTGGTGGGAGTATAGTACTACGGGCCCTCCTTCCCTCTCTTCTCTGAGTCCAAATATCTCATCTCTAATGCCAGCCTCGTTGAGCGATAAGTCCCAAACACCGCTAGACATGTTTGCTGCTCTAATTACCTCAGATCCTAGAGATTTACACAGAAGCTGGTGCCCAAAGCAAATCCCCAGTGTCGGCATACCGGAGGTGGAAGCAACTCTCATCAGCGATGCTGCACTATCCATCCACCCCTCCCACATCGTTACATTCCTGCGGGAGCCCGAGCAAACCACTGCATCCACATCGATTGATCCGAGCCAATCTTTCATTTCTCGATCGTTAATTTCCATAGGAAGTGCGATTCTAGTGAATCTTGCCGAGCCTCCACTCATTTCAACCTCGCAACTACTCCAGAAATCGTAGTCATGGTCCCAGTGTGGCACGTCTTTCTCAGAAAGTAACACCAACCCCTCTCCGGCCGCCTTTCTCCCTGAATCTATTGACTGCATCTGTGGCGTAACCAATAGAACTTCCACATCGCCATCCCTGGTCATGGGGCTGACAACCTCCTGATTTCCACCATGTCCGAACTCAGATCTTTCTACAAGGAGGTCAAGAACGAGGACCCTCAATGCGCCATCCATGGCTGTCGGAAGGGGCGATTGTTTGAAAGCCCCCCGCATGCACAGGCACTCTGAGGCGACATCATGGTGGACAAGCAGGTCATCCTCGACTCGGTCGGCCCAGTGCAAGCAGTCTTGGATGCTCACGATGGAGTCGTCAACGTGATCGACACGACAGACGGCATCATTTCCATCTCCCTCGAGGGCGGATGCACCGGCTGCAGTGCAACGCCTATGACCGCTATGCAAATTTACTACTCTCTAATGAAACTGGAAGACGTGAACGATGTGTTATTCGTCAACGGCGAACTCCCTGCTTACATGAGGGCCTTCATCGATGACAAAATAGGCGGAGAGGACTCCCAGTAGTCACTCCTCTTCACGGCGCATCATCCTTATTTGGTGGGGATTCGCCTCTCCCTGCACATCCTTGCCTTTCAGGTTGAGTGTCGCCGAAATCGCAACTATGACTGCCACTAGTGCCATCGGTAGGGCCATTGATCCAGACCCCCAGAGCTCCCCTCCAAGGGCATTGAGTGCGATCAGCATCATCGCAGAAGTCACGCAGAGAGATGCTATTGTCCGCTGTGCCAAAATTTCACCTTTCTCCATCCTGGCAAAAGTCCCTATAGACATCCACAGGAGAGTTGCCACCCCGCAGAAGCCAACGGACAGCGTCTCCAGAAGTTCCACGAGTTCTGTGGCCATGCATGTTCCAAGGGGTACTTACTTGAGAGGATTGGGTTGGATTCCCTAATTTCTGTTCTGCCGTCTTCCGACGAACCTTCATCTGTTAGTTCAATCAGCGAACGTCATGGGATTTGTGCGCGGACTCATCCTAGCTGCCATCGCGCTCCTTCCAGGGCTGTTCCTCGGTCTGCTGGCATACATCATTATGGGAGGTAACACAAACTCCACTGAATCATCCGATTTCATGTTCTTACCATGCTACGGAGTTCCATTGCTTTTCACTGGGGCAGCTTTCATACTAGGGATGAGGGACGATCCGGAGGTTGAGTGATGAAACGGTCCGAAAAGGCCACTAAAATCGGGGAACTTCTTGATGAAATGTACCCAGAAACCCCTATTCCACTAGATCACATAGATCCTTACACTCTTCTCGTAGCCGTGATGCTTTCCGCTCAGACCACGGACAAGAAGGTGAATGAGGTAACTCCGGATCTTTTCTCCGCTGCAAGTACGCCAAAAGAAATGATGAAACTGGAGGTCGAGGAGATACAGCACCTCATCCGGCAGATAGGACTCGCTCCCACAAAGGCGAGGAATCTGAAAAGAATGGCCCAGCAGATAGACGAGGCAGGGGGCGAGATCGGCCCAGATTGGGATTTCTTGGAATCACTCGCAGGAGTGGGTCACAAAACTGCCAGTGTAGTAATGTCTCAGGCTTTCGGAGTACCTGCATTCCCAGTTGATACGCATATACATCGACTAGCATCCAGGTGGGGGCTTTCGGATGGAAGGAGCGTGGAAAGGACGGAAAGGGACCTGAAGAAGGTATTCCCAAAGGACACCTGGAACAGTAGGCATCTCCAGATAATCTACTTCGGTAGGGAGCACTGTCCAGCTAGGAGGCACGACATGGAGCTGTGCCCAATTTGCTCATGGGCATCAACAAAGAAGAGGATGAGGGAGGAGAGAAAGAAATGGTGAGGGAGGTATTCAGAGGGAGAATATTCTCTTCGTCCTTTGAAAGGGGCGATCGCGTTGTAATCGGCGCATGGGATGATTCTCCATTGGGGGGATTCACGAACATCATGTGGGCGGACCCTAATGGCAATAGGACACTACTTTCCCCTTCCGAGAAACATGCTGAATACGTCTCGTCCCTCTATTCCTTCGAAGAGATAAGGATCGTACCCGTTGACGTAAAGATTGACGGCAAATCGATCTCAGTGAGGGCCGATGACTTCAGCGTCTCCATGTCATGGGGCTTTAGATTCCCCCTGCCATTCCCTCGGCCGCTTTGGTTCATTTCATCAGTAGAGAACTTCTTTGCTAAGACACTGTTCGGTACAAGGACTCATGGAATAGCAAATAACGGAAGTGAGGAGTGGTACTCCATACGTTCCATTTCGTGGCTCAAAGGAGCATCTGCAATAGTATCAGGCGACAATCTGGGAGCAATGTCTAGCCGTACAGAATCATCGTGTTTCGGATTCAGTGAGCCGCCAATAAGGCCCGCGGCAGTTTCCCTGTCCTCGATAATAGAGAAGTAAAGGTCATCATCATGCCCCCTCTCGGATGAACATGGCAGAACCTGTAACACTCTCTTCTGGAGACAAAGCGCCCGACTTCAAGGCGGTCCTTACTGATGGCTCGACAATTACGCTATCGGACATGCTGGATTCCGGAAGGGGCGTGATTCTGTATTTCTATCCTAGAGACAACACCCCTGGTTGCACTGTTCAGGCATGCGACTTCAGGGACAATATTGGGAGATTGGAAAATAATAAGTGGACGGTACTAGGTGTCTCTACCGACTCTGCGAAGTCGCATGAGAAATTCATTTCCAAACATGAACTCCCATTCGAATTAGTCGTCGATGAAGAGGCTGAACTCCATCTGGCCTACGGGACATGGAGAGAGAAAAAAATGTATGGAAAAACCTACATGGGGACCCTGAGATCGACATTCGCCATTGGCGTCGATGGTAATCTTAAGTGGGTCGGCTACAAGGTTGGAACTAAGGGACATGTCGACAATTTAATCGAAGAATTAGAGATGGTGTGAGAAATGAGTCAGGACTCGAGACGAGAAATTGTGGAGAGATTTCTCAGGCGTTGTGTGAAGTATGCGGACGAGTCAATCCGTAGGAAGCGAAAGAGGGGAGCTAGTGAAGAAGAGATTTCCAAGTGGGTAGCATATCGAGACTTCACAGAGCACGCCATTGAGGAAGTCGCCTCAGGTGACCTGGACTCTTGGCTTGAAGACGGTCCCGTTTCTTACGAACCTGAAACTTAGGCCTCAGTGAGATGGTCCTTTCGACCTATGCCCAACTCATGCTTATTTGTGTCCACTCTCATGCCCGCCCCTGCTACCATTAGGAGCGTATCATCATCGTTGATGGCGAATACTGGAAGGCCAAGGCGTGCTGCCATCTCCTGGACCCTTCTCCTACAAACATCTCTTTGACTGGGCATATGGACCAGTGAACTCAGGTCGACGAGAATCATATTGCCACCAGAGAGAACATCGGACATCCCTTCGGTATGGAGCCTATGGAGGGTATCCGGTTTGAGGTATACCACCTGCCTCCGGGCCTCCGGCTTCATCCTCCTAGTCCTATCTGACCAGCCCTGCTCATCTAGGTAGTGGAATATGTCCTCTGCCTGAGGTTCCGGATCAACTGTGACCCCCCTCTTCGAGATACCAGCTCCGCTGACCTTGGTTGGGTCGGGCAATCCGAGTAGTCGGAATAGGTTGGCCATGATGGCGCCGACGACTAATCATCAAAGAGTGCTTCGATGTCTTCGTCGTCCAGAGCCTCTTCTACGGACACTGCCACATCCTCCGGGGCAGCTTCGTCAACTTCCTCCTCGACCGTCCCGCCAGTAAGCTCCTCGAAAGCCTCAGTCACTCCTTCTCCAGAGAATCTGTCAACTTCGGATTCGATGCTTTCATGGGTCCCCTCAGACTCTCCATCAGCTCCTCGGGCCTGAGAATCAAGGCTTTCGTCCTCCTTGGCGAAGGGATCATATTGGGGATTGTCAAATGCATCGTCCATTGATATTCTCTTCCTGCCAGGTGGCGAATCAGACCTAGCCCTATGCTCAGGAACCCCTCTCTTTTGCAGAACCACAGCAGCGCCAATTACAACAATCAGGATGAAGGCTATAATTATCCCATAGTCGGAGACAAATTCTCCCATGCTGAAAGGGGCCTCAAGAATAACCACAGTAAGCGTCACTGAAGCTCCATCTCCCTCGTCCAGAGCAGTCATTTTTACCGTTCTCGAACCATAACCGTTGAATGTCCACTCAATCCACTGCCCCTGAATGTCGATATCATTCTCCGGATCGCCGTCACCATCGCTATCTACAGTTGTGTCCATGTCCCAGTTGTACAGCATATTTGCCATATCGTGTACTGAGTCCGTTGTCCCATTAGCCGTGAAGAACAACACGTCTCCCTCTTGTACGTCTAAAAATTCACTGGAATCGGCCTTGGGAACTGGTTTGACGTTCCTAATGTCTAGAGGAATCTCTACGGATGCCGTTGCGCCATCGTCATCGGTGACGTGGAAAATTATCATCTCTGGTGCAGTGGTGGCATCGGGCCAAGACCTAGAGATGTGGTCCGTCTCTAAGTCACAGTCATCCGTCGAAGTCCCCTCCCCATCACTGTTCGAAAGTGGATCGAGGTCGAAGCATCTGGTAAGTGTGAGCATGTCACCACTTGTATCGGTCACCTGGATGAGGATGTCGACCAACGAGTCTTCTGCAGCTGGTAAGGGCGGAGAGATTGGTGAAATGTAAGGCTCAATGTTCATCACTTCTATTGGGACAATAAGTGCCTCTGTGCTTTCTCCGTCGTCATCGACAACCTGTAATGTCGCGAGATGCATCCCAGAGGTGTGGTAGATATATTCCATAGTACTCTTCCTGCCTGTTGACTCCATTACGATGTCCGGATTATTCTCGGCATCAGGTGACCAAATATGCACTAAGGTGTCCATGTCATTTTCCGAATCATCGGCCCATCCTTCGAACCTCAGTGAATCTCCCTCATTTACGATGAAAACCCCTCTGCTATCGGGAATCATTCGATTATCGCCAAGCCAAATTTCCGATCTAGGATTTGTGGGGGCTATGTTTCTTACTTCTATGGTCTTAGTCGCAGAAACGATTGCCCCATCGTCATCCATGACTTCGACTTCAGCGGTGTATTCTCCCTCTGAAGTTGGCGTCACGGTGCAATAGAATCCTACTTGCCCCTCCTCGCAGGGCTGCTTCCATAGTATGTCGACAGGAGCCGAGGGATTTTGCGTATCCATGTCGCCGACATCCTCTACATTGAATTCGATTGGAGAAAGTACAGGCGTCCACTCATACTCAGATTTGACAATTACATATGGGTCACGATTCAGGATAGTCACAACTGACTCGTCAGAATTCTGGTCATTTTCATCATCTGTAATAATCAGTCTTACGACGAAGACGCCATCATCGTCCCAAGTGTGTTCGTGGATGCAGTCATCTTCTATAGCCGAATATTCCCCCTCTAGGGTCTGTACCGTAAATTCGCAAGACAGTTCACCTCCATCTGGATCATACGAGGAAAGTCCATTGAAGCTGACCTGATCAAGAGTCAGAGACTCGGCCTGTATGCTGAGACCAGCTATTGGGGTCCTGCCGATAAACAATGAGAATGAACCCTGATTGTTGCTTCTGTTTCCATCATTGGAAACCTCCTCGTTTGGATCCACAGTGAATGATAGAGAGACATCGCCTATGGGCTGAGACTGGGGGACTACCCAGTCGACCTCAACTCTCGATTGACCAAGACTGGAAAGAGAGGGAACAGAAACATCCTCCGAAGTTCCGTCAGGGGCATAAACCGATAATGTGGTGGGGGGTGAACTCACTATCCCCCTGTTCTGTACAGGGATACTGAATGTCAGAATATCTCCTGGAATTGCGTTGAACCCCACTACACTATCAAGAGTGATAGTCTGATTATCCCTGACCCTCTGTACTGTTACTCCCTCTGACCTAGCAATTAGGTCAACTGCGTACGTATTCGGATCTATCGTTATTGTAGACGCGCCCACAATCTTCTGATTGGGTATCCAAACGATCACCCCATGGCTCCCAGTATCGGGACCGCCAATGGAATCATCAGGCTCGCTTCCCGAGTTGAATGTAATTTCTGCCGAGCCACCCGAGCCAGTTGTGAACGTCCTTACGTCTTCCTCAATCCCATACCTGAACTCAACGGATTGTCCGGAAACATCCTGGTTATTCTGAGTCACATTTGCGAATACAGACTGTTCCATGTCAACTGGCGAAAGGGGAAACTCCAGTTCCACCGAGATTTGCTTCGTCCTAGGTGCCGCTTGATACATCACTAATTCGTGATTAGCCAAGAAGCCGACACTTTGAGTGAATGACGAGTAAACATCCCCTCTCACAGAGGGGCAAAACCATCTGTATCCAACAGGATCTCCATTGGAATCATAGTTTGTGATATTGTATGATTGCTGACAAGAAGCATAGCTGACGCCCGGTGCCCCCCTGCTAACGACTTCCCAGCTAGACGACTCGTGGGACGACTCATCGGCAGGGATGTCCACATAATCGCTCTGACCCGAGTAATCTGTTTCCTGATAGTAGTCTGTATGCCATTCGTCCCCTACGTTAAGGGGGAAGTCATATCCCTCTGTGGGCGGCGAGAACGTCTGTGAGATTACCAAATCTGCCACATCTATGTTAATTGTCCACCAAAGGATTTGGTACTGGAAGTCTATGTCTATGGTCGCCTCTTGACTGATGGTGGCAAGGTCCGAGACCCTAGCTATCTCCGTAGTGTCGATTTCTACAACCAGATCTCCATTATTTCCATCGAGATCAATGTCCTCGGCCTCATATGTCCCTTCTGACCGCGCCTCATACACCAGGGTAGATCTGTTGTCTACTGTCATTACGTAGATGTCATCTATGTTCTTGACCAGGGAACCTTCCAGAAAGTCAACATTAGTGCTAACACCCGAGGTCGCGATAAAGTCCCTGACGTCCAACTCGCCGTTGTATGTCCACCTGTCATTTATTCTCCATGTGGGCAGGTCAACAATCCCCGTATTCTTGGATGTGAAGTATTGATCTTCTTCTTCCTTCAGGATATCCCGCTCACCATCTATCATTAGTACACAGTACTGCGAAGATAGGAGAATCGCTAGTCCAACTGCTATCGCCCGTGCGTCGCGCATAACGGCCTCTGGGTGACACGCCCAAATCAATGTGTCTAAGCTCACATTGCTCTGTAGTCGGGTAAGTCGGCAAGCTCGTCCTGAATAAACTGGACCGCCTCAAGAATCTCGTCCTTGTGCCTGGCCCCTGTGATGACCATCTTTCCACTTCCGAAAATCAGGCAGACAACCTTGGGGTAATCAAGTCTGTATATCAGGCCCGGAAACTGCTCTGGCTCATACTCAACCTTGTCAAAGGGCAGGTGGAATGTCAGGTTGTTCAGATTGAGCCTTCTGGGCAGGGCTGCTAGCGGCTCTCCCTGCTTAATGCCCCTGATCCTCTCATCTTCTTCCTCTACCTCTTCATCAGTAGCGGCTCTAATTCCTCCACCTTCAGCATCGATGACCTTTGTATTGATATCATCCATCTTAGCGACACCATCGTAGTCCTCTGGGAAGAATAGTGAGTATGTAGCCACCATGTTCTGCACCTCTATCTCTACATCTTTCAGGTCCCAAGTGGTTATTCCAGCAGCCCTAAGGTCACCTATCATTCTCTCTATCCCTGTCTCAATGTTTGCTTGGTTCTTACCACCGGTACAGACCGCACGGCCAGACCTAAACATGAGTATCGCAAGCTTTGGGTCGACCACTCTGTAGACCACACCAGGAAACTGTTCTGGCTCATACTCGCAATTAAGCTGGATTGCAATATCTGGCAGGTCCAACTCCTCGGCAACTCTTGTCGATGCTACGACATTCACAACTGTAAGACGCTCTTCGTCACTAAGCATAGGCCGCGCAGTATATTCTACTTATAAAAGATAGTTGTGCCACCGAACTTCCGGTTGTCCCATTATACGACTTTATGAGAGGATTCTCACGCCTTCTGCACCTAGTTTGGAAATCAGAGGTTTGCCGCCAGCAATCTCAATGGCTTCGGCGACTCTTCGAGGATCTCTAGTCAGAGCAACCATGCACCCCCCTCCACCTGCACCAGTTAGCTTGACTCCAAGGGAGTGTGGCCTGGCTGCATTGATTAGATGCTCTAGTTCAGGGCTGCTGACTTGTAGTGACTTAAGCTTCTCATGGCATGCATCCATAGCGATACCGACCCCCTCGAGATTTCCGGCAGAAAGTGCCGCCAATCCAGCATGAGTGATTTTCCCAATAGCTTCCATTTCCTTTTCTTTCGAGGGATCCGCTTCTAGAAGGCTCGCAACACCCGCCACCATTCTTCCGGTAGGTGATCCTATGCCAGTGAAACCCAAGACTATCCAGGCGTCCAATCCATCGGGAATTGTGGTTTTGCCAATGGACCAAGACCTCTCTCCCTCAGGGGTGTCAAGTGTGGCATCGAAAATATGCTTAGTCCCGTCAACTAATTCCCCGGACACTACTACGCACCCCCCTAGAGCGCTGGTAGCTGTGTCAGTCGGACTCGCCCTGCCTTTCTGCGCATTAGCTTCAGCAGAGTGCCCCATCCTAGCAAGCCCTATCCTGTCGATGGCTAGATCGGGTTCAATATGAAATTGCAACGCCGCTCCCATTGCATTCGAAATCGCAGCAGATGAGCCAAGTCCAGCAGCAGAGAACAAACCACTCTTGACATCAATTTCCAGCGGCGCCCCGTCGTAATTGAAAGCGTCCCTGAGGATGTGTGTGATGTGAGGGTGACGGATGGGGTCGAAATCCATGCCTTCTATTGTCCATTTGGTCGACTCCTTGATGGAAACCTCCACTCCAGCGTCTATGGCTACTGCAACAGCTGGGTGCCCATAGACTACGGCATGTTCCCCAAAGAGAATACATTTTCCCGGAGCGAACGCACGCGCCATGCCCCATGCTACGGCTATCGGGAAATGAGGGTTGGGTTCTGAAAACAATCAGTTACAATTAACTCGGTGTAGTAATTATTACCTGTTGCTTTAATTATTGCACCTGCTTCAAGAACATGCCGCCACTCCATAGGCTGAGATAGAACGGTGCGAGGTTTTCAGATGGAACACCCCCTTCTACAATCATACGGTCCCTTCGAGGGCTGGCAAATTCTAGCGATTCTCGGTACTATTTCCATTGGTTTCTTCACATATCAAGTTCAGAAAGCCGTGCGACTGGTGATGATAGGATCTCCGGATGACAGATTCGACTCATGGGGCACAAGAATAGGGGTATTCCTCTCAGGTTGGCTAGGCCAGAAGAAAGTCCTGAGGGACAGAGTAGCCGGCACCATGCACGTCCTGATGTTCTGGGGCTTCTTGATGCTGGCATCTGATATGTTCGATCTCGCAACAGCAAATGCATTTTCAGAGCATGTCCTACCAAGTGCCCTAAATGGGCCCTGGAATGGAATGGTGGAACTCGGCTACACCATGGCCCTAATCGGTTGTTCCGCTGCACTTGTCCGGAGAGTAGTATTCACTCCAGAGAAGTTGAAGGGAAAGTCCCAACTTGAGGGGAACATAATCCTCCTGCTAATACTGACAATTACCACTACATCCTTCGTAGTCGAGTCCTATGAAGGACCTTCGCCATTCTGGGAGCCATTCGGTCACATGTTCGCCGAAATGAATCTATCCGAGGGGACTGTAGTCGCTGCCTATTGGGCACATATGGTCGCCATTTCCGTGTTCCTCTTCCTAATTCCAGTCTCCAAACACATGCACTTGGTAATGGCAGTCCCAAACGTCTTCTTCCACGATATTGAGCCCCCTGGAAAGATGAGGCCTCTAGCCATCGGAGAAGATGGCAAGGCAGTCCCCTTGGAAGATCTGGACATAGACTCATTCGGCGTCAGCTCCTACAGTCAGTACACATGGAGACAACTCATAGATGGCTGGTCATGTACCTCCTGCGCTAGATGCCAGGACGTATGTCCAGCATACGCCTCAGGAAAGCCTCTGAACCCCATGCAAGTTATTCATGATGTCAGGGACTATGCAAACGAGCACGCTCCAATACTTCTCTCGGGTGGGGAGCCATCGGAGACGATGATGACCAGGATTTCTGAAGACGCAGTATGGGCATGCACAACATGCAATGCATGTGTCGATGTTTGTCCACTATACATTGAACACGTCCCAAAACTAACAGATCTGAGAAGGAACGCCATGATGGAGACCATGGAATATCCAGAGGTCCTGAACACTGCAATGGGGAATATAGAGTCTGCATCCAACCCATATGGATTCGGAGCCCATGAGAGGGCAGATTGGGCATCAGATCTAGACGTCAAGGTCGGTGAGCCCGCTGAGTACATCTACTTCGTGGGATGTGCAGGAAGCTTTGATGAAAGGAACCAGAAAGTCGCAAGGTCCACAATTTCACTTCTGAAGGAGGCCGGATTGGATGTCGGTATCCTAGGCATGCAAGAAGGATGCTCTGGCGACCCTGCCCGCAGAGCCGGAAATGAATATCTGTTCCAAATGCTCGCCGAGACCAATATGATGACATTCCAAGAGCTAGGGGTCAAGAGGATAGTCGCTTCATGCCCACATTGCTTCCACACTCTCGGAAAGGAGTATGGGGACTTTGGAGGTGATGAACTAGAAGTATTCCATCATTCTGAAATCCTCGCTAAGCTCCAAGAAGAGGGAAAACTTCCGGACGCCGAGAAGAATGGGCGAAGTGTAACCTTCCACGATCCTTGCTATCTAGGTAGGATGGGCGGCGTTGTCGATGAGCCAAGATCAGTAATTGGAGGGGTCGATGCCGAGCCCGAGAGGCATGGCAAGTCCTCATTCTGCTGCGGTGCAGGTGGTGCCCAGATGTGGATGGAGGAAGACGCAGACAAGAGGGTGAATGAGATCAGGGCCGCAGAGTTAGCAGAAACCGGTTGTGATACCGTTGCCGTCGGATGCCCCTTCTGCTCTGTCATGGTAAAGGACGGCTTAGACGCCGTTGGCGCCGAAATGGAGGTCCTCGATGTTGCAGAATTGCTATGGGAACAAATAGTTGCTAGGGATCAAGAAATTCATGAGACAGCTAGTGCCGATTCGACAGCCTAGGATAGTGACTGTCATAAGCAGTAACATCTAGCCAAGGGTATGGAAGACACGTTTACTTTCTCTGGCTTGACAATACCCAATCTGGCTAAGGTTGCCGGTGGAATCTTGGTTATCTGGGGCTTAGTCGCTTACTTCATGCAGAGCGCCGATCCACCCTCAATTACCGCAATGATACCCGCATTTATGGGAGCCCCCCTGCTCATTCTGGGGATTTTATCCGAGAGAAATGAGGCAAATCGACATCATTACATGCACGCGGCGATGATCTTCGCTCTGCTCATGGTCATCGGCGGCGCACAAGGGCTGATTGATATTGGAGGCAAGTCCAATCTAGCAATAGGGTCCCATCTAATTCTGGTAGTGCTGGGGTCCATCTTCATGACCGCAGGAATCATGTCATTCAGACACGCTAGGATACTCAGGGAATCGTCAGGTGTTTGAGTGCGTCCAGTAATTGGTATCACTTGCTTCATGCGTGATACACAGTATGGGAACTGGCAGAGGCACGCGGCAATATTGCCATCGGCATATGTTTCAATGATAGATGAGGCAGGGGGAATTCCACTGATCATCCCTCCTGCAGGTGATATGACAAGCCTCCTGAAAAGTATCGATGGACTAATCATATCTGGAGGGCCGGACGTTTCCCCTTCCAAGTATGGGCAGACTCCCGGGCCAATGACCAAGGAGTTCTATCCCGAACAGGATGAAACTGAGATTAGCCTAATTGATTCCGCTTTGGAAATGGACATCCCTCTCCTCGGAGTTTGCAGGGGCATGCAAATACTTAGCATAGCTCACGGCGGCTCACTACACCAGCATCTCGATGACACACCCGGCCATGAGGGCCATGGTGGCTATGACGGACAATCGACGGATCATGGAGTCATCGTGGAGGAAGACTCGATACTAGCTGAACTAATGGGGACTTCGTTCACCGTGAACTCGACGCACCATCAGGGAGTCTCTGACCCCGGTTCCCTCAAAGTTTCCGCCGTTGCCGAACATGATGGATTAATCGAAGCAGTTGAGAGAAAGGATAAGAAATTCTGCATAGGAGTTCAGTGGCACCCTGAACGCAAGGGACACGACTTACTGTTCGCTGCCTTGGTTAAAGCAGCGAGAGGTTGATGACGGGTAAGCCTAGCAGAGAGGTCGATGGCGCTAAGGGTATACGACACTCGTTCACGTACCAAGCGCGAACTCATTCCCCTGGTAGAAGGGCAAATCGGCATCTATGCATGTGGGATAACCCCCTACTCACCTAGTCACATAGGGCACGCCAGGCAGGCAGTGGCATTCGACATAATTGTCAGATGGCTCCGCAAGAGCGGTCTAAAAGTCAATTATATTGCCAACTTCACTGACATCGACGACAAGATAATCGCGGCATCATTCAAGGAGGGGGTAGACTTCTTAGAAATAGCAAATAGGAATATTGACGACTACTTCGAAGTGATGGACGCCCTTAACGTAACCAGAGCGAATTCCTACCCGCGCGTCACGGAGACAATTCCTGAAATCCAAGAGATGATCACTAATCTGATCGACAAGGGTTTCGCTTATGTCGCCAATGATGGAGTATATTTCGAAATCGATACAGCACCTGAGAAATATGGACAGTTGACCGGGCAGACTCTGGAGATGGTAAGAGAGGGAGCAGGCGGGAGGGTTGACGAAACCGGATCAGGAAAGAAGGATCATAGGGATTTTGCACTATGGAAGTCAGCCAAGGAAGGGGAGCCCAAATGGGAGAGCCCATGGGGGCCAGGGAGGCCTGGTTGGCACATCGAGTGCTCTGCAATGTCCCTCAAACACCTCGGTGAAAGATTCGATATCCATGGCGGAGGTTCGGACCTGATGTTCCCTCATCACGAAGCAGAGATTTTCCAATCAGAATGCTGCTTGGGTCACGAACCGGTCGTCCAGTACTGGATGCACAATGGAATGATTAACGTTGACGGAGAGAAGATGAGCAAGTCAGAGGGCAATTTTTGGACGGTTAGCGAAGCTTTGGAGAGTATCGACCCACTCGTTCTACGTTATACCCTGATAAATGCGCCATATCGTCAGCCCGTGGATTTCAATTCTGTAATGATTGACGACTCTAGGTTGAATCACGGAAGATTGCTCAGGGCCTATTCCGAGGGACTTTCTCTAGCAGGTATTGGCGAGTGGTCACAGAACGTGGAATTATCCGAAGCTCACCAGCGGTTCTCCTCTGGGATGAATGACGATTTCAATACCCGCGTGGCACTGGTGGAGGTGCAGTCTGTCGTCAAGTTACTGAGGCAAATGATCGACTCTGATTCGGATAAATCAGGTATTTCCGCCGCCACTGGATGGCTCTCCGAGTTCGCAGGCGAAGTTTTGGGAATTCTGCCATCCGAACAAGAGGCACTATCCATCACAAACTCAGAGGCAGCAGCGCGCTCAGCAATTTCCTCGCAAGTCGAGGGCCTCCTGGAAGCGAGGGAGTCCGCGAGGGAGTCAAAGAACTGGTCGATGGCCGACGAGATAAGGGACGAGCTCATCTCCATGGGTGTTGTAGTCGAAGATGGAGCCGATGGGCCAACTTGGAGAATAGAGTGAATACCTACTCTTCCTCGATCTCCAAGCCAGCATTTACACGTTCCCTGAGATTTCTATTGATTATCGCCAATGAACCAATGGTCACAGCTATAGCGGCAATTATCGCAAACCAGTAGAGAGGGCTATCTAACCAAGATCCGTCTGAAGACTCGTCAGAATCTGGATTATTGGGGACATCTTCCGAAGACACCTCCACGAAAACAACGTCATGCCTGCACTCCATCCATTCCTCATCAGAAGAAGTAATTGAGGCATCGGTGCAAATCCTACCAGGGACCGTGAAAGAGTCAGACACCTCAAGATTACAGAACTGAGTCATGAACCATGAGGAGATGCATTCGTCGGTATTCTTCATCACCACTAGGATGGAACCGCAGAGAATCATCTCCCCCTCGGAAGCTTCTGGTATCCCATCCGACAAACACTCCTCAATGTGAATCCCCTCGGATATCGTTGTTGGATGGGGTATGGAGCCACCCCTAGGGCCAAAGGTGGGGAATGTCGTCGGAAGATCAGGAGGTGGTGTAGTTGGTACATTATTTCCTCCGTTGCCACCATTGCCCGTTAGATTGGTCTCGATCGGGTCGGCACCACCAACTGTGCCGCCAACTCGATGGCCGTTTTCGTCAAGCTCGATATCGTAGTAGTCAGACCACAGATCGATAGTCCGGTCTTTCTGGAATGTCATGGAACGATTCAGCACGTCGAAGTAACGGTCATCACCCAGAGTGAATAAATACTCAATTGGCACGCTCTTACCTTCATTGCATTCCTGTAGGTATGCGAACATTTCTGCGAACGTTTGCTGTGCCTCGGGGACTCCGTCGTAGGTGATGTCAGTCGCCTTCCTGAACCCCTCGGCCTCAATGATCTCAACTTCGTTATCCATGGCTTGCATGATGTCGACGTCTCCGAAAACAGGGAGCCCGCCTACTACGACCAGTCTGATATCCGGGTCTATGGCGTCTATGGCATTTCTATATGGGTCTGCTTCGAAGGTGTCTAGGACCACTAAGTCCGCAGCGAGGCCCTCTAGAATCCTCCCTGTGTTTCCTGACCACCCTATTGCATCTACTACGTTAGTTGTGATGGTCTGTAGCATCTCGTAATCTGAGAAAATATCCCCGAGTACATTTTCATCCCACCAGTCGGCAGTTTTGAGCTCATGCAGGGAGCTCTTGGAACCCGATGGAGACCAGTCCGGGCCAATCATAATGTTGACTCCCTCCGCTTTCGCCGTAGCAATATCCGTGGTATCTCCATACAGCAGTAGATTTGATGTCGGAGACCAAGCGAGGCTGCCTCCAACACCACCCAAAGCAGAGAACTCAGGCTGAGTAAGCCCAGTTCCATGGATAACAACTATCTCGCCAACAAGCAGATCGTTTTCCACCAGTACGTCAAACTCTGCCCTGCTAGACTCATCTATGCCCTCTGCGAGATGGATGAACCATGCATTAAGTCCCCCGGATGAATTTCCACTCTTGATGTGGTTGCCCTCGTAGTCTGACTCCAATTCTGTCACCTTGGTCCAAATGCCATCCCCTCCAAAGTTGTACAACTCAATATTCCTAGCGAGCATAGTCTCGAAGGTATCGGTACCAGTGGTCGAGCTCCCCTGCAATGCCGTATTTCCGCCGGCGACCGCTCTCAACTCTGCAAACCTCATGGCAGATGAGTCATAGAGTGAGCAGCCGATGTCCTTGGCATCGCTGTATCCGGAGTAAGACTGCCACTGATACCTGTTATCCCAACCGTTAGTCCCATGGTCCCACAGTGGTATCAAGTTGTACTTTGCATGATTGTGAGGATCTACAAACCCTGGGTAAATCGTACCACTGGTTGGCACATGAACTACTCCCTCAGCCTGAGGCGGAGTTTCATCTGAGGCACTCCAAACAGCCTCAATAATGCCATCCCTTACCAAGATACGCCCATCATCAATCACGTCACTCTGTGAAACCATAGTAACGACCCGACCTTCTAGGACATACTCTCCTCGGTGAACATGATCTTGAGGGGGGTAGCAATTCCCCATCAGGTGGTTAACCCCGACCCATTCCTCACTGTTGGACCCGCCTGGCGTTGGACTACTATCAGATAGCTTTGCCCAGTTTCCATCAGAGCCATATCCGTAAGGGATTCCGTAATCAGAATCTTCCGCCCCATAGCTGACAGAGTCAACTATCGTTCCCGACCCATCCATGATGGATGCAGTATCGCCATCATAGTAGTCGAATTCAATATTGGTCTGCGCCCTGTAGAATACAAGGTAGGCACCAGGTTCGATAACTGTCCCCCAAGCGATACTACACATTGGGGAGCCACCTTGGGCTATGTCGTCAAGCCACCATCCGCCAATATCTACGGCCTCATCAGTAGGGTTATGAAGCTCGATGAATTGATTAGAGAAACGACCTATCTCTCCATCGCCATTCCAGTCTATGCCTCCGTACGACTCACTATTGGGAGAGGCGTATACTTCGTTAATGAAAACGTGATTTGGGAATGGAGAGCCACCTGGTGCAGGCTGCCCCGATGAGAGTGCAATTGGCCCCAAACTAGTTATCGCCATCAGTAAAGCTGCGGCAACTGCATATGTACGCATGACCCATCAAGCATCGCTTCTTGTTTTGAACCTCACCGCACCACGTTGATTGGCCCACCACGTGCGAAGTGCGAAATAGCACTCTGCCTACCCGTCCTCATGAGGGGTACTTCGGCAGCCCATATCGCTCTCGTGGCATTGATGCTCGCTAGCACCTCACTTTCGGGATGCTTTGGAGATGTAACCGACTCCGAAGAAAGCGGTCCAGATTGGGATGCAGGGATGGAATATGTCGACTCACCTTCCAGCCACACTGATTCCTGTGCTAGTACTCCCTGCATTAGGCCATTCACAGCTGGCGACCCATTCTCAAATGATACGTGGGGAAATTCCTCTTGGGCAGTATTTGGAAATGTGGAGGGAGGGAACTGCTGCGAGCACTACCTCGCCGCCACCAAGGAAGGTTGGATTCTAAACTTCGGTGGGGAATACCCTACTTGGTCCGAGGATAGGGGCCATACGTGGGAGGAGTACAGGCCATCCATATTCTCACAGCTGGGATGCATGGAGCCCAAGCCCACTGTCCCGGGGCAAGAGGGTCTCGGAGAAGGCAGCATAATCCAGGCCACAAATGGGGATCTGATTTCGATGGGGTGGTTCCCCTACCCAAGCTCAAGTGGGGCAGACCAGTTCTATGCATTCCTCTACGATGCCGATGACGAAGAATGGAGCTGGTGCTTCAATAGGACGCCAGAGCCCTTCTATGATAGGTCATGGCAAGTAGAGGTCATCGGCCCAATAAACGGCGGCATATATGGAAACGGTCCATGGGCCAGCCTAGTGATCTCTAACTTCTGGCATCAAGTCCAGAATATTGGAGGTCAGATTTCAACCGACGGGCTGAATTACGACTACTTGGGATTCCCCGATAGAGACGCTAACCTTGATGTTATGGAGGTTGATCTAGATCCCCTCGAACTAGGTCCTGAGTGGGACTTTACTAAGCCACACAAGGAGATGAGGGCCTTCCCCGTCCCTTCGGGTGGCCTATATTTCCCAGACTACTTCATTGATGGGAGGGATGCATTCCTGGATACATCTCTCAATTGGTGGACCGGTGTGACCCTGAACGGCTCTTCCCTGCCTTCGCAATATTGTGCATTTGACTCATCAACTGCATTACATTGCGTGATTGCGAGTGGAGCCATGCTCACTCACATGATTTCATGGGACGGTGGAGAAAGTTGGAGCAATCAATCCTATGACCTCTCATCCGAGGCCACTGAATTAGAGGAATGGGAGTTCCACTCAAATGGAGTTCACGATTTGTTCATTCTGAATGTTCGATACCAGAGCTCTTCGGGACCAGATGTCGATCTAGCATGGCACGTGAGGGGATTCTCAGACAGCATGAGCCCCGACTCTAGGACATATTTGGGACTAGGTGACCTCGACTCAACTTCAGGTGCTGGGAACGACATCAGATTCGACTTCGCTAGTATGGGGATTCTACCAGACGGAGGGGCATTTATTGCATACCACGACTCTTCAGACCCTGATCCCCTATTTGGGTTGGAGCTTATGCTACCAGTGGAGTACATCCCTCAGACACCAATATTCTAGGAGATTACGAATCTAACGGAAACTCCGTCAACCTCGAACTCCTCAGAAACTTCTGGGTATTCTCCTTCGTTAATGGTGAAATTGCTAGCTCGAGTTTCCGTAACTAGCCTCTCCCAGTCACCCTTGGAAAGGTCCAGTCCCTCAGTCCAAACGGAAAGCGATATTGTCGCCTCGATTTCGAGATCCAAATCCTTCCTCTTCGCCTGCACTCTCCGAATGATGTCCCTTGCAAGCCCCTTCGAAAGTAGCTCATCGTCTATGCTCATATCTAGGACCAGGGAAACATCACCGTATTCAGACAACGTGGACGCCGCATAACCCTCTTTCTCGACTCTTCTGATCTCTATATCTTCAGAGGTAATCTCGTATCCGGCAAGGGCTGCTATTCCGGCCTCAACCTCCAGAAGTAGGGCCTCTGAGTCAGCATCTTCTATCTCTGACAAGACGGCAGGGAGGTCGCCTCTGCACTTGGCACCCAGGGCCTTTCTGTTAGGGTGAACTTCTATCTTCTGGAATCGGTCCAAATCATCTTCAGTGGTCAATTCCTCCACATTCAACTCCTCTGCAAGGATGCCATGGAACTGGGAAATGTCGGGTCCGCCAACAATCCATCCGTTCCTGCATGGAAGTCGTTGCCTTCTTCCTGCCTCGACCCTGACCCTCCTGCCGGTCTCCGCCAATGACCTCACAAGATCCATCTCCCTCTCCAAGATGTGGTCAATAGGGGGAAGGTTCCTCTCGACTAATTCGGAACCCACTGGCCAATCTGCCAAGTGCACTGAGGATCCCATGAGGCCCCTATGGATCGAATCTGGAATGAAGGGTGAAACTGGGGCCATCAGTCGGCATACAATCAATAAGACCTCGTGTAAGGTATGCTGGCAAGATCTCTTATCCGAACTCTCGCCTTCATCCCATAGCCTCCTCCTCGACCTCCTCACGTACCAATTTGAGAGATCGTTAACCACGAAAGACTCCAGTTCCCTGCCACCTTTGTGAAAGTCCCATGCAACGAAGTGATCATGGTATTCTTCAGACATTGAAGAGACCCTAGATAAGATCCAGCGATCCAAAGGACTCCTCTCCGAAACTGGTACGAACGTGTCTTCGTCATCGGGGTCGAAACCATCCAGTGCCGCATAGTCAGCATGGAATCGATATACATTCCACAGTGTTAGGAACATCTTCGCATAAGACTCCCTTACTCCATTTGGATCGAAGTTTGTGGGTGACCATGGGGCACTCTGGGTTGTCATATACCAGCGAATGGAATCAGCTCCCTCCTTGTTGAAATGGTCCCACGGATCAACCACATTCCCCTTGGACTTACTCATCTTCTTCCCTTCTTTGTCCAAGATGTGGCCGAGTGAAAGGCACCTCTTGTAGCATATACTATCGAAAACGGTTGTTGAGACTGCGAGGAGGGAGTAGAACCACCCTCTTGTCTGGTCCACTGCCTCGCAGATGTAATCCACGGGAAACGCTCCCTCGAACTTGTCCCCGTTTTCAAACGGGTAGTGCCACTGGGCAAATGTGGCACAGCCAGAGTCAAACCAGCAATCCATGACATAAGGCTCCCTAATCATCTCGCCATTGCATCCTTCAGTAGTGCAGTGAAGCCTTACTTCGTCCACATATGGCCTGTGGAGCTCTGGTGGCATCGGGGATGAACTAGTCTTCATGGAAGCCATTTCCTCAATACTCCCGACACAATGCTCACTGCCGCATTCCGGACAAATCCAAACCGGAATTGGTGTCCCCCAGTACCTCTCCCTACTAATCGCCCAGTCCTTTATGTTCGAAAGCCACTCGCCCATTCTTTTGCTACCTGTCCATTCTGGCGCCCATTCCACCTCTGAGTTGTACTGCGATATCTGGTCCCTGACTGCAGTCATTCTGACGAACCAACTGTCCATTGCGTAGTACAGTAATGGGTGATCAGTCCTCCAGCAGTGAGGATAGTCATGAGTATATTCATGCTCCCTGTAAAGCTGACCCTGCCCATTTAGTAAATTGATAATTGAGTCATCACAGTCCTTCACGTACTTACCATCAAGAATCTCATGGGTCCCCGCGACAAACTTGCCATCCATTCCAACGGTATGTTGGGCTGGGAATCCAACCTCCATGCCAAGCCTGTAGTCATCCTCGCCGTACATAACTGCAGTATGAACGACACCCGTTCCGTCCGTCGTGGTGACGAAATCAGCACCGACAATTGTCCAAGCATTTTCGTGGCCAGAGCCATCTATTGCCCCCGGGAAAAGAGGATTGTATGATTTCCCGATTAATTCAGAACCTGTGAATTCAGAAACGACCTCGATTTGATTCCTGAGTACGGTCCCAACTAGGTCCTTGGCCAGAATCATCTCTTCTCCGACTTTAGCACCGCCTCGGCCCTCCCAGCTCCCCGAAGGTTCGGCTGTGATACGGACCCTACAGTACGTGACATCGGGGCCAATTGCAAGGCCCACGTTCCCAGGGAGGGTCCATGGGGTAGTAGTCCATGCCAGTACACTAGCATCATCCCCAACTAGTTGAAATTTGACAAACACCGCAGGTTCTGAAACCTCTTTGTATCCAAGAGAAACTTCGTGACTGGAATAGCTGGTGCCTGTCTGGGGGCAGTAGGGCAGAACTTTGTGTCCCCTAAACAGAAGTCCTTTGTCGAACATCTGCTTGAGTGACCACCATGCGGACTCTATGTATTCGTCATGGAGAGTGACATAGGGGTCATTCATATCGACCCAGAACGCCATTCTTTCAGTCATCTCCCTCCAAGCTTCCTCGTAGGTCCAAACACTCTCCTTGCATTTCTTATTGAAAGCCTCCATTCCGTACTCTTCAATGGCCTCATTCGACATTAGGTCTAGCTGCTTCTGTACTTCGATCTCCACGGGAAGTCCGTGAGTATCCCACCCAGCCTTCCTTTCAACCACATGCCCCTCCATCGTTTTCCACCTGCAAACCATGTCCTTGAACAGCCTAGAGATTACATGGTGTATCCCGGGCTTCCCATTGGCAGTGGGCGGTCCCTCAAGGAACGTGAAAGTGCTACCGGAACCCCTGCGTGCATCTATGGAATGAGCAAACGTCCCCTCCTCTCCCCAGAGGCCAATTAGGGAGTTCTCTAGGGAAACCGGGTCGAGGTCTCCGGCGGGCTCAGGCACTCCCATCGGCAATGCGACCGTCGATGCCGTATTGAATATGACTCGGTCGCCCGAAGGGCGATATACTGCCTTAGTAGCATTCAATAAGGTCAAACGAGACGAGCAATCATGCCGGAAAGCATTACCATTTCTGTCGGCGGAATGACCTGTACAGGTTGCTCTGGAAATGTATCATCAGCACTCTCCTCGTTAGAGGGTACCACCTCAGTAGAGGTGTCCCATGAGACAGGATTGGCGGTAGTCGAACATGAGGGTACGGATAGGGCATCAATGGTCAAGGCAATTCTCGATTCGGGGTATTCAGTCGATGGGGAGGAGGCTCCCTTCGATTGGAAGGATGGACCCGTCTGGAGGCAGTCTGCGCACAATACAAAATGGTGCCTGGTCGGCTGTAGCATCGGAGACTTCGGCACCATTGCTGCATTCCAATTTATTCCTTATCTTGATGCTCTTGGATGGTCTACAATGTCGATTATGCTGCTTGCGATGTTCAATGGAATCATGACCTCTATCGCTCTTGAGACATTTATCCTATCCGCACAGATGGCATTGAAGGAAGCGTTCAGAGTCGCTATTGGGATGTCTCTGATTTCGATGATTTCAATGGAAGCGGCGATGAATATTGTTGATGTTGTTCTGACAGGAGGGGCCAAGCTGACTTTGTGGGTAATCGTGCCAATGCTAGTGGCGGGTTTCCTGACCCCATGGCCGTACAATTACTGGAGACTCAAGAAGTACGGGGTAGCTTGTCATTAGGTGGTAATGATGGAGGATTGGAAGAAGCTCTCCGGACAGATCTCTGGTTGGATAATGGATTACGCAAGAAAAAACGACATCTCCACATTGGTGGTTGGCGTGTCGGGCGGGATAGATTCTGCAGTCACTTCTGCGCTTTGCGCCAACACTGGACTGAGGACCATAGTACTCAATATGCCGATTCACCAGGAGTCCTCCCAGTATGATCTCGCCAATCAGCACATAGAATGGCTATGCTCGAACTGGAAAAACGTGGAAAGCCACATAATTGACCTCACCGGGACCTTCGATTCAATGGGCATCGAACTGAAGGAGAAGGGAGTGGACGAACTAGCCTTGGCGAACACAAGGGCCAGACTTAGGATGGCAACTCTGTATTCTATTGCAGGATCCAATAACGGCATAGTGGTCGGCACCGGAAACAAGGTCGAGGATTTCGGCGTCGGCTTCTTCACCAAGTATGGTGACGGGGGGGTCGATATCTCTCCCATTGCCGATCTGTTCAAATCGGAAGTCTACTCTATGGCCGAGGTTCTCGGTATCATCCAAGAAATACAGGAGGCAGCGCCCACTGACGGACTATGGGATGATGGCAGAACCGATGAGGAGCAGATGGGTGCGACTTACGAAGAATTGGAGTGGGCAATGAGGGAGAAGGAGAATCCATCGGGGGCCGAACTAACGGATAGGCAGAGCAAGGTCATGGATAGGTACCTCCATCTAAACAGCATCAATTCGCACAAGATGGGGCCAATTCCGGTATTCAGCAGGGATGACCACTGAATTAAATTACATCTTGCACCGCGGCTATTGCATGGATGAAGGGATCCAAGTGCAACCCAGCTACGCCGACAGTGGCAAAATTATGGACGTAGAGTTTGATAGGAAGATAATCATCTACTGGTGGATGACGGCAAATTTCGGCCTTCTGATGTCAGTAGTCGGAATCGTAGTGATGCTCTTTTGGGTTCCATTCGGCTGGCTTGTACACAAGAAGCAGTTTGAGCACATGAGTGGGGCCCTTACTGACCGCTCTATCAACATGCGAATGGGGTGGCTGTTCAAGAAGCAGCAGAACATCCCCCTGGACAAACTCACGGATGTGTCTATTCACGAGGGCCCTATTCTGAACGCTTTCGGGGTTGTCAGGATGCAGTTCGAGACTGCTGGTGCAGCACCTTTCATACTAACTGGGGTGAAAAACGCAGATGGTTTCCGTGACCTCGTCCTCCAGCAAAGGGACTCACTCGTCTCAGCCCCGTCTGCCGCCCCATCATCCGAATCAAATGATGTTCTTGTGGAGATAAGGGACCTGTTGAAGAGCATAGACTCCAGGCTCGAGTGATCCTCGGCCAATTCATCGCTTACCTGTCCTCAGGTGAGGGATCAGAGCGGGAGTCTCTGAACGATACCTTTGGTAGTCAGGATTATCCCCCCACCTTTCCAAACACCTCTCATCCAGTATCGGGACTCCGCTGATTTTCGTTAAGAGAAGGTACACGAATAGTGGGGAGATCCAGGCCACCATCTCCAATCCCTCGAAGCAGGGTATTCCAAAGCATGCGATCCCAGTCCACAGGAGAATCTCACCTAGGTAGTTGGGGTGTCGAGATCGTGCCCATAGCCCCTCGTCAATCCATCTCCCCCGATTTTCCGGTTTCGCATTGAAAGTGGCCTTCTGTGAGTCCGCCAAAACTTCGATCCCGAATCCTATAATCCATACTGTCAAGCCGATACCGTCCCATATAGAAAGCTCAGGAGATGGGCCAGATTGGCTGTTTATTACCACCACCACGCTGAGAGTTATGAAGACCCAGAGTCCTTGTAGGCTCCATGGAATAATGAATCGTACCGGAGAGGTCTTCAAATTATCAAAACGCCCGTCCTTCCCTGCACGATGGATGCGTAAAAATAGGAAACTGGATAGGCGTATGGACCAGATGACCACAAGTATGCTGACTATCAATTCCCTATGACCAGGGGGTTCTGATTGCGACCCTGCCCATAGGCTGAAAATGATAACAGCAATGTAAGTCAATCCGCCTACTAGATCGTAGAAACGCTCAGTTCTCTTTAGAGATGCGGGAATCCATGCCAACCATTGAATTCCGAGTGCAATCGCCGCACAGCATACCACTCCCGAGACTCCTCTAATATCGACTGAATTAGCCCCGGTGGCCCCAGCGACCAAGCCCATGACTGCCAGGGTAATGGCCACAACCATGGCCCCCCTCTGCAAATCTGTGGAAATCCCCATGACCTTCCGTACCGATGCTAGTTCATAATCTGACTTTCTCCGCCATATGCAACTTCCGGAATTACCGGCAAACCTACCCAAATAGGAAATTAGTGTGTTACAATACGTCGGATTGAAGGAGTATCATCCCACGGCTTTCCTCATGGATGTCCCAGCCGAACTGCTTTCCATGCTCTCAGGGGAGCAGGGTCCGACCAGGCAGAAGGCGTCGCGCCTGGTGGTTGACCTAGCGGCCACCGCCGGTGCCACGAAATTCGTCAGAGTCGAACACGCTCATGTGTCCGGAGTCAGCGTCATAACTGGGGGCCATGGGCTCAGACGCTTCCTGTCCGATCTCTCTGGCGACCCAGAGGGAAAGGTCTCAATCCCAACAACGCTGAACTCAGCGGGGTGCGATAATGAGAAAATGGATGAAATGGGGATCGACCATCCCAATTTCTTGGAGCAGCAATTTGAGATCGTCCATTCTTATTCCGAGCTAGGAATAGAGGCGACACTCTCGTGCACCCCATATGACAGGGGCATCGAATCCGAAGATGGAATCGGGTCATGGGCTGAGTCCAATGCAGTGTGTTTCTCCAATTCATACACTTCGCTGATCACTAATCGTGAGTCGGGGCTCTCTGCTCTCGCTACTGCCCTAACAGGGTGGGCTCCACTATGGGGCCTACATATGTCCGAAAACAGAGTACCGAACATACTAGTCAACGTTGAATGCGAAATGGACGATCCGACAGATTGGAGCATATTGGGTGACTGGATAGGGAAGAAAATAATGCCAGAATGGGAAATTCCATGGGGTCCAATGCCCAGGATAACTGGACTGCCTGCGGCCACATTTGAGATGCGCAAGGCGTTAACTGCGTCTGCAGCAAATTATGGATGCCCAATGCTATGGGCAGACGGACTAACAAATGACGCGCCCGAGACTTCTTCCTACCAAGGCGTGTTGACATTCACTCAAGAGGAGCTGGACAGGAGATATCAGGAGCTTGCCCCTAGTGGCACGATCGATCTCGTAGTGATAGGATGCCCTCAGGCGAGTGTCGGAGAGGCCCGTTTGACTGCAGCAGCAGTCAGGGCGAGAATGGAACTAGGTGAAGCGATACCAGATCAACGTCTCTGGGTGTTCATGAGCTCCCATAATTACGACTCAATCGCCGCTGACGGCACTCTCGACATCCTAGAGGAAGCCGGGGCATTAGTCCTCAGGGATACCTGTCCGGAAGTCACCCCCTACAATCGATCGAGGTATAATCACCTACTTACTAACTCACTAAAGGCAGAGCACTATTTGACCAGCGGTCTGAATAGGATGCCTACCAGTGTGGCAAATATCCAGGAGTGTGTATCCCATGCCTTCGATTCAGAATTAGTATCGGGAGACAGGCCAGTCTTAGACCCTGGAAAGGCAAAGCCAATGGCCACTTCGAAGTCACACAAGACAGGTGATATTACGGCTAGAGGAGTCGGAATACCCAGCCAATCTTCGTGGAAGGTTTCTGGCAAGGCCCTGGTTACGGACGTCCCAATCACCTACTTGGGATATGTTAACAGGGATACGGGGGTAATAGAGGAGCCCGGCCATCCACTAGATGGTGCATCTATCGAAGAAACTATTCTGATTTACCCGAAGGGTTCGGGGTCAACGGTAGCACCATTTGTGCTGATGGGCCTGATATATACAGGCAAAGGTCCCAAGGCAATTGTAAACAGGGATGTCTGCCCATTGACCCTACCCGCCGCCTCTTTGCTGGATGTCCCTTATGCCCATGGATTTGATATTGATCCAACAATCGAGATCAATACAGGAGATCAGGTCGAGATGTCCTTAATCGACGGAAAGGTCTCTCTAAGCACCTTATCGCGTGCGAGCGAGGGTTGATGACGAAAACGTCCAGCGCAACCCATGGAAAAGCGTCCCGGCCCCGAGCCTTGCCGTCCTCAGGACCTAGGTCTATTCGAGGTCGTCAGCAGGGACGGAGCAGCTAGGATAGGGAAATTCCATACTGGCCACGGAATCTTAACGACCCCGATGTTGCTACCGGTAGTGAATCCGAATTTGAGAACAATCGAACCACGAGAGATGTGGGACAGGTATGGCGTCGACGCCCTGATCACTAACTCATACGTCATTTGGAAGCATGAGAAACTGAGAGTCCCAGCTTTATCGAACGGCATACACGAACTTCTGGACTTTCCAGGGATAGTTGTCACCGACTCAGGCACATTTCAGTCATACGTTTATGGGGATGTGGAGGTAGGCATTGAGGAGATCGTTTCATTCCAGAGGGAAATTGGAGTTGACATAGGCACAATGTTGGATGTGTTCGGTCGTCCTGATATGAGCAGAGAGGAATTGGAAGATGCAGTTTCCGAGACGGCCTCTAGGGCATTACCGTCATTGTCAGAGGCTGGAGAAAAACTCCTTCTGAATGGGCCAATCCAAGGTGGCTTGCACCACGACCTCCGTTCAGAATCCGGCGAACTAATGGGTTCACTAGAGGGCGATAGTAGGGGCTTCGCCATTCACCCCATAGGGGGGATAGTCCCGCTAATGGAACAACAGCGATATCGAGAACTATTTGGAATCATTCTTGCCTCCAGGTCCACTATTCCACGTAATCGACCAATCCACATGTTTGGATGCGGCCATCCACTCCTATTCCCGCTATCGATAGCCCTCGGAGTCGATATTTTTGACAGTGCAGCCTACGCACTTTTCGCCAGAGACGATAGGCTACTCACCCCCGATGGGACCATCAGGCTCGAAGGCCTGAAAGAATGGCCGATCAGCTCTTCAGCATTATTTGGAAAATCCCCGGAAGAAGTCAGAGGCATGGAAAAGGACGATCGAGCGGCCATCCTGGCACATCACAACCTGGAAATCACTCAATCAGAATTAGCCAGATGCCGCGAGGCAGTCAGGAATGGGAAAATCTGGGAACTCGCGGAAAAAAGAAGCCATTCATCATCTAGACTTCGTGAGGCATTCCTCTGGGTAATCGAAGAACTAGAGCAACTCGAGGAAAGCGAGGTTGGAAACTCTCTTCTCGACATAATGGCTTCCACCAACCCTGTTAGAGGGGGCGGCGAACCAATTTCAGATGATATCGACTCGAGGCCACATGTTCTACACATTATGGCACTACTGTCCCTAAGGTGGAGGATACCTGGGTCTTGGTGGGACGGTTCCGTGGGTCCCCCAGAGAGGGTGGTTGTGTTAGAGGGAACCTCCCCTCCCTGGAGGAGCACCTGTCTCCACACAGTCATTGAAGCCCTATTGGAGAATCCAAAGTCTGTGGTGGTGATATCCACGCCCCTGGGCGTAATTCCATTCTCCTTTGAAGACGTATCCCCCTTCTGCCACATAGATGGCCCTGAAGCAATTTGGCTCGAACCCACCGATAATGAGCAACTGGTCGAGGATTTGGAGACTCTCGGCCTAAACGGTATTCCTCACGTCACCATCTACCCAGGCGAGGCTCCAGAAAATTTGCCTGCAGAGTATCCCGAAATCAGATCATGGATTGATAGGTGTTCAATCGTGGACAAACTTTCGGTCCTATGTGCCATGAAGCCCGGACTTCTATGTGGAATGACCAATGAAATGTCATCTAGGAAGTCAAAGACTGACAGGATGGTCAATGTAAGTGTGGATGGAGAGCACGTCTTTTCCCCTAGGCTGAAGGATGGGGGGATATCATTGGCCTTGGGCGGGGCCAGATTGTTGCATTCATTCAATCATGCCCCTCCGGCCAGATTTGGCTCCGAGACCGAAACCGAAGAGGAGGACCACCCCGGCATACCAAGAGTACTCCTTTCAGATGATGCAATACCATTCGTCGGCCAAGGCAGGAACGTCATGCATGGGTATATCGACGGTGCAGATCCCCATGTAACTCCGGGACAGCCATGCATCGTCGTCTCCTCATCAGGGGAGTTAGTTGCACATGGTGTTGCGCAGTCTACCTCGATGGAGATGGCATGCTTCAAGAAAGGCATAGCGGTGAAGGTCAGAGACGGAGCTCTTAGGGAAAAATAAAACCGCATTCAGACTGCACAGGCAGACTATCCGGGGATTAGTTCAAGAGACGTACCATCAAGCGAGTAACGACTCCCTTTAGGGAGTCGGTGGCAATAATGGCTCCTGAATCGACACCTTTGCCCCTGATAGAGGCCAGGGCCCTGAGAAAGTTGTATGGCCCACACTTGGCACTAGAAGACATCAACCTTGCCATACCCCATGGGGCCACTGGACTGTTGGGTCCCAATGGGGCTGGAAAGTCCACGCTCTTCAAATGCATCCTAGGCCTCATCAAAGCAACTTCTGGAGACGGACACGTACTAGGTCACGACATGAGGACCGAAGGTCACCTAATACGCTCCAAAATTGGATATATGCCCGAGTATGACTCACTAGATCCCGGTTTGAACGCTATCGATCAGGTTAGGTATTCAGGCGAACTCCTTGGAATGAATAGCTCGGCAGCCACTCAGAGGGCCCATGAGGTACTGGAATACGTTGGCCTGAAGGATCAGAGATACAGGAAGATAGAGACTTTCAGTACGGGGATGAAGCAAGCCACTAAGCTTGCATGCGCCCTAATTCATGACCCTGAACTACTAATCTGCGACGAACCAACGAATGGCCTAGATCAAAGAGCTAGGGACTTCATGCTCCAGACCTTGAGGAGGACTGTTACAGAGGGGGGCAGGTCAGTCATCATGAGTAGCCATGTCATGGATGACGTGCAAGAAGTGTGCGATAGAATTGTAATGATACACAAGGGAAAGATCGTAGTCGAAGGAAAAATCGATGAATTAGTCAGCCAGGTAGAATCTGAAATCGAGATCTCCGTTTGGGGCGGTGCCTCTGAAATGGAATCCCAACTTGTATCAATGGGGATGCTGGTAAGGAGGCTCGGAAGGAATATGAGAATCTCCAAATCATCGGAAGAGACCTACTCGAAGATAATGGAGGCAGCATCATTATGCGGCGTTCAAGTAAGGAAAATGTCGGATTACGAACCAGACTTGGAGGACATCTTCCTACTGATTATGGATAAGCTCGGCGAGGAGGTCAAGGGGACTGATGAACTAATGACGGACGAACACAGGGGGCTTTCAGTATGAGCGATGAGTTAGACATTGCCGGGGGGATCACGAGGATGGAGTCCGCGTTCGGCTCCGGCGACGGAGACCAAGACGCCCAAGCAACAGTCGCCCAGAAGGCAGAAATTAAGGGTGCAATTTTCGAACAGTCTTATCGTCCATGGAGGGGGAAACTTGGACCGAGATGGGTACGTAACTACTCGATATACAGGCACCATGTGTATGGATTATTTACTTCCAAGGGCCATAGGCACTACCCAATAATGGTCAGGCTCACCATTCTGGGCATCTTTCTTTTCTCACTATCCCCAGTTGCAATGCTATTTCTGGCGTCCATGGGGGGCAATGGCGATTTTGGAGAAATCCTGTCAAGGCTATGGGGGATCAATCGATACAACCTGTGGGGGCAAGTCCTCGGATTCTTTCCACGAAATATGTGTATGTGGCCACTTCTGACTGCATTGGTCGTGGGTGGCATGATTTCCGATGATAGGAGCAACGGCACAAGTGCAATTTATTTTTCCAGACCAGTTAACAGGATTGACTATACTGCTATGAAATTCCTCAGCTCTGCTGTAGTTCTAGGATTTGTTATCGTATTCTCATACATCCTGTACTACACTGGCGCAATAGTATTCAGAGGGGAGGGCTGGGCATTCCTGATTGATACATTCCCCATGTTCATAGGGGGGCTCATAGCTGGTATACTGCTGGTATTAACCTATACTTCGATAGGTCTAGCACTGTCCAGCATTAGCCAAAGCAGATTCTTTGCAGGCGTCGCATTCCTGGCCACAATTTATGGGACAAAAATGGTGGCTTTCTTGATAGAGTCCCAGTTCGACTCATCCATTCTATACATTTTCAGTCCCTATGACGTATTGGCCCATATTGGGCAGTGGTTGCTGGGCATAGAATCGAATTACGACCACTCTCTCGCATTTTCTGTAGTCTCACTATTGTTAATGAACGGTATTTCAATAGCACTACTCGCCAGTAGGGTCAGCTCACTGGAGGTGACTAGAGAATGAGCTCTGAAAGTCCAGCAGTTATCCTGGAATCGGTGTCTAAGTGGTATGGTGAGGTGATCGGGATAAATGACATATCTCTAGCCATAGACGGAGGCGTAACTGGAGTTCTCGGCCCCAATGGGGCAGGTAAGTCCACCATGTTCAAGCTCTTGCTAGGGAGACTGAAGCCGAATCAAGGGTCAGTACGGCTCTTCGGGACAGACCCGTGGGAGAGTACCGCCCCTTTCAGGAGGGTTGGCTATGTTAGTGAGACAGAACCACTGTATGAATGGATGACAGGACTAGACTTCGTCTCAACCATGGCCAGACTACATGGGATGACCCGGGAGGAGGCGATCGATCGTGCCGAGCATGTTCTCGATTTCGTCGGCCTCACGGACGTACGCCACAAGGAGGTCGGTAAGTACAGCAAGGGCATGCGTCAGAGAATCAAGATAGCACATGCGCTAGTCCATGATCCAGATTTGATAATTCTTGACGAGCCATTGCACGGATGCGACCCCTTGGCAAGGACTAGCATAATGAGCGTGATTAGGGAGCTCGGAAATCGGGGTAAAACCGTCATCGTCTCAAGCCATATCTTAGAGGAAATAGAGAGGATTACAGAACAGATAGTCATTCTGCACAATGGTAGACTATTGGCCTTGGGAAATTTGCATGCGATCAGGGGACTTCTTGACAAGCACCCACATAGGATTTTGATAGAGACTGAATCACCCAGGGAACTGGCAAAAGCCCTCATTTCTCGAGAACCGGTATACGGAGTTAGGTTCCCCGATCAAGGATATTTGGAAATCCAGACCAGTAACCTCTCTGCTGCCCACTCGATACTTCCCCAGGTTATTGTTGACTCTGGGGTCAAGGTCCGATCGGTTGAGAATCCTGATGACAATCTGGAGTCCCTTCTAGGGTACTTGGTAGGGGGTGGCTAAATGGACTCCCAAGGAAGAGGGCTAAGCGAGAGCGTCTGGACAAGCCTCGATAGAAAGGCAGGGGCAGTAATCGAACTAACTGTAAGGCAACTCAGGAATAAGATCTCGACTTGGGTAGTGATGGCCCTTGGTGCACTTCTGATGACCCTTCTTCTGGTATTCTACATCGATGCAATTAGGGACGGATTCGAGTCAATAGATAACGATGGGGACAGCTTCGATGAAGACAATGACGGATACCCAATGGGACAAGAAAGGAAGTACGGGACTAGTGATTGGGACGGCGAATCATTCCCGGGTTCGGGGAACTTCATCTTTGAAGGTCAAATTGACTGGAATGCCCCTGATAGGTCAATCAGCGGAAATAAGACATGGGAGGGATCCGCAATTCTGGAAGCCACATGGATAGACTACGATTACTCCGGAGGCAGGTGGAGCAATATCATTGACTGGGACGATGGCAATGTCGAGCAATGTCAAGATGGAGATCCATTTGATGATTGGTGGCCTGATTATGCTTCGGCGTGTATGCAGGAGGATGGCACATATGTCGTCAGTGGCAAACTCAAGGCTTCCGGTAATCTCTTTGTCCCTGAAGGTCAATACTTGTCTTGGGGATTCTTCACTCAAGAGTTCTTTGTTGAACCAGACCCCCCGGAAATGTACATCGATGAGGATGGAATAGATTGGGATGGCTCGGGAGGAAGTCAGGGAATCGACGATGATGGCGATTGTCTCAGAGTGGGTTGGCCCGCTCAAGCAGAGGCGGAGATGTGGTGGGAAGATCCGCACAATCCCGATTCAAACAGGAACGGAGTCTCTTGTGATGTTGTATGGATTATCAATCCAAACACCGGCGAGGTGGTTTCAATCAACGGTGATGATCTAGTCGATGAGGACCCTGTGGACGCGGATTATGCCGGAGAGTCATCACATCGTGCCTTTGTTATTGCATCTGGAAAGGTGGCATTTGTGTTGCTACTGGGTCTATTCCTACCTCTCTTCCTAGCTCTTGGACTGGTCAGGGACGAGACTGAAAGGGGAACTCTTCACTACCTCTTGTCCAAGCCAATTCACCGTGGTGAATTCATTTCATACAGGGTCCTGGGCTATCTGGCCGTAGTTTCGACCTACGTCATCTCCCTGTCATTGTTGATGGCGCTAATCACTTCACTCATTGGCCCCGGTGACGAATTAATCAGATTTGGCGACTTCCCCGTTTGGGTGGGCATAGCCACAGCAACAATACTAGTTCTCGCGGCATATGGCTCCCTGTTCAACACCATAGGCCTAGTGATGCCAAAGTATGGCGTATATCTGTGCATAATCATAGGAGTCTGGGAATTTGCAATGGGATTCACCAGCATCATCTCCCCCAACTCCCCTGTAACATTCCTGTCGATCTCCCATTGGGGACTCCAAATCATTGACGCAACTGTACTAGCTACTTGGCCTGACACACTGCAGTACTCGCAGATGTCAAGCGCATTCGGACTAGAAACAGGCCTAGAGTGGATTTGGAGGCCCCCTGTGCACACTCTTGGAACCGGAAATCCCTATCTCTCAATAGCAACTTCTGTTACTTTCCTATCTTTCGTCTCACTCATTCTGATATCCATGGGGAGCTCGATATTCCAAAGGAAGGAGATAATGTAGGCGAGGATATGAATTCACCAAAGCCCAATTTCAAAGGAGACTTCTCCTCTCTCTGGAGGTTAGATGTAATGCCGCCAATTAGAAGGCTTTCATGGTGGTGGTGGTGGGCTCTAATATTGGTCCCCGATCCTGAAAACCCTTCGAGGTCTAAGCAGTTGATGGTTTTGTGGTCAACCAAGGAAACGCCAGCTATCAGGGTCAGCGGCCATTGGTGGAAGCCAGGCAATAGGATGCACATTGATGAGGACGGTGGGCACGTACTTCCCGGAATGGTTTGCGCATGGTGGTATGATGGTGAAGATATGCATGAGCCCCTGGTTATGAGGGAGTGCAGGATGGCGAGCATTCCGGACACTCACCCGCTGTGGCCGGGAGAGGGGGAAGGCAAGGGCTCGGGAGCAGTAGTGCCTCTAACCTCCGAAGACATGTCCATAGGCATGTCACCGGGAAATGAGTCGTTCTGGATTAATTTAACCAGTGATCCTGAAGCACGCTCAAAGGGCGCCCCCAAGACATTCGAGGCAGAGTTAACCCCCTGGTGGGGACCGCCTAGTGAGCTCACTTACAGGAACAATGTTTACTTTCTGGGGATGGGCTATGATATTCTCAGACTTCAGGCAACCAAGTGCAAGCTGGTAGTTGATGGAGAGGAAATGGAAGGGACTGGATACTTCCAGAAGGTTACTGTGCAAGCCCCGTCTTTCCCATGGTTCTGGGGGATGCTACACTTCGACGACGGATCATACCTGGACTGGTTCATGCCGCATGTCTCTCCTATGTGGACTGTTACGGATGAAAAGCCTTGGAGGCTACGCGACGTATTCAGAACTCCAAACATAGGGACTGGGGTTTTCCATGACAGGAAGGGAGGCAAGACACATAGTTTCGATAATTGCGAGGTAAAACTTTCCATGCCAACGGAGAAAGACGCGCTTCTGGATGACGATGGAAACCCCCTCCCGCGATTCAATGTCAAGGTCTGGAATGATCAGTCAAGCGTGACTATCCAAGTCAGGGCAGCCAGTAGGGCCAAATGGGTATTCGATCAACCGACTAGGGCATCGTGGGTTAGCCATCTGACCTACAATGAGTATCCGTTAGAGGTGGAGTCAATACGCGTCGAAGATGGTTCTGAAGTGAGGACATTGGATGATTACCAGTGGATCCATGGAAATGCCGAGCATGCTTGGGGAGTACTACATTAAGGGTGAAATTATGAGTGATTTTGTGAATCGATACAAGCAGAAAGTGAATCCAGAGGAAGTACGTTCGAGATTTAGTGAGATTACCGATTCAGAGACTCCGATATGGTCTGGAAGACCCTCTCCAATGTCCATGGTAGGGAGGTATATTCTGGCTATTTTGGTTCTAATGATTCATTTGGTGTTTTTCTGGGCTGCCAAATTCGAGGATGTGGATGGAGAGGGAAATCTGAATCTGGTAGTGGGACTTGCTAAGGTAATTCTAGATATTTCTGGAGTCTTTGGCTTCGTCATTGTCATGATGGTGATGGCGAAAATTAATCACTACCTGAATGTCTCTACTTCAGGAGGTTGGACCACATCTTGGCTAGTTCTAAATGGATTAATCCCCTTCACCATTGTGTTATTGGATTGGAGCGGAAAGTTACTTGGTGGTATCTTTGAGAATATACCTGACACTCCAATGTGGCTGGATTGGTATTACCCCCTGTTGGGGGTCCTCTCCTCCTCTTTCGCCATAGCAATGACGACCCATTATCGTAATGCATTCCAATACGCGATTACCGATAAGAGGGTTCACATCAGGAAGAAGTTCCTCTATCTCGACACCAGTGCTGTCGGAATTCCGTTCGACAAGGTCGAGAATTTGAAAGTGGACCCTCCGATAATAGGCAAGATACTGGGTTTTGGTACTCTGCACATAATTACCGATGGGGGCGTACCAGATGACTCGCAGAGGAGTATCCAAGACTCACAAGGGGAAAACATCGGAGTTTTCAGAATGCTTACTGGATGGGTATTTGCCCAGAGGTCGAGGGGTGATTTTTCCGAGGACCCCAGCTCGTGCTTGTACTCAATTACCGAGCCAATGGAAGTCTACAGACTGATCAATGAGCTAATGGACGAAAGATAGCCTGCATCCGCACCGTTCATAACCCGAATACTTCCGATATGCCCCCAAGGGGATGACAATGACAGGCGAAGACACGGTTACTCAAGCGGCTCAGCTAATCACAAAAGGAGATTTCATGGGTGCAATGGCCATTTTTGAGGGCTACTCCAATGAAAATCCATCCGATCCAGCGGGATTCCATGGCTGGGCAGAAGCAGCTCTTTTCGAGATTCAGGCTAATGGGAATCTGGATGATAAAGGGAATGATAGGATAAACGAGGGCCAGATAGCGGCCTATTTCAGAAAGGCTTCTTCCATGGACTCGAAGAACCCCGACTATCTCGCCTCATATGCCAATGCTCTACTTGAGTTCGATAGAATTCCGATGGCGGTCCGTGAATTCAGGAAACTGAAATCACTAGGGGATGAGTTAGACGACGTAGACGTTTCTTTCCACCTCTATGAGGCCGCAAAGGCGTTGATTGAATTGGTAGATATGAAGACAAATTATGACAGGAGTGACCCTAATGCCAGACAATTCATACCAATTGCACTAGAGTTCTCCATGCTCGGCCTGGGCTTCTCGTCAGTGGACGAAGCAATGGAGTACCTCCTTACTGAGGAGTGAGGCGATATTTTGGATAGCGACCGATTCATGGTCGCCATTGGGTATAGGGGCGACACCTTCCATGGTTCCCAGATTCAGCCAAATGTGAGGACAGTTCAGGGGGCCATCGCTAATTCAATCAAGAAAATTGGCTGGTGGTCAGATGGGTGCTTGGGAATGTCCAGTAGAACTGACGCCGGAGTGAGCGTCAGGATGAATTTAGCAAGACTAGATTTGCCCGATGCAGTTTCCAGTTCAGTTGACGAAAGAAGGGTCCTGAGGGCATTGAATGATCACCTTCCAGGGGACATTGTTGCATGGGGGGCCATAAGGGTGCCAGAGAGATACCCAAGTAGGCCAGTTATTTCCAGGAAGTATTACTATCGATCCGAGATTTCCAGACGTTGGCCCGCCGATATCGATATGGAGGATTTGGAGGACGTCTGTTCAATTTTTGAGGGGCACCACGATTTCTCCAATTTCTGCAGAGTGGAGGGAGGTAGAGACACGGAGAGGTCCATCGAGGAGTGCAAACCATGGGTCAATTCCGAGGGGCGCGCTATCGGAATTTCAGTTAGCGCCCAGTCGTTCCTTTGGAACCAGGTCAGGAGGATCTCATCGGCTGTAACAAGCGTCATTTCCGGGGAAATAGGGAAAGATGACCTGATTGATGCACTCGATAGCCCCGAGAGGCCAGTAGACTTTGGAATGGACCCTCCAGAGGGGCTGGTTTTATGGGAGATAGAACACGCATCTCTAGGAGGTTTAGGATTGGGTTCCAAGCCCGAAACAAGCCACTTCTCCAACGCACCAGTTGGACTCAGGGAACACTCAATTTGGTCGGGCCTATGTAAGCTGGAGATGTCTGCGATGATTCACTCTGAGTGGATCAGACAGTACGAGAAATTCTAATTCTCACTGTATCCCCGTCATCACACGGCAAGCTTTCCCTAAGGAACGAAGCAGAGATGACTTCAGCGGTCTCTGTGTGGCGAGTCAAGTCAGGTATTAGGACCGCACATTCGATCCAATTATCTCCGTCTGCCGAGATTTCTGATTGGAATGCGGTGGCCCCTCCGAAAGACTGGCCATCCCTCTCAAAACCAAGCACCCTTATCGACTCTACAGCATTGTCTATTTCCCCGCTTTCAAGGCCTGACGCAACTCTCAACTTTCTGTAATCAGGGATACTTACCTCACTCAAATTGACGTTCAGAGTGCCTGGCCATGCTCCACTTCCCAGTATTCTCTTGAACTGTTCTTGATAATGTGTTTGCGCCATGAAAACATGCGCCCTCCCGAGCCCACTTGAGACTAATCCAGTCAGGAGCATGACTCTTCCTCAAGCTTCCGGCTCATAAGGTTCAGTATCTAACCAAGGACGTAAACGTCACCGGGTTTACTAATTCTCCACCCCATCTTACTGACAATAGCAAACTCTTCGCTATTCTCATCATGGAGTGGATTGGTATGATTAAGATGGAAGAAAGAGATATCAGGATCTCCATTAGATCTTTCCCCTAGTAACTCCAGAGACTCACTAACTGTTGGATGCGGAATTTCGGTCATGTCCCTTCCGGGCAACTCAGAAGAACTCCAAAAAGTACCATCTATCAATGCACTATCGGCACCCAGCGATGCAAGCCAGCCTCTTATCGTAGATTCTCCTATCGTCTCCGACCATGAATCCTGATCAGGCATGAATAGGAGACTTCCACTCGACCCACTGATCAATAGTGCGTGATTGTCAGACAGTTCCGCCCTATGCTTCACTGGAATGGGCGTTATTGTAAATCCACAACCGGGGCTGGGCTCGAAGGAAGTGAAACTCTCCCACTGCCGAGGAGAAATCACGCCCCCCTCCACCAAAATATTCCAAGTCGGAGTTTGATGTATTAGTGATAGCATTGATTCACTGCAGTGTAGTGTTATCCCCTCAGCTCCAATGACTTCCCTCCCAAGCAACCTCAAACCATCGGTATGACCTAGGTGTGCATGAGTTATGGATGCACTCTCCAAAGGCCATTCGAAGCCATCTAGGCCTTTCCAAATCTCAATTTGCTCACCTATTTTCCTTCCAACTTCAATGATGTGGCAAGTGCCATTAGAACCGATAATTCCGAGGGATACCGGAGTTCTAGAAAACCCTCTATCAGATCGAGCTCTTTCACAGCAGGAACGCATGCAACCGGCTTGTGGGTATCCCCCATCCTGAGCAGTTCCAAGGACGACCGCCCTTACTTTGGTGCCATCCATGACTCTCCGAGTGCACGTCCGAACATGAAACACTCGCTCCGATGGAGCAATGAACCCCACCTCCACTTGAGGTGCATGGCCGCTGACCTCTCGTGGATGAGGCAACGGTTCGAAGAGCTACGTTCGCAGGGCCTTGATTGGAATCCTCCAATCCTGGAATCCGCTAGTGAACCCAGGTGTCTAGTCGATGGAAAAGAGATGATAATGCTGTCAGCTAACAACTATCTGAATCTGACAACACACCCCAAGGTCGTCCAAGCCTCCATTGATGCCACGAGGAAATATGGTGCCGGCTCCGGCTCGGTTAGGGCTATTGCAGGCACCCTCGATATCCATATTCAGGCAGAGAAGGCCGCCGCTCGCTTCAAGGGGGTAGAGTCCGCGTTGATTTACTCAGCCGGATATACGGCAAATGTGGGTTTGATCCCAACTCTAGTAAGGGGCAAGGATGACCTAATCATATCCGATGAATTGAATCATGGTTCAATCATAGATGGAGTCCGGCTCACCAAGGCATCGCGAGCCGTATATCAGCACAATGACGTCGGTGCCCTAGAGAGGGTCTTGCGGGAAAACAAGGACTCAGAGAGGAAACTGATTATCACGGACGGGGTATTCAGCATGGATGGGGACATAGCACCTCTGGATGAAATAACAAAGATAGCAGAGGAATACGACGCGATGGTATTCGTTGACGACTGCCACGGGGAAGGTGTTCTTGGAGGTGGAAAGGGCATAGTGGCACATTTCGGACTCCAAGGCAGAGTCGACTTCGAGATCGGATCATATTCCAAGGCGATGGGAGTCCAAGGAGGAATACTAGCGGGTTCCGAGGATGTAAGGACTCACGCCCTGAATCACAGCCGTTCATGGCTCCTTTCGGGAAGCCAACCACCTGGTGTCGCAGCGGCCCAGAAAGCAGCTGTGGAAGTACTGATGGAAGAGCCAGAGCACGTCAGGAGGCTATGGGAAAATACCGACTACTTCAGGGAGCAGCTGAATTCCATAGGATTCGATACTGGAAATTCAGAGACCCCAATAATTCCTGTTATGTGTGGAGAGGGCAAGCTAGCTCAGGATTTATCCAATAGCCTCAGAAATAGCGGCGTCCTTGTGGGTGCCATCGTTTTCCCGATGGTTTCTAGGGATAAGGCCAGAGTCAGGACACAGATGTCTTCGGGCCTATCCAGGGACGATCTTGATACAGTCCTATCGGCCTTTGAAGAGAGTGGTCGAAAATTGAATCTAATCTAGGTGATAATTTTGGTGCCAGGAGACAATTCAGAATCTACCAAATGGGCGGTTTCTACAGACATAACGGTAAATTGGGGTGATATGGACGCACTCGGACACGTCAATCATTCCAAGTTCGCCACATGGATGGAGACTGCTAGGATGTCATATTTCTCCGAGGTTGGTATGATGGAAATTTACGAGAACTCCAACATCGGGCCCATCTTGGCCAGGATAGAGGCTGACTACAAATTCCCAATAGTTTTCCCCGATGTAGTCAATGTCAGGACATCAGTTTCCAGAATTGGAAACTCCTCCTTTGATATGAAGTATCAGATTTCGAGCCTCAACAGGGGAGGGGAAGTTGCGGCCACGGGCAAGGTTGTAGGGGTACTCGTCGATTACAACACGGGAAAACCAATCCCAATTCCGGAAGGACTTAGGAAGTCAATTATCGATTTCGAAGGTAGTATGGATTAAACCGTCTAGACGGTGTCCAAAACCTCTTCAATTTCTGAGTCCGACTCTTCGACGTCGCCACCCTCAACTCCGTATATTGTAACCCCCATTCCCTCAAACGGGTTGACACCCCTATCCAGACGATCTAGAATTCTCCATCTGGGGGCATAGGAAAGATGGACCCATAGGGGGCCGGGGACTATCAGGAAAGCCCATCCCAGCCACCTCACATTGTCGGGAACACCATCAAAAATAATTTCGAGAGAAATTGCAATAATGCCGATAAAGGGGAGCGGGAATATGAACTTCCTTCTATTCTCTAGCCTCACAGGGGGCCTCTTGATGACCGTAGAAACTACCAAAGAGAACCCTCCAAGGAATGACGTCATCGAGATCAAGACCAGAGTCTGAAATGCGCAATCCCTGGCGACATCCGAAAACGTCCCATTTTCTATCAATAGCCCATCATATGCACATGGCAGCAAAATCGCCGCCCCTATTAGAGCGCCATAGAAGCCACTCACAAAAACGGGGTGCCCACTCGTCAGTGACCCTCTCAGAAAGAAGTTACTCAGAGTACCCCCAGAAAGCATATGCCGATGCCCAGGGTCAAGGGATTCCACCCTCTCGCGCCAAGGAGTCACGGCATCCGCGCCCGATGGTCCCACTATGACCGTTGGGGTGCTGCGGAAATCGAATTAGAAGAGAATTTAGCAATTTTTTCGACTCTATTTCTAAATGCCCACTCTCCAGTTAATTCGAAAACGGTCAAACGGAGGGGTTATGACACACACCCCTTTCCATTGAGCCCGGGTGATGTAATTGCCAGATGATGATACAATATTCAATGTCACAGAGTCCCACTTGGATACGGGACTTCGGGGTATCCCGGTGGGAACTTGCCAGACTTCCTACGTCGATCCCTTGGAAGGAGTTCACTATGTTGGTTACCCGGTTGCTGACCTCGTGGATTTAGAAGAGGAGGATGTAATTTACCTCTTACTGCACAAAGAACTGCCCACTCCCGAGCAATCGGAGAAGTTCAGGGCCGAGTTGATTCACAGGGCAGAGTCCCTACCAACCGGTGCCCTCAGGGTCCTTGAGTCACTGACCCCTGGAAGCGGACACCCGATGGATTGGCTAGCAATCGGTATTATGGCATTGGGTACAGCAGAACCTACGGGAGACGTTAGAGCTGATTCCATGAATCTAATTGCTAGGATGCCAGAGCTCATGGCCAGAGTTTTCCTGCTACGTGGAGGTAAGAGCGAACAGTTGAAGCCACGAAACCCGGAACTAGGACTTGTAGAGAACTTCGTCCATATGCTAGGAATTGAAGGTGACGAGGCTAAGAGGATGGAGAGGGTACTGAGGTTCTTCTTCATCCTACACATGGACCACGGCGGAGGAAACCTCTCGACATTTACAGGTAAGGCTGTAGCTTCCGGGAGGGCATCGGTATATTCCGCTCTCTCCAGTGCAATGAATGCACTATCAGGGCCACTTCATGGGAGAGCCAACCAGTCCGTATTGGAATTCGTCCAGAGAATAGGTACTTCAGATCCAAAAGAGGTCACCGATTTCGTAAATGCGGAGATAGACTCACGTAGGCCAATATATGGATTCGGACATGGCGTGTTAAGGGCAGAAGATCCTAGGGCATCTCTGTTGATCGGACTGGGTGAGGAGATATGCCCGGATGACGATTTGTACAAGACAGTAAAGGTTCTCAGAGAAATAACGCCTGAGATACTGAAAGAGAGAATTCCGAAGATTAGCAATCCCTATCCAAATGTGGATTTGGGCAGTGGCACCCTGCTGCACTCCGTCGGATTTAGGAAGCCAGATTACTACACTACGTTTTTTGGTTGGGCAAGGGTTGCTGGGATATGCGCACAGATTCTGGATGAGAGGGATGCTAGAGAGGGGAGGGGGACCCCAATATACAGGCCCAAGTACATCCCAAAGAATCAACCTCACAGAAGACTGTGATTAGATCCCATGGGTCTTACCTGCACCCCTGTGGCCAATAATCCTGGGGCACCCCCAAGGGAGCCCACCTTCGGCATCCCTCCTCCATTTTTCCTCTGTTCCTTCCCAATGGGACTCCTTACCCCTCTTCGTAACAATATCGCCCCTCCTCTCGGAACTTAGTTCACTCCAAGTGGGTAGAGAATCACTCGCCTCCATGAAGAGATCCCGAAACTCATCCTTAGATGCAGAATTGAAAATGCCCCTCCATTCCTCATCGAGCGGCTGACTTCCAGGCCTCGGCCATCTGATACTTCCATCGGGCTTCGCTAGAATATCTGGATTCATATTGTCCGTAACTAGGGAAATTCCTGCTTGGACAAGCTCGTCCTCCAGCTCGAGGGGTGCAGGCCAAACAAACATCCCCATCCCCTTCAAAGATTTATGCAATTTACGAAGGCCGTTGCCCCTAGTTCCAACCACTGAACCGGGCGAAACAAATCTAGTCCATCCAACCAAGTAATCCAATGCCATTCCTATTGATTCCATCCCCTCTTCTCTGAAACTATTGGCAATGGAAGGAACCGAAGTAGTGGCGAAATGAGGCATCGCAACTATTCTCTTCAATCTCCAGTACCTCCCCCAAGAACGTATGTGGGGCATCAGTCGCGTAACCGGAATTGAAAATTCAGATGACTTAGCAACCGAGGAAATCCTAGGTGAGAAACTAGAAACTATTGTCGTTTTTTCAGGAAGGCAAAGTGGCTCAATCGCAGCCTCGATTCTTTCCATCATCGAACCAAGGTAATGATCGGTTCCGATGTTTGTGACTGGGTGCGGAATCTTGATTTCGATATCGACCGTCTTACCTGCATCATTCCACGTTTCGGTAAACTTAGGTTCAGAGAGCAGATCATCGAAAGTCACAATTCCCCTGGATTTCAGTTCACTAGTGGATAAATTCTCGATACAACGATTCGCAATCCCTCCTCCTCCTGAGACGAACTCATCATGGAAAACCACTAGCTCACCGTCACCATCCATTCTTAGATCGAACTCAACCCCATCAGAGAATTTAATCCCATGAACCAGGGCCTCTATGGAGTTCTCCCCTGGTTGCTTCCAATTCCCGCTGCCAACCACGTTTGTCCGAGATAATGCAGGCTCATAAGGGATTTACAGACAATTTCTGTCCGCGGCAAGGATAATTACCTCTCTGCACGTACGACGGATAGGTATTACCATGTCAGATGCAGTAGAACTAGACCGGGCTTCAGATCCAAAGGCAGTAAGGGGGTACGCATTCTATGACTGGGGCAAGTCAGCCTTTGAGACAAGTACGACCGTGGCAATACTGCCTGCGTGGTATGCTTACCTTTTCTTGGAAGCAAATGGTCTCACTACCACCATCGCAAACATTGACATGACTAGTGACGCTGTTTGGGCCTATGCAGTGGCTGCAGCCACATTGATGGTAGCCATCCTCGCTCCCGCCTTCGGTGTCATAGCGGACAGAAAGCCAATCAAGATGACGTGGCTGAGATATTTGACATATATCGGCGCGGGATCTACATTCCTGATAGGATTCGACTTCCTGTATTCCGGCTCGGAATGGATCTGGCTGATGGTTTTCTTCCTCCTAGCCAACATAGGGCTGAACGGGGCCGGCGTCTTCTACAACGCAATGCTACCTCACATGGGGACAGATGACGAGATGGATGACATCTCGAACCGCGCATTCGCTTACGGTTATCTGGGAGGGGGAATACTACTCCTGATTCACTTCATACTGGTTCTCGGGATTGGAGGTGACTTCGTCATTAGGCTGTGCCTAGCTTCCGCAGGAGTCTGGTGGTATGGCTTCGCCCTTCTTACTTTCAAGTACGTCCCCGAGCCTCCCATGGAGGGAGAGGAGGAATCAGTCGACCTCATGTCGGCTTATCGCCAAGTTATTCAGACTCTGAAGGAAGTCAGCAAGTTCCGAACCCTCTTCATCTACATGCTCGCGTATTTCTTCTTTATAGACGGGATAAACACCGTAACTGCATTGGGTGGCGTGTTCGGCACCGCTGTCCTGGGTGTAACAACTACTGAGCTAATGGTGACCATACTCGCGATACAGTTCGTAGCGTGGCCCAGTGCCCTATTTTTCACTACACTTTCCAATGGGGGTAGAGTTTTCCGACTGATTACAATTGATGGAATTGGAACCAAGAAGGCACTTTCAGTGTCCCTTGCAGGTTGGGTCGTGCTATGTTTCGCCGCCTGCGCTTTCGCCCCTCTAGCACTGGACTCACATGACCAACATGACGTTCTTTTCGAGTGGGACTCCGATGGTGATGGAATTGCAGACTCGTATGATGATGATGTGGATGGAGACTGGTTCGATAATGCATACGAGATTGAGATGGGCACGGATCCCTTGGACTACATGGACAGCCCGTCCCCCCTTCCCCAGACTTGGCTACAGGAAAGACTGGCCACTTCCGGTTCTTATGTGGCATACATGAATTGGAATTTCGATCACAGCATAGCCCAGAAAGCGGATTTCTCCGATGAAGAGTTCAACGAGCAGGAATGGGCAGAGACGTACTCCGGAATTCTGCCGGTCGAAATCGGCGAGAGGAGTGGCATTTACGATTGGAAGTGGGGAAGCTCAGAAGATTTCCCTCATATGGTCAAGGTAAATGATCAGGGACAACTTCAGGACTTCCTGGTCTCGATAGGAGATACAAGATTCAGTGCCAGTGTCTCCGGTGGCCCGCTGGACGAGTCCAGCTCGGTTGGCATAGACCATCCGACCAATCTAGGAGATGGTCCGATAGACGTAATTCCAGAAACCGTCAGGGACATCGTATGGGAGCCTCTTGGCCTGACTGTAGGCCTCCAGTTCTTGCTCCTTGGTTGTGGGATGGGGACTCTCCTTGGCGGCTCCCAGGGTCTGGCTAGGAGCATATTCGGGCAGATGGTGCCTGAGACTAGGAGTGCTGAGTTCTTCGGCTTCTTCGGCTTCTTCGGAAAGGTGGCCGCTTTCATCGGCCCTCTCATGTACGCTACTCTCACCGTGATGTACGGCAGCAGGGTTGGCGTTTTCTGCATCTCACTGCTAATCCTAATTGGTGCTTACATGATGAGGTGGGTCGACGTAGACGACGGCAGGGCTGCAGCTAGGGCCGAGGATGCTAGAAACCGAGGAATCGCTATTGACTCCTAGTTATCCTATCGACCACCAGTGCAGCTTCTAGAAGGAGCAGCATAGGCCCGGCCACCAGGAACATCGAAACCGGATCAGGAGGGGATATCAACGCCCCAAAGATCAGTCCAGAGAACCAGAGGCTGCCCCTATTATCTGAGATTGAACTTCTCTCTATCAGCTCGCACCTCAGGAGTATGGAGGCGATCAGGGGGACTTGGAATCCTAGAATCGACGCAAAGTACAGTCCCGTGATGAAGCCAACCCATGACTGCAATTGCCATGTTGTGGCTAGTCCGGCAGATGTAGCATCATTGGATAGGTAGTCAAGAAGGAGCGGCACAAGAACTCCGTGAGAGTACGCCGCACCCATTAGTCCAAGGACGATTGCCAGGATTACCACTAACAAGGTACCAGCAAAGTTTCCCTTGCCATAGTCCCCGGACCTCCTAGATTCTGCAACAATCCTCCTGCCGTTCCAGGTCAAGTCGCACATCAGAACCAATGCAGAGAGCAATATTCCGAAATTAATTCCAATTCTGAGTTTAAGCAGTATCGCCTCCATGGGGTGGAGAATCACAATTTCTACTCCCTCGGGCCTGTATGAGCTAGACCCCAGGAGCAGCTCTATCGCCTCTCCAGATGCGGGAAATCCTCCTATAAAGCCGATTAATAGTGCCCCTGATAGAATTAACAACCTCTTCCGTAGATGACCAACGAGCCCCCTCAACTCTGCACGAGGGATAAGGTCCCCTGAGTCGCCGCCCATGGTCCTCCGAGAGGCTACCATTGGTCAATTCATCGCTCACGACTTCCTCAGAATTACAGTTAGCACGTCCCCATCATTGAGATGGTGGTCTAGCCCCACTCTCTGCCAGTCAAATTTAGCACTCGGGCCCTTTACCCTGGCATACCTGAACTTTCTGACAAAGTCCCTGTGCAGCTTAACACATACATCCCTGACGGTCGAGGTATCCTTCACTATCAATGGCTCTATCATATCCGCATCTTGGCCCTGGGGCTTTAGGTAAATCGACATGAAGTGGAGATTATCGAATATGAAGTCCTTCATCTCCTCCACGCCCTCCCCTGTCTTGGCAGAAACCTCCAGAACTGGCCACTCTTCTGGTAGCATCACCCTTGTTTTGGAAAGGTCGCCTTCTGTTGCTAAGTCGATCTTATTCACTACGACTACGGCCCTGTTGTAGATCCTATTGTCTGCGAGGGTATCCACAATGTGGTCATCAGTCACATCAGTCCGTAGTGTGACCGTTGCCGAAACTATGCCGAAACTTCTGATGATCTCTTGAATGTCCTCATCAGTCAGATTCGTCTGCTCTACTGTGGATCTGACAACTATTCCCCCCCTATCGGTTCTTGTGATGTACACTTGTGGCTTTTCCTGATTGAGCCTCATACCAGACATCCAGAGCTCTTTATCCAGAATATCGAAGTGTGAATCTTGGAATGGATCGACCACATATAGTACCATATCAGAGCCCCTGATTACATTCAGGATTTCCCTGCCCCTGCCTTTGCCTTCGGAAGCTCCCTTGATCAATCCGGGTAGATCAAGAATCTGTATTTTTGCGCCTCTGTGGTCCAGTACCCCTGGTATGCATGTCAGAGTGGTGAAGGCAAACTCTCCCGTTTCTGAATCGGCTCCGGTCAATTGTGAAATCAAGCTAGACTTCCCAACGCTTGGGAATCCGACCAAAGATACCGATGCATCTCCAGATTTCTTGACTTCGAAACCATGTCCGCCTCCGCTAGATTTCGCATGTGCCTGTGCCTTTTCTTTTCGAGCCTTCAAAGCTGCAATCTTGGCCTTCAGTTTTCCAATGTGGGCGTTTGTGGCCTTATTTTTCTGAGTTTTCCCAATCTCCTCCTCAAGGGACTTGATTTGCTCCTCAATAGTCGCCAAGTTCGTACACATCCCGCTTCGTTGTTGTATCCAGCGCAACCACACAAGTTCTTGAATTCGGTGGCGCCAACGGGCAAAGGCCCCCCAAGCGAGGGTTCATCCCATGCCACCGTTTGGTTGGTACGAGATTGCCATGGTCGATGTCATAATCTCGCTAGTCGATCGAGAATCATTAACCAATTTGCTATCAATGCCATTGGGAGAATTGATTTCAGGAATGGAGGGGATGTCAATAAGAGGAATAAGGCCAAGGCAAGTGGATTCACTGCACCGGCAATTCGACATAGACTTGGAGGGGGAAGTCCTAGAATGGGCAGATCGAGTCATGGAGATCGATCAAAGCCTAACACTGCCTAATCAAGACCTCAAGCTAGAGGATAAACTAGATCTCCTCCTCCTCCTTTCCCATTGGTCATCTAAGGGGGAGTGGAGGTGCTGGGACGCTAGATTGTTCTTGTATGTCGAACCTAGCTCTGGAACCAAGATGCCTGGAACAGGATCCTTCCTGAAACCGGAGGTCTGGAGTAATTTCTCAGAAAATATTGCCAATACCGATAGGACCTCATTCGTGGAGTCTGTGGTAATCGACTGGATGTCCAGAAGAGAGGAGCTCGGTGAGACTATGAATCCGTCTAAGGACCCTCGAATTTTACCCACTATGGAGTCACATCAGGATTCATCCGGCAGTCTTTTTGACATTATAGACAACTCAAGAAGGAAAAGCCTCCCTCTGTTGATTGGTAGGGAGTACTTGGATTCATTTTCATGGTACTTGGGAGACCAGAGTTTATCCGATTTCATCGAGGGCTTATGATGACGGAATTGCAAATTTCACCTCAGCCACCTGAAACTCCACCGGAACCAGGTATAGTGATTTTGGGTAGATTTCAGCCCTTTCATATGGGTCACGAGATACTCATCAAATCAGCAGTTGAATGGAGAAATGAGAATAGCCCAGAATCTAAGATAGTAATAGCCATAGGTTCCTCGAATCGTCCCGAGACTCTCAGGAATCCTTGGTCAGCCGAGGAGCGGAAGGCAATGGTGGAGGCTTGGGCAGGGTCGGACGAAAAACTCGGAGGTTTCCAGATAGTGGCCATTCCGGATATCGATGACCCCCCAAATTGGGTTTCTCATGCCGAGAAATACCACGGCGCACCAGGCACACTTTTCACCAGTGACCGAGAAACTGCTGAACTCTACAGAAAGGGAGGCTGGGAAGTCGTCATCACCCATCTCGAACTCAGAGAGAGATACGAGGGATGGAGAGTCAGGGAGACAGCTAGGATGATGTCCACCATAATTGAAGAGGAAGCCGTAACCGAGGTATTGGGGGCAACCATCCCATTACCTGTAATCGACTACCTGATCAGTAATGGTGCACTGAGGAGGCTAGCCTTCCTCGGCGAGGGAGGGGAGCCAGTAGGTTAGTCACCAGACTCCCTCGAAAGTGCAAGAAACTCCGCATGTATTCGAGATAGTGCCTGTGAGAAGATAGTCGAAGGCCATGGTGTAGGCAGGCTCAAACTCAGCTATCTGATTGTGTGCTAGTGAGTGATATTCCATCGGCCCCTGGATGTTCCCACTAGGGACGTCGGGGAACCCCCCATCGAAGTATGCGACTCCAGAGCCTTCTATCGCAGTTGACGAGACATCTATCCCCCAAGGGTGCCATGCAGATGAGTTCAGATTACTCAGTCCAGCAGTTCGTACGGCCCTATCGGTGCTCAAAACCGTAACTTGGGCGTCGTTCACCGAACTGATGTATAGGACTTCAAATGGCTGAGTCTTCCCTTCGAAACCTTCCTCGATAAAGGGCAAGTATGACTCCGCATCAGTTGTGTCCCACATCGATTGCATCTGCGCAATCAGAACCGCTCTATCGTTTCTCGAGGGGTATGCTATTTCGTTTGCGAACAACTCCTCAAACTGGGTGTACTGAGTCGACCTCTCAACCTGATGGGTGAACGAAGAGCCACCCACCCAAAGAACCCCTCGATCCATACCCGGAGTGGTGGCAAGCATCGATGGCCCCCTGAGGCCACCAAGGGAGTATCCCATATACCCAATGTCCGACACATCAATCAGGTTGGTTCCATTGTGGTGGAACTCTGTAAGATCGGAGCATACTCCCGAGAAAGTTCTGACCATTGCAACATTGTTCATCATTGATTGCATCAGCCTCTCTGCCTGGTGCTGGAAGTATTCGACGTTCATCAGTGCAAAGGTCACTGCATCGTAATCGCCATCTGAACTCCATCCCTTGAAGTCCGTACCTATCATCGGAGTTCCAAATATTTCCCCCCACTCGCGCAGTCCACCACTGACCATTCCATCCCCATTGCCCAGGAATCCATGACCCATGACCGTGAGTGGCCCAGGAGTACTGGAATTAGCCAGAGATTGTGGTATTGTTATGGTGAAAACCACCTCTCTGTTTTCGACAAATAACGGAGTACCGGACTGATCTCTTCGGAGTAGTGTCGGTGGAAAATCAGCCTCTACATACTGCGGAGCAGTGAACGTTCCCTTGATCCTCCTGAATGTCATCCCATCATCTCCCCAATTGTCGTTTACCTCGGTAACATTACAACCAATTCCGCCGTCACCCAGTCTTTCGAGGGCATCGTCACGCATTGTGATCACATCTCCGATAATAGATTCTGTAGAGGCCGTATGGAACCACCAGGCAGATTGGATTTCCGATCTTTCGAAGCCAACATCGGAAAGTGCTGAGAACATGGGCTCATAGCTGTCCCTTCTAGTCTCTAAATCGGGATCATTGGTCTCATGGCCCTCTCTCAAAGCGGCAAATGAGGCATGCGACTCTATGGCGTTCCCCGAGTTGTCGACGAGTCCCCTGAAGGCAACAGTGTATTGGGCATCATGCTCGAGCCCTCCAACGGTCCTGAGGAAGACTATCGTAGGCTCGTCATCCTGGCTCCTCTCGTCAATCTCGATCCAGTGGGGGAGAATCTCACCGTTGTCCATGTTCAGAAGCACCGAACCATGGTCTTCCGAAATAGACGAGCCAATGCTCAACTGATCTGCAAGAGATGAAATGTCGGGAGTCTCCGTGAATGTAGTGAATATCTGAGTCGACGGACTGTGGCCGTCGAAAAGCCCTAGCATGGGAATCTCACTCGGTCCAGCCGATCCAGAAACGGGTATCGCTTCTGCAGGTACGTTCAAGCGAAAACCCGTATTCGTGCTCAAATCATCTGCAAGATATTTGCTCGATGGGAACGGCATCATACAATGCCCAGGGTCGAGGCTGTCACAACCCACTGAGTGCGGGATGGATATTGTGATCGGCCCATCGCCATCCGTATCTGTTTCATTTTCCCCCTCCACGGGATCCATGGGGCTGTCCACTTCGTCCTGAACATCCGAGTCTCCACCACTATCGCTTCCCGTACATCCGGATAGGAGCATCAGTGCAATCATTAGAATGGCAATTTTTCTGTTTCTCATTTCGATCATTTCATCAACCCACTTCATCATTCTTGATTCACTCATCAAACTGTAGACCCATCAGGATTGACGTTACAGTCTTCATTACAGTGCACGTCTTCCGGTTGCCCCCCTTCCACGAAAGAAGTGAACCACTCAAGGAAAGAGTGACCTTCCACTTCCAGCTCGTAGAAGCCGCTACCCCCCAGGATTGTATGCCCATCACCAGGAGCGATAAAACCAGAGATATCTATCCCAGCCTCTTCTATTTCGTTTTCAGAAATTCTAATTTGTTCATTGTAGTCGAAGGGAGGGTTGTCTAGAAGTCCGTTGAAGTACCTCATCGTGTTATCATAGGCATTGTCATACCTGGCGAATTTTATTCCTAGATTTTGCATTGCTGGGACAATTACCAAATCTGCACTAGATAGATTATTGAAGCTGACAAGCCCATCTAGGGAGAAGTCGGACATGGTCTCATTAATCGACCATAGCATGTCTAAATCGATTGTTTCCAAGGAAACTAATCCACCCGTAGCATCATTGAATGCCGAGACACTGGCATCGGGATAGTCCATTGCCGATTTCATGGCATACAGTGTTGCAGGAATGGATCCAGCACTCGATCCAGTTACGAAAATTTCCTCAGCATTGGGATACAAACTTTTCATCAATTCGAAACCCGACATAGCATTCAGATGTCCACGGTGCTGAACCTCTCCATGTTCATATGTCACGTTGTTGTTGCCAACATGAATGTCCCCGCTGCAGTACGGGACAAATATGAATGAGTAATCAACTAATGGATTGTCGTGGTTAGCGAAGTTGAAGATCCCGCCTGCATTGGAGCTTTCCTGGGTTCTTGAAGTCGGGTTATCCCATTCCCCGGTGTCCGTCTTGTATGTCCCACCTGGGACCACGCAAGTGAAGTCATTCCAGCACGCCCCCCCTCCTTGGAAGTAAAGTACAACATGGGTCTGCGACGCATCTCTGTGCCAAACTGAGTAGTTGGAACCATCAGAGCACTGGCATGGCTTGTCCATTCCTACCTCCGACCATGACGTGGAGTACTGCGATGCGGGAGGGTAAGTGCACGAACCATCGTCATCTGTGGAGCTTGAATCATAATTTATCGCCTCCTCATCCGCGCAACCTAGAATCTCAAGATGATCGAAGACGCCATCCCCGTCTGTGTCAAGGTATGAGCAAGAACCGTCATCAAGGGTCGCCGACTCATCGTAGTTCTGAGCAACATCATCCATGCATCCCTGAATTTCTTCGTTAGAAGAGCCAGCGCACCCTGAAAGTAGGACGGATAGGACGATTAGAACGATAGTGGGTACATTGTTGGTATTGGCCATGACACGTATGATGGAGCCTTGGATATAAACTATATTCCATCGTTGAACATCATTGAATGGAAATGATGTACGCCAGTCTCCCTTTTTGGTGAGTACCTTCCCCTGTCATAGGAGCCGGAAGAGACTCCTCTGAATGTAGCCTCGACAATTTCCTGGTCCTCCTCCTCGACCTTGTCTAGATCCCCTCCAGCACCTTTGCCTAGCTTCTCGTCATCCCATACGAAACCATGGTAGATGATTCTGGTTTTACTAACTGAAATGGGGACTACAAGATTGACTGAGAGCCCCCATGGGTAGAAGTTCAGCATTAATCCAGGGTAAATCCAGTAGTAGTAAGCTGCCACCCTCTTCCCGAAATCAGGCGATGAACTGGGTAGTTCGAAAATATCCTCAGAACCATTAGCTATGCCTATCTGGAGCACCCCCCCGTCGAAGAGCTCGGTAGTGTAGGAGTCGTAGTCCAAGGCATCATGAAGGCCCCCATGAACAAACGGTATGTGGAAGCCCTCCAGGTAGTTGTCCACGTAAAGGGCCCAGTTGGCATCGATTTCGTACGACCGATGCCGTGATTCGTCATGACGGAAGTCCTCGATGGGCATCCACCCTATTCGTTCTTCAAGTAAGTCAAAAATAGAGCTAAATCGGGAGGGGGAGGTCCCAGAGAATATCATCCCCCTCCAATCCTTTATTGGAAACTCCACAAGATTGTCCCCGTCAGAGGGAAAATCCTCGACACCCTCGAATTCTGGCATATTCTTGAAACACCCGTCCAGTCCGAATGTACGGCCATGGTAGCCACACCTGATTGAGGAGGAGTTGCAGGGCTCTGTAACTAGGATCATCCCACGGTGTGTGCAAACATTCGACAGGCATCTCAGTCTGTCCGACTCTATCAGTGCCATTGCCTCCCCCAACAATCCCTCCATATGGTCGAGTGGAATCGAGTTGGTACTTTCCAACTGGCTCCTGTGTGCTGCGAAGTGCCAGCATTTATCAAATCCAGAAACTATGCTAAGGTGACTCTCTTCATCCGTGTAGTACCTAGATGGCAGGGTCATTGACTTTGAGATGTCGGGGTCAATCGGATGGCTCATCCACACTCGCCTCAGCCACAATTACTCTAGCGGCCCTAAGTACTCTTTCATGGAGCATATACCCATCTTCCACTACCTCCACCACTTGGCCTGGCTCAATTCCATCGGGCGCAGGAACCATCGCAATGGCCTCCATGCAGGTTGGGTCAAACGTATTCCCTACGGAATCAACACGGGTAACCCCCTCAGATTGCAGTGCCGTCCAAATCCCATCCAGAGCCATTCTCGTCCCATCTAGGAAAGCATCGGATGAAGACTCCTCAAAATTAGAAACAGCTTTCTCTAGGCTACCAATGAGAGGGAGTATCTTTCTTGACAGGCTTGAAGCCCCAAATCTTACCGCATCAGACTTATCTCTGGCAGAACGTTGTCTGATATTGACTATTTCAGCGGCAGAGTATTGCAATTCTTTCTCCAACCTCATTATCTCTGCTTCCATTTTCTCGAGGGGATCCTCAATTTCCGACGGTCCATCAGGTTCTGAACCATCACCACTCGCTTCTTCGCCCACATCCATACGCATCCATCCGCATTCAATAATCCAATGGTTCAGCCCGTATAGAAATACTCTCCAGACGCCTTTTGATCCCTATCTTTGACACTCTCGGGCTTGTTTATCCTAGGCCTCTTTGACTCATGGTCACGTCTGAACGTGACTTCAACATCAGACAGGAATCGATTCATTCCCTTGCGGAGGCTCAGGGGCCCCATGGCAAATCCAGACTTTCCTCCCTCTCCCTCGAACACTAGCAGGGAGTCACTAACTATGTCGATGAAGTAGATGTCATGATCAATCACCATTGCGGCCTTCTCGTTGCTTTCCATCGTTCTCCTGATGGCCTTGGCTGCCTCCATCCTAGCATTCGCGTCCAAGTGTGCACTAGGTTCGTCCATCAGGTAAATATCGGCTTCTTTACCCAGGCATATCGCTATGCTTACGGCTTGCAATTCCCCTCCTGAGAGCCTCTGAGCCTGCAACTCCAGCATCTTGTCCACCTGAAGGGGCCTGATGACCTGGGTATGGAACTCTCCCGATCGCCACTTCCCACCAAGCGCGGTATCTAGCCAATCCTGCACGGTTCCTTCGAAGTCTGTACTGACGTGCTGCGGTTTGTAAGAAACGTTGGCCTCCATTGTACACCAACCCTCATCTGGCTCCATCTCCCCTGCAATCATCTTCGCCATTGTTGACTTTCCTGTGGCGTTTGGACCAACTACCCCAATCACTTCTGCGGATCGAACTTCTCCCTGGCCAGTTTTCAGATGGAAATCGCCCAGTTTCTTTTCCATGTCTCCCCATTTCAGAATTGGAACTCCAATATCTTCTCCCCGGGTCCGACCTCTGACAAACCGTATTGGCTTGTCCCTAATTCTCACATTCTCTTCCGGCAAGTATCCATCGAGATATGCATTTATCGCTGTTCTAGTTGATCTCGGCGGCGTGAAAATCCCATATGCGGCCCTCTCTCCATAGATTATGTGCAATAGGTCGCAGAGAACGTCTAGAATAGCAAGATCGTGCTCCACAACCAGTACTCTTTTCCCCTTTGACGCCAAGTCTTGAATTATCCCGACCATCCTCATTCTTTCGTAAATATCCAGGTAAGAAGAAGGCTCGTCGAAGAAGTAAACATCAGCCTCCTTCAGTATAGTGGCACAAATTGCAACTCGCTGTAACTCGCCTCCCGAAAGTCGGGTGAGATCCCTGTCTAGGAGGTGATCAACTGCTATTTTTCTAGCGCATTCTTCGAGTTCTCCCCTATCGTCAACTCGCGCGAGAAGCCCCCTCACTTTACCATCCCATAGTTTCGGCAATTTGTCGATATATTGGGGCTTTACTGCGATATTTACCTCTCCCTGGGAAACAAGTCCGAGATAGTTCCGCAGCTCGCCTCGGGGGAATGTGGAGATCACATCGGCCCAGTCAGGAGGGGGGTTCTGCCAGTCTCCAAGATTTGGCCTCACTGATCCCGATAGTAGGTTTATTGCAGTTGACTTGCCTATCCCATTAGGCCCAAGTATTCCTATGACGGACTCCTTGGCGGGAGTCGGTAGTCGAAATAGCCTGAACCCATTGAGGCTGTACCTGTGAGTCATGTCATGATCGAGCTCTTCGGGCAGATTGATTATTTTGACCGCCTCCCCTGGGCATAATTTTGCCCTAGTGAAACAGACAGGGCATGCCATCTCCAAGATTCTGAATTTGCCGTCCTCAAGTTGTATGCATTCTCCGCCGCACATCCCCGCATATTTTTCGAGGTACATGTAAGCAGAACTGTTGGGCTTGCACCTTTCCTCCAGCAATACCGCTATCCTCATGCCACTCCCTCCTTGTAATTCTCTCAATACTTCTTCTGTTCCCAACGCCTTCAGCGGCCGTTTGCACTCATACGGCCAAAAACCGGTATCTAGCGTAAACGTAACCTGCAAGTGCGATCTTCTCCGATTTGGATAGCTGAATTCTTTCCGTGAAAACATCCCCTCCCTTCTTCCTAATCTTGGCCATGATGGACTCGTAGAATTTCGCCATTGCAGCGGGGGAATATCTCGACCCCTTGTCTAGCATCGGGAGGAGTTTGAAGGCCCTTTCCCTGTATCTGTCGGCCTGTTCGATGAAGTCTTCCACGAATGGCTTCCACCCTGGGTGAGAAACCATGGATACACCATCTAGGATGTCTTCGGGGGTGATGCCAAATCTACCTAGGTCATCCACAGGGAGGTAGATCCTGTTCCTAGCAGCATCCTCCGCAACGTCTCTGAGGATGTTAGTTAGCTGCATGTAAATACCCCAGGCTTCCGCATACTCCCTAGCCATAGGGTCATCGTACCCATAAATTTCTATGCATACCAAGCCAACAGTTGAGGCTACGCGATAGCAGTATGAATAGAGTTCCTCGAAGGTCTCATACCTGTTTCTGTGGAAGTCATCCTCCATGCCGCTAATCATGTCATCAAGGGACTGTCGGTGAATTCCGAAATTATGGACGGTATCCTTCAGGGCTATGAAGATTGGATCAGTGGAGGTCACGTTCTCATATGCCGTTGAAAGCTTCTTCCTGTAATAGAATAATTGTGACATTTTGTCGTTGTAGGAAGACCTGTCTACCACTGGCTCCCCACTAGTTAGGCTCTCGATCCTTTCCCTGTAGTCCCTTGATTCTGGATCGTCCGAAGAGCCCCCTGGAAAATGATCGACATAGTCGCCATCGGCGATATCATCGGCTCTCCTGCAAAATGCGTAATAAGCACAAATAGACCTCCTTTGAAGGTCCGGGAGGTACTTGAAAGAATGGTAAAAATTCCCCGCCTCCCTTTTCGTAAGCTCCTCGCAGTAGTCATAAGCGGTATCTATGATACTCTGTGGGACCTCTGCCTCCGACCAAATCGCGGCATCCACATGGGCGAATGGGTTCACTAACTCGCCTCTGGGGCCAATAACCCCCATGAAAATCGCCCCTTCGCGGAACGCCTCAATAGCGGTTATGCTGATTGCCCTGGCCGCATCTCGAGTAATCCCAACTGTCTGACGGACCTTCTCTATGCTCCGTGTCTCGACATCGGCCTCGAGGATTGAAACGCTTCGCTCGGAAACCAATCCCAGCGGTTTAACGCTGCCAGGCTCGTGAGTTTCAGCCATACTCCCTCGTCTTGAGCGCCATAGGCCTGTTCTTGAACCTCTCCCCCCGTTGGACCGGCAAATACCCGAGCCCGTAGGGCTCGTTCACAGCCTTTCCGAGTCGAGTAGTCTCAGGCAACTCTTCTTGGAGGGAATGGAAAGTATGACCCTCCTAGTCAACTCCTTGATTTCATCTCTGGAAACCTTGACCCTATTTCCGCCGTCTAGTACATTGCTGGACCTGAGTAGTGATATCGTCCTCAATGCGATTAGGACGGGCAACATGCAAGCGCCCCTAAGTCTGAATTGGGAATAGGGAATCATGCCAATGTACTCAATGGCCGAGTCTAGATGCTCCGAAGTCTTGTCCAGTAGTTGATTGTAGAGCTCCCTGAATCGCTCCATATTTTCCGACTCTAGGAGATCGTCTGGAGCTAACCCATGGTCATCTAAATGATCCAGTGGAATGTAACATCTACCCAATTTCAGATCCTCGGGAATGTCTCTCAGTATGTTGATCATCTGGAGTGCCTTGCCAAATCTCACGCCATTCTCGAAGAGCGCTTCCCTTGTTTCATCGTCGACATTGAATTGATGTTCCAGAGTCATCCTGGTCCAGAATTCTCCAACACTCCCGGCGACCCTGTATGCATAGTCATCCAGCTCATCGTAGTTATCCAGGGCCGTAACCGTCTCCCCTATTCCCGCACCAAATCTCTCGAGATCGAGGACCTGTCCGCTAACTATCACAGACAAACACGTTCTAATCGCCTCCCTATCCCAGTCGGAGAGTTCGAGTAGCAATTCCACGGCATCATTTGACCTGAGAAGCAATCTTGCTTCGGAGGGGTTAGCCTGTGATTCCGAGAGTCCTGTCATGTCAGGCATCTTCTCAGAAACGCCCTGCGCTCTACTGTTGTAGGATTTCAAAGTCTGCAATAGCTCCTCGGTTGTTCCTACGCTGGAATCAGCGATGGTATCAGCAATCCTGGCTAGCAGGTAAAGAAGCCCAATCTGCTTCCGAACTCCCGAGGGGAGCTTGTTTAGTGTTAGATAGAAAGATCTAGAAGTCTCTTCTAGGAGCTTTTCTATTGACGGCTCTAGATCGCTCATGCAATACCTCCAGTGACCCTCGCTCGGGCACAATGCATCTAAGGCTCTCGCAATCCAGCGTCCACAAGGGCCCTAACTAGGACCTTACCAATTTCCGACGGATCCCTGGCCACGTAAATGCCCGCTTCTTCGAAAGCGGCGAACTTCTCAGCAGCCGTCCCCTTTCCACCCGATATTATCGCGCCTGCATGCCCCATCCTTTTTCCCGGCGGTGCCGTGGAGCCGGCAACGAATCCGACTACTGGCTTGGTCATGTTTGCAGCTACCCATTCTGCAGCTTCTTCTTCAGCAGAGCCACCTATCTCCCCGATCATCACAACAGCTTCCGTCTCAGGGTCATCTTCGAATGCTGAAAGGCAGTCGATGAAACCAGTTCCATTGACGGGATCGCCCCCAATTCCCACACAGGTCGTCTGCCCCTCCCCGACGCTCATCGTCTGAGCCACTGCTTCGTAAGTCAGGGTTCCAGACTTGGACACAATTCCAATCCGCCCCTTCTCGTGGATGAATGCAGGCATGATTCCTACCTTACAACCACCGTCTTCTCCAGGGGATATTATCCCCGGGCAATTAGGCCCAATGAGTCTTACATCCGGGCAAGAGTCGACGATTGCAACGGCCTTTACCATGTCGAGGGTGGGGATTCCTTCGGTAATGCAGACAACTAGGCCGCCTCCGGCCGCTTGGAATGATTCTGCTGCGTCGACAATCGCCCCAGCTGCGAACTTTGCCGGGACGTAAATCACGCTCACTTCCGCCCCAGTTTCGGATATGGCCTCTGACATTGTGTCAAAAACAGGGGCCTGTAGGCCATCAAGGTCAACCGTCTGGCCTCCCTTGCCGGGCGTTACCCCTCCCACGATCTTGGTTTTGTACCGTGACATCCTAATTCCATGGAATGTCCCTTGACGTCCAGTGATTCCCTGTATCAGGACCTTGCTGTCGTCATTGATCCATATGGACATCAGATTCCCCCTCCTATCAGCTCCACTATCTTACGGGCCCCTTCCGACAGTGTGCTTGTAGTGTGGACTGCCATCCCACTCTCGTCGAGAACCGACTTTCCTTCGGCGTGGTTCGTCCCAGAGAATCTCACTACCAATGGGACATTGAGGCCGATTTCCTCGGAGGCCTCGATAACACTCCTTGCAACCATATCGCACCTGATTATCCCTCCGAATATGTTGACCAGGATGCCCTTAACACTCGAGTCTTCCAGTATGATCTCAAATGCAGCGGTAATGGATTCCTTGGTGGCCCCGCCACCGATATCTAGGAAGTTTGCAGGCTCGCCCCCGTAAAGCTTGATCACATCCATGGAGGCCATGGCGAGACCTGCCCCATTTACTAGGCAACCTATGTTTCCGTCTAGTTTGACATATGAGAGGCCAAGCTCATTGGCTCTGATCTCTACTTCTTCTTCCTCAGAGAGGTCCCGAAGCTCGTCCCTCCAGGGGTGCCTGAAGTCGGCATTTTCGTCGAAACTGACCTTTGCATCTAGGGCCACCATGCCCCCTTCTTCAGTTCTGACTAGCGGGTTTATCTCAATCATCGAGCAGTCCCTTTCCATGAATAACTCGTAAAGTGATGCTAACATCCCTGCCATTTCATCCGCCGAAGAACCCGAGAGTCCCAGTGAGGATGCCAACCCAGATGCATCCTCTTCGCTAATCCCCGTCGCCGGATCAGCCCAAATTTTGTGTATGGCTTCAGGCGTTCTTTCAGCGACCTCTTCAATGTCCATTCCGCCTTCGGTGGATGCCATGACAAGGACAGATTTTGAATCTCTATCTACAAGGACCGCAAGATAGTACTCATGCGCTATCGAGCATCCTGATTCTACGTACATGTTGCTAACTATTTTCCCTTCGGGACCAGTTTGCTTGGTGACGAGGAGGTTTCCAGAGATGCCCGTCGCATATTTCTCGACATCGTCTCTGGAAAACGCGATTTTCACCCCCCCTTGCATAATTTCCTCGCCTGAGTCAGGGTCGAATAGAGTCCCTTTGCCCCTCCCTCCTGCGTGAATTTGGCTCTTTACGGCCACAACAGAAGAGCCTAGGGAGTCGTAAGCAGAGAGTGCTTCTTCAACGCTGGTGCAGTGAACTCCTTCCTGGACCTTTATGCCGTACTCTCGGAACATGGACTTAGCTTGGTACTCGTGGATGTTCATGCTAACGCCCCACCCACTCGCAACCCGTCTTTGAAGGATGCGCAAGAGCTCCCAGCCTCACGGGGACGCGAAGCGCTCAAACCAGCCTGCTGTCACGCCTAGGCATGGACGTGCTAGTGCTGGCTGGTGGTTTCGGCACTAGGCTACGCCCCTGGACAACAGGAAGGGCCAAGCCACTACTTCCCGTACTCGATATGACGCTGTTAGAAAGGGTGGTTGAATGCGTCCCACCTGATTTGATCGATAGGGTAGTAGTCGCCGCTGGATATGGAATAGACGAGATGAGGGCATTCTCGGCCTCCGGGGAAGTGGATTACGAGGTCATTCTCTCCATCGAAGAAGAGGCACTGGGGACAGGGGGGGCAATTGCCAATGCAAGGCCCCTACTTTCGGGAAGTGGCCCCATCCTGGTGCTAAATGGAGACCTAGTCTCCAGTGTCGATGTGGAATCCCTACTAGAGCACCACAACAGCAAGTCAGTCTCAGCCACTCTCTCACTATGGAGCGTCGATGACCCCAGTAGGTTCGGGGTCTGTGATTTGGGCCGAGATGGGATGATAAGGAGGTTCCAAGAAAAGCCCGATCCCGGAACTGAGTTCTCAAACCTCATCAATGCTGGTTGTTCGATAATCAGCAGGGAAGCCCTCGACTCACTGCCAATCGGCTCCTACAGCATGGAGAGAGAGGTATTCCCCGGTATCGCTGAATCGGGGGGGATGGCCGGACTAGAGTTTTCAGGATACTTCGTGGATGCTGGGACTCCCGACTCGTTCATCGAAGCAGCACAAGTGTGCATCGAGAATGGAAGATTTTCCAGTGGCCACTCAACCGACGATTCTTGGTTTGGAACGGGCTCCAAATCCGAAGGGGAGGTGTCTGGGTGCTCAATAGGGCCGGAGGCAGTCGTCTCTAGTGGTGCGAGTCTTACTGACTGCGTAGTACTGGGGGGTGCCATAATTGGGAGAAGGGCAGTCCTCCAGAGGTGCCTTGTGGGAGAGGGGGCAGTGATTTCCGATGACTCCAGAATGGTTGGTAAGATAATTGGCCATGGGGAATCAGAATAGTCGGCACGGTCAAAGCATCCGGGCTACTCGCATATCCGTGAGCGAGACTCTGGTGGTTGTGAACTTCAAGACGTATCAAGAGGCTCATGGCGCCTCTGCCGTGTCTCTGGCTCGTATTATGGAGGGAATTGAGACCAATGCAAGGCTAGTCGCAGCAGTTTCTCCCTTGGACCTCGCGCAGGTCGTTCAAGCAGCCCCGAATCTGGAAGTATGGTGCCAGCACATCGACCCTATCGGTTTTGGTTCCAATACTGGCTGGATTAACCCCGATACTGCGATACATTGGGGCGCTACTGGAACTCTGATTAATCACGCTGAGCACAAGGTCAGCCTAGAGCACGTGGCAATGCTTCTCGATCAGGTACCTGAGGATTTCCAGGTCTGCGCATGTGCTGCCGATACTGATGAGGCGAGGGCTCTCGCTGCACTGGTGCCTACCTATGTTGCAGTGGAGCCACCGGAGTTGATTGGAGGTGACGTTTCAGTGACTAGTGCCGACCCCGGCATAGTCTCTAGGACAGCAGATGCGGTCAGGGAGACGGACGAAAGAGTCGGAGTACTCTGCGGCGCCGGGGTGAAGACCGGAGCAGACGTTGAGATGGCAGTCGAACTAGGGACATCCGGGGTTCTTCTCGCCAGTGGCGTCACGAAAGCAGCCGATCAAGAGGACTCTCTCAAGGACTTAGTGTCCCTTCTCTAGGGTCCCTGAATGTAGTCATCAGCAATATCAATGCAACAGTTATCAGGGTCCCTGCAGACCTATTCCACTCAATGACAGAGGTCAGCAATAATACGCCAATGTACATGCATGCAAGTACGGCAAGCAGAGTCAGGTGTATCACCGGAGCGCCATTCAGCCTAGGGTCGATGAAGTCGTAGAAGTAGAAGCCCTTCTTCATGGCGAATAGAGCTGAGAAAATTACATATGCGGAGCCGAAAAGTATCGAGAAGGATATGTGCTCTATTCCCACTGAAGTCCCAGTAACAATTAACTCGAATCCGAGAATTATTACGTTCCCATTGTGCATCATTTGACTGTCCCATCGGAAGTAATGCCCGAAATCGTCGCCCCTTTCATGGGCCTCTGGAATTAGCATGACTGTCACAGTGACGGTGACTAGTAGGGCACAGGCACAAGAAGAAGCAAGTGTTGCCGGGCAAATGATGAGTAGTGAATTAGGGACTTCGAGTCCGATAACATCCGCCCAAGAGGCATATGCTGCTATTGCGAAGTAAGCACCCATGAGGAAAAAACTCCACATCGTGAACGCCGCTAATCGATGTGTTCCGAATATCCTCCTCGGTCCATACTCTCTGGACTCATAGTCGAGTACGTTGTAAGACAGCCCAGTCTTGCTAGCAACAATCAAACATAGGGTCGTGATAACAGTCAGTGCAGCCATAGTTCTGAATATCGCCAATGCAATGGTCGGGATCACGGGGGATCTAGAAACTTCTAGAATGTCATTCCCGACTTCCGTAGATCCGCCTGAGAAGATCCAGTATATCGCTATCAGTGAAACCAGGGAAACTAGCGCCATGGTAGATGTAGTCCGGTCAGTTTCAGAGTACTCCCTGACACCGGCCATATAGGTTCCAATTACGCACCAACTATCAATCCTACCGCTGAATGATTCGTCCAGATAGTACTCTCTCTAACGCCTTCTGGAGATTCCCGCTGCCATGGAAATGGCGACAAGGGCACTCATGAAAGCGAAGCCAGGGATCGAGCCACCTGAATCATCCGCAGCCTCTGCTATGCAGGATGACTGTCCCTTCTGGGGCTGAGTCTCGCCCGATGGGCAGGGCTGCTGGAAGAACGCCCCGGGTTCGGGGACGTGGTTGTTCACGCCCGCATCGATGCAATAAGTCGCCTTGGCCAGTGGTTGGTAGGAACCAGGCTCACAAGGGGTCTGGGAGGGGGAGCCCTCGGACTCGACGTAATGCCCCTTCTGCGCGTCGATACATCCAGTCTGGCCGGCTTCCGGTTGGTAGGTGCCAGGCTCGCACGGGAATTGGTTCAGTGAGCCAATCAACGAGACAATGTGCCCGGGATCCGCTTCCAGGCACTCGGATTGCCCTGTGGACGGCTGGTAGGTGCCGACTCCGCAGTACTCGAAGTCCAATGACCCCTCTCCCGCAGCGAAGGCCCCAGCGGTCGTTTCGATACACGTGGCTCTACCTGCCTCGGGCTGATATGTCCCTGGTGAGCAAACTGTCTCAGCGGTTGCCGCTGGCCCCTCAGCGGAGTGTCCGGCTTCCGCCGTTATGCAGGAATCCTGACCCGCTAGGGGCTGGAAGCTACCTGGTACGCATTCCCTCTGGACCTCGGATCCAATACCATCAGCGTAGTTGCCGGGCTCCGCTTCCAGGCATGAGGAGGACCCTGCATCCGGCTGGTAGTATCCCTCTGGACATTCAGCTTGGGACGAAGACCCCTCTTCTTCGACGTAGCTCCCCGGCTCGGCCGAGGTGCATATTACGGCACCGTAGTCAGGCTGGTAATGGCCCACCGCGCATGGTACCTCGTCCCCGGTCCCCTCGGACGGTGCGTGGTGCCCGGGACTCGCGTCCATGCAAGAGGTCGCCCCGTTGGCCGGCTGGAATGTCCCTGAGGGGCAGATCTCTTGCGAGACCGCCCCATCGGTGTCGACGTAGTGCCCCGGGCTCGAGTCCAGGCATTCGCTCTGCCCTTGCATCGGCTGGTATTGCGGCATTGTGCAGGAAGTCTGGGATGATGAGCCAGAGCCGCCAACGAAGTTGCCCGGATCCGCCAACTTGCATTCAGCGAGCCCCAGGGTATCCGCATACGCCCCAGGCTCGCAGAGAGTTTGCGATTCCGAACCGTAACCCGGTGCGTGGTGCCCAGCGAAAGCTAGTGAGCAAGACGATGCGGCGAGGTTGGCGGAGTAAGTCCCCGGGCCACACTCAGCCTGAGTCGTCGAACCCATGCCATCGACATAGTTCCCCGGATCCGCAGCGAGGCAGTTCGACTGGTTCGCTAGTGGCTGGTAGTAGCCAGTCCCGCACATCATCTGCGCGGTGGCCTCAACGTTTGTCTCGTGCCCCGGATCAGCTCCAAAGCAAGATGATTGCCCAGATTCAGGCTGATAGTATCCCGGCTCGCAAGCATCCTGTGAGGTTGCTGCGCTTACTGCTACGTAGTGTCCTGGCGCAGCCTCTGTGCAAGACCCTTGGCCAGCCAGGGGCTGGAACTCGCCTGGGGCGCACTCCAAATTTTCCTCTGAGTACTCGGGAGAGTGATATCCCGGCGATGTGTAGCCGGTGCATCCCCCATCAACTACGAAGTATCCGGACGGACACCCCCATGGAAGGGCATCTAGCATGGCTAGGGCCCCATCGTCGTCGGGGTCTCTGTCGCTAACCCATGCCGTTCCATCGGTCCCGGGCTCGACATAAATGGAGATGGGCAAGGCTGAATTTCCCATGGCCCCGTTTCCTAGAGTTCCCCCGTTGTCTGATCCCCAGCAGAACACCGAACCTGTGATGTTTATCCCGCAAGTGGCCTGTGACGCGACTCCCCAGTAGGTGGAGTTCCACCTAGAGTCATCATTACTGAAGTAAGCTCCCGCTGCGACCGCGACGAACTCGTGATTCCCATAAACCTTCGAGATGTTCTCAAAGTCACTTTCAAACCCGAGACCTAGTTGTCCTCGGGAGTTGCTGCCTCCGCACCAAGCCTCGAAGTTATCGAGTATGGCACATCCGTGAGAAGGGGATTGGGTGAACGAGACTACTGAGCGATTCAGGTCCGGCCCGAGGTAGGGGCTGAGGGCTGGTGTAGTGTTCCAACCGGGAGCGCCGGTGTTGGGGTCGCCGAACCCCCAGTAGGCGACATTTCCATCATCCAGTACCGCTGTATGGCCCGTGCCTCCCGAGTCTATTGCACCGGCTGCCCTCCCCCCTGGCATTGGCACGTGAATCGGTTCCAATTGAACTCCGAGAATCACCGATGACCCGGCATCCACGTTGTGATCATTCACGTTGGTGGTTAGCCCTGTTAGTTGGTTACCGTTCTTGCCCGTCCAGGCGATATTGTGAGTATGCTCATTTTCTCCGCCGTCAGCCCCTACCAGGTATCCCTTGCCAGCGCTCGGAAAAATCGACGCATCAGTCAGATTAAGGACGGTAGGGGGATTGGTATCGGAATGGACGTATTGATCGGCTGTCAATGTCCTGTACCTCTCGCCCTGTCCCATTTCTCCGGCTGCACTGGACCCCCAGCAGTATACGCTGTTGTTCTCCAGTACGGCACAAGAGTGGCCGGAACCGACGGAGATGGAGATGGCGCTCATGTTGTCTGGCATCCCTGTCTCCTGGGGCCTAGTGACTCCGTTCCGTACGTTACAGAGGTCCCCCGTGGCGGGATTGGGCCTCGCTACATCATCGGCGCAGTATGCGCCTGTCCCCAATTGCCCAAACGTGTTCGCGCCCCAGCACGACACATCGCCGCCGTCGATTATGGCGCAGAAGTGAGCGCTATCGCCAGTCCCAGCGATCGTCCTGACGGAGGCGTTTGGGCTCTGTGGGAAGTTTACCTTCTGAGCGAGCTTGCCCTGCGCATTCCTGCACGGGTACCATTGGAATCCTTGGTTCTCACACACAGGCCTGCCGAGCTCACCATTCTGGCCGCCGCCCCAGCAGTACAGCTCGTCCGTGGTGGTGATGGCGCATGCTGCGTACATTCCGACCGCAACTTCTCTGAACGTCATATTCTCGACATTGACCACATCGACCGGCGTATCGGAGGAATTCTCTATGTTGCCCCAAGGCCCACCATCGCCGAGTTGTCCAGCATCGTTGAAGCCCCAGCAAGCCAACGTCCCGTTGTGCCTGACGTAGCACGCAGTGCCTCGGGAAACCGATATGGAGGCGTCGGAGAAGATCGAGCCAGGTGTGAAGCCCGGGAAATTGGTATTTCCATGGGTCATCGACTTCTCTGGCAGTTCTTCCAGTTCGCTATTTCCGCCTCCCATTTGGCCAATTGAGGCAGTCATTCCTAGCATGAGACAAACTAGTCCCAGCGCAACGTATGTTGAGGCGTTCGCACGAGTCATTGGTCCTGCAATGGTAACCAGCCTATCAACATCACCACAGGTGAATATAGAGAAAATCACTGCTTAGCTCGCTTTCTAGCTGCCTTTCGCCTTCGGAGCTTCTTCTTGCGCCACTTCCAGCGCTGCTGGCCTCGCTTCTTCCATGCGCGAGAACCCCTCTTCATGCGAGCGGCCGACCTGCTGCCCCTATATGAGCGATTCGCGAGAGCGGCTATTTCGTGGTGGGCGATACAGGATTCGAACCCGTGTCACCGGCTTAGAAGGCCAGCATGATATCCAGACTACACCAATCGCCCGAATTAGTTGCGCCGGCCGCTCCCTCATGAATCCCACACTTGGACGATTCTCCGAACCACGGTTTATTGAGAGAACCAAACTATCCCTATTCTCTCTTGAATGGCCTCGCGCACTTCGGGCACCTGTCTGGCTTCGTGACCCTTCTCCGTTCCCAGGAGTGTCCGCAGTTCCCGCAGATCCACTGCCTCTCGGGAAGGCTCGAAAGAACCTCCTCCCGCATGCCCCTCAGTACGGGCGAGTCCTTCAGCTTCGGCGATGGAGCGACCTCCTTCACGATTTGAGCATGGTTGCCATCGTGTTCTAGGAGGCCCGCAGCATGCAGGAGCTCGTGAGCCAGGGTGTGCCTGAATAGCTTCTCGTCATCTTCGAGGATACTGTTTATGCCAATGGTCACTGGGCCCGAGGGGATCCCCAGACGCCTCCTCCTGTACAACTCGTTGTGATCACACTCGAATCTAGTGACGCCAAGCCTGCTATCTCCTTGTTCCAGCCACTCTAGTTCCAAGGCACTAGTGAGGTTCTGTTTGAATGGGGCATCCATCCCCTCCAGGGCCAAAGACACTGACTCAATCAGGCCGTCTGGGATTTCTGGTCGCCCTGCCACCCCTCTCCCTCCGTTGCCCCTGCAACCCATTCTCCTTAAATGGGCCTCGACAGTCGCCGTTTCTATTGGGCGTGTGGCGCAGCTTGGAAGCGCGCTTCCTTGGCATGGAAGAGGCCCCGAGTTCAAATCTCGGCACGTCCACCATCTAAGAAACAATATTGGAAATGCAAATCAAAAACCAGTTTCTGAGATTCTAATCTGAACATTTGTCCCTAGGCTAAGGGAAATATATGAACTGAGAATACTTTCAAATAGAAAAATATAGAATTACTAATCATTTGTTCATTATTCAAAGAAATCAATGTTATATTTTCTAGAAACCTCTCAAATCTCTGTTCATACATTCAATATATTAACCGCGTGATATTGGCGTACCTTTATGACGACCAAATCTAAACTGGAATACATCTGGCTAGATGGATTCGAACCGACACAGAGTATGAGGAGCAAGACGATGATCAGAACGGACTTTGGAGGGACCGTGGGGGAGTGCCCTATGTGGTCCTTCGATGGCTCGTCCACACTGCAGGCAGAGGGAGGGGACTCCGACTGCCTGTTGAAGCCAGTTGCGATCTACCCGGACCCCGATCGAATTAGCGGCTATCTAGTGATGTGCGAGGTACTCAACGCGGATGGAAGCCCACATTCCTCAAACGGCAGGGCAACCATCGAAGAGGATGACGATGACTTCTGGTTCGGGTACGAGCAGGAGTACTTCCTCTGGGACCCAGAGACTAATCTCCCATACGGCTTCCCTAGGGATCAGACCCCTCAAGGCCAGTTCTACTGCTCTGTAGGGGCGAAGAACACATTCGGCAGGGACATCATCGAGGCGCACTTGGACATGTGTATAGAGGCAGGGCTCAATGTCGAGGGAATAAATGCCGAGGTGGCTGTGGGGCAGTGGGAGTACCAGATTTTCGCGAAGGGCGCCAAGGACGCAGGAGACCAGATATGGGTCTCACGCTACCTGGCCGAGAGGAATGCGGAGAAGTACGGACTCGCCATCGAGTGGCATCCTAAGCCATTGGGCGCCACAGACTGGAACGGCTCCGGTATGCACGTCAACTTCAGTGACGGTAAGATGCGCGATATTGGGGGCGAGGAGCTTCTGAATGAGATATGCGAGGCCTTCGGACAGAACATCAAGAAGCACATGGACGTCTACGGCGCACACAACGAGCAGAGACTAACCGGGCTCCACGAGACACAGTCTATCCATGAATTCTCTTACGGCGTCTCGGACAGAGGGGCGTCCATCAGGATACCAATCGGGACAATTGAGGATGGCTGGAAGGGCAGGCTCGAGGATAGGAGGCCTTCCTCCAATGGCGACCCCTACAAGATCGGCGCAGTGGTGATCAGCACTACTAAGTCCTCATACTGAGATTGACTAGCCTGACTACCTCTTCTGCACACCCCCAAGACAGGGTGACGCCAGCCCCGCCGTGCCCGTAGTTGTGGATTATCGTCATGTCACCCACTCGTTCCGCCTGGAGGCGAACCTCGTACCTGGAGGGCCTAAGTCCCACTGCCACCCCGACTATCTTCGTTCTATCCAGCTCGGGCCACAACTCCTCGCACTTCCCGAGAATGTACTCTGTGTCCTCCTCCCTGGCCTCCATCTCCCAGTCCCCCTTTTGGGCAGTGCCGCCTAGTACCGTCACATCCCTTCTTGGTATCGTGTAAGTCAAGGTCTCCGGCTGCTGATCGAACCTCCCGAAACCAGGGTCCTGCTCAATGTAGATGACTTGGCCTCTCACGGGTACAACTGTATCGTCATCACAAAACTCCCTGGCTCCGATTCCCGTACAATTTACCACAATATCGCCATCTACTTCGCCGATGGAGCCGACCTTCTTGATTTCGATAGTCCCTCCTAACTCCTCGAATCTGGACTTCAGCCATGCCATGTACAGAGGCATCTCGATTACGGGGGCCTCTATCTCCCAGCCGTATGAATACCCGTCTGCAACCTCCGACCTGTCGAGAATTCTGAAGTGGGGTATGTCCTCGCTCCAGCCGGGGGATTCGCACTCCTGCTCCAAGTACTCCCTGCCTAGCCTCATCGTGATGCAATCCACCCCCTCGTCTTGCATCAGCCTGACTAGCTCGTCGAACGTCTCGGCCGACCAGCGATTCGTCTTCTCCACAGGCTCAGCCAGGAAGGGGTACCACCAAGCCGCAGCGGTATCTGATACAGTATCTGGGCTAGTCTTATCAGTTAGGATATTGACATCGAATCCAGCTTCAATAAGCCTGATTCCAGTACTCAGGCCGGATACCCCGGCCCCTATCACAGACACTTCCATGCTCTCTCATGCAGGTGAAGCAAATTATTCCGTCGGTAGCATAACCATCTTTAGCCAGCCACCAGTCCAAACATCATTGGCATGCCTAAGATAAAGAGGCCCCGAAAGGGGTGGTGGAGGCCCGAGCGCTACAAGAGGATATTCAGGTCCACAAAGGTAAAACCCAGCGAAAAGGGACTCCCGCCTTGTCCTGCCTGTGGGGAATGGAGTATGCAGAGGGACGGCAACAGGAACGAACTATTCTGCGGCCTCTGCGGTGCAGTATTGTGAATCGCCAACAACAATACGCAACTCCCTTCTCGGACCTTTGTCGCTGTGATGAGGAACCGCACCGGGTGCCTTGGGCATCAAGAGTGATGGGCGATCTGAGCGACACTACAGGTATGTCACTGACAGGGCAATAGAATTCCAAATTAAATGACTAACTAACGAAGGCCAAAGACTCCCTGTCTTCACCTTTACAAAGCCGTAAATCGCCCCTCCAATTGTTGCCATTCCAATTGTGAAAGGATCGGGGAAGTGGGCGATTCCGAATAGAATTGAACTAGCAAAAATGGCCACTGCATCCCCATGTAAATTCTTTATCGACTCCAATATGTAACCTCTGAACATCAACTCCTCAGCTATCGGGGCAAGTATGGCTATCGAGAAGAAAGTAATCCCTATGGCAGCCAGGCTGGAGTCCCATGTAATCCCAATATCAGTGTTAGGGCTAGGCTCGCCAAATGCAGCGCTGTAAGAAAATCCGTACAAAATAACCAGGATGAAGTCGATTACTGTGACGGCAACGGGGATTGCAATCAGCAGATACAGTGAGGATCTTGCAGACTTCAATCTCATGGAGTCTATTGTCGGGTCAATACTGCCATCTGCATAGATCAATAATATGGTGAGGGGAATTATTGCTAGATATGAGGCCAGTATCGCTATATTGATCGATGTCGACTCCGAAAAACCGACTAGCAAGAGCGCAATAGTCACCAATATTCCTATTCCAATGGTTACGATAATCCATGAAACGAAAGATGAGAGAATAAAAGTCCAAGCCCTAAATCTACTCCGTTCAGCACCATCAATCACCAAATCGCCAGATGACAATGTATCCGCTCCATTCCTTTGAGGGGAACTCCCCATTTTACTCCTGCCCCTTGCTAAAATGTGCCATAGCGAGCAACCATGAAACATGTAGGGGGAATCATTCATGACTGGAAATCAATCCCGCAGGAATTAGCATGCAGATGATAGAGCTGTCTAATGACCAGACAATTTCTCTAGCATTGGTGCTAACCTTGCTCATAGTGACTGGGGCCAGGGACATGTTAGATCCAAGCGGGATCTCGATGGCAGCCGTTGTAGGCCTAGTCGTCTCCTTGATGGGGCACTGGACGTGGCTAGTCATACTCATGGCCTTCTTGCTAATCGGGTCAACGGCGACCAAGTGGAGATTCGAGGAGAAGCTCGTCCTGTCGATCGCGGAGGAAAACGAGGGCACCAGGGGGTGGAGGAATGTTCTTGCAAATGGCGCAGCACCTATGACCGTGGCAATTGCACATTGGTTTTATGGGGACTCTAGCTGGGACTACCTTGCACTGTGCGCTTGCGTTTCAGTTGCTTGTTCGGACACATTGGCCTCAGAGATTGGGTCCCTGGACATGCGGACAAGGAGCATACTGAACCTCAAGGCCGTTCCCCCTGGGACAAATGGGGGGATGTCGCCCACGGGGACGGTGGCAGCATTAGCCGGTGCAGCCATAATCGCGTTATTCTCAGTAGCACTTTCTTCCACGGCCGGCGACCAGACCCCTGCTCTCATGCTGTTCACGATTGTCGCGGTAATCGGGTGGCTCGGATGCCAGATTGACTCCCTCCTCGGGGCACTGCTGGAGAATCAGGGGTACATCGGAAAGCATACCGTCAATCTACTCGCAACAATGTCCGGAGCGACCCTCGCAGTATTGGCAAGTTTACAGTTCCTATAGGAACTGGCAGCCGTTGGGTTTGAACGCCACATCCCTCACGGATTGCTATGGGGCGCAGAGCCGTGAGCAGCCTTCCTGCGATTTTCCTGGCCCCCTTTTTGGTTTGCGTACTGCTTGTGTCGCCATCATCCCTTGGTCAGTCATCGACCGCTCCCGAGGGTCCCGGAGAGGAATGGGAATTGCCAGAGCAGCACATGATTTTCCTAAAGGGGGACGAGCAAAGCCCATTCTTGGATAGGAATTGGTCCGTCCTGACGGGCGAGCCTCTGGGCAGAGCCGAGTTCACAAGGACCAGCTCCTCACTGTCTCCAAACTTGATCGATATACAGTCAGCACCCCTGTCGGAGGCATTGAGGTTTCAGGGGAACATCACCGTCCAGCTCTTCGCCTCATTGGAATCATCAAATGACGGCTGCAGAGTTTCCAACGTCCTTCCCGGAACAGCGGGCGCTGAAACCTCATTCACAGTTTCCCTAAGTCTGGGGACATCGACAGTACTGACAAATGCAGTTACCAATTCCATGGCCATGGAAGAGTCGTTCCTCCTCGCTCACTTATTCACAGTTCAGGCATCTGACGTCAATGTCACTCTAGCGCCAGGCGATATGATTTCATTGAGAGTAGACGTCCAACATGATTGCCTTCAGAGCGGCGTTCTTTGGTGGGGATCGTTCGATGCAAGGACCGGGATCGTCCTTGAGGGGGAAATCCTCGAACCCTCACTGGAAGTTGTGTTGGATTCCAATAGGATGGCTAGGGTTCAGTTCACACCCCTCTCGCCTTGGGGGGAGGGCGACTTCGATCGGCAGGTCCTCCAAATTGTCGGACCAATGGATTGGGACGAAATGATACATGAGAATGGCGACGAGGACCAGAGGGTCGATCATTTCGAGATCCCGCACAGTGTCATGATCGGCGATGCAAACCGCACTGTCAGAGTATGGTCTTCCGAAAAGCCACTAGAGCCCGGGAAATACATGATTGACGGTTGCTTTGTACTCACTGACCAGAACCCCGGCGACACATGTCACGTAGTCGGGGTATTGAGGTTCGAGGTTCAAGAGGACAAGGATCCCTTGCTAGGTGGTTTCTGGGCCGCTATCCTTGTCCCACTTTCAATCGTTGGATGGATAGGTTTCTCGATCAGGGAGGCCACTCTTCCACTTCCTGCATATGCAGTCATAGTCTTGTTGGCCATAGCTGCCCTAGGCCCAGCCTCCCAACTCCCCGATATTGACGCCGAGGCAAATGGCGGGAGAGGAGCTGCACCAGCGTTCGTGCTAATTTCACATGGAAGCGATGAAGTATCGATATCGTTGAATGAATTGCTAGAGGGGTCCGATGCAGTTGTGATAGGGCTATTCCAAGCAGGATCGCCATATGCTGAGCATCAGAGAGGGGATTTTGAATCTGCCATGATTGTAATGGAAAGAGATGTGAGCTTTGTTCAAATCGCCACCGGAAAAGACCTCAAGGCAGTAAATATCGACGGTCATGCAGAAGTAATCAATGAGTCTTGGCCGTTGCTATTGGACGAAGCAGACTCCAGTACCGGACTCGGCCTGCCAAGTGGCCCGACCGATGCAGTGATTGTCGTGGACCCGGCTGGTTTCGTGACGTCATGGAGTCCCGGGACCATGTCCTCCGAAGAGATCAAGCAAGCTGTAGAGTCAGGAATCAGGGGTTCAGGCAACAGCCCCTTAGATTTGATTTCGATGCTGTTCTCCTTCACCTTGCTACCTCTGTTCGTACTATCCCTTCCTTCAGGCAGGGAGAAAGAACCAGAGGCCGACATGAACCCATTCGCTGGTTCGATAATGACCACATTAGCAGCTTCAACAGGCTTCTCCATCTGGGCCATCCCAGTATCGCTCTTGGCCTTCCTTGGACTGTCCCAGTCATGGTTGCTTGTCGAAATACTGCTGTCCATAGTCCTCACTTATCACGGCCTCGCAGTCCTTACTTCTGGAAAGATCGTAGAGGTTGAATTTATCTCGTCCTTCGTTCACTCCAAGATTCCCGATGAGTACGCTAATTGGAGGGGGCTTGGAGATTTCAACAAGGATGCCTACCTCGGCCTTTGGCTTGCATGGCTTGCATGGATTGGAATGCCCTACCTGATTCCGCAGGGAGTTGGCGCAGTGTCCCTATCTGGCACATTTGGCACCCTGCTCTCGATTTTCCTTATGGGTGCGTTTGTGTTATCGGCAGGGGTTACGGTGTCTTTGGCTAGGGCGATTTCCGCTATTCCCGGGGCCATCTCAGTCTCGCTCGGTCGGATTAGTATGGGAATACGCCCCAGGGCATGGGGAATCGCCACTGCTGTTTTCGGCTTATGGATGTCAGCGAGCCTAATCGTCCTCGCTTCGCAGACTGGATTGTAGCGATATCCACGAACTTAACGACCGTGAGCATCATAAGAGTGAGTCCCCACCGAGTATCACTTCCTTACGGGGGTATAGTATAACCTGGTAGTACCGCGGGCTCCAGTTGCACGGGAATGACGACGAGTGGGTTTTCTGATGGATCTGATGACCAACTGGAGCACCGACCCGTCGCAACCCGAGAGCGTGCGCAGACCGGGTGCACGCTAAGCGGAAGATACCCGCTGATCTGGGTTCAAATCCCAGTGCCCCCACCATTATGCTACAACTAGCTTGTCTAAGGTCACGGGATAGGTTGGATTGAAGAAACACCCAGTAGTCGCAACACCATGGGAAATACAAGGGTCGGTCTGCTACTGGTGGCCATATTATTGGTGCCACTGGTAGGAAGTCTGACTCCCCCTCCCAATGAAGTCGGAAGTAATGGATTATCCGAAAGCGTACCCCCCCAAGCTCCCATAACTTGGGCCGATCCCGGGCCATGGTGGTCATGGACGTCCATGGATTCAGATAGGAATGGAATACATGACTCCATTCAGATCTCCTCCGGCCCAGTCAATGTTGGCCTCTCCTTTAGTCGCCCTATCACAGATGATGACAGATATTCTTTGGAGGCGATGGGGCATAGCATTGCAGTAGAGCTCCCCTCCATAGATGCAGTTCTCATTGGTTCGGTAAACGCCTCAGAGGTGGGAGAACTATCGAAACTCGAGGGAGTTGTGATGGTCGAGAGATACGGCTCAGTTGTATTCCATGGAGATATCCAGACCCCGGCAGTAAAGGCCAGAAACTCCACTGAGTATCCCAATGGTGCCTGGGATTTGGGCGTCAGCGGTCTTGGCGTCAACATCGCTCTTACGGATACCGGAGTCGATAATGAACACCCGGGACTATCGGGCAAGTTTGTAGCCGGATATGATGCTGTTTGCTACGTTCATTCGGATCCACAATGCGTTCTCTCGGGAGGCAGGGAGGAAGACGGCTCATTTGACCCCGATGATGCCAATCAGCACGGCACTGCGTGCATGGGTATGGCCAGTGCGACGGGCATCGAGTCGGATGGAAGCCAGTCAGATTTCTACGGCTCAGCTCCAAATTCATCCCTGGTGGATGTCAGGATAGGTACAGACGTTGGAGCGGGACCATTCGAGAATTATGTCCTAGAGCAGGAATTCTACGAGTCGGCAATGAATGGCCTACAGTGGATAATTGATCACAGAGACGATGCATGGCCAGGAGTGGATGAGGCAAATCATGGAATAGATATCATCTCCCTGTCATGGGGAATTACTAGTCACGAGAACGGTGAATCGGACGGGTCCGATATGCACAGCCGCATCCTGGATGACGCGATGGTGGCTGGAGTCACAGTCTCAAACGCAGCAGGTAACTCAGGCCCCGATAACGACGGACTCTCTGGAATGAGCGCATCTTCACTATCCATCACAGTGGCAGCAACGGATGACCAGAATACCGTGAACAGAGATGATGATACCATCGCCTCGTACTCATCAAGGGGGCCTAGGAGGGACAATGGAGATGGGAACCCTGTCAACGAGCTGATTCCAGAGTTGAGCGCCCCGGGGACCAACATAGTCCAGGCGGAGGGATGCGTCTCCAGCGGAGGGTGCAACAATTTCCTCGGAGGGGATGCGTCCGGGAATACGTACACGGGCAGGGGAAGTGGAACCTCGTACGCGACCCCAACCGTTACAGGAGTCATAGCCTTGATTATGGAGGCTAACGAGAACCTCACGCCTCTGCAGATCAAGGAAGTCCTGAAGCAGACTTCTGAGAGGAGAGGTGAACCCAGTGCACCGGAAGTAGACCCATACTGGAATAGGGAGTTTGGTTATGGGATGGTAGATGCCTATGAGGCTGTGTCATTCGCACTACGCCTCAATGATTTGGGATACCTTGAGGATATCGATCCCACGATACAGAACCACTTGCTAAATCTGGTTGACTCCAATGGGACCATTAACGCAACGGGCCACTCTTGGGCACAGATGGGCAGTATCGACAGGGTCGAGTATAGAGTGGACTCTGGGGAATGGATCGAAACAGAATATTCCGCAACCCCCTCTGAGTTAGGCCCTCTCGCCCCATTCCAGTGGCACGTGATCCTGAATCCACATAAAATTGGATCAGGACCTCATGAGATAGAAGTCAGGGCTGTTTCAGATTCTGGCTACTCGTTACCGGTGCTAGCAACGGTCCATGGTCTCGGAGGTGAGAAGGGCTCTATTTCCATATCTCCAGCAGCAATCGCAGTAGTCGTGGGGGCATTCGTAATCTGGGTCGCAGCATTGTTCCTGATCAGACATAAGTCAGATGGAGAAATCGAGTCAATGATTTCGAAACTAGCCAAGGGGCCAACTTCGTCGATAGATGACGGAGTATTGGTTGCAGAATTTGTCGATGAAACTGGCCCATAGGTCTAGGGAGAGGTTCGCAAGCCGCCTTATTCAAATCCTAGGTCTCCCCTCCGCAGGCCATGGTGCGATTCTCCGACCGTGCGAACAGCATCCGTCCTACCGGTGTCAGACGAATGTTCGATATGGCCGGAGACGACGCAATCCAGTTTGGACTGGGGGAGCCAGATTTCCAGCCCCCGCAATTGGCCATAGAGGCATTCAACCAAGCTATGAGGGATGGTAGGAACAAATATACAACCACCGCGGGACATCCCGAACTTAGGTCAAAAATTGCTACCCTGTGGCATCATCTTTCGCCCGATCTAGATGAGTCAAACGTCTGTATAACCATGAGTGGGACCAATGGCCTGCTGGATATATTCCTAGCTTTGGTCAATCCCGGCGATAATGTCCTAATTCCAGAGCCCTACTTCCCGCTGTATCCTCCAGATGTCAGGATTTGCGGGGGAGAGCCCAACCTTTACCCGTGCAGATTCGAGAATGGTTTCGTGCCCATGATTCAGGACTTGGAGGAGAGGCTCGATGAGAATACCGTGGCCATACTGTATAATTTCCCCAGTAATCCGACAGGGGGGAATGTGAACGTGAAGCAGAGGGACGAACTCGTTGAATTCGCCAAAGCAAATGACCTCTGGATAATTACAGACGAGGTTTACGACAGGATAGTATACGACGGACCTCATGTTTCTTTCCTAGGTGCAGGCTATGACAAGGTGATCATGGTCCAGTCATTCTCCAAAACCTTCGCAATGACAGGATGGAGAATCGGCTACCTCCTCTCTCCAGACAGTGAGGCTATGGCGCAACTAACTAAGATGCAGTACTATGTGACCGCATGCAGTAATGACGCAATGCAACATGCAGTACTTCAGGCATTGAAAGAGGCCCCTGACTACCCCGAGTCTATGTGTGCAGAGTTCAAGGCTAGGAGGGATTTGATATGCGAGCGCCTCAATGCAATACCTGGTGTGACCTGCCATATCCCTACTGGCGCGTTCTATGTTTTCCCCAAAGTCGAAGTTCCTGGGATGACTAGTGAGGAGATTGCAATGGCTTTGTTAGAGGGGGGCGTACTATGCTCTCCCGGTACAGCATTCGGTTCCGCAGGAGAGGGCCACCTAAGGTTCGCATACACGATTTCCAGAGAAGACATCTCACGTGGAATGGACCGGGTCGAGAGTGTCCTCTCTGAATTGCGTAGCGATTGAGGTCTGTCAATGATCAGCGCCTTGACTTCTTTCATTGCTTCACTGGGCGTTTCATGGTATGCATCGTCATTCTGGAGCGATGCCACGGATTGGAGGGGGATTGCCGCCTCCGCCTCAATCATGCTCGCCGCTTCCGTCCAATTGTGGGCTCTGGGCCCGAATCCTTACGGCTTCGGGATGGTAATTGGTTCTGGATGGTATTTCCTGAACGAATCGATTGACATATTCCTTCCAGACTAGCTACCGCCGGACAATTCGAAAGGGATGTCTATCATCCCCCCTTCCCCCTCATCCTCGTCCTCATAGTCTAATTTGTCCATGAAACCAGACTCACTCAGTTCAGGGGGCTGTTGATCAGGATCCTCGTCACCGGGGGCCTCAAGCAAATCCATCTGCAGATTTTCCATCTTGTCTTCAGCTGAATGCATCCAACTAGGAATCCCATTCGACCCACCAAGTACCGAAATTGATGTGAAAGTAGCCAGGGGCAGTACGGATATGGCTATCAGGAAATCAATGATTGCATTCGGCGGGACCTCTGCATTGGGGGCTACTGTGTCCAGTACCAAGGACTCAATCTGTACATCATTCCACTTTGAAAGGTCAACTTCTAGCCACCCCAAAGATGCCTCTAGGAGGAATCTGGCGGTGAACCAAAAAATAAGGATGGGAAGTATCCAAGAGAATCTTGAGACCCTCCAAATGACCGTCCTGAACATGGCCGCGAAAACAACTAGATGCTGGGAAACGAATGGCTGCAGTCTTACTGCTAGCCAAAGTGAAAGGAGGTAACCTGCCATCCCCAACTCAAAAGCCCTCTCGGGCCTCATTACAGATTCAGGGACTCCTTCCATGATTGCCAGTGGGATCGCAATTAGCATTACCTGTAATGGCACAGCAATTAGCTGTAGGCCCCCGTGCACCGATATCAGGTCAATCCCCTCGCCTCTGACCTTCTTGTCGACCAGCCTCGTCATTCTACCATAGGGACTTTCATGCAATGATAGCCTCGAAAGATCCACCAACTCAGGATCGCCTTTCCTTCTGCTAAGTCCGAGCACCGGCATCCAACCTCCTCTTCTGACCACCGAGAGGGGCTTGTATCCACCTAGCAATAGTGCTAGGGTCAGTGAGAATATCCCGTATAGGAGGCCTGCTACAACTATCCACTCAATTAGCTCAGTCCTTACTGAGACAGAGAATGCCCCTCTGTCGATCTTAAGCAGGTATGTCGCAGAGAATCCGAAGATTGGCACAAGGGTTACTTGGAGAAAAACTAGTACTGATATCGCGACCCTGTGTCTAAGGGAATCTGTATCACTCACGTGCGCACGCAAACTAATACAATCATAAGTCCTTCATCGGGGTATACTGGATATCTTGTAATTATTGATGGAATTTGATAGTAGCGGGATTTACTCTCCCACTGGGATGAACTTGGTGTCCCAACCTTCATACAGGTAGTTAAGGCCCCAAAACCGTTCATCATGCGTAGTCAATATCCGCTCTTGTTGTGCTTCCTACTCCTTGCGACCAGTATGTCGCCCGCTCTGGCCGGTAATTCCTTGGAATTTGATTCGGTAGAAAGGGCGGCCCAACCACGTGCCCTGATCGATTTTGAGGTGACTTCTATTGAAGTTGGAAACTCATCCAGAGAAGCAATGCAGTGGGAGCAACCAGATGGGGAAATCGCTGAGTACATAATTCGAGATGAGACTATCCAAATCAACGTCACCTTCACCCAGGCCGGAACCTCAAGTCAACCAGCAACGGCCGATGGATTGCTCCAGATATGGCACCCGGTTGGTTTCATGATAGCTCAATTCCAGGTAAATATGACCCTATCCGGTCTGCAGTCTGTTAGGGAGGAATTCATCTGGACCCCCTCTGCGGCCCATAGCGCTGTGGATGAAAATGGATTCCTTTACGGGGGAATCACTCTTCTCGGCATTATCGATGGGGGTTTAGCTGATGATAACGAACAGAACAACGAACTTTCCAGGGATATCCCTGTAGCGGTCTGGCAGGACCCAATGGAGAACGGATTTTGCGGTGACGTAGATGGCGACAATATCAACGACTGTCCAAACATACCATATGCAAACTCGCCAATCTGGGTCGGTGCAGGTTATGAGACGGACAATACAATCTCGTCTGATCCCGACACATATGGGCATTGGAGGATGACCAACGGGTCATCCAGTGAAGGCGAAAATCATTGGAGGGTCTCGAGGCCCGGGGCCGATTACGCTAGTAATCGTCACGACAGATTGTGGTGGGGCTGGTTCACACCATTCGAGAGCTGTGACGACCCAGGGCACGGTCTTGGCTATGGGACCATGGATTCTGAGGTGACTACCGCATACGGCTCTAGGTTTTGCAAGATCAAGATAAGGGGTTTCGATTTCATCTCAATGCACCTTGTGACTTCGGCATGGGGGCAGATGTCCCTGAACGACACTGTAAGTATAGAGGCCGATGCAGCGTCCTCGGTCGAGTACTTTGACTATTCAGCACTGAACCTTTCCACGACGGAGTCGGACTGGACCAGGCAGATATGGAATATGACAGGTCTCCACGAATCCGGCGAATTCACAATGGCTTTCAAATTCGACTCAGACGGGTCATCCGCTTCAGAAGGGATTCACATCGACTCATTCCTCATGTTCGCAATCCAGAGAGTCCCCGAGTACACCATAGAGGCCGACTGCGACGATCCACTTCCCAATGCGTATCTCGTAATACCGGCCGATCCACACCCTCCTTCCCTTCATTGCAGAATAAGGAATAATGGATATGTGGATGTCACGCTGAGACTTTACACAGAGGTTTCTAACGCCTCTTGGATGTATGGATATCCTCTCAGGATTGACTCCAATAACAATGTCGATCATGACAACTACGTCGTTACTGACATCATCAAGGCACTAACTGTGATGGACGCATGGTTCAATCTCTCCATTCCGGACGGGGCAGAGGTCCAAGAAATGGAATGGTTCGTAGGTATCAATGACGGCACCACTAACTTCTCAAAGGCGGCACTGACTATCCCGGTATCCGTCCAAGCATCGTATTCTTGCAAACTCGAGCCTGTGACTATCACCAATCCTGCCGCCACACTCGAACCCGGTGCAAACGGCACAATCCCCATGGTGTTCAAGAACACCGGCAACCAAGTTGCCACTTGGAATCTTGGAGCTTCATTCGCCGATACCACCTGGGGAATTGAGAATTTGGAGTGGTACGATGCATCAGGACAACTCGTAACAAGCCTGGAGCTCCTGGTAAATGAGGAGATATCTCTGTATGCAAGGGTCATAGCCCCCGAACAAATTTCTCCCGGCATTTACGAGATAACACTGATTGCTAGCGGAAGAGCCCCTGCAAACTTCATGGCAGTTTGGAATGTGAACATAGAGATTCCAGTCAGCTACGACATTGAGATCATACCATTCGTAACTCAGTACGAGGCACCGGCAGATGGATTCTTCAGATCGATAGAGATACTCTTGGTTAATCATGGAAACTCAGAAGAGTCCTACGATCTGTATCTAGATTCCAACTGGCATCTGGGTCTGTCCCTAAACACCCAACGTACTCTCGGAATCACCCCATTTGGAGGGGACACTACCGTATTCCTGCAACTTCCGATGCCATATGGGATAGAGCCCGAGACCTACGAGATTTCCATAAACGCAAAGAGCGTTAGTGATCCAAGTTATGAGGAGCAGAAGAAAGTCTATCTGACAGTTCCAGAAACTCATCTAGTTGATGTAGAAGATTTGGACATGCTCGAGGAAGTTTTCAGAGGTGGCGACCCTCCCCGTTCAGTTAGTTGGGAAGTGACCAATGATGGAAACGTCGACGACGCTTTCTACATTGATTTCGACCATCTTTCCGATGTTTCAGTCGAAGCGACAAACTTGGTGGAAGATGGTAATGGTGTCAGGACGCCATTCATCCCGGCAGGTGGCTCATTCAATATCACCGTCCTGTATTCCTTCGGCGACGATGCCTTCGGAGATCGCACAATCACACTTACCGCCACAAGCAAGGAAGCCGCATCGGCCGGATCCCCCTCCACTGGCTCGGGGATCGCCGAGTTCCATGTCGGGGACCAAGGCTGGATAGTGCTACTGCCACCTGGTGACGTCACCATCGCCGAGGAAGATAATGACATACAACTGACTTTCTCGGTCAAGAATAACCATCCGACAGACTCGCAGCTTGTGAGGACCGATGTCGATAGGGACTCAGACCTGTTCTTCAACATAGTAAATGCTAGGATAGAGCAGGAAGACAGGGATTTCGTCTTGGACACCGGGGCGACTCGTGATGTCACGGTTACCCTTCACGTTACTCAGGAGAACCTCGACTCATTGGCGCAAGATCAGATGACATTCGAACTCACCTTGGACGTCGATTCCGACATTGACAAAATTTCCAGGACTGTGATGATAACTCTGGTCAGGCCAGTTCCCATAGACGAAGGCCCTACTGTAGAAGAAGCCGCTTGGTTTGGTGGAAACGTCGTTTTCATCCTAGTTGGTGTGGTTGTAATTCTCGGAGTCCTTCTAGTGTCATTTAGGACCCTGAAGTCGGCAACTTCCCCGCTAGAGGAGATCTCTTCTCTGGATGGCTACGAAATGTCGGTGTCCGGCAGTGGGTGGTCAGAGGACGGAGTCCCCCAGGCACCATCCCTCCCTGCCTCCGATGAAGTGGCCAATTCAATGTACGGCGGCGCTAAGGAAATTTTCGAACAGCCCCCTCCTCCAATGCCCGAGCCGGAGCCAATGCCCGAGCCGGAGCCAATGCCCGAGCCGGAGCCAATGCCCGAGCCGGAGTCGCCAGAAACACCATCTGGCGCCCCCCCTCTTCCTGATGGTGGGCTCCCGGAGGGTTGGACCATGGAGCAGTGGACTCACTACGGCCAGAGGTGGATAGACCAGAATAAGTAGCCTATTTCCCTTTGGCGTCGATTGAAAATCATGTGCGAGTCCTTATGACCCCCCCTAAGGTGGCCAGTCCCCGAATTCCGGAGCGTGAGTGCAGATGTACAGTGGACAACAACCAATTTTCATCCTAAAGGAAGGTACAGAGAGAACAAGCGGGAAGTCCGCTCAGAGTAACAACATAGCAGCTGCAAAGGCTGTTGCCGATGCTGTACGCTCAACTCTCGGCCCCAAGGGGATGGACAAGATGCTAGTCGACAGCATGGGTGATGTAGTAATCACAAATGATGGTGCGACGATCCTCAAGGAGATGGACATAGAGCACCCGGCCGCCAAGATGATTATTGAAATCGCCAAGACTCAAGAGCAGCATTGCTACGATGGCACCACCAGTGCCGTTGTAATCGCCGGAGAGCTACTCAAGAGGAGCGAGGATCTAATCGAGCAGAATGTACACCCAACAGTAATCTGCGAGGGCTTCAGACTCGCGGCAGAGAAAGCCTCCGATTTGATAGATTCCCACGCACTACAAGTTGACAAGGACATCCTGAAGGAGGTCGCCAAGACCGCACTCACCGGAAAGAGCGCAGGGGCAGTCAAGGAATTCCTCGCAGACATCAGCGTTGACGCGGTAATGGCAGTGGCCCAGACAGGAGCTGAACAGACAGTCGTGGATGTTGATGACATCAAGATCCAGAAGAAACAGGGAGGTTCAATCAGGGATAGTGCGCTGGTCGACGGAATTGTCCTCGACAAGGAGAGAGTCCACAGCGGTATGCCGCGATCTGTATCTGGGGCTAAGATAGCTCTCGTCAATTCGGCAATAGAGGTCAAGAAGACCGAGGTCGATGCGAAGATACAGATTACGGATCCAAACATGCTCTCTCAGTTCCTAGACGAAGAGGAGCAATATCTGAAGTCACTAGTCCAGAAGTTCGAGGAGGTTGGCGCCACTGCCGTAATTTGCCAGAAAGGAATCGACGACCTAGCTCAGCACTATATGGCCAAATCTGGGATCTTCGCAATTAGGAGGGCCAAGAAGAGCGATATGGAAGCCCTCTCCAAGGCAACCGGAGGGAGGATAGTTACCAACATAGACGACCTTTCTTCCGATGACTTGGGTTCGGCGTCGAACGTAGAGGAGAGAAAAATCGGGGATTCAGACATGGTCTTCATCGAGGGCTGTCCAGAGGCCAAAAGCGTCTCAGTTCTGATCAGAGGAGGTACTGAACACGTCGTCGACGAAATCAAGCGTGCTTTCGACGATGCAGTTGGCGTTGTCGCAGTCGCCCATGAAGACGGAGCAGTTCTCACCGGAGGTGGCTCAGTTCTCGCAGCCATAAGCAGGGACCTGCGCTCATACGCGGAAGGAATCGGAGGCCGAGAGCAGATGGCCATAGAGGCTTTCGCAGGTGCGCTTGAGGTGATACCCAGGACGCTTTCAGAGAATGCCGGGCTAGATCCAGTGAATACCATCATCGATCTAAGGAAGGCACACTCAGAGGGCAAGTCAAACTTTGGAGTGAATGTGTACGAGGGGGGCGTTGCCGATATGTCGAAATCAAAGGTTCTTGAGCCAAGCAGAGTCGTTGAACAGGCTATTCAGAGCGCTTCAGAGACTGCTGTAATGATACTCAGAATCGATGATGTGATTTCCAGCAGGGGCGTTTCCCCTGAAGGAGCCGCCGACTTCGATGGAATGGAAATGTGAGGCATTCTACGCCTCCAACGCCCGGTTCAATTGATTGGCCCTTGGGCAATAGGTCAGAGTGAACAAGCATCATATTCAAGAATCGTGTCATAGTGCAAGCATCATCCGTAAGGAGGGGAAAGCCGAGTGTCCATCTTCAGCGTCTACATCGAGGAGGGCTGCATTACATGCGATGCATGCGAAGAAGTGGCGCCCGAAGTGTTCGAAGTTACCGATGATACCTGCTTCATCAAACCCGAAGCTCGTTTGGATGGGGGCTTCGATAGGAATGCAGGAAAGTCCGCACTAAAGTCTGAAACTATCTCAGGCCTATCGGATGAAATCTTGGATGCTGCCGATGCCTGCCCTGTCGACGTAATCATAGTGGTCGAGGGGGAAAACGAATCCGAAGAATCCTCAGAAGAGGCACCAGTGCAAGTCGAGGTAATCGAGGTTACAACAGAGGCTCCAATAGTTGAAGCCCCAAGTGACGACCTTGAGGCCTTCCTTTCATCGGGCGACCGATCCCTGGAGATTTTATTCGGCTCTCAATCAGGAAATTCAGAAGCTCTGGCGACCAAATTTGCCAAACAGGCTAAATCCTACGGATTAGAAGCCAATGTACATGATATGGATGGCTTCGATTTCAACTCCCTGGAAGACAAGAAAAGAGTCTTGATAATTTGTTCTACTTGGGGCGAAGGTGAGCAGCCAGACAATGCAGAGGATCTTTGGAATTTCGCAAACTCGAATGAGGCCTCTAGGTTGGAAGGCGTCCACTTTGCCGTCTGCGCTCTAGGGGACACCAGCTACGAGTTCTTTTGCGAGTCCGGAAAGGAATGGGACGGGTTATTCGAGAAATTGGGTGCCACTAGGATAACTGACCGATTGGACTGTGATGTTGACTACGATACTCCTGCCGCAGAGTGGGCATTGGAAGTACTCCCCAATCTAGCTGCAGTGGACAGCACAGGTCTGTTCCACGAGAACATGATTGATTCGATTAAGCAGTTTGCCAGTGGCTCTTCTGGGGCCGAGGGAGAGGATGGATTCACCGTCCCATCGGTCCAGGCAGAATCAATTCAAGTTGAGGTTTCGGTATTCCGTTATGACCCTCAGACTGCTTCAACCGGAGTCGACACATGGGCCTGTGTTTTCCCGGGTAATGCATCTGTACTCGAGGTTTTGAGGGCCATAAAGTCCACTCACGATGGCTCACTGACATTCAGAGACGGGACTAGCGATGACCCGTCCACAGTCCTCTCAGTCAACGGCCGGCTTATTCTCCCCGGGCGTGTTAGGATAGACTCGATAACGAGCACTAGGGAGGGCCCCTCTAAGATCAAGATAGATCCGATTCCAGGCTCAGAAGTCATACGAGATCTTGTAGTCGACCACTGGGCACTAGAAAGAAAGAGGGAGTCATCCGATCCCTGGATGGTCGCTTCAACCAGAGAGGGCTTCCAAACTTCGCAGGGAGTTATGGGTACAATGAAACCAGCCGTTGCAACTAGGCTACATTCACTAGCTGACTATGACAGCGCCCCTCTACTTCACGCTAGCTCCGACGCAGTCCCATATGCAAACGGATTCTTGGGTCCAGCTGTGATAGCAAGCTCTTGGGCGAGAAGGTGCGACCCTCGGACAGCTCCGGAGAAGAAAGAGGAGATTGAGGGCATCATCGGTTCCAAAAATGGAATCAAGGCGGAAACTGATCTAGCACCGATTTCTAGGAGGGAAGGATACTCCCCCGCGATCTCCGAGGGACTCTTGGAGGCTCGAACAAAGGCCCTAGAGAATGACTCATTCAATGGCCTGCATGGGAAGCACGTATGGTGGTACTGCTGGACAATCAAGAGCAGTGGCAAGGTCAACGACACGGTGCTATACAGACAGGTTCTCGGCCCTATTGGCCTCCTAGGCAATCTGTTCTCAGGTGTTACTGCAAGGATGGTCCTCGGCTTCACTAGGACGGGAGGAAACATCCTCAATGATTTCCTGGGGATGGTTGCGCCACCTGCGGGTATCGGAAAGATGCCTAGGCAATTCAATTCATCAGTCGATGACCACCACCAAGTCGTCGCCATATTCAACGAGATGGATGGTAGGTTCTGATGGCATTGAAGTATGCATACCATCCGGGAAATGTCGCTCACAGTGGCTCACCCGAGGTGGCTGAGACGATGACGCCAATAGCGCGGACTCTCGGCCTGATCCTTACTCCATTGGAGGGCGCCACGTCATGTGGGGCCGGCATCATCCGTCAAGCGAACAGGAAGCTGCAGATAACCCTGAACGCCCGCACCTTTGCAATGGCAGAGTCCATGGGCTTGGAAATTCTTACTCCTTGCGCCGCTACTGCCGGAAATCTCCAGGAAGACCTAGACTCGCTGAGGAACGACCCGCTGCTCATGCAGGAGGTCAATGACATACTTTCGAGGACATGCGGGATGACATTCTCAGGGGGCACCGAGGTAAACCACCTTCTTCACGTACTAGTGGATGAAATAGGTCTTGAAAAGGTTGAGAAATTAGCTATCAATCCACTCGATATGAGGGTGGCCGGCTATTACAGCCCCTACGTCCAGAGAAAGGGGGCTTGCGGCGAGGATGACGTGCATGACCCCGAATACATGGAGATGCTGATCTCAGCTATCGGCGGCTCACCAGTGGACTGGGAAGGTAGGACTGCAAGTGTGGGGGCGCCCGGATTACTCTCTGAGGAGGGAACGGTGTTGAGGCAGGCTGCGGCCGTACTTTCCGAAGCAAAGGAAGAGGGCGCGCAGCTGGTGGTCAGTGCCTGCAACCTATCGCATTCGGTTCTCGATATCTACCAAGGCAAGGCAGGTAGGTCGTCCGGCCTTAGTACCAACATCCCCGTGATCCACCTTACCGAGATGCTCTCCTTCGCCATGGGTCATCACAATACCAGGTTCGCCCAACTAAGGACAAGAGTCGCTGTAATTGGTGATTGACTCAGAAATCTTCCAAGCCAGATTGGCCCCGGGGCCTGAACGTGCTCGGATCAAGTGGTCCTGAACTATCCACCTCGCCCATGGGCAGGTCGGTCCGGTCTTCGACGATTATTTCGGGGCGATTCCTCTCCCTTTCGGAGGTAACAAAGTCAGAGGCGGGCATTTGGTCTTCTCCAAGAATCATGAATGAATCTAGATTGGATAAATCTGAATGATGGCCCCGGGGGAGCCCCCTCCTGACTCGATGTACAGCCCTCTGCATGCCCTTCTCCTTTCTCTTTGCAGCCGCCATAGAGCCTTCGTCACGAGTGTCTTCAGCTATCAGCACAACTACCTCTCCGAGCCTCCTTCGACCGGTCCTCCCCCTCCTCTGTATTGTCCTAATCTCACTTGAGACCGGCTCGTAGAATATTACCAAATCAGCCGCAGGAATGTCTAGTCCCTCTTCACCTATTGAAGTGGCAAGTAAGACATTCGACTCCCCCGATCTGAAACTATCCAGTCTCTCAACTTGCTTTTTTGGAGATAGTCCCTCCCTTCCCCCTCTGCTGGATTGCCCTACGAATTGAACCGAACTTACCCCTTCTAGGCCATCAAGGGCATCGTTGAGTGAAGATATTGTATCCCTGTAACTGGCGAAAACAATCACTCTAGAATCCCCTCCCCTCCTTATTCTCTCTCTCACCAGTCTTCTTACAGCTCCCATCTTAGAATGGGATTCGCCCATTTCAGAGATTGATTTCCTCAATTCCCTGATTCGGGGGTCCCTTAGAAAGGCGAGAACTGACTTTTTGCTGCCATCCTCCCCAATCTCCATCCTGTCCAGGAATTCCCTGGAAGCTGAAATGCCCTGGCTAAGCAGGCAGTTGATGAGGTGATGCAATCTCATCGCCGTGGCTATTTGCGACATTGATTTGTATGCACTAGACTCTCCACGAGAGATTGCAACCTGGGATCTGTCCATGGCGTTTGAAAGCCCAGAAAAACTGATTGCACCAGTCATTACATACCTCCCCAACCGTCTTTGCTGATCCACAATCCCAGTTTGCCAAAGCCGGAGGGGCTCTGCCAAATTTCTGATTTCTTGCGGGACTCTGACAGTTACTTCATCCACTTCCAAGTCAGAGAGGTATTCGCTCAGCATGGGCTCTTCCGAACTCCTGATGTGAATCCTCCCTGCTCCCATCCTAGAGCAAATTTCTCTGACGTCCTCGGACCTAAATCCCGGGCTAGCTGTCGCCCCCAAGACAAGCGGCTCCTCGCGCATTGACAAATACATATCAGAAACCATCGCCATTGCGTGGCTCCCCGTACAATGGTGAACCTCATCCAAAACCAACAAACAACATTCTGCAAGATCGAGAACACCTCTTTCCACATCATTGCGTACCACTTGGGGCGTAGCCACTATCAATTTTGATGATCCCCACATCCCCTCTCTCTTAGAAGGGGGATCTCTTCCAGTAACTGAAATTGGCTCGACCCCCTCTCGAAAATCAACTACCTCCAATATTCCGCCAAGGTGCTGATGCACCAATGCCACAGTAGGGGCTATCATCAGAGCCCAACCGTCATTTCGTTTCAGTGACTCAACTATCGTCATCCAAGCGACTGCGGTCTTACCGGCCGCAGTCGGCAACACCAGCATCATCGAACCTGATAGGGCTTCATCTACTGCTTCAAGCTGGTAAGCTCGGGCCTCAATCGCACCCTGAGAGAGCATCGGATGGCACACAGTTGGTCGCACGGATGTAACGACTCAAATTCAGGGTAGAAAATTGTTTCACTAGGTTATTTCTAGATTACCACCCCTAAGGGGTGTACCGAATCCATCCCGATTCGTTCATATAGGGTATGTTAGTCGCAAGGCCGCTCACTACGTGAGGTACCAGACACCTGTAGGCTCTGCAAAAGCATCCTCGGAACCGGCTGACCATTCGGAAAGCCGGCGTGGTGTCACGGTGCCTCCCTGACGTATTGGGCCCGGTAAAGGCCGTTTACGGCCTGAATCGGTGATACAAGGAGGACTAGAAATGGCCGACAAGAGTAGACCCCGCCGAGGTAGCATGGGCTTTAGCCCACGTAAGAGGGCACTCAGGAAGTACGGTAGAATACAGGCGTGGCCCGAGACTTCCGACTCTGACATCAGAGTCCTCGGATTCGCTGGTTGGAAGGCTGGAATGACGCACGTCCTTCTCAGAGATACGAACAGTAACTCCACATCAGCAGGTCAGGAAGTCAGAAAGGCCGTCACAGTAGTAGAGTCCCCTCCAATGAAGGTTCTAGCAGTCAGGGGCTACAGGATGACTCCCTATGGAATGCAAACTGCCGGAGAGGTTTGGGCGGACATGAGTGAGAAAGGCCCCGACGGACTTATGCCAAGGTTCGCAAACCAGACTCGCGGCGAGAGGGATGCTGAACAGGGCAGGAAGCCAGCAATGAGAGGGGGAAGAATCCCGAACAGATCAGGCTCCCCGGATGAAGCAATGGATGCTCTCAAGCAGTCAGATTTGTGTGATGTCAGACTTATTGTCGCCACTCAGCCATCACTGGTGAAGAGTGTTCCCGGCAAGACTCCTGAGATTATGGAAGTTGGACTAACGGGTGGAGATAACGACTCAAAGATGGAGTGGTCCATTGAAAGGCTTGGAGGCGAGATCACGGTCGAGGATGTTTGGCAGGCAGGTCAAGATGTCGATGTTGTAGGTATAACAAAGGGCAAGGGCTGGCAGGGAGCTGTCAAGAGGTGGGGAGTGAAACTCCTGAGCCACAAGAACAGCAAGCGCCGACGCCAGGCCGGAAACCTTGGGGACTTCGGTACTGGCTACGTGAGGAAGACGGTCCCCCAAGCAGGCCAGGTGGGCTACCATCAGCGCACTGAGCTAAACAAGAGGATCCTAAGGATCTCCAACCCAGAGGAGTCCGACATAACCCCTGCGGGCGGCTTCCTCCACTATGGGGAAGTAACCAATCCCTATATCCTGATACAAGGAAGCCTACCAGGTCCCGCGAAGCGAATGCTGAGATTCAGGGACCCAATACGCCCTAGGGGTGAACTCTCTGAAGTTGTCCTGACTTACGTCAGTACTTCGAGTAAGCAAGGAGTGTGATATCATGAAGGTAAAGGCATACAATCTGGTAAACTCCGTAGAGCAGGAGGAGATGGATGCTGGACTTCTGGCAGAGTCGTTCAGTGTTGAAGCTAAGCTAGGCAAGGCAGTCAACCTCCCAGAAGTTTTCTCTGTAAATATCAGAGAGGACCTAATACGCTCTGCCGTGCATTCCTCAAGGGCTAACAGACGTCAGCCATACGGGCACAGGGAGCACGATGGAAAGAAAGCACCCCAGCCTGGAATGAAGCACTCTGTAGAGTGGTGGGGCAAGGGACGAGGTGTCTCGAGAATTATGAGGAAGACCGGTCAGAAAACTGGTGCCCAGAACCCCCACACAAGGGGCGGGCGTCGCGCCCACGGACCCAAGGTGGAAAAGGACTGGTCACAGAAATTAAACTCAAAGCAGAGATCTGTAGCCAGGGATTCAGCAATCGCTGCTACAGCCAACTCAGAGATGGTCGCTTCCAGAGGACACAGATTCGACGAGGGCGTCAACTTCCCAATCATTGTGGACGGATACTCAGAATCCAGGGATGGCTCCACCGAGAAGTATGATATCGAATCCATGCCATTGCAGTATTCGACGCGAAAGTTTGTCGCTATGATGGAGGGTATCGGCCTCGGCGAAGACCTAAGGCGGGCCAAGGAGGGCCGCTCAGTTAGAGCAGGAAAAGGCACAATGAGGGGGCGAAGGAGAAGAACTCCAAAATCCGTCCTTCTAGTTGTTGCTCAGAGGGACGGCCTTCACAGGGCCGCAGGCAACCTTCCCGGGGTAGATGTGGTTGTTGCAAAGGATCTTTGTGCTGAGGATTTAGCACCAGGGGGGGACCCAGGCAGGCTAACTGTCTGGACTAAGTCCGCAATAGAGGCAATGAGGTGATAATTATGGTAGACCCGTTCGAAATTATCCTCATGCCATGGATCACCGAGAAGACCCTAGAGGCTAGGAGGGTGGCCGATCCTGATATCGGCTATGTCCAGAATAATAACAGGATAGAATTCATTGTTCACCGGGAAGCGACCAAGAGGCAGATCAAGCAAGCGGTCGAGGAACTTTTCGAGGTTAAAGTGGCCAAAGTGAACACGAGAATTACCATTACAGGTAAGCATGCCTCGGTGAGGCTTGCTGAGGGCTATGATGCAGAGGAGGCAGCACTCAAGTTGGGTGCCTTCTGATGAGGTGATATTATGGGTAAGAGGACACGTTCACAGCGCCGAGGTTCAAGTCCTAAGAACCGCGTTTCAAGCCACAGGTTCCCTGCGGCTAACAGACTGCCTCGCGTGAGCGAGGAGATAGGAGAAATTGTAGATCTTGTCCACAGTCCCGCTCATACAGCCCCACTGGCGAAGATCAGGTTTGAAGATGGAACAGAAGGCCACATAGCAGCTCCAGAGGGAATTTCAATCGGCCAACCCGTCTCGTTCGGAAATAATGTCTCTCTCAAGCCTGGGAATGTAACAAGCCTGAGCGGCATTCCTGAGGGAACTCCGGTCTGCAATGTAGAGGCCCGTCCCGGGGACGGCGGAAAATTCGCACGCTCGGGAGGAAACTCAGCAATAGTGGAGAGTCGCACTGGAGAAAGGGTGAGAATCCGCCTGCCAAGCGGCAGAGTCAAGGAACTTCCAGCAAACTGCAGGGCGACCATAGGTGTTCTCAGCGGTCATGGTAGGACGGAGAAGCCACTGATGAAGGCCGGTGCAGCTCACCACAGGGCGAAATCCCGTGGAAAGATGTATCCGACTGTTTCTGGCGTGGCAATGAATCCCGTGGACCATCCTCACGGTGGTGGAAACCACCAGGCTGTCCACGGGCCAAACTCCGTCAGTAGGAATACCCCGCCTGGAAAGAAGGTAGGTAACATAGCTCCTCGTAGAACAGGTAGGGGCAGAGTACGCCAGCAGGAGGTCGAGTGAAATGGCACGCAGATCAAAGAAGTCCTTCCGCTCACCTAAGCTCGCCCGAAGGCAGGCCCGCAAGAGGAGATCCAAGGTCAGTGAACGCAGGAAGAAGGAGTTCCTGTGGAGAGGATACACGCTCGATCAACTGCTCGAGATGCCGCTAATGCCCCCTGAGGACGACTACGAGGCAATCAGCATCGCCTCATTGATGCCGTCGAGGGCTAAGAGGTCAATCGTTAGGATGTATGAGGGCCTGAATCCCGAATGCGACAAGCTTCTCGAGAAGATACGCTCAAACAAGAAGGGAAAGACTGTCAGGACTCATTGCAGGAGCCTATACATCCTCCCGGAGATGGTCGGAACCACGGTTGGCGTGCACAATGGAAGGGACTTCGTAAACATCGATATAGTTCCCGAGATGATAGGGCACGCTTTGGGGGAATTCGCAATCACAAGAAGGTCGGTAACCCATACTGGCCCAGGAGTAGGGGCAACAAGGTCCTCTACGCACGTGGCATTGAAGTGAGGTGAGAATAAATGAGCAGGAGATCCGGTAGTTCGCAGAGCGGTTACACGCAACTCCTCGAAGGCTCAAACCTCGTGACTGCCAGGGCAGTTAACATCGATGTTCATCACAAGCACTGTTACCACATCGCCAAGGCACTCAGGGGGATGAATGCCGCTGCTGCAATAAAGTACCTCGAAGATGTAATCGACAAGAAGAGGGCGATCCCCTATACTCGTAGATCCAGGAGAGGTCGCGGCGGGAATACAATGGCAGGTCATAGAAAGGGAAAAATGGGCCCGGGGAAGTACCCAAACAAGGCATCCAAGGAATTCATCAAGCTAATCAACAGTGCAATGGAAAATGCCAGGCAGAGATTCGACACAATAGATCCAGAGGACATGACAATTACCCATCTCGCTGCTCACCGTGGTCAAATTCAGAGGCACTGGAGGCCCAGGGCCCAGGGAAGGGCCACTCCAAAGAATCACTATCAGGTGAATCTCGAGATTTTCTTGGAATTCTTCGGTGAAGAAGACGAGGAGGATGATTTCTGATGGCGCAGAACACAATTCGAACCTTCATCCACAGGAACGTCGAGAGGCAATTAGTTCGTGAATATCTACTGAGGGAGACCGAAAGGGCTGGATTTGGAGATCTTCAGTTCCAGAGGACTCCAGAGGGGACCAAGGTAACATTGCACGCGGAACAGGTTGGTAGGGTAATCGGCCGTAAGGGGAAGGTAATCAGGGAGCTCGAAACACGACTAAGGGAGGATTTCAAGCTCCAGGAGCCAAAGCTCGAGGTAGAGGAGATCACAGAGCCCAGGCTCAACGCCCAAGTTATGGCTAGCAGGATGGCGAGTTCGCTGGAAAGAGGCTGGTTCTTCAGGCGTGCTGGACACAGCACGGCACAGAGCATCATGGATGCTGGCGCCAGGGGCTGCCTAGTTATTCTCAGTGGAAAAATCACCGGTGCCAGGCACAGGGTCGAGAAGTTCCAGCAGGGGCACATAAAGTTCTGTGGAGAGACAGCGCTACAATTCATGGATGTCGGTTACTCGGTAGCCGTGAAGAAGCTAGGAACTGTTGGCTGCACTGTGAGGATCATGCGGCCAGGAGTCAGGCTCCCGCACGAGGTCATGATCAAAGATAGGCATGAGTCGGGCCTACCCCCGCTCGAGGAAGTTGCATACGTAATCTCAGAAGAGGACGCAGATTCAGAGGAGCCAATCCAAGAAGAAGAGTCCGATGCAGAGGGCGTAATAGACTCCGCCATAGAAAAGATGGCAGAGATAGAAGTCGACGAATCAAAGGAGGAAGAGTGAATGGCACACGTTAGCTCAAGGGACATCGACACGATGAATCCAGAGCAGCGAGTAAGGACTCTCGAAGAGCTCCGGGATGAACTATTGCAACTAAGGGCGCAACAGGCTCTTGGTGGCTCACTCTCAAACTCAGGATCATACAAGCAGACCAGGAGGAGCATAGCTAGGCTGCTTACTAAGATCAACCAGGAAATCAAGGGGGACGAGTAAATATCTGGCATTTGCAATACTTGTGGGCTCCCTCAGGAGCTCTGCATTTGCCAGGAAATCGCTAAGGAGCAGCAAAAAGCAGTAATTTCAGTCGTTAGAAGGAGGTATGGAAAAATGGTCACAATTGTTGAGGGGATAGACGATTCAGCAATCGATCTAGGTCAGCTTGCTAAGATACTCAAGGGAGCATGCGCGAGTGGCGGCACCGTAAAGGATCGAACAATAGAGCTTCAGGGAGACCATAAGAAGAAGGCTGCGAGAGTTCTTGAGCAGAATGGATACAGGGTGGAGGTTCGATAAATGTCTGATATCATCAACCTACCTTGGCTCTCACACGAGATTTCGATCACCGACTCTAGGGACCCAGGGCTCATCGGCATATCTGGCAAGGTCATCAATGAGACACGCAGGACAATCCAAGTAAGGACCCAGTCAAGAGAGATCATCATCCCCAAGGATATTGTCACATTCACTATCAACTCAGAACGGGAGATTGTTGGTTCAAGCGTTACACAACGTCCCGAGGACAGAATAGGAAGGAGGTACCACTAATGCCAGAAGTAAGAGATATCGGCGTCGACGTAGCCAAACCCTCAGGTGAATGGGATGGGGATCAAAACTGCCCATTCTATGGTAGCCTCAGGTTGCGTGGCCAGATTATTGAAGGCAAGGTCCGTTCCAATGGAATGTTTGGTTCGGTTGTTGTGGAGAGGGAGATCACTCGTTACATGAAGAAATACGAGAGATACGAGAAGCGCACCCGCACTTATCCAGCTCACCTGCCCTCTTGCATTGATGGTGTAGAGGTTGGCGACAGCGTCCGCATAATGGAGTGCAGACCACTGTCAAAGACCGTCAAGTTCTGTGTTATTGAGAAGGGGGTGAGTCAGTGAAGGGAATTCCAGGGAGAGTAACCAAGGCATTGCCCACGCACGCCAAGATGGAGTGCGCCGATAACACGGGTGCTAAGACGGTGCAGCTAATCACCGTCCTCAAGAAGGGGGGCGTAGCACGCAGATACCCAGCAGCTGGTGTAGGCGACATGGCAAAAGTCACCGTAAAGAGAGGGACGCCCGAGACCAGAAGGCAGATTTTCAATGCGGTCGTGATAAGGCAAGCGAGGCCCTTCAGGCGTGTTGACGGAACATGGGTTCAATTTGCGGACAATGCATGCGTCCTAACCAACGAAAGAGGCGAGGTCCAGGGTTCTGACATCAAGGGGCCCGTCAGTCGTGAAGCTGCCGAGAGATGGCCAAGAATAGCAGCTACAGCAAAGCAGATTGTGTGAGGTGGAAAGATGACGAGAAGCAGCAAGCCAGGAAAGCAGCGCCTCGGACAGAGGGACGCGTCAATGCACGTCCGCAGGAAGAGAATGCGTGCACGACTCATCTCAGAAGATCCAGAGCTCCAGTCCATACGCAGGGTCACGGTAAGGGTCGGGGACGAAGTCGAAGTCATAAGAGGGGACTTCGGTCATCCTAACAGCGCCAAGTCGGACACCCGCGGGAAGCGACTAGGGCAATCCAGAGGCCGAGCAGGGGTTTCCGGAAAGATAGCGAAGGTCGACACCGACAGCGGTATGATTTTCATCGATGGTGTCACTATCACCACATCCGATGGCAAGGAAGAAGCACTCCCAATCCACCCCTCGAACGTCATCGTTACCAAATTGTTTGAGGGAGATACACTCAGGCTCAAGAGGCTTCTTGAGAGAACTGGAGGTGAGGTTGAATGAGCAGTAGCCACATGAAGAGACTCACAATGCCGAGAAGCTGGCCCCTGCCAAGGAAATCAACAATATGGATTCAGAAACCAAATCCATGTGGCCACCCTCTGGAGCATTGTATGCCCCTAGGAGTAGTCCTCAGGGATATACTCGGAGTCGCACAGACTCGTCGAGAAGCCAAGAGGATAGTACACTCAAAGCTAGTCAAGGTTGATGGTAACTTCGAATCAGATTCTGGAAGGGGTGTCGGCTTGATGGACGTTCTGACCGTCGGGGATGACAACTATCGATGCATCCTCGATACAAACGGTAAGCTAAGATACAGGCCAATACCGAAAAAGAAGGCATCCACTAAGACATGTAGAGTGACTGGAAGATCCACCGTAAAGGGAGGAAAGACGCAAGTCCACCTCCACGATGGTAGAAACCTCCTGTTTGACGAGTCTCCCGATTACAAGACAGGAGACTCACTAGTAATTTCACTACCCGATCAGGAGGTAAAAGCCCACCACAGGTTCGATGAAGGATCTATCGCCTACCTCACCGGAGGAAGCCACATAGGCGAGACGGCAATAGTCCGTGGTCACGACGTCAAGAGGTCATCCAAGGCAAATGAAGTCAAATTCGATGATTTTGGAACCATTTCAGATTACGTTTTCGTTATCGGAGATGAATCTGACATCCCACTGGAGGACGAGTCATGAGTCAATCCGCGAACCCAATGATGTCCCCTAGGGTAACAAAGGTGACAGTCAACATCGGCGTTGGTGAGGGCGGTCAGAGGCTACAACTGGCAGAGAAGGCTCTCGAGATGGTCACTGGAATGACTCCCGTCAGAACTCTAGCAACCAGCACTAACAGGGACCTTGGGACAAGGAAGGGCTCCCCCATTGGATGTAAAGTCACAATAAGGGATCAGGAGTCTATCAGGGCCTTCTTGAAGGACGCGTTCTGGGTCCGTCAGCACACTATTCCAACTTACAACTTCGACTCATCGGGAAATCTCTCCTTCGGCATAACTGACTACACCGACTTCCCTGGCCAGAAGTACGATCCCGATATCGGCATTTATGGAATGGACGTGAATGTTGTATTGGAAAGGCCCGGTCACCGAGTTTCTCGAAGAAGGAGACATGCCAGGAAGGTCTCTGTCAGCCACAGGGTTGGCCCAGATGAATCAAGGGAATGGTTCGCTAAGAATTTCGAACTCAAGATAGTCGGATACGGGGAGGAGGAGTAGTCATGGCAAAAGACCACGGAGAGAGGATTGGACGCTCAGTGGGTTGCAGGAGATGCGGTCGAAAGAGAGGCATGATCCGACGCCATGGACTCAGACTTTGCCGCCAGTGCTTCAGAGACACTGCCCCAGATATAGGATTCAAGAAGTACTCATGAGGTGAAAAATTATGCAATTCGATCCATTAAGCGACGCCTTTACGCGAATATTCAACGCGGAGCAGGCAGGACACTACGAGGTCTCAGTAAGCCCAGCTAGCAAACTGCTTGGTAGCATGCTCAACATCATGCAGAAGTCAGGCTATGTCGGCGAATTCGAGAAGATCAATGACGGAAGAGCAGGCTCTTACAGGATAGAGCTCATCGGTGCCATAAACCGATGCGGAGTGATAAAACCAAGGCACTCGGTTCAGCGTTCAGATTTTGACAAGTGGGAGTCAAGATACCTTCCTGCAAGGGACTTCGGCTTACTGATAGTAACTACAAATCAAGGAATAATGGATCACTACGATGCTAAGAAGGAGCGTGTCGGAGGGCGCCTCCTCGCATATATTTTCTAGGAGTTGAAAGAATGCCGAAGTTAGATCACGTTTCTCACAGGATAGGCCTTGCAGAAGGCTCCAGCGCAAGCATAGCCGGGGGCGCGGTCACAGTATCCAACGATGGCAAGTCGTTGAGCAGAGAGTTCAGGCACCCCAAGGTAATTGTCAGGGAGTCTGACTCCGGAATTGAGGTATTTTGCGACCTCCCAAGAAGGAAAGACAAGGCCATCGCAGGAACTTGGGCCGCTCATCTAAGGAACATGGTCAAGGGAGTGGAGGAAGGCTTCGAGTACAAACTCAGGGCCGTGTACAGTCACTTCCCGATGACCCTCAAAGTGGAGGGCAATAGGATGACCATAAGCAATCTCTTCGGAGAGAAGGTCCCCCGGGTCGCCAAGCTCCCCTGGTCTCCCTCGGAGGTAGAAGTCAAGATCGAGAATAAGACCGAGGTAACCGTGAAGGGCTCCGACCGTGAAAAAGTCGGCCAGACCGCTGCTAACATCGAGAGGGCTTGCAAGATCAGGAACAGGGACAGAAGGGTATTCCAGGATGGAGTTTACATTACATCGAAGGGGGCGTAGAAATGAGTGATGAATTTGAGAATATGACCGTCGCCCAATTGAAGGACGTCCTGAGGGACAGAGGACTTCCAGTTTCAGGAAAGAAGGCCGAGCTAATAGCTCGTCTGATGGAAGAATCAGAAAACCCTCCCGTGGAAGATGCCCCGGTAATCGAGGAGGATGACTACGAGGACGACTTCGATGACGAGGATGACTTCTTCGAAGAAGAGGATGACTGGGACGATCTGCATACTGCACGCCAGAAGCCCGTCCTGGACGAGGAAACATCAGACGCACTGAAGTTCAGGGCATCGCAGAAGAAGAAGCAGCCAGCATTCCGCCGACAGGAGTGGTACAGGTACCGAAGGTTGGCAAGGTCCAGCTGGAGGAAACCAAAGGGAATGCACTCGAGCATGAGGCTCAACAGAAAGTATCGCCCCCCAATGGCCCGTATAGGTTACAGGAAGATAACATCCGCCAGAGACCTACATCCTTCCGGATTCCAAGAAGTTCTAGTTCACAAGGCATCCGATCTAGAGGGATTAGATCCAGAGAGGCAAGCTATCAGGATAGGTGCTACTGTCGGAAACAGGAAGAGAATCAACATTCACGAGAGGGCCAATGACCTCGGCCTCAGGGTCTTGAATAGAAGGCGCATAGAGAGAAGGGGTGACCTCTGATGATTATCACAAACCAGCGAAGAATGGCTGCGGCCATATTTTCCCAGAAAGAGGGCAGGGCAGTCGGCATCCATAGGATTTGGATCGATCCCGATTATCTAGACGAGGTCGTTTCAGCCGTCCAGAAGGACGACGTAAGGCGGCTAATCGAAGAGGGTCTGATCAAGGCACGCCCAATCCAGGGCACCAGTAGAGTACGAGCTAAGAAGGCCGCCGAACAGAGGTCTAAGGGGCGAAGGAAGGGGCATGGTTCGAGAAAGGGGAGTGCTAATGCAAGGACCCCCAAGAAAGGCAGATGGATGCAACTAATCAGATCGCAGAGAAGAGAACTCAAGGATATGAGGGAGGTTGGAGAACTCACCCCCTCGCAGTACAGGTACTACTATCGAAAGGCGAAGGGCGGTTCCTACAGGTCAATTTCCCACATGCGAACAAACATGGAGACAGATGGGGTCAATATCGGAGGCGATGAATGATGGCATACGGTAAGAGTCAGAGGCTCAGGATGAAGCGCCGACGCAACGGGCAAACAGACTACCGCCGAAGGATGAGGCTACTCAGAGGAGGGGCGCCCAGGGCCGTCGTTAGAGTCTCCAATACCCAAGTAACCTGTCAACTTGTTGAGTTCGGCACCGACGGTGACCGAATACAATCATCGGTCACAGGAAAGACACTCGTCGACTCATATTCTTGGCCCGCGGAAAAGTCGAGGAAAACAGTCCCTGCTTGCTATCTGGCCGGGTATGCTATGGCAAAGGCCGCTATCTCATCAGGGCATGATGAGGCCGTTCTGGACATCGGTCTGGCGGCCTCTTCTCAGGGAAGCAGGGTCTTCTCCGCTCTGAAAGGCATGGTGGACGCCGGCCTCTCTATTCCGTACGGTGACTCAGTTTTGCCCGATGACGAGAGAATCAGTGGCACACATATCGACGACTCAACAGCAGCTGCAGTCGAGACTACCAAGAAGGCAATAGAGGAGGCATACAAATGACCGATGAGAGCTCAGATGGAAATCCCGAACAGGAAATGCCCGTCTTGGCACCAGGTCTGGCGAAGGCCCTTGCACCCGTCGAGGAGACGCACTCAGAGGGTCGCGGTAGGAGGCGCGGTGGCCCAGACCCACTCGCAGCACTAAGGGCATGGCAACCACGCACCAGATTGGGCAGGATGGTAATGTCAGGACAGATCCTAACCTACGAGGAGGCCCTAGCCTCAGGACTCCCAATAAGAGAGGTCGAGATCGTCGACGCCCTACTCCCGGACATGACGGATGACGTCTTGGCAGTGAACATGATTCAGAGAATGACTGACTCGGGTCGAAGAGTCCGATTCAACGTTCTGTGCGTTGTAGGGAATGGAGATGGATACGTCGGGCTGTCCATTTGCAAGGGTAAAGAGGTTGCAAGCACTATCCGTAAAGCGATAGATAAGGCGAAACTCAACATTATCCCGGTGATGAGAGGAAATGGATCATGGGAGTCTTCGGAAGGTCCTGGAACAAGTGTACCATTCATGGTCACTGGCAGGTCTGGCTCAACTAGGATCACACTGATGCCAGCACCCGCCGGAAAGGGTCTGGTGATCGGCGACTACGGAAGGAGAGTCCTAACTTTGGCGGGAGTGACTGATGTTTGGTCAAGGTCGTCAGGGCAGACCAGGACAACAATCAATTTCGCTAAGGCCACCTTCAACGCTCTTATCGAACTAAACAAGACAAGACTCACAGAAGCCGACCACAGAAGGCTGAACATCATCAGAGGGAGGGAGCTTAGTTGACATTTCTAGTTATTAGGGCACGGAGTGACCGAGGCGTCACAAGGAAAATCAGGGACACTATGTCCATGCTGAACCTGACCCGGGTTAACCATGCCACCATTGTGGTGGACAGCCCCTCCTACAGGGGCATGCTCCAGAAGTCGAAGGACTATGTCACATGGGGGGAGGTTGATGCAGAAACCATCGCCAAGCTAATCGGAGAGAGGGGCAGGATGTCGGGAGACAAGCCCGTAACCGATGCCTCGATCAAGGCTGGTAGTGATTTCAAGGGAATCAAGGACTTCTCCAAGGCACTGGCGTCAGGCGAGGCCTCTATGGGGGATGTCGACGGCTTGAAGCCAATTTTCAGACTCCACCCCCCCAGGGGGAGCAAGGGCTGGGGCGGAATCAAGCGCGCATATACCGTTGGAGGGGCCCTTGGTTTCAGAGGAGATGCAATCGGCGAACTGGCCGACAGAATGATGTGAGGTGTGAAGAATGGTATCACGAACAAACAAGTTCCGCGGAAGCCGCTATCACGGCAGGGGAAAGAAGGCCGGAAGAGGCGCGGGAAAGAGGGGCGGCCGAGGCAATGCCGGAATAGGCAAGCACAAGGTGATGTTCCGAAACAAATACATGCCCGGACATTGGGGGATGCATGGCTTCAACCGCCATCCAGGACTGAGGAAGGTGAACGTTTCAATCAACGTCAGTGAAGTTGATCAGATGACCGAAGGGGACTCGATCAACCTCACAGAGATGGGCTACGACAAGCTCCTCGGAAAGGGGCCAATCACCCGTGCAATCAACATCACAGTATCAGAAGCCAGCGCTGGAGCCGTGAAAAAGGTCGAAGAAGCCGGTGGGACCGTTTCTACTGATGGTGAAGATGAGTTCGGAGAATGGGAGGAAGAGTGAATACTCTGACGGGGCGATACGATGGTTGAGAGGACTCCCAGCGCTATCGGCCTCTTTGCAATGGTGTCCGTCTACTGGGGTGGACTCTTCTACTGGCTCAGAGGCGACCTTCTCGATGGCGCAGAAGACGAACAGTTGCGAGCAATTAGGATGCTCCTAGTGTCCTTCCCATACGTCGGATTCGTGATTTGGGGGACAATGTCCGACCTTCCAGAGAATATCCGGGAGATGCCATACGTAGGACGGGCCTTCAAACCTCTAACCTGGCTTATTTTCGTTATACTTCTCGCATATTGGGGATGGACTGACCCAGCAGCAGTCGGATTCCTTTTGGTAGGGGTGGCCCTGCTTGGATTCGGTGCCGGGCTGGCAATCGCCTGTCTCCTTTACTCGGGTTCGGAGTCTAGTAGGCTATACGCACTCTCCAGACTAGTCGATGTCTATCCAAGCATCACAAAGCCCGATGGCCACGTAAGGTTCAATCAGAAGCTTTGGACTACAACATTGGTGCTGATAATTTACTTCATGATGACCAATGTCATGATCTACGGTCTTTCAGACTCAACTCTAGACATATTCTCTTCCTTCAGATCGATAATGGCCGGAGCATCTGGCTCCATCATGCACTTGGGGATAGGCCCAATAGTAACTGGCTCAATCATCATGCAACTATTCGCTGGAGCGAAGATCATACAGCTCGACTTACAGGACTCAGCAGATAAGCAACTCTACCAGGGCATTCAGAAGCTACTGGTCCTCTTCATGATCCCGGTCGAGTCTATACCTCAAGTCTACGGTTTCCTAGACCCCCACGAGACTCTAATCTACGACTTTGGGATAGGTTGGGCCAATGTGATCATTGTCGCCCAACTCTTCATCGGGTCATACTTGGTCTTCCTACTCGATGAGCTAGTCAGCAAGTGGGGCATCGGTTCTGGAATATCCCTCTTCATCGCGGCTGGAGTGGCTCAGTCCACATTCGTAGGTACGCTCTCTCCCTTGCCGGTGGTACAAGGCTCCCCTCTGTCCTTCGACAACCCTCCCTCAGGGACATTACCCATGATTTTCTACACATTGAGGACTGCAACAAACTCCCAGTTGGTCTCCCAGAATGGATTCGAGCTAATGCTACTAAATCACGCTAATCCGATAGCGGCCCTGATTTCGTCGGTCATAGTATTCCTTGTCGTTGCCTATGCAGAGTCAAGTAAGCTAGAGCTCCCACTTACCCATGGGAAGGTAAGGGGGCACAGGGGACAGTACCCGATTAGGTTAGTTTACGCTAGTAACATCCCAGTCATACTCATGGCTGCCCTATTGGCGAACATCAATATGTTCACCCTTCTGTTCTGGAGTCATCCTACTCTTTCCACGGTCCCCATCCTAGGTAGGAACGGAGCGATGAGCAAGGCACACTGGTTCGGCTCCTATGAGGTCGGCGCGACAACGCCATCGGACGGCTTCGCTTGGTACTCGTCCATGGTCAATGGCGTGGGTGACTGGTTGATGCCTCTTCTGAATCAAACGGGCGATGCCTATGGCCATAGCCTAGGGCAGATAATGCTCCATGTCTTTACCTACGTTTTCGTCATGACGGCGGGCTCTACCGTGTTCGCCAAGTTTTGGATTGAGACTACCAATATGGGCGCCAAGGACGTGGCCAAGCAGATAGAGAGGACGGGAATGCAGATCCCCGGATTCAGGAAGAACCCAGTTGTTCTGGAGAGAATCTTGGAGAGGTACATCCCACCTGTCACCCTGTTCTCAGGTGCCTTCGTCGGACTTCTGGCGGCAGGTGCAGACCTGTTGGGCACAGTAGGTAACGCCACGGGCACAGGACTTCTACTCGCAGTTGGGATTATCCTTCGAACATACGAGCAGATTCAGAAGGAGCAGGCTATGGAGATGCACCCTGTGTTGAGGGAATTCTTCGGAGCCGAGTAATAGGCATAATCGACTCACTGAGAGCCAACGCCAACATATGGCCACACGTCATGTTGAAATACCGAATGTCGGTCGCCGGGATGCTGCGTTGAGCTGGCGTTGGAGATTGAGCACTTAGTGCCATGACGTCTTCCTTCAGGTTCGACGTTCGCCGAGGACGTGCTGCCCCGAACCAAGTTCGGGGTTTAGAGGTGAACCACAAGAAACGACTTGACCCCCGACATAGGGGGTGCAAGAGCAGATATCACATTCATTTTGTTTGAATGGTGTTTCTGCGCCAACCAATAAGTGAAAGCCTAAATTGCGACATTAACTAACATAACTTCCGCTGGATCAGTGATTCCGCTTCACGCGAAATCCGGTTGATCCTGCCGGAGGCTACCGCTATTGGAGTTCGATTAAGCCATGCGAGTCTAGAGGCCTAGCCTCGGCGTACCGCTCAGTAACACGTGGGTAACCTACCCTATGCTGGGGGATAAGCTCGGGAAACTGAGAATAATACCCCATAGTCCACTACGCCTGGAACGGTGAGTGGATGAAAGCTCCGGCGGCATAGGATGGGCCTGCGGCGTATCAGGTTGTAGGGGGTGTAACGTACCCTCTAGCCATCCACGCGTACGGGTGTTGGGAGACATTGCCCGGAGATGGATTCTGAGACACGAATCCAGACCCTACGGGGTGCAGCAGGCGCGAAAACTTGGCAATGCGAGAAATCGTGACCAGGGAACTCCAAGTGGCAGGGGTAAGACCCTGTCTTTTTTCGACTCTAAATAGGTCGACGAATAAGGGGTGGGTAAGGACGGTGCCAGCCGCCGCGGTAATACCGGCGCCTCAAGTGGTAGTCGCTTTTATTGGGCCTAAAACGTCCGTAGCCGGTCTGGTG
>Ga0114933_10000048_pt1 | contig 145613 bp, 145 predicted proteins | sample 4SBtaG_FD_89691 | JGI IMG/M metagenome (GOLD analysis project Ga0114933, IMG submission 89691) | Deep subsurface microbial communities from Kolumbo volcano to uncover new lineages of life (NeLLi) - 4SBTROV12_W25 metaG | ecosystem: Environmental > Aquatic > Marine > Volcanic | place: Kolumbo...
CCAAGGCTATCCCAGTCAAGCACAATATCAGCAGACTTGGGAAAACGTGACTCCGCATGGGGGTAATCTGAACCAAACATCAGAACATGATCACCCATCATTTCACTGACCATTTTGGTCATTTCTTCACCTTCGTGAATCACTATGCCTGCAAAAAAGCGCCCTCCTGTCATGTATTCATCCATCCTGTGCTTTAGGCCATCTGCCACGTAACCCATATAGTGAACTTGATCTTCCATTCTTCTCATCCAAAATGGCAACCAGCCAAATCCGGATTCTAAAATGGCAAGATTAAGGTTGGGGTATTTATCTAACAATCCAGCACCAAGAAAAGCCGCGATCATACGCATTGCTGCCCACGGGTGTGAAGCCGTTCTTCCTATGAACGGGTTATCCCATAAATCCCGATAACCCGGGTAACCCCAAGCAAAGCTATGGTGAACTATTGTCAGCCCATGGCTATCAGCTGCTTCCCATATCGGGTTTAATTCAGGATGATCAACGGGATAGTCAACAGGCAAGTTCACCCATATACCTTTAGCCCATTTACTCCCTGCATATTTATTAATTTCTGATAAAGAGCCTTTTACATCACGTGCAGTAGCGAGGATAAGTGAATTCAATCTCTCGGGGTAACGAGAGCATGCGTCATCCAGTTGCCGATGGACGCTTTCAATCATTGCCATATCCACAGAGGGGTCCTTATGACCTAAGGACGCACCAGGAACCATTAAATGTACGTCGACTCCTTCTTCGTCCATATCCCGAATTCTGGCATCTATGTCCCAGTCTGAACCACCTACGGTTGGAAATTTGAAGCCTTGAAATTTTTGGAAATGGCGTTCAGCGTTTGGCCTCGGTCCTGCCTCACCCAAATACCTCGGTGGAGCAGCTCCCCAACCAGAGGTATCTCCTAGTCTATAAAGATGGTTATAGGGAGCTTCCAATTTTTCTCCTGCCCATCCTGTTCGGAATTCTTGCAACCCCACCCCTTCAATTGAATCTCTTAATGAAGGAGCCAAGAAGGGTTGGAGGGTCTCGGAAGATGCATGAAAATGGGTATCAGCATCAAATATTTTGTATCCATTCCGCATAATAGCCTCTCGCTTACATATTCTTCGGTGCAACTATATCAATTGTATCTGATATAACTTTTTTATCAGAACCAAATGGAAACATAAGTATTGGAAGCGTAACACCCGCGTCGAACAAGCTCATAAGCTGATTCTTGGCATGCTGGAGACCGCCCGCAACGCTTGTTTGATCAACCATTTCATCTGTCACTGAATCTCTTGCCATGACTCTACCTTTGCGATCTGGCATACCCCAAGCAGCACGTATATCTTCGGCTTCAGAGCCCCATCCAAATTTACTCATCATGTTTTTATAAAAACTGCCCATGCCACCTACATAAAAAGCTATATGGGCTTTAACCATGTTCCTAGTTATTAATGCGTCGTCCGAAACGGCTGCAAGCACAGAAGGAGCAATTTCAAAATCCTTTAAATCTCTTGCCGCGATAGTAGCCCCTTTTCGAATCAACTCTTTACATTGGGCTATAGCATCTCGCTTGAGAAATATCGGCAGCCAGCCATCAGCAATTTCACCAGTCAATTCGATATTTTTTGGGCCAATAGAGGCAACCATGATTGGGATTTTTACTTCCTCTACAAGGTCGCGAAGCTTGAATCCTTTAAGTTGGTAGAGGCTGCCGTCGTAATCGACTCGCTGACCGCTCAAAGCTAACCTGATAATCTCTACATACTCACGAGTACGAACCAAAGGGCTTTCCCATTTAACTCCATGCCAGTGTTCCACCACCAGTGGTCCACTTGTTCCAATTCCCAAAGTGAGTCGACCTTCAGATATTTCATTCAGTGAAAAAGCACTTTGAGCTGTCATTGCAGGAGTTCTACTGAAGATCGTAGAAATGTGAGTACCTAACCTAATTTTCTTTGCGTGCGAAGCGACCCAAGCTAGCGTCGTAAACGCATCGTATCCCCAAGATTCACCAAACCAAATTGATTCGTACCCTAATTCCTCTGCGCGAAGCACAAAGTCCAATGTTTCTTGGCGGCTAAAGCCATTACCTAGTGGCATATGCAGCCCTACCCGAGGGGACATCTTCGAATTCAAATAATTACACTAATAGAGAAGCAAGCCTATCGGGCAATTCAATATCGCCTTGAGCTATTTCTTCTATTCTTTCCGATGTAATTGGAAAACTAAATTCCTCATTCCTCATATACAAACGTTGCATTGAAATTGCTGTAACCATCTCTTTTGCCAAGGCCCAGTCAGTTTCTGTCTGAGCTACGGTATTCAAGTCACTAGCTCCATGTGCAGCATGATCAACTTCATCGTCATAAACATTTTTGCAGGCTGCAGCAATCTTATCGCTCAAAGGGTCCCCACTTATCTGCATGCCTTCATAAAAAATTGATGCCCCACCTCCCTCACAAAAAGATGAAGCAAAACGTCCAAGCTCGCCATGTGTTTCGTAACATTCTCGCCGTACCTGGCGAAGCTTCTGTTCACCTGCTGTATCATAGGTTGCAAGTTCTTCAGTAGTTAAATTTCCGCCAGTTATGTAGTCAATGATGTCTGCAAAGACGACATAATGGCGAAATTCTTCTTCCAAAAATTGAATATTGTAGAGAAAGTCTGAACGAGTTACCCCTTTCTCAAGGGAGGGATAGTTTTTAGCTAACTGTTGAATATTCCTTAAGATTATCCCATCGTTACGCGGCTGAAGCTCCTTGTAAGCCTGCACGCGCAACCAGACCAGATGCTCTTCAGGAGTTCTGCGCGCAGCAAAAAACGTCTGCGCAATTTCAGCTTCACCAGCCCAAAATCGTGCTGCATACCGAGTCAATTCATTCTGATGCGCCCTAGAAACCTTCTTATCCATATCCCCTCCTTCAATTGGGATTATAATCCATTCGAATACGTTGTCCGACGGCAAATTACTTTTTAGGCGGTGTTATGCGAGCAGCAGTTTTTTCTGAACCAGGCAAGCCCATGAATATTGAGGACTTAGTCACTCCAGAACCTCTCGAGCATGAGGTTCGTATCAAAGTAGAAGCTTGTGGCGTATGTCACACCGATCTTCATGTGCTCAAAGGTGAAGTGGCCTTCCCTACCCCTGGTGTATTAGGCCATGAAGTTTCAGGCATCGTTGATGCTGTTGGAGCAAATGTTTCCAACGTCTCTCCAGGTGACCAAGTAGCCTGCTCGTTCATCATGCCCTGTGGTTACTGTAACTACTGCATCCGTGGCCGTGAGGACCTATGTGAAACATTTTTTTCCTTTAATCGCCTAAAAGGACAACTGTATGATGGGAGCACTCGACTCTATCGAAGCAGTGGAACCCCGATAGCAATGTACAGCATGGGTGGGCTAGCAGAATATGCTGTCACACCAGACACATCTGTATTCAAATTACCATCAACCATCCCTTTAGATGACGCAGCAATCATAGGCTGCTCCATATTCACTGCTTACGGAGCCGTCCGTAATCAAGCTGATATTCGACCTGGTCAACGAGTCGCTGTTTTCGCTATTGGTGGTGTCGGAACGCAAGTATTGCAAATGGCTAGGGCATTTGGAGCGTCTCAGGTGATCGCTGTAGATATAAAGCCAGAAAAACTAGAAAGCTCTTTGCAATTCGGGGCAACGCACACGATTAACAGCTTAGAAGAAGACGTAACCGAAAAAATTAAAGAATTGACCAAAGGAAAAGGTGTTGATGTTGCGATTGAGGCTTTAGGATCTCCTATTACTGTGAAGCAAGCCTTCAATTCAGTTCGTGATGGGGGCAAAGTCGTATTAATCGGAATTGCCGCTGCGGGAGTTGAAGTTCCGTTAGAAATCACAAGATTCGTACGAAGAGGTGTCACTGTAGTTGGTTCCTATGGAGCACGCGCGCGAAGTGATATGCCAGAAGTAATCAACTTAGTGCAACGAGGAGAATTGGACACAAGCTCTCCCATCACTAGAAGGTATTCCTTAGATCAAGTAAATGAGGCGTATGAAGCTCTCGCTAAGGGAGAAATTATAGGTAGAGCCATTATAGAAATGCGTAGTTAAAGGGGCGATTCTACCGGGCCCATGGGAACCTCTATCAAAGTAGGCAAATCTGCATCTAATCCATTTTCTATCGCAATTTTTAATTGCTCTGGAGTTTCAGCCTTTACCCCGATTGCCCCATATGCTTTTGCTAATTTCACAAAGTCAGGATTATGCAATCTTGCCCCAACAACTCGCCCATTAAAACGCTGTTCCTGATCTCGCATAACGTTTCCAAAAGCATTGTCGTTGAATACAACAACCACAGCGTTAATTCCGTATTGGACAGCAGTTGCTAATTCTTGAGAATTAAACAAAAAGCCTCCATCTCCTGAAATACACACAACTGCCTTATCTGGTTGCGCCACTTTTGCACCTAAAGCTGTAGGCCATGCGAATCCTAAATTTCCAAAATAAGAAGAATTGAGGTAAGTACTAGGTTCTTCAACAGAATAAAAAAGTCTGCTGTAGTAGCCCATTTGTGTCATCCCTGCAACTAAAATACCATCCTGAGGAATCGCTTCCCTTATAGCTTTCATATAAGAATCTAAAGGCTCAATCCGGAGCTCAGGGCCAAACCTCTCAGCCCGTATTGCTTCTAGATCTTTCCTGCGATTCTCTCTTGGAGGCATACGCTTTTCGAGCAGTTCAACTAGTAACTTAAGGGAACCTCGAGCATCTCCTTGAACTCGGAGAGTATTGCTATGGTTCCTTCCTAATTCATCTGGGTCGATATCAATTTGAATTACTCTTTGATTTTCATTTAAGTCCGCAGTCGCAAATCTCGTCCCGATCGCTAGAATTAGATCGTATTCGTTGAGCATAGGGCGCCAATTATCAGAGCGTGACTTCAAAGTCCCTATGCTTAAATAATGCGAGTCTGGAATCGCCCCCTTGCCTTCATGTGTAGTCATTACAGGCGATTGGAGATATTCTGCAAGTTTGAGCAATCCCTCGGAGGCCTGAGATGAAAATACCCCACCGCCAGCCCAAATCAATGGGTTACTAGAATCTGCAATTTCATCGGCTGCTAATTGAATATCTGCTAGATCTGCGGGTAAACGCTTGTAATTGCCCGGCTCCAGCAAATCAATATCCGCAATCTCTGCCAATGTTTCAGGAGGTATTTCGATTTCTACAGGCCTAGGCCTACCAGTCCTGAGCTGCTTAAATGCTTCATGAACGACAATTGGAACTTCATCTGCCCCCATAATTCGGTATGCAGCTTTAGTTATAGGGCGAATCGTATCCATCTGGTCATTTACTTCATGCAATATCCCCCTATCAACTCCTATCAAGTCTTTCTGGATTTGACCAGATATCACTAAAATAGGTGAGGATGCTGCATATGCAGTCCCTATGGCTGCTGATGCGTTGAGCAATCCAGGACCTGGGACAACAAGCGCAGTACCAATACCGCCACCTGCACGAGAAAAACCATCAGCCATATACGCAGTAGCCTGCTCATGCCGCACAGAAATAAATTTCATCCCAGGTTGGTCAATAATTGGGTCCGTGGCGTGGTACATCTGCACACCGGGCACTCCAAAAATTACTCGGATTCCTTCGCGGTAAAGTGATTGAATCAACGCTTGTCCAGCAGTCATTTTGGGCAAAATTCACCCCCATTAGGAAATAAAATTATTCTTCCGCCTATAATGCGCATGCAAATATACGAAAAAATACTGACTCCAGCATCATATTCTAAAAAATAGGAGATTGAGATGTCTCGATTACCCAAAGTTACACGAGAAAGCCTACCTAAGGAAGATTTACCTCACTTTGACTATGTCGCAGGTAGTCGAGGCAACGTAAGTGGTCCATTTCTAGTATTACTAAATAGCCCTGATGTCGCCGAACGTATTGCGCACGTTGGTACATACATCAGATTTGAAACTACATTGAGCCCAGAAATGCGTGAAATTGCAATTTTGACTGTAGCGCGTACTTGGAATTGCCAATACGAGTGGACTGCACACCAGCCAATAGCTGAAAGCGAAGGTGTTCGTGCTGAAGCAATAGAAGCAATACGAGAGAATAAAGCCCCCGAAGGATTACTTGAAGATGAGGCTCTTGTCTTTAATTATGTGAGTAATCTTTTGAGGAATTCACGAATACCCGATGAGGTTTTTCTAAAGGCTAAAGAAAAGTTAGGCACAAAATCAGTGACTGATTTAACGGCTACTGCAGGCTATTATTCAATGCTTGCTTGTGCCTTAAATGCAGCAGAAGTGATGCCTGAAGAGGGGAATCCAGCCTTATTGAGTAATGCGGAATATTAATTTATGGAAAAATCCTCTGCAATAAGCGTAAAAATTGATGGAGTTACAGCACTAGCATCCATTGTTGGTTCAAGTGACTCACTATTCCTATATGCACCCGGGTCTTCTTCAAACGTACATGATCCGTTCGGCGCTTTCCTTTCCCAATTTCTTACCCTGCAAGGTATTTCTTCAATTCGCTTTCAATTCCCTTACCAAGAAGCTGACAAACGCAGCCCTGATTCCGCTAAGGTGCTAAAGGAGACGTGGCGAAGCATAATTCGATGGTCGCGCCAATACCAACTAAAAACAATTATTGGTGGTCGTTCCCTAGGAGGGAAGGTAGCCTCTTATGTAGCGTCAGAAGACGAAGAAATAGATGCCCTTGCACTTTTCGCATACCCATTCCATGCACCAGGAAGACCAGCATTAGCGCAAAATGAACATTTAACTCAAATAAATCTTCCAATATTTTTCTGCACCGGTACCCGTGACAATTTTGCAAATGCTGATCTAATTACCAAAACGCTATCTTCATTAACTCAAGCTTCGTTTCACTCATTAGAAAATGCAGATCACGGATTCTCTCCAGGAAAAGCAGCTACGAAAACCAAGGAGCAATTATGGTCACAAGGGGCAATTGCGTTTGTTAAATGGCTAGAAAGCTATGCACTCAACTGAAGCGGTAAATCGCATTCTTTAGAGTCAATATCTGGACGAAGTGAATTGAATAACGGAAACCTGATTTCGCCTGAAGGCGAAAGTTCTCCAAATTCAATTTCAACAGCTAAAACTGGATCGCACCAATAGAAAAAACTCTCTAAATTAGGCTCATTAATAAATGGGCATTCATCAGTATGTAGCCTTGAAATTAGCTGATAAAGCATATAGACATCGCATTTACCAAAACCACCGCCGATGTTACCTAAATAACGAAATTCACCTTGATCAAATGCTCCGACTAGTAAGGTTCCAAAAGGAAGAACGGTGCCTCCAAATGTGTAACCACCAATGACAAGATTTGCTGTACGCGCATACTTTAATGAAATCCAACTTGGGGATCTCTTCCCCGGTTCATATGCACTAAATTTATCTTTAACTAAGATCCCATGCAGGCCAAGTTCCTGAGAAAAACCATAAATATCTGATCCGTAATTTTCAGAATACCTACATATATGAACGTGCTTCACAGGCTTGATCACTTTATGCAAAAGCTTCTTCCGCTTATATAAAGGCATATCAAGTAACCATTTGCCGTCCAAATAAAGAATGTCGGAAATTTCATATCTGAAAAAGTTGGGATGATGAGATGATGTTAGCCATCGCTCCATCACAGCATGGCGCTGAGGAAGGTCATTTTCATCTAAAGCTACAATCTCTCCATCGACGATTATGTCATGAGCTTCTATCGCACTCTGCAATGATAAGGTGATTTCAGGAAAAGCAATGGTGACATCTTGTGCACCTCTGGTATGAAGTGCAATCGATCCATTTGAGCATACAGAAACTACTCTAAGCCCTTCCCATTGAATCTCATAAATTAAATCAGAGTTACTATTCAATTCTTCAGACACAACCGGGGTCATAGGTTCAATATAATCAAAGGCTGAAGAAAATTCAGGGAGCGTAATTTGAGTACTAGTCATTTAGATTTTTCGTATGCTCTTCCACACTAAAGCCAGTGTATTTATGCGAAATCTAGCGGTCAACGAATCTTTTTTACATTAAAAGCCTACTTAGGCGTAATGGCCTCAGACAAAAAAGATCGATCCAAGTAATTATCGACATTTGTACCATTCGGGAGATGAAACCCAAAATCAGTTCTTAACGTTAATGGAATTTGTAATTCTTCTCCGATTAATTGCAATCGCGAGGGTACTCGACTAAAAATACCGCTCGCCTCACTTGCAGAAATACCTAAACCTTGTGAAATGACTTCTGTTAATCGTACATGATCTGATTCAGAATAAATCAGATCAGTAGCGCGTAGCATACTTCGAAGAAAAGCGATTACTGCCTGCCTATTTTTGGTTGCCCAATCTTTGCTAACAGCGTAGGTACCGCCTGGGTACTCCGGAAGAACTTGATTATGATCAGCAAGTAATTTCATGCCGCATTCTTCCGCTTTTTTATTCCAAGGAGGGTTCAAAATAGCACCGCAAGTTTTGCCCGAATACATTGAATCGAATCGGAATCCTGTCGAACCAGCCGGGAAGAAACTATAGTCTCGGTCTAAGATCAGGTCATGTGCTTGCAGGATCCTTCGTAAAACAAGTGCATATGCAGTATCTACCGCATCAACTGCTAGCACTTTGCCTTTAATATCGATCCAATCGGATATCTCCTGCGTCACGTACATTGGCAAGGTAACCATCGAACTTGCTTTTGCAATAGCCAAAATCTCAGCACCGTCTCTTTTTGACCAAGCCAAAACATTGTCGAATGCAGTTGAAGCAAATTGATACGTCTCGTCAATTAAGCCTTTCATCTGAACAGATGAACTTGGGGTGCGTGTTTCCAGTACATTAAGTCCTTCTTCTTTGAAGAATCCGTAATTCTGGGCAATGGCAACTGTCGCACTTGGGGCAAAAGTAATAAGCTCAATGTCGATTAGTTTATTTGTCATCTTGTAACCTTAAGTATGGAAGCTAGCCGTATTCTACAAAATGAAAGACGTCAGCATGAAATCAACTATCAGTGATATCCAACTTTATGTTGAGAACCAGATACCAGAAATAGCGAAGACGAAAAAGCTTTTGGCTGGTTCTATCGGAGAATCACCTTCAAAATATTCGCGTAGCCCAGGCATGTGGAATGCAGTATTCGATGGGCTCGACTTCGATGCTGCATACGTTCCTTTTGACGTGCGTCCAGAAAATCTGAGTAATTTCATAAACGCTTTAAAAAATTACCCCGGCTTTATGGGTGCTAATGTAACCGTGCCTTACAAACTTGCAATTATGGATTTTCTAGATTCTATCGACTCGACTGCTCGCCAAATTGGTGCAGTCAATACGTTTGCATTAAATAGTGATATGACAATGACAGGCTTTAACACAGATGCTGACGGATTGATTGCAAGTATGCTGCTACGTTTACCTGGCGAAGTAGAGCCTTTTATACCTACGCTTGAAGGTAAAAATGTACTCCTGCTCGGAGCTGGCGGTGCTGGCAGAGCAGCAGCATTCGCAATTGCAAAAAACATCAAGGGCGGGACTTTACTCATGACAAATCGATCGCTACAACGCGTAGAGGATCTGGTTTCAGAAGTAAACTTGACGGCCGAAAATGGAACTAGAATTGTAGCAATCGGGCAAAACATGATAGGGCAGAATGTGCATGACGTAGATTTGATAGTGAATGCGTCTACCGTAGGTCAGTCCGGAATCAGGAGTTTACCTGATAATTTTCTTACATCACTAGAACCATTTTCATCCTTGGCTCCCGCCAACCCTCCAGAAGTACCTGACCCAGGGGACTCCACTCTTTTTTGGCAAAAGTGGTTTTCGCTTTCGTATCCAGAAATTACATCCAATAACCATGAATCCATGGAAGCAATTTCATCTACAAAATCAACTGCTGCTTTTGTAGATGCGATCTACTCTCCCAGTGAGACAGTCTTGTTGAGACAAGCGCGCTTATCAGGTCGTAAAACATTAAATGGAAGAGGGATGTTGATCATGCAAGCAGCTTCATCCTTCGTAAATAGGATGACAAGACGCCACTTAGAAAATGCTGGTTATAACCCCGATTCGTTGTATGATTTTGTTGTAGAAACAATGTCGGACGCATTTTAAACAATTAGACTTTCTATTCGAAAATTGTCCTCTGGAGCAAAAAATGGTTGCAAATGAGACTAGATCAAAAAATTTAAAAATCGATGGTGATAGTCATTTTTTCCCACTACCTGATTTCACTGATGTACATAAAACATTAGGAATTTCAGAAGCAGCAATTGACATGCTCATTCGAGATGGGGAAATTTTCTCTAATCGAGAAGCACGTAGGGGAGGTTTCAGGGCTACATCCGCTGGACGAAAAGCTGGTGCTGTAAATCCTACAGCTGCTACAACGTCCCAAGGATCTGGCCCAGTAGGGCATGGTATAGCCGAGCAGAGAGTTCGCTTACTGCCCGATACTGGATTTGATGCACAAGTTCTGATACCCGACGGGATATATGCTAATCCTTTCGGCTCACCTATAGACAGGGACTGGGATCCTGGTCTTAGGCTAGCGTTGTCGATGGCCTACAACAACGCTACTTCATCTGCACAGAATCAGTTCCCAGAGCAACTAATTGGATGTGGAGTAATCCCATTTGGGACTGAATCGATCGACAAATGTATTGCTGAAGCAAAGCGTGCATCTCAAGAACTGGGGTTAAAGGCATTAACAATTAACAGTAATTGGAACGGCCAAAACTGGGACTCGATAGAATTGTATCCACTATGGGCTGCAATTTCGGAACTTGATATGCCTCTTTATGTTCACGGGAATCCTTTCCAGTGCCAAGTAAACGATCATATCCCAACTAATCACACATTAGGCTGGGAAAGAATGCGCAGACTACATATTAGTAATTACCTCGGTTTCGCTTTCGAATACATGGTAGCAATGGCAAGCCTGACCTTAGGTGGAGTACTCAAGGAATTCCCAAATTTAAGATTCGCCTTTTTTGAAGCTGGAGGGTCTTGGCTTCCATGGGTGATGTACACACTTGATCGGGTATTTCAAATAGAGCCACAGTGTGCAAGATGCGATGAATTACCTAGCGAATTAATCAAGCAAAGTTGTTTGGTAGCAGTAGAGCCTGATGAAGAAGCAATAGTGGGCTCTATACAGACAATTGGAAGTAAAAATTTCATTATTGGAAGTGATTACCCTCACCCTCCATCAACCTACCCTAATACTGCAGCAGGGATTTCATCGATGGAAGGCTTATCGGAGGAAGCAAAACAAGATATTTTAGGTGACAACATGTCTCGCTTTTTTAGGCTTAGCAATTAGCTTACATTCCTCAATGGAGGTGCGTTATTTCTGAATCAAAAAGATCTTATGTATTAGTTCATGGGACAAATGCAGGCGGTTGGTGCTGGCGAAGAGTAGCTGACATTCTTAGATCTAAAGGCCATCAAGTATTTACTCCGACTTTGACAGGGTGTGGTGAACGATCTCACTTAATGAATGCATCAATTAACCTTGATACGCACATTACCGACGTAGTTAATGTAATTAAATGGGAAGAACTATCCGATGTAGTATTGTGCGGGCATTCTTCCGGAGGATGGGTTATATCCGGAGTGGTAGAAGCAATTCCAGATAAGATTGAATCCATTGTTTATTTAGATGCCTTTTTGCCAGAGAATGGCCAAAAAGCTTTTGATATGCAATCTCCAGGAAGCCGGGAAGCGGTATTTGCAGCAAGAGAAGCTGGAGAAATTTCTCGTCCCCCAGGTTCTATGGAGAGATATAACATAAATGAAAATGACCGGTATTGGTTCGAGTCGCTAGCGACTCCGCAACCCATAGGCACTTCACTCCAAGAGATAACTCTGACAGGTGCAATAAATAAAGTACCTAAAAAATGTTATATAAGAGCTACCGCCTACGAACATAAGTATTTCCAAGCTTATTACGATTCACTAAAGAGTGATTCATCCTGGAAACTGTTTGATCTACATTGCGGGCATATTGTAATGGCCGATATGCCTGTAGAACTTGCGGAAATTCTTATTGACGTAGCTTGATCGGACTAGCGCGCTACTTTCTTGTTTCTACCCCTTCAATATGACCATCGCTGAAAGCGTATCTTTCTTCGCCAGTTAAAGTCCTAACACCGTCCCATTCAGTAAGCGAAGCACCTTGGCCAGATAGTATTGCTTCTACCGCAGCTGGCGCTGGTTTTAAATCTTTGAAGGGACCGCCAGTACCTTCATATCCAGGGTATTGAAAATATTCACAAGGAAGCACGAGAATTTCGTTTTCTAATTCATCCCTATAAATATTCATCGGCTCTCCACCGTCCTCAACCACGCTAATTTGTTCATCAAGTAAACGACGAAACATAATCACCCCGACATCTGTAACACCGAGTCTTTCAGTGGTTCTATCCGATATAGGGCCTTGTATTACCCAAGCCAACTGATCTTGCGCTACTACATAGTCGTACCTAAGTTTGCCCGCATCATCAAACAGTGGCTCTTCAATATAAGGAATTTCTTCCTGGTGCTTTTCCTCCTGAGCTAATGGTCTAAATTGCATTGTCACATGCAGCGTATGTGTGTCGTCTACGGGGGTTCTAAATTGCATTCCATGAGCTACTCTAAGAATATTAGGGAATAAAATCGGGTGCCCAATACGCCAAAATTCACTCTCCTCTGTCTCTTCTCCAACCAAGCGACGCTTGATTACACCATATTCAGTTAAATCAAATCCTATTTTCTTATGATCCGAGCCTTTAGCCCCAGTGGTCGCATTCCAAGCATCTCGTTCTTCAGGGGATTTACCGCGGTTCATCATCCAACCGCCAAAATACCTATGGAGCCATTGGAAATGCAATGGGTCTAATGAGTTTTCCTGACATTGCAGCCAATTGCATGGGAGGCTAGTAACTTGCCATTGACGATGTCCCTCCCATTCGAGAACATCCCAATGAGGAAGCAGGGGTGCCGGCTCAGGTCCTACATACGCCCAAATTGCACCTGCATAATCCTGAGCTTTATAGGCCTTTAGTTTGACTTTGTCTTTGAATTTTGAACCTTCAGGTTCCGAAGGCTGATCTACACATGCGCCAGTTTCATTGAATATCCAGCCGTGATAAGCGCATCTGATTCCTTCGTCTTCAGGGATGCCATAAGCAAGACTAGCTTTGCGATGCGCACAACTTGGTTCTATTAAGCCCAAGACACCTTTCTTATCCCTGTAAAGAACAAGATCCTCTCCAAGTAAGCGTACTTCTCTTGTAGGGTTCTCTTCATCTAACTGGGAGGAGCCTGCAATAGGATGCCAATATCGCCTCATCAATTCGCCCATAGGCGAACCAGGTCCCACTCTAGTAATCCTATCGTTCATTTCTTGGGTAAGCATAGAACACCCCTGCGATAGATAAAAAAATCCCTAGTTAGACTCTCTCTTGTGTAGCACATAAGATGTCGCAGCTAGGCCTGCAGCAATCACAAACCAGCCTATAAATATAATCCAAAATTCTGTACCCATTAGGTAAGCACCTCAACGATGGTAATCATACTCTAAAGATGATAAATCATAGGCGCAAGACTAGCAGGTGTTTTTATAAGTAAATAGTAGGAAAGGAGAATTATGGCAAACCAAGTAGCAAGATTTAATTACCCTGGTCCATATGCTGAGGGATCAAGAGATAGAGGCTCAGAAAACGGGCGATCGTACGATCTCATTTACAACGAATCGGTAATCAGCACAGTTCAAGTTATGGAAAAAGGGCAAGGGAATAAACTTCATTATCACAACGATCAGGATGGTTATTGGTTAATACTAGGCGGGAAAGCGAGATTTCACGGTGAAGAAGGCGTAATTTTAGGTGACCTTGGGCCATTTGAAGGTATATTCATCCCGCATCACACGCGTTACTGGTTTGAAAGTATTGATGAGAAGCCACTAGAAATATTAAGGGTAAGCTCACTGCTCAATAGCAAGCAGTGAACCTTTTACTACGCTGCAGTTTTTCGGCCACCTAAAAGTGATACTGCAACCTTCACATCCATTGATCTTCCGCATTGAAGACAACGGGCTTCAGGGCCATCAATTTCTTCAAGGCAATTTACGTCACCACCGCAGTTGGTACATGCCTTTACTAAAATACCTGTCATTACAACTAATCTCCTGTCTTTGATACCGAAATGGTGGCTATGCAGCCACCATTTCTAACTGTTCAGAATCGTTAATCAAATCAGTTCCAGCTTCAAAGTTACGAGTTTCGTACTTCGAAGCCATTGCTGACTGTATCAATCGAACCATTTGAGAGGGTTGGTCTGAATGGTTACTCGCGATTGCGAAATACACCAAGCCTTCCTCTAAAGCAGTAAACAATGAACTCAACATAGTTAGCATCTTGCTCCTTCCTTCGTGTTATTCAGCAAACCATAGTAGCGCCACAATTTAGCCGACATGTGTCATTATACATCATATATATGCCGGAAAACAACTATGCGGTTACGAATTTATATCAATGCGGCTAAAATTTAAGTAATTTACGAATATTTTTCTACGACAATCGCACATAATGAAAGACGCTCTATTACCATTTATTTATTGATCAAAGGAATACCAAATTACCTGTTTTGACAGATTCCGAAAAAGAATTACGCCTTCCGTAAATATGGCTACCCGCCGCCAACGGGTCGAACTATTTCAACAACGTCGTTATTTGAAAAACATATTTCCGGAAACGATTTACGATCAATTATATTTCCATTAATTGCAACAGCTACGTAATTACCTACAAACCCCATCTCGTCAAGGTAGCTTTTAACAGTTGTGGCCTCAGGCATTTCTTGCTCCAGCCCATTGATCACAATTTTAATCATCAGAATTAAATCTCGAATTCCAACTGTTGTTCACAATCCTAACTAGTTCAGCCGCCGTCGCTTGGGGATCTGAGGCTTGAATTATTTCACTAATCACGGCAACCCCCGCAGCTCCAGAATAAATAACCTCAGCTGCATTGGCAGGATTGATTCCTCCAATGCCTACAACAGGTATCTTGGCTCTTTGCACGATTTTCTCGATAAGTGTGACACCCGATCCTGTTGTCTCTTCATGGCTTGGACTCCGGAAAATTGTCCCTGCAATTAAAAAGTCTGCTCCATGTGAAATTGCTGATTCTGCAGCTTTAATAGAATGCACTGAGCAACCAAAATACATATTCTCATGATATTCAGCAATCTCTTCAATCTGGGTGAATCCAGATTCAGGGATCTGGATTCCATCTGCGCCCACTATCTGCGCAATTTCCGATTCACTATTAATAAATAATAAAGCCCTATCCTGTGTAACCTGCCGCAACTGGCTAGCTAAGTCTAGTTGCCTACTGTAGTCCATGGTTTTCTCACGAAGCTGCACAGCATTTATTCCCCCGTCAATAGCATCTGCAACAATAGAAACTAGAGGGTCAACTCCTCCCGCAAGGTGGGTATTTGTAACCAGAATTGTTAATGGTAAATAGTTTGTTATATCTAATTTCAAGCTATTATTTTGATGCGTTAATTACGCCTTCCAAAGGGCTACTTGCTTGAGCATATTGCTGACGTTCTATTCGACCAGCCAAAAATGCTTTCCTACCTGCCTCAACTCCCAGTTTAAATGCTCCGGCCATTAGCTGAGGGTTTTTTGCGCGTGCGATAGCAGTATTAACCAAAACTGCATCTGCGCCCATTTCCATAGCCTGGGAAGCATGCGAAGGCACAGCTAATCCTGCATCAACAATTACAGGAATCTTAGCTTGCTCAATAATAATTGATATCTCTTCAGCGGTATGTATACCTTGACCAGATCCTATTGCAGATCCTAAAGGCATTACCGTGACGCAACCAATTTCTTCAAGATGCCTAGCTAAGACAGGGTCAGCGTTAATATAAGGCATCACATCAAATCCTTCTTTTATCAAGACTTTTGCAGCCTCTAACGTCCCCACAGGGTCTGGCAACAAATATTTTGGGTCTGGAATAACTTCAAGCTTTATCCAATTAGGTAAGCCCATTGAACGTGACAATTTTGCAATCATCACTACCTCTTCCACAGTGGAGCAACCAGCTGTATTGGGAAGGATTGTGTAAAAATTAGGATCAATTGAATCCAGAATACTAGGAGTATTTGGGTTAGTAAGATCTAAGCGGCGTATAGCGACGGTTACAATTTCTGTACCCGCTTCCTTAAGGCTATTTTGCAATTCAACATCATTCCGATGCCTACCAGTACCTAAAAGTAATCTCGAGGAAAAAACTTTTTCTCCAATTTTCAACTGATCGTTAACCATTCGATTCCTCCAAATTAAAAAGGGGAAAATCAGAGGCAAGAGATGTACTTATACCACAAAGAAAATCCAACATATAGAAATTCTATTCTCTGGACTTCTTAGCTGTAAAACTTCAATGCGAGTTCTTACTTAAATAAGTCTTTATCAATGTCTCTAAGTAGTGGTTGGACTCCATTATTTTCAGTGCTAATTCTGAATTCGTAACCTCTGACAATTGCCGCAGGAATTCTATCTATCTTATTCATTACTAATTCTGCCGCAGAAGCCAATTCATCTGCCGTAGCAATGGTAGTCGAGTGCATTTCCCGACCGTCAGTATCTTCAATGCCTCTATAATCAACCAATGGGTCCATCCCGGCCACTCCTACAGCTACGTTGATGGCACCTTCACGCCAAGGACGACCAAACGTATCTGAGATAACTATAGCGACTTGAACATCTGTCAATTCTTCAATTCTTCTTTTAATTGCCATGGCTGATTTGTCACAGTCCACTGGTAATAAAATCACAAAGTCTCCATTTTTCCCCACATTAGATGCGTCGATACCAGAGTTAGCGCATACAAATCCATTTTTATTCTCAGTAATTAAAATGCCATCCTGCATGCGGACTACCCTATTGCTCTCCTGCAATGCAAGTTCTATAACACGCGCATCCTTACCCCATTCTTCAGCAAATTCTATTGATTGCCTTGAAGGCACAACCGAACTTAGATCAACTATCCGACCCTCTGCCTTAGAAACGATTTTCTGAGTGATCACGACAATGTCATTTTGTAATAAATCAAAGCCTTCTCTAGCCAACGCCTCGATAATTAATACTGCCAAGTCGTCACCAGGTAAGACCTCTGGCAAATTTTTGACACCTGATATAAGGATTGAACGTTGCATGGCGAAATCCTAACAGAGAACTTTGAAACAGATATGTTATTGAAACAATCTTATTTAAATTAGGTGACTGTTACACTTCAGGTATGGATTACATTGAAGTGGACGTATACAGCGGAGGCAATTGCGATCTCGATATAAATCGCATTTTTGAGCCATTAGAAAACCCTTTTCAAGTGAGTTGGGTAGAAACCGCGTTCCGGCCTGATGGATGGGAGGGTCCATGCGAGATAATCGGCTGGTCTTCAGAAGGTCCGGTTGCAGCTTATGCTGCAAAGGTTATGGATTCCGGTGACGGGGCAGTGATTTTAATCTTTGGAGGAGATGAAGGGATACGGCTCAGACCCCAAAACTCTTCAGATGACTGGTCCCTGGAAAGCAAATCCCAATGGGGAGAGCCTTGTCTGATGCTCGAACCTACTACAAGAATATCGTAAATTATGAAACCCGAATTACTACTAGAAAACGCCATATTGGGGTTTATACAAGGAGTCTCAGAATGGTTGCCTATTAGTTCAGAAGGCCTAGTGGCATTGGTAGGAAATTTAGCTTGGGGCCGAGATTTTGAAGATGCAATCGCCTTGGCACTGTTGCTTCACATTGGTACGGCGCTATCTGCAATAGTTTATTTCAGAAGAGAGATCAAAACTCTTATTCTTGACACCTATAAAGGACCTCGAGAATCAAACCCTTTGCTCGCATTCATTATCTATTCATCCATTGGGTCAGCTTTAAGTGGAATCCCCATATTGATTGGCATAAATTCTATTTCTGCTTTAAATGGTTCGGTTGTCATGATCATAGTGGGGTCATTGGTGTGGATTAACGGTGCTGTTCAAACGAAGCAAAAAACCGCTTTAAAGCTTAGGAAAATTGATTCTATTAATTGGGTAGAGGCTACTGGAGCAGGGTTAATTCAAGGGCTTGCCATACTGCCTGGGCTCAGTAGATCCGGCTTAACAATTTCTTTCTTGCTATTTAGGAAATATGAAAGTAAGTATGCGCTTTTCCTAAGCTTCCTAATGAGCATTCCAGCAAGCCTCGGGGCGGCCTTGCTAATCATCATTACACGTGATTTCTCCTTGCAAATAGAGGAAATAATAGGTGCGGTAGTCGCATTTTTTATAGGCCTCATAACTATCCATTTACTAATCTCCTTAGCATCACGAATTAGATTTAGCAGCTTCCTATTCACTGCAGGCCTTGTGCTAATTATTGGTGGCATTATGGGGCTAATTTAAGTAAACCAGTGTAAAAGATTGTTCGCGTTTTCACCTATGATGAGCTTAGTTTTCTCAGGGCTCAGCGTCTCAAAAACCTGCCTCATTACGCGCTTTGCACTTAACAAAGGATAATCCGAACCAAAAATAATTTTCTCGGCCCCTATAATCTGATCTGCAATACTAAATATTGACGGATCGTACAAGAATGGCGATGCAGCGCTATCAAAAAACACATTTTTTAGTAGTTCGCGGACTTCAGGCATCAACGCATAAAATGGTAATCCGCCTCCCCAGTGAGCAAAGACAAGTGAAGCTTCGGGAAACCGCATAGCAAACGAAGCTAATTGTTCTGGCGACGTAAGTCCTTTACCTGGATATTTATGACCTACTGGCTCCGATCCATGGATAACTAAAGGCATATCATTTTCACTAGAAATTTGAACTAATGAAGATATAGATTCGCTAAGAGCGAGATCTATAGATTGCGAAGTGGGATGTAATTCTCCAATTCCTTTTGCACCAAGAGAGAGGCACCTCTCAATTTCGTAAACAGCTAGGTCTCCCCAATCCGGATGTACTGAACAAAATGGAATTATCTTAGGGTGGTATTTTTGGGCTGTCTCTAAAATGAAATCATTAGAAGCTTTTGCTATTTCGTAATCACACCATCCGTACCCCATTACTACCGAAGCATCAATATGATCTGCTTCCATTGATCGAATAAGATCTTCAGTCGAAGGCAAATTCAAATCACTTTTACCGAACATCGATGCAAATGTTTGATCCTTCATAACTTGATCGTAGTTCTCTTTAATAAAAGAGGGTGGCAAAAGATGAGTATGGAAATCAATTATCATCAGATTTAATTCTCTGAGTTTGCTTGATCATCCTCGGAATATTCACTATTCGAAAATATGCCTACTTCACGTCCTTGATGAACATGCACGACAAAGTCGTCTCGAGCCAAGCCAATTGCATCCAAAATTTCGTCGTTAATATCTTCTATAAGATCTTGTATTTCATCAGTTGTAAATCTCTCAGATACACATAACGTTGCATGAATCAAGCTTCCCGCAAAATGAACGTCAAAACGACCTTGCGGTTGACCATCATCAAAAATCGTATATGCCTCTGAGTTCGGGGTTCTACATTCACGCTCAAATCGCAACATTTTCTCTCCGATGCAACAGTAAATTCTCGGTTTTACTTCACCTTACTTGGCCTTGCCCAAAAGCAATCCATTTATAAGTTGTGAGTTCTTTTAGTCCCATCGGTCCACGTGCATGCAATTTATTAGTACTTATTGCAACTTCTGCACCTAATCCCAATTGCCCACCATCGTTAAATCTGGTACTAGCATTTACTAAAACGACAGATGCTTCAACTTCATCAAGAAATTTATTTGCCGACTGAGGATTTTCAGTGATGATCGCTTCAGTATGGCCAGAACCAAATTCTTCTATGTGATCGATAGCGTCGTCGATACTATCCAAAATCTTCACTGACATAATTAATGAGAGGAATTCCTGTCCAAAATCACTTTCTTCTGCAGCCTTTACTAATTCGGAAGAACCAGCAGAACCCATAACAGACAAAGCTCGTTTATCACAACGTATCTCTACTCCTGCACTAGTTATATTCGGCACTAGCGACGCCAACAAATCCGCAGCAATGGTTGAATGAACTAACAGCGTATCTAAAGCATTGCAGACGTCAGGTCGCTGCGTCTTCGCATTGTGCACAATTTCGACTACTTTTTGTAAATCTGCAGACTCATCTGCGTAAATATGAACCACTCCGATACCTCCTGTAATTGAAGGAACGGTAGCGTTATCTCTAACGTACTGTATTAACGAAGCTCCCCCACGAGGTATAAATAAATCTATACAGTCATTAGCCCGAATCATTTGATCCACCACAGATCTATCTGTGCTATTAATAAATTGAACTACATCAGCTGAAATATCTGACTTTTCCAAAGCTTGCCTAATAAGTTTAATCAAGGCAGCGTTGGAATTAACTGCCTCTTTACCTCCCCGAAGGATTACGGTGTTACCTGATTTCAAACACAGGGCAACAATGTCGGTAGTTACGTTAGGCCTGCTCTCATATACGCAGCCAATCACTCCTAAAGGTACCCGGCGCTTCTCAATTTTTATTCCATTATCCAGCGTCTTAGCATCAAAACTCTCCCCTACAGGATCAGGCAAAGATGCAACCGAGCGAAGATCCATTGACATGCTATTTAAGCGTGTTTCATCAAGCAAAAGCCGGCCTAAAACTGCAGTTGATAATCCATCTTTTTGGCCAAGCTCCATATCAATCATATTCGCTTGCAATATTTCTTCGTGACTTTGGTCTAATGAATCTGCAATCGCATTTAATGCTATATTTTTTCTTTCAGATGAAAGAGTCCGTAAATCTCGGAAGGCATCTCTCGCTTTTCCAGCTTTTTGGATCAGCTCAAGGCTATTTGTTGAATTAACCATTTTTGCCTCCATAATCTACTTTTGCAGTGAATAAGGTGCCCACTTGAGATCCAAATGCAGAAATCTGTATAACGTTTTTGAGATTTCCGGGGGCAACAATTACCGCTACCCCAGCGTCTGTCGCATAACGTGCTGACTCCAATTTAGAAATCATTCCTCCACGACTAATATTGCTACTGTGCTCTTCAGCTAGCGACATAATCGACTCATCAATAATTTCAACTTTACTAATCAATTTTGCTTGCTGATTGCGTTTGGGGTCTGACGTGAATAAGCCGTCAGTGTCAGTCAGTAATAGTAAAAGATCAGCACTTACAATTTTTGCGACTATCGCAGACAAAACATCATTATCACCAAAACGCTGATTGTTAATTTCAGCAGTATCGACTACGTCATTTTCATTAACTATAGGAATTATCCTTCTCTCTAAAAGGCCCACCAGGGTGTTCCTCACATTTTGATATCCAATTTGATCATCAACATCCTGTGCGGTTAGCAACGCTTGCGCCACTGTGATACCTCTGTTGGAGAATAGTTCTTGGTAGGCATGCATCAACCTACTTTGGCCAATAGCCGCGAGCATTTGGCTAGCTCCTATACTTTTTCCTCCTGAAATATTTGGCTCTACCTCACGACCTGCGGCAATTGCTCCCGAGGTCACTAATAAAATTTCAACTCCTTCGCTCCAAGCTTTGGCAATCTGGTCAACAAGGGAGTCCATTGCAGCTCGATTAAGATCAGAACCTCCCTGTGTCAAAACGTTCGTCCCAGCTTTAACTACAATTCTTTTATAAACCAAAGCATCATTCTTAAACGGTGGTATTTGCCTTGCCATATTTGTTCCCCATTACCAATTCACGCTGCAATTGTATCCCATGCAGTAGTTACAATTCTCTTAACCAAGCTCAGCTGCTAAAATATGTCTAATCAGGCGCCCTTTTACAAGGTGCGCCCCTTCTTTGCGAGCAAAACATGGATGCCTCAAAACTAATCAATGTTTTTGATGATATTGAACAATACAGGTCTATTAACCAGTTAGTAGGAAGCTCTTACTTAAAAATCGGTTCAGTACCTGACTCTTCTAAAGCTATATTGATTTCAAGGCTACAAAAAGATCAAAATCGTCCAATTCTGGTTATCTGCCCCTCCGCTGACTCCGCACGCGAGCTAACCCAAAGCCTTGAAAGTTACTTAAGTGAGAGTAATAAAGCTTTCCATTTCCCCGAAGCTGAGATTCTCCCTTTCGAAAGGCTTTCAATTGAAGCCGGAACCGTACATGAGCGACTGGTGGCACTAGGGTCTATATATTCGGCTACATCTAATCCTCCGATTATTATCACCTCAATCATGGGCCTACTACAAAAAACTTTAGATCCCGAAATTTATAAACATTACGCACAAGTATTAGATACGGGTGAAAAAATATCCTACGAATCCATGTTTTTAAACTGGAATAATCTAGGATATAGCGTTGACGCTACAGTGGAACGTATGGGTTCAGCAGCTAAACGGGGCGGGATTATCGACATTTTCTCCACTGCCCACGAAATGCCTTGCAGGATAGATATGTGGGGAGATGTCATAGATAAAATTTGCACATTTGATCTGCTAACTCAACGGTCATTAGATACTCATATGCCTTTAAAAATATACCCAGCCAAGGAAATTCTTCCACAGCTATCGAATAATCAACAGATTAATGAATTGATCTCCCGCTTAGATTTCTCACAAATGGATCAACTTGAAATCGACAGAGTGCAAGAAGAACTAGCAAATCTTATAGCTGGTATCCACTCTGAACATGCTGCTATGTATTCTGGGTTTTTTCTACAACACACGTTATTAGATCATTTACCAGAAAACACATTAATAATCACAAACGAATTCTCAGAGATAACTGAATTAGCGACTCAGATTGAAACTAGGCTGATTCAGCTACGAAAATTAAAAGAAAGTAGATCTGAATTACCCTTCAATTTCCCTTCAGTATTATGCTCCTGGGATGATGCCAAAGCCCATCTAAAGAGATTTAGTAATCAAATTTCATTATCAAGGTACCTTTATCCTGACCGAGAAACCGATTCGGTTAATTTCCCATTTTCTCCAGCACCGAGTTATCACGGAGCAATTGAAAAAATGGCCTCTGATATAAAAATGGGCTCTCTGGGGAAAGTCGTGCTCTCTACACGTCATGCAGAACGACTTAGGGAAATTCTTTCAGAAAATGATATAGGCGTTTCTGAATCCGACTCAATCACTGGAGATGTCTCTTACTACAACCCTATACTGACAGATTCAACTCACTCTACAGGGTATGTTGTTGAAGATCTAGAAAAAAATCAAAAAATATTAACCCTGCTGACTGACACTGAGTTATTTGGTACTAAAAAGCAATTTGTTTCAAAGCCTAAAAGGCATTCTTCCAAATTTCGATCAACCTCTATCGAGGAATTAATTCATGGAGAATACGTTGTACATGCGGATCACGGGATTGGAAAATTCATAGGGACAGTAATTCGCTCTGAGGAAAGCCCTAAAGAATATCTAGTATTAGAGTACGCCGAAAAAGATCGACTCTACATACCCATGGAGCAACTTTCCAGAATCACGCCATACTCTGGAGGTACGGATACTCCTCCAAATCCTACAAGGTTAGGCACACAAGAATGGACTAGAACGCTTGCAAGAGCAAAAGAGTCTACAAAAAAACTAGCCTTTGATCTTCTAGAATTGTATGCACAGAGAGAGTCTATTAAGGGGTTTTCTCACGAAACTGATTCAACTTGGCAGTATGAAATGGAAGACGCATTTCCTTTCATAGAGACACCTGATCAGTTGACCGCCATACAAGATGTTAAATATGACATGCAACAACCCCGCCCAATGGATCGTTTGATCTGCGGAGATGTTGGCTACGGAAAAACTGAAATAGCGTTAAGAGCAGTTTTCAAATCAATTCTAAGTCGCAAGCAAGCAGCTATATTAGTACCCACCACTGTACTTGCTTCACAGCATCATCAAACATTGTCAGACCGATTAGCACCGTTCCCTGTAAGTGTTGAATTACTTAGTCGATTTAAATCACCTAAAGAACAACAGGAGATTCTACTCAAGTTAAAAAACGGCACTATTGATGTAATAGTAGGGACACACCGACTCGTACAAAAAGATATCGAATTCAAGAACCTTGGCATAGTGATTATTGACGAAGAGCATCGTTTCGGAGTAAATCACAAAGAGCAACTAAAATCATTACGCGAAGAGGTAGATGTTCTCACTTTAAGTGCTACACCAATACCAAGAACGTTGCATATGGCCTTAGCTGGTATACGTGATATCTCAACAATACAAACTCCACCTGAAGAAAGAGTTCCAGTAAGAACATTCCTTGCCGAAAAATCCAATGATTTAATCAAGGAAGCTATTCAACGTGAAATAGACAGAGGGGGTCAAGTTTTTTATCTGCACAACCGAGTACAAAGTATTCAATTTGTAGCGTCTCAAATTCGCCTTATGCTACCTCATGTAAAAATAGCCGTCGCCCATGGGCAAATGCCAGAAAATGATCTCTCTACAGTGATGGATGAATTTGCTGAAGGCGAAGCAGATGTTTTGGTTTGCACTACTATCATTGAGTCCGGATTAGATATTCCGAACGTTAACACCTTGATCGTAGAAAATGCCGATAAATTCGGTCTTGCTCAGCTCTATCAACTACGCGGAAGGATTGGCAGGAGAGCGCAAAGATCTTATGCATATTTAATGGTAGAACATGGCAAAACACTGACAAATACCGCTCAAAAACGCCTAGAAACAATATTAGCTGCTAACGAACTCGGAGCAGGCTTTAAGATCGCGATGAAAGACTTAGAAATACGTGGAGCTGGCAATCTACTTGGAGCAGATCAAAGCGGTCATGTTCATGCAATAGGATTTGAAATGTACTCCAAGCTTTTGGCAGAGGCCGTAGAAGAATTACGCAGTCAAAATAATGAGACTACTAGCGTTAAGCATTCAAGATCTGAGGCAATTATTGATTTAGAGTTGACCGCTTCAATTCCTGAAGCATTCATTGAAGATATGCCTACCCGAATGAGAATGTATCAAAAATTAGCGAATGTCAGAGATAAAAAGGATATTACAAATCTTCAAGACGAAATTGCTGAGAGATTTGGAAGGAAATTACCAGACGAAATGCACAATCTGATATTTTCGACCAGAGTAAAATACCTTGCAGAAATCGCGAATGTTCAATCCATACACCAAAAGCACAATGAAATTCAAATTCGAATGAACGAGGAAATAGCAGGAGCGCGATATGCATTAGCAGCATGCCTAGGCGCTAATGTACATGTAGGCAACCAATTCATTACAATAAGGACAGACAAGGATACTGATCCTTGGGGGAAAAAATTGATTGAAACTCTAGAAAATCTCTATTCCTTCCAAGAAAAGCTTTATTCCTTAAACGAAGAGATTACTAATTTTCAGAACCCGAAGACCTTGAAGAGCGACTAGACGTTGAGTTCCGTCGTGAGCTCCGCCGGATTCCACCACGGCCGTAGCTACGAGGAGTGGGCTCCTCTACAATCGTCTGAGGCCATGGAGTTGGACTACCTCTGAGTTCTTCTAAAAGCTTTGCCTCGTTATCCTCTATAGTCCCCGCCTCTTCTTTAAGGCGAAGGAGTGTTAGCGTTAGCGCTTTATTCTCTTCAGATAAATCGGCAAAATATACTTGATATGCCATTGCAGGACACCTATATAAAATTTCTCAATCTTTGATGGAGGATACCATTATCGCAATGAATTAGGTTCTCGCCAAGTGTTTCTATAGTAATGTGCATAATTTTCGATTGCATATAGTACAGAATAAACCCTATGCTAAATACAAATTCTCCCCCGAGTCAGATAAATGGAGGAATAGATTGAGTGTCCTTGCAGAAAATGACCCAGCAATTGCAGATGCAATAAAAAGAGAAACCGAAAGGCAACGTAGAAATATCGTACTGATCGCCTCTGAGAATTACGCAAGCAGCGCAGTACTTGAAGCGCAAGGTTCGGCACTGACTAATAAATATGCAGAAGGCTATCCTGGCAGGCGCTATTACGGCTCATGTGAATATGTCGACATTGCAGAGCAGTTTGCTATAGATAGATCAAAGGCGCTTTTCGGAGCGCATCACTCAAATGTACAGCCACATAGCGGTGCAACCGCTAATTTAGAAGCCTATGCTGCTATCTGTGAACCAGGGGACACCATCATGGGGTTGCGTCTTGACCAAGGAGGACATCTAACTCATGGCAGTTCCGTTAATTTCTCCTCAAAACTTTATAATTTCGTTGCATATGGGCTGAATTCAGAAACAGAGCAACTGGACTACGAAGAAATTTCTGAACTTGCGCGACAGTCAATGCCAAAAGTAATTGTAGCGGGCTATACCGCCTATCCTAGAACAATTGATTTTGCTCGCTTCAGGCAGATTGCAGATGAAGTAGGTGCAATATTAATGGTCGACATGGCTCATATCTCTGGCCTTGTAGCTTCAGGGGCTCATCCTTCTCCGGTTCCATATGCATCGGTAATCACTAGCACAACGCACAAATCCCTAAGAGGGCCAAGAGGCGCATTCATCCTATGCACTGAGGATTACCAGAGAAAGATAGACCGTGCTGTATTCCCATATGCTCAGGGGGGCCCGTTAATGCATGCCGTTGCAGCCAAGGCAGTTTGCTTCCAAGAAGCACTTTCACCAGATTTTAAAAAATATGGTGCCGATATCGTTGAGAATGCACGCGCAATGGCTTCAGCGCTTGAAGGTGCGGGGATTCGAATCGTATCCGGTGGGACAGACAATCACTTAATGCTAGTTGATTTGAGACCCATTAATTTAACTGGTGCTGAGGCCGAGGATGCACTGGGTAAAGTAGGCATAACCGCAAATAAAAATGCGATTCCGAATGATCCCCAACCACCTCGAATTACTAGCGGCTTAAGGCTAGGAACACCTGCGATTACCAGCAGAGGGTTTGGGGTTGAGGAGTCGCAAAAAGTCGCCCAATTTATTGTTAGGGCTCTCAGTGAAAAAGATAATCCTGCGCAATTAAAAGTAATCGCTGACGAGGTTAACCAATTAACTGCAAACTTCCCAGTCCCTGGAATTGATTATTAAATTTGCAGAATATTTGAGTAGGCTTACATTCACTGCTATAATCTTGATTCGCGTGTAGGTTCATCCCGCATAACGTTTTGAGTATTAGGAGAAATAGTGCGCCAGTACGAATTAGTTTTAATGATTAACCCAGAAGCTGATCAGGAGCGGGTCGATGCAGTAGTTGAGCGTGTACGCAAAATTACTGTTGACCACGGTGGTGACATTGTCAGTGAAAACAACTGGGGTAGACGTAAGCTTGCCTATAAAATTGGCTCATATACTGAAGCAAACTACCATCAAGCTAATATCCAAATGGAAAATGACGGAACTCATGCATTGGAAAGTAATTTAAGGCTGGCAGATGATGTTATACGCCATTTGTTAGTACGTGCAGAGGACTAGGAGTCTTCTTTGGTGTCATTCAATAAAATCATTGTAATAGGGAACGTGGGCACTGACCCTGAGATGCGCTACACGCCCTCCGGAAGTCCTGTTACATCCTTTCGCATTGCTGTTGGCAGGTCATACAATTCTCAAGATGGAGAGCGAAAACAGGAAACTGAATGGTTTACTGTAAATGCATGGAATAAATTAGCCGAGGATGTTAATCAGTATTTGGCTAAAGGCCACAGAGCTTTTGTTGAAGGAAGGTTTCAAAGCCATTCCTTCCAAGGCAATGACGGGCAAATGCGTCTTCGCAATGAAATTGTTGCTAATCGCGTCATATTTCTTAACCGGCCCAGTTCGGCTGAAAATTACGAAGATTATGGGAATGCTAGTTCCATTTCCACCCAAGAATTTTACGGGAGTGAAGCTAACTCACCTGAAGACTTACCCTTTTAATCAATCACGTCCCTAAGCGAGTTATTTAAGGAGTTTCTGAATGCAGAGTACACGACGTCGAAGAACTGGAGGAAGGAGATTTTTCCCAAGGAGGAAAGTCTGCTACTTCAGTGCTGAACATAAGTCACCTGATTACAAGGATGTTTCTATTCTTCGTCGCTTTGTTTCGGAATGGGGGAAAATAGATTCCCGAAGGCGTACAGGAACTCGGTCAAGGCATCAGCGTAAGCTTGCAGTCGCAATTAAGCGCGCTCGATTTTTAGCTCTTCTGCCTTATACTGGAGGCCATAGTCAAATCGAACTGGGGCGCCCTGACAGGGGTAATCGAGACCGGAAGTTCACCCCTCGGGATAATTCAGGAAGCAGATTTTCTGCCCCTCCCGCTAATGTAGAAGTTCCACAATCTGCAGCGCTAGCAAACGAAACAGGTGCTACAGAGACAACAGCGCCTAGTATGGAAACCGTTGCTGCTGATAGCGCCACTATTGAAGCTGAAAATTTGGATGAGTCATCAGCTACAGTAGAAACCGCGCCTGCAGATGAGCAATCGGAAGAATAAATGCGACAGCGCCGTCGTGCGGAACGCCAAAATACCGCGCGCCCGACTCTAAAGGACAACGTCCATAACAGGACAGAGGAGCGCTATTTACAACGCATCCTAATTGGGGCTGCCTTGGCATTGGGCCTGTTGATTATAGGGTTATTGGCCACAGGTTGGTATTTCAATTTTTTAAAACCTCCAGAGAAAATCGTTGCGAGCGTTAACGGCGAGGATTATCTTTTACACGAAGTAGTTCCTTACACAAAAATTGAAGGCTTTTACACGAGCCAATTCAATCCAAATATTGCACTGAATACACTTATTAAAAACAATACTCTGGATCAATTTTCTCAAGACCAAGGTATTGATATCCAATTGAACCAGGTTGAAAACAAACTGATCACCATGTTTGAAAAAGCGACAGGTACTTCGGATGTCCCCAGCTCTCTAAGTCAAGAAGGTGAAAGAGAATTAGAAAATTTCGTAAATCTCATCGGAATTGAAGTCTCTGATTATAAAAACTGGATACGAGGGCAACTTTTAGAAGATGCCTACTTTGATTTATTCCTCACCCAAGCTTCAAAAACGGCAGACCAGGTATTTTTAGAATGGATAGTCGCCGCTAATTCAATCAGCGGGCAAAACGCATATGAACGAATTTCTTCAGGAGAAAATTTCAATTCTGTGGCCACAGAATTGAACGTTGATAGTATATTCGCTGATAAAGAAGGAGTTGTTGGCTGGGTCCCGGAAGGTGCTCTTTTAGAAATGGACCCTTATTTATTTGCAATTGATAATCAGACCAATTCCATAAGCCCGCCTATCGTGACAAGCCTTGGAAGCATCGTCTATCGCATAACAAATAATTCAAAGGATCGTGAGATTTCAGAATCAATGCGAATATTATTGGCTCAGAATAACTTCCAATCTTGGATGGACCAAATAACAAGTGAAATCATATTCACTTTCAATGATGATGATATTAAGTGGGTTCTTGGCCAAATTGAAAGGGAATATGAATAAAGTAAAACCAATTGGCATTGGCTTACTTGGAGCAGGTACTATCGGAGCTGGTGTTATAAATGCTCTTGAAGGCAAATCTGATTTACTTACAGAGCGAATCGGGCGACCGGTAAAACTGATGGGCATTCTAGTAAGAAATGCATCAAACCATCATGCATCTTCAAATATTGATTTGCCATTTACTGAAAACGCAGAAGCTCTAATCACGTCTGATGACGTAGATATAATTATAGAAGTATTAGGTGGTGAGCACCCTGCTATTGAATTGATAAACCTTGCCATTAAATCAAACAAACATGTTGTTACTGCAAATAAAGAAGTGATGGCTAAACATGGAATGGCACTGCTTCACAATGCAAACAAAGAAGGAGTTTTAATAGGCTATGAAGGATCAGTTGGGGGAGGTATCCCCATTATTTCGGCGCTAACGCACCAATTAGCTACTAACGAAATTAGTGCAGTTCAAGCAATCATTAATGGAACTACAAATTATATTCTCTCAAATATGTCAGCAGGAGGCGGAGCCTCTTTCAATGCAGCCTTAAATGAAGCTCAAATGAAAGGGTTCGCAGAAGCCGACTCTTCATATGACGTTAATGGTGATGATGCAGCTTACAAATTGGCAATTCTTAGCTCTGTGGCATTTCGATCCGCAATTCATGATGAAGATGTATTTAGAGAAGGGATTGAGTCAATAGGGCCCGAAGATTTTATTTATGCAAAAGAGCTTGGATATTGCATCAAGCTGTTAGCGATCAGCAAACTGGAAGGCCAATTCGTACGAGCGCGTGTTCATCCTTCTCTTATTCCTATGGATCATCCATTAGCGCAAGTGAATGGTGTTGATAATGCAATTGAATTAGAGGGGGATCTTGTAGAGTGGTCAATGCTACAGGGACCAGGCGCAGGCTCGGGTCCGACTACTTCTGCCATCCTAGGTGATGTCATTAACATTGGGCAAAAATTAGATTCTGCCGGACTGAAACCAAACAATATTGAAATCGCCTCAAAATATAAGTCCTTACCGCTTGATGATTTGGAAACAAAATACTACCTTCGCCTCCATGTCAAAGATTTACCAGGAGTAATGGCGAAAATTTCTAGAGTTCTTGGTGATATGAATGTTAGTCTTGCAACAGTAATCCAAAAAGAAATTGACGACGAAGCCGAGTCTACGGCTGAAATTGTCATCACAACTCATAAATCCTTAGAAAAATCAATGCAGAACGCAATCAAGCAGCTAAAATCCTTAGACGTAATCAATGCTATTTGCAGTTTCATACGCATTGAAGACAGCGGATTTAGTAAATCTTGATTGGAGGTATGCATGGGTCAAGGAATCATAAAAAAATATGCGGCCTATCTTCCAATCGATAATCAAACACCTTCCTTAAGTATAGGAGAAGGGGATACGCCTTTAGTTAAATCCCGGTCTATTGGTGCCCATCTAGGTCTTGAATCTTTGTATTTTAAACTTGAAGGATGCAACCCCACTGGGTCTTTCAAAGACAGGGGAATGGTTGTGGCTGTAGCTAAGTCACTTGAGCGAGGTAGTCCCAAATTGCTATGTGCCTCTACAGGTAATACCAGCGCTTCAGCAGCAGCATATGGAGCTGCAGCTGGTCTTGAAACAATAGTACTTGTACCAAAGGGAAATATAGCCATAGGGAAAATGAGCCAAGCCATCGCTTATGGGGCTCGAATAATTACCGTCAACGGTAATTTCGACGAATCTTTAAATATTGCCATCAAGCTAGGTGAAGATGAAGCCAATTTCGCATTGGTCAACTCAGTAAATCCCCATAGAATTGAAGGTCAAAAAACTGCTTCATTCGAATTGATTGATGAATTAGGGGATTCGCCAGACTATGTATATATACCTGTAGGAAACGCTGGGAATATCACTGCTTATTGGAAAGGGTTCAAAGAATATTTAAGTATCGGAAAATCAACCCATAGCCCTCGTATGATGGGGATCCAAGCATCGGGGGCTGCGCCTATCGTGCACGGGCATCCAGTGGCAAATCCTGAGACGATTGCTACCGCTATTCGTATTGGAAATCCCGCAAGTTGGGCAACTGCCATTACTGCTCGTGATGAATCAAAAGGAACGATCGATTCAGTATCTGACGAGGAAATACTAAGTTCCTATAAGCGTATGGCAAGAGAGGAAGGTATTTTTTGTGAACCTGCCTCAGCTGCTTCTATTGCAGGCTTGATCAAGCATGTAAATCAAGGATTGGATCTACGTAATAAAACTATTGTATGCATAATTACTGGCAACGGACTTAAGGATCCACCAATCGCAAATTCACTGGCAGAGGCTCCCCCCGAAGAAGCTTTGCCTAGTTTTCAGGAAGTAATGAAAATAATTGAAAGCAATAGAGGATAAAAATGACAGTAGACACGTCCCGTGTTGAAAAAGCAGTTCATGAGTTACTAATAGCTATAGGGGAAGACCCGAACAGAGACGGTCTGCTTAATACTCCTAAACGCGTAGCGCATATGTATGAGGAAATCGTCGGTGGATACGAAATGGATCCCCACGAAGTATTAAAGGTTCAATTTGAAGAAGATCATCAAGAAATGGTGATAATGCGCGATGCTCCGTTCTATTCTTTATGCGAGCATCACTTACTACCTTTTTTTGGTACTGCACATGTCGCATATATACCAAGAGGAAAAGTTGTAGGGATAAGCAAATTGGCCCGAGCTGTAGATATTTTTGCTAAGCGTCCTCAAGTACAGGAGCGACTAACATCCCAAATTGCTGATTCCATCATGAATGTCGTAAATCCTGAAGGAGTTGCTGTAATTATGCGCGCAGAGCATCTATGCATGGCCATGCGAGGTGTTCGAAAACCTGGGACATCAATTGTCACTTCAGCATTAAGAGGCATATTTGAAACGAGTAGCCGTACTCGTTCAGAAGTCCTGAGCTTACTTCAAGAGGGTCTGCATTGACATTAGCGCATGCGCATAACTCGTCGTCATTCGATGAAATTCGTGAACAATGGAAAGAGTTTCAACTACTTCAGGCGTGGAGTAGCGTGTTCCTTACTCCTGAATGGCAAGAAACATGGTGGTCTGTTTATGGTGACAGGGAGACTTTAAGTCTTATTGACGTGAAATCTATTAATAAATCCCTGGGTGTTGCCCCTCTCACCTTAAAAGATAACACTTTAAGATTCATTGGAGATACTGACCTATTTGATTACCATGATTTCATTACTAATGATAGAGAATTTTATCCGTATTTATTTGAAAGTGTTGAGCAATTAGACTGGACGAGCTTCGAATTGACATCAATCCCTGCATGGACACCAACGTTTTCATTATTACCGAAAGCCGCATCAGAACGTGGATACAGCGTTTCAATCGAATTTGAAGACGTTGTGCCAGGAATAAGCTTGCCTTCGTCTTGGGATGAATACCTTTATCTCCTTAATAAAAAAGATAGGCATGAGCTGCGTCGGAAATTTAGACGAATTGAAAGCTCTGGAGATCTTAGTCTTCGTACCTCTAATTCATCCACGCTAGAAGATGATTTAAATTTATTCATATCAATGATGGCCGGGAGCCGTGAAGACAAGAAAGATTTTTTAATACCTCAACGGGAAAATTTCCTTCAGGCAGTAGCATATAAAATGCAGGAATGCCATTACCTAAAATTATTTATCCTTGAATTGAAGGACGCACCAGTAGCTGCAGTAATGTGTTTTGATTATCAAAATACAAGACTTGTTTATAATAGTGGGTACTTGCAAAACTTCTCAAACTTATCAGTTGGTTTAATATTGAAGGCGCTCTGTATAAAAGATGCGATTGAATCTGGTTTAGGCTATTTCGACCTGCTGAGGGGGCCAGAAGCTTATAAGTACCATTTAGGTGCAACTGATTCAAGTGTACATAAGATACGAATCTCACGTAGTCTTCTCTAATCGAATGAATACCTTTTCAATTAATAAAAATTGCAGAAGAGTGGCATTTATTTCTACTCATGGTTGCCCATTAATGACACCAGGTATGCGATCCGCAGGTGGAATGAATGTTTTTTTGAGAAGAATTGCACCGTTACTCTCGCGACAAGGTATTTTGGTTGACATTTTTACAAGATGTCATCATGTAGGCGGTCCAGAAATTTTCCAATTTGACCAAAATTCACATATTTTTCATCTTCCCGCAGGCAACCCACAAATAAGTAAAGATGAAATTACTAAGCACCTGGACGAGTTCACGGACAATCTACTCGATTTTATTTCGGACAACGAACTCTCCTACGATCTTGTACATAGTCATTACTGGCTCTCTGCAAGTGCAGGGCAGAGTCTCGCAAATTACCTAGGTGTACCTCATTTATTCACTTTCCATACATCTGCTGAAATAAAGGAACGTTCTGGTGGTCATAAAGAGGGTTCCTACCGAAAGCAAAATGAAGCAAATATTGCAGTTACTGCGGATGGGATCATCACTTTTACTGAAGAAGAATCCCATGCGATGCATCGTATATATGGAACAGAGGTAAATAAGACAAATGCTGTTCAGCTTGGAGTTGATTCCAAGTTGTTTCACCCAGGAAGCCAATCAGAATCTAGGCTCAGGCTAGGCCTTAGCCCTGATAGCAAAATTATCTTGTTCGTAGGGCGGATAGAATATTTTAAGGGCCCGGAACTGCTGCTCTCGGCCGTAGCGCAAATGCAAAATCTTGATGATGTGAAAATACTATTTGTTGGGGGAGACGCTGGAGACTCCAGTTTGATTTGGCTAAAGGGAATTGCCTCTAAACTGGGTGTTTTTGAAAAAATAATTTGGCATCCTGCGGTTCCTCAAGCAACCTTGCCAGATTATTACATCGCCTCTGATCTCTGTGCCATTCCTTCACTAAATGAAACCTTCGGTCTAGTTGCCTTAGAAGCGATGGCATGTCGAACGCCTGTGGTTTCTTTTGATATTGGAGGATTGAAATCAATTGTTGTTAATGAAGTTACCGGATATAGAGTCCCGCCAGGCGACATTATAGAAATGGGCAATAAATTTCAAAAAATTCTTTTTGACAACAATTTAGCCAAAAATTTGGGAGACCATAGTTTTGAACATTCAAAGTATTTTTCATGGGAGCATTCAGCGCACGAACTTTCCAAAATATATCGATCATATGTGACTAGCGAAAGTTCTTATGCCGCGCTTCAACCCAACGAAAAATTAGCATGACTTATCTTCTTTGGTCCTTTATAGCATTGACTCTTTATGGCATAGCGATCGCCCTGCTAAAAGTCTCACTTAAGACCATTCATCCTTCTGTAGCATTAATTATCACAAACTCTTCGATTGTATTATTAGGATTTATTTGGTGGGCTATCGAAGGAACTAAAGCCACTAGAGGATTGGGTTTTAATCAAACTACAGGTATTTTACTTCTCACATCAATAGTTTTGGCGGGTGCCATATTCTCACTCTATCGCGCTCTAAACCTTGGTCCTGCCTCCATAGTTGCTCCAATTTTTTCCATGAATTTAATTATTGCTGCAACTATAGGGTTCCTTATCTTGGGTGAGCCTTTCAAGGTCTCCTATGTTGCTGGGATCGTACTTGCGGTTATAGCTCTAGCCTTCCTGATCAAATAAATATTACCCGCCTGGTTTACGCTCATACCAAAATGATTTCCAATCTAAAGTAAATCCTGCTTTTTGATATACGTGAATTGCAGATGGGTTTTCACTATCCACAGTTATTTCAAAGCAATCCAAACCTGATGCTTGTAAGTGGCTTAACCCCGAAGATAAAAGTATTTTGCCAAATCCGTTGCCCTGATAGGAAGGAATCACGCCTATCATACCTATAATTCCAGAATTCTTTATTGAGTCTACGTGTGTCCAGCAATAGCCTACTGCCTCTGTATTTTGTTCCAGAATTAATACTCTGTCAGGTTTGTACTCAGGTAGATCAAAAATCCTGTATTCAATCTCTGCCACGGTATTGGGGCAATACCCCCAGCTACCTTGAAATGCTTGATTCTGAATAGAAGTAACCACGGCTGCATCTTCTTTATTAGCGATTCTCAAATTTAAATTCCCTGGAATCTCTATCTCAGGGAATTCTCTAACATTGGTAACCAAGTGCAGGTGTGTTCGAATATGCTCCCATTGAGGGTTTGCATTAAAATTTTCCAAATATTGACTCGATTCCGGAACGTCTACGTGAAGTATTTTAAGATCGGAGTCCGCTGCTATTTTTGATGCGGCATCCAATAAAAATCGAGTTATCCTATTTCGTTCAGGAACATCAATAACGCTATATTCTAGTACTCCTCTCGATAATAGCGTCTCCTGAATTAGCAGAAAATACCCGACAGGTAATGACCCATCTAGGACGAAAAAACAGTCTCGTTCTGGATCGATATTAGGCTGGGCCAATTGGCGTATCAGAAAATTTTGCTCTCTCTTTGAAGCTGGAAACCCTAACTTTAAATCAGCTAATTGGGGGAATTTATCTAAGGTAAACGTAGCCAAACTCAAAGAGTTGCTCATAGAAATTAATCTCCAACAATCCAAGAAACCAAATGACAGCGGGATCATAGCAGAATAACATGAGACCAATGAATATTATTGAGACACCTAAACGTGCCATGCTTGTTATCCCACATCCAGATGATGGTGAATCTGGGGTTGGAGGTACTGTCGCAAAATGGGTCAATGAAGGCACGCACATCCTTTATGTAATCTGCACCAATGGCGATAAAGGATCTTCTGACATTAATATGACAAGTGAAAAATTAGCTGCCATAAGACGCGTAGAGCAAATAAATGCTGCAACTATATTAGGGGTGGAGGAAGTTCATTTTCTAGAATATGGTGATGGAGAATTAGCAGATACCAATGAGTTTTTAGGGCTCGTGGTTGAACAGATACGTCGCTGGCAACCAGAAATAGTAATGGCTATGGACCCAATAAGGCATTTGTCACACAGTCACCGCGATCATCGTATCTCAGGGCAGATTGCATTAGATGCATGTTTCCCATTTGCCAGAGATTTCTTGCATTTTCCTTCACATTCCCAAAATGGCCTTAATACTCATAAGACTAGCTGCGCTCTTCTTTGGGGGACAGAAAACCCTACAGACATGGTAGATATTGGCGCAACTATTAATCAAAAAATTCAGGGACTTGCAGCGCATGTAAGTCAATTATCATCAGATCTTCAAAAAATAGAACAATTCGCAAAACGACGTGCCGAAGACGCTGCGAGCAAAGCTAACAAAGATGGGCATAATGTAAAATACGCAGAGGTATTCAGGCGAATAAATTTCCGCCAATAAGTATTATCTCCAGGGAATTTCAAGAGGTGCCAGTATATGAACCCTTCAAACTCGGAAGCATTTAATCATCCCCTCCTACTCGAAACCGAAGAATTTAGGTTCGGCATTGATTCGATTAAAGGAACAATCGATTACCCTGATGAAGCAGGGATTGATTCAATTCTCCTAACGAATTTACGCGTCCTCAAGTTAGGTAGAACTTCAGAATCTGTCACTTCAACAGCGGTCCCTATTCAGCAAATTACAAGTATTGATGTAGTTAAAGTTACAAAATCTAACGCAAAGCTATTGCAAAGCTTTGCACTTATGCTAGCAGGAGTTTCATTAAGTGCGCTTAGTTGGCTATTACTTGATGTAATGGCGATTACTATAATACTCGGAGGCCTACCGACTCTTGCTGGAATTTATTTATTTTCGGGATGGGCAATACCTGACGCTAAGAATGAGCTAATTCTTTATTCAATGCAGCAAGCCATTAGCCAATCCTTGCAAACTAAAGAGTCTGAATTAGCTGCTCATCAATTCCTTTTAAATTTTTATAGTGATTATTTTGCAACCAATTCAATCGCTCGAAAAAATATTCTCGCCGATGATTCAGGCATTTCAATTTCTCCTAATTCAACGTTTGGAGGTACTAGTACTGCAAACCCTTTAGAGAACGCAATTTTGTCGAATTTGAGAAAAGCACTTCCCTCCTCTAATAACGACCCCGATCCATCAAAAGAGGAGCCCCAGTAAGCTTTACGGCTTTGTGATTTTCATAATCACTTTATTTGTTTCAGTTGTTTGCAATTTCCCTGCCTTGCCTAAATAAACTTCCCCGGAACTATGGATAACTCTCGTCATTTGCTGTAGTTTTTTTGACCCGAGAGTTGAACCGTCCTCGGTTAATTGCCGCCAGGAATTCTCAAGAATACGAACAAGTAAAGGCTCCGGTATTTGCCTCAATCGCTTCTTATCCCATTCAATAGAAAATTTGTGTCTGGATTCAAAACCAGCCACTGCTTCAAGCGCAAGGTCCTCCAATAATTGATTGTCGCTGGCAGCACGTTCCGCAAAAGAAGCTAAGGCAGATTGGGCCTGGCTATTTACTTTAATGAGCTCAGGAATAACCTTTAATCGAACTCTATTCCTAGAATAACGTAATGACTCATTCGACTTGTCCCGAGCAGGCTGAATATTAAATTCATTGCAAATTGCTTCCGTCTGGTCCCTAGTCACTTCAAGCATTGGCCGAAGTAAATAAATTTCATTGCCATATATTTTTCGACTAGAAATCTCACGGATTGAACGAATTCCCTTAAGTCCAGTGCCGCGAATAAGCCTGAGTAATACCGTTTCTGCTTGATCATTCCTTGTATGGGCGGTAAGAATCGCACTTGCATCATTTTCCAGCGCGACTTTACCTAAAAAATTGTATCGCGCTTCTCTCGCAGAAGCTTCATTGGCTAGTACTTCACCTGATCCTGAGGTAAAACTAAATCCGAAATTTTCGGCTATATTTTTAACCAAGATCCGCTCTGATTCGTCCTCCTTAGGACGAAGGCCATGTGAGAAATTAGCTACAATAAATTTATTTTTAATATTGAGTCCCACATTTTGCGCAGCTAATAGCATTGCCAATGAATCTGGTCCACCCGACACTGCTAATATCATTTTTTTATCTTCTAATTTTTCACGGTATTTGAGGATAGAAGCACGAATTTTCATTGCGACTAGTTTATTAACAGGACCTAATGGTTTACCCATTCTCCGAAACCACTCGTGTTAATCTAACCCGCGAAATTCTCGCTCCTTTCATTTCAACAATTGCACATCTGAAATTTTTATGCACAACGACTACGTCCAGAGTAGGAATTCTCCCCAATTGTTCCAATAAAAACCCTGCCACTGTTTCATACTCTCCAGCAGGTAAACCTAATCCTAATCGTTCGTTTGCCTCACTAATTGAAAGGCCAGCGTCTAATTCGACGGTATTCTCGTCTAACGGGTTAATAGCCGTATCCGCTTGGTTTTCTTCTTTGTCTCCAACTCTCCCTACCATCCCCTCAACTAACCTTTTCAAAGTTACCAATCCTGCGATACCGCCAAACTCATCCACAACCATCACCATCTGATCTCCGGAAGCGCGCATTTCGTCAAACAATTCTTGTACCCGTTTCGTTTCGGGAACGAAGCGCACTGAGCGTACTGAAGAAGTAGTAGAGGAATCATAACTAGTACCTTTAGAAAGCTGCCTCATTACATCTTTGACAGCGATGAAGCCAATGACATCATCAAGGTTATCCCTTATTACAGGAAATCTTGTATGGTAATTATCGTTATATATCTTGAAAAAATCAGTAACTGTTGTCCCCTCTAATACAGTTATAATTTCTGGCCTAGGTGTCATAAGTTCATTCACCTTACGATCACCAAATTCAAGAACTCTTCTGATTATGTCTGCCTCACCTTGTTCTACAGCACCACGATCACTGCCTACTTGAACGATCGCCTTTATTTCCTCTTCAGTTATTTCACCAACCGAAGAATTACTCCCAAATATCGAAGCCGTAGCCGTGCTTATTAGCTGCAATAAATAAGAGATTGGGCGTAAAACGTAAGCCAGTGCTTGCACAGGTGCAGCGACTATTATCGAGAACCTTTCAGGATGTTTCGTTGCAATGGTCTTAGGTACTGTTTCACCAAAAATAAGTAGCGCAATGGTGACTGAAGCTGTGGCTATTAAAACTGCCATACTTTCATCTTCAATCAACGTAATCGCAATACTTGTTGCAATAGCCGCAGCGCCCGTATTCACAAGATTATTACCCAGCAAAATAGGAGGTAATAATTTCTCAGGATGCTCGATTAATCTTGCAACTCTAGTTGCTCCCGGAATTTTCAGATTTATTAAATGAGCCAGCCTTACACGTTGCACGGATAATAGCGCCGCTTCGGAGCCTGAAAAAAAAGCAGAGAGTAACAAAAACGCCGCCAACAAAAAAGCGCTGACGACGCCAATTTCATCAAACATAGATTTCCTTTTTACGACTTTGCATCATTGCAACGCATACCGCACACATACCCTACGATGGTAGCATATATAGTAAATAGTTGGATGCGGAATGTATGTTAATTCTAGGAATTGAAAGTTCTTGTGATGAAACAGCTGCGGCAGTCGTTGAGAACGGGCATAAAGCCCTCTCAGACGTAATATCTTCACAAGTAGAAATCCATGCTAGGTATGGGGGTATTGTGCCTGAGGTCGCCTCCAGGCAGCATTTGCTTGAAATATCCCCAGTGATTCAAAAAGCTCTTGATCAAGCAGAGATCACTCTCGATGATATTGATGCAGTCGCCGTGACACGCGGTCCAGGGCTCATAGGAGCTTTGATGGTAGGAATCAATATGGCAAAATCTATCGCATATTCACGCGACCTGCCATTAATTGGAATTCATCATCTAGAAGGCCATACTTACGCCGCATGGCTCGAATATTCTGACCCTGCAATCGACCCAGGCTTCCCTCTAATCGTTCTAATAGCCTCAGGGGCGCATACAGATTTAATTTTGATGGAAGGCCATGGGAAATATGAATTCCTTGGCCGAACAAGGGATGATGCTTCGGGAGAAGCTTTTGATAAAGCTGCGCGTGTTCTCAATCTAGGCTTTCCTGGAGGTCCAGCCATTCAAAAAATTTCAGAGAATGTAGTCCCTACATTCAAATTCCCTCGCGCATGGCTCAAAGGTTCTTATGATTTCAGCTTTTCAGGGCTAAAAACTGCGGTCTTGCATAAAGCTCAAGATTCTCTCATCTATCCATACTCAGAAGATACTTACGATCTTCAAAAAGTATCCGAAATTGCAGCAGCATTCCAAGAATCAGTAGTAGACGTTATTTCGTATAAGGCTGCAGAAGCAGTGGCAAAATACCATGCCAAAGGTTTAATTTTAGGAGGCGGTGTTTCAGCAAATACGCCGCTTAGAATCGCTTGTAAAGAGAGGAGTTCTGCTCCAGTACTGATACCTTCACCTAAGCTTTGCACGGATAATGGCTCAATGATTGCAACCGTTGCATATTACAGGCTAATGAATGGTGAAACGCACGGCCTCGATATGGATGCAAATCCGAATTTGTCACTGGAGTGAATTTAATGTACGTAGGAAGAATTGTAGCTTTAGGTAAAACGAAAGACGGTCACAATTCAGCTTTATATAGAGTGTCCAGTAGATCATTCCCCAACAGAAAAGCTGTAACTAATAATGGCATCATCTCAGTAATTCCTCGTGAAGGGTTTGAAAATGATATTCACCGAAATCCCTATATTGCATATAACGCTATCCGAATAGCTTCTGGATGGGCAGTAGCAACAAATGGAACACATACTGACCCAATTGTAGAAAAAATTCACTCAGGAGTTCCAATACGCGATGCAATTGCACTTTCCTTAATGACCTTAGATTATGAAAAGGATGAATACAGTACCCCTCGAATAGTTGCCGCTGTCCCAAGCCAAGGTGATTCTGGATGGCTAGCCATAGTTAGGCGTGATGCACTAATCATAAAAGAAGTAGAGCTCAAAGCAGGGCAATCCCAATATTTAGCCACGTACGAAGCAGACGAAATTAATACAGAACACACTAGTATCTATGATGCTGATTCAGCTGAAACTGCAGCTCGCTATATTATTGACGGTGGCTCATATGCTGCATTTGAGAAGCCCGTTACTAGTGCATCAGCAGTTGCAATTAAAAATAACTTCGAACTAGGAACCTACATAGTCGGAAATTAAAGTAATCTCAGTAATCTTGGATTAGGTGGCATTGGATCCAATTCTTGTGGAACTTCTTTATCGCTTATTGATCTGATGTTTGGAGAAAACGGAACTGGCGACGATGAAGCGATATAGCTCGTGTCATGAAGAATATCTACAGGTGCATTATTTTCCACTAGATCCATAATTCGTTCGGGAGATAATCTGCCACTTAAGACTATTTGAACATGATTAGCATCTATTTCATCAAGCCGTTGCCGCACTAAATGTATATCCGAAGCATCGACTAACCTTCCACCAGGAGCTCGCGATATTCTAACGCTGTTTAAATGGTCTTTGGTACCAGCCGCCACCGAAATAACTTGATCAATTATGTCCTTGCGAGGGTCTACATAAGCCACTCTTTGAACATCAGGCGGAAAAGCCTTGTCAAATGCCAGAACTGCTTTTAGAGGGTCTCCCATTAATTGAACAAGAGCACCAGAAACCGTTGCAACAGGGGGAGTATTAGCAAGTTTTGCTCCAAGTGCGGTTGAACCAGAGGCGCATCCTCCAACAACTGCAGCATAATCCATTACTGCAGCTACCGAAGGATGAACATTATGTGCACCAACCGAAATTACAGGAATTCCTTTAGCAGCATCAGTTAATCTCCTTGCAGCAGTAGCCCATCCCGTTTGATGCGCTAGCGTTCCACAAATTGCCGTTTCATATAATCCAAAAGACGAATAAGGAGCACGAACCTGAAGGCAAACCTCACTAGGACTCACACTTAACCCTTCTTCTAATGCCCATATCTCTCGATTTCCCTCAGAAGTCACTTTGCTAAGAATCGCTTTTACCTCTAACGCCCCACACATAATTGCATGCTCAGTAGCTGCAAATTCCATTAGCACATTAGGGTTCATTCCTTCATTGCGCATAATTCTCTGCGTTCTGTGCAAGTACACATCGGCCGTATCACCGGTAATAACAGAAGGTTTTACTTCAAATAAGGGGTTTCTAGAATTGAAATTCATCATATAAAAGCATAACTAATCTGGCACAAAAACGTTAGGTATTCCGCCGAACCGAAGTCGCATAAGACCTTTAATGTCTTGCAATGCCGTGCGAAAAACCTTAACCCGCGAATCTGGATCCTCAGTCCATCTGACTGGAATTTCTTTACTTTTTAATCCATTTTTTTCGGCGATAATCAATAATTCAGTATCGAAAAACCATTCATTGTCTTTAATTTGGGGAATTATAGCTCTCGCAGTTTCAACGCTTAAAGCCTTGAAGCCACACTGCGCATCCCTGAAGCGAGTCCCCATAATCATACGAATTAAAAGGTTGTAGGACCGTGAAATAAATTCCCTACTCAAAGAACGGCGGGTCATTGAATCCCGTGATAGCCTTGAGCCCCATGCAAGATGCTTCTTTTCTTCTAAGATAGCTTCAATCAACTGAGGAAATGATTCGAGGTCAGTAGATAAGTCTACATCCATATACGAAACGACCTGGGCATCGCTTTCCATCCAAGCTTTTTTCAAAGCCCGGCCTCTACCTCTTTCGCTTAAGTAGATAACACCTATTTCGTTAGGATGCATATTCTGGTATTGCTGCGCAACAGCAAAAGTACGATCAGTTGAACCATTGTCAGCAACTACTACACGCCAGTTGTAATCCAAATTCTCGCCTAAAAAATCCATAAGCATATCTAAACATCTGGGTAGCGAATGTTCTTCATTTAATACAGGAATTACTATATCTACACTAGGCATAGTTTTTTACTTCAATTAATTTACTAATCACTGGTATTTAATGATTAGCCTTGTTTTCTTTTGAAGAAAGGGTTGGGATAGATCGTTCTAATGAAAGCTTGTCCAACTGCAATTGTACTGGAATAGGGTAGTTCCCTGTAAAGCAGGCATTACAAAATCCTTTGGAAGAACGGTCATCATTAATAGCCAGATGTAGACCATCTAAACTCAAATACCCTAAAGAATCAGCCCCGATAAATTCTCGGATCTCTTCAACGGAACGATCAGATGCAATAAGCTCGTCCTTTGTAGCCATGTCAACCCCGAAGAAGCAAGGATTAGTAATTGGGGGTGCACATACCCTCATATGAACTTCAACTGCGCCAGCTCTTCTAAGCAAAGCAACGATAGGCGGGGTGGTAGTGCCTCTCACTATACTGTCATCCACAACAATAATTTTTTTACCTGATAAAACCTCAGGGAGTGGATTAAATTTGTTCCTAACCCCAAGCTCTCTAAATCTTTGGTCAGGCTCAATAAATGTTCTCCCGACGTACCTATTCTTTATAAGGCCGTAACTAAATGGGATTCCTGATTCCTGTGCGTATCCCACGGCTGCAGAATTAGCAGAATCGGGAACACCGATCACGAGATCAGCATCTACAGGATGCTCTCTAGCTAATTCTTGCCCCATACGTGTCCGTGAGCTATGGGTCAAAACTCCGTCTAAAATTGAATCTGGCCGCGCAAAATAGATATGCTCGAATACGCAGTGTGCCTTCTTCGCCTCTGGTACAGGAGATGCAAAGCTTTTCAATCCATCTCGGTCAATTAATATTGCTTCACCGGGTTCTATCTCTCGTAAAAATTGAGCTCCTACATGGTCAAACGCGCAAGATTCTGAAGCAATGACCCATCCTCCAGACTGGTACTTGCCTAAAGCCAATGGGCGCAAGCCATGTGGATCTCTTATTCCAAGAAGACTGTCAGCAGTAGATACCGTCAGTGAATAAGCTCCCTCTAAAGTTTTCATTAAATGCGCAATTTTCTGAGACCAATCATTGCCAGGAGCCCATGCGAGCAAATGCGCAATAACTTCAGAATCGGTACCAGTGGCACACTGGACGCCATGCTCAATCTCTAGGCGTTCCCTAACAGCTGCAGCATTTATCACGTTCCCGTTATGAGCTAAGGCTAATTCAACGCTTGAGCTCTTAGAAACAATAGGTTGAGCATTTAGCAAGCTGCTTGATCCTGTTGTTGAATAGCGAGTGTGACCAATTGCAATATGACCAGGAAGCCTCTCAATATCCTCCTGGCGGAAAGCATTGGAAACTAATCCTTCGTTAGTAAAGTTACGTATATTTCGGCCATCCGATGCAGCAATTCCTGCGCTTTCTTGACCACGATGCTGGAGTGCAAAAAGCGCATGGAATGCTACGCTTGCTGCTTCATATCCAGACAAGCTGGGAAGGTAAACCCCAGCGACGCCACACGCCTCCCGTGGTCCGTCAGATTCATGGTTGCTGGCTAGCATATAAATAAAACTAATCCTCCATCATGACATATAACATTCTATCCGAAAAAAAACCAAGTAATCTCATTGTCACCTATGCCTTATCTTTTTATTTTTCTGAATAGGGCAAAAAATTCCTGATTTCCATTTCCACCTTTGATGACCGAAGGGCGGACGCCTAAAACCTTTAAGCCATTTTCGATAGCCCAAAGACAAAATTCTCCCAAAACACTCGCATGAACCTTAGGATCTTTGATAATACCGCGATTCCCTACTTTGCTTTTGGAAGCTTCAAATTGAGGTTTTATTAAACTTAAGATTTGTCCATTTAATCTCAAATGCTCCAAAGAAGGTAATAGAACTAACTTCAACGATATGAACGATACGTCGGCAACTATTAAATCTACCTCCTCGGGGAGATCAAAGGGATATCTAGCATTGACCCCCTCTTTGTACCAAACTCTCGGATCATGGCGTAATTTTTCTGCTAATTGAGCACGGCCCACATCCAATGCATACGACTGTGAAGCACCATACTGTAATAAACAATCAGTAAATCCACCTGTGGATGCGCCTATATCTAAAAACTTCACTCCGGTAACTTCTATACCAAAGTCTTGCAAAGCACCTTCAATTTTTTCACCGCCTCTACTTACAAACTTTCTCTTTGCTTTTAACCAGACTGGGGTATCTACCGGTAAGAATTGCCCGGGTTTTTCTATTCTTCCTTTATGCGAAAAAACCTCTCCCGCTAATATCGAGGCTCTAGCACTTTCTTTTGAAACGAGGAGTCCATTACTGATTAGCAATTCGTCTGCACGTAATTTTCTCTTAGCTGGCATGAAAATAATTCCCCAAAATGGACTTTGCCGTAAATTTATCCTCTCGCATATTTGACACTCTCCTTACTCAAAAGTAAAATTGAAGGGTTAAAAATCCTTTTGGAGACTCTTATGCCCAAGCGTACTTGGCAACCAAAAAAAAGACGTCGTCAACGACGCCACGGGTTCATGCACCGCATGCACACTCCTGGTGGTCGCAGAGTTCTTAGTGCGCGCCGCTTAAAGGGCCGCCATAAGCTGACCGTATAGGCGAGATTCGTTATGTCCATTCAACGCATCGGGCGTGTGCAGCGGTTGCGTTTAAAAAGTGACTTCGAGAACCTTCGTGATCAGGGCAAGTCTCGCTCAAACACATTTCTTGTAGTTAGAACTGTACCAAATGGCTTGAAACACTCTAGGTATGGCTTCATTGTAAGCAAACGAACATCGCCATTGGCAGTAAACCGAAACCGTATTAAAAGAATTTTGAGAGATGTAATTAGCAGGATTCCATTGCGCGAGGAACGAGATATCCTGTTTATCGCAAGAAAATCGGCTTTAAATGCCACTCACGCCGAATTGTTAAACGCAACTTGGCATTTGTGCAATAAATTAGAATTGCTTCATGCAGATGGTCGCGAAACTACGACTTCTAAATTAAGATAGGGACATGCAAACGTTCTTACTGTCACTGATAACCTTATACCAAAAAATCCTTTCTCCCTATTGGCCAAGTCAATGCCGCTACACTCCGTCATGCTCTGAGTACACTAAACAGGCCATCCTGGAATATGGTGTTTGGGTTGGAAGTTGGATCGGAATAAAACGTGTAGTACGCTGTAATCCGTTTGGAAATCATGGTTACGACCCAGTGCCTGATAGAGGCTCTCGATCTAATCATTTTCATTTGTAATGAATCAGGCATGCATCATAATCATGCCTACAGTTAATTGAGGAAACATATTTGAGTCTGAGCATTTTTCGTAAATTTAATTTGGGGCGCTTATTTTTTGGTGTGCTTCTTATCTTGATCGCTGTACCTATACTCGTAGGTTGCACAGGTCAGAATCGTAACGCTGCAACCCAAAGCTGGTCTGGTGTAGCTGTCTCCAACGACACAACTTATATTGGGACTAAGGATGGTAAGCTAATTCAATTATCCGTTGAGGGCGGAATTGCAAGAATTGCGCCCTTTGAAGCACCTCAGACCAAGCAGAACCAAGGCTTCCCTGCAATATACGGAACTCCCACGATAAACGAAGACCGCATTTATTTTGGCACTTACAACGGCCTTGTAGTATCTCTCAATCGTACCGATCTCAGAGACATGCGAAGTTTTGAAATAGGAGGTAATGATCTGACGAAGGGCATTGCAGGCTCGGTAATTGTGCACGAGAACCGCTTAGTGGTAGCTGCTGCGGAAGATGCAAATGAAGGCAGACTCTACGTTCTCGATTCTCAAACACTCTCCGAAATTTGCAGATACCCCGCAAGAAACGAAGATCCTATTGGACAATTATGGACGACCCCAATCGCCGCGAATGGCGTAGCTTATTTCGGAGATTTGAACCATTACGTACATTCAATCTCTATTGCGGATTGCTCCACAAATTGGGTATCGCCAACCAAACTTGGAGGAGCTGTTGTATCGCCGCCGACCATACTAGGTAATAACCTGTATTTGGGCACCTTTGACCAGTATTTTTATGAGATAGACCTTCTCACAGGCTCATCTAAAAAATTATTCGCAGGGGAAAATTGGTTTTGGGCAGGAAGTATTACTGATGGAAATACGATCTACGTTCCCAATATGGATGGGAATATTTATGCTTACGATTTAGGCACGGGTCGTATTCGATGGGTATACCCTGATGAACCTCAAATTGATCCTATACTTGCCGCCCCTGTTTTATATGAAGACAAACTAGTATATGCAACAGATGCAGGAATGATGGTTGTCCTCGATGCTGTAAGTGGCTCGCGCTTGTGGGACCGCCGCGTTGGCGACAGCGTCCGCTCGCCATTAACATCAAGCGAGAATTTAGTCTTTCTACATTCTATCGATGAAACTATTACCGCAATTGATATGGAAACAAGGCAGCTTGCATGGGCTCGCAACTTAGAGGATGTAAGGTAAGTTATGGAATTTTTGGGCCTGATTTGGAATGAATTAATTACCAAACCCATGACGAACAGTCTATTGGGCCTCTACGTACTACTAGGCGCAAATTTAGGCATAGCAATTATTGCTTTCACCGTAATCGTTCGGGCACTTACCTATCCCTTAGTTGTCCGTCAGTTACGTCAAATGAAACGCATGCAAAGCCTTCAGCCTCGGATCAAGGAAATCAACGAAAAATACAAATCTAACCCCCAGCTTCGTGGCCAAGAGACCATGAAAGTTTACAAAGAAACAGGTGTTAATCCTGTTGGGTGTTTAGGCCCCTTAGTAATTCAAATGCCTATATTTATAGGGCTTTTTTGGGCAATTAATGGTGTACTACCGTTTACTCCAGAGAATTTGGCTGGCCTATCTGGGAAATTATATTCTTGGTTACCTTTACTGGATTCAGTAGTACCTGTTAATCGTGCGTTCCTTGGAATGGACCTCGCGCTCGAGCCAATGCGCGCAGGGAGTACTTTAGGTTTCATTCTTGTAGGGCTTTCTGGCTTAAGTATGTACGTGCAGCAAAAAATGAGCCAAGTTTCCACATCTGACCCTGCACAACAAAGTACGCAGCGAATGATGCTATTTATGTTCCCCGTCATGTTTGGGATGTTCAGTTTATTTTTCCCTCTCGGGCTGGTGATTTATTGGGTAGCATCTACTCTAATTGGAATAGTTATGCAGTATTTCGTAACAGGCTGGGGAGGATTGATACCTCAGTCAACTGCATCCGAAGGAAATTCATCTCCAAAGCTAGGTCCAACGCTTGGGGGATATATACAAGATAAGGAGGAAGGCAATGGAGGACCAGAGCCTAATCCGCTCAGCGAAGACAGTGGAAGAAGCGATAGAGCTCGCGACTCTCGAGCTCGGCGTAGGCCGAGACGAAATAGAGGTCGACGTAATTAGTAATGGTAGAGCCGGTATTTTAGGTATTGGCTCTGAACCGGCAAAGGTTCGCGTACAACTAATTACTGAAACAGATGGGGTCGCAAGTGATGCGATACATACGGTACGGGAAATATTGTCATTGCTTAATGTCGAAGTTTCTCCAACCATCCGTAATTCAGGGAAACAGCCGGAAGAGCGTGCAATCATCGACATCCAAGGGGAGGATGCTGGCCTGATTATAGGTAAAAAAGGTGAAACATTACGAGCTCTTCAAATGGTTGTGAATATGATCATCAATAATAATAATGATCGGTCCGTCGGTGTAATAATTGACGTCGAAAAGTATCGAGATCGACGCTACCGAGAATTGCGGATTTTAGCAGAACGTACCGCTCAACGGGTGCGAAATAATGACGAAGAAATTGCCCTAGAACCTATGCCAGCTGGTGACCGGCGAGTTATCCATTCAACTCTCAGCGAGTTTGAAGGCGTTGAAACCATAAGTTCAGGAGAAGGCATACAGCGGAAAGTGACAATACGTCCGGTAGAGAATTCTAGCTCTAGCGAAAGAAAAACTCGTCAGCCAAGGAGAACTAAGGGGCGCGAGTCTACTGAAACGCAACAGGATTAATATGGTTACGGCCTTAGATCCGCAAACTACACCTGCAGACAGAACTAGATTACTGATTACGCTTGGGACTCCCTTCATGCTACTTTTCCTTTCGTCTTTAGTCGCATGGCCTTGGCGAGCTTTGGAGATTCCTGGATCAGTAGGCTCACTAACTCCACCAAGCTTCATTCTGCTTATCGCTACAGTGGCAGGTTCCACTTTTGCTCTTCGCCGCCGATTGCCGCTTTCGATGATCACATGGCTACCTGCAGGGCAAGGCGCTATAGTTCTACTGGCAACAGGCTTCTTTACCGGAGGGGACGCAACTGAAATAACTGCGATTGCTTTTTTAATTGCGTATATCCTTATCTACCTTATAGTCCTGATACTCTCCGTGATAATTTCAAATAATGGAGGGCAACTAGGCGTTAGCTTTGTCTCTTTCTTTATCCTGACTCAAGCAGCGAGATTCCCAATATTTGAAGTAGAAAGTACTACCAGCCTAAGCTGGGCTCCATTCTTTACTTTTATAGCAGCTCTCTTTTCAATTTGTGAGATAATCGTGCTAGTCTGGCTAGCTCGACGAATTGTTGAAGCTGATGATCGGTCTGGTGCAAAAACAACTTTATTATTAGTAGCTTTAGTAGTATCGCACGGTATCGTTGCATGCTGGCAAGATCCACTATTGAGAGGAACTATGGGAATTGCTGAAATGTTAGAACAAAGCTTCCGTTGGCTAATGTTAGTTGGTATTCAACTTGGAATGGCTGCAGTTTTAATACGATTTCGCATAGCACATATTCGGCAAGAAGCCCAAAGACAAGCCTTACTAGCCGAAGGAACCAATCATAATGGCTAACCAAAACACAGCCTACAATCCCGTTCCCAGCCAAATCAACTTACCTCAGCTTGAACAGGAAATTCTTGATTATTGGCAAAAAATTCAGATCCTTGATGAAGTTGAAAATATACGTTCGCATTCACCAATTTTTGTTTTCTATGAAGGGCCTCCTACTGCAAACGGTAGTCCAGGAATTCATCATGTACTTTCTCGTTCATTTAAAGATGTCATTCTGCGATTCAAAACAATGCAAGGCTATCGGCCACTTCGGAGAGGTGGATGGGATACACACGGATTACCAGTTGAGCTCGAGGTAGAAAAAGAACTGGGTCTTTCTTCCAAGCAAGAAATTGAGAACTTTGGAATACAAGAATTTAATCAAAAGTGTCGTGAGAGTGTATTCAAATATGTCTCAGAGTGGGAGTCCATGACAGATCGCGTAGGCGTCTGGCTAGATATGGATAACGCTTACGTCACTTATCACAATTCCTATATTGAAACTGCATGGGAGATTTTTAAAAGATTATGGGACCAAGGCCTTATGTACGAAGGCTATAAAGTTACTCCCCACTGTCCAAGATGCGTAACTAGTTTAAGCTCCCATGAAGTTGCACTAGGGTATAAGGACAATACGCCCGACCCTAGTGTGTTTGTTAGATTCCGATTATCTAAGAATCAAGATTCACATGCATCGGACGACATTCTAAAGAAAATAGGTTTCGAGGCAGAAAGTTGGCCTAACGGCACACCTTCCTTTATAGCTTGGACCACAACTCCATGGACATTAACTGCCAACGCAGCATTAGCAGTCGGGCCAAATGAAAAATATGTACTTTGTACAAGTACCGTATCGCAAGAACTTGCTATTGTTGCATCTAATTTAAAGACGAAAGTCCTTGGAGATGAGTGGGATCCAATTGTTGAATTTTCAGGAACCGAACTCGCGGGAATTCAATACGATCCACCATATAGTTCACTACCGATTAATACTCATACTTATCGAGTCTTAACAGCTGCATATGTCACAACTGACGACGGTACGGGCATAGTGCATACTGCCGTGGCATATGGAGCAGAGGATGCTGAATTAGGTAAGGCTCATGGCATTGAAACGTTTCATACTGTTGATTTAAAGGGAACATTACAAAGTCCTTTCCCTGGTGGCGGTAAGTTCGTAAAGGATGCGGATAAGGAAATCATCAAAGATTTGATGAACAGGGAATTGCTTTTCAAAGATGCATCTCCTTATTTACACACTTACCCTTTCTGCTGGCGCTGCAACACACCATTGCTGTATTACGCTAAAGCTTCGTGGTACATACAAACTACTTCTAAAAAAGAAGCAATGGTGCAAGGAAATCGCGCTATAAAATGGGTACCTGAACATATTCAAGAAGGAAGGTTCGGTGAATGGTTACGTAATAATATCGATTGGTCAGTGTCCCGTGAGCGATATTGGGGAACGCCTATACCCATATGGAGATGTCAAGACGATAGCGAACATTTAAAAGTAATTGGGTCAAAAATTGAATTGCAAAGCCAGTGTAATAACTCAGAAAATATTGACTTCATCAATCTCGATTTACACAAACCATTCATTGATCAAATAAAAATCAACTGTAACCAGTGCGCGGGAATTATGGAGCGCATACCTGAAGTTGCAGATGCATGGTTTGACTCAGGTGCAATGCCATTTGCTCAATGGAACTATCCAGTAACTTTAAAAGGGCCCGATTCAAACCCCATAACGCTCAATAATATTGATGATCTAATCGAAAGTCCTTTTTTCCCTGCGAATTATATTACTGAAGCGGTTGACCAAACTCGTGGATGGTTTTATAGCCTCCTTGCACTGTCTACATTAATTGCTGATAAACCTTCTTTTGAAAGCTGCTTGGTTCTAGGCCTCATTCTAGATGGCAAAGGGGAAAAGATGTCCAAATCCAAGGGAAATGTGGTGAACCCTTGGGACGTAGTTTCAGAACACGGTGCGGATGCATTACGGTGGTATCTATTCACAGCAGCTCCAGCTTCAGAAGCACGAAGGTTTTCGACAGAACTCGTGCAAGAAACGTTACGGCAATTCATTCTTACTTTATGGAATACATATAGCTTCTTTACGACCTATGCAAATATAGATAATTTCGATGCAGATAAATATTCTTCGTTTTGGAAAACTGAAACAGGAAGCCCTGACTTAGCTGAGCTACCTCCAAATGAACTCGATAAATGGATAATTTCGGAGTTAAACGAGCTGGTCAAGCAAGTTTCTAACGATCTAGACGAAATTAATCCCACTTCAGCAGGGCGTAAAATACAGGACTTCGTAGATTTATTATCAAATTGGTATGTAAGACGTAGCCGCCGAAGGTTCTGGAAATCAGAAAATGATGATGACAAAATTTGGGCTTATGTCAGTCTATATTCTTGCCTTTTGACAGTTAGTAAGTTGATAGCACCTTTAGCTCCATTTATTTCTGACGCTATTTTCCAAAACCTTGCACCAAAAAACTCACCGAAAAGTGTGCATTTATCTGACTTCCCTGTTTCAAACGAACTTCTAATTGATAATGAACTTTCTCGTGCAGTAAGGCTAGCTAAGCGAATTGCAAGCTTAGGTAGAAGTGCGCGTAGTAAGGGAAAAATTAAAGTAAGGCAACCATTAGCTAGCCTGCTGGTTCGCCCAAGACCTGAAGATAGCGCGCTAATCCCGCTTGTCGAAAATCAAATTCGTGAAGAGCTAAATGTAAAAACAATATCTATTGCTTCTGCAGAAGATATTGGTAATTACGTAATCAAACCAAACCTGCCGGTTCTAGGGCCAAAACTTGGCTCTACGCTGAGCAAAGTTCGAGCAGGGATCGAGAGTGCCAATGCCTCGCTACTAATGCAGAGCCTAGCTAAAGATGGAAGCGTAGTTATCGAACAATCCAATTTACTTGCCGAGGATTTACTAATTGAGCTTCAACCAAAAGATGACGTAATTGCAAGTATGGAAAGTTCGTCAGATGGGCTAATCGTAGGGATTAACACTCTTATTACTGAAGATTTACTCGACGAAGGCTTCACTCGAGAAATAATTCATCGAATACAAAACATGAGAAAAAGCGCGGGACTAAAGATTGAAGACCGTATAGTTTGCTATATCGATTGCACCCATTCCCATTCTTCAAATGCACTTAGAAAGCATGCAAGTTACTTAAAAGAAGAAACTTTAAGCGATACTTTGCACTTTGAAACGCCTTCACAAAATGCCTATTCGGAGCAACACGAAATTGAGGGGGTCATATTGAATATCGGAATCACAAAGACCGAAGTGAAAATCCTATGACAACGCTTATCACCGGGGGGTTTGGTTTTATCGGAGCGCATGTGGTCAAAAAATTTACTGACGCAGGAGAAAGCGTTGTTGTAACTTCATACGAAAACCTAGAACCTCCTAGTTTTCTGAGACAAGAAGTGAAAAATGGGCTACTTATCAAGCAAATTGATATTGGGGAGCCCGGAGCTATTGAACGTCTATCTAAGGAACATAACGTCAATACAATAATTAATTTAGCTATCCATCGAAAATCCTCTTCTGATCCAGCAGAAGATATCCGTATAAATATGGATAAACTTTCCCATTTTTTTGAGGGAGCGTTAAAAAGTGGTGTCGAGAAATTGTTTTGGGCATCCAATGGAGCAATATTTGCCGAATTACCCGAAGGTCCGTTTTATGAAGACACCGCAGTCTCTCTATCTGGAGCCATTCAACCAGGGGCTTTTAAAAAAGCATGGGAAGTATTAGCGCATAATTTCGCACAAAATTATCAAATACAGTCATCATTAAAAATTGTCTCTATGCGAATAAGTGGAGTGTTTGGGCCTACTTATCGCTCAATGCTGAATTTACCTAGTCGGTTATGTCACGCTGCATCAAAAAATCTTCCGCCTGATTTTTCTGCGCAGCGTGGAGGTGTTCCTTATTCTGATGACACTTTCGACTTGACCTATGCCAAAGACGTTGCGGCGGCAGTACTTGCTCTCTACGAGGCTGATGATTTGCCTCATCTCGTTTACAACATCTCGCGCGGTACAACGGTCAGGGCACAGGAATTAGTAGATGCTGTTACGAAAGTCAAATCCAATTTCACTCCGCAACTACAGCAAGGGGCTGGGCCTCGGTTTAGAGCCAATGCATACCTAGATAACTCCAGGGTATTAAAAGACTCGAAATGGGAACCAAAGTTCCATATCGAATCGGCAATAGAAGATTATTTAGATTGGCTTGATTCTGGTGAACAATATTGATCACTAGTACCAAGAAGCACAATAGTTTACTCTAACAAAGATTTAATTCGTTTTTCATGGAGGGGCAATGACTGTTTTAATTACTGGGGGCATGGGGTTTATAGGACTCCACACTACAAAAGCACTTGTAGAAGCAGGGGAAGACGTAGTAATCACGTATTACCAAACCTGGCGAGAGCCAAGTTTTATAAAAGATGAATTTGGTAAACGGGTAACTGTAGAAAAAGCTGATGTCTCCCAGCCAGCAGTTATAGAAGAACTTGCCAAAAAACATAACGTCGAGCACATTGTGCACTTAGCCGTCCCTGGGGTCGCTGCTCTTAGTGCCTACGAAGACTATAGAGTCAATATGAACGGCCTTATTGGTGTACTTGAAGCAGCTACAAACGCAAAAGTAAAACGGCTTTCCCTAGCTAGCTCCATAGCAACATATCATTCACTTCCTTCAGGACCATACAAAGAAACAGATCTTTTGCCCGTGCAATCTGCTAACCCTACCGAAACATTCAAAAAAGCTTGGGAAATACTCTCTTTCCATTACGCTGACCGAACTGGACTTGAGGTAATTGCAATGAGGATTGGTGGGATATGGGGCCCGCTATATCACTCTATGATGAACCTCCCAAGCAGACTTGCCCACGCAGCTTATAACGGTACTGAACCCGATTATTCACGCGGAATCCCATTTGCTGAGGACACAGGTGATGTCTGCTACGTAAAGGACTGTGCGGAAGGGATCAAATTAATCGTGACTAAGGAAAAGCTGGAGCACCGAATTTATAACATCAGCTCCGGTATTGCTGTCACCAACCAGCAACTTGTAGATGCTGCTCTTTCTGTGGAACCAAATGCGAAGCTTTCTTTACAGCCCGGTAAAAGCCCTGCATACAAAGAAAATAACTTCCTCGATATGTCGAGAGCAGAATCTGAACTTGGATTCGTTAATAAATTTGGACCTAAAGAAGCCATGGCCGACTACATAGAATGGCTAAAAGAGGGTAACGAGCAATAGTGATCAGCAATAACCTTTCAATAGGGATAGTCGGGTGCGGAGCGATTGGAAGAGCAATCTTACAAGCTTCTGATCAAGGTACTCTAAATGTGAAAGTGGTCGGAGTTAATAGTAAGTCAGAGGAAAAAGCTAAAGCTTATATTCGGACCCTGAGAAACCCGCCATCTTTTATGTCACAAGACGAACTCATCGATCAAGCAGACCTAATCGTGGAAGCAGCCGGTAGTGAAGTTGTCCCAGATTTAGTGAGAAATGCTTTTCACAATAAAAAAGGAGCAATGGTAATCAGTGTGGGAGCTTTAATCGCAAATTCTGAGTTGCTTGAACTAGCGCGTGATACCAATTGCAGATTGTTGATGCCGTCTGGCGCAATCATTGGACTAGATGGGATCAAATCTGCGGCGGTGGGGAGAATAGATAGGGTAGTAATGGAATCGCGAAAAGCCCCTGAAGCCCTTGCAGGCGCTCCTCATGTCTTAGATAGTGCCATTGATTTGTGGAGCTTGAATGAGGAAACAGTAATTTTTGAAGGCAATGCCAGAGAAGCTTGTGTTGGATTCCCTGCTAACTTAAACGTCTCAGCAGCTGTCAGTTTTGCAGGAATTGGCCCCGATGCTACAACTGTAAAAATGATCGCCGCTCCCGGGTTACAAAGAAATTGCCATGACATAGAGGTTGAAGGTGAATTCGGGTTAATGCGAATTCATCTGGAGAATATACCTGGGGAAAACCCGAAAACTGGAAAATTAACAGCGATGTCTATAATTCGTACTATCCAACAAGAAGTTGACCCAGTGCGACTAGGCACGTAAATCAAGGTGAATAATTGAATAGAGTAGATGGCCGCAACACAAATCAAATTCGTCCAACTAGCATAAAAATTGGTATTCAAGATTACGCTGAAGGATCAGTGCTAATAGAAACTGGCCAAACAAAGGTGATCTGCGCTGCAAGTATTGACGAAAAAGTTCCACCTTTCTTAAGAGGCCAAGGTAGAGGATGGGTTACGGCAGAATACAATATGCTACCCAGAGCTACACATACCAGGACTTCAAGGGAGCGCAGTCTTTCAAGCGGGAGAACTCATGAAATTCAAAGGCTGATAGGTAGATCCTTGCGTGCAGTGTGTGACCTAGAAAAAATTGGCGAAAGATCAATAAATATTGACTGCGATGTCCTGCAAGCTGATGGAGGAACGCGGACCGCATCCATCACGGGGGCATATGTCGCTCTATACCAAGCGCTTCTTTTATTGGTCCAAAAAAAAGCACTGCATCATGTACCACTCAAAGAAAGTGTTGCAGCGACAAGCGTGGGTATATTGAACGACGTTCCTGTGCTTGACTTATGCTATGAAGAGGATTTCAAAGCATCCGTAGATTTGAATGTTGTAATGACAGATTCCGGGGAATTCGTAGAAGTGCAAGGCACTGCTGAAGAGTCGCCGTTCTCCCGAGAAATGTTAAGCGAGATGCTAGATCTAGCGGCTGCGGGTATAAAAGAACTGCACGAGATCCAAAGAGTAACGATTTCAGACCTCTCAAAATTACATAATTGACGCCATATCCATTTATACTATTAAGAGCCTCCACATAAGTGAGTTATGTTAAGTTTGTTAAAAAAAGTAAATTACTTTTTCCTTCTTATAGCTTTTTGCATCGGTTGTACCAGTACCGCCGCGCCTACTGCAACTCCTATGCCGTTGCCTGAGCCAACGCCTACTGTAACTAACGAATCCTCATTGCCTTCAATCCAATTGCCTGATATCGCATCCGTTGTTGAAAAAGTTATGCCATCAGTCGTACAAGTTATCACTGACGTTCAACAAACATCCTTTTTTGGGCAACCTTCAATCGGTCGATCGCAGGGTTCAGGAGTATTTTTTGATAATCGCGGCTATCTTTTAACCAACCATCATGTAGTTGAAAATGCAACCAAAGTTGAAATAGCCCTAATAAACCGACAACGCATTACTACCGAAATTATTGGAACAGATCCGGAAACTGATCTTGCAGTATTAAAAGTAAACCCTGCAGATATTGAGGACTTCGCTATTGCTCCTATCGGTAATGCGAGTGAAATGCGCATTGGAGATTGGGTCATCACTATTGGAAGTCCGTTGGGGTTTGAAGGCTCCGTCACAGTTGGCGTAGTAAGTGCAAAAGATCGTTCACTTAATATTGACGCTAGCACACGATTAGATGACCTAATTCAAACAGACGCTGTTATTAACCCAGGGAATAGCGGCGGTCCTTTACTCAACCTTAGAGGCGAAATTATCGGTATCAATACAGCGATAATTAGAGGCGGTCAGGCAGATGGCATTGGCTTCGCAATTAGCGTAGACACAGCTTCTTCTATCGCAAGTCAACTAATTGATCATGGTCGTGTAATTAGGCCAAGAATAGGCGTCATGATCCGTGATGTAACTCCTGCAACAGCAGCAGAACTTAAACTTCCTATCGACGAAGGAATTCTTGTTGTTTCTGTATCAGAAGACGGTCCTGCAAGCAGAGCAGGTATAAAAGCTAATGATGTAATTGTCCAAATCGATAATAATACTGTCTCTTCTATGACTGAGCTTGTTAGGCTGATACTTAAAAAATACCAAGTTGGCGACAATATACGAGTGACAGTTGTGCGAAATACAATTTACCTAACATTTGACGTTACATTAGAAAATTTAGATTGATATTTTCGCATTGATAAATGCAGGAAGCATCCTTAGCTAATGCAACAAAATAATTCAAACCCGAGAATATTTTTCGGATGGTATATCGTAGCGGGTAGTGTTATTACTAACGCGATTTTATCCGCTGCTTATTTCCAAGGGTTCAATGCGTTCATATTGCCAATTGAGAGTCACTTCGGTTGGAGTCGATCAGTGATTAGTGGCGCCATGTCTCTCCGTCAACTTGAGTCCGGGATCATAAGCCCTGTAGTAGGGTTTCTACTCGATAAAATCAGGCCACGCACTTTGCTATTCTGGAGTGCAATCACCACCGGGATCGGTCTCATTTCCTTGGGCCTCATTAATGGAATCGTTACTTTTTATCTAGCTATATTCGTTGTATCTATCGGTACTTCAGGAATGAGTCATGCCGTTACTTGGCCAGTAGTAATCGCTAGATGGTTTCGAAAAAAATTAGGTCTCGCAACGGGTATTGCAGTTATGGGACCAATTTTTGGTTCTCCATTTGTAATACTAAACACTTCATTGGAAGAAACATTCGGATGGCGATCTATACTCATAGGGTATGGGATTATAGTCTTAATATTTCTTACACTCATTAGTGCAATTGCACGAGAGAGGCCAGAGAAATATGGTTTACTTCCTGACGGTGAGCATTCACAAGAACTTTCAAATTACAGTACAAATAACCCCTCTAAAACGATAGAGCACGGAATGAGGCTTGGCGAAGCAGCGCGTACATTGGAATTTTGGCTATTTACTGGGTATCTATCAGGAATGTTCATGGTTAATTCTGCATTCCAAGTTCATCTAATCCCCTATTTCATACAAGATGTTGGACTTACTGCAAAATCTGCAGCAGTAATTTTCACGCTTGTATTTACGCTTAGCGGAGTGGGAAGGATGGGCGCAGGCTATATGTTAGATAAGGCAGATTATCGCCTTGTGCTATGCACGGTAGCAGCATTTATGGGACTTGCTTTCATATATCTGCAGCTTGTTACAGTCAGTTCTATACTAATGGCAGCCCCTTTCATAATTTTATTCGGAGTGGGCTTTGGGAGCATCATTCCAATGCGAGGGACATTGGGCAGCATGATGTTTGGTACTAAATCACTAGGGTCAATAGTCGGAGTATTACAGGGTGGAGCAGTTGCTGCAGGAGTAATCGGTCCTATTTTCATGGGAGTTATCTTTGATATAGATGGGAGGTATTTCCTATCTATATGGGGGCTAGTGGCAGTTTGCGTAATAATGATCCCTTTGTCCTTTTTAATGAAATCTCATTCAAAATTACAAATTCGATTAGCAACAGTTATGAATACCGATGGCTAATGCGAAATGAATATATAATATTTGACACGCTGAGATATAGATGACGATAATCTTCTGATTGCAATAAAGGTTATATAAGCGAGAAAACATAAATGTCCAATCCTGTAGCTTTCCTGAATGGTGAATATGTCCCCTTACACGAAGCAAAAGTCGGCATAATGACGCATGCACTTCATTACGGTACAGGAGCATTTGAAGGAATTCGTGGAAACTGGAATTCCGAAGATAAGAAAATATACATTTACAAGCTAAGGGAGCACTACGAAAGACTCCTTAGTGGGTGCAAAATGCTTTGGATAGACCTTCCATACAGCGTTCAAGACCTGTGTGACATAACTGTTGAAGTTGTAAAACGTTCGGGATTTACAGAAGATCTCTATATTCGCCCAGTTGCGTATAAATCCGAAGAAAAGGTTGCGAACTTAAACCTTAAGGCGCTTGCTGATGGATTCTTTTGCCTCGCAATACCATTCGGCAACTACATCGATACGGATGGAGCAATCAATTGCTGTGTAGCATCGTATCGCAGAATTGATGACACAATGGTACCTCCACGCTTCAAACTGAATGGACTGTATCTTAATTCGATACTCGCAAAAACCGACGCTTTAGCAACAGGATTTGATGAAGCCATAATGCTAAATACGGACGGTCACGTCAGTGAAGGAACAGGCGAAAATATATTCTTTGTATACGGAAACACTATCGCTACTCCTACCCTAGAAAGCAACGTGCTACCAGGAATTACTCGCCAGACCGTTATTGATCTTGCTCAAGAAGAGCTCGGTATGAAAATTGTAGAACGGCCGGTAGATAGAAGCGAGCTTTATACTGCGGAAGAGATTTTCTTGTCTGGTACAGCCGCGCATATACAGGGAGTTGGTTCAGTGGACCATCGAAAAGTAGGAAATGGCGCCGTTGGACCTGTTACTAGAAAACTACAGGAACTTTATTTCCCGATAGTGCGTGGGGACAATACAAAATATATGAATACTTTGACCGTAGCTTCCCCAAATAATATTCATTAGAGAGACCATGTCAGGTTTTGAATTCGAATACACCTTATGGGTTTTCTTGAGTACCATAGGAGTATTCCAATATACAGCACTGAAAAATAATTTATGGGGCTTTGTAGTGCTTCGTAACATGCCGTCAACTACAAAATTTTTATCGGTCGCAATCGTAATTTGCTCATTCCTATGGTTCTTTCTTAGTGAAGATCGGAATGTACCAGACACAGCTGAAGGAATTGATGGCGTCGTTCAAACCCGTTGGTTTGCTATCGGTGCAATTAGTGCAATTGCCCTACTATCTCTTATTTCATCTATTACTAATCACCGTTGGGGTGCGCAACATGGATGGGATTCAAGTACACAAAATTGGCCTCCAATAGGTATTTCATGGATAGAAAAAACCACTTTCTTGCGAGCAATTTTCTGCATAATTCAAGCTATCTATAAAAACGGAATCATATGGAAAATTCGATAGTTTTATCCCTAAACACAATTGTAGGTAAATCTGCGACCTTAGATTTCATCATGGGAATATTGGTTAGTGATTATGCTGTTCCGGTAATTGGAAGTCTAATTTTAATGTCCCTATGGTTTACGGGTAACGAAAAAGATCGATCGTACAATCAAGCAATCACATTAATCGGTACAGGAAGTGTGGGAATATCCAATTTAATTACATCAATGATTAATGTTCGTATAGATCGGGCTAGGCCCTTCGTTGAAAATGAACTTAAGCCGTTATTCTACGAACCTACTGACCCTTCATTCCCATCGAATGCTGCAGCTGTTGGTTTCGCAATTGCGACATGTGTTGTATTCAAGCACCGAAAAACAGGAGTCCTACTTTATTTACTTGCGTTCGGATGGGGATTTGCTCGCGTTTACGCAGGAGTACATTTCCCCACCGATATAATCGGTGGTGCTTTAATAGGAATTTCTGCAGCAATATTAGTTGCTGCAATTGTCAGGCTTTTTCTTTTCATACCCAGAAATATACATAAGGTTTTTCGACTCTTCTACTTAGCTTGATTTTCAACTTACTGTTCTTATTACTTGACTATGGGCTAGATACTTTTTACGATATCTCCACATAGAGGAAATTATGTCAATCACAACTGAACCTTTGACGATCACAATCACTGAAAACGGAGCAAAGCATGTCCGTAGCTTCATGGAAGCAGAGGGCGTTGCATCTGGAATACTAAGAGTTGCAGTCAAAGGTGGAGGCTGTTCTGGTCTAACCTATGCCTTGGATATTGCGTCTGAGGCACAAGAAGATGACAAAGTAATACAGCAAAACGGGGTAACACTTGCTGTTGACAAAAAAAGCTATATTTTCCTTGCTGGAACAGAACTAGATTACTCTGGGGGATTAAACGGTAAAGGGTTTGTTTTCAATAATCCCAATGCAAAGAAATCCTGCGGGTGCGGTACATCGTTTGCCGTCTAGTACTGATAAATCGAACTCTAATTTTCTATGCCAACTATGACAACCAATTCAGGCCGTGAATCACTCATGGAAGGCCGATCTATTTTCTCAGATATTAGCGAGCACGGTCGACTGCACATGTCTGGTTCTGATGCAATTGACCTTCTTAACAGGCTCACTACAAATGATCTTTCTGCATTTAAGAGTAATTCTGCAATCTCAACAGTTATTACCAATGGTGATGCAAAAGTAATCGACTATTTGCTTTTGGCCGGAGATGGACGCCAAGGACTTTGGTGTGTCACAAGTAATAAACGTTCTTCTACAGTAGCTGATTGGCTTGATCTATATACGTTCGGTGAAGATATAACTACAGAAGATCAAACAGAAAACACAGGGCAACTCATAATCCTAAAACTGCCAGGTACTTCATTTTCATTAGCTGAAAATGAAGGTTTCAGCATTCCTGCAAATAGCAGTAGTTCAACAGAAAATCCTTTTAATTCAGTAATGTTCTCTGCAAATTTTGGGCAATATCTCTCCTATCATATTCTGGTTCCAAATAAAGATGATCTTCCGGCAGTAAAGAGTATCTTGAAAGCCCAATCAATTGTCGAAATTAGTACTGAAGAATTCGAAAATTTAAGGATCCACGAAGGCGTCCCTTCATACTCAAAAGAGTTCGGGGAATTTAATAATCCACTTGAAGCACGACTTACTGGTTCCATCAGTGAATCTAAAGGTTGCTATACGGGCCAGGAAGTAATTGCAAGATTGCAAACTTATCAAAAAATACAGCGATTACTTATGTCATTTGAGGCTGACAAAAATATCAGTATCGGAACTATATTAACCACTAAAGATGGACATAATGCAGGAGTCGTCACGTCAGCCTACAAAAATGGTAGCGTGACCAGAGGATTAGCTCTTGTATCTTCGAAGTACGCGAACTCAGACCATTTACTAACGGAAAGTGAGCAAAATGCACTAATTAAGCTTTCCGATCCTAATCATGCACTAGCAACAGAGCCAAGTGAACTGTGATCAACCTAGATAAAAATATTTAAATGATTCAGCTAAATCAAGAGGGATGCCATTTTCTTTAGGCATACGTAGCCAGCTTTTTATTCTCTCATCAAAGGCTTCCGTGATATTTTGCATCTGACTTTCATGAGCTTTTAGAGCCCTCAATTTAGTATCAACCGTACGAGAAACATCAAAAAAAACATTTGCAGAATCATCTCTTGCACCAACATATAAGTGTTCAACTATATGAGCATCTAAGCCTTCTTCTTTTGCTAGGTGCGGGAACATATGAATATCGCGTGCTGAAGGAAATACTGCATCCAAAACAGCATCACCCGTATTCCGATGATCAGGATGGTTAATATAGTTACCTGACCATCGAATAGTCGGATTCTGAGTAATCACTGCAGTCGGTTTATGCTTACGTATAAGCCTCACTATGTCTTCTCTTAATTTCAGAGTGTTTTGGACCATTCCGTCTTCGTAGCGCAAAAATTCTATCGCCTGTACACCTAAAATCCTGCAAACTTCTGCTTGCTCTTTTTCACGTATGACTGCGAGATCAGAGGGCAGGATGCTAGGGTCAGGGGTACCTTTATCACCTGAAGTCACCAATCCATAAACCACCGATTTACCTTCACTACACCATCTTGCAACGCTACCAGCGCACATAAATTCGGCATCGTCAGGATGCGCTACTATAACTAAAATTTTCTCACCTGGACCTGAATGATCAATCGGCCAAATATCCATTAAAGACTTAATCCTCCATCAATACCTATAACTTGTCCGGTTACGTATCGAGCATCTTCGCTTGCTAGAAACGCCACAACACCTGCGACATCTTCGGGAGTCCCAAAATACCCTAGCGGTATCCGCTCTAAAATTTTTTGCTGCAATTGTGAACTAATAGCATCCACCATTTGTGTTTCAATAAAGCCAGGTGCTATAGCATTTACGGTTATCCCACGAGAAGCGACCTCTTTTGCCACTGTTTTTGTGAACCCTATTAGGCCCGCCTTTGCTGCTGTGTAATTCGATTGCCCAGCATTTCCAGTTATCGCTACAACCGAAGACATATTTATTATCCGACCAGAACGTTGGCGGACCATCGATCTCAGCGCAGCTTTTGTGCATAAAAAAGCCCCCTTCAGGTTGGTATCAATGACTTGATCCCAATCTTCTTCGGGTAGCCTCATTATCAAATTATCTTTAGTAATCCCCGCATTGTTAACAAGTATATCCAGTCCTCCAAGTTTATCTTCAGCTGCTTGGATTAGACTTTGAACCTCTAAACTATCTGCAACACTGCCTTTTAGAATTATTGCTTTGCCACCTAATGATTGAATTTCGTCGACCACTTTAGCAGCCTCTTGTTCACTAGCGTTGTAGTTAACTCCTACACTTACTCCTTCTGTAGCCAAGCGAATTGCAATCGCTTTGCCAATTCCTCGACTAGCACCCGTGACTAATGCTTTTTTACCATCAAGATTTATCATCAGAATCCCCTGTCCTGGTTGTTACTCGAGCAAGATCTTCGCGCATTGTCTGAACAAAATTTGAATCCAAAACTTGCATCGCCAATAAAACAGACCCTGCTATGTTCTTTGCACTAGATCTGCCATGACCTGCAATTACTACGCCATTAACACCAAAAAGAGGACCTCCACCACCTTCAGCAGCTTCCGCAAGTCCTTCAATTGCAGCAACAGCGGGATTATCGTTCCCTAGCTTACTTGCTAAATATTGTCCTGCCGCCGCAGCCAGTCCTTCTGTGTATTTCAATAGGACATTACCTACAAATCCGTCGCATACCACGACGTCAGCCTTTCGCATAAATATTTCGTGGGGTTCAATATTGCCAACAAAATTCAAGCCACTCGATTGAAAAAGAGGAAACGCCTCTTGAACTTGCTTATTACCTTTGCCATCTTCGGATCCTACGCTTAGCAACGCTACTCTGGGATCATCTATTTTATGGTAAAATCTCTCAAACGATGCACCAAGCGATCCGAAATTGACTAATTGAGACGGTTTACAATCGACATTGGCACCCAAGTCAATGATTGTTGTTTCTGGAGCCAATCCTATAAACGGTCCCCCTAAAGTAGGTCGTTCAAGCCCATCAAATAACCCAAGCGCAAAAACAGATGCCGCCATAGTTGCCCCAGTTGAACCCATGCTAATTGAAGCATGAGCGATCCCTTCTTTAAGTAGCCCCACTGTAATTGCAATTGAAGAACGAGGTTTTCTGCGTAAGGTCAGTGCGGGATGTTCTCCTTCATTAATAACGTCATCCGCGTGAAGTACCTTGATTGGTAAAGACGCACTTTTATGCCTTTGAAGTTCTTCATGTACAGAACTTTCATCACCAACCAGTATTATTCCTACTCCGTAATCACGAGCAGCAATTACACCTGCTTCAACGGGAACAGCGGGCACATCGTCCCCTCCCATAGCATCTATTGCAATCGTATATTTAGACATAGTCCTCCAGACCTTGTGAATCTAATTTGAGCTTCGCGTCTCCAGTGATTACCTGGCTCTCATTTTGATTAATAACGATAACTTGATAGACCACTTCCTCATCGTTAGAAGATTTTAATTGAGCATTCACTTTCACAACATCACCAGGAAATACAGGTGCTCGAAACCGAGCTTTTAGTTTGCCTGTACGTAACCATGTATTTCCAAATGCACTGGTCATTAATGCTGAGATAAAAGCAAGTATTAGCATTCCATGGGCTATAGTTTTCCCGTAAGGAGTGTTCCTAGCGAATTCCTCATCTAAATGAAGAGGATTATAATCTCCACTTGCTTCAGCATACTTAATCAGACGCTCCTGAGTAATAACATGCTCTATCGGTTTCAATTTTTCAGGAATTTTTCCCATTACTCAGTCACTACCAAAGTGGTCCTTGCAACAAAAATTCTGTCCCTGCTAGCAGAAGTACATTTAAATTCCAAGACTAAAAATCTAATATCACTACGCAATGTATTCGAGTTGATAGCGCAAGTACATTCAACGGAGGCTCCCACGCTAGCCAAATGGTCAACCTCAAGATCTTGGCTAGTATGTACAGTACCTGGCGGCAATTTTATAGCAGCCATTGCTTCAGCCATTGCCTGAGCTAAAATTGCCATCGGAGGTACAATTGCCTCGTCTAAAAATAACGTTGATTTGTCTCCAACCGCATCTAAATAGCACGCTATCTGGTCTTGGGACAAAGCAATGCTTTTTTTAAAAATAATCTGATCTTTTTCAAGTAAGCTTAAATTCATGATCTTCACATGGATTATAGGCGGTTCTAAAATGAAAAATACATGTTTTAGGAGTAAGTAAATGCCTGTAGTAAGCCTTGGATTCTTAAGTGCGAATAACCGGAGAGGTTCACATTATGATGATTTCTTGAACCTTATACCTCAAGAAGCCTCAGTTGAAATTACTCCTTTAAGCCTGTGGAAAGATTCTTTGTACGATCTGAAAGGTAAAACAGAGGAACATATTCATCTAGTAACAGGGCTCCAATCCCAGAATAAATGGGACGGGATTGCATTAATGGGTGCTCCTATGCAAGTACAAAACCCAGATCATATCCAAAAATTACGTGCAGTTATTGAGATCCCCATAACCACAGCTTTGGAAGCAGGGACTGCTGCTTTGAAAGCATTTGGGGCAAAAAAAATTCTTCTTCTTACGCCATTTGATGATGGTCTCAATTCACTGCTTCAAGATTTCCTTGAAGATCAAGCTTTGGAAGTTTCTGTTCCCATTAATAATAGAACTGATACTCGAAAAGCAGACGTGGATTCCACGGAGCGCAAAACCACTGAAGAAGTGTTTAGCTTAGCAATAAATGCATACCAAGAATATCCTGATGTTGAGGCAATATATTTTCAAGGTGCGCCACTAAACCCCTTACACGCAATTGAAGATATTGAATCTACACTCGGTATACCAGTGATAGCGAGTAATCCTGCAATGTTTTGGCATATTTCTTCTCTTCTAAGCTATCGCTTCCCTGGTAGCAAAGGCGGGCGACTGCTAGAAGAGTGGCCCAGCCTTAGCAGGTGATATATAGTCGGCGTATGCAATGTATAGAATGCGGTACTACTTTTGACATAATTGAACAAGAATTAATTCAATGTCCAATCTGTTTAATGACCTACGCTAATTCCGAAGACACATTTATTGAAGATGGTTTGTCATTAAGTGATGTTATGAAAATAATGAGTGAAGCAGATGATACATAAAGGTTTCGCTTTAGATATAGATTCTCCTATAGCTACTGTTACAATCAATCGTCCTTCACAGTTGAATGCGATCACATCTGAAATGTGGCAGCAAATTCCTCAAATAGCCATTGAATTACAGTCAAATGACTCTGTTCGAGTAGTAATTTTTCAAGGTGCAGGCACCAAGGCATTTTCTGCAGGGGCAGATATTAACGATTTTGATACCACCAGAAGTACCCCTCAACTAGCCCAGAAGTACCGCCAGAATGTTGATGAAGCATGCGATGCGATATCTAGCCTTACTAAGCCTACTGTAGCTGCAATAGAAGGGTATTGCTTGGGTGGAGGCTTTGAGCTAGCGCTTTGTATGGACATAAGAGTTTCCTCTGATACAGCAAAATTTGGATTGCCTGCAGCAAAAAGAGGAATTGCTATTTCACATCATCATTTGGAAAAATTAATTCAAGTTGTTGGTCATAATGAGGCAAATTATCTTTTACTAACTGGGCGTTCTATCGATGCAAATCGTGCACTGTCACTAGGGCTAGTATCTACTATTACCGAACATGGAAAACTTTATGATGCCACTGCAGCATTAGCTATAGAAATTGCTGAACTATCCCCTGTTTCGCATCGTTTCCATAAACAAGCCCTGAGTGATTTAAAACGGTACGGGGGCGTAAGAGGAATTCCTAAGGATTCCCTTCAAGCAATAGATGCTACGGAAGCGAGTAACGATTTTATTGAAGGGGTTATTTCATTTAAAGAAAAAAGGGATGCACATTTCCCTGGGAACTGACACATCAGATCAATACCATGGTAGATGTGGCTCTAGTGCTAATACCAAGAACACCAAAGCTAAATGCAATAAGCTAAATTTATAGGTACTTAAGGTGTTTTTTGAACTTGGTTCTTTAAACATCAAGCGGATCTTCTGAAGCCAAAAAACACCCAGAATAGAACTAGAAAAAGCAAATGTTAAGCCAGCGTACCCTGCAACAACAGGCAACCACGAAAACACTATAAGGAGCATAACGTAAAGTGCGATTTGAACCGTTGTATCCCTAAGACTAGCGACTACAGATAGCATTGGGATTTTTGCATCTGCATAATCATCTTTAAGCAATATAGAAAGAGTCCAGAAATGTGGTGGAGTCCAAAAAAATATGAACCCAAACATATACAAGCCAATGGCTGTAATCTCGCCAGAAACAGCAGTCGCCCCTATTAGTGGCGGGAATGCACCTGCTGCACCTCCAATAACTATATTATTCCAGGATCGTCTTTTCAAAACGATTGTATATACAAAAACATACACTGCGGCAGCAACCATCATCAAAATGGATGCTAGTAAATTTGTCCATTGAAACATAATTAATATCGATAGGATGATAAAAAACATTCCAACTGCAGATGCGTAAAAAGCACCAATATTGTTTGATGGCACGGGACGATGTCTTGTTCGGCGCATCAAAGCGTCGATATCAGAATCAAACGCCTGATTTATAGCGTTTGATCCCGCTGAAGCTAGTGTCCCTCCAAAAATAACAGCGAGCAGGATTGCAATGTCAGGATCTCCTTCCGAAGCTTTCCATACTCCTGCCGCCCCAGTAACCACTAATAAAAAAATTACTCGAGGCTTAGAGAGAGTTATAATCTGACGAGCAAACCTCACTTTTGGCTCTCTCCCTTGAGGCTCAAATTAAATTGAGCTACCACAAATGACCATATGGTAGCTGCAAGTGCCAAATGAATAACTCTAAGTGATTGAGGAAGATCGGTAACGATCGCACTAATTCCTACACTAAATTGCAAAAGAGCAAGTGATGCAATCACTAAGCTAATAATCCATGTAAAACCCTTCGCCCCATTTTTTCGGACTTGAAATGCTGTCCACACAAACACAAAAACAAGAAGTGTTGCGGCAATACGATGGAGGCTATGAAACAATAACGCAGCGTTACTGCTCCTAGAATCACACAAAGGAAGCCCTGGACATCCTGAACTTTCGCCGGATCCTACTATTAGGCCTCCAGCAAGCACCACAAATAAAGTAGCAATAATCATTGCCCTCGCTCTTTTGGGAGTTGGCATACTTATGCCCTTGATGTTAAGCGAACGTGCTGCTCCACTAACTAATAGTCCCAGCGTGAGCATAGCAAATGTCAAGTGTGCCAACCTAACCATCCCATGAAGCTCGGTTAATACTGTAATCCCACCAAGAATTGCTTGGATAAAAATAGCTGAAAGCGCTAGGAATATTAACTTTGCAGTCAACATATCTTCTGTACGGCCTTTATATGCAAAAAAAGATGTCACAATAACCAAAATCATTGTGATCCCTGCAAGAAATCGATGACCGAACTCAATGGCAACATCTCCCTGTAATTCAGGGATAACGTTACCTTCACACAGAGGCCAATCAGGGCAACCTAAGCCAGAACCAGATACACGGACCCATGAACCATACGCAATAAGTAGTATAGTCAATACAGACGCTACCAATGCTGATTTCCCTGCCCTCGAAACCCATTCACTCTGATCTGTCTTCATTTAACCTCATACCCTAAAAGAAATCCAAATAATGGCCACGATCAAACCAAAAGGCAACACGGTCCAAAGCAATTCAATAACACGTGTACCCAATATTCCTCGTTTTATTTCATAACTGATTTTCATTCGAGTCGCAGTTATAACTATCCCTAGGTTGACTAAGGCAATTAATCCAATCACCACCCAAGAATAAATATCTATTTCAACTTGCAATACTCTTACCTCGAATTGCTATCCACTATACTCAAGCTTATGGTATCTGAAGCGAAGGCTTATAACTATATCTGAACAACGAGACAACTATCTAAAATGGAAAAACTCAGCTTACAATTAAATGATGGAGTGATGACGGTATTTGTATTGAATGTAACTAAGCAAGCAGATATCCCAACAATCATTATGGTACACGATGCTCATGGACTCACTCCTGATGCGCTAGAGCAAGCCAAATGGCTATCTCAGCATGGCTATCGCGTAGTCGCCCCTGATGTATTTTATAGAGTTGGTGAATTGCAAACGACATCTATATTGGGCAACACGATTGAGGCGATGATGAGCTTGCGAAAAGGTATGACAAATCAAGGTCATAAATCTGATATGGAAATACTTTCAAGGCATATCAAAAATACTTATCACTCCAATCGAAAAATAGGAATTACAGGCTTTTGTTTAGGAGGACGTATAACTTATTTAGCTGCTTCAAATACCAGCGATTTTGATGCTGCAGTTGCCTTTTATCCCACTCGGCTCAGAGAAGCAGACCCGGCCATTAGAGCATCACTAAAACCAATAGACAATGGTAAGAATATTAATATTCCTCTAATGATTTTTTTCCCAGAGCTAGACGAATTCAATCCTCCTGATGGAATCGAAGTTATTCATAAAGCATCGATTACGAATAAACACCCTCTCGAAATAATCACAGTTAAAGGGGCAAATCACGGATTCGCTCAATCGGGCAGCCCTGGCTTCCATCCACAATCAAGTAAAGAAGCATGGGGCCGCGCGTTAGATTTTTTTTCTACTCACCTATTTTAAATTTACGGAGTAATTATGGAAATCACGAAAGAAATAATAGATATTGCAACACCTGATGGAGATATGGCGCTGGTGACAGCAAAACCGGTGGGAACAAAACCTCATTCAGCAATTATTGTAATTATGGAAGCTTTTGGGTTAGACCCCCATATCGTAAATATCACGGAAAGATTTGCAGATGCAGGGTTTTTTGCTGTTGCGCCTGATTTATTCCATCGATCTGGGAGATTACGTTTTGCCACCTACGATAAACTCCAAGAAATGCGCGAAGATTTGCGTAAAGGCTTCTCAGACCAATCCATCGATACTGATATCCAGCAAACTATAAATTTTTTGCACAACCGTGAAGACGTAACCAGCAATATAGGAATTGTGGGGTTTTGCTTGGGTGGCCGCATTTCTCTGCAATCGGCCATTCGTGCCAAAGGGTTGGCAGGAGCTGCTATTTTTTACGGAGGGAACATGTTCCCTTCGCAAGATACTAAGGGCACCTTCTCCGCAGATATAGAAGCAGATCAGTTAGAGATACCTATCATAGGATTCTTTGGAGTAGAAGACCAAAACCCCACAATTACACAGGTACAAGGGCTTGAGAATAAATTGATGAGTTTAGGCAAAGTCTGTAATTTCAATTACTATGAGAATGCAGGACATGGATTCTTCTGTGAAGAGCGTGAAAGTTTTCGCCCAGGCCCTGCAAAAGATGCATGGGCAAAAACCTTAGATTTCTTCAATACGTACTGCCCCTAGTCAGAATTGACTAGCTCGAGGTAAAACATGAATTATACCGATATTCTTTTTTCCAAAACAAACGGAATAGCTACTATTACCATCAATCGTCCTGAGGTGAGAAATGCTTTTCGGCCATTAACTATTGACGAGATGATTAGTGCATTCCAAGACGCTTGGGATGACGACCAGATTGGCGTAGTTATACTTACGGGAGCAGGCGATAAGGCGTTTTCAAGTGGTGGTGATCAAAAAATTCGCGGTAATCACGGATACCAAGCAAACGACGGACATAATAAATTACGAATATCTGAATTGCATACAATTATCAGAATGATTCCAAAGCCTGTGATAGCAGCCGTAAATGGGTATGCAATTGGCGGAGGGCATGTTCTGCATGTCATATGTGATCTTAGTATAGCTTCAGAAAATGCTATTTTTGGGCAAACCGGACCGAAAGTTGGTAGTTTTGACGCAGGTTTTGGAACGGCATTTCTAGCAAATATAGTAGGGGAGAAGAAGGCAAGAGAAATATGGTACTTATGCCTCCAATACAGCGCATCCGAAGCTCTCGAAATGAGATTAATTAATAAAATTGTCCCGTTTGTAGAACTTGAAGCCACCGCCATAGACTGGGCTAATAGGATTTTAGAAATGAGTCCTACCGCAATACGATTCCTAAAGGCATCATTCAATCAAAGTACTGATTGGGCATACGGATTACAACAAATGGCGCATGGCGCCGTGCAAATGTACTACGGAACAGCAGAAGCCCAAGAAGGAGTTGATGCATTTAACGAAAAAAGAAAGCCTGATTTCAGTTCATTCCGGAATCAAAATTGGTAAATATAAACCGAACGCAATTCCTTGCAAAGTTACATGCTTGGTTTTGGGGGATAAGACCTTTTTCGCTATCGGCTTCAACCGCTCCAATTTTAGTAGGGACTTCGCTCGCCACAACAGTAACTACAATTAATTTACCTTTATTCTTTCTTTGTATCACAGGGTCAATTGCGATTCAAATTGGAACCAATTTAACTGATGAATACGCTGATCACAGAAGTACAGGGGGCTCAGACAAATTTCTAGCTCCCCACAAAGTTATACAGCGTGGGCTTTTAAGTGAACGAAACGTTTTAAATGGAATGATTGTAGTGTCCACCTACGGAATCATTACAGGATTAATTATAACTTACTACGCGGGGTTCCCTATCCTCTTAATTGGGCTAGTAAGCGTCTTAGTAGCATACCTTTACGCGGGAGGCCCAAAACCTCTGGGCCATATTGGCTTAGGCGAAATAATAGTTTTCATATTTATGGGACCTGTAATGGTTATGTCTGCTTATTTCGTACAAGTGCAATCAATTTCTGTGCACTCATTCCTTGTTTCAATTCCTGTTGGGTGCATAGTCACTGCGATTCTTCATTGCAACAATATGCGCGATGTTGATGAGGATTCTAAAGCAGGCAAAATCAGTATCGCTATTTTATTAGGGTCTAATTTTTCTAAATTCGTTTATTCTATGCTCATAGTAACTGCGTATTTAGTCATAGGAGCTTTGGCGTTAAGTGAACTAGGTTACTGGATAACACTAGGCCTCGTTACAATCCCGATAGGTATTCAATCAATTGTCAACGTTTTCAGGGACAATGACAAAGCCTCAATGAATAAGCTTATGGTTATTAGTGCGAAATTACACGCCTGGACAGGTTATGCCCTTTCTTTAGGTATTTTGCTTACAGGCTTATAAATCAATCACTGGTTGGAGCAAGAGGAAACCTCTTGCTCCAACCAGTGATTTTATTCTTCTTCAATTTCCTCAAAAGGATCATCGTCTGAAGTGATTTCGGGATCTGCAATATCATCGTCTGCAGTTATTTCTGGTTCTGCTAAGTCATCTTCTACAGAATCGAAGATATCATCATCCCCTTCATCGTCTGTACCTAAAATATCTTCTAAGATATTGTCGATACTTGAATTATCTCCAGGAATATCTTCAATCAATTGTGCTAAGTCAGCCACATCATTCTCACCATCGTCTACAACAGCGGCATTAGTAGCAAATGAAGATTCAGGCAAGCCAAGTAATTGACGTCCTTCTTCAGAAACATCCAGTCTTGCTGGGATCAATCGTCCAATGATCACGTTCTCTTTGAGACCGCGAAGGTAATCGACTTCACCTAAAATTGCGGCTTCGGTAAGCACTCTTGCAGTCTCTTGAAAAGAAGCTTTCGCTAAGAAGCTGTCAGTATTCAAGGATGCGCGAGTTACCCCTAAAATTTCTGGCTTACTAGTAGCAGGCTCGCCGCCTTCAGCAATAATTCGTTCATTGACTTCCTGGAATTGTAATCGGTCCGTCAATTGGTTCGGTAAAAGGTCAGTATCGCCGCTTGTTTCAACACGTACCCAACGCAGCAATTGCCGAATAATAGTTTCAATATGCTTATCATTTATCGAAACACCTTGGTTCCTGTAAACAGTTTGCACCTGCTCAACTAAATACCGTTGAGTTGCTTCAATTCCTTCTACACGAAGAATATCGTGGGGATCTTTGACTCCGCTAGTTAGCTTGCCTCCAGCATAAGCTGCATCTCCTGTTCGCACTAATCTTTGATCAGTCGCATCTACAGGATGATCCCTCACTTCAATTTCAAAAGCATCTATTTCAATTCCGCCGTCCACAGCCCGTACCACTCCAGAAACACGTGCCAATAAATCCACCAGTTGAGGGCTTTGATCAACTTCTTCATCATTATCGTCCGAGGGTTTCGTACCCTTTTTCGGACGCGCCTGTGCAAGAACTTGACCTGCCTTTACTACCTGCTTGGCCTTAACCACTAACTTGTGAGTCTCTGGGATCAAATATGAATCTGTGAAAGGGATTTTATTTACAACACGAATCACTGTAGTCATTGATGTTGGAGGGGTATAAACCTGAGGATCCGGATCTTCAACATAATCCCCAATTATTGTTCCATTCTCGAAAATAATTACATCCCCATCAATCTCTGCAATTGTCGATTTACCTTTTGGTGACCTAGCTTCGAAAAGCTCTTCGACCCTTGGCAAACCAGAGGTAATATCTTTCCCAGCAATACCTCCCATGTGAAAGGTACGCATCGTTAATTGTGTTCCTGGTTCTCCAATTGACTGAGCAGCAATGATACCTACAGCATCGCCAATCAACGCATATTTCCCAGACGCAGGGCTGAGGCCATAGCAAACCTGGCAGATACCTCTAGTAGCTTCACAAGTCAGAGGACTTCGGAGCCAAAGTTCTTTTACACCAGCATTTTCGATCTCTTTAGCCTTGTGCTCTTCAATAATCAGACCAATATCTGCGATGATTTCACCTGTCTCTGGATGAGCAATTGGAGAGGAAACTACCCGACCAATAATTCTTTCTGCAATCCCAGCAATCATTACATCTTCTTCAGATGCATCGGCATGCAAAATTACTCCACGATCAGTTTCACAATCTTCTTCAAGAACAATAACTTCTTGTGCTACGTCAATTAATCTCCTTGTCAAATAACCAGAATCTGCTGTACGCAAAGCCGTGTCAGCCAATCCTTTTCTAGCACCGTGAGTTGAGATGAAATACTCTAAAACCGTGAGGCCCTCGCGGAAGCTTGATTTAATTGGCAGTTCAATAATGTCACCACGTGGATTGCTCATTAATCCACGCATAACTGCCATCTGTTTGATCTGGGCTTCATTACCGCGAGCTCCGGAGTGAGCCATTGTGTAGATCCCACCAAATTCGGGTAAGTGCTTCTGGATAACTTCATCCATCTTCCCAGAAACTCTCTGCCAGGCTGCTACAGCACGATTGTGCTTCTCTCGCTCAGTTATCAAGCCCATTTCATACTGATCTTCAAGCTCAGTAATTTCAGCATCAGCTCCAGCTATAATCTCTGACTTCTCCTTAGGAACTTTAATATCCGTAATTCCAATGGTGGTACCGGATACAGTCGCGTAATGAAATCCAATCTGTTTTAGTTTATCTAATACAACAGAAGTAACTTCATTCCCCGAAAGTCTGTAAACAGCAGTAACAAGCTCTTTAAGCTCTTTCTTGTCCATTACTTTCTGATATGCACGCACTTCTTCTGGTAATACTTGGTTAAATATTATTCGACCGGGAGTAGTTTTAAGCCAACCCTCTTCATGGTCTTTTGTGCGTACCGATACTTGGGAATGCAGCTCAATAAGACCAGAATCATAAGCCATCATCACATCTTCAAAATCACGGTACTTCGTGTCAGTACCTTTAGCGTTCTCTTTTACTTGCGTGAGGTAGTAACAGCCAAGCACGATTTCATAAGTAGGAGCTACTAAAGGCTCACCCGAACTAGGTGAAAGCATGTTAAAAGTGCTAAGCATTACATTTCGAGCTTCATGCACTGCCTCTTGAGAAAGTGGCACATGAACAGCCATCTGATCACCATCAAAATCTGCGTTGAAAGCAGCGCATACTAGGGGATGAAGTTGAATAGCACTACCCTCTACAAGCGTAGGCATAAATGCTTGAATACCTAAGCGATGTAAAGTAGGAGCACGATTGAGCATCACAGGGCGACCCTGGATTACTTCTTCTAATATATCCCAAACTTCAGGTCTTTCCCGCTCTACCATCCTCTTTGCACTTTTGATGTTGTGTGCAAATCCTTGTACCACAAGTCTATTCATTACAAACGGTTTAAATAATTCCAGTGCCATTTTCTTAGGCAATCCGCATTGATGTAAGCGAAGGCTAGGTCCTACTACAATGACGGAACGGCCTCCATAATCAACTCGCTTACCTAATAAATTTTGACGAAAGCGCCCTTGTTTCCCTCGAAGCAAATCAGACAAACTCTTTAATTTATGATTATGACTACCAACAATTGCGCGGCCTCTGCGACCATTATCGATTAAATCATCTACAGCCTCTTGCAGCATCCGTTTCTCGTTACGGATAATTATCTCTGGTGCCCCTAACTCAATCAGCCGCCTCAACCGATTGTTCCGATTAATAACCCTTCGGTAGAGATCGTTTAGATCACTAGTGGCAAAACGCCCCCCGTCTAATTGCACCATTGGCCGTAAGTCTGGAGGTAGGACTGGAAGGGAAGTCATAACCATCCATTCAGGTTTGTTTCCACTACGGCGAAAAGCCTCAATAACTCTCGCTCTCTTTATTGCTCTTTTTCTTTTTTGCCCAGAAGTTGTACGTATTTCAATTTCTAATTCTTGGCTAATGCGTTCCAAATCAACTGTTTTAAGAATATCAAGTATCGCCTCAGCACCTATTCCTGCACGGAAAAGATCAGAATACTTATCATTGAGATCGCGATACCTAGTTTCTGTAAGAAGCATCATAGGTTGAATACTCTCTATGTCATCAACCTCTTGTTTTAGTGCATTTTCAAGTTCGGCAGTAGCTCTTTTATTATTCTCGTGCAACTCGTCGATTTTGCTTTGAATTTCTAATTTCGCATCACTAGACTCAGATTCTAATTCAGCTTCGAGAACGAGTAGTTGCTCTGTAAATTGTGTTTCCAAAGCCTCAGTTTGCTGTGCAAATAAATTCTCCAATTCTTCAACTTTTCGAGTCTGCAAAAGAGGGTCAGTAGAGATCACTACATACTGCGCAAAGTATAGTACCCGTTCCATATTCCTTGGGGATAAATCTAACAGCAGGCCCAATCTACTGGGGATTCCTTTGGCAAACCATATGTGTGCCACTGGAGCAGCAAGAGCAACATGCCCCATACGCTCACGCCTCACTTTTGCCCTAGCGACTTCAACTCCACAGCGATCACAAATTACACCCTTATACCGAATCTTTTTATATTTACCGCAATAGCATTCCCAGTCCTTGGTAGGTCCAAAAATACGCTCACAGAAAAGACCATCCTTCTCTGGTCGCAACGTACGGTAATTAATTGTTTCCGGCTTAGTTATTTCTCCATATGACCATTGCCTGATCTGTTCAGGTGATGCAAGAGAAATTCGTATGGCATTAAAGTCAGTCCCGTTCGGCATGTCAATTCTCCTAGGTGAACCTCGCAGTAGGTTCACTCATACATTCAAGTAATAAAATTAATTATTTAGATCGTTGTCATTTTCCTCTTCGGAAGCATGGCGGGCATATGTGCCCAAATCCATACGAACCTCATTGGAAATTTCTGACTCCTGCTCTTCTAATGGAACAAAATCAGCCTCCCAAGCAGGTGCAACTGGTTGCTCCTGAGGAGCGGCTAATACTCCTGAAATATCGTCTTCATCCTCTTCAGCATAGGTAAATCTTGGTGTTGGCACTCCTCGGTCATCTTCATAGCGCAGTTCTACAGCCAACCCTAGGCTCTGTAATTCTTTCACCAATACATGAAATGATTCAGGGACGCCTGGTTGCACAACGTCTTCGCCTTTGACTATTGCTTCGTAAGTTTTCACTCTCCCTACAACGTCATCCGATTTAACAGTAAGCATTTCTTGAAGGTTATATGCGGCGCTGTATGCTTCAAGTGCCCAGACTTCCATTTCTCCAAATCGCTGGCCGCCAAATTGAGCTTTCCCGCCCAATGGTTGCTGCGTAATTAGCGAGTACGGTCCTGTAGAACGAGCGTGAATTTTATCTTCCACTAAATGTATAAGTTTAAGCATATATATATAGCCAACTGTCACAGGCCCATCAAATTTTTCTCCAGTTCTGCCATCAAAAAGAGTGGATTTCCCTAATACAGGAGCGGCAACACTCAAGGCACGACCTACTTCCAATGCAAGCTCATAAAGCTCATTGAAACCTAGGTCCTCAGTTGTTATAGAAATATTTGTCTGATCATAGTAGGCCTCAGTGAAATCATTAAGCCAAATTTTCAGACAAACCTCTGCTGCATAATTAATTGCGGTTTCATCGAATATTTTATCTGCAGAATAGCCTCTTTCTGATACCCACGCTCGTGCCTTGCTCCAATCGGGCTCATAATTAGTAGCGCCTAATAAATCGCTTCCAAGTGAATTTGATCGCTCTAGGATCCAAGAACGGGCTAATGCGTCCTGTATGTCTCCGTCAGATGCCCCGTCGAATACTGGCGTAGCAGCACGAAATCGGAGTTTATGAGCAGCAAGCCCTAAATGAGTTTCAAGCACTTGACCCAGATTCATACGAGAAGGTACTCCAATTGGGTTCAAAATAATATCTATTGGCGTGCCGTCAGAAAGGTAAGGCATATCTTCTACGGGCATAATTCGGGATACAACGCCTTTATTACCATGTCGACCTGCCATCTTGTCGCCCTGAGATAAAGTTCGGGTTTGTGCAACCCAAACACGAACAAGCTTGTTCACACCGGGAAGAAGGTCATCCCCGTTTTCACGTGTTAGGATCTTAACCTCAATAACCTTACCTCTCTCCCCATGTGGAACTCTTAAAGAGGTATCTTTAACATCTCTCGCTTTTTCTCCAAAAATTGCTCTAAGCAATTTTTCTTCCGCAGTGAGCTCAGTTTCACCTTTTGGTGTAATTTTACCAACGAGAATGTCACCAGGAGTAACTTCTGCGCCTATTCTTATAATCCCATCCTCATCAAGGTTGCGTAGCGCATCCTCCCCAACATTAGGGATATCGCGAGTAATCTCACCAGGGCCTAATTTTGTATCTCTGGATTCAACTTCATACTTTTCAATGTGAATGGAAGTAAATTTCGAATTTCGCACAATGTTCTCAGATACAATTATTGCATCCTCAAAGTTATAGCCTTCCATGGCCATAAATGCGCACAATACATTCTGTCCAAGTGCGAGATCCCCTTCCTGTGTAGATGAACTATCAGCAAGCGGATCACCTTCTTCAACATATTGACCAACGGAGACTATGGCTCGTTGGGTTAAACAGGTGCCTTGGTTGGAACGAACGAATTTTCTTAGTATCTGAGGATGTTCATACCCTTCAGAATCTCGTATTACGACTAAATCTCCCGTCACTGAAATAACGGTACCATCAACTTTAGCCAGCACCATCTGCCCAGAATCTCTCGCAACTCGCCTTTCCATTCCAGTGCCTACCAAAGGAGCATCAGGACGAAGAAGAGGAACCGCCTGGCGTTGCATATTTGAACCCATCAATGCACGGTTTGCATCATCGTGTTCCAAGAAAGGAATCAAGGCTGTAGAAACACTTACTATTTGCATGGGAGCCACGTCGACATAATCGACGTTTTCAGGGGATTCCATTGAATAATCTTCAGAAACTCTGCATTCTACTTTGTCTTCAGTCAGCTGAAATTTTGCATCCATTTGGGAGTTTGCTTGCGCAACAACATATTTTTCTTCTTCGTCTGCAGAAAGATAAACCACGTCTTCAGGTGATTCCGAAACATAAGGCTTAATTGCCATAACTTGATCTAGCAGTGCAAGTTTTTTGGCCGCGGCTGTCGAAATTATATTCCCTGAACGTACAATATTTTTCCCTTCTGCATCTTTAACATCCTGCCGAGATATTCGACCAGTTAAATCATCTGATTTTGTAGAAATTTCTTTTAGCACTTTTCTATATGGAGTCTCAATGAAACCGTAGTCATTAATACGCCCGTAGGTGGCAAGAGAACCTAGCAGGCCAATATTCGGCCCCTCAGGAGTTTCAATCGGGCATATACGACCATAGTGGGAGTAATGGACATCTCGCACATCAAATCCTGCTCGCTCCCTTGATAATCCGCCTGGTCCAAGAGCAGAAAGCCTGCGTTTGTGCGTCAATTCGGCAAGAGGGTTGGTCTGGTCCATAAATTGAGACAATTGTGACCCACCAAAAAACTCACGTAACGCCGCAACAACCGGGCGTATGTTAATCAGCGCACTTGGAGTAGCTTCTTCTTGGTCCAAAATGGTCATGCGCTCTTTAACAACACGCTCCATCCTAAGCAAACCTACCCTTAGCTGGTTCATAATTAATTCACCAACTGCACGAACACGACGGTTTCCTAGATGGTCAATATCATCAGCGTGTGAAACCCCATTGTTAATCCTGATCATCATACGAATCATTTCAACAATGTCTTCCTTAGTAAGCGTACGATTTTGTTGAGGAATATCTTGGCCCATACGCCTATTCATCTTGTACCGGCCAACTTTCCCAAGATCATACCTACGAGGATTGAAAAACAAATTGTCAATTAATGAGCGTGCACTCTCAACGCTCGCAGGCTCACCTGGCCTCAAGCGTCGATAGACCTCCACAAGGGCCTGAGCTTCCGTTTCAATACCTCCGTCTTTCTCCAATGTAGTGCGCATATATGGATGATCAGGGTCAACATCTACATCGTCGAACATTCCCAAAAGCTGCTCATTCTCTGCAAAACCTAGCGCTCTGAGGAAAGTTGTGATTGGAAGTTTTCGTTTCCTATCAATTTTTACTGAAATTATGTCTCGAGGACTAGTTTCAAATTCTAACCAAGCTCCTCGATAAGGTATCAATTTTGATAAAGAAACATTCCGGCCAGTACCAGGGTCAATAACTCTCGTAAAATAGGCACCTGGAGATCGTACCAACTGGCTGACTACTACCCGTTCAGCCCCATTGATTACAAATGTACCCGTCGGGGTCATCATTGGAATGTCACCGAAAAATAAAGTCTGTTCCTTTATTTCCCCAGTTTCTTTAACTTCCAACTCAACTGTGACGTACAAGGGCGCCTCAAACGTAATTTCTCGATCGCGACACTCTTCCTCAGTATATTTAGGCTTACGGAACTCATAAGACCCAAATTTCAATTCGAATCGACTTCCCGTAACATCCTGTATGGGGTTAATTTCATCAAGCACCTCACGGATGCCATCGATTTTTAATGAGTCAAACGACTGGGTCTGTATTTGGACCAAGCTTGAAGGCTCAATGACCTTATGTATACGAGCATAAGATTTAAGAGGGTGAACCGGATATTGATCAGATCTAGATACTAGCGTAGTCATGAATTCTCCTAAACCGAAATTGACGTGTCAAAGACACGAAAAAAGGTCCAACGGACAATGCACCGTTAGACCTGTTACGCGTTTATGCGTTAATTGGGATATTTAGTGTGGTTACGCGCCTGCGCACCTCTACTCCTATATGGAGGCAATTATACTGCGCTAATAGATTAGATGCAAACGCTTCATTAGCGAAGTTAAATCTATACCACCTAAAGCTTTGAACTAAGCCTTCTCACTGTTATTATTATATTGTTACGAAATTTTAATATTTTGAGGTGCACAAAATGCCAGATCTTAAAGGTACTCAAAGTGAGCAAAACTTAAAAGACGCCTTTGCGGGAGAATCACAAGCAAACAGGCGTTATCTATACTTTGCAAGACGCGCTGACATCGAAGGGTATGCAGAGATAGGTGGTCTATTCCGTGATATATCTGAAGCTGAAACAGGACACGCTTTCGGTCATCTAGATTTCTTGAAAGAGACTGGAGACCCTGGAACAGGATTAGCAATCGGTACAACTGAAAATAACCTTAAGGCAGCGGAGGCTGGTGAGACTTACGAATACAGTGAAATGTATCCAGGGTTTGCACGTACTGCCCGCGACGAAGGTTTCGAGGAATTAGCAGAATGGTTTGAAACTTTGGCTCGAGCTGAAAAATCTCATGCAGGTAGATTTTCCAAGGGTTCAGAGAATCTAAGTCTATAAGCTAATAATTTTAAGGATACTTCGGCGCCCTCCAGAAACGAACGGAGGGCGCCTTTTTGAGGGTTACATATAAATGCAGCACGTTCCAGCTTCGAATACAAATGAACCCCGTTATTGGAACTCTGAAGACTTAATCGCTGAACAGCGCAGGCAATATGATCTTTGCCACGGTTGTCGTCTATGCTGGAATTTATGCCCTGTTTTTCCTGATTTGTTTGATCTCACGGATTCGGTCCAAGGTGAAATGGAGCAAATCAGCGCAGGCCAATTTTCCCAAATTGAAAGTAATTGCTTCCAATGCAAATTGTGCTGGGTTGTATGCCCCTACACTTCACCACACGAATACAATTTAGACGTTCCTAGGATGATTGCTCGTTCAAAATTTGTCCGCGCAAAGAACGAGGGGATCAAATTTTCAAAGAAAATAATTGCGGATCAAGATCGCCTAGCAAAGCTCGCGGGAGGTGCACTAGCTCCGTTCACAAATTTTGCTAATAGCTTCCCACCTACACGCATAGTGAGTGAATTAGTACTAGACATCAATCGAAATGCTAAATTACCCGAATATAAAACCCAAACATTTTCCTCGTGGTTTAATAAACATTACGGAACATGTTTAAAACCGTCTGATAACCCTGTCAAAAAAATTGCATTCTTCCCTAGCTGCACAATCGACTATAACGACACCCAAATTGGGAAAGCAGCTATATCTGTATTGGCTCATAACAATGTTGAAGTAATTTTGCCCGATCATCAATGCTGCGGTATGCCTCTAATGGATATCGGCGAATATGACAAATCGGTAGACAAAATGAATTTCAATCTGAATTCGTTGTCCGCATTGATCGACCAAGGGTACGAAATCGTTGTTGCGCAACCTACATGCACTTTGGTTATGAGAGAAGATTACCCCCAAATGTCTGAGAACAAAGAGCTCTCACAAAAAGTTGCAACGCATACCATGGAGATTGGTACTTTTTTGACACAATTAGCGAGGGAAAAGCTACTTAATCGTGATTTCAAAAAACCCTTAGGGAAAATCGCATTTCACGTTGCTTGTCACACTAGAGCGCAAGCGATGGGAATAAATTCTCCTCGGTTATTAGGAATTATTCCTGATACGCAAGTCGATACCAGTGAATATTGCTCTGGTCATGACGGTTCCTGGGGAGTAGGCAAAAAAACTTTCCCAATCGCTATTAAGATAGGAGAGAAATTATTCAACAATCTATCCAAATCATCCCCTGATCTAATAGTTTCCGACTGCCCTCTGGCTGCTCGGCACATTGAAATAGGGACGGGAATTCGACCAATCCATACAGTTCAGGCTTTAGCGGCAGCGTACGGACTTTCAGGAGAGCAATAATGGACCCACTATCCATAGTAGACATTGTCAATATCGCAGAATATGAAACCGAGAGACCTTCATATCGAGATCAAATCATAAAATTCAAAAAAAACAGAAGAATTCAGATTGGTGAATTGGTCACGCTTGTCTTTGAAAATAGAGAAACAATTAGATTTCAAATACAAGAAATGATGCGCGCAGAGAGAATCGTACTAGAAGATAGGATTCAAGAAGAAATTGATACCTATAATCAGCTTTTGCCTAAGTTAAACTCATTTTCTACAACGTTATTGATTGAAGTGACAGATCAAGCGAAAATGAGAGAGATACTTGATAGTTTTATTGGTATCGATCATGGTAATACCACTTCACTGAAAATTGGAGATTCAGTAGTGTATGGCGAATACGAAGGTGGCCGAAGCAAGGAAGATCGTGTCAGTGCCGTTCATTATGTCACTTTTTCGCTCACTGACCAGCAGGTATCTCAATTCATTTCAGGTGAAGAACCTATTTCATTTGAAATTGATCATTACAAGTACAAAGCAGAAACTGTAATAAATGAGATGGTGAGGGAATCACTCAGCCAAGATCTTTTATAAACGAACTGTGAGTATTTCAAATACTCAATTAATATACACACCTGAATGACGTATAATGGTGGAAATATTCGCCTGGAGTAAATCTCCCTGATGAGAGTTCCTTTATCATGGCTACAAGATTATGTGCCATTACAGAACATTGACCCGCTAGATCTAGCTCACAGGTTAACTATGGCAGGATTGGAAACGACCTTTGAACAAGAGGGGAGTCAATACTGGAATAAAGTTATCGTTGGGCAAATAGTATCAATTGAAAAACACCCCAACGCTGATAGATTACAGTTGGCGACTGTAGACACGGGTGATCAACGCGTGACTGTGGTTTGCGGAGCTCCCAATATAGAAGTAGGTCAAAAAATTGCCTACGCACAATTAGGTGCTCGTCTTCTCAATGCTAAAACCGGCGAAACGGTCGAATTAACTGCTGCGAAAATTAGAGGAGTAGAGTCAGCCGGCATGATCTGCTCTGAATTAGAGTTAGGTTTGAGTAGCAATCACCATGGAATTCTAGTTTTACCCGAAGAAAGCTCTGTAGGCACCCCAATTAATGAAATTTTAGACTCTTCAGATGCTTTCGAAATCGAAATCACTGCTAACCGAGGAGATTGTCTTTCGGTTTTAGGTGTTGCTCATGAAGTAGCTGCAATTATTGGCGCACAAGTTACTGAACCAAATTTAGAGTATGAAGAAGTTTCGCCATCTGTCGAAGAATGCATAAATGTAATCGTCGAAGATCCACAGCTATGTCAAAGATATGCATGTACTCTTACCAAGGGGATCAAGGTCGAAGATTCGCCTGAATGGCTTCAGAAAAAACTCCGAGACTCAGGCCACCGGCCAATCAATAATGTTGTTGATATCACAAATTTTGTAATGCTTGAATATGGCCAGCCGTTGCACGCGTTCGACTACGATCAGATTTTAGAATCTACTTTAATTGTTCGAACTGCAAATTCCGGTGAGACGTTTACTTCACTTGATGGGGCTCTTCACGAACTAAAACCCCCAATGCTTATGATTACGGATCCTCAGCGCTCTATAGGAATTGCGGGTGTCATGGGTGGATTAAATTCAGAAATGACTAAATCCACTAAAAATGTACTACTTGAATCAGCTACTTTTAATGGAATTAATACTAGAAGAACCGCAAGCACATTGAAATTGCGAACAGAGGCTTCACTACGATTTGAAAAAGGATTAAATCCTGAGCTCGCTGAAAGAGCCCTGAAACGCGCTACAGCACTTATCCACTCTATTGCAGGTGGTGAAGTTCGCAAAGGAATATACGATGTATACCCAGGGAAGAAAGATCCTCTGCAAATACAATTCTCTTTGAATTCTTTGCAAAAAATATTAGGCACCTCATACCCAAGTAGCCAAGTAGAACAAGTGCTGAATTCATTAGGGTTTGTATACACCAAAATGGATGATCTTAATTTAAAAATTCAACCTCCCTATTGGAGGACCGACATAGAAATAGAGGAAGATGTCGTAGAAGAAATTGCGCGCGCTATTGGCTATGACTCTATTCCTGATATACCTCTAGCAGGCCTAGTACCTCAACCCCTTAATCAGCCCATACGGATACTCCGGGAAAAAGTAAAAGACTTATTAGTCAGCTTAGGTCTTCAAGAAACTATTTCACACAGTTTAGTAAGCGGACAAAATCTTGAATCGATTAATACGCCTATGGAATCTGTAATTCGAACAGAGAACCCCATGAGCCGCGAACAAGAATTTTTAAGAGCTTCACTAATCCCAGAGCTTCTAAGAGCTACATCCGAAGCATTAAAACACCCTCCTAATTCTGTTGCATTTTTTGAAACTGGCCGAAGTTTCAAAAAACAAAAAAATGATTTACCAACCGAAGACGAGATGGCAGTAGGTGTACTAGCTGGGATAAGAAGCCATTCTTTTTGGGAAGATACTCAAGAAACTTATGATTTCTTCGATGCTAAGGGGATTATTGAGGCTATTTTTGCTAACTTGGGTGTTCAAGTTGACTATATACCTTCAAAAAATAACACCGTTAAGATCGGGCATTCTGCTGAATTATTCATTGATGGAACACAGGTGGGCATGATAGGGGAAATAAACCCGTTATCCATCAATAAATTTAACCTTCCAACCTCCGCTGTCGTGATTTTTGAACTCAATCTAAGCCAGATAACTCAATTTTTACCAGAGCAAAAGTCCTTTTTTGTACCCTTCTCACGCTACCCTGCTGCTATTCGTGACTTAGCACTAGTCGTAAAATCAGAAATATCTGCAGAGCAAATCGAAACTGTTATTCGAAAAGAGGCATTTGTCACTCGTGTCAGTTTATTCGATCTATACGAGGGAGGGTCTTTATCTCCTGGCGAAAAGAGCCTCGCTTTCCGTGTAGAAGTTCAATCTAGTGAAGGAACATTAACAACAGAGCAGTTGGATGCAATCTTCTCAAAAATTTTGGAAATGCTGGCACAAGAAACTGGTGCTGTTACGAGAACATAATGAATCACAAAAATCACACTAAACACCATTCTCACAGTCATCCTCCAACAGCAAATATGCTTACTGTCGAAGATGCCCTCGCAAGAATTTTGAACCTTGTATATGTCTTGGAGGAAACATCTGAGGAGTTGTTGAATTCTGACAATCTGGTCTTAGCTCAAGATATTTTTTCATCACTAAATATTCCTAGCTTGGCTAATTCAGCCATGGACGGCTACGCCGTTCGCGCGATCGACACCAAAACTGCAACGGCAGATAGTCCCGTTACATTAAACGTTTTGGGGCAGGTACAAGCCGGTGATCTTCCCAGCTTAAGCGTCTCTTCGGAAGCAGCTATACGTATTATGACGGGTGCTCCTATCCCTGAAGGGGCTGACTCAATTATCCCTTACGAATTAACTGATGAGCGAAACCGACTAGAAAATAACACCGGCCTTGACCGCATTCAGATACATTCACCTGCAACGCTCGGGGATCACGTCAGACCACCTGGAGAAGACACATCTATTGGAGAACTTGCACTAGAATCAGGGTATGAATTAAATCCTGCAGGAATTGGGTTATTAGCGGCACTAGGATTGCAACATGTACCAGTAATCCGACGCCCTACGGTTGCGATTTTAGCCACAGGGAATGAAGTTCAGTCACCTGGTGAAGTATTAAAGCCTGGGCATCTTTACGATAGCAATACATATGGAATCGCTACGGCCGTAAAAAGATGGGGCGGAATACCCAAAATAATTGGGGTTGCGTCAGATGATCTAGGCGATATACGACAGAAAATCCTGTCAAGCCTCAGCTCTGACTTATTAATCACATCTGCAGGTGTTAGTGGAGGGGCATACGACTTGGTTAAAGATGTTTTATCTGAACTAGGAACCGTAGATTTTTGGTCAGTCAAAATGCGACCGGCTAAACCAATTGCATTTGGAATATTAAAGAATGGAGACCGAAATATTCCTCACATAGGTCTTCCTGGAAACCCCGTCAGTGCGCTAGTAGCGTTAATAGAATTCGCCCGTCCAGCAATCATGAAAATGATGGGGAAAAATGCTAGAGCCCTTCCCACAATAGAAGCAATACTTGATGACGATATCGAAAACACCGACGGACGAAGAGTTTATGCCCGTGTCCAATTGTATAAGCAAAACGATAAAGTCCATGCTCATCTTACTGGTTCGCAAGGGTCTAACTTGCTTACCTCTATGACTCTTGCCAATGGACTTGCTATTTGTCCAGAAAATTATTCCAAGCTTGCAAAAGGAGACCAAGTCGTTGTTCAATTACTGGACTGGCTTGATCACTATGACATTTTGACAAAACCACACGATATTTCTATAGCTTTGAGGTAAAAATGACCACAGATTACTATTCCGATGAATTAATCGAATCTTACGAACAAGAAAACGACTTTAGCTACGCTTTCGATCCTACATTAATTGAGCAACAAGGCCACTCACTAGTTGTAATACTTGAAGCAAAACTTTGCCCGAATGGTCAGCAAAAATTCAATACATCTGACGAAAAAATTACTTTTAAGGCATTGCGTAAAATTTTTCGCGAACAGTGTGCAGGCACTCAGGATTTTCTTTCACCACAACACCCTATCCTAGAAAGTGCGGTAAGAATTCTATTGTCCTCTAAAACAGAATCTCTGAAATTAAGTGAATTGCATTCAAAAATTTCAGCACTCTGGCTTACATCTACTTGGCCAAGGCACATGAGCAAAGATGCCATGCGACGAGTGCTTGATAACGCTACATCCTTTGGGATAACTAGGGTTTAAAAACGGGTTATTATAATATTAGGCTACAGCAAGTTGGTTCTTTGCTTTGCCGACTACTTCAGCAAATGCAGCAGGATCAGATATCGCTAAATCTGATAACACTTTACGATCAAGTTGGATTTCTGCCAATTTTAACCCATGAACTAGTTGGGAGTAGGAAATACCATTCTCCCTGGCAGCTGCGCCAAGCCTTACAATCCAAAGGCGACGCATATCGCCTTTAAGTTCTTTTCGATGTGCATACGAATAGGACAGTGCATGGAGCATAGATCCATGAGCTCTTCTATATAGTGAATGGCGTGTTCCTCTATGACCCTTAGTGAGCTTTAATACTTTTTTATGTCTTTGTCGAGCCGTAACCCCACGTTTAACCCGTGCCATCGAATCCCCCTACTACTTATTCAAACCTGGAACTAATCTTAATAATCGCTTTCTGTTAGTCGGACTAGCAGAAACTGTATCACTGTACTCTCTGGTAACAGACCTGGGTTTTTTTCGTCTAAGATGACTTGAATGCCTCTTCATACGAAGCAGTTTACCCGAGCCACTGATGCGAAAACGCCCCGCTGCTCCTTTATGTGTTTTCATTTTAGGCATCTATAGACTCCTTAGTTTCCTCACGTTCATTTTGCTGTGTAGGCGCCGGCTTTCCTGGAGCCAATACAATGCTCATGAATCGTCCTTCCAGCTTGGGTGCCTGCTCAAGTTTCGCACCTTCTTTAACTGCTTCATGGACTTGCCTAAGCAACCCTACAGCCAATTCAGGGTGATCTAGCTCGCGACCCCTATGCATGACAGAAACTTTAACTTTGTTACCTTGAACTAGTAATTTTGAAACAAGGCGTTCTTTCGATTGCATATCATGCTGGCCGATCCTCGGTCGAAATCTAACTTCTCGAAGGCCCAGGTTTTTGTGCGTCTTCCGCATTTCACGTTCTTTTGTGGACTGGAGGTATCTAAATTTCCCATAATCCAAGAGACGACATACCGGAGGCACAGAATTCGGTGCAACTTCGACCAAATCGAGATCATGCTCACGGGCCAGAGCCAAAGCATCGGGCACAGTCATAACCCCGAATTGTTCGCCTTTTTCATCGACAACCCTAACTTCAGGGACCCGAATTCGTTCATTAACTCGATATTCCTTAGCTATTCGTAAACCCTTTCATGACTAAAATCGGCTGCCGAGTAAAGCGGCAGCCACCTTCATTATACACGGATAGAGCACATCGTAAAGAAGTATCAACTATCAGTGATAAATTATTATTTTTTAAGAGCCGTGTCCAATTTTACGCTCTGTCCCTTGAAAAAGACGAGCTATATTATCTTTGTGCATATATATAATTAACGCACCACATGTTGATGAGAAAATTACATATTCCCACGGTAAATCGCCCCAAATCACTCCGATACCGAATCCCATCATTACGGTCACGACAGATAATATTGATCCTAAAGAAACAAATCTAGTCAAAAAAATCACTGGAAGAAAAACAAATAAACCATATAAAGAAGGTAGCGCAAATAATCCAGTTGCAGCGCCAAATCCGGTTGCAACTCCACGCCCTCCTTTAAATTTAAAAAATACAGGGTAGACATGCCCCAAAATCACAGCCATGCCTACAGCAGCCTCAAATAACGGATCTTCAAAAAATGCTTTTGCTAATACTACAACTGCTAGGCCTTTACCAACGTCTAATAGTAGTACTACCAAGGCGTGTTTTTTGCCTGCAGTACGCAAAACATTCGTGACTCCTGTTTTCCCGCTACCAAAATTGCGAACATCAATTCGGTGAGTTAAGCGAACGATCAATAGTCCTGGCTGGAAACTTCCAAGTAAGTACGAAAATAGAACCAATGCCAATTCAATCATTAGGTTTCCTGCGACGGGCCGTTTTCCAATTACCACGATTGGCAGATTGACGTTTACGGGCAGATGCCTTGGAGCGATTATCACCTATAACATGCACTCCACCTTTTCCTCTAAATTCGATTTTCAGAGGGACTCCATAGAATGCGAATTCGTCACGAATCGTATTTGCAAGGTATCGTTCATATGAAAAATGGACTCTAGACGTATTATTGACGTAAAAAACAAACGTAGGTGGTCTTATCGAGTCCTGCTTAACTCTATACAGTTTCAAGGATCCTGTAGGGCCGACAGATGGGGGTAGGTGGCGTGAAATTGCATCTGTGACAATTCGGGAAAGATGTGACGAATCCACCCATTGGTTGCGTTTATGAAACAAACGAAGCCCTTCAGTGAGCAAAGTGTCAATCCCTGATTTATTGATTGCAGATGTAAAGACAATGGGAACATCTGGTATGAACCGGAACCGCGAGCGTAGCATGTAAGTGAACCGCTTCTCTTCCCTTCTTATATCGTCTGTTTCTACAAGGTCCCATTTATTTACTACCACCAAGACGGACTTAAACGCTTCTGCCGCTTGGCCCGCAATATGTAGGTCTTGGTCAGTAGCAGGCTGGTTAGCGTCCAAAACCAATATAGCTACATCGGAACGGTGAATAGAGGTAACAGAACGCAAAACACTAAATTTTTCAACACCTGGCTCAATCGCTCCCCTCCGACGTATTCCCGCAGTGTCTATTAGGAGAATTTTGCTATCCTCAAATACAAACTCTGAATCCAATGCATCCCTTGTAGTGCCAGGTATGTCACTGACTATAGATCGTTCTTCATTCAAAATTGCATTTGCAATTGCAGATTTACCGACATTCGGGCGACCAACAATGGCAAAGCGAGGCATATCAATCGATTCTTCAGCCTGTAGAGGTAAATCAATGACTGACAATAGAGAATCCATCAATTCTCCAAGTCCTCTCCGATGTAGAGCGCTCACTGCAACTAAGTCAGAAAGTCCAAGAGCATAACTCTCCGGCATCATATTCTCGAGCTTAAGATTGTCGGCCTTATTGACTGCTACAACTACCGGTTTATCGGTACGACGTAATTTTCGAGCTACTTCTTGATCTGCATATATCGGACCCGTTCGCACGTCTGTGACAAGCAATATTGCATCTGCAACTTCTAGTGCTTCGTTTACCTGAGCCTCTATATGAGCTTCTATCTCAGTTTCAGGCTGTGGTACCAATCCGCCAGTATCTGCAAGCAGAAAATGATGACCTTCAAATTCAACGGGTGAAATCAACCTATCTCTGGTGGTACCTGTTTCCTCAGCCACAATCGCGCTACGCCTACCAACCAAGGCGTTGAATAAGCTTGATTTACCAACATTTGGCCGGCCAACAATGGCTATCAGCGGAATTGCCTCTGGATTTCTCATTTGAGAACCTTCTATACGCTAGACATTAGATAGGTAATTATAGCCTTCTGAGCATGCAATCTATTTTCGGCTTGCTGATATGCTCTAGACTGGGAATGATCTAGCATTCCTAAAGACATTTCCTCGCCATAGTGAACTGGCATTGGATGCAATACAATCGCTTCACGATCCGCTAGCTCAAGCAATTTTTCGTTCACTTGGAAACCTTGAAAAGCCGATTTCCTCGTTTCAGTTTCAGATTCCTGCCCCATACTGGTCCAGACATCAGTGTAAATCACATGAGATCCCTCAATCGCATCTTTAGGGGAAGTACCAGTGTAAAACTCGACCTCAGCGTTCTTTTGGCCTGAAGCTCTCGCCAAGATTTTATGTTGATCATTCGCGCTGAATCCATATGCCTCAGGGGAAATGATTTTATAATTTGCACCCTGAGACACAGCTGCAAGCCCTAAACTAAGAGCACAGTTATTCGCATCTCCCACATACGCGATATTGAGGCCTTGGATCGACCCGAATTTTTGCTTTACTGTCAAAATATCCGCTAATGCTTGACACGGATGCTCTATATCTGACAGAGCATTAATTACAGGGATTGAAGATGAGACTGATAGCCGATCTAAAGTACTATGCGAATTGACTCGAGCAACAATCAATGCAGCCCAGCTAGATAAAACTTTAGCCACATCTTCAACTGGTTCTCTCAGGTCTAAACCTACTTCGTCAGAACTTAAATAAATTCCATGACCACCAAGTTCATAACATGCAATGTCAAAAGAAACCTTAGTGCGTAATGAAGGCTTTTCAAAAATCATTGCAGCAATTTTCCCTAGAAAAGGGGTAGTACTATCAGAACGATTTGCAAACTCAATACTCTTATCTACCAGCCAAGTAAGCTCTTCATCAGATACGTCATCTATTGAAAGGAAGTTTTTCTTCACAATTACTCCTTTCTAGGACCATTCAAGTCTGAAATAGTTTCAATATAGGCATCCCAAGCAATATCGGCCATCACTTTCGTAGCCAATATTTCCGACTCAACCACATCCCTTCGAACAGCATCGTAGTAAAGTAAATTTAATTCATACCACCGGTAATATAGACGTTCTCTTTCGGTATCAGGAATCATCATTTCATTCACATTTGTATCGTAGCCTCTATAGCTACGGAATTAATTTAGAACTGCCTCAGAAAGCGAATATCATTCTGCAGGAAATGCCTTATATCATTAATACCATATTTCAGCATTGCTATCCGTTCGGGACCCATTCCAAAAGCAAATCCTGAGTAGATTGAGGGGTCATACCCAACTGCACGTAAAACGTTCGGGTGTACCATTCCAGCTCCCAAAATTTCCAACCATTTGCCTTTCCATTCAATGGACATATCCACCCCAGGTTCAACAAAAGGAAAATAGTCGCAGCGAAAGCGAACTTTGGTGTCAGCTCCAAACATTTGGCGAGCAAATTCAAACAAGGTATGTTTAAGATTTGCAAAAGTTATCCCTTTGTCTACAGCAAGACCTTCAATTTGGTGGAATTGCGATTCATGTGTTGCATCAGTGGCCTCATATCTATAACACTTACCTGGAATAATAACCCTAACTGGAGGGTCATTTGATTCCATTACTCGAGCCTGCATTGGCGAAGTATGTGTCCTGAGAAGAGTCGTGAATGCCCCGTCATCCTGGCGATTTATATCTAGCCAAAACGTATCAAACATATCTCTGGCAGGATGATCCTGAGGAATATTCAGCATTTCGAAATTGTATCGATCCCATTCAACTTCAGGGCCGTCAATTATTTGAAATCCCATATTTGCAAAAATTGCACTAATCTCTCGAATGACTAGCGTCGAAGGGTGGTAACGACCTAGCAATCCATTACGTCCCGGCAAAGAAATATCTACAAAATCTTGCCCATCTTTAGCTAAGCTATCAAATTCAATAGCCTCCCGATGCATATGCAATTGATCTTCTAACGCAACTTTCACTGCATTAGCCGCAGAACCCACCGTTTTCCTTTGCTCCACAGGTAATTCCGATACTGATCGTAGTAATTGAGTCAGGCTTCCAGAACGCCCTAAATACTGGAGTCTCCAAGCATCTAATGCATCGAGTGATTTAATTTCATTCAACTCCTTTAAGGAGTTCTCTTTTAGCAACTCTATGTCACGTAAAGATTTTGTAATCATGGATGAATTATACATAATGAGCATTCCTGAATCCTCTAATGTGTAAAACCTGGCAAAAAATATATTTATATCTCTGTTAATATTTAAGTATTTTGCGTAACTCCCTACTAATTGCTACTAACAATGCTCATAAAATTTTAGAGTTTAAACGGCTTCTAAATGGCATAAATCATGAAATACTTACCCCTGCAAGTATTGGCGTCAATCTAGATGTCGAAGAGTCAGGGAATACTTTTGAGCAAAACGCACGCTTAAAAGCCCATGCTTTTGCAAAAGCTACAGGCATTGACTCGCTTGCAGATGATTCAGGAATTGAAGTAGATGCACTAGATGGACGCCCCGGTGTTTACTCCGCAAGGTACGGCGGCACAAATCTGTCAGATGAAGACCGAGTCCAATTATTATTGAGAGAATTGGTTGATGTTCCTACTGAAAAAAGAACATGCAGGTACAGGGTTATGCTAGTTTTAGCAAGACCTGATGGGAGTGAAATACTCTCTGAAGGTAAATGTGAAGGATCAATCGCTCACAAACCAATAGGCTTAAATGGTTTCGGGTATGATCCCATTTTCTTAGTAGATAATTCTCAGGTCTCTATGGCGGAATTATCTCCAGAGCAAAAAGATTTGATTAGTCATCGAGGAATGGCAACTAAAAAAATGATTCAACTGCTACAAAGTGAAGGAGGCATCTGATGGGTAACCAAGTCAATGATTTACTCGGTCGCCCTTTGCGGGATCTTCGCATTTCTGTTACGGATAGATGCAATTTCCGCTGTACCTACTGCATGCCATCAGAAATTTTTGGCGAAAAATACAATTTCCTCAATCGAGAGGAAGTCCTTTCTTATGAAGAAATTAAAAGGCTTACAGAGATTTTTATACACCTAGGAGTCCGCAAAGTCAGAATTACTGGAGGGGAGCCTTTAGTTAGACGTGACATAGATAAACTCATTGCGCAATTGAGTAATATTGAGGAGATAGAAGACTTAACTCTGACTACTAACGGGTATTTATTAGCTGAGCAAGTAGAAAAACTACAAAAAGCTGGTCTACGCCGAATAACAGTAAGCCTTGATAGCTTGGATGAAGATATATTTGCAAAAATGAATGGCAAGGGCTACAAGCCTGACGTAGTGTTGAACGGTATCAAAGCCGCTGAGGATTTGGGTTTGCCAGTAAAAGTCAATGCAGTAATTGAACGAGGGGTAAACGACAATGGAGTTCTCGATTTAGTCAAATACTTTAAAGGTTCAGGGCATATATTACGATTTATAGAATTCATGGATGTAGGCAATGTTAATGGATGGGCACGTGATCAAGTTGTGCCATCAAAAGAACTTTGCGAATCTATCAACAAAATTTTTCCAATTGAGCCCATTGATGCAAATTACGTAGGTGAAGTGGCAGAAAGGTGGAAATTCTTAGATGGTGATGGGGAAATTGGGTTCATATCTTCGATAACTCAGCCCTTTTGTCAATCCTGCACAAGAGCTAGGTTATCCCCTGAAGGCTTTTTCTTTACCTGCTTATTCGCCAACTCAGGAATCGATTTAAAAACGCCATTGCGCGCGGGTGAATCAAATACTGAATTACTTACCCGAATACGAAATATTTGGGAGAACAGAACAGATCGTTACTCTGAATTAAGAAATTCACCTAATTCGTCAACTGCGGGTCAAAGAAAAATTGAAATGTTTCAAATTGGAGGGTAATCAACATGAGCAAATTCGAGATTTACACTGATGGCTCATGCAGTGGTAACCCTGGCCCTGGTGGGTGGGGGGTTGTACTGCTTGAAAATCAAAACCAGTACGACCTTTCGGGCGGAGAAGCCGCTACAACAAATAATCGGATGGAATTGACCGCTGTAATAAGGGGCTTAGAAGCCACTCCAGAAGGTTCATCCTCAGTTATCAATTCTGACAGTCAATATATTGTCAACACTATGAATTTAGGCTGGAAGCGCAATGCGAATAAAGATTTATGGGGGGCGCTTGATAGCCTGGTTAAATCAAGAGATGTGAAGTTCATTTGGGTAAAAGGTCACGCAGGGAACACATGGAATGAAAAAGCAGATCGATTAGCAGTTGAGGCAATGGAGCAAAAAAAATAATGGCAAACGAACATGAAAAGAAATTATCCCACCTCACAGATCAAGGGACAGCTCAAATGGTTAATGTTGGTTCCAAGCCTGATTCTGCTAGAACTGCCAAAGCTGCAGGTCTAATTACTATGGCAAAAGATACATTGGCTCTGATTCAAGAGGGGAAAATTAAAAAAGGCGAAGTCTTCACTGTAGCGCGCCTTGCAGGAATCAACGCTGCAAAAAACACTTGGAATTTGATCCCATTAGCTCATCAAATCCCGTTGCATCAAATCTCAGTTGATTTTGAAATCACGGGGAATGAAGGTGAAATAAGGATTATTGGAGAAGCATCCACAGATTACAAAACTGGAGTAGAAATGGAGGCATTAACTGCAGTTAATATAGCCGCTCTGACAATTTATGATATGTGCAAAGCGGTTGATAGGGGTATGATCATAAGTGATATCCATCTAGTGGAAAAAACTGGCGGAACTCATGGTGATTTCAATAGTGCAATAAAGGAGTAACCGATTATGGCAGGGATCTTAGATGCAGATACGCATATCGCAGAACCTCTACAAATGTGGGATTACCTTGAGCCAGAATGGCATTCTCGTCGCCCCGTAATAGTTAGTGTTCCGGACGATACTCAATACGGAACAGCAGATCATATGTGGCTAATTGACGGTCAAATTTTTCCTAAAGTTGCTGGACGTGCTGGAAACACCTTCGTCACTCCTACTTCACAGACAAGAGTGAGGGGTAGAGCTGATGTGCCTGCTCGAGAATTAACAGACATCCCAATGCGATTTGAAGGCATGCGCGCTACTCATGTTGATGCACAAGTTGTATATCCAACTTTATTCCTAGGATATCTAACTGATGAACCTGCTTATGAAGTAGCTTTAGCAAAAGCCTACAATCGCTATATGGCCGATGTTTTTAGCAAATCGGAAAATAGAATCCACTGGGTACTTGTACCGGCCTTACGTGATATTGACGCAACTATCGAAGAAATGCGCTATGGCAAAAAAAATGGAGCCTGCGGGGTATTTTTTCGTGGAATTGAAAAAGATCGCATGCTTGACGATCCATATTTTTTCCCCGTATATGAGGAGGCCCAGTCCCTAGGCCTAGGAATATGTATACATCAAGGTCAAGGTGCGCCTGCGCTCAATAGCCTAATAGATCCAGTCCGTAGTCATACATTTACTCATGGTCGCCTACCTCCCATCTCGGCATTCAGGAATTTGGTGCATAACAGAATTCCTGAAATGTTCAAAACTTTACGCTTCGGATTTATTGAAACAGGAGCATCTTGGATTCCTTTTGCTCTGTACCAATTAGCAGGAACCATGAAAGTGGATCCAAAGTTTTTTGGACCTAAATTGTTTGATGAATACAACATGTGGATTTCAATCGAAGTTGCTGAAGACATGCCTTATCTATTGGACATAATTGGCGCCGACCATTTAGTCACTGGTACTGATTATGGTCATCATTCCATTGGGACAAACGAGCGCTTGGATGCGGACCCTTCTGCACAGACCCATATGGTCCAAAATCTACGATCTCGTTCTGACATAAAGTCATCCGATGTAGAAAAAATATTAACTGCCAATCCTAACGCCCTTTACGGCGTGTCCTAGAAGTACTCTCTATGACAGAGGCTATATTTGATTCAACCCGTGCATTGAACCCAGCACAATTAGAAGCGGTCCAACACATTGAAGGACCGCTTCTAATTGTGGCGGGCCCTGGGTCAGGGAAAACGCGGGTCATAACACATCGGATTGCACATTTAAATCAAATAGGTGTTTACCCAAGCCAAATAGCTGCGGTTACTTTCACCAATCGAGCGGCTCGCGAAATGCGCAATCGTCTAGAGCGCTTAATGGGCGAAAAGTCTAAGTATTTAAAAGCGGGAACATTTCATTCTTTTTCAGCAATGATTCTTCGACGTGACGGCGAGGCCATTGGGATTCCACAAGATTTTGTGATTATGGATGACGATGACCAATTGAATCTGATCAAGCAATCAATGGAGATTACTCAGATAGACCCTAAGAGATTTCAGCCACGCGCAATCTTATCCACGATTAGTTCCTCAAAATCGAAACTTCTAGGGCCTGAGGCGTTATCAAATGCCGCTTCGGGGTACTTTGAAGAAATTGTCAGTCGTGTCTATACCGAATATCAAAAATTACTCATGCAAAATCACGGTCTTGATTTTGATGATCTTCTGTCTCGTACCGTGGAATTACTTAAGAATTCTGATGAGATTAGAGATAAATATCAACAGAGATACCAATATTTAATGGTGGATGAATTTCAGGATACTAATACCGCCCAATATCAAATTTCACGTGAAATTACTAAATCTCATCGAAATCTTGCAGTTGTCGGGGATCCCGACCAATCAATATATTCATGGAGAAACGCAGATATAACGAATATCCTGTCATTTCAAAAGGATTATCCCGAAACAAAGATCATACATTTATCCCAAAATTATCGCTCTACTGGCAATATCTTAGAAGCAGCAAAAAACGTAATTCGTCCGAATCAAAAACGTATTGATCATGAGTTGTTTACTGACAATCCTGAAGGAGAACTTGTCTTCATTACCGAGGCCTACACGGAGGAGGAAGAAGCTACAGGTGCCCTAACCGAAGTACAACGTCTAATCGAAGAAGAAGGGTTCAATTTAAGAGACTGTGTCATCACGTATCGAGTCAATGCTCAATCTCGAGCCTTAGAAGAAGCATGTATTCGTTATGGAATACCTTACAAATTAGTAGGAGGAGTCCGTTTTTATCAACGCAAGGAAATAAAAGACTTACTCGCCTACCTAAGGCTTCTGCAAGATCCTTATGACGAGATAAGTCTGGAAAGAATCATCAACGTACCCTCTCGAGCAATAGGAAAGCGCACATTCGACGAATTGATCAGCTGGTCAAGAAATCTTGAAATCCCTCCGTACACAGCACTACAGTTAATTAACGATCAATCCTCCACCCTACAGATGCCATTCAATAATCGACAACAAAAGCAATTATGTGAATTCATCACTTTACTTAACAATCTAAAAGATTTAGCAAATGAACTCGAATTAGCAGAGCTCATCGATGCTGTAATGGACCAGACTGGATATAAAAAGAACCTTTTGCAATCGGACGAACCAGACGCAGAAGATCGTTTAGATAATATTCGCGAAATACGCGGGTTAGCCACAGATTTTAATGGGCTCGTCTCAAAAGAGAGCCTACCTTCATTCATTGAAAATGCGACATTAGTCTCTGAGCAAGACTCATTGGAAGAAAATGAGCAGCAATATCTAACATTAATCACACTACATCAAATAAAAGGCCTCGAATACCCAGTAGTATTCATGATCGGAATGGAAGAAGGTTTAATACCTCACGCAAGATCAATGGATGACCCTGACCAAATTGAAGAGGAACGACGACTTGCATACGTCGGAATTACCAGGGCTCAATCCCGTTTATACCTATTAAGATCTATTCGTCGACGCATGTATGGAATGACTAGCCCGGCCATTGGGTCACGTTTCTTACGGGATATACCATTGCAGTTGATACAGACGCCTCGAATGGCAAGATCCAGCAAAGCACATGCGATTAAAATAGAGAACGTCGTAGAAATGCCACGTAATGAAGAAATCGCTTATCCTTTCAAGGCAGGTGATAAAGTTTCACATGCATCATTTGGAGAAGGGATTGTAGTGAATTGTTCTGAACGACCTGGAGATTTCGAAATTACCGTAGCATTTATCGGTAATGTAGGTATCAAAAGATTATTAAATAGTTACGCAAAATTAGTTAAATCAGCGGCAAATGATGGCACTTGAACTCTCGATCGTTATTCCTGCTTACAATGAGCAGGACCGAATAAAACCCACACTAGAAGAATATCTATCTAGTTTTAGTGGCACGCATAAAGGGCAATTTGAAATAATCGTTGTCCTGAATGGCTGCCATGATTCTACTAGAGAAGTAGTAGCCTCAATCCAAGGTAGCTCCCAAGAAGTTGTACTTATTGAGTTTGAAAATCCTCTTGGAAAAGGGGGTGCCATCATACAGGGAATGAATAGTGCACAAGGATCTTTGATTGCCTATGTCGATGCCGACAATATGGTGGGTGCCAAAGAAACTCAAAAACTCATAGCAGCGCTCAAAAAATCGGATATTGCCATCGCCGATCGATTCAATGGCAATCAGATAGGGAATACTCAGCCACTCATTAGGCGAGTAATAAGTGTCTGTTCAAGGATATGGATCAAGTCTTTTCTTGGACTGCCCTACTCAGATACACAATGTGGAGCCAAAGCATTCAAAGCGGTAGCTTGGAATAAAATCTCAGCTAAAGTTGCTGAAACAGGATGGGCGTTCGACCTAGAAGTTCTTGCAGTTGCCAAAAAATTCAATTTTTCTGTCGCAGAAATTCCTGTTGAATGGAAGCATGTTGCAGAAGGCTCAAAAGTTCGCGCATGGAAAGATGTTCCTTCGACTCTCTGGGCGACCTTAAGGATTAAAAAAAACATGCGCACTATCTAGCTGAGCGCAGGTTCGATTTCATTATTTGAAGGCACAATTTTACAAAAGCTAACACTTCACTCAAATTGGCTTTTGAGTTCCCTGATTTTCGTTCATGAAATGTAACTGCCCACTCATAGGTTTTCAAGTTTTTTTGAGTAGCTAACAACTCTAGCAGCCATTTAAAGCCAGAGGCAGAATAACGAGTAGGCATTTGAGTAATTTCCCTACGCCGGCACACTGCAAATCCTGTTAATAAATCTCGATAAGGTAATCGGAGTAATAAACGTGCACTCAAATTAAATATTTTACTAATTTGAATCCTCATCCATGGCTGATTTATAAAGGCAGATCCCTCAGTAAAACGAGAGCCAATAATTACATCAAACCCGCCCATTGCCTTGTTAAGCATCCCTGGGATTTCATATGGATCATGTGAGAAATCAGAATCCATAATAACGACCCATTCTGCAACGGAAGCATCACAGCCTTCAAATACTGCACTAGATAGTCCATTTTTACCAGGGCGCTTAATAAGTTTTAAAAACGGATATGAGGGTTGCAAGCTTTCAACAATTTCTGCGGTACCATCTGGGCTAGCATCATCCACTACTATTACATCGCAGGAATATTCCTTAAGCACAGCGAAAATCAATGGAATCAAATCCTTGAGGTTCTCTCGCTCATTAAAGGTCGGTAAAATCACCGAAACTAAAGGATTTGCATTACTAGTCATTACTAAAATTTCTGCGACGAAACTGTAATTTCTCTAAAACTTGAGTCAAAGAGCTGCTATGCCAATCAAATGTAGAGGATGAAAGAAGACGTTTTGCTCCAGGAATCAACAATAGTCGATGTAATTGCTCGATCACTATATCAGGCAGTTGCTCAATCAACTCTCGCAACTTAACTCCTTGATTCAGCTCATGCTCGAGTACTGCATGCCATTGCTCTTGATAAGGCATCAAAGCTTGCGCTGAGAAATCTCCCTGAATTAGCGCATCACTGATAGTAGTACTAGCTAAATCAGCAGCCATCATTCCATAGTGAATCCCTCCACCACTAGTTGGCTTGGCTTGTGACACAATATCCCCCACAGCTAGTATTCCATCTATCACAGATTTGCGAGGGATTCCGACAGGAATAGCTCTCGTTCTATAGGTCTTGAGAATAGAACCTATTCTTCCTTGATCTTGCAATTTATTTATTAGTGCATGCATATACGAAACCGTGTGTTCTCTTGTTAGCAAACCAACCAATGCCTTATTTTCACGCCAAGGGACTATCCAGCCAAAACCACCTTTGCCTAATGAAGAACCGGTAAAAACTTCAACTTCATCTATTCCTTTTGCATCTACAATAGCCTGAGATCCACTTACGTACGAATCAAATTGACTTAACCCAAGTTTTCTAGATAAAGGTGATCCGTAGCCAGTCGCAACAACCGCTATTTTTGACTGAATTTGGTACTCTTTTGATCCAATTTTGCAAGAGATTTGTGCTTTGCCATCTTCCCAAGAAACATCACGAACATCCATTTCGGTATATAGGCTTACACCTGAACTAACTGCGCGATTGACGAGCTCTTGATCCAACTCTACTCGATCGAGTACATACGCTTGCGTTTGCTTTCTTTTAATTTGAACGGCTCGGCCACTAGGAGAGCGAAGTACAAAGGAGTTAATTTTTCGAAGAATTAACTCTTCTGGTAGCTCGTAACGCTCGAAACATTCGGTTGAAACAACTCCGGTGCAATGCACTGGCTCACCAATCACTTTTTCACGCTCTAATAGCAAAGCCTGATAGCCCATAGACGCCAAGCGTTCTGCAGTGCGAGCTCCTGCGGGGCCAGCACCTATAACAACTACATCAGAACTAACAGGGATATCCATCATTCTCCGTCTCACATCTGCTTTAATTGAGTATAAAATGAATCGAGGATTTAGGCAGCAGTCCATAGATATTTACCCGAAGCAAAGTACATCATAGACTCGCATATTATGGTAATGGAAAAACCTACTACAGCATTAATTCTTGCAGGCGGAAAAGGTGAACGATTACGCCCGCTTACGGACAACAGGCCCAAGCCGATGGTTTTGGTCAATGGAAAGCCGATTATTCAGTATCAGCTCGAGTGGCTGCGTGATAACAGTATAAATAAAGCCTTTTTGCTGACTGGGTACCTCCATAATGTCATAAACGATTACTTTGCTTCCCAGCCAGTAAACGGCCTTGATGTACGGTGCATTAAAGAAAAGTCTCCTTTAGGGAGAGGGGGTGCCTTTAAGCATGGCTACTACGAAGCAGGGTTAAATGATTCTTTGGTATATGCAAGTAACGGTGATATTTACACTAATATTTCATTTGATGATCTCTGTGCTGTTCATAGCAACGAACAAGCAATGGCCACTATTGCACTAACTCCTATGGTCAGCCAGTACGGCGTCGTTGATACGAACGAGGATACAGTTACAGGATTTAGAGAAAAACCATTACTTCCTTACTGGATAAATAGTGGTGCCTATTTATTGAATAAAGAAACAATTGAGCTTTTCCCAGATATAGGTGATCACGAAACCAAAGTATTTCCCGATTTGGCGCAGGAAGGGAAATTGGCAGCTCTGAAAAGCCATGCATTTTGGCGTTCATTAGAAACTATAAAAGACTTAGACATCATCGGAGAGTTCTTAAATACAAATCAAAATTGACGCGAGATATTAACTTTAATTTTATGCCCCATACGTATGCTAGAATTCCCTCATTGCGAGTACAAGTACTCGGGGTGTGGCGCAGTCCGGTAGCGCGCTACGTTCGGGACGTAGAGGCCCCGGGTTCGAATCCCGGCACCCCGACCATAGCTCTTTCATCACTCTTATTCACGATATATCCTAGTGCCTACTACTACGGAATTCACAAGAGGGCAATGACCAATTTTGAGTGAATTTATTTACTTAGATAATGCTGCTACTACTCCCATGTCTGCTTTAGCCGTAGCAGCAATGAATCCATATCTTTATGAAGAGTACGGTAATCCTTCTAGCCTGTATTCGTTAGGCCAAAGCGCTAGGCGTGGACTTGATCAAGCAAGGAATAGGTGTGCCAGAGTATTAGGATCTCGTCCGAGTGAAATTGTTTTTACTAGTGGTGGGACTGAATCAGATAACGCAGCCACTATGGGTGTCGCGTTTGCTCAAAAAAAAATTGGCATGCACATTGTCACAACTGCAATAGAACACCATGCCCTCTTACATGCTACAAAGTTACTAGAGCTACTAGGCTATGAAGTCACTTACATAAAACCAGAAGCTAACGGGTTAATCTCACCAGATTCTGTATTAAGCGCAATACGTGAAGACACTGTTTTGGTAAGCGTGATGCTCGCAAATAATGAAATAGGAACTATTCAACCTATTAAGAAAATATCAGATGTAATTCGCCAAAAAGCAGATGAATTGCAGCATTCAATCTACTTCCACACAGATGCTGTGCAGGCACCGGGGGCACTATCCATTAATGTGGATGATCTCGGCGTAGACCTTATGAGCTTATCCGCTCATAAATTCCATGGTCCTAAAGGCGTAGGGCTGCTTTATATACGCCAAGGCACACCATTTGTACCAACACAGGCAGGTGGTGCACAAGAGCGTGAGAGGCGAGCAGGTACTGAGAATGTGGCAGGAATAGTAGCTATGAGCGTTGCACTTGAGGAAGCAGAATACCGCCGCGTGGAGAATTCTAAAAAATGTGTTGCACTGAGAGATAAATTATTTGCTAGTTTATGTGAAAGAATTGAAGGCGTACATATCAACGGTACTCTGGAGCACCGGCTACCCAATAACGTTAATATTTCTTTCGAAGGAATCGAATCAGAGCCTTTGTTAATGGCACTAGACCTTGAAGGTATTTATGCGTCTTCTGGTAGTGCGTGTAGTGCAGGATCACTAGAGCCTTCTCATGTTTTGCGAGCAATGAAAATTACTGATGAGCGTTCGCGAGCAAGTTTGCGACTCAGCCTAAGCCCCAATACTACTGAGGAAGAAATTGACAAAGTAGTAGGCGTATTATCTGATCAAGTAAAGCGCATCCGTAAATTGATGTAATACCTAGGGCCAAAACCTGTACTCTACAACTTAACTATATAGTGGTATGCTCCGCGCGAATTAGATATTCAATGTAGGAGGGTAAATATGCTAACCCAAGACATGAATGATCGTATTGCGCGTGTTGGCCCCGGAACACCCGGGGGGGAACTTTTCAGGCGCTACTGGCTCCCGTTTATGCCATCTGCCAAGCTGGATGAAGACCCTGTGCAACCAGTAAGGCTTCTCGGAGAAGATCTCACGTGCTACAAAGATAAATCAGGGAATGTAGGGCTTATCGGCCAAAGATGTCTACATAGGGCTGTAGATTTACGTTACGGTATTCCCGACGAAAATGGACTTCGGTGCCCTTACCACGGATGGCTTTATGACTCACAAGGTTCATGCATAGAAGCCCCATTAGAAGCACGACCCGATATGTTCAAAGACCGAATAAAGCTTTCAGGATATCCCGTTAAAGAAATGGGCGGCCTGCTATTTGCTTATATGGGGCCAAATCCAGCTCCATTGCTACCGCCTTGGGATTTATTTGTGTGGCCCAATTCTGTAAGACAAATTGGCTACGCCGTCTTAAACGCAAATTGGCTACAATGCCAAGAAAATACAGGTGATCCTGCACATGGGGTTTACTTGCATGGCCATTTATTCGAATACTCACTGCAAAAAATGGGTGATACTGATCGCTTAGAACGCATGAGTAAGAATTTTCACAATGCTGCGCATGGCATTAAAGATCTATACGTACATGAAACTGAGTACGGGATGGAAAAAGGAATACTCTACTCCAAAGAGCTAGGCGCTGCTGAAGATAAAAAAACTCGGCACTCTACGGTCATTTTCCCCTTCTATACTGAGCAAAATGCTGCAGGGGCTCCATGGAGTGAATTTCAAATCCGAGTACCTATTGATGATGAACACACATACCACATAAATTATAACTGCTATGCTGCTCCTCCTGGTGTTGAAGCACCAAAGCAAGATTTTGTTCCTTATTATGAAGTCCCCGTTTGGGATGAAGACGGAAAGCCAATTCTCGATTGTATCCTCAATCAAGATTTTGTTGGATGGTGGTCTCAAGGACCGCTGACTGATCGAACTGCAGAAAATCTTGGGAGGACTGATATCCCCGTAGTCTTTTTACGCAAACAAATTGACGAAAACATTAAGATTGTTGAAGACGGTGGAGATCCTATGAATGTTTTCAGGGATCCTACTCAAATGGGGGATATTTTGTACGGAGGAGGTGCACCAGCTGAAACGTGGACTGATCCCAATTGGGCTAAAAACAGCGTCGAGCTGAATCGCAACACGCGAGCCCAATATCACAAAGGCGGAGCTACGTGGGAATCAGATAGGTATGGACCAGCTATCCCTCTTGTGGGAGAACTCCATCGAAGAATGGAAGAGGCAGTAGAACAAGCTAAATCATAATTAATAAAGAGCCTTCAATATAAATTGAAGGCTCTTTATTAATAGTTATATTTCTGGAAATACTTCTAGCCGTTCAGCAATTTCGTCTAAGTGCATTACGTCCGCATATTTATGATGCATATCAAATAAATTAATTTTGTGTGAAAGCAGTCCTCGATCAAATACACATTCCTCAGCAATCACAACGTGCAAGCCGTTCGAATAAGCATCCGCTACTGAAGCTCTCACGCAACCACTTGTACTCTCACCGCAGACAATCACTGTATCAATGCCAGCTTGGGTTAAGTGAGCCATTAAAGGAGTGCCATAAAATCCGCTTGCTCTTTGCTTATAAATAATTGTGTCTTCTGGTTCAGGACTAAACGAGTCAAAAATTTCAAAAGGGTTTTCACTTGTATTTGTCGATTGCCGATTAGTAGCGCGTACTTTGTTTGGCCTAGATTCCTGGCGATCCTCTCCTGTAGTGTAATAAACAGGAAGCCCTCGAGATCTCATCATTGAAAAAAGCTGTTTAGTAGGATCTATAGCATTCCAAGCAAAATCCCCGCATGCACTGGGAAATTTCTCTGCAATTTCATGTATTGCACCCGCCCCTCCTTGATAGGCCATGTTGTAGAGATCTATCGCCAAAAGCGCAGGTCGTTCACCTATATACAAATCTCTCTCATAATGACGATATAAATATAAGTCTTCTGGGCTAATTACATCTTGCCAACAATGATCCTCAAAGCCGTATTTAGTCATTATTCCTCCTACTCAATTATTAAATAATTTCCTCAAAAATATGCTAATGTCTCCATATTCGACCATTTGAGGATGTCATGCTAACTCAAGAACAAAACGAATTACTAACTCAGGTTGGAAAAGGTACTCCAATGGGGGAGTTACTTCGGCGTTATTGGCATCCTATAGCTGCGGCAGCTGAATTGAATGAAAAACCAACTAAACCGGTTAGGCTACTTGGTGAGGACCTTGTTCTGTACAAAGACAAATCTGGGGAAATAGGGCTCATTGATAGGTTTTGTCCTCACCGGCGTGTAGATCTTTCTTATGGAATACCTGAAGAGAATGGCCTCCGATGTATGTATCACGGATGGATGTTAAACAAAGAGGGTCAATGCATTGAACAACCATTCGAAGAAACAGTAAGGCCTGACGGCAGATTTAAAGAAAAAGTCAATGTAGTTGCCTATCCGGTAGAAGAATTAGGTGGATTGCTATTTGCCTATTTAGGGCCTTCCCCAGCACCCCTTGTTCCCCGATGGGATCTTTTTGTTACAGAACATGCATGGCGGGATATAGGATTCACTATACTCCCATGCAATTGGGTTCAATGCCAAGAGAACTCTACCGACCCTGTTCATGCAGAATGGTTGCATGGCGTCTACGGTCTTTATTTAGCTCAAAAAACAGGGGCCGAAGTCCCCCCATGGAGAGTCGCAATGGCTCGTCCTCATCAAAAGATTGGTTTTGAGAAATTTGCCCATGGGGTATTCAAAAAACGTGTTGTTGAAGGCACATCTGAGGAAGATGATATTTGGAAAGTGGGGCATCCTTGGGTTTTTCCAAATATTTTGCGCTCCACTACAGGAACTACCAGCACAGAATTTCAGATTAGAGTTCCGATTGATGATTACAATACCCTCCATGTCGTGTATACACGATATCAATTCCCCTCTGAAGTGGATGTACCTCCCCAAGAAGTAATTCCTTACTACGAAATTCCTTTATACATCAATGGAGAGCTCAATCTTGAGGTTCCGCTACCTCAAGACTTCATGGCATGGGTGACACAGGGACCAGTGACAAATAGAACAATTGAAAGGCTGGGTGAATCAGATATAGGAGTAATACAGTTCCGGCAAATGCTATTTGAAGCGATTGACGTAGTAAAAGACGGGGGTGACCCTATGAATGTGTTTCGAATTCCAGAAGAAAACGAATGCATCATGATGACTCAAGAAAGCGTTTATTACACTCCAGATAGAAATCAAGCTAGGATGATTTACCATGGGCATCAAAGGTACAATCCTAAAATTGAAGAAATTATAGGATTGTTCCCTAAATAAAGCTCTCACAATATGCAAACGCATTACCAACAGGTGAGGCGAAAACATCAATATAATCAACGATATTAATAGCACTCCCCTCAGATACTGCAGCAACTGCAATCCATGCACATGTTTCACGGGTTCCAAATGCTGGTCCACCTAAAGAGGGCATACCAGTATTAACGCGAATCTGAGTTGAAATATCCTGACTCAAGTCATCTTCCGGAATAACGTAACTATCAAAATGTTCCGCCATTCCACGGGCGTCCCCTTTGGCTAACAAATCTAGCGTCTTATGATCAAATTCGGTGTTTAGCCAAGCATTGGGCATCCCAGGCGTATGCCATAACCCTCCTGAAGCGACTACTCCAATACGAATGTTTTGATCAAATTCGTCAATGACCTCACGAACAGCCTTGCCGAACAAATAACTCCGCATGCCTGTAACCTGAGGAGCAAAATATAAGTTCATCATTATGGGAACAATTGGCGTCGTAAAATTGGTAAGCTCTTCAGCAGATCTTATTATGCCTCCAGCTAGGCCCTTGTCTGGTTTAGGCATATTCATACTAAAAGCAGGATCAAAACCTCGAGACATTACACCTAATAATAATTCTGTAGCAAGCTTAGGGTGTCCTAAAAACTCGTACCCTGGGGGAGCATGGCGACCAATCAATGGAGATCTCATTATTCGTTGAGATTTACTAAATTTTTCACCAACGTATACAGCGAACGCTGGGTAATTATTAAAATCAAAACACTCAAGTTGGTCATCACTAAAGACGATAAGAACGTCCACTTTGAGCTCTTGTACTTTATCCCTTAGGGTCTGAAAACCCTTATGAACTCGCTCCGATTTTGCCGTATTCTTCGCAAGTGACTCATTGGGCACATCCGACCTTATCGGCCTGTTGTTCCGGCGTTCAACCCAAAGCTCCGGGGGTAAAGATGTTGTCCCTCCGTGTGAATGGAAAAAAGTCCCTACAAGCTTCGCCATTTTAAAATCTCAAAATTAATGACAGGATATTTATAACAAGCACAGCTATTGGATTTTCTCCAAATACGGCTTCATTCGCGGGTAGGCTACCTGAACATTCTCTTCAAATAATTTCCGACGATCCGCTTCCGTTAGCCAATCGATGCCATCGATATAAGGTTTTGTATCATCGTACTGCCTTCCAGTATCTGGATCTTCAGCTTGGACTCCGCCAATCATTTCAGAAGCAAACAGCACATTGTCCACACCTACAGTTTTGATTAAAAATTCTGTGGCGGCCTGATTGTAAATTGCCGTATCAAAATACATTTTGCTTAATAGCTCATCGAAAGGCATTCTTTTACTCATTATGCTTAGACCTTTGAAACGGGCATATTGATAAGGGATTGCACCGCCGCCGTGAGGCATAATAAATTTGATCGTAGGAAAATCTTTATATATATCTGAATCCATTATTTGCACAAATCCAGTATTGTCCACATTCATATAATGTGAGCCCGTTGTCGTAAATGCGGGGTTACAAGTACCCGACCCATGGATCATTGCGGGGACATCTAATTCAACTAACTTCTCGTAAAGTGGGTACCAATAACGGTCTCCTAAAGGAGGATCAGACCAAAACCCCCCTGATGGGTCAGGGTTTAGATTGCATCCAACAAAGCCCATCTCGTTAACCACTCGCTCCAGTTCTTGTACGACCCCTTTTTCAGGCGGAACGCCGGGGGATTGAGGTAAGGATGCTACTGGTATAAATCGATCAGGGAATAAATCACAAACTCTCTTAATGATGTCATTATTAATTTCTGTCCAATATCTACTAATTAATTCTCCTCCAAAATGATGACCCATCCAAGACGCTCTTGGAGAAAAAAGCGCAATATCAGTACCTCTTTCATTCTGAAGCTTTAATTGACCCTTCTCGAGTGACGCACGAATTTCATCGTCCGAAACATTAACAGGATGCTTTACAGGGTTGCCCATAAATGTAATCTGTGTAGCTCGAAAAATCTGTACACCTGCAGGGGCCGTTGTGTAATGGCCATGGGAATCGATAATCATAATGCTCCTATATATGTCAGTGGGATCTCACCAAGTTCCGGAGTGTATCTTTGAAACGGCATCTGAAGCAATTTCGTAGATATATTTCGCAGCGCTGGGGGTCCCGTCGTTTTTATCAATAGAATCTGATCGGTATCCTGTTAATAAATAGCTTACATAAATTCTGCCATCCGCCTCAGGTCCCGATTGTCCCCCAATTACGGGAACCTTTATAGCGTTTGCAACCGCAGAGTAAATTTCATGGCTTACGTTAGTCAGGTCAATCATTACCGCACCTGCATCTTGAACTGCATTACACCATTTCATTACGTGGTCAAAATCTTTAGTAGAACCGTGTGATGGCTCCCAAACATCAAATCCAATTTGAGGATACACAGGGAATCCCGTACCTATGACGGCTAAAACATCATCAAAAAGTTCCTCTTCCTGTGTTCGAATATCCACTTTTGTCATATCAGCCAAAGTTTCAGATTTGATTCTTTTTGCAGCCTCCTCAACAGCTTTCGGCCCTGCATTACAAGTAACAGTAGGCATATCAACATTTACTACTGCTCTTTGGGCAACGCGAGCGACAGCTTTACCAAATAAAAGCATCGCATCTAAAGAAAATTCGGAATCATCTTCCATCCCAAGAAAAGTTCTACTGACGCTATCACCAACAGAAAGCAGATCAACGCCAGCACGTTCCCAAATTTTAGTCATTTGTACGTCGTAGCAAACACCAGCTGCTATCTTCTCGCCTTTATTTTTCATTAATTGCAAATCATTAATTGTTAATCGCGACAACTCTTCCTCCCAAGCCCTAATGCTGGCACATTCTAGTGCGCTCCACTTCACTTAATTCTTGATTTTGGTCAACTAACGCTTCTGCAAAACGTACTCTGTATACACTTCCATCATTAACAGCAGGCGGCTTATATCCTTTCGAATAATCCGAGGAAAGCTTCAGAAGCCTCCGCCTCATTGCAATAATTGCGGTGTCGCTTGTACCCAAGTGCTCTTCATTCCGATCTACGATGGATCCCATGCTTTCTTGCACTGCCATGTCCTGAGCTTGGATACCCTCAATTCCAGTAAACGTATTCAGTATCTGATCCTCTCGATTAATCTGATAGTCATTATTTATATTCCTTACAGGTTCGAACGATCCTGTAATAACTGGGCCTGCGAAATCATCAGCTGAAGAAATATCTGCATCAGATAGTTCCCTTTGCTCATTCCACGTAATCACAATAGTCCAGCAATTGGTCTTATCAATCGGAATCCAAGCAATACCCTGACTATTCATCCCTGGTGCTTTATCTCCGTTCTTGAAAAGATTGTAAAAAGGCATCATCCAATGGGTGAAGCGCCAATAATATTTACCTTCACCAATATCCCGTCGTGCACCCACCCGCACTCCGTAGTTTGTATCCTCTGCGGTAAAAACAGGAGATCGATCCAATGCGTGATATTTTGCTCGTAAGTCGGATGCTTTTGCAGCTTTTTCTACCCATTCTTTAGTCATGCGAAATGATTCAAGGTTTGAATGCAAAAAATTAGAATGCGAGGAATCTATTCCTCCTTCGAGTCCTTGAATCCAGTTTGTACGTTCTAATCGCTTAGTTATATGAACCTGTTTAGAAGGTAAATTAATCCATGGGAATGCTGGGAATTCAGGCATTGACGTTTTTGAGCCTAAATAAGCCCAGATAAGGCCTCCTTTTTCTTCAGTGGCGAAAGCAGTCTGCTTAATTTTATGCCGAAAATTAGAAGCTACTGGTTCCGATGGCATATCAATACATTCGCCATTAACATCAAACTTCCAGCCGTGGTATGCGCACCTTATTCCCATTTCTTCATTGCGCCCAAAAAATAAACTAGCTCTTCTATGTGGACATTTCTCAAATAACAATCCGACCTTACCGGAGGAATCTCGAAATGCAATCAATTTTTCACCCAACAAAGTAACCCTAATCGGAGCGCAATCGGGTCCGGGTAATTCAGAAGACAGCAACGCTGGAACCCAAAATAGGCGAAGGAAATCGCCCATTGCAGAGCCTCGATCAACTTGAGTCATATAGATATTGTCATCAATACTTAGCACTCGTCCCTCCAGAAAAGGTTCTATTCGCGTTACCTTGAGAACAGGACAATAACTTCAGTGAATATATAGTAATTCGGAATATAATGGCGCGCTAGGTGGGACTCGAACCCACGGCCTCATCCTCCGCAGGGATGCGCTCTATCCACTGAGCTACTAGCGCAGAATATATATTTGGTGCCGAGGGCGAGATTTGAACTCGCACGCCCTAAGGACACTGCGCCCTGAACACAGCGCGTCTGCCGTTCCGCCACCTCGGCTATCTACTGGTGGGCGATACAGGATTCGAACCTGTGACCTCTAGCGTGTGAAGCTAGCGCTCTAACCAACTGAGCTAACCGCCCCGCTCTCCCTCATTCTAATGGAAGAAGCGGAAGCTAATCCATAATCTTTCCAAATTGTACATCAGTACAACACATTACGAATCCATGCCCTCATATAGATTTTAATTGGTTCAATATTCAGAGTGTCTTAAAAACTAAATTTGCTAAAATCAATGTACAATTATTGAGCTTTAATCTAAAAAGAATGTGTAGATTTGGATGCATATTTTAGGAATAATCCCCGCCAGAGGCGGTTCAAAAGGAATCCCTCGTAAGAATATAAAACTATTAGCTGGCCTACCTTTGATCGCCCACAGTGTAATAGCGGCTCAAAACTCAAATTTAATTACGAGGCTAGTACTTTCAACCGAAGACACTGAAATCGCAGAATGTGCGGCAACATACAACTGTGAGGTACCTTTTATTCGCCCCGCGCACCTTGCAGATGACTCTTCAAGAGATTTAGAAGTATTTCTACATTGCCTATCTTGGCTAAAAGACAATGAATCTTATTCTCCCGATATTGTGGTTCATTTAAGACCCACTGCACCCCTTCGAACAGCAGCGCATATAGATAAAGCTATCAATTTATTCCTAGAAACCCCGAAAGTCGATTGTGTGCGGACAGTTACATCTTCTCCGCAACATCCTCTAAAAACCTGGAAAATAGAAAACGGATTCCTTGAACCTTTCGTGCCAACTAGTACCACTGGATTCAAGGAGCCTTATAATATGCCAAGGCAAGAATTGGGTGATGCATATATACAGAATGGTTCAGTAGATGTAGTTCGCACGGAAGTAATTACAACTGGCAATTCAATGAGTGGGGCAAACATCAAAGCTATGATTATGAGCGCTGAAGATTCCGTAAATATTGATAACCCTATTGATTGGGCACTTGCAGAGATCTTGATGAATAAACGTACTTAGCAGGGAAATGGCTTTGAGAATAATTGTCGTTGGTTGCGGTTCAATTGGTAAAAGGCACCTCGGAAACCTAAAGGCACTTGGCGTCGAGAATCTCGTGGCCGTAGATACTCGTAAGGATAGGCTTCAAGAAGTAACAGAACGGATAGGAAGTGAGATCCTTTGCTCGGATAAATTATCCGAGCAATTAAAGAGCAAGTGCGATGGGGTTGTAGTTTGTGTGCCTACTTCAATACACCTAGACGTAGCCAAAGAAGCCATCAAATCTGGTGCTAGTGTCCTTATAGAAAAACCCTTATCCAACACAAGCGAAGGCGTCCCTGAACTCTTATCTTTAGCAAAAGAATCCAGCCTAGTAGTTGCCGTAGGCTATACCTATAGATTCTGGCCTGCTCTCCAAAAAATTAAATACTTTTTGGAGAATGATCAAATTGGACAAATTTATTCAGCGAATATCATTTTCTCTGAGTATTTACCTGATTGGCATCCTTGGGAAGACTATCGGTCATGGTTCATGGCTAAAAAAGAACTAGGTGGAGGAGCATTATTAGATGAGAGTCATGCAATAGATATCATGAGGTGGCTTTTTGGCGAAGCTAGGACCATATATGGGGTTAATGGTACTTTCAGTAAGCTCGAAATTGATTCAGATGATCTAGCAGAAATCATAGTGCGCTTCCACTCTGGGGTCATAGGGTCTATACATATGGATATATATGGACGGCACCATCGTAAGGAACTGTCCATTCAGGGGGAATTGGGTAATATTTACTGGGATTTTTATAAGAACACGGTCGCTTTATATCAAGCGAATTTAGAAAAATGGGAAGTAATTCAATTTGAGGATGATCGAAATGATATGTTCTTAAATGAGGTTCGACATTGGCTGAATGCAATTCAAGGCGGCCCTAAAGTCCCGGTCGATGGATATGACGCCCTAAAAACTCTATCTTTTGCCCTAGCCGCGATTGAATCTTCAATGAATGATAAAGTTGTAGAACCTTTTGGAGCTATAGATAAATAATGATTTTCCTTGAAGCTGGCAATAATCTGCATTTACGCCCAGCACATTTGCTATTAATGATATACAGATATGCATCTGGCATATATCAAACTGGTGAAATCTCAGCCCTTTCTTACACCAAGGGTTATCTAGATCACCAGGGAGCATCAAATTCTCCATGCCGAGTACTAACCGTCTCAAGCCATGGTATAGGTGAAGCTGAAACATGGATGGTAGAGCGATTAGAAGATGCTATTGTAGAGACAGTGAGCTTTAAGCTCATTAACACTCAATTGTTTCAATTCTTAAGGCATGCTGATAACGAAGACATCGCAGAAATCATAAATAATTTCTGCGAAATAGTTGCCCCTTATCGAATTCTCTCTAATCTTGCAAATGATCCTGGCCTAGTTGCATATTGGCAATTACAGGCATCGAAAATAAAAGAAATATATGGGGAAAAACAACTAACTGTATATAGCAATACTCCTGACAAAATCCCCTTTAGTCGCTCCTACGACGTAATTTATGTCACTCATAGTGAACCTATTCTCCCCAAAGGTACTGTTGAATATCTTAGAAGCTTGTTAGCAGTTGAAGGACTGATGGCGATTTTGGTGCCCGACCGTAGCAAAAGCTCAAACGCTTCTGAACCATTCGCTATCTCCACACCTGTCAAAGCAGCCATTTCTGATTTGCGCGCAACACACGAGCAATATGGGTATCACCATGTATACCAACGTTCCGGAGACGAAAAGCAACTTTCCAAAGGTGCATTCAGGGCAGAATCAATAAGTTTTGTAGTACCTTCATCCACGCGGGTAGCATTAATAGGTGAATTACTTTTGGAGTCTCTATATGACCACATTCCTGATAATGTGAGATTAGCAGCGCTTGAGCACACTGCTTCGCAATTAGAGAATGAGGATGCAATAGTTACCGAGCGACTTAAATTATTCTTCCATGGCAATGCGGAGGTATGGTCATGACTACAAATACTACATTTGATTTTGGGTCAAGTTTGAAGCCGCTTTTCTGCCTTGAAATGGCCAATAATCATTCCGGGAGCACCGAGCATGGAATTAGAATTGTTGAAGCGGCGGCAGCAATAGCGAATCGCACTAATGCACGTGTCTGGTTAAAACTACAATTTCGAGAACTTAGTACTTTTTTACATCCTGCCGACAGAGGGCAGGATTTATCTGATCCAGTAACTAAACAAGCTATTCGATTTAGAGAAACCGAACTACATAACTCTGATTTTGATGTACTTATTAAATCAGCTAGAGATGCAGGGATAGGGATCTACTCAACTCCCTTCGATGAACCTTCTGTAGATAGATGTGTCGCAGCTGGCTTTGAAGCAATAAAAATAGGAAGCCCTTCAGCGTACGATTGGCCGCTATTACGAAAAATTGCTAAAACCGGCCTACCAGTGATTGCCTCTGTTGGAGGTCTTAGTATCAACGAAATTGACGATGTCGTTGATTTATTTAGAAATTCCGGAAATCCCTTAGCGTTAATGCACTGCGTTTCTGTGTACCCTACCGCTACAGAAGATCTCCAAATAGATGTAGTGCGGCAATACACCGAAAGATATCCTGATATAACAATTGGATACTCAGGGCATGAAGATCCTCAACGGCCAGAATTTGGAGGACTAGCATTAGCCAAAGGTGCAGTATTATTTGAAAGGCATTTTGGAGTCCCTAGTGATTCGGTCAAGTTAAATGCTTACAGTCTAAGCCCTGAGCAGGCAGAAGAATGGATTGCCACTACGGTGAGAGCAGGTGCTGCGTGTGGAGGTGTTGGGAATGAACGTCGTGCGGTAGAAGGTGAATTTGATGCATTGCAATCATTACGCCGTGGTATTTACGCTAAACATTCGATCCCCGCAGGTAAAACAGTTACAGCTGATGACATCTTCCTGTCTGCCCCATGTTTTGAAGGACAATTTCATGCTGGCAAATATTATGAAATAGTGGATACTTTCACCCCAATGGCAGATATTCACCCCAATTTGCCCATTGGATTAGATGTCACTAAAAAACTCCCCAAATCTCTCATCATTTCCAGCATCATAGCGCGGGTGGAAGAGGCTTTACGGAGTGCTCAAATAACAGTGGAGAGCGAAACCGAGCTGGAAATTTCTCACCAATATGGAATTGAGCATTTCTATGAGCAGGGTGCCGTTATTGTAAATATCATTAATAGGGACTATGCCAAGAAAATATTAATTCAATTCCCTGGTCAAAATCATCCAGGGCATCACCATATCCAAAAAGAGGAAACGTTTCAGGTACTTCACGGGGCAGTCGATCTAGTTGTAGATGGTCAAAATAACCACTTAGGGCCCGGACAAACAAAGCTTATAGAGCCGGGACATATCCACAGTTTTTCCTCGCAAACAGGCGTAATTATTGAAGAAGTCTCAACGACTCACGTTCCTGGAGATTCGGTATACGTAGATTCCTCTATCCCTAGTGACCCTACAACAAGAAAGACTGTCTTACTAACTTCGTGAATTCGCTAGAACAAAACAGTCTATGCATTGACTTAGATGGGACGTTAGCTGAAATAACTGATGATTACTCGTCAGCACCTCCAATGCCGGGTGCAGCGGACGCCTTACGTACACTCAGATTTAATGGCTGGAAAATTATAATATTTACGGCTCGGCATTTTAATCATTGGGAAATTACAACTCGCTGGCTAAACGATAACCATTTCGAATATGACCAACTAGTTTTTGGAAAGCCAACCGCGCGTTTTTATATAGACGACCGAGGAATTAATTTCAATGGAGACTGGGATAGTACTGTTACAAAATTGATAAACACCTCCCAATAATTTCCTTTGAAAGTTTGTATTTTCATTAGAGGGGAATTTATCCAGTTGGCTTCCCAATGCCTGCATATTTGAAGCCTGCAGATTCTATTGCCTTCCTGCTCATTAAATTCACTCCGTCCATAATAGAAGGAGCTTTTTTCATTACCTTTGATAATTGAGCAAGATCTAAATCTTTATACTCAGGCCAAGCAGTCAAAAATAGAATTAAATCTGCATCTTTAAAAACAGCTTCCGGGTCTTCTTCATAACGTGCTGATGTAACTATTTCTTTCGCGTCAGGAATCGCCATGGGATCAGAGGCTACGACATGAGCGCCCATTTCCAACAATGAAGTCATTACTCTAAGTGATAAAGAGGATCGTGCATCATTAGTTCCAGGTTTGAATGCTAATCCAAGAACACCGATTCGTTTCCCCATAATTTGGTTATCCAATAGACCTGAAATTTTTCGAATAATTACTCTTATTTGCTCGTCATTACGATCAAGAACAGCCTTCAATAATTGAGGCGTGTGCCCTTCTAAGCCCGAAAAATTAATTAGAGCAACCAAGTCTTTCTCAAGGCAAGGCCCACCAAATCCAATTCCAGCTTGAAGATAACGATGCCCAATACGAGGATCATACCCTAGCCCTTCTGCCACCTTGCCAATATCTGCGCCCACCTGCTCACATATTGCAGCTACTTCATTAATAAATGAAACTCTTGTTGCTAGAAAAGCGTTGGAAGCGTATTTAATCAACTGTGCATCTACCGGGTCTGTCTCAATGTAAGGAACATTTCGAGACATCAAAATATCGGTAGTAATTGATCCGCCATCGGTAAATGGAGCAAAAATTTCTCTAAGTATTTTAGCTCCTCTATTTGATTCAGTGCCCACAACGATTCGCGAAGGGAAAAAGAAATCATTTAATCCATTGCCTTCGCTAAGGAATTCAGGGTTAATAACAAAATCGATTTTATTGGTACCACCAGCTTCAGCGAGTAGTCCTTTGATAACATTTAGTGTCCCAGCAGGCAAAGTAGATTTAATTACTAGGACAGTATCTGGGGTAAGAGCTTTTGCCATAGAAGTCACTGCAGTTCTGAGCTGGTTTAAATCAGTGCTTCCATCGTGCCTAGGAGGTGTCCCAACTGCAAGGAAAACCACGTTCGAGTTTTTAACTGCTAATTCTGTGTCTGTCGTAAAATTCAGAGTTCCTAATGACTGTGTTTCGGCCAAGGCTTCTTCTATACCTGGCTCATGAATTGGTGAAATAGACTTGCGCAACATTTCAATTCGGGCACTGTTGATATCTGTACCAATCACGTTATGCCCTAGCTTAGCTAATCCAACCGCAGTTATTAGCCCGACGTACCCCGCTCCACCAATGACAGCAATATCCAACTTACACCCCTTAACTACTGTTTAGACATTATCACTTGTCAAATAAGATTCTCACAGTTATTTATACAGTAATAGGCAACAATGATTAACAAACATGCATTGATGAGTGATGATCTGCTAGTTACGATTAACAAAGTATATGAAAAATAAACAAAGAAACCATAATAACCTTGGTCCTAAAGCAGGCTCTCTAGAGTGGCTGCTCCTATTTATTGTCCCTGGGATTGGAGTTAAACGCTGGGTAGTACTCGGTTCATTTGGCGTTTTCATTTTTGCATGTGGAATCGCATTCATTTTATCGATAGGTATTAGTCAACCTTTACTTCAATTTGTCAGGTTCATTACATTTGGCAATGTTCTTAGCCCTATTTGGAGAGGCAGTGTTGTAGGTGTAGTAGGGTTAAGTCTGAGTATTTACGCAGGGTGGATGCTATACGAGAGGCTCACATTCGGTGCGCGATACTCCAAAGGTAATAGAGGAATCATAGAAAGCCTCGCTTCACATAGAATACGAAGTTCCGGTCCGCATATTGTAGCCATAGGCGGAGGAACCGGTCTTTCTGCATTACTTCGAGGTCTTAAAAATTATACTGACAATTTGACTGCTCTAGTGACACCAGCCGACGACGGTGGTAGTACTGGCCGACTTCGAGAGCTATTCGGGGTACCATCTTTGGGAGACGCAAGGCAATGCTTAATCGCGCTGTCTGATGCAGAACCGTTGATGGAACGTGTATTTTCTTATCGCTTCGATGAAGGGGAAGGGCTAGAAGGACATAGCCTGGGGAATCTCTTACTTTCAGGCATGATCAAATCAGAAGGGGGATTATCAAACGGCCTCCACGCAGCACATAACCTACTCGCAGTTCGAGGCCAAGTTTTGCCTTCCTCGGATCAAAATGGAGTTACGCTAGAGGCGCAAACTGTTTCCGGCAAGCACCTTATCGGGGAGTCTTCCATAGGAAAGGCAGGAGAAGAAATAACTTCTATATGGCTAACACCTAAAGAAGTGGAGGCGAATTTAGAGGCAATCAATGCCATTAACAATGCAGATGCAATTGTTATTGGGCCTGGCAGTTTATTTACAAGTATCTTACCTAACCTATTAATCCCGCGTATTACTACCGCCCTAAAAGAAGCTCAATGCCCTAAAATTCTAGTCTGTAATATAGCTACCCAGTACTTAGAAACTGACTCATTTACAGCAGCCGATCATTTAACTGCAATTATCAAACATGGGAATTTCTATCCTTCACATTTTGTAATGAATTCCAGACCAATCAAAATTGAACCGTCCCATCACCAAGAACCAATCATGCCCGAAACTAATTTCTCCAATAGTGATGTTATTGCTGTCCTTAAGGACATTGTTGATGAATCAAGGGTGAGCAGGCATGATCCCGAAAAACTTGCAAAAGCATTACTAGAAATTGTACAAAATTATAAATAGCTATCCCGCACATTCCGGTAACTTCGTCATGTATCCTTAAGTAATAAACTTCCATTCACGGAGCAACAATGACTATTCTTCCCGAACCCCACGGTGGAGCATTAATTAACCTCATGGCCGAAGCAGAACAAGTCGATAGGCTTAAGTCCGATATAAAGGATATGCAATCTTGGGATTTAAGCCCAAGGCAAATTTGCGACCTCGAGCTTCTGCTAATAGGAGGATTCTCACCTTTAAGTGGATTCATGAGTGAATCGGAATATTTGAGTGTGTGTAATGAGATGCGCCTATCAAACGGATTGTTATGGCCAATGCCCATCAATTTAGACGTCAATAGGGAATTCGCTGAAAATTTGTCATCAGGGGAAAAAATCGCTTTACGAAACCCCGAAGGAATCCCACTAGCCATAATGGAAGTAACTGACAAATGGGAACCTGACCGTAACCTAGAGGCACTGAAAATTTTTAATACAAATGACTTAGCTCACCCAGGGGTGAAAACTCTCCTAGATGAATGTAACCCTATTTATCTTGGTGGTGGCATACAGGGACTTCAGTTGCCGCCCCATCATGATTTTGATGAGATACGCCATACTCCATTCACATTACGCCAACGTTTTGAATCCAAGGGATGGACGAAAATAGTAGCCTTCCAAACAAGGAATCCCATGCACCGGGCGCACGTAGAACTAACTAAAAGAGCAAGTGAAGAAACTGGAGCCAAATTACTTATTCATCCGGTTGTCGGATTAACAAAACCAGGTGATGTTGATTATTTCGTAAGAGTTCGCGCTTATCGTGCAATGCTTTCCCATTATGAAAATGATTCTGCAGAACTCAGTCTCTTACCATTAGCGATGCGTATGGGAGGACCACGTGAAGCAATATGGCATGCAATCATCAGAAAAAACTATGGATGCACGCATTTCATCGTAGGGAGGGACCATGCTGGACCGGGAAACGATTCTGAAGGCAATCCTTTTTATGGTGCATATGAAGCCCAAGACTTACTTCGGAAGCATTCTAATGAATTAGGAATAGATGTAGCAGAGTTTAAAGAAATGGTCTACGTCTACGAAGATAATGCTTACCTACCTGTTTCGGAAGTGGATCAGGCAAAAACTACTCTAAATCTTTCCGGTACAGAATTGAGGCAAAAATTGATGGATGGAACGGAAATACCTGAATGGTTCTCCTTTCCGGAAGTGGTAGGTATTCTACGCGACGCATACCCTCCAAAAAATAAACAAGGATTCACAATATTTTTTACCGGCCTGCCTAGCTCCGGGAAATCTACTCTTGCAAACGTACTAATGTCGAGGCTCATGGAGATTACTTCTAGGCCCGTTACTCTACTTGACGGTGATCTAGTGCGAAAAAATTTATCCAGTGAACTAGGGTTTTCCAAAGAGCATAGAGATCTTAATATTAAACGAATAGGGTATGTTGCGAGTGAAATAACAAAGCATCGAGGCATTGCCATCTGTGCGCCGATTGCACCTTATTCCGAAACACGCGAGGAAATACGCTCAATAATAGAGCAATACGGTAAATTCATATTAATTCATGTTGCTACCCCTTTAGAAATTTGTGAATTACGAGACCTAAAAGGGCTTTATGCTAAAGCAAGGGCAGGTCAAATTACCGGTTTCACTGGAATCGATGACCCTTATGAGTCACCCGAATCACCTGAATTACGAATAGACACGAGTATGCTTGATCCAAAAGATGCAATTGAAAATGTCATGAAATACCTAGAAGGACAAGGTCTTTTAGATATTCGGAATGACTGCTAGTCTTAGGCAAGAACCCTCAAAATCAATTCAAGTTGAGTGAAAAAGGGATTATAAATAGTCTTTGAGACCACCGATGCAAGCGTCAGAATTTTTATATACATCGCCTGCCAACCGTCGTATCCAGCGTGCATTTGAAGCTGGGTGGATTCTAGCTGTAGTTCTAGTTCCTTTAGCAAGCTGGCCAGAATCCGAAATGCTAGGTTTCATACAAATACCCAAAGTGTTTCTTATGCGTACAATCGCTATGTATTTCTTAGCGCTATTGGCCTTGGAGTGGGCAATATCCAACAGAAATGATTCGTCCAGCAATAAATTCACTTCTAACAGGATCCGCCATTACCTCCAAGCTCACCCATCACGCCTATTACTTCTAGCTGCAGGGCTAGTTTTCCTTGCAAACATATTCTCTGTTGCAAATTCGCCTATCCCTGCTATTGGAATTTTAGGAATCGATGTTGGATGGGATACCTACGGGATAGCAAACACTACGGGCTTCATAATTTTTTTCTACACAATAGCAACTCATTTGAAAACGACTGCTCAAGTGCAACATTTAATTTGGGCTCTGACTTTAGCGGGGGCAATTGTAGGGCTTGTAGCAATCGGGCAGCATTTCGGTATTGATATTTTCCGCGACGCTCCATTCGTACTCACCAGAGCACACTCCACCTTAGGCAACTCAATCTTTGCTGGGTCATTCCTGATTATGACGATACCTCTAACTTTATTAGTATTTCTTGAGTATCGATCCAAAATGAGTTACTTCGCCCATGTTTCAATGGGAGGTGGTTTAGTTGCACTGCAAATGACAGGGCTTCTTTTTGCACTAAGCCGAGGACCCATGGTTGGCATGATTTCAATAATAGTAACCTTGTTAGCACTTCTATTATGGCTTAAAAAATCTGACCTTGCTGTGCGAGTTATTGCGATGTTTGCCATTGCGCTTCTGTTTGCACTAATTTTGACGACTCTTCCAACACCAGACAGACAAAATTTTGGAGGAAACGATTTAGTAGATCGAGTATCTTCCATCGGACCAGGTATTGGTGGTGGCTTAAGTAACCGCTATACCATTTGGACCACTGCAATTAATGCCTGGGGTAATGTTCCTTGGGTTGATACAGAAGAATTCCCGGAGCTTCCAGACATTGGATTGAGCATCACGAAGCCAATTTTTGGCTACGGTCCAGACATGTTCCAGCATGCTTACCCTCTTGTTGGAGAATCTACATATACGTTCGAGCTAGCAAGCCATGGGCATTCCTTCTTAATTCATGCCCTTTTAGAAATAGGTCTTTTTGGCATGCTTGCCTATATCTCACTTGCACTAAGTGCTGGGTTCATACTACTCAAGATCATTAATAAATCTCGAAAATCAGAAGAATTAAGCTTTACTGCATTAGCCAGTATCGGGCTTTTCGCAATACTAATTGGACGAGTGATAGAGCAAATACCAGGTAAAGCTCAAGTCTCTGACTTACTAATAATGTGGACCCTTTTAGCTGTAATTGCTGCATTACCTTTAATTGAACATTCCCGAGCTGAAGCCAGTACACCAATAGATAGTAGTTCGTCACAGCGGAAAAGAACTACTCGTCGAAGTAAGCAAACTACTAGCTATCAATATCGATTGGTAGTCCCCGCAATTTTGACGGTCATTCTTATAATAATTTGGTATAACTTTGTACTTGCTCAGCCACTTAGTGCAATGACCGCAAAAGATGCTGAGCAAGCAGCCGAATCAGGTCAAATCCAAAAATCACTAGACCTTTATCGAGATGCCCAATCAGCTAGCCCCAACTCAGCTATTTATTATCTTAAATACGCTGAAATCTTATTCGAGCTATCAAAAGTTGCACCTACAACTGCTGAAAAAAACCGCCTCACGGAACGTGCGATCATTGAAGTATCAGAAATTATTAAGCGGAACCCAATGGACAATAGAGCTTGGTCACGTATAGCTGAAATGGAGAAATCCTTAGCAAAAGATAACCCTGAAAAAAAGAGGGATGCATTTCATTCAAACATGCTAATTAAAGAACTCATGCCCGGATTTTGGCAACCTAGTGCGGCGCTCGCATGGACATATGCTGAGCTAGGAGAATATGAAAGGGCATTAGATGAGGTTGAGAATGCTGCAGCACTTAGTGCTAATGCAAATGCTTCAGCAGCGTCGCAGGCTACTTTTATTCCGTTTGTTGAAGCTTTTGCACTCGATGGGTTGGGGCGAACCGCTGAGGCCATTGATGCAGTAAATAGATCATTGGAAATGCGAAGAACTCAACCAGCAGAAGAGCTACTCAAAAGACTCCTCTCAAAATAAGAATATGTTTTTTTATCGTCAAAATCTTGCTAGATAATGTCATCGTTATTATTGGTAGTAAGCAATAAATTAAATTAGGAAATCATGATTATAGTTACTGGATGCTCAGGGTTCATTGCTTCACGCGTTTGCACAATGTTGTTAGATGCAGGCGAAGAGGTCTATGGCGTTGACAATATGAACGATGCATATGCGCCCGAACTTAAAAAATGGCGGCTCGAGCAATTAATCGATCGACCTCAGTTTAAATTTCTCGAAGCAGATATAAGTAAACCAGAAATACAAGATATTGAATTTAATGAAACGCCAAAAGCTCTACTCAATCTTGCAGCTAGAGCAGGAGTAAGGCAAAGCGTAGAAAACCCGTGGGTTTTCTACGAATCAAATTGTATAGGCACTTTGAATATGCTGGAGCTTTGCCGGAAATTAAGTATTCCTAAATTCGTGCTGTCCTCAACTTCTAGTCTGTATGGTGCACACAAAATAAGTCCATTCTCTGAAGATCTATCAACAGACAAGCCTTTGTCCCCTTATGCAGCGTCAAAAAAAGCTGCTGAATCTTTATCATTCTCATACCATCATCTCTATGACATTGATATAACTATCTTGCGATACTTCACTGTTTATGGGCCGGCAGGCCGGCCTGATATGAGCATTTTTCGATTCGCCCGTTGGATAACTGAAGGCCATTCATTAAGTGTCACTGGAGACGGCAATCAGGAAAGAGATTTTACTTATGTTGATGATGTCGCAGAGGGAACAATATTAGCAATGAAACCTCTGGGCTATGAAATCATTAATCTAGGTTCAGACAATCCAATTTCAATCAATCAGGCGATCTCTAAATTAGAGAATACCATTGGAAAAAAAGCAGATATTGTATTTGAGCCAACTCATCCAGCAGATATTTTTGCAACTTGGGCTGATATAGATAAAGCTAGGAAAATTCTTGGATGGCAACCCTCTACCAGCTTTGATTCTGGGATTGAAAATGTAGTGAATTGGTACAACTCACAGCGTTCTTGGGCTAGCACCATTGAATTAGGAAACTAATGCCGAAACTTTTATACATCGCCCCAAGAGATTTCCCTCGTCGTGTTGCTAACCGAGTTCAAACCATCAAAATGGCAGAAGCCTTTTCTCAATATGCCGAAGTAACCCTTGTAGTCTCAAAATTACATTCATCTATAGACGAGCTTTGGGAATACTACGATGTCAAAACACCATTTAATATTAAGGTTATTGGGGAGCCTATTTGGGGCCCCCAAAGTGTCTACTCTCTGATCCCTTCCATAATTCAAATCTTAAAACTAAAACCTGACATCCTGTATTTTCGCGAAGAATTAATTGGATGGTTAATTAGTTGGTTCAAGCGTGACTACATATATGAAATGTTAGACCTGCTCCCTAGGTATCAACGCTACTACCCCCGGCTAGTTCAAAAAAGCAAGCGTACTATCGTTATTTCACAAGGTCTTAAAAATACAGCAATCAATGCAGGATTAAATGATGGGAAAATTCAAATTCGACCAGATGCCGTAGATTTAAATGCTTTTGATATAGAGCTACGAAGCTCAGATGCTAGATCTTCCTTAGGGTTAGATCCACAAAGTAAGTTAGTCGTTTATTCTGGGCGATTTTCAAGTTGGAAGGGAACTGACACTTTAATTGAATCAGCAAAGCATTTACCAGATGATGTCAATATTCTACTGATTGGTGGGTTCGAAGGAGAGCCAGAGAAAATGAGAACTAAAATATCTGAATGCGGAGTTTCTAACAAAGTTTCAGTAATTGAATTCCAGCCGCATTCTGAAATTCCCAAGTATTTGAAAGCAGCTGATGCTCTTGTCATTCCTAATAAAGCAGAGAACCAATTGTCAGTGCTGCACACGTCTCCTTTGAAATTATTTGAATACATGGCTTCAAAACGACCGATTATTGCATCTGATTTACCGTCAATACGCGAAATATTGGACGAATCATCCGCAACTTTTGTGCAGCCTGATAGCCCGGAAGATCTAGCAATAGGTATCATAAATACTCTGAAAGCTGACAATACCTTAAAAGTTGAGAATGCTTTTAAAATTGCTGAAGAAAATACATGGAAAGAACGAGCAAGGTTGATCATAGAATCGGCTCTAAATAGCTGAAATGCATATTTGTTTTATAGGCCGGCACTCAATGAACCCTCAATTTGAAGAAAATTCATTGGATGCACCCATCTTTAAAGCATTCGCAAAAGAATTCGATCACGTCTCCTTAATATATAGAGCACCAGATAACAAATCGTCGGTTACTCAATATGGCAACATCTCTCTACATTTAGTTGAAGGGAAAGGTATGTTAGGGTTTTTCGGTTTTGTTCGTAATGCATTAAAGCGTACTAAAGATATCAATGATCAATTACCCATTGATGTCATTAGTACCAGCGATGCGTTAGGAGCAGGAATGACTGGTGTCTTTGCAAAAAAAGCAATAAAAATCCCTTTAATTGTTCAAATCCAAGGGCAAACTTTAAAATTACCTTCTGAAAGTTATGCCTGGATCAGAAGGTATATAACCAGAGGGCTAGCTCGTTACGTGGCAGGTCATGCTGATCGTGTGCGAGTTGTATCAAACGAAATAAAATCCCAAGCAATTGCATCGGGAATCAAAGAACAAAAAATAGCCTTAATCTACAACAGGTGTGATACGCAATTATTTGACCCTGTCAGCAAAGCAATATATGGCAAGCAAATCAGAGCAGAATTGGGTATTGATGGTGAAAGTACTGTAATTTCATTTATCGGTAGGTTGGAATCGCACAAAGGTATATATGAATTGGTAGAAGGCATATCAAATCTCCCTGGGATTAAACCTCATTTGTTATTAATTGGCGATTCTCCGCAGGACGCAAAGATTGAGGCTGCTATCAACAAGGCGGGGTTAATTAAATCTACGCACTTTGTAGGGAAAATAGCGTTTAACCTAATTCCTAATTATTTAGCTGCCACTGACATTTTTGTTCTACCAAGCAAACATGAAGGAACACCGAGAGTGATTCTCGAAGCTATGGCTATGGAAGTACCTGTAATTGCAACTAAGGTCGGAGGCATACCTGAGGTCATTGAAAATGGCAAAACAGGCATTTTACTTGAAAGCAATAATTCTGAATCAATTACAAACGTGTTAAAACCTTTAATAAAAAAGAAGAATGAAAGAAGGCGAATCGGTAAAGCAGCGCGCGATCATATCGTGGTTAATCACAATTTCAATGAGCTAGCAGCGTCTCTGGTAGATTTACATGTATCAGCGGTAACTGAAAAATGAAACTTAAACACATCATTCGAGATAGTGGAATTCGATTATTCGATAAAAGTGGATTGTCGGCAGGCAGACGCGCATATTTGCAAAAAATTAATGAAGGACTATCTAGGGTCGTTTGTTTTCATGAAATCACTGATGCAAATTCTTTTGAAAACAAAATCCAGCTTCTGATTCAAAATTTTCACATTGTTCCTTTAGACCTGATAGTCAAAAATATCGGGCTACATAAAAAAATTACCAATGTTGCAATCACTTTTGATGACGGGTTTTCAGAGCAAATCGATATAGCTGCCCCAATATTAGAAAAATACGAAATTCCGGCTACTTTTTTTATTCTCTCAGGGTCTGTGGGGCTTACAGGGGAGGAGGCTTCAAATTATTATCGCAACCAAGTAGGGATTAATTATGCGGTTGGCCCAACGGCAACACAAATTTCTGATCTAGCTAATGAACCACTATTTCAAGTTGGCTGCCATACCCATAATCATTTAGATTTGGGGGGAATATCAAATCCCCAAGAAATTCATACTGAACTAATTCTTTCAAAACAAAAATTAGAAGAAATCACAAAAACTGAAATCCGTCATTTGGCTTATCCTTTTGGAGCGATAGGCAATTTTTCAGAGATTGCAGAGGCTGAAGTTTTAAAGGCAGGTTTTGAAAGCGCATCGACCATCATTCCTGGGTATAACCTGAAAAATACACCTAGGACCAGCCTCCATCGGGATAGTCTCTCACCTGAAATGGAAGATTCTCTATTTCTGGCATGGCTAAGGGGGTCATACGATACAATCAAAATGATCTCTGATCGCATAAAAACTGTAAGGTAAAGATTGTTGTTTTAATGAAACGAATGGAACGAGATCTCCCAGATTTTTGTATAGAACGAAATAGCATCGTAAAAACGAAGATTCTTTCGCGCCTGTGGAATTTGGGTCAAGCGAGTACTATCAATGTTCTTGATGTAGGTTGTGGTAATGCTGATTGGCTACGTCCCCTTTTAAATAACATGCCATCTATAAATTATTTTGGAATTGAACCTAGCAATTCTTTAGTATCAAACGCTCGAGCAAATTTACCAAAACATGCCCATCAGATTTTCCAAGGTCGTGGAGAAGATTTAAGTTCCATGTTCGATTTTCAATTTGATGTCGTAGTAACACGTGCGGTTTTCGAACATGTATATAAGAGGGCCAAGTTCATCCATTCGTTATCAAAAGTTCTCCTACCTCAAGGCATTTTATTATTTTCTTATGGTACAAATCATTTCAAAGAAGGTTCAATTACAGACGCTAGAAATTTTGTGTCAAAAATCTTAGCAATCCTAGGTTATGACCGCTACTACGCATTTCCTGTAAACAAGTCTCAATTAAAAAACTCATTGGTAACTAATGGGTTTAATATTCTTGATGAGAAAAGTTACTCTTTGGACGACATAAAAATGGCCCATAAGCTTATTTCAGATGACCAAATAAGCAAGGACTTACTACTTAATTGGTTAAGTTTAGAAGACGAAATCAATATAAATTCCTCAGATAGTCAAATGCTAGAGAAACTAACCAATGAAATGTTTTTTGAAGCCCAGAAATTGGAGTATTAGGCGAAGTGAATTCAAATTACAAAGTCGCTGTTGTAGGGGGAGGAATTTTTGGAGCTGCTGCAGCGATTGAAATTGCTACCTTAAATGTTGACGTCACTATCTTTGAACGAGAACACGATTTATTACAAGCAGCTTCAGGTATTAACCAATACAGATTACATCGCGGTTATCACTACCCAAGAAGCACGGAAACCGCACTTTCATCTAAAGAAGCAGAACCTGAATTTGCATCTCGATTCTCGCCCGCAATTGTCCAAGGTGCAGAGCATTACTACGCCATAGCGGCTGAAAACAGCAAAGTATCGCCCGAGCAGTACATTAAATTCTGCCAAGAAACCAACCTCTATCACCAAGAAGTTGAGCTTCCGCTTGTATCTCCCAAAGTCGCGGTCACCTTAAGGGCTGAAGAATATCTATTCGATCCTGGCACGCTTCGTCAGCTTGTCCATAAGGAATTGGATAACGCAGGGGTAAAAATAAAACTACAGACAAATGCAACGAAGTCTATATTAAATAAATTTGACTTCGTCGTTATTGCTACTTATGCATCCAGTAATGAATTAGTATCTCAGCTCGAACTTCCCGTGCAAGAATATCAATATGAAGTATGTGAAAAACCTATTGTAAGAATGCCAAAATCATTCGGGAGAGTAAGCATTGTTGTAATGGATGGACCCTTCATGTGTATTGACCCTTATGGCCACTCTGATCTCTTTGTTCTAGGTAACGTGGTACACGCCATACATTCAGTAAATGATGGGCATGAACCTCAGGTCAGTCCCACCATAGCGCCCATGTTAAATCGTGGAATCATCACAAATCCGTCCGTATCAAACTTCAGTCACTTTATCGAATCTGGCCAAGCATTCATCCCTGCTCTATCTGAGGCCGAATTTGTAGGTTCAATGTTTACAGTGAGAACCGTTCTCCCAAGAAGGGACCTAACCGATGAACGACCTACTGAAGTTGCTCAATTATCACCTAGTGTTATAAGGCTTTTTTCTGGGAAAATAGGGACAAGTATCCATGCAGCTAAATCTGCAGCGGCAATCGTGAGGCAACAGATTGCATAATCGACTTCTTCAAACGAGCTCTTCTCTCAATGCGTATTTGTAGAATAACTAAACGCTACCCTCCTCTTATAGGCGGATTAGAAAATCACGTCCGTTCACTGAGCATACAACAGGCAAAAAACGACAATCATGTGGATGTTTTCATTATGTTTGGAAAAGCAGAGCAGGCAGAGCATCCAAATTTAAGGGTCATCCAAGTTCCAGGTAGTCGCCTCGCTAAGTTATTCAAAAGTGAAAGCGCCATATCGATTTTCAGCGCAATATGTTTCTTTTGGAAAGTTAGTCGTTTTCACAAAGTGCATCACTACGACATTATTCATATACATGGCGATTGGGTAGAGGCGAATTTGGCTCGGGTGCTTTCTTGGATCCTAAAGGTTCCTGCAGTTATTCATGTTCATTCGGGATTAAATCAAAGTAAGCTGTATAAATTCTTTGCAAAAAGGTCATTCCCTCATGCTGGAGGCGTAATTGTTCAATCCTCTGATTTGCTCGAGGAAATGGGTTCATTTGGAGTTCCTAATTCAAAAATTCAGCAATTACACAGCGGAATTTGGTACGAGCAGTTTAAGCTCAGTAAAAATCCGACCAATGAGCTACCATTACGATTAATTGCAATTGGTCGCTTACATAAAATGAAAGGTTTCGGTTACCTAATTACTGCTGTATCTCAATTTGCTAATACTGACGTAACTCTTGATATAGCCGGCGAAGGCCCCGAACGAGCTAATCTCCAAAAAGCAGCTGATGAGTCAAATACTACTATTACTTTATTAGGCGTCGTAAAGCACGATCAAATTCCAAATCTCTTGTCTAGGTACGATGCAATAGTTGTTCCATCTGTTGTACTAACCGGGCAGACAGAAACTACGCCCACAGTAATATTAGAAGCAATGGCAACGGGGCTACCCGTAATCGGAAGTGAAATAGCTGGGATAAAAGACATAATCAAGCAAAATATAAATGGCTATCTAGTACCAGAACGGGACTCAGATAAATTAGCGCAGGCGATCAACACGATGATATCTAGCCCTGGTTTAACAAAAAAGATTCGGCAAAATAATAGGAAAATTTCCAGGAATTTTGATTGGTCTATCATCGCAAAAAAGGTAGATATGGCTTACATTTCTTCTGGTGCCAATCATAACTAATATATGAATATTCTTTTTGTGACACCTCATATGATTACAGGCGGAACAGAAAGGATGATTGCTGACCTTGGGAAAGGCCTGCTAAGCAATGGTCACAACGTAGGAATTGCCACGTCAGGCGGGCATCTGCTTAACGAAATGGCTGCAGCTGGAGCAAAAGTGCATGTCAAACCTTCATTGGCAAAAAGAAAACCTCACAATCTATTCATAAACGGGCTTTGGCTATCCAAAGTTGTAAGAGAAAACCAATACAATTTAATCAATTCTCATTCATTATTAACTACTTGGGTATCAAAAATTGGAGCCGCTGTAAGCATGCGATCTCCACGCAAAATTTACACAATGCATTTGATTGAGAATCCCAAAGCATTCAAATACATACGAATTATGACAAATCTAACAAGCGACTCAATTATTACTGTCTCAGAAAGTAATAAATCCAGGTTGATTGAAACAGGTATTAAAGCAAATAAAATTAATGTTATCCACAATGGGATTAATCTCGATAAATTCCCATATTTCCAACGAAAACCTACCAACGAGCCAACTATTGGGATAGTTGCAAGAATGATTCCAAGAAAAGGACATGAAATCCTTCTGCGCGCAATTTCCAATCTTAGTCGCAAATTCAATGGGGACTGGGCGAAGCTAATGATTATTGGCTGGGGCCCGTTAGAGGAACAATTAAAGTCGCTTTGCTATGAATTGAAAATCGAGCATATCGTTCAATTTTTAGGTGACAGGCATGACGTGCCTGAACTTTTACAAAAAATGGATATCCTCGTTTTACCATCCTTTTACGAAGGTTTTCCGATATCAATCATCGAAGGTATGGCTACAGGCCTTCCTGTAATAGCTACAAATATCGATGGGATTCCCGAAATTATAAACCCGGGAGCTAATGGTCTCCTTGTAGCACCGGGAGAGGTTGAGGACCTAGAAATAGCCTTAGCAAATATGCTTGGGAATTACGATTTAAGGGTTGAATTAGGCAACGAAGCATCAACTATCGCTCGAAAACATTTCTCAATAAGCAGGATGACTGAAGAAACCGAGCGCGTTTTCATGGCGGCTTTGAAATGAATAGATAATTTAGTAGATTCCCAATGCCAAGCAATGGAAGCATGAAAGATCCAATGAATGAGTAAAGTCTTAATTTTAATTAGATATGGGATGACTGCAAGAACGTTTCTACGAACAAGGTTCTTGGAGTCACTCCTTGAAGCCAATATCAAAGTAGTAGTGGCTTGTCCCGCATATGATGATCCAAAATTCCTCAAGGAAATGACTGAAAAAGGAGTGGAATTACATCCAGAGCCTATTCTTAAAAAGAGATTTCCGGAGCGAGTGTACAGCTCATTAGCCAACTCTCTAAGCTTCGAGCATCCAGGAACCACAAAAACCCTGACTACAAAATGGCTTCATGAAGGGCTAATAAAGCCCGAAAGTGGCTATACATCCCGATTATTTGATTTCATTATTCGCGGGCTTTCAGGGCTGCTCAATCTTCACCGCTCGCGCAAATTTAGACGAATACTTTTAAAAATGGACCCCATTTTTTGCAAGCACCCAGAAATTGAAGATTTATTCAATCGAGTTCAACCTGATTTATTCATATCAGCATACCCATTTGAACCAGATTCCCATTATATTGCCGAAGCAAAAAAACGAGGAATTCCGACTATTGGAGCTGTGAAAAGCTGGGATAATTTGACCAGTAAAACAAGGGTAGCAAGCGAGCCAAACCATTGGATTACTTGGTCTCCACAAATGAAGCATGAAGCCATCAAGTACCATTACGTAGATCCTGTAAAAATAGAAATAACGGGTACCCCGCAATTTGACTTCTTTTTTCAAGAACATAAATTCCCTTCACGCGCTGCATTTATGAAGAGGATAGGAGTCAACCCTAAGAAAAAGCTTATCGTTTACTCTCCAGGTACTTCTTGGACATTTTCCGATGATGCCAATCTACGAAAAATACATAAAGTTATTAACGATAAGAATTTCCCTTTTGACTGCCATCTACATATCAGAAAATACCCGAAATCAAACGCTGAATACTCGAAAATTGAGAAGGAATTAGGTTTAACTGTTGAGGATGCTGGCTCAGTGGTGCCTAAATGGGCAGACCGATTCGATCAATCTCCAGAGGAGTTAATTCATTTACGTGAACTGATGCATTTTTCGGACGTAGTAATACAAGTGAGTTCTTCCATTGCTGTAGATGCGGCTTGTGAAGACACCCCATGTATAGCATTCCATTTAGATAAATATGACAAAAATGTTCCATGGGCTCATCGTGCGAAACGCTGCTATTCTGCTGAGCACAATATGCAACTGATTGAATCGAAGGGTATGCGAGTAGTTGAAACCCAAGAAAGCTTAAAAGATTGGCTCATTCAATACCTGGCTCATCCAGAGACCGATAAGGAAGGTCGGCAATCTATTGTAACTAATATCTTGTGGAAACCAGACGGACTCGCAGGGAATAGGCTCGCAAAAGTAGTAATGGATTGGTTACCATAAGCCTGCAATTATTAAATCTTTTGGAACATGAAAAATTACCTATCACGACCAAAATATAACGATCATCGGCCAAGGATATGTTGGCCTTCAACTTGCAGTAGCTTTCTCTAAAGAAATAACAGTAATTGGGTATGACCTTGATATAAGTAGGATCACCGAATTACAGAGAAATTATGATCGTTACGAGGAAGTACCTGAGCAAATCTTAAAATCTTGCAAAGTAGAATTTACTACAGATCCTTCGAGTCTAAATAATGCCGATGCCATAATTGTGGCAGTACCAACCCCTGTTGATAAAGACAATACACCCGATTTAAGACCATTAGAGAATGCGTGTATTTCTATAGGGCATGCATTACGGGTTAGGGCAAGTAGCTCTAAGCCTCTGATTGTGTTTGAATCGACAGTCTATCCCGGATGTACTGAAGATTACTGTGTACCGATAATTGAAAATGAATCAGGCCTAACATCCTCCAAAGACTTCACTGTCGGCTACTCACCTGAAAGAGTTAACCCTGGAGACACAGAACACACCTTGTCTAACGTCATTAAAATCGTATCCGGACAAGATCATATCACGTGCGAACGCTTAGCTAATTTGTATTCACATGTTGCCAAATCAGGAGTGCACAAAGCCTCCAGTATTAAAACCGCAGAGGCCGCAAAGGTAATTGAAAATATTCAGCGTGATTTGAATATTGCGTTAATGAACGAGCTTGCATTTTTATTCAATGAGCTTGGAATAGAAACTTCTTCCGTTTTAGAAGCGGCTTCTACTAAATGGAATTTTTTGCAATTCAAACCTGGCATAGTGGGCGGGCATTGCATTCCCGTTGATCCATACTATTTAACCTATATCGCAAAACAAATTGGCTTTAATCCAGAAGTAATACTAGCTGGTCGCCATACGAACAACACCATGCCTGAAAAGCTCGCAATACAAATTAAAAAACTCTACAGTAATGCGGCAAAGGATGTTAAGGGATCTCACATTCTGATACTTGGTGCAACCTACAAAGAAAACGTGAAGGATTTTCGCAATACCCCCGTAGTAGAGCTAAACAACAAACTTATCACCTATGGAGCCAACGTAGTGGTCTATGATCCCCTTGCGTCTCCGGAAGATCTAGAGCGCCTAGGACTCAAACCTGCACCTTCTGATGTTCTAGGTTACGAAAATAGTTTTGATTGTTTAATTTTAGCAGTCCCACACAAAGATTTAGCGCAAATGACCTATAAGCAATACGTAAGCTTGCTCAACACACATAATGCTGCTGGGATAATTCTTGACATAAAAGGTGTGCTAAAACCAGATTCGCGCGATGATATTATCTACTGGAGACTGTAACCATAGAGGTGCCGGTTTCCCCGAGGCACAATGATCACGAAGTTACTTTTAAAACGAATTTTTGATCTCCTTATACTCCTCTTTGCGCATGTGCTACTTGCACCCATTTGGGTTTTGATTTGGATTGGAATCCCCGTATTGATTTATGCTGACTCAGGATCACCTATTTTTTACAGGCAACAAAGAGCTGGAAAAGATGGAAAAACTTTCACTGTATTGAAATTTCGCACCATGGTAAAAAATGCCGACGATTTAGGTCCCGCATGGACTACCGCGAGTGACTCACGAATTACAAAAATTGGTCGTATCTTAAGACCAACAGCATTAGATGAATTGCCGCAAATAATTAATATCTTCAAGGGTGAAATGAGTTTCGTTGGTCCCCGAGCTCTTGCTCAAAAAGAATTGGACGAATTAGCTCCTAAATCCTACGACCTGTCTAAGAGGTTTTTAGTACCAGCAGGATTAACAGGATTGGCGCAAATAAATGCAAGAAGAGATGACATTGAAGCAAAAATTCGCAACGATATCGAATATGTTGAAAAATTATCAATATGGCTTGATATCACTATCATTCTCCGCTCCGTCTATCGAACAATCCGAGGGAAATGGGACGATAATGCAAAGCTCCCATTAGATAGTGATTAAAAATGCGACTAGCCATGATAATTACAAAAGTAGACTCCGCTGATTCAGTGTATGGCTCAAATATTGCGTGGATCCGATCACTAGCTCAACGAGTTGAGCACCTCACAGTCATTGGAATGTCTGTTGGAGATTATCAACTTCCAAACAATGTCTCAGTATTTTCCATGGCCAAAGAAAAAGGTGCCTCTAAACTCATACGGTTTCTCAATCTTCAACGAGTAATGCTTCCATTGTTATTACTTAGGAAAGTTGATGGGGTTTTTATCCACCAAGGGCAGATATGGGGCTTACTTATATTCTACGCAAAAGTACGCCGTATTCCTGTCATCCTATTCAAGGCGCATGGCTCAATGCCTCCAACTGTAAAGCATTATTTGCCCTTTTTTACAGCAATCACTACTACTACTGATGATACGTTTCCGATCGACACAGATAAAAAAATTGCGGTGGGTCAAGGAATCGACACTGGAAAATTTGTAAAGCTTTCTAGTCCTGCTGAGCCTAGGCTTATAGTCTCTGCTGGACGAATATCCAAAGTGAAAGGCTATGAAGTTCTTATCGAGGCCCTTGGAATTCTGAATAAGGGAAATAATGATCCAATTTATTTGAAGATTTACGGGGAAGCCTATTCGAATTACGACCTGTCTCTGCTCGTTAAACTAAAGCGCAAAATATCTGACCTAAATTTGGCACATACTGTCAGTTTAGAAGGTGTAATAGCTAATGACAGGATGCCAGAAATGCTGAACTCCGCAGCTTTATACGTCAACGCTAGTACTGGGCCAAGTGCGCTAGACAAATCAGTTCTCGAAGCTATGGCGTGCGAATTACCTGTAATTTCGTGCAATCCAAAATTCCGCCCATTATTTAAAGACTACGACTCTTTACTTTACTGCCCTCCCAATGAAGCCCATTTACTTGCAGAAAAAATTGAAAAGTTTTTCACATTAAGTGTTACAGAGCGAAACCAAATAGGAAATGATCTTAGATCAGTTGTGGTAGCAGATCATGACGTGAATAGGCTGATGGATCGAGTAATCGAAATTTTCAAAAATTTTTCAATTGCGCAAAGCTAGGTGATGCATTTATGAAACCAAAGTTTCTTGGGATCGGTGGACAGAGATGTGGAACTGCATGGATTTACAATTGCCTTGATGAACATCCGAGCCTATGCCTTCCACAAAAAGAATTGAACTTCTTCGTTCATGATGAAAAATATGATCAAGGTACTACTTGGTATGAAAATCATTTTAATTCTTGCGGTAGTGCAACTTATGCTGGGGAAATGTCGTCACTTTACTTATATGACAAAAGAGCGCCGCAACGCATTTATGACTTCGATCCCAATTTGAAATTAATTGCCTCTATACGCAACCCTTCAGATCGCACTTACTCAGCATATTTAAACGGAATAGCGTCCGGGGAAATACCAAGAACAAAAGCTTTTGAGGACGCATTAAATGATTTCCCTGATCTTTTAGAAAAAAGCGCTTACTCTGAGGGGCTTGAGAGATTCAAAGGCATCTTTAACGAAAATTTGCTTATATTGGTATATGAAGAAATAGTGGCTAATCCAGAAAAATGGTTCTCTGCTATTTATGAATTCTTGGAAGTTGATCCAAATTTCAGCCCGACAATGGCAAGAGTCGAAGTAAATGTGGGTCGGAAACCTAAGTCAACCTGGGTTGATCAACAATTTAACAATGCAGGTGACCTAGCCAGAGCACTTAACTTGCGTAAATTACTACGATGGGCAAAAAAAGTTGGGATTGTCTCAAAGCTACGAAATTTGAATACCCAAGCAGATAACCAATCAATACCGACAGAAGTTTATAAAAAACTCAACGATTATTTTGCAAAGGACATAGAAAATACTTCACAAATTTCAGGGAAACCATTAACCAAAATTTGGCTTAGTTAAGTGCAATTTCAGAAAGAATTTTCCTGAAACCAAAATAATCCAAAAGGGTTGGAGAGAACCACTGCCTACTTTCAAGATCATCTCTACGAAATGACGGAAGCCTACCATTTAATCCATCATCAATAGCTTTTGACATTAAAGGTATGCCGATTTTGTACTGCTTTGCTGCAAGTGTTCGATGAGTCTCAAACTTCTTAGTAAAAGACACCTCTTCCTGATAAACAATATCGCCTGTATCTATACCTTGGTCAACTTTATGGATGGTAACTCCTACGTTTTTGAAATCCTGTTCTTTAATCGCCCAGAACCCTCCATGAACTCCTCTGTATGCAGGAGTAATTCCGCAATGAATATTGAGGAACAAGGAGCATTTATCCAGCACTACTGGCTTAATGATAGAAGTTCCTGTAATAACGCAAATTTGCGGCTGATGCAGTTCAAGTAATTCTAAAGTTCGATCGCTATTAACGCTTTTAACGGTATATGTCGGGATGCTAGTTGGAATCGGCCCAAATGAACCTAAGGAATCCTGAATTGCGCTTAGCGATCTTTTGGACAAAAACATTTTTTCATAAACAAGAAGCAGTAATTGGCCTATTACTTTTTTGTAACCCAAGCGTCTTATTCGAAATTTAAGAGTCTTTAACACAGAACCCTTGGGCTTTTTTTCAAAAATAATCGCAGAAATACTATGGTCCTTAGCGATGCCCGCTATCATTGCTCTAGATTGAGGATCATCGTTTGCTAATATGCAGACGCTCAAAAAGCACCTTCTAATCGCTCATCTGCCACTTGCTCCATAGTCATCGTTCTAAGAGCATTATTTGTACGAAAATTAGAAACTTTTTCCAATATTCTTTCTAGCCAGTCTTCAATAATTGGTGTTCCTCCAGCATTCCAAGGATGAAACCAAAGGTGAAAAATAGCATCGCTATTGACGGCTTTTACTAATCCTTTTTCTGCTTGACGGACTCGAAATGAGCCTGGCAGGAATTTGCGGACACCGTCGGGCGGCATCAGGTACATTGAAGCCGGAATATTCACCGCACCATTGCGTATATGTAATTTATTTCGAGGATACACCGTAGGTGTCAGGCAAAGAATTCGATCGCCAAGCGATACGGCTCTACGCAAATGTAGAGGGAATTTGGCGTACCAATTTTCTTGAATCCCCCGGTAAGAAATAAAACCGTTTTCTCCCAATAAATCCTCATGCCGAATTCGATTTCTCGGAAAAACAAAAGACCGTAATTTAACATTTGCTACTGACGCTACCTGGTGGCATTTGCTCAGTTGAGATGCGACCGTGGTCGCATCAACATCAGGATGATCAAACGGCAAATGGCTAAATGTGTGGCATCCTATTTCATGTCTCGGTTTCGCTTCTAGGATCATTTTCAGAATGTCATCCCCGTACCAGAATGGATCCGTAATTCTATTAGTTCCAGGATCTGCCGAATGCCAAGGTAAGCCATTGCTTAATTTGCGCCCCGTTTCGACATCAGGGTGCGAGTCTATGCCATCAGTACGAGCACACTCATTTAAAAAAAGATGCCCAACCATTGCCCATGTAACCGGAATTTCATAGGTAGCAAATAATCCTAGAAGGCGACTTATAGCATCGCGCGTACCTTCTAGATGGCGAAGGTACTTTGAAGGGTTGTATTTATCAACAGTACCCCAGCCTAATTCAGTATCTAGAGAAAGAACAAATGTGCCTGCCATAGATGCAAATTGTACCATTGCAGGAAATGACGGTACGCAAATTCGGTATGTGAACGTAAAACAGGGTTCAATACTGATTTTGACACGTATAATCAAGCTAATGTGCGGTATATGCGGGTTTATTGATTTACATGGTGAGCCTTCGCAACCTGAAGTTGCGAGCCAGATGATCACGCTGCTAAAGCATCGCGGCCCTGAAGGAACAGGCAGCATCACCAAACATGGAGAGAATCGCCCCACGGTTTTCTTAGGTCACACGCGGCTAAGGGTTATAGATCTGAGCGAAAGTGGTGACCAACCCATGCCAAATCAAAATTCCACCATTTGGGTTTCATTAAATGGAGAGATATACAATTACCGCGAATTACGGCTAGATCTTGAACTCAAAGGCTATAAGTTTCGATCTCAGTCAGACACTGAAGTACTTGTACATGCCTACGAACAATTCGGCGATGGGGTAGTCAATTATTTGGATGGAATGTTCGCTTTTTCAATTTGGGACGAAAATAAAGAAAAGCTTCTTCTCGCAAGGGACCGTTCTGGAAAGAAGCCCCTTTATTACAATTTCAACAACAGATATTTAACTTTTGGTTCCGAAATCAAAACGTTGCTGGCGTGTCCATGGGTTACTCAGCAAATAGCCTTTCAGAATATACCTGACCTATTGCTGCACGGGTTCGTCCCTTGGCCGGAGACTATGTATGAGGGTATTTTACAAGTCCCTCCAGGATCCTTCATGGTCTTTGACAAGGATGGTATCCATGAACCTGAAAATTACTGGACCCCCACGTTCGGAGCACCTTTAGATGCAGTCGATTCATTCAAGCAAGCACAGGAAAAAACTTACCATTTATTAAATAAAGCCGTAGCTAAAAGGTTAGTCAGTGATGCACCATTGGGCGCGTTACTCAGCGGAGGATTAGATTCTGCAATCATAGTCGCTCTTGCTTCACAATCGTTGGATACGCCCCTAAAAACGTTCACCGTCGGATTCAATGAAGCTGATTTTGATGAACGATCTGCGGCAAAAATGACCGTCGAAATGTACGGAACTTCACATACTGAAATCTCCGTTGATTCAAATGTAGAAAAACTCATAGAAACAATCCTGTGGCATCATGATCAGCCGTATGGGGACGAATCTGCAATTCCAAGTTATCTTGTGTCGCAAGCAGCAAAAGAGCATGTCACCGTTGTATTGAATGGAGACGGAGGCGATGAAAGCTTCGCAGGTTACAACCGTTTTGCAGGTTCGTTATACCAACTTCCGATACCCAAATTACTTAATTGGGTACCAAGTGCTTTATCAAAAATATATCCATCGAATACAAAATTTCAGAATTTGAAAAAATTCATGGAAAATTCAAGCTATGACGCGTGGCAACGCTATCTTAATTTTTCTAGCATATTCTCAGTACATGAAATTGAAGAACTGGTATCCAAAGAACTGCGTGCCTACTCTAGCGAAGAATCATTATTCACATCGGAGACAGAGGCTAGAAAACGAGCCGCTCGCAATTCTCCCCTTCACGAAATTATGCAAGCCCATTATGAAACAGTGCTTCCTGACGCACTTCTAGTCAAAGCAGATCGCATGAGTATGGCAGTTGGCTTGGAAGCAAGGTCCCCATTCCTAGATACAGCATTAGTTGAATATGTCGCCACTCTACCTGAGAGCTATAAGCTAAAGGGTAGAAAAACTAAAATTTTACTGCGTGAAACATTCAAAGATTTGTTGCCGAGTAAATTGATGCAAATGCCTAAAAAAGGATTTGACCCACCCATAGATAAATGGTTTCGAAACGAACTATCTTCAATCATTCAGGATACTTTGTTGGCTCAAGATTCACGCGCATCTCAATTTCTGAGCTCCCAAAAAATAACTCAACTTTATCGAGATCATCAAAAAGGGAAACCAATGGGGCGAAAGCTCTGGGTTTTGATGAACCTGGAATTATGGTTACGAGCAATCGAATCAAACTCTTTCGCTTCAATGCCACTACAAGAATCTCAGGTTCAGCCTAATGCCTAAGATAATGCTGGTAACTAATGAAGACACTGGGCATTACTTACACAGGCTCCCTCTTGCACGAGCGTTGCAAAAAGACGGCCATGAGGTCGTGTTGGTTTCTCCATTTACTAAATACGCAGATCAACTTATAAACGAAGGCTTTCGCTGCATTCATTGGAATCTATCAAGAAGAAGCCTCAATCCATTCAGTGAATTAAAAGCGATTTTGAGTCTCGCTGGAATTTACCGCAGGGAGAAGCCCGACATAGTCCAACATTTCACAATAAAACCAATCCTGTATGGGCCCATAGCAGCCCGCTTATCAAATCATCCGAAATACATAAGTACTTTTACCGGTGTTTCCTTTCCGTTTACAGATACTCGGCTTTCAAAACAATTTCGACCATTTCTTTCACTGGTACTGGGGCGCTTCTTAAAAAATAAAAACTCTCACACAATTTTCCATAACCCTGATGATCAGAAGCACCTGATCAAATTAAACCTTACTGACCAAAAGAGTTCTTCAGTGATCCTCGGCGGTGGTGTCAACACTGAAAAATTCCAGCCGGGGCCACCAGCTAAAGAATCAAAAAACCTCGTTGTGCTCATGGCTTCCAGGCTTATACAAGAGAAGGGAATCTATGAATATGCTGAAGCTGGCAAAATCTTACAAGCGAAAGGCAAAAAGGCCGAATTCTGGCATATTGGGGGAGAAGATGAAGGAAGCCTCGTTCCCATATCGCAACAAGAAAAATCTACTTACGAGCATTCTATAAATTTCAAAGGCCATATCGATGATATGCCCAGTATTTTGAGTCAAGTGGATATCGTCGTATTACCGAGTTACCACGAAGGGCTCCCACGTTTTTTGCTTGAGAGTGCAAGCGCCGGCTTACCCATTGTCACTACCAACGTCGGCGGGTGTAAGTACGTAACAAAGGACGGAATAAATGGATTCCTAGTCCCGGTCAAAGATATAAATCTCTTGGCATCAAGTATTGAGACTTTGATTGACGACGCGGCATTACGTAAAAAAATGGGTCAGGAAAGCAGGCGGATAGCCATAGAAGAGTTTGAGGAAACTTTCATTACCGGCCAGTACCTGAAGGTTTTTGAAAATCTACTTGCTTGATTCCTCTTCAAGCATAGACGCTAATTCTTGGAATAAATCGCTATTTTTTACAAGATCCTTGTAGCTACCATGATCGACTAGTGAGCCTGAGTCAAAAACATAGATTTCCTCACTGCTCATCACCGTGGACAATCTATGCGCAATTACAATTATTGTAATATCTCCTCTAAGCTGCTCTATAGCTTCCATAACTGCACGCTCGGTAATTGAATCTAACGAGCTTGTAGCTTCATCCAAAATTAAGATGGATGGCGAAGAATAAATTGCACGTGCTATGCCAACCCTCTGGCGCTGCCCGCCACTTAAACGTACCCCTCGCTCGCCGATCAATGTGTTAAATCCATCAGGCAGCTGATCTAGAAATTCCTCAACCTGGGCAATAGACGCAGCATGTTTTACTTTTTCTAAATCTATTAAATCCTGCGAAATACCGAGAGCAATATTCGAGGCCAATGTGTCATCTGATAAGAAAATCTGTTGAGGCACATAACCTACCTGCCGTCTCCACGAAGGTGCGCTGGACTGATCAATTTTCACCTTATCCACAAAAAATTGACCTGAGCTAGGCTCCAATAATCCAAGCATCAAATCAACCAATGTAGTTTTGCCCGAACCTGTTCTGCCTACTACTGCCACAAAAGAACCTTTATTTATTTCCAAAGTGACATTCTGAAGTGCCTCAGAATTTCTCTCGCTATAGGAAAAACTTACGTCCCTCAGGGTTATAGCATCATCAAGCTTAACCTCAACATTACTATTTGAAGAGAAAGCGATACCCGCCTTATCTTTATCGAGATCGCCAATCAGGGTCTCTGCAACTATTTCAGTGAATTTTAACTTTGCGGATGCACGATATATTTGCTGTAGCGCAGGTAATGTTCGATAACCAGCAAAAGCAAAAATACTTGCCAATATCACAATTTCTTTAAACGCTTCTCCAGTAAGTAGCAGATATAGAACCATTACCAATATTCCACCAAAGGCAATCGTTTCAATCAAAAATCGAGGTAATTGGGCAGATACAGACTCTACAACCAGTGCGTTAGTGAATTCACGCGAGCTACTCCTAAACCTACGCTCATACTCATCCTGCCGACCGAGCACTTTCAAATCCTTAATCCCCGCAAACGCCTCATTAGCAGAGCGGAATCTAGCCGCATTCGCCTCGAAGCGCTTCTTTCCAAAAATTGACATCAAACGACTCACTATTAGGTACGCAATAAAATATGAAGCTCCCATTGCAATTACCACTATCAGAGTCATCAATGGATTAAGCCATATCAAAAAACTAAAAATGAAAAATGAAATGATAATTCCGGTCATCACTTGAATAGTAGGTATGACTACACCTTCAACAAGAATACCTGTCTCAATCAATACATTCCGTGAAAGATCACTAGAGTTACCCGACAGGAAAAAAGAGTAGGGCCTTGAAAGGTAGCCTTCGAACAACCTTGCAGACAATTTATGCTGCATCGAGCGAGCGTATTTTTCTGTTACATACAACCCGAACGCAGTGACCACATTGGTAATTACTAGGGCAAGAAGTGCAACTCCCCCTACAAAAACCAAAAAAGAACGTGAACTCTCAAACCCAAAAGCGTCATATGCTCGGGAAAGTAAACCATTCTGCTGCAGCTGATCAGGATCTGCCAAAAGAGTTATGAAAGGAAATAATGCACCAATCCCGGCAAGCTGAGTAACGCCCATAAGCAGCATAACTGCTACTACAAACGCAAAAATCCTACGTTCACGCTTTTCCAGTATTCTGAATAACTTCAACATTTTTATGTCTGCTCAGCGACTGACTTTCCACCTTTTAGTAATCGTAACGCCAGTTCCAGGGCTTTTATACCAACTGCTTGCAATGTTGCAATTACAATCAAAGTAGCTTTTTCTGGCAATGTTAGAGAACGTTTCCTAGAGGGGAAAGGGAGGTCTTTATCTGGCTTTTTTGCTCGAACTAGCCACTGCGTTGCGATAGCTTTCGGGACCCGCCTTTCCAGTACGCGGTCCAATTTATATAAAAATCCACTTAGTTTGCTATGAAGATAGAAATGGTACGGGGCATACATTTCTTCTATATCCAGTCCTGCATCTGCTAACCAGTGTTGCATGCCCCAGGCATCTATAGTGCGCCAGTGAACAACGCGATCGTTCCTACGCAGGTAATACCCCCAAAATTTCCACCAGCCGTATCGATTGGACTGTAAAATAAATACCCGTCCACCAGGTATCAAAATTCTGCCAACTTCGCTCATCATCCTATCCAAGTGCTCAACATGAGCCATAACGTGCGAAAGCACTGCAAAGCCCACCGAATTGTCCGCAAAAGGTAATGATTCCCCGTCCCCTAGTACAAATTCACCATCACCAGGCCTGTTTTCTATATCTACTCGTGTGCATCGAACGTTGTGAGCCTTCAGCATTTGCCCAAGGTCATCATATTTTGAGCCAATATCTACTCCAGTGACCCAGTCACCTTCAGGCAATGCATCCAAGATATCCCGAACTAGAACCAACTGCCTGAGAGCAGCTGGCTTTGAAGCAAAATGAACTCCTTGGTATTGAAGTCCCTTATCTAAAATTTCATCAATATCTATAGACATTTTGTACCGATACAAAGCGTATCGTAACAGCTAAAGGAAATAGATACTTATAGCAAGAACAATTACAGCAATCTAATTATCTAGTGCTTCTTTCAGCACTATGTCCTCATCTCTAGTTCTTTTCCCATTGAGCAATCTCCCTATCCATGTATAACGCACGGCAAATCGGTACATCACATACAACATCCCCACCGCAAGCAGGCACTGTAATAGAAATTTTGCAATTAATGGTACGGGGATAGGA
>Ga0114933_10000050_pt1 | contig 143705 bp, 151 predicted proteins | sample 4SBtaG_FD_89691 | JGI IMG/M metagenome (GOLD analysis project Ga0114933, IMG submission 89691) | Deep subsurface microbial communities from Kolumbo volcano to uncover new lineages of life (NeLLi) - 4SBTROV12_W25 metaG | ecosystem: Environmental > Aquatic > Marine > Volcanic | place: Kolumbo...
ACAGAACAAATCAGATGTCAGACGATCATTTGGTAGGCGTATGTAGGGGGACTGTACTCACGCTCCCTCATGAGGGCAGGGGGGCACACACCAATCTTCAGGTCCTAACTAATGGCATGATGACTAGCCTGGTGGTGTTCAAGGAGGGGGGACAGGTCAACAAACTAGTCAGGCAACTGATCCCCGGAGACCAAGTTGATTGGCTAGGGCTGGAAGCTCCCGACGGATCGATACACCTTGAGAGGGTGGCACTACGTTCTGCAGTACCAAGGATCTCTTCCCGACCTTCATGTTGCGGTAAGACGATGAGGAGTGCAGGAAGAAATCAATCACTCAGATGCCTCGCCTGCGGCGATAGCAGGGAGAAGGTATGGCTGTCCATTCCATGGTCTCCCGAGGGCGTCTCTTCTACATCGGGCTGGTTCGAACCATCACCCTCGCAGAGAAGACATCTCGCCAAGCCACTAAATCAGGGGATCCCAACATAATTCGGAGTGATGAATTTGAATGTTTCAACCGAGGCCCTTCTTCAGGCAATCCTCATCGTAACCGCGCTGGGTCTTTTTTGGCTGATTATCAGGAGAAACTCATCAACGTCAGTGGACGAACAAGACGAATACTCTGGTTCTGCCAGGGATCCGCGGTCACTTTCCGAACCAACACCAGAAGCACTTTCCGAGCTGGATAGATTGATTGAGGAAAAATCAGACCACTGAGAGGCCGTATTCGTCCATTCTAAGAAGGACCTCGCCCTCACTTTCAGAGAGGACCCTGTACGACTCCCTAGTCGGGTGCCTAAGTAACATCAAGGTACGCATTTTTCCTGAAATCCCACTTCCCCCTCTGGCGACTAATTCTGGACCGGTACCAGACGCATTTCCCACGGCTGAGGATGTAGCAATAACCCCACAATCAGATGTTTCCACGATTCTGATCAGTGAATCTATTTCTGCCTTCTTAGCTCTGCCAATGGGGCCACACCAGTCATCAATTACAACGAGTCCACCAGTTCCTAACCCCCTAGTCTTTCCAACAATGAACTCCTCAATTACAGACAAGTCCTCGCCGAACTCAATGACTCTTAACTCCATCAACTTCTCCCTATCCAAATCCCCCATAATTTCGGAGAACCTGACTTGGTCCGGGGCTTTCATGCACGCCCAAATCACGCGACCACCACTTCCTAGGACATTATTGGCCATATTCAAGCAAAGCGTAGTTCTACCTGCTCCCGGCTCGGACGATAGATGTACAGCCCCTCGCCCCAAATCTATCATACACATTGCACGGTGACTATGTGAATGAGCATTACTGAGGATTTTCTAGATTTTTCCCGGAAAAGAATATTGTACATCCACCTCTAATCAGTGCCATGAGCGGTACTCCAAGGGGCCATGAGAGAATTCCTCGACGACCCCCTCCAGACTTCGAGGAGACCGAGTCGGGTATTATCGAAGGCATTACTGAATCCGGCTTTCTCAACGTGGCTCTCGATGATGCAAATCAATACGGCCCACACGCCATGATTGTGTTACTCGGGATAGTAGCTGGAGTAACAGCATTATTATTGATGGCTGCGATGTTCGTAATCTAATCCATCATTAATCTAGCAATGGATACCGCATTATCAACTATTTCGCCAGATACTCCAAGGTGCCCCCTCGGATCGAATAAATCATCCAATTGTTCATCGTCGAAAATCGAAGAAATTGATTCAGAGGAAGAGCATACATCCTTCAGATGAACCCCTTTACCCATGGCTTCCATTGAAGCAGCCCGCAACTCCTCATGTGCATGGTCTCTTGGCATGCCAGAATCAACCAATGCTAGCATCAGCCTCTCTGCCATTACTAGTCCATTTTGACTTTCGATATTCTCTATCATCTTACCTCTATTGACGACTAATCTTGAGAGTACCTTGTTGCACTTGTCAAGAATGTCATCTAAGAGTATCATGGAGTGGGATAGCGTGAATCTTTCCGATGAGGAGTTCGCTAGATCCCTCTCGTGCCATAGAAGTGCGTTTTCATAAGATGGGATGATCATTGATCTCACAATTCTGGCCAGCCCGCACGCATTCTCTGCTGTTATCGGGTTCTTTTTGTGCGCCATTGTCGATGATCCAACCTGCTTCTCAACATCGAATGATTCTGCGACTTCCCCAATCTCGCTTCTCTGCAGATTCCTTACCTCCTGCAAGATCTTCTCAATGCTAGTCGCGACATTAGACATCCATCCTACCCATTCGATGTATCTGTCCCTTCCAACGACCTGTGTTGTAGCAACAGGAATCTCAAGTCCAAGTTCCGTGAGGATCAAGCTCTGTAGCTCGATAGCCCTGTCTCCCTGTGCGGCCCCCGTACCGACCGCTCCCAGGAACTTCCCAGTAGTGGCTCTCGGTGCTAGCTCGTCCAGCCTCTCCATGTGCCTACGGAATTCATCAACCCATACAGCAACCTTCAGTCCGAAAGTTATGGGAACAGCGGCTTGCCCGTGAGTCCTACCTAGCATGATAGTGTCCCTTTCCCTCTCCGCCATGTCACACATGGTCGAAATCAATCGACTGACCATTTCCCTTTGCATCTCTATGCTATTCTTGATTTGTAGTGCAACAGCCGAATCTACGATATCGTTGCTTGTAGCCCCGAGGTGAATGCACCAACCAGCATCGCCCGCCACTTCAGCCATCGCCTTGGTAAGTGCCATTATGTCGTGCCTAGTTTCAGCTTCTATCTCATCGACCCTATCGGCTGTGACGATTCCCGGATCGGAAATATCGGCTATGATGTCATAGTGTTCAGGACTAACTCTCCCCATCTTACTATGAGCCCAGACTAATGCTCTTTCGACCTCTAATTGTCTAGAATGCCTTCCTTCACGAGACCAGATTGCCTTGGCCTCTTCTCGCCCGTATCGATAGTCCAGAGGTGAAACCGACATACTTCCCCGTGTCGTTCCGAACCCCGTCCCCTGTTTGAGTCTAGCGCACTGGGGTTAGTGATGCATATTTGATATTCCAGACCCCTCTCGGGCCATCCCACACAACATCCCCGTCCACCTGAATTGTACGTTGCATGTGCGGGGCTGCAAGAACTAGAGTCTCAAACTCCCCTCCTTCGCCATCGATATTGAACCTATATTTCCTTGAAAGCCCCCTTAGGCGCTCGACACCCTCTCTCCCAAGTGAAGTACCCAGCCACTCAGCGCCAAGTCCTTCCGAAGATACAGAGGCAATACGGACGTCGAAACCATGTTTGTACAGGGAGTCCATGTGGCTATCTGATGAGTTATGCCACAGAGGACTGAACGAACGAACGCCCAACCTCTCGCACATCATTTCAATCCTAGTCTTCTGAAAATCCGATCTAAGGGCACCGGAAACTATCGCATCAAACTCCAAAGCCCCCTTGTGAATCTCTATTTCCGAAGAGTCCCATTCCTTCGGCCAAGTATTTTCCATGGCATGTTCAGGTTCGGAAAAACCCCTTAGCCCGTCCTCCAAATCCCCCATTTCCTCCTCTATGTCCCCTGAAGTTAGTATTGGAAGCCAGGGAACTCCAGCCGATGCCGCCTGCATTCCCGCCAATGCAACTCCCTGTGTTTGGAACATCATTGAATCGTCCCCAGTCACGCACATTGTGACAATTGCCCTCACGTCCCAACCTCTCATTATTGCCCACCAGGTAGAATATGCCGAATCTTTCCCCCCTGAACCCAAGATTACGACTCTCATGCATACGCCTGCGGGTCGAAGCGCTTGAATGCCTCGATGGATGAGCCTTTGTACAACCAACCTTGATAAGAGGCCGATGAGGCATGGGGTTCGATAGCATGCAGCCAAGCGGACGTGGATACGACTCATCAGTAGGAACTTTCTCACCAGACGGACGTCTTCACCAAGTGGAGTACGCAAGAGAGTCAGTAAAAAGAGGGTCAACAACAGTCGGACTGAAATTCCGTGACGGAGTCATACTGATTGTGGCAAAGAGGATCCCAAGCAGGCTGGTAATCCCAGACTCAATAGAGAAAATGTACCAGATTGACGACCATATCGGAATAACTACTTCTGGATTGGTGGCGGATGCCAGACAACTCGTCGACAGGGCTAGGGTGCAATGCCAAATCAACAGGATGACATACGGGGCCCAGATAGATGTAACATCCCTAGTAAAGAAGATGTGCGACTACAAGCAGTCCTTTACGCAATATGGTGGAGCGAGGCCCTTTGGCACCGCGCTACTAATCGCAGGCGTCGATTCGGATGGCGCGCACCTCTTCGAAACAGACCCCTCTGGGGCCTATGGCTCATACCAGGCAGGGGCCATCGGGAGCGGACGCAGCGAGGTAATCGCTTACTTCGAGGAGAAGTGGAAACCCGGAATGACCGAGAACGCCTCGATTAAGATAGGACTCGAAGCCCTATCAGAAACGCTCGAAGACGGCCTTTCAGGCGACTCGGTAGAGATTTGTGTCATCGACTCCAACGGTTACAGAGAGCTATCTTCCGAAGACACAGAGAAGCATCTAGCCAAGTTGTAGGGCTGTCAGTGGCAAGCACTATCCGCGCAACCACCCTCGGCTTCACGGGGGAGTCCACTGGTCAGCCTAGATGATGCGGTCATTGCGCGGATCGAGAAAGGCGGTAGCAGGTACGAGATCCTGGTCGACCCCGATTTAGTTGACGAATGGAAAAATGACCCGTCTTCAGTAAGCATGGACGATTTACTTGCAATAGGTGAAGTTTGGACCGACTCTAAAAGTGGAGAGAGGCCAACTTCAGACGCTCTGGAGAATGTCTTCGGCTCGAGCGATCTTGAAACCTGTGTAACCAAAATTCTGAGAGATGGTAGCATACAGCTAACAACGATTCAACGGAAGAAGAAGGTCGAAGAAAAGAGACTGCAGATAATCAGTGAGATAGCCAGTACCGCTACTGACCCCAAGACGAAGATGCCACATCCCCGAACTAGGATAGAAAACGCCCTCGATGAAGCTAGATTTTCCGTCGATCCTTTCAAATCTTTAGAAAGTCAAGTGAGTGATGCAATAAAGATCCTGAAACCCCTTATTCCCCTGCAGTTCATCACAGTAAGGCTTGCATTCAAGATTCCAGGAAGCTCATATGGCTCCGTGAACCAGATGCTTCGTGACTCGGTAATGAGGGAAGAATGGCTCTCAGACGGGACTTGGGCCTGTGTAATCGAGGTGCCAGGGGGAATGAAAAACGAGATCATCAGCAGGGTTGCCAGCAGGGCATCCGATGCAGAAGTAAGAGAACTTGACTGAATTATCACCGTAGGTGGTAGCATCAACGGTTATGAAGGGCTGGCCGGTCGCGCGGCCCGATACTATGAGTAGAGAGAGCAGCGCGGACGGACCGCGAGACCCACGACGAGACCTCGTCGTCGTGCCCGGGGAAGACCTCGGCGAATCTGAGGGACATGAGGCAGGGCACGGAGTACTAGTTGTCGACGGCCGCCTCAAATCGACGAAACAAGGACGAATGAACACGAAGGGTAGCACTGTAACAGTAGAGCCACTTCACACTACATACATGCCTAGGCCGGGCGACTTGGTCATTGGGCATATCGAGGGGTGTACGAACAATATTTGGTTCATTGACATAGGCGCCCCATTCAATTCCATACTTCCCATGAGCCTCGGACCTGCCAAGGTAGAGTTTGGCGGAACAAGAAAGGTATTGGACATCGGAGACTCAATTTTGTGCAGAGTTCAGGAAGTTGAAGAGACTCATCAGAGCGTCGTCACTATGAAGGGACTCGGCCTGAGAAAGATCAAGTCCGGTGCACTCGACGATGTCGACCCGCATCTTCTAGGCAGACTTATTGGCAAGGGGGGCAAATTCCTGAAGGATCTCAAACATGAATCCGAGTGCAGGATAGTCGTTGCCGAGAATGGCCGATTGTGGATAGATGGTGAACTAGAAGGAATACTCAAGGTGAGAAATAAACTCAAGGAGTTATCTCACGATGCGAGACAAATTGGAGGTGTTAATTGATGGGCGGATATGGAGACGTACAGATGATAGATGAGAATGGCCTTAGAATGGACGGTAGGAAGCCCGGTGATGTACGACCAATTACCATTGAAACGGGCGTTGTGCCTGTAGCCGATGGTTCCTGTAGGATGATATGGGGCACCAATGAGGTCATTGTCGCCGTATACGGGCCAATGGAGGCCCACCCAAGAAAGATCCAGAGACAGGATAGAGCAGTACTGGATGTCGCATACAACATGGCGCCATTCTCTACAACGGACAGGATAAGGCCCGGATTCAACCGACGCAGCAGGGAGATAAGTAAGGTAACAGCAGATGCTCTCGAGAGTGTTGTACTGCTGGAGCTTTACCCACGCTCAAAGATTAGAATAGGAATTGAGATAGTTTCTGCCGAGGCCGGGACCCGATGCGTGGGATTAACCGCAGCTTCTGTGGCACTGGCCGATGCCGGCATCCCTATGACGGATCTTGTAGTCAGCGTCGCCAGTGGAAAAATCAATGATGTCGTGGTTTGCGACCTAAACAAGGAAGAAGACAACTACGGCGAGGCTGATTTGCCAATGGGCGTTCTGCCCAACACAGGCGAACTAGTATTCCTCCAGATGGACGGGGATCTTTCCCCCGATGAATTCAAGCAGGCATGGGATTACAATATGGACGCCGCTATGGAAGTTCACAAATTAATGGTCGAAGCCCTCAAGGGAGGTGGGAATTGATGTCAGTTCCACTAGTTCCCAAACTCCTCAGGGCCCATCTGGCCGATCTAGCGTTGAATGACTCTAGATTGGACGACAGGGGCCAATGGGATGGTAGAGATACCAAACTCGAAACGGGTATTCTCGCTCGAGCAGAGGGTTCAGCTAAGGTAACTATGGGTGATACCATAGTTCTTGCAGGAGTAAAGTTCCAGATAATGACACCTTACCCGGACCGCCCCAACCAGGGCGGTCTGATGTGCTCATGTGAAGTCAGGCCAATAGCAGGACGTCACTGGGAAGCAGGACCACCTAGCCCACAGTCTATCGAGCTTGGAAGAGTCGTCGATCGAGGAATAAGGGAATCTGGCTGCATAGATGTAGACGAACTCTGTATTATTCCTGGTGAGAAGGCTTGGCAAGTAATCCTGGACTTACACGCCATATCGGATGATGGTAATCTCTTCGATGCATTCGCTTTGGCGGGAATCGCAGCCCTTAGGGACGCTACTATACCAGCAGAAAGGTTCGAGATCGGAGAGGATACTCCACTCAAGGTGTCCAAGACGCCAATAATGTGTTCGTACCACAAGGTAGGAGGCAGATTTGTCTACGACGCATCTTACAGAGAGGAGCTTGGTGGCGATGAGAGGATCCACATAACGCTAGGTGATGATGACCATGTTCATTCTCTCCAAAAGGGTCTAAAAGGAATCTTTACGGCAGAGGAATTCGACGAGATAATGGAGCACGCGAAGGCAAGATGTGCAGAACTCCGAGAAATTGTTAATGGGTAGGTGCAAATATGGCAAAGAGAACACAGAAGACAGGCCTAACCGCACGCTTCGGCCCTAGGTATGGTGTCAGCGTCAGGAGAAGGGCTGGCTCCGCTCTTAGGAAGAAGTCAAGGGAGTACACATGCCCATCATGCCAGTACCCAAAAGTCAGAAGGAAGGTCGCAGGAATATGGGAGTGCAGGAAGTGTGGCTACACATTCACTGGCGGCGTCTGGGAGCCATTTACTAGGGCATCTGAGGCAAATAACAGGGTTATCCGCAGATCAATGGAAGGAGCTACCGCTACCGATATGACAGTTATCGCCCAACAGGCAGCTATGGATTATGAGCGCAAGATCGCGGAGGCCGAGCGCAATGACGATTCAGAGGAAGAATGACACAGCGTCTATTATCCTACGTTCCATCCATGAAGACGCAGAATCTATCTGTGCCGGGATGGTCACTGAAGCCGAGTTCACACTTGCCGGACAGGTGATGGAATTCACGCTCTCTTCTCGAAGTATTTCGGATATCCGAGCAAGGTGGAACTCCCTGCTAAGGGGCATAGTTGCCTCAGAGCAAGCATTGAAGGCAATAAGGGAGTCAAGGTGAGAACATGCAAGGCGGACAGGATGCCGGTGAAGCACTGAAGTTAGTAGCCCAAGAACTACAGGCAGTCATGTCGCAGATGCAAACTGTAAACTCCCAGATCAGTGAATTATCGATGACGTTGGAGGCCCTGTCCTCCCAAGATTCGGATAAGCCCGTGTACAGGGCGGTTGGCAGCCTCCTGCTAGAGGTAAGTGACAGGAACTCCTTAGAATCAGACATTCAGACGTCTAGAGACTCTTTCCAGGCCCATTTAGACAGGCTCTCGGAAAGGGAAGTCGAACTTAGGGAAAACTACGAGGAGCTAGTCAAATCATTCGAGTCACAGTGAGGTGGTCCAATTCCTTCAGAGATCGAAAACGCCCCACTAGACAAGAGCCTTGTTGAATTATTGAACTTGATATCATCAGGCGAAACGGAAGAAGCAGTCAGCCTGTCAAGCGAGATTCTTGCCAGGGCTAGGTCCACGGAAGAGAGGGACAACCTTGTAGAAGCCAGAGTTAGGATGGAGAGGGCTCTGATTGGTGCAATCAGCACTGATGAAGTCGGGACTGAGTTGAGATGGTGTGTTGACAGATTGAATGCAATCTGCCCCGGGGCTCCACTTCATGGTCTAGCATTGCTCAATCTGGCGATCTGGCACTCAAATAATGGGGAGCAGATGATGGCCATGGCAGTACACTCGGACATCTCAATCAATGCGGGCCATCCTACTGATATCAGATCCCTCTCTAGGCTTGAGATAGGGAGAATCCTGGCAGGGATGTCCGACTTTGGTCCTGCTATGAGGCATCTTTGGTCAGCTAGGAGGGGATTCATTGAATCAGCGATGTCTTCCGAAGCATTAGTGGCTTCACTGGAGTGGCTAGATATCGCTCTTGATGATGTTTCAGAAAACGCCCCGACCATGGAAATGAGAATCGAAACAGCATCTCCTAGAGAAGGTCCCGGAAACACATTGGTGCCTGCAAATCCAGATGACGTTACAGAAGTAATCGAATTCCTCTTGCCAATACTGACTGTTGACTTGTCTGGTTCAAGCAGGGCTGACTTGGGACTAATTGTCGATGCCTCTGAGGTAATGGGAAAGTCAGAATGGACCAATGTTATGAAATCTAGGATATCGGAAATTCAAGATGAAAGAGTCACAGAAGTACTCCAGTCATGATCCCTAATGGCCTTAACTTCAGACACTCCCCAACCAAGCGTATTTGGAATTTCAATACACCATCCAACCTCTGAAATCTTAGGGTCATTGGATAGCCAAGGTTCCGGCCCAGGCGCATCTTCAACTTCGATCCATACGACCACCCCTCCCTCCACTAAATCTTCATCATAGGCCTTAGCAGTTCCAAGCAATCCGGTTTCTTCGTAAAGCTCTCTCAGTGCCGCTATGTCGAATTTCTCTTCTGGTTCCGAAGTACCCCCTGGAAATTCCCACCCTCTTTCTTCGTGGAGGACCATGACCCAAGGATTCTCCTCACCGCCATGTTTTGATGTAACCCATGAAATCACAAATTTATCTCTCATCCCCAATTTCCCTCCTAATCTCTTCAGTAACCTCGATCGCTCCTGCAACTCCCTCGGCCGCTAAACGCCTGGCGACAAAGAACGCCTCAGAGAGCTTACCCGATTGTATCAGTCCTCTGACCTCAGATAGTGGGTCCAACTCCTCATCTCCATCGATAATTTGTTCCGGTTCTCTTTCTAGAACGGGCGTTGCCATGGACTCCATCTTCCTCAGGAAATCTACCCTCTCTTTTACTGCGGGCGCTATCCATGGTTTACTCCCGCCCCCATCTAGGTGAGACTCCATCCTTTGCTTGAACTGATCACGAACATCCATCTTCGGGAACTGAGTTTGTGCCTGATCATAGCACAACCATGCATCGCTAAACTCACCCCTTCGTTCATGCATTCTGCCCAATTCCGCCCATGCCTCGAAGTTTGTAGGCCTCTGTGCAAGAATCAGTCTTGCCAGGGACAAGTATCCATCTTCGTCACCATTATCCCGTATTCTTTCTATCCTCCTAGAGAACAAAACATTGGCTCTCCTATCCCGTAGATCAAGAGACTCGACTCTCGTGATGAAATCAGAAATCTTTTCACTCGAGCCAGAAATAGTATTCCACCACTCATCAGGATCGAGTGGATCGGCGGCAAAAGCGCCCTCCAGTATTACACTACCAGACTCAAGCATATCCACATTGTCTAGCTGATTGAGGAGTTCAGGATCCCTTCCCAATACTGTGAAAATATCGTCAAGAACCGCCCTAATGCCATCGCTATCACCAGAGATGGCCTTGACCTCCAAAAGGACCCTCCAGTTTTCAGGATGTGTAAAATCATGTAGGACGGACTGTCTAGCATTCTGCTCCGCCCATCCTAGATTCGTAGAATCAGATTCAGTCCCATTTACTATCTTCAGATATTTTTTTGCTTGACTTCTATGCCTATTGCCAAGACTCCTTCTTGGATGTTGTAGCTTATCGTCAATTGATTCTACGGACATCAAATACCTCACAGAACAGACTCGTATGGGCTCTTGTCCTCACCCGGAACAAGAGTAGCATCCATTCCTATCTTACTAGTCATTCCATTGTCTGATCTACTTGGATCTAAACTGGATCCTTTCTGGTTCGAGAGGATTACTGTGTCAGCATCTGGCTGCCACCGCGTCATCAGTGCCCACTCCACCCTCATCGGATCGGCAATATCGATATCTTCGTCCACAACAATCACCTGCTTCATAGATGGATGACCATCGAATGCCGCCTGAATTGCCCTCATGCCATCCTCAGGTTTCTCTGGTACTATCTGTATGACCGATGCAAGCCATCCACATCCGCCATCGGTCATGTGAACATCCGTACACTTCACGACTTCCGAAACGGCAGTCTTGATTGTAGGCGCCCTGGGCATCCCCATCAGCGTTCTATGCTCCACCCCAGTCGGTATAATTGCATGGAATATCGGGTCTTTCCTGTGGTGTACAGCATCATATTCTATCACATGCTCCTGTCTAATATCATCAACAGTTCCAGTGATGTCGACATAGGGCCCCTCATCGTCCCGTTCAGGAGTTATTCTGGCCTGCATCGCGTATTCAGCATCTGCAGGAACTATTACCCCGTTAGATAACTCAACTACCTTGAGGGGACTACCATGCAATTTCTCATGCAGGGCAGCTGCGACGGTCAACTCATCTACGTATTCGGTAAATGACATCGCTGCTGCAAGTAGAACGGTAGGATCAGCGCCATTGACCACGGCAATCTGGACATCCTCCCCATTCTCCGCTGCCATCGTACTGAGCGTTCTGAGATGTCTAGGAACTAGTCTAGCTACTGTGTGCTCCCCATCCCGTAATAGTTGTCTGTGGAATGAGACATTCCTCACTCCCCCGTATTCGGCAATAATTATCGATGCCGATTGGTACCTTCCTCCGTCTTCCCTGAAGTGCCAAGGTATTGGCAGTTTTTCCAGATCCACGGAATCCTGTCCAGATTCCATAACCTGCGCTTCATTTCTCCCTACGATTTGAGGCTCAGAGGGGTTATCCATTGCCCAAGCGAGGATGTCAATAAGCTCCCCCGGGCTGACTTCAAACATCTCACAGAGCCTAGAGCGCTCTAGGACATTCAGTGCTGCTCTGTGACCCGGTGACTCCGCAATGTTTTCAAAAACCAGAGGGACATTTCCCAGAGATACGGACATATCCATCATGTCGTGGTTCACACTAACACTATCGTCTATGCGATGGACGCCTTCGAGCATATCACGGAATGCCATATACGGGGGCGGCATCAGACCGTGCTTCAATGTTAGTGACAGTATTGCATTGGGAGTGCTACTCACCTATGGTGACCCCGTCACGCTCTTATACCCCTTGAGGGTCGGCGAGGCGTCATTCTGAGGTGTCACTTTGGGTAGAGGACTATTCTCCGGCCAGAAGATGAAGACCGATAGGAAGAGATACAGGTGGAAGGAACGTAAGTTCCGGGACCGGCAATTGAAGCAGCAGAGGGGTGGAACCCTCAAGCACGACCCCCTCCGCGGAAGCACACAGGCCAAGGGAATAGTGATCGAAAAAGTTGGTTTCGAGGCCAAACAGCCCAATTCAGGTATTAGGAAAGCCGTCAAGATCAGCCTGATTAAGACCGGCAATCAGCTAACTGCATTCGCACCAGGAGATGGCGCGATATCATTCATCGATGAGCACGATGAGGTGCTTGTCGAGGGTATTGGGGGAAGCAAGGGCCGTTCATACGGTGACCTGCCAGGTGTCAGATACAAGGTCATCAAGGTCAATGGCGTTTCTCTAGATGAAATGGTCAGGGGTCGCAAGGAGAAGCCGATTAGGTAGGTATTACGATGTCCGAAAGCACCGAAGCACCGATCGCAGGAATAGGAACAATGGTGTTCGGCAAGTGGGATGCGACAGAAGTTACCTGCTCCGATCCCGGACTCGCCCCCTACATTAACCTGACAACAATAGGCACCCCCCACAGCGGAGGCAGGCACGCAAACGCGTGGTTCGGCAAGGCCAAGCTTTCAGTTGTAGAGAGATTCATCAATAATCTGATGAGAACTGGCAAGTTTTCAGGTAAGAAGCAGCACTGTGTCAAGGCATTCGAAGCAGCTCTTGACTCAATAAATGAGAGATCAGGAGAAAACCCCCTGCAGTCATTCATTGACGCTATTGTAGAGGCCGCACCATGCGAGGAGATCACCAGGATTAAGCTGGGAGCAGTCAGTACGCCAAAGGCAGTCGACTCTTCCCCAAGCAGACGTCTCGACATCGCTCTGAGGAATATATCAGTCGGCTGTGCAGCCGCTACTGCAGGAAGTAAGAGGACACTCACTCAAGGTATTGTAAATGAGATAACAAAGGCGGCCCAGGGTGACGTTGGCGCCTTCTCAATAGGAAAGAGGGAAGAAATCGAGAGAGTGGCTTCATCTGCTAGATGATTCCGTGCCCAATCTAAATCAGACCACTGAGGCATATCATGCCACCTTCACAATTGTATTTATGAACCAAAGTCAGGTCGCCGCATCAATTGAGGAATAGAGATGGGTCGTAAGGAAGACAACATCAAGCGTGCTACAGAGATAATGCACGACAGAGAGCACATCAGAAACATCGCCATAGCTGCCCACATAGACCACGGAAAGACGACGCTTTCTGATAACCTGATAGCAGGTGCCGGAATGATGTCAGAGGACCTTGCTGGGAAGTCCAGGGTTCTGGACTTCGACGAGCAAGAAAGCGCCCGTGGGATTACAATAAACGCCGCCAGCGCATCGATGGTTCACAGCGTCGAAGGCCAGGATTATCTGATCAACCTCATTGATACCCCAGGGCACGTCGACTTCGGTGGAGACGTAACTAGGGCCATGAGAGCAGTTGATGGATGTATCATTCTTGCATGTGCTGTTGAGGGCACAATGCCTCAGACAGAAACCGTTGTTAGACAGGCACTCAAAGAGAAAGTCCGACCAGTATTGTTCATCAATAAGGTTGACAGGCTGATTAACGAGCTTCAGATAGACGGCCCAGAGATGATGGCCAGGTTTGAGAAAATAATTACCAAGGTCAACAAGCTAATTTCTACGTATGCGCCAGAGGAATTGAGTAGGGAATGGCAAGTTTCAGTGCAGAAGGGCACGGTGGCCTTCGGGTCCGCTTACTACAACTGGGGGATGTCAATCCCGTACATGCAGAAGAGCGGCCTTAATTTCACACAGATTTTTGAGTTCTGTCACAACGATAATCAGAAGGAATTAGCAAAACTAGCTCCCGTACATACTGTACTACTGGACATGACGGTGGAAGAGCACCCCTCCCCCGTAATTGCACAGAATTACAGGATACCCAATATTTGGCAAGGGGACCTAGAGTCTGTCTTGGGCAAAGCAATGATGGAATGCGATCCCAAAGGCCCCCTCTCACTAATGATCACAAAGATATGGATGGACCCCCATGCAGGAGAGGTTGCCGTGGGAAGGGTATACTCTGGTAGCATAAAGCACGGCGAATCGGTATGGGCAATAGGTGGCGCGAAGGCAGAAAGAGTACAGCAAGTAGGCATGATGGTCGGAGGAGACAGGATTGCCACATCAGAAGTTACATCTGGTAATATTGCCGCAATTACTGGAATCCGCAGTGCTGCCGCTGGAGTAACCATAGCTAGGGAGGAGGACGCAGTCCCATTCGAGGCAATTAGACATATTTCGGAACCAGTCGTCACAGTGGCCGTCGAGCCCAAGTCTATGAAGGATCTTCCAAAGTTCATCGATGCTCTAAGGGGTCTAGCTAAGGCGGATGCCTCACTGGATGTTTCCACCAACCAAGAGACAGGGGAGGCCCTGTTGGCCGGTATGGGGGAACTGCACCTCGAAATCACAGTTTATCGCCTCGAGGAAGAGCAGGGAATCAAAGTGAAGGTAAGTGAGCCAATAGTGGTATACCGGGAATCCGTGCAGAGTACAAACACAGGAAGCCCATTCGAGGGTAAGTCCCCAAACAGGCACAACAGATTCTACATCGAGATAGAACCTCTCCCGGATGTAGTTGTAGAGCAGCTGAGAGCAGGTGAATTCAGAGATGGTGCTGTCAGAACAAAGGATGCCAAGGAAATTGGAGACAAATTTGCCGAATTGGGAATGAACAAGGATCTAATGAGGAAAATCTACGCCATTAATGGCACTAACGTACTCGTCAACGATACCAAGGGCATACAGAACCTCCACGAGACAAGGGAACTCATAATTGAGGGATTCAATGACGTCTGTAAGAAAGGCCCCGTTGCTGACGAGCCTTTGATGGGCGTCATGGTCAGACTTGTGGACGCCAAGCTTCACGAGGATGCCATCCACAGAGGCCCGGCACAAACTATTCCCGCGGTTCGAAATGCAGTCAAGGGAGCTTTCATGAGATCTAGGCCGGTAATCTTTGAACCAATACAGAAAATCCAGATAGACTCCCCTAACGATGTTATTGGAGGAGTCACAAGAGAGGTTTCCACGAGGAGGGGCATAATCGAGGATATGCCAGTAGAAGAGGGAGTTACGAAGGTCATAGGGACAATCCCGGTTGCTGAGACTTTTGGTTTCTCGAACGATATCCGTGCAGCCAGCCAGGGCAGGGCGATATGGAATACCGAGAACGCCGGATTCGTACACCTTCCGCCTAACCTATTCGAGAAGGTAACGGCTGAAATCAGAGAGAGGAAGGGGCTCAACCCGGATATTCCTGGAGAAGCTCACTACCAAGACTGATTAGTTAATTCTAATCAGTTGGAAGTCGGTAAGCTCCCTTAGAATGCTCAATGCAGGGCTATCAGTAACATCATCCAGACATTTATGCGCTACTGCGTGGTGATGCATAGCGCGATTCTTGGCGTATTCAATAGAGCCGCTTTCCATTAATTCAGCCACAGCCTTTGAAAGAATCTCCTCGGAACACTCCCCTGAACCATATGCCTCTGAAAATGCTGGCATCTCATGCCCACAATTCAGAGCATGAATGGCTATGAGTGTCTTTTTTCCTTGAACTATATCCGAACCAGCTGGCTTCCCGAGTGTGGCTGTATCGCCCGTAATGTCAATCAGGTCATCCATAAGCTGGAAGCAGAGACCCAAATTCAATCCCCAATTCCTCATATTATCTACGACCTCCTGTGAAGCCCCAGCCAATATTGCACCAGTCCCTGCACACGTCTCAAACATCACACTAGTCTTCCCCTTGATCATCTCAATGTATTCGTCCTCTGTCACAGAATCTCTTGACTCGAATGAGATATCCTCCTGCTGTCCGCTAGCTACGTTTCTAACCATCTCGCCGATAGTTCTCACAAGAAACCCAAGTTTATCTTGCTCAATGTCCGGGGACTCTGCTAGAATTTCAAATGCGACAGCGAGCATTGCATCGCCGGCATTAATTGCAGTAGAATCATCATATGCAACATGTACAGCATCAAGCCCCCTCCTTATGGGGTCTTGATCCATCAAGTCATCATGAACGAGGGTGAAATTGTGAATAATCTCAATTGACGCACCCAGAGTGTAGTGTCCTTCATGGGCTTCACCTACTGCCTCGCCGACTAATCGTGGAAGCGTCGCTCTCAGCCTCTTCCCACCTCCTGCAAATAGATGGCTCATAGCGCCATGCAGCCTTTCCTGTTTCATCTTACTGAGACTCTGTAAAATCACGCCTTCAACGTGTTCACGGTGTTCCCCTATCGCCATCATCAAATTCTGCCCAGGATCCACGGATACACCTCCGATGCTCACCTCTCCAAAGTTTACAACGCCCTCTACAGACGTGACGCCTTCCAAATTTGGATAATGATCCGATAGGAATTCCTCCCAAAGAAGTCTGAACCAAGGTGCAATAACCTCACCCTGCCATTCTCCAGTGCCCGAAAACATCTCTTGAATTTCATCTCCCTCTATCCACTTGAAATCGGAAATTTCATTGGGGTTAGGGTCAACGTCTATCGAATCAACAGTCGCTATCAAAACATGATCAACCTCCCTTTCAATCCAATCTTCATCCCATCTGCATTCGTATAGGAACGACCCTACATGCCTGAAGTTAATCTTGGATATGTCATTATCAGACACGCCCAATTCCTGCGAAAGCTTCCTCTTGGCGGCATTAATTGCACCCTCTGCCGGATCGCCATTCTCGCCAGGAATGTCAAGTGGGTGGCTACAACATGAATTAGCCCAGATGGACGGGAATGTGATTTTATCATGGGACCGCTGTTGAACGAGCATTTTCCCTTCCCCATTGAACAATAATACGCTGAAGGCCCTATGCAATATGCCACTACCAAAATGACAGCTCAATTTGGTATCAGAACCAATCTTTCTATCCGAACTGTCCACTAAAATACACATTTCAGACATCATTTCTGCCTGCGAGCTATCCTGTCCGCTAAGTGCCCCATCATGACTCGCCATAATTCCCGGAGGAATCGGCAACATATAATCGAAATCCACTTTTATGGCAATATCCTTGTTCCTATGGGTAATAATCCACCAATGACCAAGTCAATCACTCTGCTTGGATTCCTACCATCTATAAACCAAACATTCGGAACATATTGCGCTATTTGGACCGCTCTACGAGCTTTGAGGTCTATGCCGCCAGTAACATCCTCCTCTGTGTTATGGGAAGTCTCAGCCTCTGTTTCCGGCGACCAGGCATCAAGTAATTTCGCACCTTCTCTACTCGGCGGCCTATCCATCATGCCTGGCGAGTCACCAAGCAGGAAAACTGAATATTCAACATTTGGAATCTCGACAGACAGCCTCACCATGAGATCGTCACCAGATAGTATGCCAAACTCGCTGGAGTCATCCTTACCTACTACGTCACCGAATGTCACCATGACTTCATTGGGGGGCGAATCGGCAAACGGCCCCAAACTACCAAGAAAGTCCGGCCCAGTTCCAGTAACCCAATTTGATGGAGGTAACGACGTGCATGAAATGCCTTTACTTTCTAGGCTACTCGTAACATATCCACTCAACTCAATCATGTCCTTACGAACCTGAGAAACCGCCCGCCTCTGTCCATCTGAAATTGTATTGTCCACACCATCCGAGAGTCGCCATTTCTTAGCAGTGAGGTGTCCGAACGATCCAGCTCCGTGAACTAATACGACAGAAAGCCCCCCATCTACTAATTTAGATACCATGGATGTCAGAGAATCTATCACTTCAGGCTTCACTGTTTTGTGTTTGGATTTGTCCGTAATGAGCCCACCGCCCATCTTGATGACTACCGTTTTACGCATTCTCTCACATGTCCGAGTCGGCCAAATGATTTGGGTTCTCCTACTCGTCTCAAGCACATAGGGTTCATTTCGGTAAGTCCTCTCGGACCCATATGGCAGAACCTAGTGAGATGGAAAATTTCCAAAGATGGTTGCAAACCCAACTTTCGATGACCTCATCTATCGAAGACCCAGTTGAGAGGGAACGAAGAAGATTGCAGATAGAGTCCGCAATTAGAGAGGCCATTGCATTTAGGGAGTCATTGAGAATTCTTGAGGAGTTGCAAGTATCTCCTCCCTTCGTTAATTCCGAGTCATCGGTAAGGAGTATCTCTGAACCGATAGAAAATAATTCAGAGTCTAGTAACTCAATATGTCCGAATTGTGAATCGGACCTAGAACAGGATCTTGGCTTCTGTACGATTTGTGGGGAAAGGAGCTAGTCACTCCTCTTCCCAGCGTGCCCTTGCAGCTTCGAATTCAGGATCATTATCCGGTAATACGTTCAGGAACTCACCAGGGACCGAATCTGCAAGATAAACTGTTACACCAGCATGCCAGATTGTATCGCCAGAGGCCACCATCCTAGCAGTATCAACTTCCAATAGCGTCGGACTAGCATGATGCACATGCCCCGCCTCAGCCGCCGCCCTTATGGTAGCAGAAAGGTGAACGTGTGAACGCCCACTCGGAGTTATCCCGACCTCGATCAGATTTTCCGCTTCGTCAGGGGAGCATGGGTAATAGAGAAGAGGTGGAATATTCTCTGTCGGCAAGTCCAATTCGATCTCAAGACTATGCCCATATGTGGCCCTCATCATGTTCCCCCTCACTTCGTATCTGCCCTTGGGGTCAGTCTCAGAAATTGCCCTGAAATGATGGGGCCTCAACCAGTGAAACCTTCTCTCGTTGGACTTCTTGAATTGGAAGATTATGTCCTTCACATCAATCCATCCATTGATGTCCATCTCTAGATCGAACTTCTCAGGAGCGTGTCTGAGAACTAGGGCCAGCCTCCTTGCTATGGTATCTCTTTCATTCCCTCTCATTATGAATTTGCCTTCAGAATTACAAGCAGGGCATAGGTCGTCGTCTGAGAAATATCCGTGTGTGCTGCACTCTCTAATCATAGTATCAATCCATCGAGAAGCAGTTATTTCATGAACCCCTCGGTCATAATTCTCTAAATTCAACCTACTCAACGGTTATGTCCCTGATATTGTACGCGATACTGTGAAGGCCGTAATCGTTGACTGGATGAGGACTCCGTTCCACCGTGCCCACAAAGGAGACCTAGCCAACGTCAGACCTGATAGGATGGTAGGGCAAATCACCCGGCAATTACTTTCCAGGGCTAGTAGGCTGCGTGGGATACCGATATACAAATCGGATGGAAGCCCATTCATTGACGACGTTCTAGTTGGATGTGCTTATCCGGAAGGAGAGCAAGGCTACAACATAGGCAGGATATTGTCACAAAGTACAGGTTTTGATAATGCTGAAACCATCCCAGGTGCGACGTTCAATAGGCTGTGTGGCTCTTCAATGCAAGCTATTCTTACTGCAGCAGCACACATAGAAGTCGGATGGGGGGAATGCATCCTTTGCTCAGGTGTGGAGTCAATGAGCAGGGTACAAAGAAGAGGCTTCAATTGGAGCCCTGATCCTGAATTGGAGAAGTATTCTGATGCATATGTGAATATGGGAACTACTGCTGAGAACGTCGCTGAAAAGTGGCGGATATCCAGAGATGAGCAGGAACTATTCGCCTTGAATTCGCATATTAAGGCCAGTGAAGCAGCCCAATCGGGCTTTTTTGACGACGAATTGGGAACTGCCTGGGACCCCCATGAGTACGACTCCGCCTATATCCAGATTCAAACTGATGGTTGTATTAGGCCCGATGCGAACAAGGAATCTATGTCCAAACTAAAACCTGTCTTCAGAGACGACGGCACTGTAACAGCAGCTACTTCATCACCGCTCACTGACGGAGCAGTTTCATTGCTTGTATGCAGTGAGGATTTTGCAAAATCCCACAATCTCCAACCGCTCGCCCGCATTGTTTCCGGTGCTGTAACCGGGTGTGACCCCGCCTTGATGGGGATTGGTCCTGTCGAAGCCACCAGACTCGCCCTCTCGAGGGCCAATTGGGACATAGATTCAGTAGATATCTTCGAGATCAATGAGGCATTCGCATCACAATGTATAGCGGTAATTAGGGAGCTGGGAATAGATGAGGACAGAGTCAACATAGACGGAGGAGCGCTGGCTTTAGGGCACCCACTTGGGGCCTCTGGAGCCCGGATTACAGGAAAGGCTGCCTCTCTTCTTCAAAGAACTAATTCCAATCGCGCAGTTGCCACAATGTGCATAGGCGGGGGCATGGGTATCGCTATTGCTCTAGAGGCCCCTTGACCAGAAATCCACTGCAGTTAGGACACCTGTCACCAATATTCAGTTCTCTGGGCATCACTGCAAGTATGCTGTGACACTCGGGACATGATGCTAGAACTTCTCCTTCATTCAGCATCCCTCCTGTATTGGGGAGGCTAACTGAACCTGAATACCATCGCAAAAATGCCTCGCTCCTTAGAGTTGGAAACCTCCGGAATGTGCTTATTCCCAGTAAGAAGTATAGTGCACCCTGTAATGTCTGACCTTCTGAGAACATCGCCATCCCTGATACAATCAGGGAGAATCCACACATCAAAAGGAATATTGAACCCAGCCATGGCCCTGGTGAACCCCTTGATCTGAGTGAGAATGCCGCTGCTATGCCAATTGGAATTGCCAATAGGGAAATCGCAATTGAACCCATTATTCCTAGTGATGGACCGTATTGAAGCAATGAAACAGCCAGAAGTAGAATTAGTATCGTCATTACTGAGATAAAAATCACTAAATTTCTGAGTAGTCTATCCATGGCCTTCGCCTTCCCCGGTATCCCATGCAGGCGACGCACTCATGAATCACACGGCTATGCGGTACATGTGAGCAGAGACACGGGAGTTACCATGGCTAGTCGCTGCCTTGAGGGTAAGCGAATACTTCTGGCCGTTACAGGGGGCATTGCAGCTGTGGAATCTGTAAAATTGGCTAGGGAGTTGAGAAGGCATGGAGCATCTGTTTCTCCAATGATGTCCAAAGACGCAACTAGGGTGATTTCCCCCCTCGCACTGTCATGGGGGTCAGGAGTCGATGTTATGACCAACTGGGAACCATCAATGTCCCAGTTAGACGGTTTTGACGCCATACTGGTAGCACCAGCCACAAGAAACACCATCGCGAAGCACATACATGGGATTATGGACTCACCAATAATGATGGCATTAGCAGCTTCCCGAGGCAATAATACACCAATATTGTTCGTTCCATCGATGCATAATGATTTGTTCGATGACCCCGTCACTGATGGCCTTCTTTCCTCGATCTTGGATTCTGGTGCTCACATTCTGATCGATGAAGAGGAGGAGGGTAGGAGAAAGCAACCTGATCCAGTTTCGATAGTGGCCGAATTATGTCATATTTGCAACTCATCTCTACCTTCAAGACGTGTTGTGGCCATAACTCTGGGAGCCAATAGGGCCCCAATAGACTCTGTAAGGGCAATACAAAACGCATCCTCGGGAAGAACGGGGTGGGCTATTGCCGAGCACCTCCACAGGATGGGCCATACTGTGATATGTATCGCTGGAAAAACTTCGGTTAGGTCTAGCTTCACTATGCCCAATGTACAATTCGATGGAACCCCGCAAGGCATGCTATCAATAGCGAAGTCTGTCGCTTCTGGTAAGCCCAGACCAGAAGTCTGGATACATGCTGCCGCTGTCCTTGATTATTTCCAGAAACCAATTCAGGGCAAGAAGCTCAGTGGCGATGGTGACTGGACCCTGGTTCTCAATGAAGGCCCCAAACATATTTCCGAGCTCTCAGACTTGGTCGAAGGATCTTTCAGAATAGGCTTCAAACTAGAGATAAACTCATCCCATGAAGATCTTGTCAGGCGTTCTTTGGAACAGATATCGAGATATGGAATTGATGCAGTGGTGGCAAATAATCTCGAAGATCTGGCAAATGATAACGGGCCCCGCTGCCGGATTGTATTGCCAGACGGCTCATCCTCTGTAATCAGCGATCAGATGTCCATGTGCGAATCTATAGAGTCCCTAGTATCGCTACATGAGCTAAGATAGATGCGAATAATTCAAGCCACGGTTATTCTGGGTCCTCATCATGACAGGGCGTGGCAAGGCCAAGAGAGGCATCCCCGCCAAGTCAGACTTCAATTCCTGGTACCCATCAATTGTTGAGATTGCTGACTTAGTAGACAAGAGGTACCCAATCAAGGGAATGGATGTCTGGAAGCCATATGGCCTTTCTGCAATGTCTTTGATAGACAGCCTTGCAAGGCAACAGATGACAAATACGGGGCACTCTGAATACAGATTCCCATTGCTTGTTCCAGAAGACCTTTTGGAGAGGGAGAACAAGCTCGTTTCGAGACTCAAAGCTGCAAGAGCTGCGGGCGTTGATCCATCAGAACTCAGAATCGAAGAGGAAGACTCCGGCTTCAAGAAGGAGGTCTACTGGGTAACACATGGCGGGGAAAACGAGCTCGAAGTACCAATGTTTCTGAGACCTACATCCGAGACTCCGATGTATACAATGTTCTCTCTTTGGGTCAGGAGTCATGCAGACCTACCCTTGAAAACCTTCCAGATCGTAAACACATTCAGGTATGAAACAAAACAGACCCGTTCTTTCATCAGAGTCAGGGAGATACATTTCTTTGAGGCGCACACCGTACACGCCACCGAGCAAGATGCTACAGCCCAAATCGATGAAGATGCACAGATGGTTCAGAGTATCCTGCACGACCTATGCCTTCCCAGCATAGTATCCAAGAGACCTGTCTGGGATACATTTCCCGGTGCATGGTACACTATGGCAGCGGATGTTGTAATGCCTAACGGTAGAACACTCCAAGTTGCGACATATCACCATTATAGGGACCAGTGGGCAGAAGCTTTCGACCTTTCATACGAAGATCCGGATGGGAAAACTCAGCTTTGCCACCAGACAACATTTGGCATGTCGGAGAGATTACTAGGATCAGTCGTCGGTATGCATGGCGATGACCAGGGGCTGATTATGCCGCCCGCAATCGCACCTTTCCAGGTGGTCCTATTCCCCGTGGCGGCACATGTGAATGAGAATGTTATACCAGCGATAAATGACTTAGCCGAGTCATTAAGGGATTCCGGATTCAGAGTCAAACTGGATGATAGAGAAGTTAGGCCAGGAGTCAAGCATTATGATTGGGAAATCAAAGGAGTCCCAATAAGACTTGAGCTCGGCCCCAGAGACCTCGAGTCAGGAAGCTGTATACTCTCAATTCGCACGGGCGGAAAAGAAGAAGTGCCAATCGAAGGAATATCCGATACAATAGGGAAGAAACTCCATTCCATTTCAGAAGAATTGCGGGCTAGATCATCCGTTCACATAGAATCACTAGTCCGCCCGTTCCCGGGAGTCGTGTCCATCGGGGATAAATGGGAACTTGCTGCTGAAATCGATGACGACGTAATCTATGAGATTGCCTTTGATGGAAACGACTCCGACGCAGAGATTCTCGAGAAACTTACGGGTCTAGCAATACTGGGAGATTGCGACGAACCATATCCAGAGCCGACTCCTTGTGTGGTAACTGGAAGGCCCACTACAAGGAAGCAGCACCTTGCTAGAATGTACTGACCTATCTCTTCCTGAACATCAGGCGTAATGTCAACAGTCCGAAAACAGTCATGAGAGCACCATCAATAATCCCGCCAGTGCCGGCTTCGCCCCAAGAGCTAAGATCATTGTACTCTGGTAATTCCGACCATAGTAGTCTTGTATTTTCATCACAACCTTCTGCCGGGTCTTCGACATCCGACATTACAGAAATATCCCCAACTGTTCCATTGCTGTATGCAATGGCCACGCCCTCTAGACTCAGAACCGAGAGATAGGTATAGGGGGGTGTGGTAACCATCCAATTTTCGGTCTGGATCCTTACAGTCTCTCCTGCCATCCAGCTAGAACCGCCTTGATCCACAATTTCGTTTGAACCATTTTCTGAAACAACCCATGAGATACTGTAGTTTGATGATATATTCATTCCAGTAACTGTCCATGAAATCAGAAGGCTACCCTCATCGACCGTAGCCGATGAGGAGTATGTCAAATCCTTGGGCACAACTTCATCTTCACACAGTGGGACGTAGCTACCGATTCCTATAGCTACGTTTGATGCTACAATTGAGAGGCACAGTAGGCTAATTACAATCGAGAACACAGGCCTCCTTCGATTGATTACAGCATCTGAAGCGTCTTCTGAGGTAGCTTCTACTTCAGGTAACTCCACTCCTCCATTGCCATTTGAAACTGATATTCCATGCACCTTTGGTTTAGCTGGCCTACTTACGCCCATTTCCTCCAGCGCATCCCTCCCATATATCCTCTCGGCCATAGAATAGAGCTCGGGGTTTTCCTCAATTTCAGATGGTTCGATTGAGCCATCAAGGAGTCCCTTCAGCCTATCCGAGTCGCTCATATTGAGTGCTCCACTATGCATACTTCATCAATCAAACGCTAGGATGACCGAAAACTAGCCTGTTCAGACACTGTTGACAATATTTCGAGCCTTTGCAGCAATCTCATTCCTAGTAAGCCCCATGTGGTGCATGAGATCAGAGCTCTCCCCACTCTCACCGAATCTATCTTTCACTCCAACCATCTGAATAGGATAGCCTCCAGTTGTTGAAAGATATTCTGCCACGGCACTACCTAGGCCCCCTATTATGGAGTGATCCTCAGCAGTGACAATACCATCACATTCTGCTCTGATGTCATCGAGTAGGTTGGTATCCAGGGGCTTGATTGTATGCATATCAATAACGCTAGCACTGACTCCCTCGCCTTCAAGCATTTTAGCAGCCTCAATAGCCTCGCAAACCATTACTCCACATGCCACTATCGCTACATCGCTACCTTCTCTTAGTACGGACCCCTTCCCAATTTTTAGATTATTCACGGTTTCAGAATCATACATTCTGGGAGTCTTGTTTCGAGCAGTTCGGGTGTACGATGCATTCCCGTGATCTAGGAGTTGCACCGTCAACTCTTCGGCCGACAAATCATCACAGGGGGTAATCACGGTCAGACCGGGTATGGTTCTGTAGATTGCCAAGTCTTCTATCGATTGGGCACTACTACCATCAGTTCCCGTGTGAATTCCACCATGACTACCACATATGTGAACCGCTAGGCCGGGCCTTGAAATGCCGTTTCTAACTTGCTCGAATGCACGTTCAGTGAAAATAGCAAACGTGCTAGCGAAGGGTACCTTGCCCGAAGAAGCCATGCCAGCAGCAACCAGCATCATGTTCTGCTCCGCAATCCCGAGTGAAACTGTTCTCTCCGGGAACTCAGCCCTGAAAAGGCAAGATTTGGTAGATTTACCTAGATCGGCTTCAAGAACAACTACTCTAGGGTCTTCAGATAGTCTCAGTAACGCCTTTCCATAGCCGTCTCTCGATGCGCCTCCGGCGGATGGTGCACTCATGACAACTCCTCCAAAGCCAATGCCAACTCTTCGTCATTGGGGGCTTTACCATGGAACGACGGATTGTCCTCCATAAACGAAACACCCTTTCCCTTTACTGTATGTGCAATAATGGCCGAGGGGCCCGAACCAGCCGATGAAGCCCATTCCAGAGCCCCGACAATTTCCTCCATGTCATGCCCATTAATCTCTTTGACATTCCATCCGAAGGACTCAATTTTGGATGCCACATCTCCCACTTCCATCTGCACATTAACGAAGTCATCATTTTGGATTCTATTCCTATCAACTATCAGCTTCAATCCTGAAACATCATGGAAGTCAGCTGCCATCAGGGCCTCCCAAATCTGCCCTTCCTGAACTTCACCATCTCCTACCATGACCCATGTTTCTCTTTCGCTCGAGTCCATCCTGGCTGCCAACGCGCAACCCAGGCCGAATGATAGTCCCATGCCCAAGCTACCTGCAGAGAAATCCACGCCATCCGTCCATTTCATGTCAACATGCCCCTGACAAACTGAACCTAGCGCTCTGAATGTCGACAGGTCGTCATCATTTAGGAAACCCATCTCACGAAGTATCGAGTATACCGCGGGACTAGCATGACCCTTACTCATCACAAACCGATCCCTGTCTTCCCAGTCCGGGTCGTCGACGTTGAACCTTAGTCGAGTCCCATATAGGCCAGCAATAATGTCAATCGCTGAGAGTGATCCTCCCGGGTGTCCTGCACCAGCCTTGTGAATCATTTTCACTATGTGCTTCCTACAGACATTCGCTAGTTCCTCTAGCTCAGGGATTGACATATCCATCCCCTCGGCTCGCCCTTCCATGACGCTCCTACAAAATCTAACTAATGATGATTTCCGGACACAGAACAAATTCTTATCACATGCTGCTCAGTGTCACTACACATGGCGGCCCATCCCGTGCCGCTTTCTGGGAATCAAGAATGGCGCAGTAAGCTTGCAAAACTCCCTGTCCCACTAGCGGTTTCCTCAGATCCCTTATCCATGGCGTGTCTGAAATCGCTAATCGAAGAAGGCAGAGTTTCCCGTGAACAGGGCATTAGTCTATTCGAAAATCCGTCCCTTTCCTCAGTCTCATCCTTAGCAAACATGGTAAAGAAGTCAAGATATGGCAATAATGTATTTTTCAATGAGAATCTCCATGTCAATACGACCAATGTTTGCGTCCTGGCATGTCGTTTCTGTGCATTCAGAAAGGGACCTAGACATCCCGAAGCGTATTCCTTGGATATTGATGAATATCTAGACAGAATACGGCCACTCTCGGAATCCATCGATGAGGTGCATACAGTTGGAGGACTTCACCCCAAGTGGGATGTCAATGATTATTGCACTCTTTTCTCGGCAACCAAGGAAGAATTCCCCAATATCCACATCAAGGCTCTTACTGCTGTAGAGATCAAGCACCTATCAAAAACCTCTTCGCTATCCGTCGAGGAAACACTATCCAAGCTCTCAGAAGCTGGACTTGATTCGCTGCCGGGGGGTGGAGCGGAGATACTGGTGGATCACGTCAGAGACAGAATTTGTATGGGCAAGGAGTCTTCACAGGAATATTTGGATATACACTCAATAGCACATAAAATTGGAATGTCTACTAATTGCACCATGTTATTTGGCACTGTCGAATCTATTGAAGACAGGGTTACTCATCTGATTCGGCTTAGGGAACAGCAGGATGTCAGTAAAGGATTCCAGTGTTTTGTCCCATACCCATTTCTCCCCGATAAAACCAGACTTCCCGAAGCACAACTAGCAACAGGAAGTGAGATAATCAGGGTGATTTCGATTTCGAGGATTTTACTGGATAATATCCCACATATCAAAGCCTACAGGATGAATATTGGAGATAAGCTGTCTTCACTCGCCCTAACATGCGGTGCCGATGATATTGATGGAACAGTCGGCCATGAAGAGATAATGCACGTCGCCGGAAGCTCCACTAGACTAGACACTAGCACAGATCAGCTTGCAGCACTTGTAAAGTCGAGTGGATCAATTCCCGTGAAAAGGAACTCTAACTATTCCGTATTTGAGAAATATACGACTAGCAATCCTTCTTACTCCAGGGTCCTGCCTCAGATAGGCATGACATAGGTCGGTGTAATGATGAGCTGGATGGATGTTTTAGGTAGAGTTTCATTCTCAAACTGCGATCCTATTTTCGATGGCATTGATCAGGAATGGTCGGTCCTGCCAGCACCTCCTGCGTGGCTCACAGGGCACGTTCTCAGGAAGGACTGCCTGACAGCTCCAATCCCAGCTGCCGACTATGCTTTGCACCATGACGAACTCTTCTTACTTCCTAATTTGGGTATTGTCAGTAGTGGAGATGTTGGGTCAGTGCTACTTTTTGGCTCAAGACCACTTGAAAGTATGAGGGATATCGCTCTGCCCTCGGACTCTTCCACATCAAAGGTGCTGCTAAGATGGGCACTCAAGAATAGAGGCCTAGATCCTAAATTCGTTGATTCTGGACCCGATATCGATACAATGCTGGAGAAATGCGATGGTGCCCTCCTAATTGGCGATAGGTCTCTCATGGCATCAAGAAAATATCCCGACCTGGTAAAACTGGATCTCGGTAGAGAATGGAATGACACCACTGGTTTACCCATGGTTTTCGGTGTTTTTGCTGCTAGAAGGGACGCTCCAGAGAAACATCTGAAGAGAGCGTACAGGGATATGATGACACAGCTAACAAAATTCGAGTCAAATGGGAGATGGAGGAAAGAGGTAATTTCTAGGTCATCAGAGAAACTGGGATTTCCCTATGATAGGATGGAAGACTATTTCCAACGCGAGGTCAGGAATAGGATGACGGACAGGGACGTCGAAGGATTGACGACCTTCCTGAAGGTTGCTTGTGGGATAGACAAGGGACCTGAGTGGGCGTTTCACTCGGAATAGTTGAGCCTCTTACTCGCCACCCACTCTAGCAGATCTAGTGCTACTTCGCAAGACTCTGCCACGACTACGTCCCTATCATCTTTGAATTCTTCAAGAACGCCCAGTGCAGTTCTATCGCCTATCGCGCCCAATGCCTCGGCTGCCTCGTGCCTTACCATCACATCTTCATCCATGTCTCTCAGCCTCTCAGTCAGGTATGGAATTGCATGGGAATCCTGCATTTGGCCCATCACATAGGCAATCTCATGCTTCAGTAGTGCGGAATCCGAAGAAAATGCTGCTGCCAGGGCATCTATTGAGTCATCACCACCTATGTTCCTCAATGCGAATAGTGCCCTCATCCTTTGGAACATCTTTTCATCTTCGTTGCAAATTGTCTTTCTTAGGTTGCTGACGTCGGAATCCTTACTTGGAGGGGCGGGATCTACAGAATCAAACTCACTCATTTCCGGTTTTTCGTCCACCATCTAATCACCTGATCCAATGAATTTAATCGAGTCCACATCTAGTGTTTCCCTAACCATCCCTATCCTCTGCCCCTCCTTAAGGAATAGGCGTATCGCATCCCTGCCGTCTTCTCCGTAGTCTAGAGTCCTTTCGTTAACGTACATTCCCACAAATTCCCTATTTGTGTCATCGTCTATTCCCCTTCCCCATTGTTTAGCAAACTCAAGTGCTGCAGACGGGTTGGCCAGAGAATGTTCTATACTGTTTCGAACGTCCTTTGTTAGTGATTCGCACAATTCTATGCCTAGATCTTTCCTCACAATATTTCCACCCAGTGGAAGAGGCAGTCCGGTTTTCTCGTTCCACCAGACTCCAAGGTCTAAGAGCAGCTCCACTCCTTCGGACTCCCATGTTAGCTGGCCTTCGTGAATAATCAATCCCACATCGTATTCTCCATTGTATACCGCTGGTAGAATCTCATCGAAGGGCACGACCTCGACCTCGACGTCACCCCATGCTAACCTCAATGCCAAGTATGCGCTGGTGCCGAGACCCGGTATCGCTATCTTCGACTTCTTGGCTTCATCAACTGTCATGATATTCTTTGTAATCAGCATTGGGCCATATCCTTCGCCCATAGAAGCCCCACAATTCATGAGATGGTACTTTTCGGATATTTCTGGAAATGAATGTATGCTTACAGCTGATACTTCGTATTCTCCATCAAGGGCATGTTTGTTGAGCGTCTCAATATCCAGAAGAACGTGCTCATACCCTCTGCCACCAGTATCAATTGCTCCTGTCGTCATTGCATGAAACATGAATGCATCATCTGGGTCCGGGGAATGTCCAACTTTGTATGCCCTCGCGTCGTCACTCATGTCCCTTCGACAAACAACGTATAGAAAATTCCTTGCTTGCTCAATTGTGCATGGTAACAGTGAATAGCCATCGCTGACTCCCAGATTTATGCCTGACCCTACCAAGCTTTCAACGGCCACTGGCCAACTTGGACCTATATGTTCAGTCACTGGCAGGGCATTGACCTTCTCAGAAGCTATCGTCGTCGATGATCAATTCGTTTGCTACGAGGCATACTTAGAAATGACAGGTACCGAATCAGCTACAGATTCTAGGGAAGTGCCTACTAGCCTAGTCCTAGAATAGATGAGCATGTTCATGTGCTGGCCTCCATCCAATGGCTCATGGCATCCGGATGGAGTAGGTTCGCTCTGAGATTTAGCGAATACTACCAGTCACTTGGAGTATCTGATATCTGGACCCCTCCCCGATTGAGATCAAGAGAATGGATGTTCATTCCATGGGGTAGTAAGCCTCCGGATAGGCACAGGGCCCTGCCGACAAAGGGGGATCTTCTATCATATCTGCAAACTAGGGGGCCCCACTCTTGCTTCCACAGCACTGCCTACTATGAAGATCCAAGTGAAAGGAAGATGTCAGATAAGGGGTGGCTAGGAGCAGATCTAATTTTTGATTTGGATGGCGATCACTTGCCCGGTGTGTCGGATAACGACTTCCCTGGGATGATGGAAAAAATTCAGGAGCAGGCATGGAGCCTTTGGAACGACTTCCTTCAGCCCGAATTCGGCTTCAAGGAGGAATACGTACAGACGACATTCTCCGGCCATAGGGGATTCCATATCCATGTACGCGATCCGGCTTATCTTCACCTAGACTCCAATGCTAGAAGGGAATTAGTCAACTACATTACAGGTGTCGGCATTGATGTAAAATCGGTAATGGCAGGCCCAAATATTGGGTGGTCTGAAAGAATAGATCTGGGATTCGAGAAAGTTGTTGCCGAATTATTGACGATTTCGTCAGATGACCAATCCTCCAATCATTTAGCCAGAGAGATGGATGGAAATCTCAAATCTAGAGGAATCCCCTCTTCCACAACCTCGATTAAAAATTTGGCCACTGAAGCATCGACAGGAGGCAGGATTGACAGACTCAGGGAGGACAACAGTAGGTCCGTCTTTACGACCAAGAAACTCAATGAGTCTTTCTGGGAACTGGTGAAGGGCGCTCCTCTGGCCGTGGGGGAGACCGATGAGAACGTGACTGTGGATGTAAAGAGGGTAATCAGATGGGTTGGAAGCCTTCACGGTAAATCTGGACTCAGGGTCACTGAGTTCCCTCTGGAAAGACTTGAACCAGATAAATCGAATTCCTTCGATGCGCTATCCAGCACTCATGTTTTTAGCACTCAATCCTCGATCAAGGTCGAACTCGTTTCTGACGATGTGACGGCCAGGATCGCCAATCAAGATGTGTCTGGTTCTTCAGGAGATATTTTTCACGTTCACGAGGCCATGGCCACATTTTTGTCCCTCAAGGGGTGGGCAAGGACTGTAGAATGACCATAACTCACTAGCCTATTCACAGAATATTGAATAGTGTAGAGTTTCGGATTCGCTACAGTGGGGCATATGGCAGACGACGAAGAAACCGAAGGTTGGCCATCGGGAATGCCACTTCCGCCCCCTCCTCCCGGGATATCAATGCCCCCTCCTCCGCCCCCTCCGCCCCTACCCGAGGGGGATGCTGAGGATCTGATTGATGATTCACCTCCAGCACCAAGGGCTCCCAGTGATGAGCAAGACATTGAACCCAATGATTTCCAGGCTCATTGGGAGAAGAGGAAACTAGGCGACGAAGTGAAACCATCAGAGAACAGGGATAGCATGTATGGCCATATAGATAGAATTTCATCTGGCCAGGTAGGGACACTCCTAGACCGATTTTCCGATAGATTCGGGTCAGAACTAGATAGGGAGATCATCGTGCTTAGAAAGAAGCAGCAGCAAGATATGTTGGCAATTAAGCCCATAGTTGAGCTAATTTCAGCTCCTGAATCCGAAGATCAGACGGAAGAGGGGGGAGATGTGGAAGAAGCCGGAGATTCGGAAGATGAGTTTCCAGAATTTTTCTCTATTGTCAATGAGCTGCTGGGCAACATGCCCGAGGATTTCGTTCAAAACTTCATCGAGTCAGACTCGTTCTCGCTATTCCAGAATGTGGGAGATGACCCATCTAGTTGCAATACGGAAACTAGGAGCGAGTTCTTTACGATGATCAACACAGTACTTGGGGACCTACCGGAGAGAGAAATAAACGATTTCGTAGCTTCTCCCGGTTTTCAGGTGTTTCAGAGAATGAGTGAGATATACGGAGAGTGAAATTTTGGGTCTATTAGAGAAGGCAGGAAAGATTGCAGATGACAGCAAGGATGACGAGGAGCCTCCAGCTGCTGTGGCTGAGAAAGTAGTTCTGAAAGAACCATCACCCGTCGCAGCTAAAAAACCAAAGAAAGCGAAAAAGAAGAAGGCCAAGAAGGAGAAGAAGCCCAGGGCCAAGAAGGAGAAGAAGCCCAGATCTTCAGTCAAGGAGCTTCCTGATGGCTTCGAAATTGCAGGACGCGCCAGGGGTTCTCTTAGGTTCATTGTCGACTTCACAGTCAATTTTGGCCTAATTATTGGATTGATTGTTTTCGGCTTGGTCCTGACATATACAGACATAACTTGGCCGCTGGTTCTGGTGCTCATTCTTTCAATATTCAATATGGCGGTAATGCCAATCCAATACAAGAGCTCAATGGGCAACGTAATTTCCCGTACTAAGTTCATCAATTCTCGTGGTGATTCTGCGATTTTCCTGTATCACATGCTAAAGAATATCAATATCCCGGCATATCTCATATTCTTCGGCGGCCTACTAATCGCTATTTCGGCGGGAACGGTGTGGACTACTGCAACGAAAATCACAGTTGGGCTATCGATTGCAATAATCCTAATCCCTTTCCTAGATTGGGTCTTCCGCAGAACCAGAAAGGATAACCTCGGATTATGGGAAGTTGCATTTGGTGGTGTCTGGCTAGTCAGATCAACAGAGACCTCAACCGACGGATCGAAATTCATGAAGAGGCTCGAATCAATGGCTCAGTATGCAGAGACCAAGGGATTCGTGGTTGATGAGGAAGAAGATTCCTAATCACTCGCTTTCCTCTATTCGTTGCTTGGCTAGCTCCCTCATGTCCTCGTGGTGCACGCCATCGTCAATACCTGCCTGGTCGGATTCGTCTACAATCTCGACACCTAGAAGAGTCTCTATCACGTCTTCCATTGTAACTAGCCCCTCAGTACCTCCGAATTCATCTTTCACGATGAGAATCTGTGATTTATTCTCAAGCAATACATCCAATGCACGATCGACTGAGTCATCATCTCTGCAGGTGATTACCTCCCTAGCAATTTCTGACATTTTCTTATCATGATCGTCTACAGCAGCTCTTCGTAGTATCTCGCTTCTGAGAACTACTCCCCTGACATCATCAATTGAATCCCCTGTTACGGGCATCCTACCGTGTATCATTATCGGAATGCTGCCCATTACATCCGAAACTGTATCATCAACATTTACCGATGTGACAACGACACGGGGCGTCATTACCTCACTAACTAGAATCTCCCTTAATCTGAGTAGGTTGTGTATGACCGTTTCCTCATCCTCCTCGATTACTTGCGTCTCCTCGGCTATGTCTGCCAATACCGAAAGCTCGTTCCTGGTGACAGTCTCGGTCTCAACATCCGGCAACAGTGACCTAGTCAACTGAATAGGCTTGACAATCACCCATAGCAGTACCATCATTGCATTCAGTGCCCTAGCTGATGGTACGGTCAACCTCCTCCAGTATAATGCGCCAATGGTCTTAGGTAGGATTTCACTCAGTAGGAGAATTGCCAAGGTTAGTATTGCAGCAGCTATGTGTACTATTGTCCCTCCCCCAAATTGGGTCTGTACCTCTGCACCAACCCCGAGAGCACCCACTGTGTGTGCAATCGTATTGAGGGTAAGAATAGCAGTTAGTGGCCTTTCAGGATCGTCTTTCCATTCGCTCCATCGTTCACTAATTGATGGATGCGTGTCCTTTAATGCTGCAATATGCCCATGAGTGGTCGAAAGTAGCACAGCTTCCAGTATGCTGCATAGGAATGAAGCTCCCAATGCTAGGGTTGCATACGCAATGATCAATGTATAGTCTACCAACTAGTTTTCCTCACGGTTGTTTTGGGCGCGAATTGCACGTCACTATCAGTCACGATTGGCTGCTCCCGTACCTCTTACGACCGATTGCGACATAAATAGGTGTCTGACCCCTAGAGTCGTGTCGGATGGAGGCTATGTCACCATTTTCATGGCTTGGCCATATGTAAATGCCCCATTACACCTAGGTCACGTAGCTGGAAATTGCCTTCCTGCAGATATTCAATATAGATATGAGAGGGCAAGAGGTAGGAGAGTGCTCATGTGTAGTGGTTCCGATGAGCATGGAACTCCGATCACACTAACTGCCGAACAACTCGGAGTTTCCCCCCAAGAAGTGGTAGACAAATATCACGAAATGGCACTTAAGTCGTTGAAAGATCTAGGATGCGCATGGTCTACTAATATAGACAGCAGGGGAATAGAGTATGGTGGAACACTCTACAATAGAACATCAGACACTAGGCACAAGGAACTTGTAAGGGAGGTTTTCACTGACCTCTTGGATTCAGAAATGCTCTCAAAGCAGACCATGGAGCAATATTGCTCTATATCGGGCGACACAGTAAGGTTCCTCCCTGACAGATATGTCGAGGGAACCTGTCCAGTCTGTGGGGCCTCTGAGGCCAGGGGCGACCAATGCGATGAATGCGGATCGACATACGAAGCCCACGATTTGATTGACCCAGTTTCTAAATTAGATCCCGAAGCCTCTATCGAAGTCAGGGATACCGAGCATCTGTTCTTCAGACTTGAAATGTTCCAAGATAGTTTAGAATCACATGCCTCACTAAGGAATGATGTTTGGAAGCCAAACGTCCGTTCCATGACTAAGAATTGGCTGGACATGGGCCTCAGGCCAAGAGCTGTGACCAGGGATATTGAATGGGGAATTGAGTTGCCGATGAGTGGTGAGGATTGGGCTTCGAAGAGGGTTTATGTTTGGTTCGAGGCTGTTCAGGGATACTACACATGTGCGAGAATATGGTCCGAAAGATTCGCTGAAACTAACGGCCATCCAGATAAATCATCAGCTTGGGAGAACTGGTGGAAGGTTTCAGACGATGGCACCATACCGAAGCACATCTACTTCATGGGCAAGGACAATATTCCATTCCACACGGTTATTTGGCCTGCAATCATTATGGGAATCAACTCAACACACTCAGGTCGCAAAATCTCTCATCTGGGAAAACCTGGAGATCTGGCTTTGGAATCCAACGTTTCATCCAATGAGTATCTGATGCTTCAAGGTGGGCAGTTCAGTAAAAGTAGGAAGCATGCCGTTTGGCTACCCTCGTTTCTCGAGAAATATGATGCCGACTCACTTCGGTACTATCTCTCAATAAACATGCCAGAAACCCATGATACTGACTTCAGATGGGAGGAATTCGTTGATAGGGTCAATAATGAATTGATTGGCACATATGGAAACTTTGTGCATAGGGTAATGACTCTGACTCACAGGCTAACTAATGCAAACTCAAACCCACTTTCCCACTACGATGATACTGATTCTCATGTGAAAATAATCGAAGAGTCTCAAGCCAAAATCGAGTCTGCAATTTCTTCAATGGAGAGGCAGAGGTTCAAAGAGGCTCTGAGATCGATAATGGGCATAGCCCAAATTGGTAACGTTCTACTTCAAAATGCAGCTCCTTGGAAACATATCTCTTCAGAAGAGTCAAAAGAACGCCAGGAGTCACTTTCGGCACTTGCTATGGCATGGAGGTTATGCAGAACTCTGTCTATACTCACTAGGCCATTCATGCCTTTCCAGTCTGAAAGACTATGGTCAATGTTAGGAGAGACCGAGGATATCGACTCCATGCTTTGGGACCATTCCCTCGATACAAACTCCGAACTCCACTGGAACCCTGAAAATCCACAGCCGCTGTTCTCCAGGCTTGATTTGGAAGAAATTATTGCCGATGAGAAGTCAATAGTTGAAGACAGTAACGACAATGACCCTGGGCACATCCCCGAGGGTGGGGCTGATTACATAGAGTTCGATGATTTCCTTAAGGTTCAGATGAAAACTGGTAAGATAACCTCCGTAGAAGACCATCCTAATGCAGATAAATTACTTGTGATCAAGATAGAAGACGCCCCGGGATCCTCAAGGACCGTTTGTGCGGGACTCAAGGGAATTTACCAAGAGTCCGATTTACTTGGCCTAAATGTTGTATATGTCGCTAACCTAGAGCCCAGGAAATTAAGAGGGGTTCTATCAGAGGGAATGATCCTAGCTGCAGACGACGGTGAGGGTAATGTCAGACTTCTAACACCGGATGGGGAGATAACTCCAGGGTCTACGGTACGTTAGTAGGCCTATCGAAGAATTCCCACTGTAATTCAGATAATTCTACGTTATTTTTAGCTTCTCTATAAGCCATTAGGGGCTCTTTATTGAGATTGAAAAAATTATCCCCATAAGCGAATGATGAGAGTACGCTTCTTGCCTGATCCTCCCTTCCGAGTATGTACAGGGATGCAGCAAACGCCTCGGACGTGGAAAGCCTTCCGGGCTTCCCCCATGAAACCGGATTTGCCGCCAATAATACAGGCAAGGTCCTTCCCTGTAGCCTTGTATGCCTGCTTATGGAATCTAATGACTCATCTACTCGTTTCCACGAGCAGTCTAATGCTACAATCGACCCCCCTCTATCCACAGTAATTTTATCATCCGGGCCCATAAGTATGCCACTACTGGGATCAAGGAGAAAACCCCTTTTTGGTGCCCTTCTGACGTCAAAGTGTAGGATTGCGCTTCCGGCCTTGGCCATCCTTCTAGCACTACATTTACGCGGATCATCTTGATCCAGATGGATCACATGTAATGGTATTGGGTCATCATTCATCCTTGTTGAGGAATTCATCTAATGCATCTCCTATAGTCATCCCACGACCGCTTGGCACGTTTACAGAACGTTCCATATCTTCTTCTGCCTCTACGAGGAGAATAACTCCTAGCGCCTTTTCAATCTTAATCGCCATTGAATCGGAAGGAACAATCCCCCCTTCGATTTTCTGAATGTCGTTTAGCCTGACGTTAATCCTCTTTGCTAACTCTCTCTGTTCTAACCCCTTGGAGACTCTAGCCTTCCTAACTCTTAGATGGAAATCAGATGCAATCTCTTTCTCCGGTCTATTCATCTTAATGTTCCCCGTTCTTACATTTGATTGGGTCTGAGCAGCTTTGGGCTGTTTTGGCATATATCTCTCCAGAACTAGCATGTTATTGGAATCAATACACTTGGAGCAACATCTTAATTTGGTTCCAGAAACCTCTGCTAGAAGCGTTGTGATACGCTCTGTCCCGCACATCTCACACGTGCCCATGATGCTCACTGGGGCATATACACCATATGGATTGGGGTGAAAGTATGAAATCTACGTACCCTGCCACACAACCATGGCATCAGAGTCCGACTCGCAGCCCAATGATAATCAGGAGTCACTGAAATCATCCGTAAGGAGGCTTCAATCTGAGATGAGGGAGTTGTCCGAATCAGCCCATCAGTTGTTAACCGAAAAAATGGTTCTTGAAAATGAGGTCGCACAGGTTAAGAAGAGGGCAAGCAGACTCGAGGAAGAAATCAGGAATCTTAGATCCCCACCAATGATCATTGGATACATACAGGATGTAACTGATGAAGGCGCAATTGTCAGGAGCTCAAACGGTACCGTATTTCTTGTATCAGTGAACAATAGGATAGACTCTTCAAGACTAGTCTCCGGTGCTAGGGTCGCCTTGAATCAAGATACACTTTCTGTCATTGAGATTCTAGATGATTCATGGGATCCATTGGTTGTCACTGCTGAGATAATAGATAGGCCAGACGTTACATTCGATGATATCGGGGGTCTCGATGAGCAGATATCGAGGCTCAAGGAAACAGTGGAGTTATCATTCAGAAATCCCGAGGCATTCAGAACATTCGGAATTGAACCCCCGAAGGGTATCCTTCTCACGGGTAGTCCTGGTACCGGGAAAACACTACTCGCCAAGGCAGTAGCCAATTCTACGGATGCTGTATTCCTAGGTATTGTCGCATCCGAACTAGCACAGAAGTACATAGGCGAAGGTGGGAGACTGGTCAGGGAATTATTCGATCTAGCAAGGAACAAGGCCCCTGCTATCGTATTTATCGATGAGTTAGATGCAATCGGTTCCAAGAGACTTGACACTGCAACATCAGGCGATAGAGAGGTTCAGAGGACATTGATGCAATTACTTGCTGAGTTAGATGGTTTCGAGTCCCTTGAGAATGTCAAAGTCATTGCTGCAACTAATAGGCCAGAGCTTCTTGATGAAGCATTACTTCGCCCTGGAAGATTTGACAGGGTTGTTGAAGTCCCAATGCCAGATGAAGATGCACGCTTTGCAATTCTAAGCGTCCATACATCAAACACACCCCTGACAAAGGGTGTATCCTTAGATTCCCTAGCGAGGAAGACAGAAGGCTTCAGCGGGGCAGAGATCATGTCGTTGGTAACAGAAGCCGGTGTTACGGCAATAAGTGAGGGGAGAAAGAAGATTTCTAAATCAGATTTCTCAAAGGCCCTATTGGCCGTGGAAAGAAACCTAGGCAGTCAATCAAACATCCCCAATGACAGATTGTATGACTAACAGTAACCCTATTTCCCACCCCCCTATCGCGGGTCGTGAGTCGAGCCCTTATTGAGTGCGTGCCAAATTTCAGTGAGGGCAGGAATCCCGAGGTGATTGCCATGATCACTAAGCCAATTAGCGAATCGCCTGGCGTGGAGCTATTAGATGTCGATATGGGGTACGATTTCAATAGGACAGTTGTCACAATGGTGGGAGATCCAGAGGCGGTTCTGCAAGCCGTTATCGAGTGTACATCATTAGCTATCGAGCTAATTGACATGAGGGATCATACAGGAGAACACGCACGTATGGGTGCAGTGGATGTAGTTCCGTTTATTCCCCTTAGTGGGTCTTCTATGGAAGACTGCGTCAAGCTTTCAGAAAGATACGCTGAAGTTGTTTCCGAGCAATTTGGCCTTCCTGTTTATCTGTATGCTGAGGCAGCTAGGGATGAACAGAGGGTGAGATTGCCGGATATTAGGAAAGGCGAGTATGAGGGCATGGAGAAAAAAATGTCATCAGACGGATGGACTCCTGACTACGGGCCAACTACCTTCCCACCAACAATGGGGGTTACTGCTACAGGTGCTAGGCAGATTCTTATTGCTTACAATGTAAACCTCAATACTGACGATAAGAAAATAGCAAACTCGATAGCTTCCAAAATCCGAACTAGTGGTGCTTTAGTTAGGGATGATAATGGGGACAAGGTATTAGGAAAGGATGGGAAGGCGCTAAGAACACCTGGAAAGTTTCAGTCCCTACAAGCCGCTGGATGGATGTTTGACGAAGATACTGCTCAAGTTTCAATGAACCTCCTAGATCATAGTACTACAGGACTTCATGATGTTACCGAGACAATAAGAATTGAAGCAGAAAACCTCGGTTATTCTGTCACAGGTTCAGAACTCGTGGGATTGGTGCCACTGGATGCTATGTTGTCTGCAGGGAGTAAATATCATGGATATTCCAATAACGTAAATGAGCTAGATTTGGTAAACTTTGCAATTTCTGGTTTATCACTCAACGAATTTGGAGAGTTCGATCCACAAACTAGCATTATTGAGTGGGCAATTTCTGGCGGTGAATAATATGAATGAAGGTTACTCGGAGACGCTCCAAGACATCGCTTCCTCTAATCCAACTCCAGGCGGAGGTTCTGTATCTGCCCTAGTACTAGCACACGGTCACGCTTTGGCAGTAATGGTTTCCAGGCTAACACTAAGCAGAGATAGGTGGATCGATGGACATGCGGCAGCTCGAGACATAATCTCAATGTCCGGCGAAGGCATCAATGACTCCATGGCTATGGCAGACGCCGATGCCGAGTCATTCGATCTAGTTATGGAGGCCTATAGGATGCCCCGGAATAATGACGATGAAATCTCGTTGCGGAATACTGCGATTCAAATGGCCACTATTGGTGCAGCTAAGTCACCATTGTCCATAGCTAGAGAATCCCTTGCACTACTAGATTCTACACTCGAATTGGCAAAATTCGGTAATTCCAATGCTCTTACAGATTTGGCAGCATCAGCAGAATTAGCAAGAGCTTCGTTCATCATTGCCTCAATGAATGTTAGAATCAACCTCGACTCCATTGATGGGGATGAATCTGCCAATATCTCTTCTGAGCTATCTTCAATAGAAGATGATGTGAATGCCTCTTATGCAAAGATCAACACAGTTATCAGAGAAAGGCTGGGATGGTAATGTCGGATAATGGACAAACATATGGCATTCCCGGGGAATTGCCCATTCCTGCTACTTTAGACCCGAGTGTACCGCATGCACCATCTAGGCCTCAGGTTCTAAACGAGATTGAAAAGACCCTAGCAATTAGGAATGCATTGAGATATTTTCCCAAAGAATGGCATGCTGAACTAGGAAAGGAATTCCTATCTGAATTGGAAGAATTCGGGCACATATACATGCACAGATTCAGGCCAGATTACCAGATGCAAGCTAGGCCATTGGAATTCTACAATGCGAATTCCGAAAGCGCGGCAGCGATAATGATGATGATTCAAAATAACCTCGATCCAAGTGTTGCACAGTTTCCCCATGAACTGGTTACATATGGAGGAAATGGCACTGTCTTCCAGAATTGGGCCCAATATCAATTGACCATGAAATATCTTTCCGAAATGAATGATGGACAGACCTTGGTCATGAACTCCGGACATCCACTTGGACTGTTCCCCTCGTCCAAATCCGCCCCCAGGGTTGTAATTTCAAATGGGATGGTCATACCAAATTATTCATCTCAGGATGATTATGAGAGGATGAATGCATTAGGGGTTACTCAATATGGCCAAATGACAGCAGGTTCGTACATGTACATTGGACCACAGGGCATTGTTCACGGTACCATGATAACAATCATGAACGCTTCAAGAAAATACCTCGGAACTTCGCCTACAGAAGGTCTTGGGGGTGTTTTGTATGTTACATCAGGACTGGGTGGAATGTCCGGCGCACAGGCAAAGGCTTCCGTTATCGCTGGTGCCGTTTGCGTTATCGCCGAGGTAGACTCGGATGCAGCCTCGAAGAGGCACGACCAAGGCTGGCTCTCCGAGCTATACGCGGATATTGATACAGTAATCACCAGGGCACGAGACGCCGTACAAAAAAAGGAAGCAGTCTCGATTGGCTACATTGGCAACATTGTGGACTTGCTAGAGGCCCTTATCGATGCAGACCTTACTCCGGACCTAGGAAGTGATCAGACTAGTCTACACAACCCCTGGCTCGGAGGATATACTCCGGTTGGTTTTTCTTACGAAGAGTCAAAGGAACTGTTATCTCGGAATCCTGAAGAATTCAAGGAACACGTCCGTTCTTCTCTCCGAACTCACTCGAATGCAATCAACGTACTTTGCTCAAAGGGGATGAGATTCTGGGACTATGGTAATGCATTCCTGTTAGAAGCTGGGAGGTCCGGCGCAAACGTATTTGCCGATGATGGAACGTTCACATTCCCCTCTTATGTTGAGGATATTATGGGGCCCATGTGTTTCGACTATGGTTTTGGCCCATTTAGGTGGGTTTGTACTTCTGGCCTACAGTCGGACCTCGAAGAATCCGACAAGGTTGCTATGGGGGTTCTCGAGGAACTTATCAAGGACTGTCCGGAAGAGATCGTCCAACAATATCGGGATAATTTGAGGTGGATTCAGGAAGCTGGTAAGCATGAGCTTGTTGTCGGTAGCAAAGCCAGGATCCTATACTCCGATGAGACTGGAAGAGTTTCCATCGCCAAGGCACTCAATAATGCCATTTCCGAGGGGCATATTTCCGCTCCCATAGTAATTGGCAGGGATCACCACGACGTAAGTGGAACAGATAGCCCATACAGGGAGACCTCCGACATTTACGATGGTTCTATGTTCACTTCTGACATGGCTATTCAGAACTTCGTTGGAGACTCATTCAGAGGTGCAACATGGGTCAGTATCCACAATGGGGGTGGTGTGGGTTGGGGCGAAGTAACAAATGGAGGATTTGGCATGCTCATCGATGGAACGGAACAATGCAGGAGAAATATCGAATCTATGATTTCATGGGATGTGAATAATGGTATTGCTCGGAGGTCATGGGCTAGAAATGAGGCTGCACGGTGGTCCATAAATAGAGCAATGGAGATGAATGACGATCTAGCCGTAACAATGCCCAATGATGTGGATGAATCCACAATCAATGATATATTCGATTCTCGATGAGTCTATTTGCGATTACTTCCGGCGTGCACCATGCGCGAGTTGTCTATTGACGGTTTCAATCTAACAATAGAGGATGTTGTCGATACCGGTAGAAACCTAACCAAGGTATCCCTATCAGATGAAGCTAGGAGTAGGATGGAGGGCTCAAGAAGTGTCGTAGAGGAAATCATCCAGAGTGATGAGGTCGTCTATGGCATAAACACTGGATTTGGTGCCCTTTCTTCTGTGAAGATAGATCAAAGTGACCTCAAGTCACTACAGGAGAATCTGATTAGAAGCCATGCTTGTGGTGTCGGAGAAAAAATGGAATATAATCATGTAAAGATGATGATGCTAATTAGGGCCAACACCCTTTGTCGTGGGCAATCAGGCTCTCGCACTTTAGTCGTCGAAACACTGATTCAAATGATTAATTCTGGAGTCTGCCCTGTTATACCAAGAATTGGATCTTTGGGGGCATCAGGTGATTTAGCTCCGCTCTCACATCTCGCTTTAGCATTAATTGGCGAGGGAGAATGCGAAGTATTGGACGACGATTCACTCATTTCAACCGATTCATCATTAGCCCTGAAGAAGTACGGAATCAAACCAATTTCGCTCGAGGCAAAGGAGGGTCTTTCACTGATAAATGGTACAAGCCAGATGTGTGCCTACATGTGCGAAGCAATATCCAACCTGGACCTGCTCATGTTCGCATCAGACCTCTCAGCCGCTTGCTCATTGGAGGCAATTAAAGGCTCACACGTGCCTTTCGATAGCAGAATTCACGACTCTAGGCCTCACTGGGGTCAGAGCATATCCGCTGCCAGAATCAGGGAAGTCCTGTCTAATTCTGAAATTAATTCCTCCCATGCTGAATGCGATAGGGTTCAGGACTCTTATTCATTCAGGTGCGTTCCACAGGTTCACGGGCCCGTAATCGATATGCTACGTGAAGCACGTAGAATAATGTCAATTGAAATCAACAGTGCCACAGATAACCCGCTGGTCTTCTCCGAAGGGTTGGGGAGTATTCTTTCTGGCGGTAATTTCCACGGTCAATACATAGCACTTAGTAGCGATGGATTAGCAGTCGCATGTCATGAAATAGCTAGTATTTCAGAACGTAGAATAGCACAAATTCTAGATCCCCAGTGGAGTAATCAAAAACCGTTCCTAGCAACAAATGAGGGTTTGGAAAGTGGCCTTATGATAGTCCAGTATGCCTCTGCCGCTATCATCTCAGAATTGCACCTTATGGCATCTCCCGCAACTACAAGCAATATCCCCGTTAGTATGGGTAAGGAAGACCATGTTTCCATGGGTGCGACCGGTGCATATAGATCAATGAAGAGCTCCAGGTACCTAGCACAGGTAATTGCAAACGAGCTGATTTGTTCTGCTGAGGCCTTGGATAGGATTTCAGAAATGCCGGGTCATGGCGTATCTAAGGTCCATATGTGGGTAAGGAAAATTGTTCCCCGACTTACCACTGACAGATCAATGTCCAATGATAGTATTGCACTATCGAAAGCACTTCTGACGGGCGGAATTACTGAGGTATTCGGTGATTGAATGCAAGAAAAATTGCACATGACCCAACACCCGGGTACCAATCCCCCTGCATTCAGAACATCCGTCTCTGGTGTTACAGACGATGGAATATATCTCACTGAGTCATATTGTTACCCACGAGGAGGCGGACAACCGGGAGATATTGGAATTCTGACCGGGTCCGATAAAAAATCCGAGTTTACGGAAGTATTGGGCGGAGAAAATATTCTACATCCAATGGAAAATCCATCGATTTTCAGTTCGGGAGACGAGGTGCTTTGCGAAATTGATTCCATACGCAGAAACAGGAATACTAAGATGCATACAGCCCAACATGTATTTTCAGCTTTGGCCAATGAATTGTATGGAGCAGAGACCGTGGGCAATCAGATTAGTGACGGATACACTAGGATAGACCTCTTGTTCCCCGATAGAGATCAATTCAATGTAGAGGACATGTCAGAGGCAGTAAATGATGCCTTGAGAAGTAACTCCGATGTTTCCATACATGAGTGGGATCGTTCAAGAATCCTCTCTCATGAGCAAATGAGGCATACAAAATTCATGGATAGGATTCCCAGTTCTATCGAGATTCTTAGAGTAGTGGAAATAGAGGGTATTGATCTATGCCCCTGTGGCGGGACTCATGTTTCAAACACATCTGATATTGAAAATATTACAATCACTAACTCAAGATCGAAGGGTGCTGGGAAACTTAGAATTACATATGAATGAAATTACACTGTAATAGGTATGTAATTACTGGTGGGCTCGGCAGGAATTGAACCTGCGATCTTCGCCATGTCAAGGCGACGTCATAACCCCTAGACCACGAGCCCAGTAATCTCCCGATACGTACCATACAAATGAATGATTCTCCCCAGAGGAATGAGCTAAGAAACAATTTTTGAGATTCTACCGGCACAACCCTCGTATGAGCAATTGCCCTTTGCCCTGGTTCTACCATTTCTCATATTTACCATCTCGAGGTTATTGATCACACCATATTTTTTGCAGGTCATACAGTAACCCTCTACAACGGACACGCCCCTAACATCTGTTACCAACATATGAATGCATATGCGGGGTAATTTATGCCAATTACTACTATTTCTGAAAAAACGTTACACTGAGTGGCTACACAATCATCCCCAGCAAATCCTTTTTCTGATAACTACTGTTATCGGTCACACGCGCTTTGCAATATTCCCACATTTTGGCGATTTCTTTTTTTGAAGTATATCTCGTTAATGAAAAATAGTAAATATAGATATGTAATAGTTAAATGGTAGTAATAGTAATGAAACTATGGTTAAGATATTACAATAAGCCTTTGACCATAGTTTTGGATATGGGATTCATTCCGGGAACCTGGCACCATGCATCCACATTCTCTGTATACAATATATTCAGATTAGCATCCATACCTTCTGATATCGTACCAACAGGGGGGTTATCACCGTAGCCTAGAGTTGTGGATGGGTTTCTTGTTACTGCAGCCAGGGCACTAATGGGATCAATTCCACACCTGTGTGCTGCAAGAGAGCCAATGAATGGAATTGATAGGGTCCAGCAATTGGGGTTAAAATCCGTAGCTAGTGAAAATGCCCAATCGTTTTGGACGCAGTCGGTAATAGGCGGGTAATCCTTAGATCCCAAAACGTATGGAGTACCTGGGAGAAAGGTCTGCATTGTACCGCTCTTACTAGCTAAACTTCTGGCCTCTGAATTTGAATGACCAACGTGATCGGCACTAGATGCGCCCAATTCGGCTGCGAGGGACAAACCCCCAGAGTCTTCAAATTCGTCAACATGCAATCTCGGACTCAATCCGTATTCCTTGGCAGAACTAACGATATCCTCAGTTTCTTCTAGTGTGAACCACCCAGGCTCACAGAATACATCTACCCATTTTGCAATTCCCTGTTCGGCGACCAGAGGCAGTTGTTCCGTCAGTAATTCCTCCATATACTGAGTTTTATTCTTATCATGGGGAACGTCATGCGCCCCCAACCATGTGGAATGAATATCAATCCTCGATTTATCTGCTATCACTCCACTTGCTTGGAGTAGTTTCAATTCTGACTCAACACTTAGTCCATATCCGCTCTTCACCTCCATTGTAGTAGTTCCATACTCAATGGCCATATCCAATCTTTCTCGCCCTATTTCCACTAGGTGATCAATTGTACTGCCCCTAGTTTCTCGAACAGTTTTCCCTATGCCTCCGCCCGATTTTGATATCTGAGAATATGTCATGCCCTTTTGGCGCAATGAAATTTCATTGAATCTATCACTCTGCCAAAGTAGATGGGTATGCGAATCTACGAAACCTGGGATTATAGCGCCACCCTTTGCATCTATGATATTGACTTCATCATATTCTGCTCTTTGATTGTCATAGTCCCGATCATGTCTCCATGATGGTGCATACTCATCGATTATTTCTTCCCAACCGCTGATTCTGGATATTTTTCCAGACTCTATGAGTAAACCCAACCCCGACTCATGGACATTAGCTTCTTTATCACCCATTTCACTCCCAGTTAAGGGCACTTTCGTATCACCGAGGGACATGTGAGCCAACTCACCGGCATTCACAATTATGGTTCGCACGTGCTCCGATAGCCGCGATACTTGAAAGCCCTCCCTCCATCCAGGCCCATGGAAGGCGTCATTGTAGGCGTAGAAAGCACTGCTCACACACTATCCATTGGGATGGTTAGTGAAAGTGGTGAGTTGATGCCTTCGGAGTCTTCTGTATTCACACCGGAACACGGCGGCATTCATCCACGTGAGGCAGCTGATCACCACTCAAGAGTCGCATCGGATTTAGTTTCGAGTGTAATTTCAAGGGAGGGGTTCTCACAATCAGATGTTAAGGCCGTGTCTTTCAGTCAAGGACCCGGTCTCGGCCCCTGCCTAAGGGTGGGTGCTTCGCTTGCTAGAACATTGTCAAAATCATGGGAAGTTCCACTAATCGGAGTCAATCATTGTGTGGCGCATATAGAAGTCGGAAGAAACCAAACTGGTTGTGAAGATCCAGTCCTACTCTATGCCAGTGGTGGAAATACACAGGTTATTGCGAGGGCCGGATCGAGATACAGGGTATTGGGGGAGACACTGGATATTGGAATAGGCAACATGCTGGATAAATTCGCGAGAACGCATGAGATACCATTTCCAGGGGGCCCTGTAATTGAGAGCAAAGCCTCCGAATGGTCCAATGGGGGTTCATCAACGTCAAATCTCGAGTTGCCCTATGCCGTACATGGCATGGATCTCGCATTTTCGGGAATTCTAACTGCTGCTATTTCACTATCAGAGAGAGAGGGTTTAGGAGCCGCTTCATGGAGTCTTCAGGAACACTCGTTCGCTAGTTGTATCGAGGTCTCAGAGAGGGCTCTCGCCCATACCGGAAAATCTGAGCTTCTGTTAGGCGGAGGGGTTGCATGCAACGGAAGGCTTCGAGAGATGGCCCAGATTATGTGCGAGGAGAGGGGTGCGACTGCCCATTGGCCGGAAAAGCAATACTGCATCGACAATGGTACGATGATAGCTGAATTAGGCCGAAGAGAAATTGAGATGGGGAGAGTAACCAAACTCGAAGAAAGTGCAATCAATCCAATGCTTAGAACTGATTCCACGCCCATCACATGGAGTTAATTCAGAGAAGCCTTATGAGAGACCCCTTTGAGCAGTCGCTAGGAGATAATGTAGTGCAGAGGCGTAGGAAGCCGAGGAGCAAGCCTCGTGATGTATTCAGCAAGTCGGGCTCCTCGCAGAGTAAGCCTCCTAGTCAACCCAGTTCGCCACCACCTAGGATGCCCGAGGTGGAACAACCAGCCACACCAAAAGCAGCCCCAATTCCAGCAAAAGAACCAGAATCCAAACCCACGAAGAGTGAAAAGGACACTGTAGAGTTAACTGAGCCGGTAATTGAAGGGGTTCAGGAGTCTATCATAGAAGAGCAACTTCTGAGGGAACCCCGTAAGGGCATAGGTCTACGTTCATCTGAAACAGAAAGCGGCGAAACAGAAGAGGCAGATAACCAAACTAGCAAAAGGGCCCAGGATATTATCGACAAGAGCAAGGCCAGAGCCTCCCAGCAACAAAGGGCAAGGACTGTAAAAAAGGCGCCTGAAAGTACTGCTCCCCCAGTCCAGGTTAAGAGGAGGCGAAGGGTCAAACCCTCATTCCAACCAGCCGAACGAAAGAAGAGACTGGATCGAAGTAGGCATATGGAATACAAATACGAGGTAAGAAGGCTATTAGTGGATATCAAAGTCGCCGAAGAACATCGCTCTAGTATACTAGGTTCAGTTTGGGCTAAGGGGGAAAGGCAGACTGTTTCTGATGCGAAAGAGTTTCTTTCAGAAAAGTATGATGAAGGCATCCTTGATGACACTCAGTTTGACGCGATGTCCAAAATTGTCGACAATTACACCGTAAGGAGGTGATTGTCATCACATCATTCATTTCATTAATCTCGCTCGCGTTAGTGTAAATGACCGGAGATAGTGCAAGGGAAGAGGCTGGCGAGGCGCCCTATACCAGGGGTATTCATCCGAATATGTATTCTGAACGACTATGGACAATGAGGCAATATGCTGGCTTCTCGACAGCTAAACTCACCAATGAAAGATTCCTTATGCTACTCAAAGAGGGGCAAACTGGATTATCCGTTGCCTTCGATTTACCAACACAATTGGGTCTCGACTCAGATGATCCGTTGTCTGAAGGCGAAGTTGGAAAGGTAGGCGTCTCAATAGACTCGATTAGGGATATGAGGGTTTTACTTGATGGAATTGACTTATCCAAAGTCTCGACGTCGATGACCATCAATGCACCAGCAACAACACTGCTAGCACTATATGTGGCAGTGGCCGATGAAATGGGCGTAGACAGGAGGGATATACGAGGTACCGTTCAGAACGATATTCTGAAGGAGTACATCGCTCGTGGTTTGTACATCTACCCTCCCGAAGAATCACTCAGATTAACTACTGATTTAATGAAATGGTGCAGTAGGAACACCCCTGGATGGAACACGATATCAGTGAGTGGTTACCATATGAGGGAGGCTGGGTGCACGGCCGTTGAAGAGGTAGGCATTACGCTATCCAACGCCCTTGAATATGCGAGATACGCAATTACATCTGGGATGGATGTAGATGCCTTTGCACCGAGAATGTCATTCTTCTTCGCTTGCCATAATAATCTACTCGAGGAGGTTTCGAAGTTTAGAGCAGCTAGGAGGCTGTGGCACGACCTTGTTCAGGAGGAGTTTTCTCCCTCCAAAGAAAAATCCAAACAACTCAGGTTCCATACACAGACCGCCGGAGTGACTCTTACAGCACAACAGCCAATGAATAATATCATGAGGGTATCATACCAAGCCCTTTCAGCGGTTCTTGGAGGGACGCAATCACTCCATACAAACAGTTTCGACGAGGCCATAGGACTTCCGACAGACGAAGCTGTAACTATTGCTCTAAGGACACAGCAACTAATTGCGAGCGAAACAGGGGTGCCCGAATACCCGGATCCCCTTGGCGGCTCATACGTAGTAGAAAGTATGACATCAGAGATATATGACTCATCTAAGATGCTGATAGATGAGATAGACAGGATGGGTGGTTCCCTTGAGTGCATTAAGTCCGGATACCAGCAAAGTGTGATCCATGAAAGTGCATGGAAGAATCTGAAGGGTATTGAGGATGGCAGCATAGGTGTAATCGGCGTAAACAAGAATGTCTCCAATAAAGAAACAATGCACGAGGGACAGAGGCTAAACCCAGAAGAGGTCACTAGACAGATAGATTCTCTTCAGATTCTAAGGACGGAACGCGATGAAAAGAAGGTCTCTGACAGCCTAGATGAACTAAGGCGGTCATGCCTTGGTGATGAGAACATAATGGAACCACTGATAGCCGCACTCAAATGTGAGGCTACTGTAGGGGAGGTCAATGGAATTATGAGAGACGTGTTCGGGACTTGGACTTCACCGAGTGGTGTTTGAAATGACGAGAATAGATCACATAGGTATAGCGACTGGCTCAATAGAGAAATCCTCGAAATTCTGGAATATGCTCGGTTTTGAAGACTCGGGTGATGAAATAGTTGAGAGCCAGGGAGTAAAGATACGTTATTTGAAGGGAGAAGATACCACTAGGGTCGAGCTCCTAGAGCCTCTTAGCGAAGATACACCAGTAGGCCAGTTCATAATCAAAAGAGGGGTCGGCGTACAGCAAATTGCTGTATCCGTGAAAAACATCGACGAAATGATTTCTAGACTCATTGGTAACGGAATCAGAATGATCAACGAGGCTGCTGTCGAGGGCTCTGACGGTCATCGAATCGCATTCATACATCCCTCATCTACTGGTGGGGTCTTGGTTGAGTTAGTAGAGTCCCATTGACAAGCATCAAAAAGGAAACGGCGGTCGCCGCTTTGTGTTATCATCAATCCTTATGCTTACAGCAGATGGGGTACCTAGCGCGGAAGACGTTTCCAAGGAGGTCGCTTTCCTTTCCGATACATTGTCGCTACTGAGGGACTCCGGGCAAATCACAAATGATGCATTTCTTGAGGCTGGCGTTATTCAAGGTGGACTCAACGTTCTATCGAGCATGATTTCCAATGATATAGGGGAATCCGAAGTCAATCAGCAGATGAACACTCTTGTATCCAGGGGAGAGGCTTTTCGCTCCAAGCACCCAAATCTCGATTCCATTATAGAGAGTAATAGGTAGTATTACTCTGATATTACTCTGGTAATATTTATCAAGATGCACCATCGGCCATGATCATGCCCAAAGTGAGTCTTGACATGCCTAGTGAGATTCTTGCCGATCTAAAGGAGCACGTCGGTGACCACAGAAAATTCGTCAGCGTCGCTGACGCGATAAGAACTGCATGTAGGAAAATGCTGGACCAACTAGATGCGATAGACACACGTAGGGGAAGAGGTGGTGAATGATGGTTAGCAAGGATGACGCTATGGAAGCAGTAGATACGCTAGTCCGATACATCGAGGGTTGCGAAGGAGAACTCAGGGAGGGGCTATCTGAAACGCCCAAGAGAGTGGTAAACTCGTACGATGAGATATTCTCAGGCTATAGTCAAAATTCTGGAGAGATCTTAGACTCCACATTCAATGCCGAAGGTTACGATGGAATCGTTCTTCTCAGAGATATGGAGTTTCACAGCACTTGTGAGCATCATTTGCAGCCATTCAGCGGTAGGGGCCACATTGCATACATTCCCGTAGACAGGATTGTCGGAATTAGTAAACTGGCCAGACTTTTGGACGCTCATGCAATGAGGCTACAGAACCAAGAGAGGATTACTATGTCAATTGCCGATGATATAGAAGAGCATCTCGGCCCCCTGGGTTGTGCTGTTATTCTTGAGGCCCAGCATGGTTGCATGAGATGCAGGGGTGTAAGGAAACAGAACGCAGTGATGACAACTAGTGCAATGAGAGGCGTGTTTTTCGAGAAGCCGGAAGCCAGAACTGAACTATTGCAATTAATCAGAAATCCTCCAATACAAGGGTGAAAAAATGCAAACATACCCAATCGTAGAGATATTCCACTCTACTCAAGGGGAGGGTTTCCATGTTGGAATTCCGCACGTTTTTGTTAGATTCGGCAATTGTAATTTAAGGTGTGAATGGTGCGATACTGATTTTCTTCAATACGAGGAGATGGAAATAGACGAAATTGTCGGAAGGGTGCTATCCTATGATTGTAATAGGGTTATATTCACTGGCGGTGAGCCCGCGATGCAAGATCTGGATGCCATAGGTAAGAGGTTGAAACAGTATGATATTTCATTATCCATTGAAACCAATGGCACGTTAGAAGTAGACCCTATTATCGATTGGATTTGCGTTAGCCCCAAGGACCAGTTATACCCGAATGTTTCAATCAAGCAAAGGACGGGTGACGAGCTAAAAGTTGTATACTGCGGACAAGATCTGGATATGTATGACGATCTTAGAGAGGGCTTCAATCACCACTACCTACAACCTTGCTATATCGAATCCGAAACTGTAGAGCAGAACGGCATCAATTTCAGGGCAGTAGAGGAGCTTGTCAAGACGGATCATGGTTGGAGGCTGAGCCTGCAGACACACAAATGGATGGGTGTCCTATAATGAGGGCTGTGATGGCTTTCTCTGGTGGCATGGATAGCACAGGTCTTCTGTTACACCTACTTTCAAGAGGGTACGAAGTAAACTGCATCTCTTACGATTATGGGCAGAAGCACAGCATTGAGATTGAGAGGGCCCGGAATAATATTGAGTACTTCAGTAAATTAGGAATCTCGGTCGAGCATGAAGTAGTAGATTTGAGATCTGCGATGGGCATTTTCCACTCAGCTCTTACCTCCGAAGGATATGACATTCCACAGGGCTACTATGAGGAAGAGCAGATGAAGGCTACTGTAGTCCCAAATAGAAATGCCATATTCACATCAATACTTTATGGATACGCTCTCAGTGTAGCTGCGGAGGAGGACACGAACGTTGAAATCGCATTAGGTGTACATTCTGGCGATCATGCGATATATCCAGATTGTAGACCCGAGTTTTACGAGTCCCTTTCCCAGGCTTTCTCCCTCGGCAACTGGGATTCCGATAGAATTTCACTAAAGTTGCCCTATATCGACTCGAACAAAGAGACAATCCTCAGAGACTCCCTAAAGTCTTGTAAGTTACTCGGACTTGATTTCGATACTGTTTTCGCAAATACAAATACATCGTATAATCCCGATTCGCTTGGAAGGTCTTCAGGAACTAGCGGTGCAGATGTTGAGAGAATACTAGCGTTCCATGCCATAGGCAGAATAGATCCGGTTGAGTATGTGGATAATTGGGAACATGTCTTGGAGGGTGCCCTGAAAGCTGAGTTAAGATATCAGGTCATGAAGATGAACGGGACAGAACGTCCCTTTACTGGGGATTATGATAAGCATTACGAAAATGGAATTTACAATTGTGCTGAATGCGGAAAGGAGCTCTTCCTGTCGGAAAATAAATTCGACTCGGGGTGTGGATGGCCCGCATTCTCGAAAGAGTCCACAGAAGCTGAAATAATACAGCTGACAGACAATTCGCACGGTATGAGGAGGATAGAGGTCAGGTGTAGTGGTTGTGACTCGCACCTGGGACACTTATTTCACGAGAGTAGTGGCCCCAGGTACTGTATAAACTCGATATGTCTAGATTTCGAGGAGGGATGATATGGGTTCGAGGATAAGGAGATGGATTGAGACTGATACTGGACACAGGGTGCCAAATCACAAGAGCATGTGTAGCAATATGCATGGGCACAGATACCGTTGGGAAGCAGAACTGGAAGGTGATATCATAACAGAGGCAGGGGTCTCGGATGAAGGCATGGTCATGGATTTTTCAGACGTCTCAAAAATTCTAACAACTTACATTCATGATATCGTTGATCATGCATTCATTGTATACGAGGGCGACGAGGAAGCTATCCGCGCACTATCGCACATGTCAGATAATCACCGTACGTTTGTAGTACCATTCATACCAACAGCAGAGAATCTGGCTAAATGGGCCTTTGACGTAGTGGAAGAGCAAATGTCTTCTGTCTACGGGAACGATCTGAAACTATATGCATTTCACGTTAGGGAAACACCGAAATCATGGGCAAGTTGGTACGGAGAATAGACTCTGAATATTCGTTCAGAGGGTTCTCATAGGGAAGCCTGCTCGGAACAATATGACTCACGAAAATATGTATTACCGAATGATGGGGAATACTGGCATACAAGTGTCAGTTCTATCATATGGTTTCTGGGCAACATACGGCATAAAAGATCGGCTTTCTGGGCAACAGGGCGTTAATACCGCGAAAGAGCTAATGATGATGGTACGTAATGCCGGAGTGAACTGCTTCGATCATGCAGAGGCTTACGGAAATCCCAACGGAGAGGCAGAGAGGATTTTTGGAATCGCACTCAAGGAACTCCAAGAAGAAGAGCCAGAGCTCTGGAGACGTTCCGAGTTAGTGATTACAACCAAGATATTCTGGGGTGGAGCTGGTGTCAATGAATCGGGGCTTTCGATGAAGCATTGTATGGAAGGTTTGGACGCCTCTCTTTCGCGCCTACAGCTCGATTATGTGGATCTTCTATTCTGTCATAGGCCGGACCCGTATACGCCTACCTCTACAGTAGTCAGGTCGATGACTCAAATGGTACGTTCTGGTAGAGCGACGGCTTGGGGGACCAGTGAGTGGTCAGCACAACAAATTACTGAGGCCTTCTGGATAGCCAAGAGTGAGGGGCTCGAGCCCCCTCAGTTCGAGCAGCCGCAGTACAATATGCTGCACAGAAACAGGTTTGAGAACGAATACTTCCCGCTATTCAATCAACCATACAATATTGGTACCACGATTTGGAGTCCACTGAGGTCCGGCTTCCTTACCGGCAAGTACCTAGACGGCATCCCTGATGACTCTAGGGCCACTCAAGAGGGCTATGAATGGCTCCTAGAAGATCTCGAGGAACGAAAGAATAGGGGTGAGTTCGAAGTAGTCAAAAACCTCGTCGATTATGCCGCTAAGTTGGAATGCACCCCAGCTCAACTAGCATTGGCTTGGTGTTTGAAGAACCCTAACGTCTCAACCATTCTGATGGGTGCAACAACTTCCTCCCAGATTCAGGATAATATGGGGTGCATAGATATTGCAAGGAATATGACTGAAGATGATATGGATGAATTGGACGCCATCCTTGGAAACAAACCTGATTTGTGGATGGGTCCAGGCGGCGTTGGAACTAGGCAATTAAAAACTCTCTAGTTTGACTCAGCATCAACAGTTCCCGCATCTCTTTCGAAAGCATCTGCTGCCTCTGAAATTACAGATAGTATCCTGTGTATTTCGTCATCCTTTGGAAGACCTCTCATGATGACCCTCAGCAAGGTCTCCTCGATCCCTACTCTCTTGTGATCTTTGGTTGGCATCGAGTCAGAGAGCCTGTTAATCTCGGTCCTCAGTCTGTCACGTAGTTCGGGGTCCAGCAACCTCTTCTCCTCGGACTCTCTCAAATCGTAATTCATGGACGTTATGAACCATGAATAGCATAGAATACTTACTGCATGGCTCAGATTGAGTATTGGATATCCTTCCCATGTTGGGATTGTAACCATGAGGTCACATTTGTGTAGCTGTTCGTTTGTTAAGCCTATATCCTCAGGTCCAAAAATAAAAGCGACCCGTCCTGAAACGCCCTCAAGCTTCCTCGGCAATTCATCGGGGAGCATGAAATGTCTGAAAGATATCTTATCGCCCACTTCCCTCTTACCAGAAGTACCAATCACCGCTGAGCAATCGCTAGTAGCGTCTGCTAGGGACTCGAAGAGGATGCAATTATCCAGAATCTCCTGAGCGTGTTTAGCCCTATTACGAGCCTCTTCACTCCATTCATCCTTCCTTCCAACAATCCTGAGATCACTCAAGCCAAAATTCTTCATTGATCTAGCTACGGCTCCTATGTTTCCATCATACTTCGGTTCAACCAAAATAATACAGAGCGATTCTGAATCAGTAGGCGACTCGACGTTTAAGCGGCCGCCCATGTATCTACGAGGGGGAGGCTACTGATGAGTGATGCGCTCAATCTACGCGTCTTTGCTTGTAGCGGGTAATATAGCCCGCAATCCAATTTCTCATTCTCTTGTTGTCGACATCTGAAAACTCGCTTACTAGATGCTTGTTGGCATCGAAGTCGTCAGTGAACTGATCAGGGTAGAGCTCAATCAACCTTATGGCCCTTATTTTGACGAAAGACGGCCTGATATTACCCATTCTCATTCCTCCATAAGTTTGACTTCTAGGGGGAAGCCCTCTTCGCGTGTGCAAACTACTGTGATTTTCCTTGGTGGCTTCTGCATGCCTCTTGACCAGATGTAGTGGTTTACAGCCTCGTCTATCCAAATATCCTCATCCTCGGTCATCTTCATGTGCCGTGCAACGTGCTTTCTTATTTCGGACATTGCCCTGTTTGCCCTTCGAGTTCTTGGTACGGCCCAAGCGGCCCTAAGGGGGATAGTCATCTCCTTAACTTCAGCCATGTTATTACCTCTGCAGCTTGCTCCTTCTCCACATGTGCCTCTTTGGGTGAGTATTCACCTTTCTATTGGTCCTCAACATAACCCAAACTGGAACCCTACGATTCTGCTTTGTCACCTTCATCAGGCGCCTCTTCTTCGCATATGGTTTGTGCCTTGCCATAATCACGCCTCAGTAGTTAGATAGTCCTGGATGCCTCTCAATCGCGGCATCAAGAACGGAATTAGCCACGTCATCTAGGAGGGCCTGGCCCTCGCTGGTAAGCACCTTGCCATGGTTTACCGTTCCAGCTACATTCATCTTACTTGTTACCAAGCCTGCTGAAGTAAGCTGTTGGAGAATATTCCTGGCTATGTTTCTGGATCCAGCGACCGCCCTGTTCGATTTGACACCCCTGTCTTTCGGGCCACCGAATTGCTGGGCCATGTGGTTAGTGCCGATGGGGCCTAGCTTTCCGACCTTTCGTAGAACGGCAGCGGATCTGATAAACCACCAATCATCTTGGATTGGGGGCCTTTCTCTGTGTGTCCCCGTCTTTACGATAGAAGCCCACTCTGGTGCCATTACCTCTTCTACGGAAGCTAATCTGATAGCTAATTCGTTAATCACAAGGTCGGCCGGAACATCGTGATACGTAGTCATGGGCTCACCAAGCGGCCGCTCGTCTTAGAGTCCCTATTTAATCGTGATGACGAGCATCGAGCCACTGCTTGGGTGCTGTATGTGTGATTTGGGACGACAAGGATTCAAATCTAGCTGTCTTCTCGTTAACTCGTGCGCAAGTCGATGTCACAGAATCCAAACATGCTTAGAACCATGATTGGCATCGGTATGACCCTGATTATCATCTTAGGTTACGCGGTATATTCGAACACAGTAGATTCCGAGTACTATGGGTACCAAACTACAAACGAACATACGGAGCTAGACTTATCTCAAGATAATGCTTCGATTGCCGAGTGGTACGTCACAACTAATGAGGGAATCACATGGATTAATGCCACTGTTGTCGGCGCGCCTGCTGACTCCGTTCTTATCGTTCAATCTGAAGGGGCTTCGTGGTATCATTCGCCGTCGCTTGGGGAAGATGTGGATTATCCTTTCAATTGCAAGGAGATAAGCGGAGACTACTCAGAGTACATCGAAGTGTGCGATTACTCAACAACTCATGAACTAGTAATCGAGGATGATGTCACGATAATGAGAGGCATTGTTTCAATATCTCTGCCTGTGGGGGGTTTGGGATACCTCCAGGCTGACGATATTGCCGAGGCAGAGGAATCCGCTGTCGACCTTATTGACGGAGAGGCGGGTGTAATTACTTGGAGAGTCGGAATATACAGTGATGGAGATGCAATCGACTCATCGGGGATCGATGTGTTCCTAAATATCTCAACCCACGAGTTCGTTTCCATCGAAGAATTCAGTATTGATCCAGTTCAGGAGTCGGTTTATGGCATGGCTACATTAGTCGGCTGCTTCGGCTTAATGCTTGTTATACCTCTAGTCATATATTTCTCAGCGATTCATAAAGCGAAGAAAGACGAGAAAGTAAGACTAGAAGCCCCTAATCTAAATGATGGCTAGTCTCTGAACGCATTATATCCCAGTCCCCACTAAGCGGGCTAGTCCTGATAATTACCAGATTGAGATCGGTCATTTTCGAAATTGAGGAACTGCATCTTTCCCTAGCAGGTGCTATGGATTCGTTGAATTGAGAGTCCATGATACTAACAATCTCACTAAATGTCACAGTCCCATCCATTAACTCCCATAACGCAGAGTTCATCTTATCCAGGGGCCTCCTGAGATTATCCGGTGCTCGAAATAATCTAGCGATAATAGACTCGAGAGGGGTGAAATTTTTCTCAATAACAATCACTACCAAGCCATCTGTGTTTTCTTTTTCATCTACAAACCAATGAACAGGAGCACGAGTAGGGTATGACTCAAGAGGGATTTCCATGTTATTCAACCAGTACCCATGTAACGAGGCCCACCATTGATGCGATTCCTACGAAAGAGAAAACCTTGACTAGGTCTTCACGTTCGGTAAATGTATCTGTATACCATGCCAGAACACCACAAATCATGCATAATAATAGCAGGATTTCTGAGCCATGAGGGAGTCTATTCAGAGTATCACTATCTCCTGAGCTTTGCAGTGTTAGTTACTACCGAGGAGGCTAGATCTGATACTCTCTCCTGAATCTTTTCATCTACGAGGGTGCCATCCTCATTGAACGCTTCTTTGATATGAGGAACTGCAATTTGTTCGGGGGCAACCCATCCGTAAATCCACCTGGCTGCAATTCTCATATGATTCAGGGTATTGTTACTTGCTTGGCCACCAAGAGTGCTCATCAACCCAAACACCTTTCCAGACGTATGCTTGGAATATAGCCAGTCTAGACTGTTTTTCATTACCCCGCTCATGGTTCCATGGTATTCGGGACTGGAGAGGATAAAGGCATCAGAAGATATGGCAAGCTCTTGGAACTCTTTCACATTTTCATCGTCCCAACTCCCCTTGGCTCCAACTAGAGGCAGTGGCTTAGCACCGTGATCCCAAACCACAGTCTCGGCACCAAGCTTTCTACATTCGTCGAGCAGGAGCTCGAGCATCCTACCATTGGCAGAGTCTAGGTCGTAGGTTCCACAAATCCCCATGATGCGAATCGGCTCGGACATAATGCTCCCTGTTAGCATGAGGACTTCAACTATGTGTCTGTACATCATAAGCCAATGCTTATGTTTCAATCAACGAGCGTACAAGCATGAATGATGGGGGGGTGTCCGAAGTTCTTGATGCCGCTCGTTCATATGCTGATGCAGGGAACCTTCTACTCGCCGCTGAAAAATTCAATGAGGCCGTGACAGTTTACCCGTCAAATGCCACTGCGTGGTATGGCCTTGGAGTTGTTCAAGCCAATAGGGGGATGACGAATGAGGCAATTGATGCATTTGAGAATTCACACTCGATTAGCCCTGGTCATGGGGCTACTGCAGCCAATCTTGCAGTATTGCTCGAGAGCAGTAATCCGAGAAGGGCTTCTGAAATGGCTCGTATGGCAGTCGAGGTAGTGGGTGATGTAGACGAGCTAGTCAGGATCTCCATGCTATTTGACCACACTGAAGCACAAGAGGAGGCTATGCTAGAGGCCGCTCCGGTAGAGGAGGAGGAGGTTATGCTAGAGGCCGCTCCGGTAGAGGAGGAGGCTATGCTAGAGGCCGCTCCGGTAGAGGAGGAGGTATTTATCCAGTCAATTCCTTCTACGCCCCTGAATGATCTTATCGACACAGCTAGAGAGATGTTACGAAACGGGGAAGCAGCGGATGCCCTAGAATTAGTAAAACCGCGATTACAGACTGATGGTTCGGATGATCCGATGTTATGGTCCATCTGCGGTACTTGCCTATCGATGGTGGGAAATGAAGTAGAGGCGATTCAAGCTATGGAGTACTCGATTTCCATCGGTGAAGACACGGCAAAAACGCATTACAATCTTGCGCAGTTATTGAGGAGGAATGGCAGAAAGGCGGATGCAATGCAATCACTTGCAAATGCATTGCTCTCTGATTCGGAACATGTCAATAGCCTCATTGCCCTTGGTGAAATGAGGCTGGAAGCTGGCAACTCCGATGAGGCGATATCAATCTGGAATAGGGCCCTCGGATTTGATCCCGAGAATAGTATATCTGAAAGGATATTTGAGCTAGAGTCGAATAGCAATATTGAGGATGTAGAAGAGGAGCCGGAGACTCAGGAAGATGAGCAAGAAGATGAACCATACGAAGTACAGGTTTCAATTGAAGATACAATGGCTAACAGAATATCCATCGCTAGAGAGCTATCCGAATCGGGTGATCACGTCAGTGCTGTGAATGCATGGAAGACTCTTCTCGAGGAAGATAGGCAGTCATCCGACATATGGAATGGGATGGCCGACGCACTATCTGCTGCTGGACATGTGGATAGAGCGTTCCAATGTAGCCAGAGGGCTAAAGCAATTGAAGAGGCAATAGCCAATGATGAAGAGATAGAGATTGAAGAAGGGGCTATTGACCTTATCACCGCAGGCGAGGAAGCCAAAGAGCGACTGGATAACATAGAGCCAACAGAAAATGAGGATGTGAATATCTCAATCGAATGGTATAACAGAGGGGTTGGACTTTTGGGCGAGGGACAGCCAATAGAGGCTTTGAATTGTTTTGAGAAGGCCATAGGTAGCGCGCCCAGAGAGGAGCTTTCACTAAGGGTCAAATCGCAGGGAGGAAGGGGGCATGCACTATACCAACTCGGCAGATACGGAGATAGCATTAGATCCTACCACACTGCAATTTCGATGGATCCCAGCGGAGTTACTGCTAGGATGCTATACAATATGGGCTCATCTTATGCCGCATTAGAATTATTTGAAGATGCAATCAAATGCTTTACTCAGTCTATGCAAAGAGGTTTGGATGACGAAGATAACGAGCTATGCAGGAAGCAGATTAGCAGATGTAAAATTCTTGCTAAAGAGCAATCGAGAAGAGTTGCTAATTAGTTGAAACCCTGCTCGGTGAACTGTATATGGTCAATGACTCTCTTTTTGCGAACCCGACTAATGTCAATCCGTGTTCCCTGGCCATTTCAACTGCTAAGGAACTTGGTGCACCAACTGCTATCATAATAGTGAATCCGGCCCTAATGGCCTTGTGAACGAGTTCAAAAGAAGCCCTTCCTGAAACGATTAGGAACACATCATTGGCGGGCAACTGATCGTTGGAAAATAAGTAACCTACTAATTTGTCTAGAGCGTTGTGTCTACCCACATCCTCCTCAAGGTGAATAATATCGCCATTTATTGAGGCTATGGCAGATGCATGTGAGCCACCAGTGGTGTTGAATAAAGGCTGATTTTTCCTTAGGTTTTTCACGGAAGACTCTATTGTTTTCATTGAAATTTGAGGCCCCCTGTTCAACTTTGGTCCGTGTATGTGTAACATGCTAGAGATCGAGTCCTTTCCACAGATACCACATGACGAAGTTATGGTTGATATTCTGTTGTAATCATTTAGAATTACGCGGTCAACATTACTACAAATGACCTCTATTGAATCGCTTGATGCTTTAATTTCGGATACTTCAGAAATTCTATTGATCAGGCCCTCAGAATATAGAAATCCTAAGGCGAGTTCCCTGTCTCTCCCGGGAGTACGCATTGTAATGCCCATAGATTTCGAATCATCAAGCGATGAAATCAGGATACTCAGTGGCAGCTCCACTGCTACAACGTCTTCGGTTCTTGATTCACCGTCACTGCCCAGTTTAGAAACATCGAACTGCCTCTCCGTACTGGCCATGGTCCGACATTGTGTCTGAGTATTCATAGATGGCGGAGGACCAGTCAAAACCATTCAAATACCACCTATCGTAGGGAGTAGCATGGCACACGATGGCTGTGAGGGGGTTTCCCTACCTGTAGTCTCGACCCTAAAGCGTGATAATATCACAAACATCGAAATTAATCTATCTGATGCTGCTGTTAAAGCCCTGAAATCATCCATGAAAGGTGATGAGGAAACACACGTACTAGTCGTCAGTGCCGAAGATGGCGGATGCTCAGGATACATGTACGACATGGCTATTGTAGAAGAGCCGAAGGATAAAGCATATCAGAAAGTGGAAGTCAACGGCATGACAATTCTAGTGCATGACAGGGATACTTCACTCTTGAATGGGATAAATATCGACTTCAAGGACTCTCTAATGGGCGGGGGCTTCCAAATTGAGAATCCCAATGCAGACAGGTCATGTGGTTGTGGCCAGTCATTCGGTTAGATCTTTCTCGGCTGTCTCGGAGGCCTGACTAAATTCTATTTCCTCGCCTTTTTCGATCCAATCCTTCAGGCTCATCAGAGGTGAAATTCTGAGCGTACCCAGATGCCTCGTGAATAGGTACACCATTGGATCGTGCTCTTCGACAACTTGTTTCTGAAATGAGTTCCTCACAATATCGCTCCTCGAGACGAAGAACGCATATTCCACAGCTACACCGATAATTGTAGCCGTATATAGTACAAGAAGTACGCTTGTAGAGAAAACGACCGGGTCGCCTAGTAAATCACCTGATCTTAGCTTACTGCCATAAATTAGCTGACGAGAGAGTAGGAAAATCAGCCCTATTCCCACAGATGGTCCCAGTGCGTCGTCAACAAGTGAATGCATGGGGATAAGCCTCCTTTTTGTCGGATCGGCAAAAACTAGGGAGTTTAGTGTAGCAGCACGAATAACAGAAATCACCGATACGAGGAATATGTAAAATCCAGCACTCACCAGCAATACTTCTGACGGGCTAAGTGGCAAATATAGGACAATTAGGTAGGCAAAAATACCTAGAAAAACTGTGATTGGCATTCTGTGGGCCGACTCCAGGACCTTGTTCAATGTACCAGTACCATCATCCAATGGAGGAATCCCAATGATCTCCCACCGTGTTACCTTGCGAATTATTCCTGCAATTACGAGTAGGACTTTCTTATCAATCAATATCCACTCAATGGGCCTAAATAATAGTGATAGCACAACTGAAACAGGCAATGCGAATAGACCCAATAAGGGTGAAAAAACTAGAGCTGGCAGTAACAAGAAATGTTGTGCGCCCAGAGGCCTTAGTAGATCTGATTCAATCCTTGACTTCCGCTCATCGTCTATCAGAAGCCTTCTTGCTTCAGAGTCTAGCTCTGTTCTATATCTTCTGATTGGAATGCCTGAATCGAGGACTCTCCTCACCTTCTCTCGATAATGCTCATGTTCTGGCTCCATACCAACCCACCACTTCCACCCGAATCTAAGTGGTAGTGATAGTAGCAGAGGAAGAAATAGGATTAGTACCCCTGTCGCCAATCCCTCAACAGGTTCAGTCACGACCACTGCTTATGCATGGAGGATTAGAATGAACCGGTCAGTAGTGGTTCATAGCGGGTAAACATGGGGTAAACACTAGTTTCCGGTGGCATCTGCATAGTAAGCAGACACTTGAGGCCAGTCTACGACATTCCACCATGAAGCGATATAGTCAGCTCTGCCTGGGCCGAACTTCTTGTAGTACGCGTGTTCCCAAACATCGATTCCCAAAATTGGATGTCCACTAGAATCCATCAAAGGATTATCCTGATTAGGGGAGGAACAAATGCACAACTTTCCATCATTGTTAACGCAGAGCCATGCCCATCCACTGCCAAATCTAGTCATTGCAGCTTTAGCAAAGGTTTGTTGGAATGATTCGAAAGAGCCGAATTGCTCATCGATAGCGGATGCGAGAACACCTTCCGGGCTGCCTCCTCCATTAGGGCACATAACCGTCCAGAAAAGTCTGTGATTCCAAAAGCCTCCGCCATTATTCCTTATTGCATTATTATCGGAGTGCTTACTAAGCAGCTCCTCGATACCCAGGCCCTCCATGCTTGTACCTTCAATTGCTGCATTTAGATTGGACGTATATCCAGCGTGATGCTTGCTGTGGTGTATTTCCATAGTGAGCGCGTCTATGTGCGGCTCAAGTGCGTCGTATTCGTATTCAAGTTCAGGTAGTTCGAACATCATATCCTTCCTCAGGCTGACGGAGATGTATATGGGATATCAATTATGGCATTGCAAACTCGGACAATATTCATCATATCCCTAACGATAGAGGGGTTCATGGCGAGAATCGCTGTGACTGATGGTATTGACGAAAATGCAGCTGAATCACTCAGGGAATCTGGCCATGAGGTTGTGATAGGCCACCATGATGCTATCTCTTTAGAAAGTGGATCACTTGCTGATTTTGACATAGTAATCATTAGAAGTGCCACTAAGATGTTCAAAGAAGCTATTATAGCAAATTCAGGTGGCAACGGCTCTTTAAAGATGATAATTAGAGCAGGAGTAGGTGTTGACAATATCGATATCGATTCCGCAACATCATGCGGAGTGACTGTATGCAATACTCCCGGGGCCTCGACAAATGCTGTTGTTGAGCTCACGATCGGCCATCTACTTTCATCCGTTAGAAATATTGTTCGCTCGGATAGAAAAATGAGGGATGGAGTGTGGGCTAAGAAGGAGATGAGGGGGAGCGAGCTAAGGGGCAAGAGGCTCGGTCTAATTGGCTATGGTAGAATAGCCAGAGGTGTTGCCGAAATTGCTAGGGGGCTAGGCATGGAAATACATGCGTACGACCCTTACATGAGTTCGGATCTCATTAATGGTAATCTTACATTACATGAGGAAGTTGACTCGATTTTCAAGGAGTGTACTCATATTTCTGTTCATTGCTTTTTTTCGGATGAGACTAGGCACATGGTGAATCTTAGACGGGTATCTCTGATGCCCAGAATAGGCGCTGATGGTATAGAATGTGGAAATCATATAGTGAATTGTGCACGAGGGGGGATAGTGAATGAAGAGGAAATTCTCGAAGCACTGAAGTCTGGTGAGCTATCGTCTGCAGCTCTTGACGTATTCGAAAATGAGCCAGCTACTGGAAATTCTTTACTTGAGCATGATAGATTCTCTTCTACCCCTCACACCGGAGCGGCAACATGGGAAGCCCAGGCGAGAATTGGAAGTGAAATTATCTCCATAGTGGAGGAATTCGAAGAGGGGCGAATCCCAGCTTCTGCATTGAACGGTCTACTCTAGACGATGCATGCTTGTGAGGGCTTGCGAAACCATTCCTAGATCCGCGGGAACTTCTATTCCCGAAATTGGTGATTTCAGAGACATCCCATCTTCCTTCTTGGCCTTCCAGACCATTGAGTTGAATTCCATGACTTTGGCTGTAAGCTCGGAAATATCTCCAAAGTCATCAGTATTTTCCAATTCCACGGATGCTGGGAAGTCTCTGATATCAACAGCACTAATCCCGTAGATTTCTGTTGACAGGTAGTGAGTGAAGAAGGGGCATACGGGGGAGAAGACTGTTAGTAAGTCCCTGACGATCTTGTGTAGCGTCCATTCTGCTGACTTGTCTCCATCATAGAGTCTTGATTTTGCCATCTCTAGCCAGTGGCCTGGGAATACTCCTGTCCAAAAACCCTTGATTGCCTGACTAGCGTTGTATATGTCTAACTCAGACCAAGCATTCGATACCCTACTCATAACCTGATTAAATTCCGATAGTATCCACAAATCCTCATTGTTCAAATTTTCAGGTGTGCTCTCGAGGTTAACTGGAACATTGAACTGACTAGCAAACCTTGCTACGTTGAACATCTTGGTTAGAACACCATAGTATTTCGACTCAATTTCTTCGGGGTTAATATGGAAGTCATCACCGACTTGTGCATCACAGGCTTTCCAGAGTCTGAAGCATTCACTTCCAATCTTGTTTGCCTTGAGGCTTACCTGTTTACCCCCGGGCCCTTTGATTTTCCATGAGCCGGTCCTTCCCCCGGCTCCGCACTCTAGAACGGAATCAGCATCTATCCCATTGCCGAGGGATTTGGACATCTTGCGACCCCATGGATCCATTCCAAGACCGTCGACCCAGATATTCTGGAAGCCGGGCTTATCGAGTAGCAATGCGCTCTTCAGGAGGGTGTAGTAAAGCCATGTTCTGACGATTTCCTTGCCTTGGGGCCTAATGGATGTTGGGAATGCCCTTTCAAACATTTCTGGGTCACTGATATATCCAGAAACATAGAGGTTGGAGTTCGACGAGTCCATCCACGTGTCGAAAACCTTCTCCTCTCCATGAATTGCTCCAAGAGAGTCGGATAATTCGTGGTAGCTGCCAATATGTTTCCTTGTAGATCTATCCAGAACCTCGGATCCAGTGGGCGGCGAGTCCCTCCAGGGCTGCACATAAGTCCCATGTGGAGGGACTATCACTTTACTACCATCATCGGAATACCAAATGGGAACTTCGGTATGATACCACCTCCTCCTACTGATTGGCCAATCGATCGAAATCCCATCCATCCAGTCGTGAAGAAATTGCCTATTTCTTTCCGGGATGAATACTGATTGATCGGAGAGTTCCCTCAGTCTTTCGAGGATATGTGTCTGCCTGACATACCACTCCTTTAGCAGAATGATCTCAACTGGGTTTCCCCCCCTCTCGCTGACAGGTACCTCCTGCATTCTCTTCTCAGATGACTCTAGACGCCCGGTTTCAGTTAGAATCTGTATTGCTGCCTCTCTAGCATCTTCGGACTTCATGCCTACTAATGGGCCGGAAATATCTGTCAGCCTACCTTCGAGATCAATAGCTACAAATGGCTTTAATCCCAATTCTCTGAATACTGAAACATCGTTCTGATCTCCAAAGGAGCATACCATCAGAACGCCACTGCCGAAATCCGATTTTACAGAGGGATGTGTCATTATCTCGACGGTGTCCTCACGACCTTTGACTGGCAGGGGTAGTGAAATTTTCTTTCCGACTAGATGGCTATATCTGTCATCATCGGGATGTACAACGACAACGCCACAGGCACAAATTAATTCTGGCCTGGTGGTTGAAATTATTACATCTTGACCGTCATCCGTGGTCCACCTTACATCGCATAGTAGGGTCTCCCTTGAAATTCTCTGAACTTCGGCGTCAGCAATTGTCGTGCCCTCGACGGGATCATAGATATTGGGCCTTAGGTCTTCTACGATATCCCCTCGTCTGAATAGGTCCACAAATATAGACTGGGTTACTGCACGAAAATCAGGGGCGTCAGTCAGGTATTCGTTAGCGTAATCGCAAGAAAGTCCTACCCTCTTGGCCGTCTTTCTCATTGCTTGGGTGTACTCCTCGATTGTCTCCGAGCATAATTCAAGGAATTCCCCCCTCTCATAACTCCTCATCTTCTTCCCCGTCTTTTTTTCGACTGTGAATTCAATATTGATGCCGTTTCTATCTACGCCCCATGGGAAGTATACCTCCTTCCCCATTAATCTCTGGCTCCTCGCAATGACATCAATCATGCTATATTGAGCGACTGCCCCTATATGCCAGGTACCACTGGGATACGGTGGTGGCGTGTCGATTACGAATAGCTCCCTATCGCTTCTGGGGTCAAAGGAGTACCTTTCATTGAATGTAGGACCGAAATGGGCCTCTTGGATCCTCTTCTCGAGGTCTATTGTCCACCTCTTGTCCCGTATAGTTGGGTCGCCCACGAAAACTCCTCGTGAACATTCCTGAGAACTCCCGTTCTTGACTGTTCCCGCCTACGGCGGGTATGTTCTAACTGCATTCGGCTCGAATACTACAGCGAGGGGTTGAAGTCCCCTCGTCTGTCAGCCAACTCCGAATAGAATGGACGAAGGAAGGGATGGGCGTAGATTTAGCGTCTCCGCAATGGTCGAAAATATCCCTATTTATGTCCGGGAAAGGGTTGTTGCCTTTCAGGCATCATTATCCAAAATTAACTCAGAATCTATATCAAACTCAATTCGGAAGGCTCCAAACTCGATAAAGCGAAATTTACTAGATTCGTCTGTTACCGATATCATTACCAAGGTGCCTGCCGTTACCGTAGTAATGTGTCTGGCTGTAACTGGCTTCTTCTCGATTCATTCTGGAGTCAATGACTGCAGGGACGGTTACAATCCGGATTGGTGTAGTGACGAAGGCGCCCTAAACGTCAATGGGGACATGGCGATATACCTCCCGCAAGGCTCAGAGGTTCAAGCCCAGATTGAAGATGTCGAGCAGGACTGGACAACCAACGTAATGGTGGTTTACGTCGAGTCAAATACGACTGGAGTAGACAAGCTCCCCATACTGACGCAGTTAGATCTCGTTGAGAACACTCTAAACACCCATAGGAATGATGCCGGGGAGCAGGACTTCGTGATATACGTACTCTCAGTTTCCACAGTAGTTAAGGAAGTTAATTCCAGTGGTGGAAGAGTGGTCAAGGCGTTCTTCTCTGGCATAGCAGAGGCTACGGGTAATAGCGACATCTCTGAAGCTGTCAACGAAACCGTTGATGAGCAATCGAATCTGATAGGGGACTACTCAATTCCCGATGAGCAGGAAAGAGTCGATCAGATTCTGGATGAGATGCCGCAGAACGCACTTGACAAGCTGGTCAGAGATGTTGGTAAAAATCAGAACGAGACTGCTGGGTATTGGAATAGAGCTGTGATAATTATCGGCATAACTAGCCTCGTAGACATGGATGGTGATGGCGAGGACGATACTAGTGACTACATCGAGTTTGTTTCAAACGAAATTAATAGAATATCAATTGAGAACAATTGGGTGTGCAGGGATGAGAATGGAAAGGAGCTCAACCCAGAAAAGAGGGAGAATGAAGAATATTGTGAAGAGCAGAATTATCTAGACCTGAAAATGACCCTGACTGGACCAGTTCCACTTACCAATGCAATCACAGAGGAATCTTTCAAGATGTTCTGGGGCGTTTTCCCGGTTGGAGTGGTCCTTGTCGCATTTGGCCTTTTCATATTCCACTGTGATCTTCTTCAGACCGGTAGAATTCGTCTTGTACAGGGCATCAAAGTAGTGATAATCTCCGGGTTACCGACACTATGCTCTGTTTGGATTACCCTAGGAATGATTGGGCTAACTGACTATGAGGTAACGATGACCGTCATAATTGTTGGACCTATTGTGCTGGCTCTAGGAGTCTCATACGGCCTTCATATAACAAACAGGTATGCTGAGTCCAAAGGTTCGCCAAGGGAAAAGATGGCAGAGGCACTGAGCTCAACTGGGAGGGCGGTTTTGCTTTCCGCGCTAACCACCATAATCGGATTTATTTCACTGACATTAGTCCCAATGAAACCGATAGCGACGATTGGTTGGGCCCTATCGGGAGGAATTGTTGTCGTCTACATAATGACGATGTTGATGGTTCCGAATCTAACGATGATGTTGGATCTGAAGAAGCCTTCTCATCCGCCACCAAAGATTTTCCAGGTTGCTGTGGAGACGCCCATCAAATGGACAAGGGTGACTCTGGCGATATTCACTATAGCGATGCTAGTCTCTGCAGGCATAAATAGGCCCAATGTGGAGGAGAATATCGATCTGTTAGAAATGGCTCCAGGCGGTGTCGATGCAGTAGACAAAATGGGGGTATACTCTGATGAGTTCAATGCGGGGCAACCGGGATTCCTATTGATTCGAGGGGATATCTCTGCAGACCCTAACCCACTGCCCAACGCTGAGGCGGAGCAAAGCGACCCATATGCCAACCTGGAAGGTATTTCACAACTAGAAACAAAATGTAACTCCGTCGAAAATACGACAGCCGTATCCATAGTTTTCCTGATGAAGGCAATAGGGGTAGGGGTGAATGTCACTGGATCTCCGATTTATGATTTGATAAACGGCACAGGGATACTTCCCGACCCAATCAATGATGTGGCTGAATTAATCTTTGACAACGAACAATCGGGCAACGTCTCTTTCTGGAGTGCTATGAACTACCTGGACCTGCAAGATACTGGTGGTGTTCAGGCACAGAATTTCTTGATTTACGTATTTTATAACAGCATGACAGATGAGATGAGGGGGCTTTTCATGTCTTCTGATTACCAACGGAGCCTGATTTACATAGACATGCCATTCATGGATGTCAAGGCAACATCGAAAGCAGTGGATTTAGTGGACGAGTATGCATCACAGGAAACCGACGGAGCTATCGATTCGACCCCATTAATCGGAGTCGCCTCCATTACAATCGAGGTGAATAATCTAATTGTGGGATCACAATGGTCGTCTCTAGGGTTTGCACTACTATTCACGGTCTTGACCTTGGCCCTGGTATTCAGAGACGTACGATACGCGATGCTAACGACTATGCCTGTAGGGTTTACGGTAATGATGCAATGGCTAGCAATGGATAGCTTGGACGTTCCGCTATCCCTAGTTACTGTGATGATTGGCTCCATACTAGTTGGTGTGGGTGTTGACTTCTCCATCCACATTGCGAATAGGATAAAGGAGCAAGGCGGCACTATAGAGGCCATACAGACAGCTTGCGCGAGTACGGGAATGAGCTTGTTTGAAGCGGTTACCGTAACGGCATTTGGAATGACTTGCGCGTACCTGATACCAATAGCTGCAATCAAGCCATTCGTAACTACGATAATCATACTGCTTCTTGTAGCTGCCATATCAGCGTTGATCCTCCTCCCTGCCATATTTACGGCTATGATCAAGGCCAATATCGGCCTTACTGGCGGAGTGAATACGATGGTCAAGACTGCGGGCCTACGTAGGGCTATAGCAAGAGACGAGGCAGATGTTATTGATGCGGCGATGGTTTTCGGTTCCTCAGATGATGCATGGTGAACGACACGTTGATTCACCTAGCGTCGAGTCCGGAGGCATGACTGGACTATGGCTAATGAAAAGCGAGCCCCACGTGTATCCATGGGAGCAGCTTGTTGAGGATACAAACACGCATTGGGATGGCGTAAGGAACTACCAAGCTAGGAATACTATGAGGGACCTGATGAAAGTTGGGGACATGGTACTTTTCTATCATTCAAATTGCAAGCCACCACATGTCGCTGGTGTAGCCAGAGTATGCAAGGAAGGCTATCCAGACTTCACTGCTCAAGATCCTTCATCCAAATATTTCGATCCGAAGGCGTCGCCCGAAAATCCGAGATGGATTATGGTTGACATAGAGGCGGTTATTGCGATGCCTGAAATTGTCACACTACCGGAAATGAGAGAAAATCCAGCTCTAGAGGGAATGCCTCTGTTGATGAAGGGGCAGCGACTTTCCGTGCAACCCGTCCCAGATGACTGCTTCGACATCGTATGCAGGATGGGTGGATTACAAGGCATCCCAACATAGTGGGCGCGTCCTCGGTGGACGTTCGTCACCGCTGGCGATATGTCACCGATCTCCTCAGCCCCGTTTTCCCAAGGCATCCAGCATCCCCGGTCGGGCTGCTCGCTTCCGCGCCTGACCTGGTTCCCGGGCATAGGATGGTCACAGCTCCCCTCCGGGAGCCGATTCCAACAACCTGCATCTCTTGGGGACGAGGCGTCGACGTCAACCGGCGGGTCGCCAGCGGCTCGTCTACGCCGCCCTCGGACTTCAGGTCACCATTATCGACGATTTGTGAATAATAGAGTACGTCAACACCCCCCCTAGCCCAGTATGTGCGGGAAGCGCCCCCATTTCAAAGAATCGGGATGTGTGCTATTGCGATGCTTCGTATTTTGAGGGGCATCCAGTCTGAATCTCGTGTGCCTCAATTACCCATAATCCATCAATGATATGCAAGTCCCCCTTGATTGCAATCATGTTGCCCTCGTCGAACCCGTCAGGTATCACGGTGCTGGAGTAATCAACATACAAAACATGCCTTACACCTGAAATTGAAAAGGTAAAATTATCCGTTTCCAAACTACCAATTGAGACCTCCCCCCTTACGTGCAATTCACCCTCATATGCTGTAGGATCATCCATGACCTCATCGATTGAATACTGTACTTCGGGCTCAACAGATACGAACATCAGAACTAGTAGGAATGACATGGAACACCCGACAATGAGGAGCCTTCTTTTACGAGTCAGGGTGAATCGCAGAGGGTCCGCCATAGCAATACCTGTGGAATATGATTGATGAGATTTCTGATTGGAAGCTCAGGTGTTATTGTAACCAACCGCTTCTTCGATACTAGAGAAACCACTCTCTCTAACACGGGACCTGAGCCCCCGAACAATATCAGAAACGACAGATGGACCCTTGAAAACTAATGCAGAATAAATCTGCATAAGTGAGGCGCCCGAAGTCAATGAGTTCCATGCTGATTCAGTGGAGTCGATTCCTCCAACACCCACTATCGGAACCTTTCCCCCGGTTGACTCGTATAGCATGGAAACCACCTCTAGAGACCTCTCCTGAAGTGGCCTTCCCGAAACACCACCATTCTGGGCAAATGCATGGCGGGACTTCGTATTCTTCGGTACTGGCCTCTTCAACGTTGTATTGGTAGCGACGAGCCCGTCAATACCATTTCTGAGGGCTTCATGTGAGGACGAGAGCAGTTCCTCATCTGAAGCATCTGGGGACAGCTTGAGGAGCATTGTCTTTCCACCGCCCTTCATTTCCTTGACCGAGTTGCATGCCTTCAGTACGGAACTGAGGCTGGATTCCTCATGTAGGTCCCTAAGCCCGGGGGTATTGGGAGACGAGATGTTCAAGACGAACATATCCGCATGATCCCAGAGTGCTTCGAGAGTGGCCGAGTAATCGGCAGGAGCCTGTTCATTATCCACCTTCTTAGATCTTCCAATATTTGCAGCTACGGGAACATTGGGCCATTTTCCTGAAGCCCTTCTCTGTATCAGTTGATCTCTGACCGATGAGGCCCCTGGATTGTTGAATCCCATGCTATTGACTAGAGCCTGTTCGGCATCGGCCCTGAACATCCTCGGTTTGGGATTGCCATCCTGTGGGAACCTAGTGATGCCTCCATACTCGACCCAAGAGAACCCGAGGGCGGGCCACGCTGAGAGAGCGGCAGCTCCCTTGTCCATCCCAGCTGCGAGTCCCAATGGATGCCTGAAAAGTCTCCCAAAGACATGAGTTGGTAATTCTGGGGATCGATACAAAGCATCGAGGGTCCTCAATCCGATTGATGATTGTCCAAATCCGGAAAGTGACCTTATGGCCATGCTGTGGGCCCTCTCGGAGTCCATGCGACTAATAACCGGACGAGCGAACATACTCCATCCAATTCCCATAAACAGAGCCGTGATGCTATACCCTTCAAGAGTTACGTACCCTACGCCCCCATATGGGCGATTGGACCCCTTCTATGTATGAGGCGGCGAGGAGGCTACTCAGATCTTCTGGAGGGGTGCTTTACGTCCCTAGTTCCTGCACTGAATCAGCGAAGTCATTAGTTCTTGGAATATCCGATGAGGTACCGTCTATGATTTTAGAGCCCGAAATAAATTCCCTAGATACTATGAAAGAATTTTTCTTTGAGACTGATACGGGGATTGCCTTCAGTATTTCTGCAGTCGAACCTGGACTGGATACTTGCTGGGTGAAAACGGACGCAAGAGATATCGAAGAAATATGGAATGAGTTTTATGAAGTCACACTTCAATTAGCTGGAGCTGGATATCCTGGCTGTATAGGATGCGGAGGTCCCGGATCAGATGAGAAATGGGACGAGATCAATGCTAGATCTACTACCTGAACAGGTGGCTCTCCTCGCGCGCGCGCCACACACACCTGCACGCGCGCGCGTTGGAACGGACTATTGCCACTCATGTTTATACGGGTATCACTGAGCCCGAAAGAAACGTAGTACTCCATACTGATTGGGGCTATGGGTGTGAAATCATGAAACTGATGATACTCGAATCCGGTACGAAGGCTAAGACGGTGAAAAAGTATCTTGGGAAGGGGTGGATTGTAGAGGCTTGTAACGGTCATGTTCAAGATTTGCCAACAAGAAAAAGCGGTAAGCAGGGATCAAAGGCGATGTGGGCCTCTGACGGCACGAAGCTTCCAGACCCTCCTTGGGAGTGGACAGATAGAGCGGAGAATATAATTTCTGGGATTATTAGGAAGGCAAATGGAAAGGGCGTGGAAGAGGTTTACATTGCTACCGACCCCGACAGGGAGGGTGAATTCATTGCATGGAGGCTCAGCATTATTTTCTCTGACTTCCCTACTGTCAGAAGAGTGACGTTCAATGAAATCACAAAGCCGGCCGTTGAAGAGGCGATTGCTAATCATAGCGACGTAGATTCTAACTTGGTGGATGCTGCCAAGGTTAGGAGATTCATGGATCGACTTGTTGGATACAGGTGCTCTAAATTTGCAAGGAGTTGGAACCTCAGATCAATGGGAAGAGTCCAAACTCCTACGCTGGGATTCATAGTTGAAAGGGAATTGGAGAGGGAGGCCCATATTCCCATCCCCTACCATAGCATTCGTGCAACTAGCGATGGTTTCAATTTCAAGGTGAGGTTCCATGAGAAAGATGAGGATGGTGCTTGGTTCGATGATGATGGTAAGCACTTCCCGGATAGGACATTTGATGGCGACCTTGCGGAAAATACTCATGAAGCAATTTCTAAATCAGGGATGCTAACTATTTCTTCAGTCAAAGAGGGGAAAACCAAGAGGAAGGCCCCTGCGCCATTCACTACTGATACATTACTCCAGGCAGCGAGTTCTTCACTCGGATGGTCAATGGGCAAGACCAGTAAAATTGCCTCTGATCTGTATCAAGCGGGTCATATAACATACATTAGGACAGATTCAACAAGGACTAGCGAAACGGCTAGAAATGAAGTGAAGCTTTTCATCAAGGAAAAATATGGAGAGGACTATCTAGGGCCCGGTTCTCTGGGCCCGGATGCTAAGAAGGGCTCATCTAATGTTCAGGATGCTCATGAAGCAATCAGGCCTACGAACCCTTCATCGGAAGGAGTCAGTGGAATGGAAGCCGACCACAATAAACTCTACCGGCTAATTTGGAGTAGGTTTGCTTCAAGTCAGATGTCTGAATCAATTAGGGAAAGAAGAGATTTGAGGGCATCTATAGATGGTACGGAGCAGGTAATGACAGGAACTGCATCATGGCTAGTTCACCCGGGTTGGGAGGAGGCTTCGGCGGAATTCTTGACCCAGCCCCGTAAGGACCAGCCTAACTTCGATTTATCAGTGGGAGCAGAATGGCCATTAGATGAGGGAGAAGAAAACCCTCTCCTGACCAGTGATGAAACTAAACCCCCACGCAGGTTCTCAGAGAGTTCGATAGTTAAGCAGATGAAGAATGCTGGAATAGGAAGACCTTCCACATATGTCAGCATCGTGCAACGAATTCAGGATAGGGGATATGTGGAGAATGAAAGTGGTTCTTTGGTCCCAACGGATAATGGTAGAACTCTTTGGATAGATGTGGCGCCAATATATGGTTCCAAGGCTGGAGGGATGGATGTTCTTTCTGCTTCATTTACATCCGATATGGAAAATAGTTTAGATGGAATTGAATTGGGTGAAAAAGATGCTGTTTCTATCTGGGGTTCTTTCTCAGAGGACTTCAAAGAGGCCCATAACAAGGCGATAGAATATCGTAGAAGGACACCTACTCCCAAACAAAAATCGTTTATCGAGAGCAGGATAGTTGGGTTGGAAGATGATGTAGTCAAGACCCTGTTGCAAGGCAGGGAAATCGGGGATCTTAGTGGTGAAGAGGCTAGCGATCTTATTGGCACGCTAAACGAATTATCGAAAACAAATGGGGGACCCCCTGCTAGCGAGAAGCAGATTAGCTACCTAATGTCCCTTATCGACAAGTCGGGAATGTCTCTTTCAGAGGCTTTGAAACTAGTCGATGTCGAGGACTTTGATGGACTCACGGGTGGACGTGAGGGCAGTGCAAGTGAGCTGATCGGAATGATGAGGGATGCAAACTCATCTCTACCAGCAACGGAACCTCAAATGGAACTAATCAGAAATATGTCTGAACAATTAGGAATTTCTATGCCAGATGCCCTCGCTATTGCCGACGTTGCGACTGAGGACGAAGTCACAAAGTCTGATGCTAGCAACCTGATAAAGAAACTGAAGAGCATGAGAAGAAAGCAGGGCAAAGGCAAAAAAAAGTAGAGGGTGGTTAGTATCATGAAGTTCCACTACGACGTGGCCATAGTCGGAGCGGGACCTGTTGGTGGCTACTTGGCTCTGAAGCTAAGAGAGTCGGGTCATTCTGTCCTGTTGATTGAGGAGCATGCAGAGGTTGGTAGACCATTCCAATGCGCTGGTTTAGTCAACCCCGATGCAATGAGTAAGGTATCACTAGAAGAGACTGCGTTGAGTGTTATTTGGGGCGCCAGGATTCATGGCCCGTCTGGGATACCCGTAGAGATTGGAAATCCGGAAAGGGTAAGGACATGGTCAGTCTGTAGAAAGAAGTTCGATGAAAGAGTAGTCGGTAAATCCATTGATGCTGGAGCCGATATATGGTTATCTAGCTATCCAGAAGATGCTGAAATTGGACCTGATTCAGCCTTATTGCGTGTAAACAAAGATGGTGAAACTGTTGAGGTTGAATGTAAATTAATCTGTGGCTGTGACGGAGCTCATTCATGGGTCAGGAGGAAATTTAGATTTGGCAGGCCAAAGGAGATGATGGTCGGTTTCCAAGTTGAAGTAACAGGTTATCCGGGAGTTGAGGGGGTACTCGATATGTATACAGGAAGCAGTATTGCGCCAGGATTCTTTGCTTGGGCAATTCCATCAGGGAGCACTACTAGGATAGGCATGTGGAGTAGACCGGATTTACTTGATGATTCCTCATGCGAATCACTGCTGAGGAAACTGATGAATGACTCAATTTGGTCCGAGAGATTCTCTCAATGCAGAATAGTTGGCAAATTTGGTGGTCCTGTCCCTAGTGGTATGTTGAAGCGTACAATTCGTCCGAGAGTAGCATTATTTGGTGATGCTGCAGGCTCATGTAAGCCAACTACAGGAGGGGGGATTGGACCCGGATTTGAACAAGTTGACATTATGGTTCCCGATATTTCTCGGGCCATCATCTCGGATAATCATTCGGAGGAGAATATGATTAAGATTTCAAAAATGCTAGATCCAATGAGGAGGAAGCATAGTAAGGCCAAAGCACTCAGAGATGCATTTGTAACAGAATCAACTGACCAAGAGCTTGATGAGATATTCATGATTTGGTCCAAGGAAGAAGTCATAGAAATAATCAATGAGACTGGAGAAATTGACAATCCCGTCCCTCTGGGAATTAGGCTATTGAGGGAAGTTCCAGAATTTCGTAGGGTAGCGAGTAAGGCTGCAAAGGCATTAATTTGGGGTTGAACTATGCATCGATCTGTACAGAGAGTAAGATATCCCCCCTTTGAGCACTACAACACCGAGCCCGATAAAATCCCTCTTGTAGAAGTGATATTAGAGTCGGAAAATGTACCGCCACCAGAATTCAAACTTGGTTCAGAGAATGGTTGGATGGTTGAATGGAGGAAGGAGGCGGAGGGCGATGGCGGGATGCCAATTATTCGTACCGAAGTAACCAGGGATGTCCTTCCATTCCTGATGAGGACGAGGAATGGATGGTATATCGAGCCCGATCCAATTCACTCACTAGCAAGACGGATGATATTTCCCTCTGTAGTGATATTGTCGATTTCCCTTATCCTTCATGCACTAGAGCCCGCATTGATTGAACTTCTCGGTGGATTCGCTGAAATTATTTACTCCCCCATTAGAATAGGTCCACTAGATTACCCACTTCTCATTCTAGTTTCATTCCCCGTCTTCATTATGCCCATAATAGCCAGAATAGTTGCAAACCTAAGAGATATCAGGAGGCAGGAAGAGTATATTTCCAGGCCCATTGGAAGTCCGCAAATGATTATCGGGGAAACGGGGCCAAAATCAATAGAGATATCTGAGTTTGCGCCTCCCAATGGATTTACAGCCAATAGATGCAGAATTCAAGTAGGAATTGCAGTTCCAGAGAGAAGAGCTGTACTCGAGTCTGCGAATAGAAGCGAATCTGGACAGCCTGCCCCAGGCATGTCAACAGCACTGCCCGAAAGAAGGATTTCGACAGCGGATGAACATGGGACTGGAGTAGGGGAATCATTACCAATGACCGTTAGCAGGGGGCGTATCCTTCTCTTAGAGCCGATGAGGGTTCAAGATAGTGGACCATGGGTTAAAGCGGATTCAGGGGGAATAGTCCTCGAAGGGCCGAAAAATTCGTGGCCTGGATCGATATATTCTGCGATGATTGCTGTCCACTGGGAAATTGTCGTTGAAGGCGTGACAGACTCCGGTATGAGGGTGAAATGGGTTAGGCCACTAATAGTTGAGAATCGAGAAGTCGTCTCACTGGATGAACTGCCAGTCAGAAGTGGGAGAATAGAAGGTTAGTCAATTCTGAAAGGGGGGAGGAGCCACTGCCTCAATTTCGAAAAGTCTAGGCGCCTCGAGTAGATTGTACCTTGAGTCCCTCTTTCGAGGAATGAATCCTGCCATAGAAATTATTCTCTGGAGCTCGAATTCAGAAGCTTCGGTCCTATCAGTACCAGATGCCGAGACGACATTCTCTTCCATCATAGTTGATCCCGCATCATCGGCTCCTCCGAGGAGAGCTATCTGGGCTACCTCAAGACCCATGGTAGGCCATGATGCCTGTATGTGTCTGATGTTGTCAAAGAACAGTCGTGAAACTGCTAGATGCCTCAAATATTCGCTTGAAGATGCTCCTAGTTCGACTCTATTTGATCCTCTATTCCTCTTTCCGAACGAGTTGTTCTCTAATTGAACTGGCCAAGATATGAAAGAGGTGAATCCCATCCTTCCCTCTGAAATCGCTCCATCTTGCATTTCCCTAATCCTATCCATATGTTCCACCCTATTTGAGGGGGTCTCACCGAAACCGAACACATTGGTAGCAGAAGTTGTGAGTCCTAATTTCTGTGCTTCTCCCATCACCCTGAGCCAATTGTCTGCTGAGCCCTTCAATGGAGAGATGTCCATCCTCACATCATCCACCAGCATCTCGGCACCGCCACCAGGCAATCCATCCATTCCAGCCTCTTTCAGTTTACTTAGTACCTCAAATGTACTAAGTCCGCAAACGTCAGCAATACCTTCAATTTCTATTGGTGAGAAGCAGTCAAGGTCAATATCGGGATGCCTGTGGCTAAGTTCTGATAGTAAATCTGTATACCAAGAAAGTGGGAGGTCGGGATTAACTCCCCCTTGCATCAGAATTCTTGAGCCGCCTATTTTCTCTAACTCGGAGATTCTTTCACTGATTTGTTCCACGGACTGAGTGTATACCTCTGGGTGACCCGGGGGCCTATAGAACGAACAGAATTGGCAATTAATAGTGCAGATATTGGTGTAGTTAATGTTCCTATCAACTAGGTACGTCACCTCATTGTCGCGAATTATTTGTTTTCTCCTAATATGGGCTACATGTAACAGTTCATTCAATTCTGCTTCTTCATAGATCACAATGGCTTCTTCTACAGTGAGTCTTGGCGGATTTGGGGAAATCTGACTTTCTATGATATCAGACCAAGACACATAAATCACCTAGATATACCGACAATTGATTCAATCTCGGCAATCGATTTGGGGCACCCCGAAGATAGAACAACTGGTCCTTCTTCAGTTATTAGCACATCATCTTCAATCCTAATGCCGATCCCTGCATACCTCTCAGGAATTTCTACATCATCCCTCCAGCTAGCGAAGTAGAGTCCGGGTTCGACCGTGACAACCATCCCTGGTTTGAGAACTGGCCCCGGTTTCTTATCCCCCTTTCTCCCACCTCCTACATCATGGACATCCAATCCCAATAGGTGACCAGTGCCATGCATGAAGTAGTTCCTGTAGGGGCCGTCTAGATTCTTTCCTAGGGCTTCTGATGCACTACAATCTAAGATTCCTAGTTCGACTAGTCCTCGAGCTAAAACGGCAGAGGAAGCTTCGTGCATGGACCTCCACGGAGAGCCAGCTCTGCAAGCTTCAATTCCCGCAATTTCGGCCTCGAGAACAAGATTGTATATCTCCTTCTGAGGTTCTGTGAACATACCACTGACCGGCCATGTTCTGGTTATATCCGATGCATAGCCATGAACCTCGCACCCGGCATCTACCAGAACTAGGTCACCATCAACGATTGTTTCTGAGTTACTGGAATAGTGCAGGATTGTCGCATTCTCGCCACCTCCAACAATAGATGGGTAGCTCCATTGACTCTCCGAGTCAATGAAGTGCCCCTCGATAATGGCCTGAATCTGCCACTCTCCCATGGAAGGGAATGTTTTCTCCATTGCCAACACATGAGCAGCGGAAGCGATACTGGCTGCATGCTGCATGATCTCTATTTCGGATTCGGACTTTGTCGTCCTCATGATGTCTAGAATACTCCGTGGATCTTGAATATCCGACAATTCAATTACGGGTCCGTTCTCATGATCTTGATTCAGAACGATATTGTCTATTCGATTGTTCAGTCCTTGTATTATTGATGGCTTGAAACCGGAAGAAATAGCATTAAGGATGTACTTATCTACATCTTCTATAGTGAGTGAATGGTCAATTGGCCACCCATTTATGGCGCCCTCGGGGCCTATCCTCTTACCCTCCCATATCTCGGAGTTAGTGTCTCTGGGCCTTACAAATAGAGTGGTCTTCCATTGGCCATCAAGAAAAAGGGCTGTGAAAATTGAGTCGGGCTCTTCCCACCCACATAGATAGAGCATGTATGAATTTGCGCGATATCGATAATGGGTGTCGTTCGACCTTACTGATTTTGGGTTATTGGGAATTATGACTAGGGAATCATGAGGCATTTGCATCAGAAACTGTTCCTGTCTACTTCGGTATTCGGACAGCTCGAAGGGCAAGCCTTGCATGATTCTCAACCCTCCGTCAATGCCCGTGTTCTTGAAATGTAGTAAAATAAATCTCAATTTTGTTCGTCTGGCTGCCACTTGGGTATATCTCCCCCGGAAGAGGAGTTCCTCCTGAACAGGATAGCAGAAGCAAGGAAGGCTGCTGATACCACCAGTACTACAAGGCCCAGTGGGAGGTCGTCTGAATAGTCGGGATGGACTAGTTCCACTGAAATAAATGCGTAGTCATCGTTATCGTCTATTACCTCAATCGTTAGTATCAGCTTCTGAGATTCGTTTTCGGGCCATGAAAACGTCCTCTCGCAGCCCTCGTACACGGGGCTATTATCTATTTTCCAGACACACCTTAGTCCGTTAATATCATTGGTAGTATCCATAGACTCTGAGGCGTCGATATCCCAAGATGACCCTGAAGAAAGCCTCACACTGTCGCCATGAGTCGCAGATTTTCCATCTACAACTAATTTCACCGTAGGAACTACATTAGCGATATTGATCGTTCTTGATGTTGTACTGTGCAACCCGCTCGCGTCTACAACCCTGAGTATGATCTCGAACTCTCCTGAGTAGTGGGTATCCATTGAAAATGTACTTTCCCCCTGTGTAATAGCAATTGGCGCGGACCCAGGTCTTGATTTGTCTAGAACGGTCCAGATACAGAATAAATCTCCCTTCCCCCAAAATCCATCATCAGAAGAGCCTCCGTCGAATAGTATAGCTGAATCGCCCTCTTGAGCGTCGGAAGCACCAGAAATTATGGATACGGGAGGGGAATTATCGATCCTAATTGATACACAATTGGCCAGAGATTCCGTTTCCATGGTAGTCGTGGTCCAAGCAGAATACCATCCATCGTCAAATTCTGAAACATCGATTATTGAATAGTATTGGCCACTTGAAGAAATAGAATGTGGGAAATCGGACGAAGGATCTGTACTTCCCTGACATGTATCCGCTAAAGAGTCTGATGACAAAACTGAGAAGGTCATTATTACCGATGAGGAATTTGAATCTGACCATCCCGAGAATGCTATCTCACTTTTTGCCCATGATTCCCCGACTGGCTCATTGGGGAGAAGTATTGCACCGGAAGAATTTCCAATGAATGTCGCAAGCGAGGAAGAGACACTGATTCCATCTCCATGCGATACAGTGGCCTGGAGTACGCATGAGCAGTCTCCGACGAGACTAGTTTCAATACTAATTTCCCAGTTCCATTTCAATAAGTTTCCATAGTCTACAGGTTCGCCAAACGACATGACACCTCCACCGATGACGAGATTTTCGCTTGTTGTCTGATCTACAAGGGACCACGAAGATTCTGCAGTAGGCTCCAATGAAGAAACCAGGGAGCCGCTAATGACCGTTGGTTCGGATATGCGCATCCCATTTTCTACATCGAACCCTAGGAAAGACGCTTCGCTATCATCAGCAGCTGCAGCCTGAGCAGATACGGTAAGTACCAATGAGGTCAGCAATGCGAGGAACAGGGCCTGTCGTACCACGTTCTTGGCCCTATAGGATATGTCTTGAACCCGTTGGGTTGATGCTTCTCACCTATCTGAGATCTGCAGCTTCCAAGACAGTTCTTCTAGCCAAACACCCAGAGTATCTCTGTTAACGAATTCATGGCTAGATTCAGCCGTAAGTACGCATTCGCAGGCAGCGGCAGCGAGTGATGCGGCATCGAAAATATCTAGGCCGTTTCCAAGAGCGGCTGCCAATGCTGTAGCGGCAGCATCGTGGAGCCCTATCTGTTGTCGGGGGGCATTGGAGCGGCAAGGTATCGATAGTTCGTCACCATCACGGGGATAGAGGGTGATGCCATCGACCCCGCCCAGTACTAATATCGCCCCCCAGTCATAGCTGGAAATTAACTCGGATGCAGTATCCGATGAATTATCCAGCATAAGCCTCCTCCTCTGAAGCTCGAGTCCTCGCATACCAAAGATCACAACATCTGCACCCCTGCTTCTAGATAGTCCGGTTAATTTTGGATCAACTATGCAGGGAAGATCTAATTGCTTGGCCTTGGAGATTAACTTGGATGCCCCTGACTCGGTAATCACTCCCTTGTGGTAATCAGACAGTACGATCGCCCTACTAAGGGGGATTGATTCCAATGCGGCGCTAATTAGGTCGTCGCTTACTGATTTGCTTAGTTCATCAAGGGGCCCTCTGTCCGCCTGAAGTAAAACCTGACTCTGGTCTAGCAGGCTTTCCCTACTCCCATAAAATCTAATTTTTGTGAGGGTCTTTCTATTGGGAACAACTGAGATTCCTTTTGTCGAGATTCCATCTCCCGATATCATCTCCAGAATTGTGTCTCCTTCATTGTCATCGCCCACACATGAGAAGAAGTCAACATCCATTCCTAGGGAGTTTAATCCCCTGGCGATATGCGCAGCGGCCCCTGGTGATTCCTCTGATCTAATTATTCTCAATGCTGGTACTGGGGCAGTAGAGTTGAGATTATTCGCATATCCATGATGGTACCTATCTAGCATCACGTCCCCTATCAGAGTCACCCTTGTCCCCTCGACGTCTTCGAGCAACGAGCTTAGCCTACGTAATATCTCAGCCTCTGTTCCCACATCGTCTGGTGATTCCATGGTTGATGCGCAGGGGTCAAGGCGAATGATACTTACTAGACCGACGGAATCAAGTTTGGGATGCCATCGTAATGGCATGGAGCGCGTCGAGGGGGGGTGGGTTTACGATGGTCCAGCGGCGGATAGGCTATGGCATAAGTCAGCTATAGGTAGACCGGAAAATGGGGGGTCATTAGTACTCTCAGCTTCTGAGTTGATTTTCTGCAGGGATCACAGACATATCGATTTTCCCAGTGAAGACTGGTTACTAAGAATACTAGAAGAAGATGGTGGGGCGATACTTGAAGGAGCGATAATGGAGGCCCTTAGGGTACCTGGAAACAAGATTGTCCTGAAGGGCAACCTAGAGAGTATTGGACTGGATCATTCTGAAGATTCATGGGGTCTAAGATGGGGTTCGGATACGCATCCTAGGAACGATCTTCCTGTTGCCGAGGTGAGATGGTTCACATCGGAAGAGGGTTTTGATGTGAAAGATCTGTATGAATGGACTAAAGAGGTTGAGGGTAGAGGAAGGATAGCCGAATCCATAGTGATTGATGAAGAGATGTCCGTAGTGACTTACCATCTTTCAATAGCTGACCCTACTGGAAATCTTGAGCCTCCTTCCGATGATGCTTACAGGAATATTTCTAGATACGAAAATGTGGAAACCTCCACAGGTGGAGCATTCTTTGCGCATGCAAATGAGTGGCCATCTGAAGTAATCGGGGTACCCATTCATGGTGGTCGACAGCTTGATTGGGTGGAGAGGGAACTGGTTTATGTCCTAGGAGACCCCGAATCTAGTGTCAGATTCGATAGTTTTTCCACGGGTTTGACTGACTCTGACCTTGGTATGACCAGAACTGCTAGCCTGTTGAAAGAGCTGTGGAATAGGGGACTCAATACTCGCCCTGGATTCAAATTCGGAACTACTTGGAGGTGCTATGCTGGCTCTGTCGGAGATGGGCACGCACCCTGGCTAGTCAATGACCCAGATGATAGTGGCAAATTAATCAGTGATTGGGCGAAAGCCTGCTTGACTTCCAGACTTGCTTCTGGTGTTAACAAACATTGGATATGCCCTATCCACCTAGGTTCTGGGAGCTGGAGTTTCCTTGAAATTTCAAGGCCTCAATCAGATTCGAGATGGAGTAATCCCGGGAAAAGATGATCATTCCTTCTTTGACCCGGTAACCATGGATATTGCCAGAAGAATACAGACCAATGGGAGTCCATTTGACGGGGTGGAAAGCCATGCCAGCCATCCTTCGCCAGTGAAGGGAGATTCGGCAATAAGTAGGATGTCGATTCTCTGTTCCAATCCAAATTCATCCTGGAAAACGACCTGCCCTCTGGCGTACATCCCAGATTCCATTAGACCCATAGGGTCTATCTCGACAATCAATGGGTCACCTGGGTTAATCTCTCCTTGTTGGGGGATTGAAGCGATTCTACTAGCTGCGCCCTCTATAGCGATATCATATGCCCTTGGGCCGTCCCCCTCATACTCTATTTCGAGTGATATCGATGAGGGCTCATCCCATTTAATCACGGACTCGATTGTCTGTGATGGTATCCTATTACCGATCTTCTGCCAATCCGATCTTATCGAGACTGGGTAATCTCCTTCGCAGCCAATAGTCCCAGTCAGGGTTCCCAATGGCAGAGAGGTATCGGAATAACGGAGTATTGGGACATCCGATGTTCCCGCAGGAATGTCTATCTCGACTTCCGTAGGGGCTCCCAAATCTACGCTGATGTTAAGAATTAACTTACACTGTACTGGGGTGTAGATGCTAGCGAAGGAGTTCTCCCCCTCGAGAAGTTGTATAGGGGTCCTCTGAGTAAGGACTGAGGTTGTTGGTGAGTTGGGTATTGAAATCCCTATAATAGCTGAGTCTTCGTTAATCTGTGAAACAGTTGCTGTCCAATGTACTAGCCTCCCCCTATTGTCCCTAATCTTGATTCCAGTGGAGCCGAATGTTTCGTTTATCGAGAAAGTGTCACCTTCACTTCCCGAATCCCTATTCCTGAGCAGGGCGTCATCACCATCTGCTTCGATTATTCTAACCCATGCATTATTTGGATCGTGATTGACTGTGTTGTCATCAGAGTTGCCGTTGTTCAGGTCTTGATACTCTACTAAAATTCCATGTCCGGGCAAGGCTGAGTCGAAACCATTGTCGGAACGAAACGAGATGAGGACCCTTTCCCCCGGAGCGGTATCAAGTGAAAGAACCCTGTTTCCCTCCGATACAAGCCCTATAGAGTTGATTTCATAGATTCCATCTTGTGAGATGTCTACGTCAAAAACTCCTGGTGCGCCAATAAGGTCGAGAGTTGCAGAGCCTGGCATGGAAGGAGTTCTCCCGTTGTCATTCCAATTACCGCTGGCCATAATATCCCAGTCACCGAGCCCATTCCATGTGCTCGATGGAAGGTCCGAATGTACATCATAGAGATCGAATGCTCCCATCTGATGAAGCATCTCATGGACGACAGTCCCAATACCTGAATACAGGGACGAAATTGTGTAATGGCTAATTGTCCATTCACCCAACTCTACTGGATTTTGGAGTTCGGAGAAATGGCTCCATATGGATTCAGAGGAAGCTCCTGATTCTTGCGCCGCACCCGAATGTAAAATCAAAATTCTATCGACAAATCCATCGCCATTATAGTCCCATCTGGATAGATTTTTTCCGCTTAATAGGGCATTTACTGAGTCTTCGACCAGTCCTTCTACGCCCCTCCCATCTATCCCATAGTCCCTCATTTCAGGAGAGTCTTCACCCCAATACCCCTCATCCATAGGGGAAACCCAAATATCCTCGGATAGCGTAACTTCCAGAGACGAAGATCCAGCGGACATGTGCCTAACATATTCGGATGCTGACAACTCTGGCGAGTCGTCTTCGTCTATGTCAAAGATGGAGTCAATTTTGGCATCTGAATGTGGCTTTTCGGGAAATGCGACCCTTAGGACGAGCCATTCCTCATTCTCTTGGAGGCCGACTAGATTCGAATCTTCTACATGATGGCCATCCTGTGGGTCGGCGGTCCGATTTACAATATCCGGGTTCAGATTAATCAATGCCCCTAGGAGGAGGAGGACTAATGCAACCGCATATCTTACTGACTTCACGGTATTCCGGTATCAAGGATGGCTTTCAAGTAAGTGTAGTTTTGAGTAGTTTGGTGTGATAAATACCAGTATCGGCTATCGGCGAATGGGCATGATCTTGGAGGACATGTCCGCAATGAGTATTGCAACTACTGAGATTGCCAATCTTAGGCCGTCGTAAACTACCGGGAGAGTCAATATGAGTATCCCTGCAGAAATTAGCAATAGCCGAATTCTGAACCTAGTATCATTACCTTCTGAGCCCAGTAACAATCGCGACATTGAGAGTGAAATTGCCGTAATCGAACATACTAGTAAAATCCAGGTAATTCCGATTGCGAGAGAAACTACCTGTGTGATATCATACCTATTTTCCACTCCATTGATCGAGCCAACTGATTCGGCAAGGGAGAAAGCAGCTGAAACCCCCACAGACCAAATGGCGAGGGTAGCCAGAGGTGCAATAATTGAGAAACAAGATAGGACCGTGAAAACCCACTTCCTCTCATCCCTGTATAGTCCTGGCCTCATGAATCTGTAAAATAATATTGAGAAAATGGGCAGAACAGATAGAGAAGAAAGTAGCAGTACAAGAGTCCATCTGACCTCAACCCAGTCCATTGGAGAGTAAATGGCCATTCCGGAACCTGAGTCGGCATAAGAGAGTGAAGAAGACCATTCATTGATGATCGATGTGGAGGTTGTTGTCCACATCGCTGCGAATATAATTAGCAGTAGTGAGGTTTTCCTGAGAACTGAGTGGAGTTCAGTGAAATGAGAGTGGAAGTGGTACTCAGACATGTCACAAGCGATCCTTGACTGTCTGTTCGGCCCTTGCAGCTAGTATTGTCCTATAGACGCCGTAGGCGAACATTGCGCTGGTGAAAAATGCGCAACCTATCAAGAAGCCAGTGAGATCGGTGACATTAGTGCCCTCTTCGACGACGGCCTTTGGTGGGAAGTAAATAGCTGAATCTGATGCTGTCCAGTTAACGGCGACCAGGAATGATGCGATGCTCAATATTGATCTCCATATGGCCTGAGGGTATGCCAACTCCATTGCGAGGAACTCTGGTCCATCGTCATACCTCCTCTCTAAAATTTCACGTTGGAGGAGAGCGCCGAAAATGAGAGCTACGAGACTTGTCCAGAAAAACATGTTACCCTGTAAAAAGACTGAATGTGAAAGGGCCTCTTGCCTTTCGGCTTCTCTCTGGGCATCAGTTTCTTCTATCACAAACAGCGTGTCATAATCACCTACTGAAATTGTCCTAGTATCCAAAGTGGCTCCCGATTCCTCGGATGAAACTGTCCCAGGAGGGTTAATGGAGAACGAAAGGATATTCCAGTAATCTGTCTCATCTGGCAGTCCTCCGCCATCTACAGAATTACCTACTAGCCAGAAATAAATTGGCCCTACGTCCTCGGAGGGGGCAGTCCAAGCCACATGCCATACACCATCTGAATCTGGTTCTGAGTGGGAGATATCATCGGGGGCGCCGTCAGCTTGCCTGATATCCTGATCGTCCGACCAACTGAAGTTTCCATTGGATTCAGAGGTCATCAGGAAACCGGCCTTTTTGTTACCATCTCCGCCCGAGAGTGTAAGTGCGTCTGCTACGGTGATTGTGAAATCATAGACCCCCCCGGGCTCATACATTACTGGAACTCCAGTGACCATTACTACCACTCTGGCAGAAGTCGCCCCATTGTTGTGACATGAGCACCCATACTTAACGGTCGGATCGCCATCTCCATTCTCGTGGCTGGGACCAGAACTCATCCCCATAGCAGGAACTGCAAGAAGCGCGAGTACTGCAAGTACCGCGATGAGTCTTTTGACAGGCGAGTTCATGGTAACTATCGTGCTGTGTTCGGCAGTGACGGACTCATAACCGTTGCTTGGGTTCATTGCATCCAACTCCAATTATAGGTCCTTGATAGACGAATTGAGTTCATTCATCATTTTCTTACCGTCACCGAATAACATCATCGTCTTGTCCATGTAGAATAAGTCATTATCAACTCCTGCGTATCCTACAGAAAGGCTCCTCTTGATGATAACCACGACGCTTGCCTTGTCGACATCGAGTATTGGCATTCCTGCAAGAGGCCCTTCTCCTGTTCTGGCGGCTGGATTGGTGGTGTCATTAGCACCAATGACCAATGCTACATCGCAATCGGGGAACTCAGAATTAATATCATCCATTTCGATGAGCCTCTCATAAGGAACGTTTGCCTCGGCCAGAAGGACATTCATGTGCCCTGGCATCCTGCCTGCTACGGGATGGATGGCATAGAGGACCTCACAACCTTCGGACTCCATCAGATCTGCGAATTCCTTAACTGCATGCTGGCTCTGACTTACAGCCATTCCGTATCCAGGAACTACGATGACCCTCTGGGCACCATCTAGCACCATAGCGACCTCCTCGGGATCACTGCCCACCTTGGTCCTAGTCAGCTGATCTTTCTCACCGGAGCCGCCAAATGCCTTGAACAGTACATCGAAAAGTTCCCTATTCATTGCCTTGCACATTATGAAGGTGAGAATCAGGCCCGCTGCGCCTACCATTGAGCCTGCAATGATGAGTACATTGTTCCCAATAACGAAACCAGTGAATGCGGCAGCAATTCCAGATAGGGAATTGAGTAGGCTGACAACAACTGGCATATCTGCCCCGCCTATGGGGAGAACGAACAGGATTCCTAGTAGTCCTGATGAGAATGCCAATGCGTAAATCCACGATTCATCCGATGGCTCTTGGATTGTCATCCAGATTAGTGCGAAGGAAGCGACTAGTAAAATAGCCTTCACAGCATTGAGCCAAGGCGGTCCCCACGTAGGGAATCTTACCCACTTCCCTGTGATCGGGACGGTGAATCCTCCTTTGAGCTTGAACATTGCAACGAGGCTGCCCGTCAGGGTAATCCAACCGACTATTCCGGACAGCCCTATGGCAATCCATATCGCATAGAGCTCGACACCTGGATCGGGAATATTGGATTCTTGGATTCTCTTCATCGCCTCAGAAAGTCCCACCAAAGCAGATGCTCCGCCACCGAATCCGTTGAAGAGAGCGACTAATTCGGGCATTCCAGTCATTTCGACCCTAGTTGCCATTAGGTATCCAATGACCGCACCCAGTAGCAGACCACCAACAATGAGCTCCCATCCTATGATTCCCTCGGTCTGCAGTTTTGCTAATGTTACTATGACTGCCAGTAACATTCCCATCGCACCGAGACTGTTGCCCTCGGGAGCAGTCTTGGGGCTTGACAGCCTCTTTATGCCAATGATGAACAATGAAGCGGATATTAGATATCCAATGTCCCAAACTACTGGATCGACCATCTAATCACCACCCTTCCTTCGTCGGCCGGCAATCATTCCAAGCATCTTATTGGTCACCATAAAGCCCCCTACTACGTTGATTGTTGCCATCACCAATGCAATGAAAGCCAGTAATGCGGCTACGTCCGTATTCACTCCTTCGAAAGTTGAGTTGGACAATATCAGAGCGCCGACTATGGTAATTCCGGAAATCGCATTTGCACCCGACATAAGAGGAGTGTGGAGGGTTGGAGGCACCTTGCTGATGAGCTCGAACCCGAGGAATATTGCCAGTACGAAAACGGTGATGCTGCCCACTAAGGCTCCAATGGTTAGGCTCATCCGACCACCTCCCCTAGTCTTGATTGCTTAGGATGGATTTCTCCTCCAGAGCATATCAGAACTCCGCCCATTCCTGGTATATGGAAGTCAGAGCCCTCAGGAGCGCCCACCAATATGTCATCCTCCATGTCTATCTCCAAATTTCCCTCCTTGACCATGCTCGAGACAAAGTTAGTGAGATTATTCGAGAACAGCATACTTGCAGTCGCGGGTATAGTTCCAGCGAGATTCTCTATGCCAACAATGGTTACGCCGTGCTTTCTTGTTATCTCTCCGGGTACAGTGAGTTCGCAATTGCCTCCGACGTCAGCATTCATATCGATTATCACAGCACCTTCCTTGAAGGACTCGACAGCAATTGAAGGGACAGTAATTGGGGCGGGTCTACCGAAAATTCTAGCAGTAGTCACGATAACATCGGCGTCACTGGCAACCTCACAAACTGTATCATTGACTTTTTGAATAAATTCTGGAGTTAATGGTTTAGCATAACCGGATTCATCCTCAAAGTCATCCATCCCATCAACCTCGATGAACCTGCCTCCGACAGACTCTATTTGCTCGGCCGCGGACTTCCTGACATCTGATGCGTACACTACTGCGCCGAGGCGCTTAGCTGTAGCAATGGCCTGTAAGCCTGCAACTCCGCTGCCCATGATCACGAATTTAGCTGGCTTTACTGTTCCAGCGCTAGTAGTCATCATTGGAATGCCCTTGGGGACATGTGCAGCGCCAAGTAGTACAGCCTTGTAACCAGACAGGTTATCCTGGCTTGAGTTAACGTCCATTGCCTGCGCCCTCGAAAGCCTTCTTGGGATCATATCCATACTCATCAGCGTGATACCTGCATCCACCGCCTCCCTGACTCTTTCTGGGTTTCGGAATGGATCAGCTACACAAGCAAGAATTTTACCTGGCTTCATCGTTGATATCTCGGGCATCCTGATTGAAATAACGATGTCCGATGACATGGCATCCTGCCTAGATACAATCTTAGCTCCCTTTGAGATGTACTCATCATCTGAGTGGTTAGCATTACTCCCTGAACCCGTCTCTACGGATACTTCGAATCCAAGCTTCGCCAACTTAGTGACAGAATTAGGGACTATGGAAACTCTGTTTTCTCCTTCTGGCTCCTTAACTACTCCCAAGCGCATGGTATCGACTCCAATTGGGCCGTAGGCCCAAACAGATAGCCATTCGAAAAGAAGACGCTTATTGAAGCCGTCGGCGCGGGGACTTCAGAGATAGTGGCGAGAAAATTCATCTCTGTGGGAGATAGGTTTTCACAAAGTGCTAAGTCCCCGTCCTATTGCCGAACAATGAGGGAGACCGTGGGAAGAGGGGCTCGAAAAATTACAGACAATGATGCTGGGGATTATGAGATGAAAGAGCCGATTCGTGTTGCTGTTACTGGGGCCGCGGGCAATATTGGATATGCCCTACTATGGCGAATTGCGAGTGGCGATTGTTTTGGAACAAATCAGCCAGTCACCCTACAGCTACTGGAGATACCAGCTGGTATGCAACGTTTAGATGGAGTGATAATGGAATTGAGGGATTCTGCATTTCCTCTAGTTCATGACATGGTCGGTACGGATGACCCCCGAGTGGCATTCGAAGGGGCCGACGCGATTTTTCTGGTTGGTTCACGGCCTAGGACAAAGGACATGGACAGATCGGATCTAGTAGCCGCAAATGGTCCGATTTTCGTTGGCCAGGGCAAGGCGATCGATGCGGTGGCATCACCTGATGTGAAGGTCATTACTGTGGGTAACCCTTGCAACACCAATGCACTGATTGCCAATGCAAATGCACCGAGTATCCCCTCACGTCAGTTTACCGCCATGACTCGCCTGGACCAGAATCGGGCAGTAGGGCAAATGGCTGAGCGTGCAGGAGTGCCTGCTTCAGAGATTCGTGATGTATTCATCTGGGGCAACCACGCTAACACAATGTACCCGGATCCACGTTTCGCGACAGTCGATGGCAAAATAGCAACTGAAATATTCGATACAGGATGGTTACAAGGGCCATTCCTAGAAACTGTGGCAACGAGGGGGAAAGCAATTATCGTAGCAAGGGGAGCGTCCTCCGCAGCTTCGGCGGCCTCCGCAGCTATCGATCACATGCGTGACTGGTGGCAAGGTTCGAATGGGCGCATCGTTTCAATGGCTCTTCCTTCAGAAGGTTGGTATGGAGTGCCTGAGGGACTGGTGTTCAGTTTTCCATGTCGGTGTGAGAATGGTGATGTGATTGTGGTGGAAGACCTTCCTGTAGACTCATTTGCGCAATCAAAAATAGATGAAAATGTCACTATGCTTTTGGAAGAGCGGGAAGCAGTTAGCGAACTTTTGGGATAATAGTTAGGTGTACCAATGGGAGAACACGTTTATCTCGAATCCGACGGTAAATTGCTACTGGTATATGATGATGGGACGGGGCCTGCAATACCACAATCTGGCAGAATAGATTACGATGTAGATTCTGAGATAATTCGCCTTCCAACCAAAGATGAAATTGACAATTTTGGAATTACATGGGATGCGATGAGAACTAACAAGTTCAGACTCGGACAAGAGGAACATACTGTCACTCATGGAAAACCTGTGATTGACTGGCCTGGAGAGTGGGCTTGGAAGGACTCCGTTATCAGTGATAATGCAGTGGACCCTGTTGCTAGAGAGTCAGTTTACAGAACAATTCACAGAGTCGTCAGTAAGGTAATGGTCATTAATTCCCGTAATCAAGTACTGATGGCCAAGGTTTCTCGCGGATTCTTCTCCGGATGCTGGACCCTACCAGGTGGTTTCGTAGACTATGGGGAACACCCCAGGGAGGCTGCTGTCAGAGAAGCCATGGAGGAATTGGGGATTGAGATTTCAATAGATGATCCGAAGGGAGAAGTTGGTGATTCATTTGGGAGCGATGATGGTGCGATAATCAGGGAAGAGATCTTCAATGAAGACGGGATTAACTGGGTTTCATTCACGTACAGATGTAGCGGGGAATTCGAGGAGAGGGAGATAATCCCCAAGGATGATGAGATAGAGGAGGCGAGATGGTTTAGCAAAACTGATGCCCTTGGAGTGGCAGTCTCAATTTTCGATATAGAGGCGATTTCCACAATTGATTAGTGGTGGGCCCGCCTGGATTTTAACCAGGGTCAAATGCTCCCAAAGCATCTAGCATAGACCAGACTAACCCACGGGCCCCTTGCTCTCGGGGACAGCGCATATGGGATGAAGGTTACTGGACCCATCCCCACATCTCATCACCGGCACGATACAGTATTCCCTCCCTCTCTGCATCGTTGATTAGCTCCCAAACGTCTATCCCGGAAAGTTCGTTCTCTGCGAACGAGTCGCTTACTGATCTAAGGGTGATGATTCCATTAGTCCCCGTAGCATCCCTCATTCCCGGAATTCCCGAATCAAAATTCTGTGACTCCCTTCTTCTGGCCTTCATATGCCTGGACTCTGCCTTGGATAGTTTCTCGGTTACCTCCGCTGAAAGCTCGTCCGGCAGGTTTGACCTTGATACTGCCTTCGCCAGCTTCTCCGGCGACTGGTACGAAGAGACGGTGATGATATCAGCACCATTTGAGCACCTAGTGCAAGATGCCCCACCCCCAAGTGATGAGCCGAAGAAATTTCCACAGGGGCATCTTAGAAGCAGCCAATTATCGCCCATGTAACTAGGCGTAGTTCAGGGTTCAAGAGGTTGACTGATGTAGGTAATGCCGATTCGGCAACATGGGAGGCGCTCGGGTAGCATTCGGTCAGCTGTCCTCGATAGTGCTAGTTTCTTTGTCTATTGCTTCTTTCATGACTGAGGGTTACGTAACTACTGAGACATGGGGTTTTCTACTATTGACTCCTTTGACTCTGGCCTTGGCGCTTGCACCGGCAAAAGATAGGGTATCCGAAGAAGGAAGTTTACCAAATGACTATTGGGACAAAGAAGACGAGGGGATAGCTCCTGTCGGTGATACAGACTTCGACAGCCCAATACTCTGACTAAAGAAGTCTGAGTGTCTCGAGGTTATCTGGGGCATATGTCTGTACTTTGAATTTCTCTCGGAGTCCCTTTCTAAATGCATTGCATGTCTGTGGATCTCCGTGGTGGCATAGTATCTTCCTTGGAGTCGGGTTCAATGCCGAAACATAGTCCATTAGCTGGTTTCTATCTGAATGGCCACTGAATCCGTCAATGATCACCATATTACACCTGACATCCACCATTAGAGTCTGTCCCCTGTCGACTAAAGGGACTTGTGAATGGCCGTCTTGGAGTCTTCTTCCAAGGGTGCCGGATGCCTGATAGCCGACGAAGCATAACGTATTTCCAGGCTCGGGTGCCCAGTTCTTCAAGTACTCAATGATTGGTCCGCCGGTCATCATCCCACTTGTTGCTAGGACAATGCATGGGTTTGGATCGAGAATGATTGATTCCCTCTGCTCTCTTGATTCGACCTGCTTGAACCAAGTAGAGTTGAAGGGGTTCTCCGTTCCACCCCTTAGCATCTTACTCCTGAGGTCCCTATTCAGATAGTTGGGATGGCTAGTATGGATTGCTGTGGCCTCGGATATCATACCGTCGAGCCATACTGTGACGGGTGAAATCTTGCCGGACTTGAATAGTTCGTCAATTGCCATCATCACCTCCTGAGAACGCCCTACTGCGAATACAGGGCAGAAAATCTTGCCCTTCCTTCCTAGGGTATCGACAATTAGATCCTGTAGATCCTGTGTCGCCTGCTGCCTAGTTGGTTGAATACTTTGAGGACCGCCATAAGTAGACTCAATTACCAGTGTGTCTACCTTGTTGAATCGGACTGTCGCTGCGTCGAACAACCATGATTTCTCGTATTTGATATCGCCTGAGAAGAGTAATCTATGCTCGTCACGACCCTCGCCAATCTGCATATACACACTCGACGAGCCGAGGATATGGCCGGCGTTTTCCATGGTCATCTTGACATCTGGCGCTATGTCCGTTTTATCCCCCCAATTGATATCCACGACGTGCTTAATGCATTCTTGGATATCTGCCTTGGAGTATGGCGGCTCGTTTCCCTCTGCCTTGGCGACTTTGATGTAGTCCACCTGTAGTAGAGTCATGAGGTCCCTCGTAGGAGGTGTACAGTATACGGGGCCCTTGTATCCATACTTGAAAAGCACAGGGAGCATTCCTATGTGATCTACGTGTGCGTGAGTGATAACTACAGCGTCTATGTTGTCCAGAGGGAGCATCTCGGGAGCTGCGAAAAACGGTTGGACCTCGCTCCGGTTGTTGGTTGGCTTTGCACCGCAGTCGACCAATATCTTCGATTCATTCGTCGTTACCAAGTGCATCGCCCTTCCGACTTCCCGGTAAGACCCAAGAGCAGTTACTCGGACCCATTTCTCGCCTGGCCTCTGAGGCCTGTAAATCCTAGTTCCAAATTTTCTGAGTAATGATTTCCTATCCTCAGCCAGTTCCTTCCTGAACCTCCTGATGTCGGTCTGGGTCCTGCTCTCCCTGGCAGGCGCTCTGACCACATTGACTAGCCACCCTATTTCATCTCTGAGAGACTGTACTACAGAACCTCTTGGGCCCACGGCAGCTTGTGGGTCGTCTACTTCTAGTGTTACTTCAGAAAGTGCGGGATCGAGCCAGATTCTTCTGACTTCGGCCTCGGGAGGGATAATCCTGTTTACGGCGTCATTGACCTCCTGCTCATCGGAAAGCATACTTGGATCGGGTCTGATTACGACCCTTCTCCTGATGCTCTTGGCGATCTTTACCGTTAGATTTTCTCCGCCTGCGCCCCCAAATGATTCTGGCTGCGTAGTTATGATTGCTATGGAACCCGCTTCGATATCTACATCATAGTCGATACCACTGGGGACTATCTTCCCAATCTTATTTTTGATTTCAGAGAAAGTTAGCCTCATGATTTCAATTCCTTTTTTTGCTCACGCAGAGAATGATGCTGCCATGTTGGCAGGTGGCACTTTGCGAGAGTCTCATAGTGTTTGGAGGAGGTTTTCGACCTCTTCCTCAGATAGTAGGCGGAAGCCCGCCTCTAGAGTGATGACGGCGAGGTCCATTCCATTACCACTAGCTGCATCCCTCTGGGCGGAGGCAAGTAGGGCCTTAGCGGCTACCCTCAAGGCGTCATTCTGGGACATTCCCTCTTTGAATTGGTCTTCAAGAACACCATACATGTATGGGCTACCGGAACCCGTTGCACAGTACACATCTGGAATCGATCCACCAGCGGAGTCGATGCTGTAAACACTGGAACCAGAGTCATCGACTCCCACAATTAGTAGTTGGACATAATGAGGCCTTCCTGATAGAATATTGGCCGTCAAAGTGGCCGCACCCTTGACTGTCATTGGCTTGCTATGCTTTAGCTCATATAGCCTGAGTTCCGCCGATAGTGTCCTAGAAAGAGATTGGGCGTGCCCGACAAGGCCGGCTGTCGTAAGAGCTACGTAATCAGAAATTCCGAATAGCTTCTGGACGCTCTTGTTTGCAATGAAGTGGCCCATAGTGGCCCTGTGATCCGCTCCAACCACCACTCCATTATCGAAAGTGATACCTAGAGTGCTTGTCCCGGTTTTTACCGCATCTGTGGTCGCATCCATATTATACACCCGCCGGAAGATCTCCCCGACGGCTCCCTCTCGTGACGACCCCTTATGAATCCGACGGGAGGGGGACTTGGGTGGAGACAATAGTGCTAGCAATTGACTTCTGCTGTCGGAAAGAACCGCATAACTCAAGGATTACCTGTCACAACGAGGTTCATGGCGAAGCGGAAGAGGTCTGAACCGAAGTGGATTGAGGTACCCGAGTTCGATAGCCCTGAGGGCATTATAGAACCAGGTCAGGACTATCATGATCTGGGAAGGGGGTTTCCAGATGCACCAGTTCCAAGAGCACCGGGCGACGCCATAGTGCACAGAGCTGATTTGGACGATCTTACTGGAATCAACCCCTTGATGGACTGGGTCTCAGAGGGGGATATCGTCATCGTAAAGATGAGTGGAATCCTCAATAGGAAATTGGAGCTTGGGGTGGCTGTTGACAAAATTCAGAGGTTTGTAGAGGGAGATATGTCGGGCGAAGTCGTCAGACTTGGTGAAAAGAGGCTGCTCCTGCTTCCACCGACATTTGCCAGTGGTATTGCATCTTGAGGTGTTATGGTGGAGAGTAGGCTTGAGCAGGATTGTCCAATTTGCTTCTCGGATGGAACTCTAAAGATGATTGCTCACAGCTCAGAAATTCCCTACTTTGGCGAACATACCCAAATTACAATGGTTTGCGAAGGATGTGGTTGGAAGGTTACCGACTTCATACCTGCAGACGGTAAGAAGCCCGGGGCTTGGAGTCTAGTAGTTGACTCTGAGGGGCACATGAACACAAGGGTTGTTCGTTCATCTTCCTGCACAATTAGGATCGGGGAGCTTGGACTAGAGGTTTCCCCAGGGGGCAGTTCCACTGGCTACGTCTCAAATATAGAAGGAGTGCTGAATAGATTTGGAGACGCAGTCGGAACGATACGAAGGCAGTCGGAACGGGATAATGAAGGGGCTGAAATATTGGCCAGATGCGATGAGATGCTTGCTAGTATCGAGTCCGTGAGGAAAGGAGAGGCGTCGGTAACTCTGGAACTCTTAGACCCCGTAGGGCATAGTCAAATATTGCACGAAGATGCAATTTCGAGAGAGATTGGTAAAGACGAGGCTGAATCGCTAGACCCTGGTCCAGTATACCCTGTTTTTGATGCTAGTGAAGTGTTATGATCATCTAGCATCGGGAGCTAGGAATTCATCTAGCCTATCTGACCATGAGTCTCTCTTCTCTGAAATTTCGGATAGCCACTCTCCTGCCTTGTCTATGCATAGCTGCTTCATTTCTCCAGCTAGCATCCTTCCACTCTCATACTCTTTCCTGACCTCCAAGATTGCCGAGTCATCATGCTCGAAGAAGAATTGTAGGTACTGGAACGGTATATCCTTGGAGCAGTCACCGCCAAGTCTCCTATGTTCCTCAACCGTCGACTGGCCCCCACTTATTGCTCTCTTAACTTTCCTGGACATTTCCTCGACTGTGTCATCCATGAAGATAGTAGTCTCGGGCTTGGATGACGACATTTTACCTCCAGTCATCCCGGATGCGAATCTGTGATAGGTTGAGCAGGGGGGCATTAGCCCCATTCCACCAAGCTCCCTTTCAAGAGCAAGAAGGTGCATCCTGATTGGGGATCTATCTTCCACTGTGGCTGCTGGGACTTCCAATGTCCCATGCTTAGGATTAGTCTTTATATCCGCAAAACCCAGAGGGGAAATTGCCTCAATAATACGAGAGAAGATAGCGTCCCTTGTATCTCGATCGACCCTGCCCCCCTGGCCGATTCCAAATACAGATGAGTTGTCCTCTTGAACGGAAAGAGCGATGGTGAGGCCTCCTGATTTCCTAGTATTGATATTGAACCAATGAGTTTTGCCTACTATATCACGAGTTAGCCTAAGGTGAGGGTCCTGATCAATACCAACAGGGACAACTACGGGCCTCAGACCACCGTATTCCTCCAGTTGTGGATGGACAATGTCGCCAACCTGGACGAGGGGTGCTTGCACATGAGCGAGATTCGTATCTCCAGAGAATCCATAAATTGACTCGAATTCTGAGAGATTTGTCCTTCTTCCCAGAGTAAATCCGAGCCTCTGGACATCGGGTCTTGAGCTCTGGAAGTAGACGCTAGTCGAGTCTGGATCCAGACCGAGGGCAGCATAATTTTGCACATACTCATTGATGGCTGTCTCCCTTCCCTTGGCAAGCGAGGTGCCCCTAGTTGCTAATGCCTCGAGGTCCGCAACGGCGACTGTGATGTCCGCCCCATTCTCCTGGAACCATCTGACCTGCTCAATTACCATGCTATGCCCCAAGTGCATCCTGCCACTAGGCATCAATCCAGTAAGGACGCCCAGAGGGGATTCGTCACGAATGCATCGGAGTGCTACATCTAGATCTCTGTGTGCGAAAACTATCCCTCTCCTGTGGAGCATGCCTGGATTCGGAAGGGCCGATGGATCTACCATGTCGAGGCCGAATTTGTCGACGATGCGTGAGTAGTCCGTCTCATCATCTGAGGACCATGGGTCGATGAGGCCATCGCCTGCCATACAACGTGGCCTGTGGGCCACTCAATCAAGTCATCGCTGAAAATTATGTCGAAACTGACAACCGAAGGGGCAATAGCGATAGTCGGCTAGGGGGGAATGTGAGCATCATACACTGCTTCGGTGCCGGACTCGTCGGTTCGTATGTCGCAAGGACTCTTGCGGACAGGGGACATGAGGTACACGTACACGATCTTGATCCCTACAATGGGAAAATTGTGGGACATCCAAACATTACAATCCACGAAGGCGATGCATTGGAAACGGACTTGTCGGATTTCGGACAGGTCGACCTTGTTGTGAATATGCTACCTGGTGACATTGGACATGCCCTTACCACTAATTTGGCAGAAGAAAGATATCCAACAGTGGATCTGAGCTTCAGCGAACATACCCCGGACCGTGATGACGAGAAGGCGAGAGATTGGGGCAGCAGGATACTCTGGGACGTAGGAATAGCGCCTGGCCTCTCCAACATGCTGTTGGCCGAGGCGTACAGAGTGCTGGGGCCGTTGAAGAAAGCGGAAGTAAGGGTTGGAGGGAATCCGACCGGCCCCACTGGAGGATGGAACTACATGGCACCATTTTCCCCTAGGGACGTGATTGCTGAATACACCCGTCCGGCGAGAGTTGTGAGGAATGGCGAAGAAGTCACTCTTCCCGCGCTATCAGAGAGGCATGTCATAGATGTCTCCGAAAGAGGGGAGATGGAGGCGTTCCTGACGGATGGGTTACGCTCTGTCCTGAATTCCATTCCGGCCGTAGATATGTCAGAATATACGGTTAGATGGCCCGGGCATATTCAGAGATTCATAGATGAGAGGGATGCGGGCTCTCTAGACGAGGAAGAGTTACTCCATGCGTGGTGGTTCAACCCCAAAATACCCGAGTTTACATGGTTGGAAGTCGTAGCGGTCGATCATGACGGGAATATCATGAGGTGGGAGGTTAGTGATTACGGGGGGGACGATGGTTCGTCGATGGCACGCACGACTGGGCTAGTCACGGTTGGATGCATAGAGGCCTGGCTCAGGGATCCCGGGATGTTACCTCCGGGGGTTCACGCACCTGAGAGCCTCTCTCCACGCGTGGTGAGGGGGATTGTCGAAATGATGAAAGCTAACAGGATTGAAATTTCGGGCCCTGAAGTTGGCCAATAGCCCCTTGTTACTTTGCTATTTATCGGCTTAATAGGCGAAAGAGGTCATCAACAAATGTTGGTTTGCTTCTTCAGCGCGGGGCTCTTAGGCGTTTGGTTCTGCGCCGTTGTCCATTTCCACAATCTTCCTAATTGCTATGGGGACTGCTGCTAAAACCCCCAAGGCAATTACAGGGAGGGCCCAATTGATTGGTTCCTCGGAAGGCCTTTCTATCAGCCAAGTGAAAGTGAGCTCAGACTCTTGGAAATCCGAGGACCACTGGAACAGATTGGTAGTATGGTGGCCTACTATGGTCACAGCATGGTGTAAATCATTGAATGTCACCAGAGGGGAAAGTGAAAACGAGTCGTTTCCTTGGTCCAAAAGTATGCTTACTGATGTTCCTGGAAGTATAGTGATAATGGCGCCAGAATCGGTTTCTCTCCAGCCTTCCTTCAGCTTTCGTTCGCCCTCTAAAATCTCTGGAAGATTTGCTCCTGTGTCATATTTTACCTCCGAGATCGTGCTTTCGAATTGGACATGGGCCGACCCTGGGACTGTCCACTGTGCATCACTGGGAGCGAGTGAGACGACAATTGATTCGCCCTCCAAATACGCTTCTATTCGCATGCTTGATTGCTGATGGAAATACCATTCCCCCCATGTCGTTAGCCAAACCTCCTGCTCCTCAAGCCAGGCCATTGCGTCCTTGTCCTCTCTCAGCTTCAGATCGTCTATCCTTGCCCTCCACCATATGCTAACGAGCGAGTCTTCCTCTGCTGAACCCAGCAGCTCCAAATTCGCCGAGTTCTTCTCGATACTACCACCGTTCCTGTTGACAACGGATAACTCACCAGGAGCATCCACAATCATATCCCCGACAATTCTGAACCCGGAATCAAGCAGGGATTCTGAGGTTGACTGGTCAACTGTCGTATCGTCAATACCGAATGATACTGGGTCCCTACCCCATCTCGATGAGTCAGACAAACCCGTAAGGTAATCCTTGCATGCGCCGATTACCCAATTGTCCTCGACTGTTGAAACTCCCTCAAAGCCATGACAGCCGAACTCATCTCCGTTTTCGAGCCTCTCGGGACCGATCAAGTTCTTCAGCCAGCCGTCGTCTTCCCATTCTCCGACAGCACTTGGTGCAGAAACAGGGAATATGATGATGACTGCCATAACAAGAGCGGCGGTGGCACGTCTCCGCATGTACCGTGGACTGTAAAGAAAGCAATGAACGCTTTCATACGTTCGTAACAGTCAAACGCTCGTGGTCGACGTCGGTACGTGCCGAAACTCTCCAATGACTCCGTTATATCGTTTTCACGCAGTGTCGAACTTCAGGGAAGCGGTGAGCCATTCAGGGTGCCTCTTCTGTACCGGTTCCTAGTTGGTTTTCTATGTCCATTAGTTAGGACATTCTTCAATGTACACATATACGGAATTGAGAGGCTTCCTCCCTCTGGCCCAATGATTCTAGCTGGAAATCATGTATCGAACCTCGATCCTATCTTCAAGATTCTAGCAGCTAGAAGGCAGGTTTTCTATCTGGCGAAGGAGGAGCACTTTCAGAAGCAGCCGAACAGATTCATAATGAGAAGCAATGGAATGATAGAGACATTCAGGGAAGCGGGGGGGAGGGATGCTCTCGCCCGTGCATCTGATGTCCTTTCGGCTGGTCTGCCCATCGGAGTATTTCCAGAGGGGACCAGATCTAGGAGAGATAGCCCGCCATTCTTGCAACCCGGGAAGACCGGTGTAGCCAGACTATCTGCCCGGTTCCCAGATGTACCAGTTTTCCCGATTTGTGTAATCGGATCTAGGGAGGTTATGCCTCCCGGGAGCAATGGAATCAAATTCTGGAAGAGGGTTGACGTCCATATCGGCAGCCCGATTAAGTTCTCGCAGTGGCTATCAATGGACGAAGGTGGCTCTTTCGGAGACGAAGAGGTAGCAAGCCTCTTGGAAATCGATGAGCATGGGCAACGTTCAATCAAAAAGGCGTTGTTCAGAAAGTACACTGACCAACTTATGACGACACTGGAGCTTATGGGTGCCCCTTAGGTTCCTCCGCATCCTTGATGTACTTCCCTACCAACGAAGGTAGAGATGCAGCAATACCTCGACTTCCTTAGTAGGATATTGAAAGAGGGAGCTGACAAAGAAGACAGGACCGGAACCGGCACCAAGTCAATCTTCGGACACCAAATGAGATTCGATCTTTCTGATGGCTTCCCGGCTGTAACAACCAAGAAGGTGCACTGGCCTAGCATCATCCATGAGCTGCTTTGGTTCCTATCAGGGGATACCAACGTCGGCTATCTCCAAGAAAATAAAGTTAGGATATGGAATGAATGGGCGGATCAGGACGGTGACCTCGGGCCTGTCTACGGAAAGCAATGGAGGAAGTGGGAAGCAACAGATGGCAGGGTAATTGACCAGATAGAGGGCGCCATAGAGATGATCAAAGAGAATCCCGACAGCAGGAGGATTATCGTCTCTGCCTGGAATGTAGGGGAACTTGGGGAGATGGCCCTGATGCCATGTCACGCATTCTTCCAATTCTATGTAAATGATGGGAAGCTATCTTGCCAACTCTATCAAAGAAGCGCGGATGCGTTCCTTGGCGTCCCATTCAATATTTCTTCATACAGCCTTCTAACCTGCATGATGGCCAAAGTATGTGGCTTGGAGGCAGGGGAATTTGTGTGGACCGGCGGGGACTGTCATTTGTACCTTAATCACTTAGAGCAGGCTAGGGAGCAAATCACGAGGAAGCCAAAGAGACTTCCGAGACTAGTTCTGGAGTCTTCTATAACGGGAATTGACGAGTTTAGATATGAACACATCAAAATCGAGGGATACGAGCATCACCCACACATTCCCGCCCCGATATCGATATGAGGTGACTGAATGAAAATTGCAATGATCGTGGCGATGGACGAAGATGGATTCATAGGGAAGGGGAATAGTCTTCCTTGGAGGTTACCCACGGATATGGCTAGGTTCAGAGAGCTGACTGTCGGTGATGGATTCAATTCAGTAGTGATGGGCCGGAAGACTTGGGATTCACTCCCAGATTCATTCCGTCCGCTCCCCGAGAGAGTAAATATTGTCATGTCCCGAGACACGTCATGGATTGGCGAAGGTGCAGAGACTGCACTTTACATTGGCAGAGCTATCGAGCTTGCATTCGCAGAGGGCAGTGATGAGCTATGGATAATCGGCGGTGCTGAGATTTACTCGATGTTCATGGACAGAGTGGACGAAATTCACGTAACTACAGTTCATACCAGTGGCAGCGGCGAGGTTTCTTTCCCTGATTGGGAGAAGGAAGTTTGGAGGGCATCCATAATGAAGAGCGAGGATATTGGCCATGGTGATGAGTTTGCCACTACTTACACCGTATGGAAGCGGGTATGAATGAATCTTCGTACAGCCCTTCGTGCAATCTCTTCGACAGCTGGAGGGACCTTCTTCCTGTATGTTGGAATTATGCACTTCACGGACACTGCGTGGTTCGAGCCGATCGTCCCACCGATTCTAGGTTCGGCTAGATTCTGGGTATTAGCCAGCGGAGTGGTGGAGGTTGCAGTTGGGATTGGCTTAATTTTACCAAAAACGAGGAAAAGAGCTGGATATGCCAGTGCCGCACTTCTGGTCTCATTGTATCCAGCTAATCTGTACATGTGGATTTACGATGTGGAGCTCGGCGATGGCGCTTCACTTTCGCCTACGGGCCATGTAATCAGACTGATTCTGCAGATTGGGGGAATTTTGCTGAGCCTCTGGATAGCCGAGTTCTTTGATGAATACGTTGGCTCGATCAATCAATAAACTCAATCTGGCTGAAAGGGAATAAGGTTCCCTCGGATTCGAAAAGGCTGGGACCGCTTCCCAGGTAGTAGACAGAGCCCCTACCATCCCTGGAATCCTCGGCGGTGGAATTGTTATTCGTTGCACACGAGCCAGTGCAACCATCGGCAAAGGCGACATAAACGCGCCCCTCTCTATCGATGTGCAAGTCATTGAAATCCAAAAGATTCCTGTTTGAACCACCGATGTCACGACAATCCCCACTATTGAGGCAGATACTCCCCATCTGTACCGGATCGTCAGTCACCCTCATGGTGTGGAAGACAGGGTTGGAGTCCAAAGCATTGAGGCTGTAGGTGATGTAGAGGTGGTAGGTAACATTGTTCGGCGCGTAGTGGGCATTGCCGTCCCATGGGTTACCATCGATATCTGATTGATTTAGCATCTCAGAATTCTCACTTCCAAGGTACATTATTGCAATTCTCCCTGGGTCGCCAGCATCGGTTTGTGGGAATACCGATGAGATGACTTCAACCGGGGATATTCGGATGCTCTCTTGTTCCCAAGTTTCACCTGAATCAGTTGAGCGAGACATGTAGACTCCCTCATCAGCGCCCGTCCAAATATGATATGCATTAGAGGCAGAATCTGTCGAGACTTCTGAATTCTTACGGGGATAGGGTGTAGAAACATCTTCTCCCATCGTTCTCTGAAACCATGAGAAACCATTGTCCTTGGATACGATGACGGTTGGAGTCTCTACTCTGGGGGTGACGTATACCGTGCCATCCGGAGCTGTGGAAATCGCCCCGTGCAAACCACCGTTGGTGGTTGCGAGCCCGATTATCTGCCCTCCAGCATCAAAGGTTGCTCCCCCGTCAAAACTTGTGAAGCAGAATATCCCGACTAATTTATTGTAGCAATAATACACCGCAGTTTCGTAGAAGCTCGAAGTGAATTGCCCCAACGCACCATATCCTTCACTGGTCCAAGGTCCGCTTGCCAATTTGATGTGATCATTGATCGGAGTAGTACCTGAATCATGTGGATTTCCTAGCCAGGAGTCCCCATCATCATCACTCCAGCATATCCATGATGTCTCAAGGCCGATCATCTGCACGTTGAAGATTCGATCCGTGATTGGATCAACCCAACCATAGGGGTCGCTGGTAGTAGGCGAACACTGCACGGGATCCTGCGTCTCTTCCCATGATTGGCCGTGATCACAAGACCTCATCACTTTCTCCATGGCGATGAAGAAAATACAACCGCTAGAAGTTATGCCAATACTGGGTTCCTTACCAGTCTCACCCACATCACTGAATACGAAACTTAGGGGCAAGGGAGGGACGTCAACAGGGAGTCCACTAGGACCTGTGACGAAGAATCGTGGTTCGGGAACATCTTCATCGTCAACCTCAGAGGGCCCTTCATCCAGATGGATACATCCCGAAATAGTAGTGGTGGCCATCAAGAGCGCCATGACCACAGCACCTGTGCGCATGGTGCTTCGACTTGGGGATAGGGCATTTATCTTACCATGGAGTGAGCCAGGGGGTTAGTCTTCGGATTCATACTCAGTAACTCTAATTCCTAAATTTCCCCTTCTGGCATTTCTTAGCATTATCTTATCCATCTTCTTATGAAATTCTGATTCCAAGTCAACTTTCATTGCTAGCGAATGACCCAATATGAGAATCAACAGATCGGCTAACTCCTCGGCTGCCTCGGAATGGGGCTTACCTTTGGTAATCGCAGCGGATAACTCTCCCAATTCCTCCACTGTCAATGCTATTCTGTAGCCCATGTCATGACCATGATTGTCTTCCGAAGAAAAGGCGTGCTTATGATGAAATGTGGCAACTCTTGACATCATGGTCATCCAAGATCCATCTGGTGACGATGACGGGTCTGCCGATATCCATTCTTCTACGGTGGTCTTTCTATCCATAATTGTCCGAATGAAAGAAGCCACATCAACATAGTTCAAGATTGGGTTCTAAAATGGTCAATCGATTGACCTTAGAATCTCCATTAAGCATGACGATATGCTACCCCTCATAGAGGAAGCCATGGAGTCTACAGCGTGATGGTCAATCTTAGCGGAAGGATCGCCCGGTTCCCTACCTGCGGCCCAATTAGAAGAGCAGGCTAGTGCAATATGACGTATGCCTGTCTCAGACATTAGTCTTGACTCCGGGCCCAGTGTCATCCCGACGGCATGGGCCCCCAGCTTCTCCAGTGCATCAATCTCAGCTGGACTCTCGAATTGTGGGCCGACACACTGGGCTACTATGAGATTCTGCGGTACGTATTTCTGAGTCGAGGCAAGTGCATTCTTGCAAATCTGAGAGGCGTCCACATCGAATGGGGAAGTCCTGTCTGCGTGTGTGGCATCAGAATCATGAAATGACCACGGTCTTACTGCAAGATCCAGTACGTCGGAAGAAATACCTATCGTCCCTGGTTCAAAATTATCGATCATCGATCCTACTGAATTTATGCTCATCACGATATCAGGACTGCACTTCACCACTGCTTGCACATTCGCTCTGTGTTCTATTTTATGGGGGGGTGTTCTGAGGTCGCCTTCTGAATGATGCCTGTCGATGAAAACGATATCCCCCGAATCGGTAGAGACGATTGACGAGGGGACGCTTCCCCAGTCAGTATCTACCTTCACCCTGGATATTCCGATATTTACCGAGTCAGACATCTCATCCGCTAAAGCGCTCATTCCTGTGCCGCACAGCACCGCGATGCGGGCCATTTGATTACTCCTTGAGGCGAGCTATTAGATCCGCTTTCTTGCCTGAAACTGGCTTTCCGGCTTCCTTGAGTAGTTCCTTGAGCTCTGGGACCTTCATAGAATCGTAATCCACTTCTTCGGGCTGTTCTGCTTCTTCGGGCTGTTCTGCTTCTTCGGGCTCTTCTGATCCCTTATTCTCGGAGTCATCCTCAACGGATTCCGAAATATCGGCAGAAGCCTCTGCAGCAGCCAGAACATCAGATTCTTCGCTCTCTTCAACGGAAGCCGCTTCCTCCTTCTCCTGAGCGTGTATCTCCTCCAGCGTGGGGCCCTCTTCCACTACAACTCCTGACTGGATTAGCTGGGTTCTCCTGATCATTGCAGCTCTGATTGGGGTAATCTTTGAAGCGCCTTCCTTGATTCTTGCCTCAAGTTCGCCGTCCATTACCGACTTCTGCATATCCACCCATGTCGACGATGCGCCAGTCTTCAGGATAATATTCCTAGCAATCGTCCTAATCTCGTTCTTCTGACTGGACTTCGCTCTTTCTCTAGTAAGTATGAGTGGCTTGAATCTGACATAGAAACCATCTTCGGTAACTATGTCGACGGTATCATCGATTTTTCCCCTGTCCCGGCGTATCTGCCTTCTAATGTGATCCTGCATCATCTGATGCCCAATGAATTCAGTTAGAGCATCGGCACCCAGAACGTCAATAACTCTGAATCTTATTTTGACATGCATCTTGGAGAAGTCGCCATCGAGTTCATTCTGCATGATCTCAAAGTTACGACCGATTAGCATATCTGGCTCTTCGGCCAGTGTCTCTCCGATTACCCTGAAAGACCATGGGTTCCTTGGAGCCCTGATAGAGTACCAGCGCTTTGACTTCCACTTGTCTCTCTGCTTACGTGCCGCTGCCCTTGCCTTTGCACCTTTTGCCATGACAACAACCTCGTACTTCGGGGGCTACCCCGCTCGCAAGCCGTGCGACCTACCCTTACTATTTGAAACAAAGCCCCGAGAGACGATGTGGCTTCTCCTACGAGCCTTCAAGATATAGTGGCCTCTGGACTTAATGTGGGCCTACTCAGTGCTACTTGGAGAGTCCATGCAAGCGGCCTTGATGATTTGGAAATAATCGAAAGTGGACTACAATGGCTAACAGGTGGATGCTGTGAAGTAATTTGGAAAAGGGAGAAGTCGTTTCATGGCCCTCCCCAGCATGTGGCTATAGCTAGGACAGAGAAAAAGCGAGAAGCGAGAAGTTGTTTCAGCAGGCTTGGGGCGGATGTAATGAGTCAGCTTTCGGAAGAAGGCATAGGGAAGAGGGTAGATGATGAGAAAACGATTCATGTGAGGATTTCTCTATCAGAACTATGCAGGGGGGAGATCAAACTGATAAAATCTGGGAGTCGTAGTTCAACGGTCAAGGGGACGTTCAAGATTGAGGCTTATCCAGGTGATGATCCAATAGATGTGGCTTCACGACTGGTGAGTGAACTGTCTTGTGAAAGATGATTGTAGGCCTAGAGAGAGCAAGAGTTCAAATGCCCCAATCCTTAGGAAAAGGACGAAGGATATGACTCATGTAGTTACAAGTGCCTGTGTTGATCACAAATACCAAGACTGCGTTGCAGTTTGCCCAGTTGAGGCATTTAAGGAGGCAGACACCTACTTAGTTATCGATCCCGATGAGTGCATAGATTGTGCTGCATGTGTGACAGAGTGTCCCGTGGAAGCAATTTTTGCCGATACTGATCTGCCGGACGAGTTTGAGGAGTGGTTGGACAGGAACGAGGAGGAATCTCCCAATCTCCCTATTGCCGAGGGCGACTCACCAGTTCTAGCCTAGGTTTTTGTCTTCATTTGTTGGGACATAGGTTCATGAGGAAATAACACGGGGCGGTTAGCATGGCACGCACGGTGGACCTAGGTGGAATGCGGCATGGGACTGAGCTTCTCAAGAGGGGTTTTGCAAAAATGCAACAGGGTGGCGTCGTTATGGACGTCGTCACTCCGGAGCAAGCACACGTTGCTGAGGATGCAGGAGCGGTTTCTGTAATGGCCCTAGAGAGGGTTCCCGCTGACATTCGATCTATGGGAGGGGTGGCCAGGATGAGTCACCCCGACATGATAAGCGAGATAATCGAAACGACCAGCATCCCAGTAATGGCGAAAGCCAGAATTGGTCATGATGAAGAGGCGCGGGTCCTAGAAAGCATGGGAGTCGATATGATTGACGAATCTGAGGTTCTGACGCCAGCAGACCCTTTCTTCCACATTGCCAAGAGTGGTTTCACAATCCCATTCGTATGTGGATGCACGAATCTTGGAGAAGCTGTCAGGAGGATCGCTGAAGGTGCTGCAATGATTCGGACCAAGGGGGAAGCTGGCACTGGTAACGTTGTTAGTGCTGTCCAGCATGCTAGGTTAGTAAAAACGGAAATTGAACATGCGATAGGCTTGGAAGATTCGGGAATAGAAGAGATGGTTGAGATCATCATGAATGGTTATCGAAGGATGGAGCCTTCCTCGGAGTTTGCAATAAGCCCGAAGGGGACTCCTTTTGGTTCAATGAAAGAGCTGAGAAAGGAGGTGTCTTCGGTACTTGGGGAGGTCATAGAATTTGGCAGGCTTCCCGTAGTCACCTTTTCTGCTGGAGGAATTGCCACTCCTGCTGATGCAGCCTTGATGATGAGCCATGGGATGGATGGGATTTTCGTAGGATCCGGGATTTTCAAGAGTTCTGATCCAACGAACACTGCAGAAGCCATCGTCATGGCAACGCACCACTTTGACGACCCATCAATCGTGAGGGATGCATGCAAGATGGTTGGAGAAGCGATGCCCGGACTGGAGATCGACGATCTTGAGGTTAGGCTTGAAGAACGTGGATGGTAATTATTCTCCGCGTCCTCTGAATGATTTGGGCTTGCGTAGCCTCTTGCGGATTGAGGACTTTTCCCCCATAGCGGCAGGGGAGCCTTGGGCGTCCCCGGACATTGAGCCGCCCAGTGTTAGACTTCCTTGGCTCAATAGCTGCTCAGCGAGGGAGTCGGCTAATTCATCATCTTGATCCGGAGTCTTCAATGCGTCCTTCACGGATTGGTTATGATCTCTTATCACCCTCTCCCTCTCTTCCTTTCTGGCCTTCATTTCGTCTCTGGCCTCGTTGACCTCCTTCAGTAGAATCTCAATTTCGGAATGTATGCTATTTGCTGATTCCCGTGATTCTACAAAAATTGAGTGAAGCCTATCTCCTTCGGACCTGAGGAAGTCTCTCTCCTCCAGCATGGGCTTAACCTCCTCCCAAATCGCATCTGCCTCCTTGTGGGCATCTGTCATGGCCTTATGCTGGGCATCGGCCTCTGCCTTCAGGGACTGGATTGTGCTTTCTAAATCTCCCAAATCTATCTTTATGTTCTCGAACTCTGCTGCGGTAGGGAGTAGCTCATCCCTCCTGGCAATTAGTGATTTTAATTCTCTGAGAATTCTGTTCTCGGCCTTTAGGGTTAGAGTCCCGTCGGTCATTATTCTGTTCTCTATACTGCTTATCTTTGCTATTGTCTCTGAAAGTGCAACCACTCCTGTCTTTGCCTTTCCTTCCTCGCCCTTCTTGCCCCTCTTGTTTGAAATTATTTCCCTAATCCGGGACTGAATAGCGTCCCTCTGATTCTGATGTGCCTTGGCCCTTGCCCTGACTTCTTTCTGCTCATTGAGCTTCTCTTCGATGGAAGTTCTGAGCTCCTTCCCCTGATCCTGCACCGAGTTCCTAGAATCTGCGGCCCTTCTAGCAGATTCGTTGTGAGCGGCCCTCTGGTCCCTCATTCTCCTCAGACGTGTCTCCATAGCATGTAGCCTTGTCCTGAGATCATCATCAGGACTGCTCTCATCGCTTTGCATGATGCGTCGAAGTGGGTCTCACTATTGAATGGAACTATGTATCAAAGACCCAATAATGAGCTGGCAAATGGCATTATTGGTGAAAGTACGACAATAGCAGCACCGACCATGAACATAGCGCCAACGGTTCTTCTCAGCCTAGTGATCAAGTCGTTTCCGACCTGGACGTTGAGAACCCTTCCTGATATCAGATTGCCCGAGTCGTCCTCTAACCTGACAGTCACTGTGGCTTCACCCTTGATCGAAGGGAGCAGACTTTGCCACACTATCCCCGTATGATTGGTCATTTCCTGCATTTCCAAAGAAAGAGATGTGGATGACATTGGGTCGAAGGAGGGGTCAAGGGGCAGTGACCTAAGTTTGTACACACACTCATTGGGTTTGAAATCCGGGGTCTGTATCTTCAGGAAGAGGTCTTTGGATTCCCCACTCCTATTGAGTACAAATGCAAAGAGGTTTGCCTGACCGACGACTAAATTCTCCATATCGACATCGAACCAAAAGCCTCCGTCTGACCTGCTCACGCCCCTCCTCATCCTCATTCGATCATAGAGTCTGAAGAATGGTTTGCATTCACTTCTAGCATGCATCAGCAGTCTATCCCATGTTTCCTCGCCAAGCTCAGGGTGGTTGAATAGCCCCTCTATTGCGGGACTCTCAACAAACATTTCCAGCGAGTCTATGAACTCAGACTCGGAAATCAATGCGGACCTTCTAAGGTGAAGGAGGTGGAGTAGTGATTCTTGAAGCTCGGAGATTCCCACTCCTTCTTTGAGGCCACCCCTAACAGTTTTGATGTACTCAGAAATCCTGATCGTCAGAAGAGGGTCGATATGTGCCTTGATGACATCATTGAATGGACGGTTCAGAAGAGCGGGGTGAATGGGGGGCGAGAATGCCTCGAGCATCCCCCATGGCTCAGAGGCATTGAATCTGGCTCGGTGAGATATTAGATGAACCCCCTGTCCCGCCAGCAGTGATCCTGTAGAAAATGAAATCAATATCGGCATACCAGTGTCGTTATTTGATAGCCAGAGGCTCGTCGCCAGGAGTACTGCAGAAATTATCATCAATGACGAGGTCGCAGTTATCTGTCTGATTGAGCCATCTATCGTAGCCCTCATCTCAGCATAACCGTGGGAGCTACGGAAAGTAATTCCAGAGGATGTCAACGACTCTGCTTCCAAATGGAAGATTGAGCGAGAATATGACATCATCCGGAGAAGGGAAGAAAGAAGAGCGATATCTGCGATTATGATTAGTAGTGTCAATGCGTATGTGGCAGTCACTAGGCTCAGTCCACCCGAGGCATCTCTGAGGTGGCTGTCCCACCACTGATTGTCAGTCTCCCCATAGGACTGGGCCACCCCAAACAACACAATTGCAAAGAGCGGGAGCAAGAGCACCAGTCTAGCACCACCACTTATCAGAACTCTATCCAATGTAATCAGTGAGCCTTCCCTTTGCCTCAATGCGACCTCTTTCCAATCGCCGCTTCCACCACTGATGGACAAAGTTGCTGTCTCCAGCTTAGGGGCAGGGGGTGTGAAATCGGAGATCTCGTCGGCTAAGTCCTCCAAGCTATCTTCATCGATCAAATTACTGCCCCCCAACTCTCACCAGTATCTTTCTTGATAATTTCTCAGATATCTCGATACTACTTCCATCGCAAAATATTTCTGATTCGCCCTTTACAATGACTGAACCAATATTTAGCCCGATTCCTTCGAGTGTCATCTTGTCTGTGGAGTCCAAAGCTATGGCCTCTACTGTTGACTCCACCCCAAGGGGGGCGCTGCTGATTGGAAGAAGTAGGTTTGAGTGGTCTAATTCAATGGACCTCTTGATTACCGGTATCTTCTTGCCCGCGAGATTTCTATCGGGGTAGCCCAACATTCTATCTATTGCAGCTTCTAGTTCGGGAGTCATGTCATGCTCCATCTTGCATGCAGCCTCACTCACGTCACCAGTGTAGCCTATCACATCGGCAAGGAGTATTTCGAGTAAGCCCTCTCTTCTCTTTATGCTGGCCGCAATGTGAAATCCAGAAGGAGTCAGCCTACAACCCCTGTATGGGATATGAGTTACCATATCCCTAGAGGCCAGCCTCTGGATCATCTCAGTAGCCGATGCTGGGCTAACACTCATGATAGTGGCTAATTCCGTTGTCTTGAGCATGGCTCCTGGTTCCGAGTTTTGAAACTCAAACATCCTCTTGAGATACATTTCCTCGAATTCGCTTAGATCGCTCAACCCGACACCCCCTCATTCAATGCCATGAATTCGGCCCTGCATGCTGGACACCGCGACATTACAGGCCTTCTAACCATTGGCACCTTTAACCTCTGCTCACACGAAGGGCAACTCAGAATTTCTTCTGCCGAGCTAGAGCTGAGGATTCTCGGGGGTTCTGAATTTTGAGTGGTTTGACCTTGGAAGTCGTCCCTTGGTTCATCCTCTCTTTCTTCATTTGCATTCTCTTGGCCCCCTACTTGGAATTGGTTGGTACATGACGGGCATTTCACCCCGCCAACATGGGATTTGGGGACACTGAGCCTCTGCTCACATGTAGGGCACGAGACCTCCATTTTCTGGACCTCGGCCCTTCTCTCAATTCTTGATTCCCTCCTAAGCTTGAATGATCCCTCTTGAGTGGAGGGGGTCCTCTCAGAAATTACTCTCCAAACCGCCAAAACGACCATTACGACAACTAGTCCGATCACAGAGCCGAGAAGTGCGGCGGAAGTATCGAATGGTAGTTTGAAACCCTCAGCCGGAGGGTCGCGAGTCTGTATCTGGATACTCTGCATGGCGGAGTCATCCCCTGAAATCCAGATGATCTCGACTATAGCATCCCCCTCATCAGGCCAAATTGGAACAATGAGAGAATAACTCGATTCTTCGCCTGATGACATTGGAAGGGTCTGAGAAGTGGACAGGATTAGGCCGTCTGATTGCCTGATGGCGGAAATCGTCCCAGGTAAAGTTTCTGAAATACCAGAGTTTGCAATTGCGCATTCAATCACGAGTGAATCGCCTGGAATCGCAATCTCTGGCACTGTGGAGCAAGTGGAAACAGAAGGAGAGGCGACTGGTGGTGTTAATTGATGTACGAAGCTAGTATGTTCGGATGGCATCCACCCCATAGGCGAGATGGAGAAGGATATTGAGTCGGCATCGGGATTCCCGAAGTCGAAGGACATGTCCCTTACGCCCGGCGATAATGTGGCACTATGGACTTGTGTCCCTTTCAACATGCCCATATTGTACAAGTCGGCAACAATCTCGACGTTTCTTGAATGGCCATCCGAGAGCAGTACTGAAATTCCGATCTGAAGTCCGTCTGAAAGGGTCCAGCTCTCACTTTCCACAATCAATCCCAAGGACTGTGTAGGAAGTGATTCCACAACTATCAACCCAGATAAATCATCACTGACATTATTTGCAGAGCTTACTATACCCCACTGAATCTCAACCTGCCCTGTTGTATTCAGGGAGAAAGTAGTGGAGACATCTCGACTCGAACCTGGGCTGATGTTTACAGCCTCGCCCGAGATATTTGAAGACCAATTCTCGGAAAATAGAACCATTGATACCTCCCCGGAAGAGTTTCCCTGATTATGTACCAGAATCGATGCCGTCAGGAAATCCCCCAAATGAGCGGGCTCACCGACTATTGCAACCTCATTAGAGCCAGCAGGGACGAAGTAGTCGTTGCTAGAGTTGCTTGAGCTCCCCGAATAAAATACGGTTGCATCATTAAGTGGCACGTCATTCAGGGAAATCGAGTCGTGAAGAGGGAGAGTGAGGGAAGCAGAGAATGCTAACATAGCGGTCAGTAATGGTCCGAGAGAACTCAATATGTGGTTCTCTGGGCCCTCGCTCATGTTATTCGCTCAGAAAAGGGGCCGTATCAATCAAACCCCTATCAAGGTCACATAGTGACCTTTAACCGAGTGTCCCGGGTGGGCCGGATGGTTATGGACGCAGAAGGGCTACTAAGGGTCAAACCCGAGGAGTTGGCCGAGGGACTACTGGCCAGATGGAGGGTCCTAGACGAACAGCTTCCCGGAGTAATCAGGAACCTTGAGGCTGAAGAAGATGCCCTTTCCCCCAAGGTAGAAAGGGCCGTAGAGTCTCATAAATCGGCCAATGAGAAGGTTTCTAGCTTGAAAGATGAGAGGAATGAGTCTCAGAATTTAGCTCGATCGTTATTATCCAAAGTAAGGAAGTCTGGGGACAATTTATCTGAAACCGGCGGAATGGTGAATCTTGACCCAGGATGGAAAAAGGAGAAGCTGCTAGAGGAACTGGAGGGGATTGAGTCGGAAATAGAGACTTCGGCCCTTGATCACAAATCGGAAGGAAGGCTAATTACCCGGAGGAAGAAGCTGATTGAGGAGAACGAGAAGTGGCTCAAAGACAGGAAAGACGCTAATCCCGAGATGGCCGAGTATGTCGGGGCGCGAAGAGAAATGGTGGACAACTTCAGGAGGTCCGAGAAGGCCCATACAAGGATGCTGGACGGAGTGAAGAAGGCTCAGCCACTATACGAGAAGAAGACTGCTCTACAGGATGAAATTAGAGATGTACGTAGGCAGTTGGACAGGGCCAAGGAGTTGCTATCTCAGTCTTCCAGAGCGATTGAGCATTGGGAAAGGCGCCTCAAAGATGGATTCGGGGACATTGGTTCAGGACATGACGACCTCCTGGCGGACATGCATAGAGTCATGTCCGGAGGGGCATCCTCGTTTTCCAAGAAAGGGAGAAGAAACGTACGTAAGGGGGGCGAGGAGGAATGAGCAATTCACCAGAGTCATCCTTCGAGGATTTGGAGGAGCTAGATGGCCATGAATTGCAAGAAATGTTTGGTGGCCTCGAGAGACAGATTAGATCACTCGAGAGTCAGAAGAGGGAGCTGAGAGAGGAGAGGGGAGACTTGGTGGGCCAAGTCAAGATTCTTCGTGGTGCAGTCGGACAAATCGAGGGAGCTAATTCTGAGAGGAGGGGTCTACTGAGAAAATTCCACGAAATCAGAAAGGCGGCCGATAAATCAAGATCGAAAAGAGATCGGGTGAATATCCTCATCCCCCCTCCTGTTGATGTTCTCAATGAATGGTTATCTGAAACACACAGGAGATTGACCACGATTGATAATGATCTCACGGCAGTACCGACTCTTCCCAGAGAGCTTGATGCTTTTCGTAGATTCTTCGAAATTCAAGCTGCAATTTTAATGAAGGCGGAGTCTGAGACAGCCCACTCTGATTATGTCAGCAGTGTTAAGAAAATGAAGGAGATTACTTCGAAACTAGATCAGGGCAAAAAGGAAAACGAGGGCGTGACTAGCAAGGCACTGGAAGAATCGGGTGTCGAGTCCGAGGGGATTTCTAGATCGGATATCAGAAAGACTAGCAATAGGATATCCAAGATAGATAAGAGGCTAGAGAGAATTGAATCAGAGAGGCGAGTGCTGAGGAAGGATCTTGGAAGAGTAAAGGCATATCGAAGAGTCACAGGGGGCAGAAACAGGAAGGTCCGCTTCTCAGAGATAAAGGATAAGGCGAAGACGGGCGGGAAGTTGAGTACTGTTGAGCTAGACGCTTTGTTGGGCTCGGGTAGCCTATCGGATCTTGCATCCCCTAAATCAGAACCATCCGAGGAGAAAGTGAACGAGGTCCCCACGGGTCGTCGACGAAGGCGTTTGGGAGTTTCTAGGAGAGGTCCGAGAAAGGGAAATCTCGCCAGTAAGAGGGAAGACTAGAATTCGTCGACCTGCTATGCCCTTATATGGAATTTCAATCTCGCAAACAAGGAGGAATTGCTGTGGAATACTCAGAAGTTCGCGAGTTGTTTCAACCAGTGTGCCAATCCATGGAGTCTGATCTGGACGGGAGGAAGGAGGACAGGGACGAGTTCAACGCCAAAGTAAGAACCTACTTGGACAGTAGAAATGAAGTAAATAGGCAGGTTAAGGAGCTGATTTCGGAAGTTAGGAGTCAGAAGGAAATCAGGGATTTGGCGAATTCTAAGGTAAAGGAGTTGAAGATAGTCAGGTCCGACAAATCTGATGAGTTGAAGGTAGTAAGAACTGAGCTCAGATCTAAGCTGGCCGAAGATGACCATAATGGAAAGAGGGAGAAGAGGCCGTCTGGCCCGCCCCCATCAAAAATTAGGTCGAAGATGGATGCATTGGAGAGGAAGTACGAAAGAGGTGGATTCACGGGTGCAAGTGAGAAGAAGTTCTTCAGAGAAATGAAGAAACTAAAGCAGGAATTGACTGAAGCGGTTGAAAGGAACAAAGCCAGCGGAGGCCTAGGCGATTTGAAGACGAAGGTTAGGGAAGCCGAGAGGTTGCAAGAAGATGCCCACAATCGAGTAGAGAGGGCGGTAATGGAGGCGCAAGAGGCGCATGACTTGATGGTTGAGTTATCGGACGAGGTAGATAGGCTAAGGGAACGTGCTAATTCGGCGCACTCAGGACTTACAAAGTCAAAGAAGGAGGCTGATGCACTCCACAATCTGTACATCGTTTCACTGAGGTGTATACACTCCATGCAGGATCTTATGAAAGCTATGGATGCAAGAGAAGGAGGACTGGCTGATGGTGAGAGCAAGACCGAAGTTACTGACTTGATGTCGAGACTGATGTCTGGAGATACTCTTTCCACGGACGAACTTATGGCATTGCAGAGGAACTAGTCGGCAATTGGAAATGTCCTACCGTTCCCTCCGTGCAAGATTACCCCCTCCCTCCCTTGAGTGTCGACAATCCAACCAGGGATTCCAAGTATCTTGTTGGATACGGATATTGAGTTGGTGTCGACTCTCCACCATTCTAGCATTATGCTTCTAACTGGTCCTTCTTCAGATTCGCCGCCGCCTTGTATTTTCTTGTCGAGTATAGATGGCAATCTATCCGATAGTGAGTCTTCTGTTAGCCATTTACTAATTGGTGGTTCGACCATCCTAATCATGACCTTTGCATCTTCCGATATTATTTCAGAGAGCCCCAGTGATGAAGCCCAAGGGTCCTCAATTACTTCCCAACTTGAGGGTAGCATATCCCCACCTGGACCAGTCAGAGAGCCCTCAATCTTCCAAAGTTTAGCTTTGAGCAGAATCGGTGATGTTAGAGAGCCTTCCCTACCTGATTGGACTAGCCAGGAGTCAATGTCCACAATTGCTGGAATGATTGGTATTTTTCCATCATCTTCTGGCGGATAGTCAATGGTGGCTTCTGAATCGCCCACTTCAATAGGGGTCTGCGTCCCTACAACTAATTCCCCTGAAATTACTGCATCTCCTATCCATCTAGAGAGTTTCTCAGGAGGCCATACTACTAATTCGATCCCAGATGGGACTTTGTCTTGGAAGCCCTTTGGTAGGTCGCGTTCACAAAGTATCCAATTTCTTCCAAGGGGGGCATCGACACACCATCTCTCAAAATCGGCACCGGAAATCGGCACAATACCAGTCTCGACATGCCAAACGAAAACTGCTGATTCGCTGGAGATTCCAATCTCAGGAACCTTCTCTGCAATGCCCAATAATCTGAATTCGGGAATTTCAATTGTCTCTAATGGTGGTTCCATTCTAACTCCTCTGGACGAGAGGAGGGCGCGAACCGCTTCTTCCATATTGCTCAGGGAGGGGTATCACGCTTGAATGGTATAGGCCTGTGACACCTTCGGAGCGGGTGATGTGGGGTGTAATGGATAAGGCTAGAGGTTTGACTGGAGCGACAGTAGGTCACTTTGCCCGGGGTCGATGACGCAAAGAGCGCTGACTGGGAACGGCTTTGCACATGCGGCTCCTAGTTGCCTATTCACCATGCTAACCCTGTGGACCGTTATGTTCGGGTGACTCTCGGCCATGCTATCGATGAATTCCTCGGGACAGTTGGCAGCTAATATGACTAATCTGGCCTCGCCCTTGGCGCAGGCACCCATTGTCTCCCTCTGGCCGAATAGTATCTTTCCTGTATTCAGGCCCTGTTTTAGATTTCTAGCTAGGTCCATTTTAATTCCACCTTTTCCTCATGCCTCTTCGGGGATGTAGTACAGATCTACACTGCCGGTACCGAGTGCTATTGGCTGTCCGACGACGATGTTCTCTGTTACTCCCTTGAGTTGGTCCCTCTCTCCGATTATCCCAGCCCTCAATAGGTGAGTGACCGTGACTTCGAAGGCCGAACGAGCCAATATGCTGTGCTTGGTACCGCTTACACCGTGCCTACCAATTGCTCTTACTCCGCCCTCGCTAGTCATGACATCGGCAACCATCAGAAGATGCCGGACATCCACGTCTAGCCCGGCCCCTTCCAGTGTATCGCTCATCTCGTTGATTATTGCCTGTCTGGCGGCCTCTATGCCAAGATAAGCATGGATCTCGTTGATATTATTGGTGTATGTTCTAGCACGGTCGATACCTGCAAACTCGCTGACTTTGGCTAGGTTAGAGCCGATTGTGGAGATGTAGTACTCGCCATTTTCGCCCGCTTGGACGTTTGCGCGCTCAATGCCTCTGATTCCCTTAAGTTGCAATTTCTTTATCTTGTCCTCCAACTGCAGGAGATCGGTGTATGTTGTTGGGTCTGTGGCGAGTGTCTCGAGGTCCTCCTCCTTCGAAATTCCAGGAATGATCTTGAGTTCCTTTGGTTTCTCGTCTGAGTCTGCCTGAATGAAAAGTCTCAGTGCTCTTTGCAACTTATCCCTGACCTCAGCACCGTTCATATTCTTCAATCTCATGTTTGGGTTGTTCAACTTGAGACTCAAATATCGCTGAGCGACCTCGACATCGATGTTCGCAATGTCGCTTGTCGTAGTAGCCTCCAGTCCTGCGGCAATCCCCCTGACCAGTTTCTCATTGGTCCTCAGAGGCTTGCCCTTGCTGTTGAATTCCTCGAGGAATATTCTCATCGTAGGTGTGTTTGGAACTTTCCGAGCATCGACAATTTCAATGATTCTTGGTAGACCCTGTGTGACGTTGACGGTAGCCACACCTGCGTAGTGGAAGGTCCTCATCGTCATCTGCGTCCCTGGCTCTCCAATGGACTGGGCCGTTGTTATTCCAACCGCCTCATGGGGGTCGGCAGTGGACCTAAGGAGAGAATCTCTTGCCGATTGTACTACCTTTCTGGCCTTGGCTGGGGTTATCTTAGATTCGCCGCGTGATCTGATTCCCTCGGTCAAATCCATGATCATCCTCGGTGTGAGGACGATGTTGTCCTTCTCGCAAGCCGATTGGAGTTGCACATATATCTCATCGTGATGGTCCACATCCCTCATCACCTGTACCATCTTATCCTCGGAGTCGTAGATCTGGAGTGGCATCATGGACTTACGCCTTCGACGCGAGGCCGCAGACTTCCTGCGCACCATCGTCTTCTCTGTTGAAGCTGCAGCGGACCTAGCTGACTTCGAAGAAGATGCCATGAGGTCATGGATTCTCTGTGCGGTCCCTGAATCGATACCGCAAATCTGTGCGATCTGACCTGCTGTCAGAATCTTCACATCGTCCCACTTCCTATCGTCTGCAAGTTTGTGAGCGTATTCCTCATCGATCTGAAGATCCATCAGTTTCTTCTTTGTTGCACTCTTGACGACCATCAGTTACCACCCCCTAGGGCATCGTCTAGTACCTTGGAAACATCGAACGGCATCCCTCCACGACTTCTTGCTGGATCCACGCCGTCCTCTCCGTATTCGAACTGTATGATTCTGTCGGCTGTATTCCTTACAGACCCCATTCCGTCGTTTGCGACCTTGAGATCATCCATAGCGTTAATCAGCCTTCTCTGCATGTATCCGGACTTAGCCGTTCTGACTGCAGTATCGACTAGCGACTCTCTGCCTGACACGGAGAGCATGAAGAATTCTGTGGGCTCTAGGCCTCTCTTGAATGAGGATCCGACGAATCCCTTCTCCTCTGCCCCCTTAGCATTGCGCGGGAAATGTGCCAACACTCGATCTTGATAGCCTCGCTCTAGCCTCTTACCCCTTACCTTGGGCTGACCTATTGATCCAGCCATCATTGCTAGGTTGTCCATGGACCCCCTGGCGCCCGATGTCGCCATCATTACGGCAGCGTTGTCCGAGCCAAGGTATGACTTAGCGATGTTTCCTGATTCGGTCTTGGCCTCGTCTAGGATCATCAATATGTTCTCCTCTAGGGTCTCCATCGGAGTCCTGCCGGGCCTTGACTCGTACCTTCTACCATCCTTTCCGAACTTTGATAATTCTTCATCGACAGCATCGCTCCCATTCTTGTTGATTTTAGCAATCTCTAATTTTGCCTCTGGGGGAAGGTCTTCATCGTCTATCCCAGTGGTGAAACCCATAGATGTGCATATGGAGATCGTCATCCTAGTCATTCTGTCCAGGAACTCTGCACCCGCATCTGGACCGTGGGTATGAACAACAGCGTCCAGTAACCTACCATCCTCTGCACCAATTCCTCTCTTGTCTATGGTACCTGAAACATCCCCTTTAGTCACCTTCACGTTGTCGCCGATTCTACTTATGTAATCCAAATTGAATCCTTCGGGAACAATCAAGCTGAGTACATCGGTACCGCGATATCCTATTACTCCATTCTCCTCTACTTCCGGAGGTAGTTCTCCGTCCCAGTTAGTATCGCCAAGAACCTGCATTACCAGATTCTTCGGCAAGACCCTATTACCGTGAGTTAGGAGATAAGCTCCTGAAATGTGGTCATGAATGCCTCCAATGACGCTTCCGCCGTACCTTGGAGTGATTATGTGCTCCTGCACACGCATCAGTATCTTAGCCTCGGCTCTAGCTTCCTCACTCTGAATCACGTGGAGGTTCATCTCGTCGCCATCGAAGTCAGCGTTGTAAGGTGTACAATCAGCGAGGTTGAATCTGAACGTCTTCCCGGGCATTACCCTGACCTCGTGAACCATCATCGACATGCGGTGCAGAGAAGGCTGCCTGTTGAATAAAGCCACATCTCCGTCTATCAAGTGACGCTCTACAACTACGCCGGGCTTGGGGTTTCCATCCAAGTCATGGGTGCTTAGTCTGTCCTCGACATCAGTACTGTAGGTATTGCCATATTCATCTTCGATTTCGGGGCTCCCGCAATGGGGGCACTTGCACTCAAGGTGTTCTGGCAAGTATTGCCCTGGGTTTTCCATTTCCCACTTCCACCTGTAATGAATTGCAGCCCTTGGATCCTTATCGGGAAGAAGCAGTCCCCGTTCATCCTCGGCTCTGAGGTTACGGAGAGTTGTTTCTAGGTCAACAGCCCATTCCTCTTCGAGATCTCCTATCGAGTTTCTCCTCATTTGCCTCATTAGCTCCAGCCCTGGAAGGAAGTTCGGGGCTGGTAGTACTTCGTTGAGGTCAGGCCTGTAGCCAGTGTAGGGCTCATCCTCACTTCCCGAGTGGCACTCTGGATTCAGACACCTGAAACCAGACCAGATAAATTTAGTTCGGTCAGTTATTCTGACTCTGAACTTATCTCCCCTGATGATGTAGTTAACACCGGGATGTACGTCAGGGCCTCGTAGAATCATCTGCCTTAGTTGCTCCCTGTTCCTGCTAGTGACACGAATAGGGACCGTTAGTTCCTTGGCGGTCTGAGTTGGGATGCCGACCTCGTTAATTCCAAGATTTGGATCTGGACTGATTACAGTCCTAGCACAGAAGTTTACCCTCTTCCCAGAGAGGTTGCTCCTGAATCTGCCTTCTTTACCCTTGAGCCTCTGTGCTAGAGTCTTCAGGGGCCTTCCTGAACGGTGCCTCGCAGGCGGAATTCCACTTGTCTGATTATCGAAATATGTCGTGCAGTGGTACTGCAAGAGCTCCCATAGGTCCTCTACTATCAACTGAGGAGCGCCGGCGTCACGGTTTTCCCTGAGGCGCTGGTTAATCCTGAGAACATCGACTAACTTGTGTGTAAGGTCGTCCTCCGACCTGTCCCCACTGTCTAATGTGATTGAAGGCCTAACTGTGATCGGTGGAACTGGTAGAACTTTCATTATTACCCACTCGGGCCTTGCTGCGTCCTTATCCATCCCAAGGAAAATAAGGTGCTCATCTGGAATCCTCTCGAGCCACTCTCTGATGTCACGGGCATTGAGTTTGTGCTCGCCCTTGTTATCTTTCTTCTCCTTGAAGGTTGAGGGCTTATCCAAGATGATCTTGCCTTGCTCACTTCCACAATGCATGCAAATTGTCCTCTTCTTGCTAGAGCATTCCTTCTCAATGTCCTTGATTACGTTCTTGAATTCGGATGAACCGACTCCATGCTTGATAATGACGTCCTTTACCTTCTCTTCATAGTAGTCCTGCTCAGACTTCTCAGGATCCACCGGGTGGGTGTCGGGTTTGTCATGGAGGAGTATCTTGCTGCATGTGTTGCATGTCGACTTAAGGCACGTCTTGATCAGATTAGTGAAGCCAATGTGCATTACCGGCAGCTCCAGAGCTATATGGCCAAAGTGACTAGGGCACTCGTCGTGCTTGTTACCGCAGGTCTCGCATCTTACTCCTGGATCAATGACTCCCATCTTGGGGTCCATCAGGCCCTGCTTGTATGGGTGACCGTCGTCTTTGTATGTGTCAGCAGTCTTGACCTCTACTGAGGACATCTTCCTAATTTCATTCGGGTCCATCAGTGTGAACTTTATTGCCTCTATCCTCTTTGGGATCTTTGCTGCATTTCTAGCACTCATCTTCGGTCCTCCAGTTCAAGTCTCATAGCGACTCCCAGGCTCTTCATTTCATCCAGAAGTAGTTTGAATGCATACGAAGTCTGCACAGAGTGTACATCGGCTCGGTCCCCGCAAGAAGGGCAGACTGTAGTCCGCCTCTTCCAATCATAGTAGGCAATATGCCCGCATCTTGGGGTATTGCACACCATAAGTGGCCAGCCATCCGACTCATCTAGGAGTCTGTCCTTGATTACCATCGATGCTCCATGGGAGATAAGGCAATCTCTTTCCATTTCACCGAACCTTAGACCGCCCTGCCTTGCCCTACCCTCGGTAGGTTGCCTGGTAAGAATCTGAACTCTACCTCTGCTTCTGGCGTGTAGCTTACTGCTGACCAAGTGATGGAGCCTCTGATAGTAGATGACCCCTACGAAAACTTCTGCTGGATATTCCTCGCCTGTCTCTCCGCTGACCATCTTCTCTCTGCCGGTGTGATTGAAACCATTTCTTAGCAGACCGGACCTCAGGGACTCCTCCTTCTCACCTGTGAACGCAGTGCCGTCTATCCTCCTTGCCTCCATGGCTCCAACCTTGCCCCCGATCATCTCAAGAACGTGAGCAACTGTCATTCGAGAAGGAATGGCGTGCGGATTTATGATTAGGTCGGGAACTATTCCTTCAGATGTGAATGGCATGTCGTTTTCCTCAACAATTCTGCCAATGATTCCCTTCTGTCCGTGCCTGCTTGCGAATTTATCTCCGAGTTCTGGTATCTTATTTGTCCTCAGAGTTATTCTTACGAGCCGTCCTGAATCCAACGATTCGGTGACAAACACATTGTCGACCCATCCGTGCTCACCATGACGAACCATCATGGATGACTCCCTCCTTTCCTGGGCTTGCAAGAATGCGCCATGGGCTTCCTCAAGGAATCTCGGTGGGCTCGTCTTGCCGACCAGTACTGCTGAGTCTGAACCCCCGCTTGTGAGGTATTCTTCGGGTACAGGGAGGCCGTCCCTCTCTAGATGTGAGTAACTGTCGAATGACTTCATTCCCTTGATCTCATCGAGGCCGGTTCCGGGCACCTCTATCCTTTCTTCCTGCCCACCTGGGAATCTGCGATTCTCAGCATTGTATGTTCGGACAAATGTCGATCTTCCCAATGCTCTCTCGATAGAGGCCTTATTCATTACCACAGCGTCCTGCATATTGTAGCCATGGTGGCTCATTATTGCAACAACCAGATTCTGGCCCCCGGGCCTACTGTTGAAATTGGTAGTATCCATTGCGCGGGTACCGACGAGGGATCTCTGCGGATAATGCATGATATGGGCTCTTGTGTCGGGCCTTAGGCGGTAGTTAGCACTGGGGAGTCCGAGGCTCTGCTTGACCATCGCGGTCCCTCCAGTAACTCTCGGCGTAGAGTTGTGCTCCGGATAGGGTACAAGCGCAGCGCATACCCCGAGGATTAGCTGAGGGTCTATTTCCACGTGAGTGTAAACTAGTACTGTGTGGCCTTTCTTCTCTTTCTTCCTTAGAACGTCAATGTCTTCTTGATGATAATTGAGTGGAACTGAGAACTTCTCAGTTACAGTCGAGCCATCTGGCATTTTCACGTCAACGGATAGTCTGGCCTTGGAAATCTCCTCGTCTCCAAGATTCATCCACGTTACCATCGAAGGATCGATTGGGCGCTTATTCTTGGGTGAAACTTCGGGAAGATCGAATGGCCTCGGCGCTACTAGGAGGTCTTCTTCCTCTTCTGCGTCGACCCACTCAATGACGCCTGACGACACCAGATCCGAGAAGTTAATCTCTCCTGAACGAAGTCCCTCTAGGTGGAACTTTGAAAGTGTCAATGTACCATCCTCTAGAACCAGTAGGGGGCGCATTATTCTCCCTCTGTCTGTATTGATGAAGACATCCCTGTTTTCCGTGTCGTGCCTTATGCTGACTTCGGGCCTTATCCTGCCAGAACGACGTCGGCGCTTGAACTGTGAGACGAGTTTGTTCGGCCTCTTGTGGAGGCCGAAGATATCTCCGTTGACATGTATCCTGGAGCCGTCGGCCCAGCCCTCTGGACTAGGATTGACGCCTGCCTCAACTAAGAGTTCCTTGACATCTCCCTCGGCTACCTCCTCTGAAACATCTATCATCTGAGCTGCATTCTTTACAAGTCCGCAATTTTGCCCCTCAGGGGTTTCGTTTGGACAGAGTCTACCCCAGTGAGTGGGATGGAGATCCCTTGCCTCGAAGTGAGGTTGGCTTCTTACGAGGGGGCTTGTTACTCTACGCATGTGAGAAAGAGACGCAAGATATGTTGTCCTGTCCAGAAGCTGGCTGACCCCAGATCTACCTCCGACCCAGTTACCTGTGGCAAGAGCGTGCATTATCTTGGAAGTTAGGACATCCGGCCTTAGGCAGGAGTTTATTTTGAGCTCTCTCTTCCTGTTGTGATGTCTTTCGAGTTGGTACTTGAGGTCCCTCGCTAGGCCTTGGACTCCGACCCTAAAGAGATCCTCCATCAAGTCCCCTGCTAAACGGACCCTCTTGTTGGCGTAGTGATCTTTATCGTTGGGATCCCTATTGGTGATTGCCATCTCAAGAACCTGGCGGACTATCCTACCAAGGAATATTGCTTTCTTGGTCCTTACTTCATCATCTGATCCAAGGTGAGGAAGTAGTTCTTTGTCGAGTAGGTTCTGGATACGCGACTCCCTGTATTCCTTCTGTTGCCCGGCCGCGAATTTCTTCTCCAACCAAGCCATAGCCTCCTCGGTGTTATCAACGCCATATTCAGGGTTGTCCTTGACGTCATTCAGGTTGGCGACGGTATACTTCATAGCCTCTACCGGCCCAGCTATTGCAGAGAAAATATCCCTGTCGTTCTCCATTCCTAGAGCCCTCATTAGTAGAACCACTGGTATTGCGGTTGTACCGGCGCTTGGAATTTTTACCATCAACATTCCATCTCTTCGCTTCTCGACGTTGATTGGCTTCCTTACGCCGTCCTTCTGTGAGAATATCTTCGCCACTTCGGTCTCATGGGCGTACTTCTTATTCTTCTCAACGGTGACCCGGTTGGGTGCCAAATCCTCCATGGAAATCAGGACTCTCTCGGTTCCATTGATTATGAAATATCCACCTGGATCTAGGGGGTCCTCTCCTGCCTTCCTCAGGAGTTTCTTCAGAGTATCTGCATCCTCGGGTATTGTTGTGGGCGATAGTTTCCGGGACTTCTCCTGGGTTCCTGCGATGTGATCGGGGTGAAGATTGCACCTAGCTGATCGAACCATGATTGGGAGGTTTCCAATGTGGACTCCTTCCTCTTCGATGAATCCTAGGTCGGCACCGTCGGTTGTCGGGAGGTCATCCCTGTATATCTTGAAATCCATGTATATGGGAGAGAAGTATGTTAGTTTCCTGAGTCTGCACTCTAGGGGGGTGGCTGGATGCTCCGCACCATTGGCCTCACGGACCGTTGGTGCTCCGAGTCTAATCGCCTTCATCCTGATGTAAATTTCCTTATCGAGTACGTCGAGTTTGATCATTCCCCCTCCGTCTTCTCCTCCGGGAACCTCTGCCAAGGGGTCGTCACTACCGATCCTTATTCCCCTGACTATTTTCTCCATCCTACTGGTCCTTCCATCACCAGGTACACAGTCGTTGTAGGACGCTAATTGATGGTTCACCATGCTTCTATGCGCGAAATAACTCTTTACTATCTCCTTCATTCATTCCACCTCAGTTGCTCTCCACAATTAGTCGGTAAGCGGTACTAGCGCCCGCTGACCTGCTGTATCTTACTACCTTCACGACCCTGTTTCTCAGCCAACCTGCGGGATAGTCGTCTTCCCTCGTTCCCTCTTCGATCTCGTTCCGCCTCTTTTCTTCCTCGATCTCCTTTATGGCCTGGACGGCTGGATCTGTGATGAGTATCTTTGGAAGTAGCTCCTTGGCTAGACGGGTGCCCCCCTGACTGTCCTTCTCAAGCATGCCCCAAGGAGATAGTATCCCTTCCTCATCTTCCTCAGCGATCAAGTTGTGGTGAGGGACGAGATGGTGATTTAGGACGTTGAATCTGTCTTTCCCAAGGGGGATGTCTTCATCCAGTAGGGCGCTTCTAGAAATCGTAACCCTGCCAGTCCTGCTCCTCCTCCTGGATGCAGCCTGCTCTCTGATAATGCCCATTATATTGTCAATCTCGGGAGAGCCGGTCTCCAAGTCCGTCTTCTTGGCGACCTCTTCTACAGTCATCCTCTTGATGGCATCCATGTTTGCATCATTGGCGAGTTTGTGTGCGTGCTCCTCCGAGACGCCCAATTCTATTAGTCTCTTTTTTGTTGAGCTTTTGACTGCCATGTGCGTTCCCCCTGGCCAGCAAAATCAGGGGCCAGTGCTACGTTCAGGAGAGGGCCCGGGGGGATTCGAACCCCCGGCCACCGGGTTAAAAGCCCGGTGCTCTACCTGACTAAGCTACAGGCCCATGGCTGATGCTGGGCTGTTGGCGGACCGTAGGGGTATTTTTGAACCTACCGGCAAAGGCACTGCTAGCTCGTGACCGGCTGAGCCACCCTGGGAGGCTTGGGAGGCAAACGCTAGTTGGGGCTTGCGGGCATAAAGGTTGTGTGGAATTTAGGTGAGGAAGATGGGAAAAACAAGTCCATTTGACGATTCTACTATTGCGTACGAAGCTCTTGAGTTCTCCGTTGATGGGCTTGGACCTTGGAGTCTTATCGTCCCTGCGACCGTCTACCCCCCTAGAGAGGACACAAGCATACTGGCGCAAGCCATTATGTCGCTGGATTTGGAGCCCTCTACCGCAGTTGAGGTGGGTTGTGGGTCGGGTGTTCTCTCCATACTGCTTGCTGAGAATGGATGGGATGTACTCGCGTTTGACGTGAATCCCTACGCAGTTGCGGCATCGAGATCGAATGTCGAGGAATCCGGACATTCGAACAGAGTTACGGTTAACGAAGGAGGGGTGGGGGAGCCTGGTTGGGAAGTTCCCAAAGAGGCCAAACTGGTAGTGTGGAATCTCCCCTACCTAAATCCCCCTGATGAAGGGGACCTGCAGCTTGAACCGATTGAAGAGGCTTCGATGACCGATATCTCGGATGGGGGTTGGTCCGCCGAACTGATAAGACACGTTTCTGGTCGTGATGAAGATGAGTTGCTAATTTTGCTATTGATGAGGACCGACCCAAGGAGCCCCAGCAATAAGGAAGATTGGATCAGAAATGGTTGGTCGTGCAGAGTAGTCAGAACCCTAAGGATGGGCGATGAGAAAATAGAGGCTGTTGCATTCTGGAGGCCGGGTTTGGGCGTATCTGCTGTGATTATTGATGAATGCGATTCAACTATGCCGGAATCGTTGTCGCTACCAGAGTGGGGTTGGCAGAGGATTAGATCGAGAAGGCAGGTCTCCGGACACGGAAGGGGAGGTTCAAAGTGGGAATCACTAGAAGGGGACCTTACAGCGACCTGGAGAGTAGCGATTGAAGATGAAACAGAAACTTCGCCCGGGCTAATCCAGACCTCAGTCGGTAGTGCTGTAGCTAGAATCATAGGTTGCAGAACAAAGTGGCCGAACGATCTTATCGATGAGCAGGGAATGAAATTAGGGGGGATAATCGTGGAGTCCTCCAGCAATGAGACGGGTATGCGAGTGGGCATCGGGATCAACGCTACGCCTCGGACGGTTTCTGACGCGCGGGTTTCGGGATGGTCGGAAACTCTAGGTCCTGTATCCGCAGATACTGTTTTCGGCATCATCGATTCCTCCCTTTCGGGGATGTTGGAAGTAGTCCCGGGATTACCGAGTGTTGGTTCGGGGACTCTTCTTGATCTCTCTTGGAGGGGAGTTTCAGCCTCGCTTTCAGAAGGGGCGTCCCCTTCATTCCTAGGAGAAGAGATGAGAGTCGTAGGGCTGGATATGGGAGGTGGATTGATTCTCGAGCAAGGGGGGGATGTTTCGATAGTTACTGATTTAGATACTATTGAGTGGTCCTTCCCCGACGTATTCTAGGGGGCTTTTCGAGCTCCAATCTTTCCCTGACAAGGCGAATTTTTCCAGACTTTGTGAGAGTTGAGATTAGGGGGTCCGTATTCAGAGTGGTTACTGCTTCATCGCAATCTGACAAACTGACCCTCAATATGCATAGAGTGTTTTTTTCGGATGTTTGAGAGTCGAAGAGTCGCCATTTTGTATCTACTAGCAATTCGCTGAGGAGTGATTCAACCGACTTCCTTCGAAGACGGGGGGTTTCGATTTGGAAACCTATCCACCTATGTTTGCCTCTGGCGGCCTTGCCTTGCTTACTCACGCACGGCGGAGGGGGCATTCACTTAACGAATGATGGGTATTGCTATTCACTCTAGGCCGCTAACAACCGCAACGAGCCTTAGTCTGCCAACCATATCGTCACTTGTTCTTGCCCCCATTATTACCTGACAGTCTGGGTCCATCGATGAAACGAATGCGTCCGTGATCTGGTCCAGGTGCGAGAGTGTCATGTCAGGTCCCCCCTCTAATTGCACGAGGCAGCCCTTAGCCCCTTGAATTTCTAGCTCCGATAGTGGTGAGTTGCGTGCCATTTCAACTACTGATCCAGGGATTTCGGTGGTGCCTGTGCCAACAATTAATGTTGCATTCCCCGGCTTCTCAATTATCGAACGCATGTCCATTAAATCGAGGTTTATGGTGCCTACTTCCGCAATTGTCGTAACCAGGCCTTCTATCAGCTCCTCGATCCAACCGGATCCTGTGATCCAATCCGTCTTACGCTGCCTGGCCTGCCAAGCAAGTCTTTCCATACTAACCCTGATACACACATGGGAATTAGAGTCCAAACCAGAAATTGCCTCATTGGCAATCGAGCGCCTTAACGGTTGTTCGGCGAATGGCAGTCCTGCTATGGATAGAACTAGGCAGCCCCTGTTTTTTGCAACGGATGCAATTTCTGATGAAGCCCCGGAACCCATCCCCCCACCTAATCCAGTTAGTATCAACATAATTTCTGCTTTCTCGATAAGTGGCATTACTGAATCGAGGCCTTCCCTCAGCCTATGTGTTGCCATCATGGGAAGTGCCGCGGAACCCTTGCCCTCACCCCCTGCATCTAGAAAGAGGCAATTAGCGGTACTTGCTCCTTCGAATGAGGTTTCATCCGCATCAATTAGGAGTAGCTCAGATAGATCCTGACAACGAGAGTGTGCCTGCGTAGCCCATATGCAACCTACGCCGCCGACACCGACGATCAGTATGGCGCCCTCTTCCATGGCCACGCCATGTACGTCTAGTGTTTAGTGTGTGCTAGTCATAAGACAAGTATCTCTGATATCTTCTCCGTTCGTCCCTAGCCCACGCGTTATCGGGCTCAATTTCTAGTACCTTGTCGTAGTAACCGATAGCCGCTTCAAAGTCAGAAAGATGCCTTCCGTTCATGTGCCCCAGAATATTGAGAACTGGGACGCATGCTGGATCTTCCTCAAGCATACCAAGGAGTATTTCTTCAGCGCCTGATATGTCCATCATCTCCATCTTATCTTCGGCTGAGTCAAGATTTGAAATCTGAGCATCTGAGAGTCGGTAGAGGTTGCGCCAACTGGGGTTCGCCATGGCACTCCTGAGGCATCTTTGCGTATTAGTTTGGCGAGTATCCGAGATGCTGAGAGACGTGAGTTTCAACAGTGACTTGCAAGTCTCCAGTATGGAACTTTAATAGCCTCGTTAAAGGTGGCACAACTCGTCCTTTGGGGGTTCAACATGAGGTCCGCTCTGACAAGCTCCAGAAGGCTGTTCGTAATGGGCATTGTCGGTCTCCTGTTGGCGGGCGGAGTACAGGCCTTTCATACGGGCGTCGGAGGGGATGCAAACAATGACGGAGATGTGGCAATAGCGGGTTGTACATGTCATGCTGCAGAGCCGGATAATTCTGTCACGCTAATCCTAACTGATGTCCCTTACAGGTATGAGTCGGGTATCACCTATGACATGAAGATCCAGATAGTCGGAGGTCCAGATATTGACCCCGATTCAGGTACTGGTGGATTTGCAATGAGGGTGTCAAGTGGATCCCTAAGTGGGTCCGAGGGATTCGAGAACTTGGTACAAAACTGGGAAGATGACCCACAGTCACTAACTCATACAGACCCTGGTTCCCAAACCGCAGATAGAACATGGTACATTTCTTGGACGGCCCCATCCGCGGCCACTGGAGTCGTTTCCTTATGGTTGTCAGGTAACTCGGTCAATGGAGATGGCGTTCCTTCGGAGCTAGATAGATGGAACAGACTCAGTACAATGATTGACGAAGGCGAAGATGGGGGAGTGAGGACGGTGTTCGCTGGGAATGGAGACATTGAGCCGCCCGCTCCTGCCGAGGAAGGTATCGATCTTCACCACATGGGGGCGGGATTGAGGGCCCACTGGCTGGGCCTTCTTGGTTTCGCGGCTGTCGTAATTGTGATTGTCTTCTGTGGACTGATGCTGAGATATGGATTCTCCAGGCATTATGAAGGTAGAAGCAATCTGCTTAGGTTGAGGTTGAAGCACCAGAGGAGGGGGGATCAGTAATGAAAGACGATGTCGTTCTCAAGATGCTCAGGCAGGTTGCTTCTGGAGAGGTCAGCGTAGAAGACGCCCGTGATGCACTCGAAGGGGTGAGTCTTAGCGAAGAGGCCTATGATACGGCTGTAAACCATGGGGTTTTCAACGAGGCTTCCCCGGGTGCGATTGTTAGGGCTAGCGTTTCACCTTCTGGCGACTCATGGCTAATAATCCTGATTGGACTTTGGGGGATAGTCTGGTCACTATACTGGGCGGGCTCATTGTCATATGGCCTTTTCAACCACTGGGATCAGCAACTACTGTCCTTTTTCCTGGCGATGCTTCTCCTAACGGTAATCATACTGGGGATGGTATACATGAAGTACGTCATGCCCGACATACTCATAGTGAAGAATCGTAGGGGGAAGTACATAACTCCAAAAGACCCTGATTCTTGGAAGGAATATAAGGTGTGAATATGGCTCGTAAATTCAAGCTCAGGCCTGTCGGAGAAAATGACTCTGGCTCTGGTGACGAGGCGCCTTTCATCGATAGACGGGAGTTCATGAGGCATTCGTTTAACACCGCAGCCGGGGTAATCACCGTAGCTAGCCTAGGCAGTGTTGGTTTCGCCTCTCTTTTGATGGGACAGTCGGAATCATCAGGCGGCGACTCGGCCGTCAGATATTGGGTACCGACTGGTGCAGAGGATACGGTCTGGTATGGGGACAGCCATCTAGAGCCAATGACCTACCAATCATTCGTCGATGCTGCAGCGAGTTCGTCGACTGGCATGGCAGCCGCACAAGGGGTATGGTCGGGACTACCAATAAATGCGATCTATGTCCCTCACGAAGAGAACAAGACATCTCCTCTTGTGGAAAACAAACCCAGATTCCAGTTCCTTGACGGCTATGCTGTGGATGGAGGATATGTGGGATCGGGGTTTGAGATGGATGATGACCCTCAGTTCGAGCCTCTTCGTATCCACGACAATCTGATTATTGTATTCTCAAGGTGCCCACATCTTTGCTGCATCCCTGGGTGGCAACTTGTAGCGAATGAGTTCACGGCAGATCAGTGGTTCCCCAATGGAACTGATTCTGGTGGCAACAAGCTATTCTGCATCTGTCATTCTTCGAGATTCGATCCGACTGTTATTGAGAAGAACCGTAATACGAATCGTTCGGACGGCGCTCAATTCGAGTACTTCGGAATAAAAAGGGCCGGTGGACCGACTCCTGTCGGTATGCCTTTGATTCCATTCGTACTAAATGGGGATATGATCGAGGCCCTTCCAGACTTCAAAGACTGGTATGCATATTGTGACTGAGGTGAAAAAATGATTCAATTTTGGTTCTTGTGGCTGTTCATCGCTATAGTAGTGGTTATTGTAGCCTTGACCCTGAGAAAGGAAAGGGAAGAAATGCCTCGAAAGGACATACTGAGGGCAGTTGAGACGAGTGCGGGTAGCATGGGACTTGCCGAGAAAACATTTCTGTGGGCATTTTCTTGGCTAGATACCAGATTCAGGATTCAGGACTACTGGGGGATGAGCAGGGATGCATACTACGGGATGCACAGGCAAATGCCCATGACGCATGCTGAGAAATACAAACTCAGGATTATCTGGTATTGGTATCCATTATACTGCCTGGGTGGAATTTCGTTCCTAGCTTTCGTGATATTAGTCATCACAGGTACAGTACTTGGCCTGTATTACGTCCCCGGAGGAGAGGGCGATCCAACTCCTGCTTACAGTAGCATGGAGTTCATAATGACACAATTGCCTTTCGGATACATCATCCGTTCTATTCACCATTGGACAACACATTTCATGGTTGCAGCTGTCTTCCTCCACATGTGCAGGGTCTACTTTACTGGTGCATACAGAAACCCGAGAGAGTTGAATTGGCTAATTGGAGTAGCACTGATGTTCTTCACCATATTTTTCGGGTACTCTGGATATCTCTTACCATGGGACAGTTTAGCCTTCGGAGCTGCTACAATTGGAATTAACATGGCTATGAGCACCCCACTAATCGGCGAGTGGGTATCAAATGCCATGTTTGCTGGGACGTCGCTTTCAGGACAGACTGTCACGAGGATGTACTTCCTCCACGTCTTCATTTTGCCAGTAGTGGTGACCGCCCTTATTCTGGCTCACCTGTTCATAGTTTGGGCACAGGGGATAGCTGAACCACATTGAGGTATTACTATGGGAATTGTAGAGAGGTTTGGAAGGATTGCTGATACGTACATCAGCGAACGCGATAAGCTACTCGAGGCCGAGACGGAAAGGACGAGGACTTTCGTTGGACATCCATTCTGGCCTACAGAGGTCCTGAGGGATACGATAATTCTCGCTTCTATTGTCATGGTTATTGCGTTCTACTCGTGGCTGATACCTCCACCGCTACATAGTGCGGCGGATCCATTCGCACAAGCTGGTTTCGTTTTCCCGGACTGGTATGTTCTCTTCTCCTACGGATATCTAAGATGGGGGGAATACCTCCCTCAGTTCGTCATCCCAGCTGGACCCATTGGGGAATTCTTTGGATCCCCTGTGATTAACTGGAACTCGGCATGGTGGGGTGCAGCGATCACTGGATTGCCCGTTGGAATACTGGCGCTACCCCCATTCCTTCCAGGCAGGGAGAAGAGAGGCGTAGAGGACCCTTGGTTCGCTACCGCTGGAGCAGTTTACCTAGCTCACGTTTGGTTCATCTCGGTGTTCTCGATAAACATCTTCCTCGACCTCTATGCTAAGGATCGTTCTGACTTCTGTTTCGTTGGGACTCATGGAGAGTTCCTCTGCGGAAGGCAATCCCCCTGGTCTGCAGAGGTATTCAATGCGATACCGTGGATCCTTACTGGAATTTTCTTATTCGCGATAATTTTCTTCCCATTGAGGAGATCACTCCTAAATTCGGTCGGTTCGAGAGTAACTCCTCGCATAGGAAGGCAAGTCGCCATAGGGTCCCTGATTGCGGCGGTATTGATCTCCGTCGTCACTTGGCCGATATATGAGGGCGGATTCTGGGACTACGGCGGCCTAGGCGCGATGGACGATGTCGAGGACCTTGATGAGATGAGAGGTCAACCGTCCGATAGCCTAGTCCATATCGACCAGGGCAACGTCTGGGAGGTCTGGGAGGATGAGTGCCTCCTGTATGGACAAAGCTCCTATCTGGCGGCATGGTCTGGGTTAAGTAGTGACGAAGATCCTAACGACTGGTGCGTGATACCAGCTGAGAATTGGGTTGATTGGGGGCTCTATCAGCCTACGAAACTGTATCTGATTGATTTCTCAGGGGCGAATGGACATGCTGATTCCGAAACTGGAAGGAACTCTGGGGAAGGAGGGTCGGCATATTCTGGAAATTCCGCCATGGACGAAGTTGGCTATGATGATTCGGTGACTTTCGAAGTGGAAGACCTTGGTGTGTCCTCGGTACCTTTGGATGTCGGTTGCCTATTCAGAACCACAGAGAGGGGTGTTGGAGAACACTCACAAGACCTAGTGCTGACTGATTCGAGCGGTGGCGTTGTTTGGCAGAATGACGGTGGTTCTTGCGAGTCTGAGACAGTGTACGTTGATTCTGGATCTACGTACACAATCTCGTTCGCTACCTCGACAACGGGCATGAATGAAAGTGTACAGGTCATCACCAGCTTCTCTGCTGTTGCTTTCCAGCCGCTTCTGCTAGACGATGACGGGACGGCCCTAGTTCGCTCTCAGAGTGACTTGGATTCAACACAGCTATCGGAGATGTCAGTGAAGAACCCGACATACCACAAAAATCCGAAGAGCTTGGATGCAAAGCTGATTTATTCACTATTCATACCCTGCCTTGGAGTCGGTGCTATTGTGTTCATGCTCATGCGCAGCATGGCCAGAGGCTACGAATACGAGATGAACAAATGCTACGGCTGCGACCTATGTGACGATGCATGTCCTGTGAGGCTATTCAATGCTGGAGACAAATTGAATATTATTTACAATACCTGGAATAACGAGGATGACGGCGTCCCACTTTATTCATGCCTAACATGTTCTGCTTGCACGAATGCGTGCCCCCAGCTAGTCGACTACGACTCTTATGTCGACATAAGGAGAAATATGATTGTAGGGGGCCCTCCTGCTTCGGAGATACCCCATACCGTACTCCAAGCAGTTCTTGCTGCTGAGGCGGAAGAGGACGCTGATGCGGGCTTCATTTCAGTTGAGGACTATCCAATAGATTCCAATATAGGATACTATCCAGGATGTGTTGACTATCTTGATCAGGAAATGGTTTTCAGCCATGTTAACGAAGGATCAATGAATCTAGGTGATGCAACGACTTCGGCCTTCACTCTATTCGAAGAAATGGGAGAGGATGTGACATACCTTGGAAGGGACTTCCTGAAGTGCTGTGGGCATGATCAAAAGTGGCAGGGTATGACAGAGGTCTTCGAGAAACTCAAGACCTACAACCAGAAGAAGCTTGGAGAGAGTGGCGTGGATACGCTTGTAACCTCCTGTGCAGAGTGCTTCAGGACATTCGCCCTAGACTACGAGCTCGATGAAATGAAGGTCATGCACACTACTGAATTCCTGATTGAAAATGGATTCGATATGAACCTCAAAACTGAGGATGACGTCACTGTGACATTCCATGACCCATGCAGACTGGGCAGGCAGATGAATATCTATGACCAACCAAGGGATTTGATATCGAGTGTGGAAGGGGTGGACCTAGTAGAGATGGAGCACCATGGAGAGGATGCATTATGCTGTGGAGTTTCTAGTATGATGAGCTGTAACGAAAACAGTCGCGCCCTTAGAGTTCAGAGATTCGACGAAGTTAACGCCACCGGAGCCGACATAATGCTTACTTCGTGTCCCAAGTGCGTGTCTCACTTCGAATGCCTGAAATTCGAAGGAGACCCTAGGCATGACTTCGAGATACTTGATGTTGTCAGCTTCCTAGCGAGGCAGGTTGAGTCGGGTAAGGCCAATTAGCCCGGTGCAATAATTGTGGTTACCACGAAGTTCGGATTCAGAATGCTTGACCGCAGAATTGAGAACTAATGGCCGACAGGAAGGGGCGTGACAGGCATTCCGGACCTAGAAGCCAGAAGGGCTTCGCAGCAGAAGAGGATCCGAATAATGCTTGATGCCATGAGGGCTGAAGACCAAGCCAAGCTCAAGGGCGGGGAGACCGCCGTGGCCTGGGTCAAGGAAGAGCAGTGCATAGGTTGTGATCAATGTACCATAGTCTGTGATGATGATGCAATAGAGCTGTATGACACACCCCTGGCCAGTCCCATAATGGACATAGACGTGAATAGAAAGGCCAAAATCATCAGGGACGAATGTACCGGTTGCCAGCTATGCGTTCTAGCTTGTCCCACGGATGCGATATTGATGATAGATAGGTGAAGATATGTCCAAGAAAGACCCAATTAGATTCGGTGCAGAATTCGGTCCCAAGAGGACTGAAAGGACGAAGGGAGTGTCACTATCTACATTCAAAAGTCTGGTCTGGGTTTCAAATCTGGGCGGCCTGATTCTATGCGCTATCGCTCTGGAGCTAATGATCACTGGACAATTCCTACTTGGACTTGGTTCAATGATTGCAGGTGTTGTCATCGCACTTTTTCCTTCCAACTACGAAATTGTTGGGATGGAAGAATCAATCGGCGGGAACGATGAGATGGAAGTGGAAGATGGCGGGTAAGGAATTCAGAGATTTCCCAACCGGTACAGAATTCCAGAAATTGGTTTGGGGGGAGTTGTTAGAAATCCCTTTTGGCGAGACTAGGTCATACAAGGAAATAGCAGAGTCGATAGGTGAGCCTAACTCTTCGAGAGCGGTTGCTAATGCGTGTTCTAGGAATCCATATGCACCGGACATACCCTGTCACAGAGTTATTCGTTCTGACGGGAGAATAGGCGGTTATAGTGGTCCTGGAGGAATCGTTGGCAAGATGAAATTGCTAGAGTCAGAGGGCGTAAATCTGGATCCAAAAAGGAATCAGAAGTAGATGATGAAAATGGCAAGAGATGCAACAGATGCAATGGCCCATGCCATCACGTATGTAGACTGGCTCAACTCATCTCTGCCTTCATCGCTCATGTACCTTCGAGAGTAATGAAGGATGTAAATCTAACCCGGGCGATCACAAGAAAGGAGACAGGATTACCAGTGCGGCCAGGGGTATGAGAACCATGGTAGCATTATCGTCGATGTACTTCAGCGACGGGATTTCACCGAGAACCGTAAGAGGTGCTAGAACCAGGGCGGCAACTAGTGGAGTCCCAAGCCAAAAGTGGCAACCTAACCAAATGGAAAAAGAAACTACTGAGCCAGCCACAATGGCGGAGTTAAGATTCTTCTTGATTCGCTTAACCTCTCCCATCACTGGATCAACGAAGGTCAAACCGAAGATTAGCGGTATTCCGTATAGTCCTCTTTCAAGGCCACTTCCATCGCCCTCAGGTGCTATCAAGAGAGCGAGTGCGACAGCAATCCCCCCCCATGCGAAGGCGGAAATCTGCGATGCCTCATACTCTCTCTGACCGACCACGACAATTCCGAATCTTAGTCTTAAGAACTCAATAATTAGTATCGAAATAACGATCATGCTCACGAGTTCTCTGGGAGATACTGAGAAATAATCACCCAATTCCTGCCCCCTTGCGTAATAGACTAGTGGAATTATCGACATCGCAATGTGGGTGAACCTCCTGAATGCATGACCGCCGAATCCACCGACCGAGTGATCGACATGATCTATGTCAAATGGAACTTCAGAATCAGACAGAGCTTCACCCCTTGTAAATCTACAATCTATCGAGTGCCTCATCGAGTGTTATACTTCCGGTTTCTAACTCATCCAGAACATCATCTAGGCCCCCTGATAGAATAAGCCTTGAATCCCATTTAGAAATCAGCCTCTCGGTAATCCTGAGTCTATTCCTCCAAGGGGGGGAAGAGCATTTTTCTATCGCAGAAACGAGTCCCTCGATTCCGATGGAATTCTGTGCTGAGACCAAGTGGACCTCTGGAACGCTCTCACCGCTGCTCAGGTCCAAAGACGCACGGATTGATTCGGCCGCTCTCGAAGCACCCGGCTTATCGGACTTGTTTATTGCAATTATATCTGCTAACTCTATGATTCCAGCCTTCTCTGCCTGAATTATATCCCCCCTGTCTGGACCATCGACCATCATTACCCTGTCAGCGAAGGCTACGACTCTGGTCTCTGCCTGGCCCGACCCGACAGTCTCGATGACTATCCTAGACCAACCACAGAATGATAGTAGATCTATCATAGGCGAGAGGAGGTAGGAAACCCCCCCCGGATGTCCCCTTGTTGCTAATGATCTGAAATATACAGAGTCCCCTGAGTCGGTAGATTCCATCCTCATCCTATCGGCAAGGAGGGCTCCCCCACTCCTAGGCGAAGAGGGGTCTACGGCCAATACGGCAACTTTCTCACCACTGCCCTTCCAATGACTTACTAGACGTCCGATTAGGGTGGACTTTCCAACTCCAGGGGGTCCGGTAACCCCCAGTGTCCAGGGGCTGACATTAGGAAGAACAAGGTCCTCTCCTTCTTCAATCAATGTTAGCAGCCTTGCAAGCGACCGGCGATCTCCTGATTTGGCGGATTCCAAAAGCTCTGTGGAAGATTTCACTCCCAACGCCATCCCGATTCTTGACCGACCCCTACCGGTTCTTCTTTTTCGATTCTCCCAGAGCATTCTTGGAGGAACTCTAGTATCTGATCAGTCCTAGTTCCCGGTCCAAAAATTGCTCGTACCCCCTGCTCATAAACGGACTCCCTATCTCTGTCTGGGATTATGCCTCCAGCGAAAACGATAACGTCATCTAATCCTTCATCGCGAAGGCCTGCACAAATCTTCGGTATTAGGACATCATGAGCGCCAGAAAGGGTAGAGAGGCCGAGTGCTGTGGCATCTTCGTCAGTAACGATCCTGATTATCTCCGAAGGAGTCCTACGAAGGCCCGTGTAGACTACTTCATGGCCCCCGTCCCTCAGAGCTCGAGCAATGACCTTGGCACCTCTGTCATGGCCATCGAGACCTGGTTTTGCGACGACTATTCGCATACTATCCCTGCATATGCGAGTTGGCGACACGTCTTCAAGCAACCGCAGTATCGATATTTCTCCCTACTTCAATCAGGAAGGCATATTGACGTCCTTCTCCGTAAAGGCTCTGTAATGCCATCCGACGAAGCTCGTATCGAAGACCTCAGGCGGAGAAAAGCCCAGGCGGAAGCTGGTGGCGGACAGGCTAGAATCGCGGCTCAGCACTCAAAGGGGAAGATGACTGCTAGAGAGAGACTTGCTCAACTACTCGACGAGGGGTCATTCATGGAGGTCGATCCATTGGTGGAACATAGGTGCAGGGACTTTGACATGGACAGAAACGTAATTCCAGGAGATGGGGTTGTATGTGGGCATGGCACTATAGATGGAAGAACGGTTTACTGTTTTGCTCAGGATTTTACTGTTTATGGTGGATCTCTTGGCGAGATGCATGGGCTAAAAATCTGTAAAATACTCGATATGGCTCTCAAAACAGGCTCTCCGGTAATTGGTTTGAATGATAGTGGAGGGGCTAGAATCCAGGAAGGTGTTGCGAGTCTTGGCTCATATGCAGAGATTTTCTTCAGAAATGTTCGAGCTAGTGGTGTGATTCCACAAATTTCAGTAATTATGGGGCCATGTGCAGGAGGTGCGGTATATTCTCCGGCAATAACCGACTTCGTAGTAATGGTCGACAAGACGTCGCACATGTTCATCACTGGGCCGGAAGTAATCAAAACAGTGACCAACGAGGAGGTTAGCTTCGAAGATTTGGGGGGTGCGAATACTCACGCAAGTAGATCCGGAGTTACGCACTTCACCACTGAGGATGATCAAGAGGCTATTGAATTGGTCAGGGAACTAGTCGGCTTCCTCCCTTCTAATAATCTGGAGAAACCTGTGCCGGTACCTACTTCTGACCCGATTGACAGGGAGAGTGATGTGCTACAGACCCTGGTTCCCGAAGATCCAAAAAAACCGTATGACATAATGTCTGTAATAACCGAGGTTGTCGACGATGGTGCTTTCTTGGAAGTTCAGCAGGATTTTGCAAGGAACATAATTGTTGGATTTGGGAGGCTTGGGGGGCATACGATTGGAGTCGTAGCTAATCAACCCGAAATCCTAGCTGGCTGTTTGGATATCGATGCCTCGGTGAAGGCTGCTCGATTTGTGAGATTCTGCGATGCTTTCAATATCCCGCTACTGACATTTGTTGATGTCCCTGGTTTTCTCCCAGGGGCCAGTCAGGAGTGGGGAGGAATAATCAGGCATGGTGCTAAGTTACTATACGCGTATGCAGAAGCTACGGTTCCCAAGCTGACTGTAATCACACGCAAGGCGTATGGCGGTGCCTATGATGTCATGTCATCGAAGCACATACGCGGCGATTACAACGTTGGCTGGCCAACAGCCCAATTGGCAGTAATGGGAGCCGATGGCGCGGTACAGATAATCCACAGGAGGAGAATTGCGTCATCGGGAAATCCCGAGCAGGAAAGGGAGCGACTAGTTGATGACTATACGGATACGTTTGCCAATCCCTACAGGGCAGCGGCTCTGGGATACCTAGATGATGTCATACAACCAAAGGAGACGCGGGCGGTGATGGCAAAGGCACTTGGAGCACTTCTGGAGAAGGAAGAGATACGCCCCGCTCGTAAGCACGGAAATATACCACTTTGAGGTCGAATAATGGATATAGAAGATGAGAAGCTAATTGCTATCGCAATAGTGGCGATTTTATCATCAATAAGTGAAGGGGAAGTTATCTCTTCCTCGTCATCAAGGAGAGGGGGGGATTCTTGGTCGATGGACCATCGTAGAGTTCTGATTGGCAGAAGGAATCTCTTCCGGGCCAAAAGTAGGAGAAGCACAACAAGGTGATCATGATGTCTGAGAAGAGGAAGGTCACTGTGGATGGAGAGGATTTCGAAGTCAAGATAGAGAGGGATGGTGACCTCTGGAAGGTCGAAGTTGGGGGCAAGGAATTCTCCATTACTTTGGACGGGGATTCGGGACAGGGGAAGTCCTCAAGGAAACCGAGAGGGAGTAGGAAGGGGGTTGTCTCGGGCGTTGTTTCTTCCCCCATACCTGGAAAAATCGTATCAATTAGCCAATCTGTCGGGGAAGTGGTGAAAGAAGGGGATGTGCTCATGGTGCTAGAAGCAATGAAAATGCAAAACGAGATTCAAGCCCCTATAAACGGTAAGATTGCTGAATTGAATTGCTCTCCAGGAGAGACGATAGAAGCTAATGCCCCTCTCATTGTGATAGACCCAGAAGTCGAGGGGAGTTAGCAGAGAGTTTCAATAATGAGAAGGGCGAGGGTGAATCGTGCCGAAATGTGACTACCCGGATTGTAGGGAGGAGGGAGAGACAATTAGTCGGTTGTCGCCAGAAGGTTTCCTTGTTGCCACGGGCAACAAAGCATATTCATTCAGAGAGGCCTACAAGAGGTTTCACTACTGTGCGGGGCATCATGATGAATTGATGAAGTCAGTGTGGAATAGAGTTAGGTCGACAGATGGGAAAGACGATGATCACGTTGCCCCAACTGCAATATGACTAGATTAGTCCGAGGGCGTCTTCAATCCTGTTCAATTCTGGCCCGGTTGATCCTTCCCCCACCATGGCATGAACATCGCTGGCTGTACATCCAGCTCCTACAAATGGCGAGCCGAAACTTACAGTGCCCACCATCAGTGGGACCCCCAACGCATCCTGAATTACACCGGCCTCTTCGGACGAGATGTCAGGGTGCGATAGGACCCCCTTGGAATTGGCAACTAGCATACTGCCGACCGTGTCATGTCCGGCCACCTTACACCTGACTGCATTGACGCCCAATACCTCCCCAATCATTTCCAAACCATTGGGACCCGGCGGGATAACCGGGCTGACTACTGCACCGATGTCATTGCATTCAACTAAATTTCCTGCAGCGTTGACGCCGCTCTGCATGACGACTACGTCTCCGAAGCTGGTTAGTTCGTCTAGTTCACCTTCAGTAGCTATGTCCGCAACGGCGATCCCTCTCCTATTTCCCTTCAGTAAGCTTCCAATCAATGAAGAACCGCCCACCATGAATGGGTGCATCTCCAATTCAAAAGCGGATTCTAGCTCATGAATAGCTTCGTTACTGAGGGAATGTGGGTGGAACAAAACGTCACCCACTACTGAGAGATAAACGCCAACTTGACTGTGGCCCAGAATGTCTCCTGTAGAGATTCCCATAATGATCCCTCAAATTCCTGACCACTTTGGGACTTGTATTTTTATTGTTATTTTTGCGGGGCCCAGGGCGCCTCGCCTGAGCGAGGCACCCCGGGGTGAAAGAAGGAGGCACAGCGACGAACGTTCCCGTGGGCTCTCGCACCACAGTACAGGAATCGACGCAGATGGGCTTGACTTCCGGGTTCGAAATGGGACCGGGTATTTCCCCATCGCTATGGCCGTGCACAACTTTCTTTCGAATGTGAATTGATATGCTTGATTGAACAGAGGCCCATACAGGGCTTAATATGTGAATTCTTGATGCTCGGGGGATTAGTGCAGCTGGGCTGAACACCTCGGTCGAAACCTCGGTGCTTACACCCGCTGTCTATCAATCTCGTCTTTTACGAGTCCCCTGAGGTGCCTCGTCTTTCGGGCGACTTCGAGCTTAGATGCTTTCAGCTCTTATCCGCATGGAGCGTGGCTACCCAGCATTGCCTTGTCAGACAACTGGTAAACTAGTGGCTCCGAGCCCTCGTTCCTCTCGTACTAAAGGGCCCTTCCGATCAGGCACCTGATACGCCTCAACCACAAAGCAACAAACCTGTCTCACGACGGTCTAAACCCA